>Ga0207893_1000001_pt1 | contig 642617 bp, 614 predicted proteins | sample MalvirmetaMSP121_FD_184233 | JGI IMG/M metagenome (GOLD analysis project Ga0207893, IMG submission 184233) | Marine viral communities from the Deep Pacific Ocean - MSP-121 (SPAdes) | ecosystem: Environmental > Aquatic > Marine > Oceanic | place: Pacific Ocean | collected 2001-06-02 | reverse complement strand
CCGGGGTGAAGGGCGCGTTAGCGTGAGTCACGAAGACCTCCGTGGAAACGATATGAGTGTGGTTACCCACATCGTTCCCGGAGGTCTTCGTCTACCTCAGGCGTTCACAACGTGTCGAGGAACTACACCTAGCGCGGAAAGGCGAGGCTAGGCACGCTAGTTCACCAAGCCGCAGCACCGGTGCTCGCAAATGACAACGACCTGGACAGCCAGCGCACGCGATATGCCGAGACGAGGTCGGTCGAACTTGAAATGGAGCGAGCTCGGGAGCCTTCCTACTTCCAGCGGAGCGAAATCCTGGGAGGACGGTATCCGCGGGAGCACCTATGCAGCTATCGGTCCCAGCGCCCTCTCAACGCTGCCACGAACCGACCCGTCCTTCAGCTCCACGACCACCACGTTCGTCGGGGTGTCGCCGATGTTCTCGCCTCGGTGCTCCTGCGCGTCGAGCCACAGGGCGACACCGCCCGGCAGTTCCACCTCGCGCAGGATGTCGCCCGAGATCAGTCGGCGGCGGAACGGACCCAGCGTGTACATCACGCTGTTGGGGTGCTCGTGCGGGGTGGTCTTGTCGCCCGGCATGTCCGAATAGGACAGGACGCGCACCGCGTCGTTCTCGAAGATCACCCGGTAGTGATCCGGGTTCGTGACCACGGGATCCTGCGTCATGGGCGGAGTCTAGGTCGGGGTCCGCCCGCGCAACAGAACTAGACCGAGCGGTGCAGTCCGCGTGCGCGAGCGACGCCCTAATCGCGCCAGATGGCGCGCAGCACTCGGATGGCCTCGTCGAGGTCGAGGTCGGCTTCCGTGCTCGCCGAGTTGAGGCGGTGCGCCGCGTCGAGGACGGCGCGAGAGATCGTGGTGGCGGTGGTCGCCACGCGCGTGCCCGCGCCGATGCGTGTGTCCAGCAGGCCGTCGGCTTCGAGGGCACGGTACGCCTTGGCGACGGTTCCGGGTGCGACGCCGAGGTCGGCGGCGAGTTGGCGAACCGAGGGGAGGCGCTGGTCCGCGGCAAGCTGCCCCGAGGCGATGAGGCCGCGGAGCTGGTCTCGGATCTGTTCGGTCGGCGGCGCGGCGCCGGCCAGCGTGATGTTCATGCCGCGGCCCGGGCCAGGGTTCGTGCGCGGGTCGGCACGGCCGTCAACGCGATGCTCACCCAGAAGGCGACGCCGAACGCGGCGGCGGCGAACGACGCGGCGCCCAGAACGGGTTCGAACGCGGCGATGGGAGTCCAGGAGTTGAAAGCCCCGAAGCTCCCGCGCAGACTCGCCGCGCCCCCGACGAGCGCCAGTGCCTGGGACAGGCTGAGGAGCAGCGTCGCGGTGATCGCTGCGATCACGTTGCGGGAGCGCAACTCTCGGCTTCGCCGATCGGCTTCCTCGTCGTCTGCGAACGCGGGTCTCGCGATCAGCGCGAGGTTGACCCCGGCGACGCTCAGCATCACACCCAGGACGGCGAGGACAGGGAGCGAGTAGAACCAGCCGTAGATGCTGGTGCCGATGGCATTCCCGTCACCGATCTCGATCAGCCACATCGTGTACTTGCCGGTGCCCTCTTCGGGCTGCGAGACCGCCCCGCACCAGATCGTGAGAATCACGAGAAGCGCCAGGACGACGCCGGGAGCGATCAGCCAGCGAGGGCGGATGAAGCTCAACGGGCCCCGCGGCGCCAGGACGGCCGTGGTGGACGTTCTTCGGCCGATGATCGGGAAGGCGAGCACGGCCATGGCGACCAGGCCCGCAATCGGCGGAACAAGGAACCGGAAGTCCCCGTAGAGGCCCCAGAACGACGCCGGCAGGTCGACGGGGATGAACCACGACAGCCCCGTCGCCACGATGCGACCGATCCCGTCTGCCAGCAGAACGACCATGGCGGCGATCACAGCGCTGACGGCGGCGGTCCCTCGCAGGCCGCCACGGCGTCGACCGTACGCCGCCCACCAGACCAGGGCCGCGACGAGACCCAGCAGCGACTGCCCGAACACCAGCAGGAGAAATACCAGCATCACGACGCCTCCAGAAATGTGTCACCCACCAGATACAATGAAATGTAACACGGTGACGATACACCGGGCGATTGGTGCGGTCAGGGGCGACCGGTGAAATGAGCCCTACGGCACCAGCCCCGGCGCGTCCGCGTCGCCCGCCGAGTAGCGCAGCGCGACGTCGAGCACCGCCGCGTGCATCGCGTCGATCGAGGCCGCCACGTCGTCGAGCCGCACCGACTCGTCCTTGTGGTGGCTGATGCCCCCGGCGCAGCGCACGAACAGCATCGCGACATCGGTGAGCTCGCCGACCGCCATCGCGTCGTGGCCGGCGACGCTGAACAGGTCCAGCGGCGTCTCGTCGCCGGTCGAGCGGATGCCCACCGCGATCGACTCGCGCAGGTGCGGCGCGCACACCATCTCGGGTGCGGCGTGCGTCGACTCGATCTCGACCGAAAGACTGCGATCGAGCGCGATCTCGCGGATGCGGCGGCGGATCGCCTCCCACGTCATGTCGCGCCCCTCCGCGGTGGCGTCGCGCAGGTCGAGGCTGAACTCGGCGAGACCGGGGATGACGTTGACCGCATCCGGTTCGACCGAGATGTGGCCGATCGTCGCCGGGCTGTTGTGGTCGCGGGCGATCTGGTCGATCGCGAGGATCATCTCGCTGGCGCCCTGCAGCGCGTCGCGGCGGATCTCCCACGGCGTCGCGCAGTGCCGGGACTCCCCCACCACGCGAATCAGCCGCCGCTCGGCCGCGGCGATCGAGGTGACCACGCCGAGCGCCCGGTCGAGCCGCTCCAGGCTCGGACCCTGCTCGATGTGCGCCTCCAGGTAGGCGACCACGTCCTCCGGCTTGCGTGCGGCGAGCGGGATGCGCTCCGGGTCGAGCCCGAAGGCGAGCGCCGCGTCGTGCAGCGTCGTGCCCTCGGCATCCTGCAGCTCGTTCCACTCCGCCTTCCAGCCGCCGGAGAAGGCGCGCGAGCCGAGCAGGGTCGCGCCGAAGCGGGTGCCCTCCTCATCGGCGAAAGCGACCACCTCGAGCGCGAACGGCAGGTCGACGTGCTCCAGCCGCTCGGCGACCTCGATCGCCACCAGCACCCCGAGGATGCCGTCGTAGCGTCCCGCGCCGGGCACCGTGTCCAGGTGCGAGCCGAGCACCAGCGCGGGCATGCCCTCGGGGTCGTCGGAGCGGCGACCGCACTGGTTGCCGGCGGCGTCCTGCCAGGAGTGCATGCCGGCCTCGCGCATCCACGAGGCGGCGATCGCGTTCACGCGGGCGTGCTCGGGGCTGAGGTAGACGCGCTCGATGCCGTCCTCCATCGAGGAGTGGCGCGCCAGCTCGTCGGCGCGCGCCAGCACGCGCTCCGCGGCGGGCAGCGAGTCGATCGCGGGGGTTCCGTCGAGTCCCAAAGTCACTCGGCACTCCCGTAGGCGTCGAGTGCCGCATCCACGCCGCCGCCGACCGGAACGGTCACGCCGCCGCGGCGCAGCAGCTGCTCGAGCGCCGCGAGGGTCGTCAGCACCGTGTCGCGGCGGGCGTTGTAGCCCATCACGCCGATGCGCCATACCTTGCCGTGCAGCGGGCCGAAGCTCGTGCCGATCTCGATGCCGTAGTCGGTGAGCATCGCCGCGCGCGCCGCGTCGCCGTCGATCCCTTCGGGGATGTGCACGCCGATCACGTTGTTCATGCGCACGCTCTGGTCGCCGAAGATTTCGAAGCCGAGCCCGGCGAGGCCCGCCGCCATCGCTCCGCCGTGCAGGCGGTGCCGCTCGACGGTGCTCTCCAGCCCCTCCTCGAGGATGATGCGGGCGCACTCGCGTGCCCCGTACAGCATCGTCGTGGCCTCGGTGTGGTGGTTGAGGCGCTTCGGGCCCCAGTAGTCGAGGATCTGCGCCAGGTCGAGGTAGTTGGAGCGGATCGGGTTCGCCAGCACCGGGTCGCCCTCGCTGCGGATGCCCGCCTCGATCGACTTGCGGGCCTCGATGACGGCGCGCGCCGCATCCGAGATCGTGATGGGGGCCGAGCCCGAGGGGCCGGCGAGGCACTTCTGCAGGCCCGCGCTCACCACATCCACCTCCCACTCGTCGGTGAGGAAGGTGTTGCCGCCGAGGCTCGCGGTGGTGTCGCTGTAGAGCAGCGCGCCGTGCTTGTGGGCGAGCGCGCCGAGCTCGTCGAAGGGCTGCGCGACCGTCGTGGAGGTGTCGCCGTGCACGACGGCGAGCAGCTTCGGCTTGACCTCGATGAGCGCCTTCTCGATCTCGGCGGTGGTGAAGACGGTGCCCCACTCCCGCTCGATCACGTGCACCTCGGCACCGCAGCGTTCGGCGATCTCGCGCAGCAGGTGGCCGAAGCGCCCGAAGATCGGCACGAGCACCTTGTCCCCCGGCTCCAGCAGCGACACCATCGCCGCCTCGATGCCGGCGCGGCTGGTGCCGTCGACGAGCAGAGTGGCGTCATTGCGGGTCGCGAACACGCCGCGGTAGAGCTCTTGCGTCTCGGCCATGTAGGCCGTCATCGCCGGATCGTACTGCCCCACCAGCTGAGCGCTCATGGCGCGCAGCACGCGCGGATCGGCCGTGATCGGGCCTGGACCCATCAGCAGGCGGGCGGGCGGGTTGATCGGCAAGGCAGTGGTCACTGCCCCATCTTAGAAAAGGATTGTTTCGGGGATGTTGATCAGAGCAACATTCGAATCAACTGAACAGGTCCGCCGCCAGCTCCACGAGCGCGAGATCGCTGCCCCGCGGGCCCACCAGGCAGAGGCCCAGCGGCGCCGGGCGACCGGTCGGGCCGGTCGCGCTCAGCACGGGCACGCTCAGCGCAGGACGGCCCGCGACACCGGCCACGCTGCACAGCCGCAGCGTCGCGCCGCGCACCGCCTCCAGCTCCTTGGCGGAGGCCAGCGCGCTCGGGGCGGCGGACGAGGCCGAGGGCAGCAGCAGGATGCGATCGCCGAGGATCGAGTCGAGGCGCTCGCGCGCCACCGCCATCGCCTCGCGGGCGGCCGCCTCGCTGGTGGAGCTCATGCCTTGCGCGATCTCGAAGCGCTCGCGCACGCCCGGTCCGAGTGTGCCGGGGTTCGCGGCCACCCACTCGCCGTCGCTCTTCCAGGCTTCGGCGGGCTGGATGGTGCGGAAGATCGTCAGCAGCTCATCGGGCTCGGGGATGTCGACCTCGACCGGCGAGAACCGCGCCACGCTCGCGTCGAAGGCCTCCAGCACCTCGGCGTCGAGGTTGCGGCGCAGCGACGGGGCCACGACGAACTCGGGGGCGAGCCGCTGCTCGGTCGCGCCGAGCGTCGCCTCGACCGCGTTGTGCAGGGTCGCCGGGTCGCGGGTCAGCCAGCCGACCGTGTCGAAGGTGGGCGCGAGCGGCCAGACGCCGTCGAGCGAGACCGCGTCGTGGGTGGGCCGCAGCCCCCACAGCCCCTGGTACGAGGCGGGAACGCGGATCGAGCCGGCCGTGTCGGTGCCGAGCCCCAGATCCGCCTGCCCGTTCGCGACCGCCGAGGCAGGGCCGCTCGAGGAGCCGCCCGGAAGGGCACCCGGCACGGCGGCGTTCGGCGGGGTGCCGTAGTGCGCGTTGGCGCCCGCGATCGAGTACGCGAACTCGTCGGTCTGGGCGATGCCCGTCACGTGGGCGCCCGCCTTCAGCAGCGCCTCCAGCGCCGGGGCGGTGCGCTTCGCCGGCTTCGACGTCGCCAGGAACGTCGGATTCCCGACTCCGAGCGCGAAGCCCTTCAGCTCGAACAGGTCCTTCACTGCGATGCCGACCCCGTCCAGCACCCCGTCGCCGTGCGGTGCCACCAGCGGGGTGCCGACCGTGCGCCAGATGCGCGCGTCGACCGCGGGGGCGGGCGCGCTCACGTGCGCCGCCGACACCACCCAGCCGAGTTCGGCGTCGCGACGCCAGAACTGCGTCTGCAGCCCGCGTCCACCGCGGCGCGCCGCCACCTCCGCCACGACGAGCGCGTTGTCGGCGTCGACCGGGCGCACGTGCAGGGCGAGCAGCTGACGCTGCGGCGCTCCCCCGCGACCGCGCCGGAACGCGGCGATCGCGTCATGTCCGACCAACAGCCCCGTGGCGTCGCCGCGCAACGTGCTCGAGCCGGGCGCGAAGGCGGCATCGAGAGCCGCCACGTCGTCCGACATGAGGGCGGTCTCGTAGGCGAGCACCGCATCCACGAGCCCTTCCGGCTCCTCGACCCCCTGCGGGAGGCTCACCGACACCGTCATTGGAAGTCCGCCTTTCGAATGCGCGCGTGCACGCCGGTCACCCGGTCCACCACCTGCGAGATGTTGAAATCGGTCGCCGCGCTGAGGTAGGCGAAGGCGTGCTCCGGGTCCATGCCGTGCACCTCGCCGAGCAGGTCGATCGCCGCGCGCACGGCCGAGCGGTTCGCCTCGCCGAGGTCGGCATCCATGCCCGTCGGCACCAGGAACTCAGGGGTCTCGATGATCGGGCCGTGCCGGCGCGCCACGCGGGCGAGCGGATGGTCGGAATGCACCCGCCGGAACCGCAGGCGCACGCGCAGCGAGGCCTCCATCGCGGTGAGCGCGACCTCCCCGTCGCCCTGCGCGAAGTGCGGATCGCCGACGAAGGCGAGCGCGCCCGCCACCTGCACCGGCAGGTAGAGCGTGCTGCCGACGGTGAGCAGCTTGACGTCGATGTTGCCGCCGTGGCGGCCGGGCGGCACCGAGTGCGGGCGGGTGTCGCCGGCAACGGCGACGCCCATGATGCCGAGGAACGGGTCGAGCGGGAAGTGCACGTCCGCGTCGCCACCGGCGACCCGCGGAACCCAGCCCTGGCCGTCGCGGGCGGCGGCGAAAACGCTGACGTTCGTCTCGCCGCGCGGGAACTCACCCGGCAGGGCGCCGCGCCCGTGCCGGTTCGAGATCACGCCGTAGGGCACGCGCGGGATCGTCTCCAGCACGTCGATCGCGAGCAACTCGCCGGGCTCGGCACCGCGCACCTCGATCGGGCCGGTGACCACGTGCGGGCCATCATCGGCACCGCGCTGGCGGGTCGCGACAAGCGCGACGGCGTCGTCGAGCACCTGCTCGCGCGGAACCCCGTGGCTGGCGAAGAAGGCCGCCGGGTCGGAGCCCTGGTCGTCGAGCAGTCCCTCGTGGCTGAGGGTGTCGATGGTGACCTCGTCGCCCGGGTCGATCGACAGCACCGGCCGATCGGCCTCGCACGGCAGCACGCCCCAGAACACGTGGCGCGGGTCGGCCGGCAGATACGGCCCATCCCCGTGCGGGCCGACCCCCGGCTGCAGAATCTCAAGCATCAGACCAGACTACGACGCGCGGTGCGTCGCTTCTCCGGAGTTCTCCACGACCGCATGCGTGTCTCCGAGATGCGTTCCCGCCGACAGCGTGGAATCTCCGGAGAAACGGCGCACTGGCGGGCTCACGCCTACTCCGGAGTGGAGGCGAACAGCCGGGCGACATACGGCGTCGCCGGATGCGCGCGCAGCTCGGCCGCCGTGCCGTGCTGCGTGACCGTGCCAGCCTCGAGCACGAGCACCTCGTCGCCGAGCGCCTCGACATCAGCGCGCGAGTGCGTGACGACCACCGTGGGGATCGGCAGGCCGCGCAGCAGCTCGCCGAGCTCGGCGCGCACCTCTGCGCGCACCTCCACGTCAAGCGCCGCCATCGGCTCGTCGAGCAGCAGCAGAGCCGGCTCGCCGGCGAGCGCGCGCGCGAGGGCCACCCGCTGCGCTTGGCCGCCCGAGAGCTCGGCCGGCAACCGCTCGGCGAGCGACGTGAGTCCGAAGCGCTCCAGCCACGGCTCCGCCGCCGCACGACCGGCGGCGCGCCCGCTGCGCACCCGCACCGCGAAGCCGATGTTGTCACGCACGCTCAGGTGCGGAAACAGCACGTAGTCCTGGAACACCAGGCCGATGCCGCGGCGCTCCGGCGGCAGGTCGACGCCGTCGCCCGCCAGCACGCGCCCGGCGAGCTCGATGCGTCCATCCGCCAGCGGATGCGTGCCCGCCAGCACGGCGAGCGTCGTCGACTTGCCCGCTCCGTTCGGCCCGACCAGGGCGACCGGACGGCCCGGCGTCGCCGTGAGATCGAGGCGCAGGTCGACGTCGCCGCGGTGCGCCTCGAGGTGCGCGAGGAGCCCGCCGCCTGATGTCGCCGGGCTCACGCGCGCACCCCCGGCATCCACCGATCGCGCAGCGCCAGAATGACCGCAAGCGCCACGGCGAGCAGGACCAGCGCCAGCACGATCGCCGCATCCGGGTCGGACTGCAGCGCCAGGTAGCTCGCGATCGGCAGCGTGCGGGTGACGCCGGGCAGGCTGCCGGCGAAGGTGATCGTCGCCCCGAACTCGCCGAGCGCTCGAGCGAAGCAAAGCACCGCACCGGCGGCCACCCCGGGGCCGACCAGCGGCAGCGTCACCAGCCGGAACACCTGCGCCCGGCTCGCGCCGAGCGTCGCCGCCGCGAGCTCCGTGCGCCGGTCGGCCGAGAGCAGTGCGCCCTCCACGGCGAACACGAGGAAGGGCATCGCGACGAAGACCTGCGCGATGACGACCGCGCCCGTCGTGTAGGGGATGCCGATGCCCAGCTCACCGAGCGCCCCGCCGAGCACGCCGCTGCGCCCGAGCAGCAGCAGCAGGGCGATGCCGCCGACCACGGGCGGGAGCACGAGCGGGATCGTGATCGCCGCACGCAGAAGGCGCCGCGGCACGACCGGCCAGCCGTGCGAGCGCGCCAGCACGACCGCGAGCGGGACCCCGAGCAGCAGCGAGATCAAGGTCGAGACCGCGGCGGTGCCGAGCGACAGCGCCAGGGCGGGACCGACGACCTCGCCCGTCACGATCTCCGCCACGCGGTCCCACGGCGCGCGCAGCACGAGCGCCACGAGCGGCAGCACGAGCAGGGCGAGCGCGAGCCCCGCGCCGACGATGACGAGGAGCGGGAGCCCCCGACGGGCGGGCGGGCGGGCGATCGAGCGCGGCTGCTCAGGACGCACCGAAACCTGCCTCCTCCAGGAGCGCCTGCCCCGCCTCCGACAGCACGAAGGCGACGAACGCGGCGGCGGCCTCCGAGTTCGGCGCCTCGGCGAGCGCGGCAATCGGGTATCGATTGACCACCGCGGCCGCCTCCGGCACTTCGATACCCTCGGCTGCGGAGCCCGCCGCCTGCACGTCGGTGCGGTAGACGAGTCCGGCATCCGCCTCGCCGAGCAGCACCTTGGTGAGCACCGCCTTGACGTCGGATTCGAGGGTGTCGGGTGTCGCCGTGACGTTGGCGAGGGAGAGCAGTTCGACGGTCGCGGCGCCGCACGGCACCGTCTCGTCGCACAGGGCGATCGCGAGCTCGGAGCGACCCAGATCGGACAGGTCATGAACGTCGGCGGGATTGCCGACCGGCACGACGAGTTCGAGGGTGTTGGTCGCGAAGACCGGCGTCTCGTCCGCGAGGCCTGCCTCGACGACTCGCGCCATCGCGGATTCGTTCGCGGCCGCGAACACGTCGGCAGGCGCTCCGGCGAGGATCTGCTCGGCGAGCGCTCCGCTGCCCCCGACGCTCACGTTCACGTCGACGCCGGGATGCTCAGCCTCGAACGCGACCGCCGCCGCGTCGAAGACCTCGGTGAGCGAGGCGGCCGCCAGCACGGTCAGGGTGCCGCCGAGCGCGCCCTCGTCGGCGTCGGCCTCGGCAGGCGCGGCGCATCCGGCAAGCAGCAGAGCGCCGACTGCTCCCAGCCCGAGGGCGGGGGTGAGACGGGCCCGGGCTGCCTTGCGCGCGCGGGCGACGCGGGTCGCGCCGGTCACGCGCGTTCCTCGGGGCGCTCGACCGTCACCACGGTGGCCTTCGCGCTCGCGACCGCGAGCACACCCACCTCGAGTCCGAGCTCGTCAGCGGCCTCGCGGCTCATCAGCGACACCACCCGGAACGGCCCCGCCTGGATGTCGACCTGCGCCATCACCCCGTCGCGCGTCACCGCGGTGACGATGCCGGTGAAGCGGTTGCGGGCGGAGACGCGGGCGGCGGGAAAGGCATCGGCGAGCGGCGACTCGGCGGCGAGCACGGACATGAGCGGCGCAAGCTCAGCGCCGTGGATCACCTGACGGCCGTTCTCGCCCCGTCGGATCGGCAGACGTCCGCTCTCGCCCCAGCGGCGCACGGTGTCGTCACTGACCCCGAGCAGGGCCGCGGCCTCGCTCACCCGGAACTCGCTCATCGCGTCACACCTCTCGCATTTACCCGCATTCGCGTTCTGATTCGCTCAATTTACCCGCATCTGCTGGTGGGCGGGAATCCGTTGCCGTGCTCGCACGCCACGCAGCCCGCTCGCGCCGCACGGACCCCGTGACGGCAACCCGGTGCCGGCATCCGCGACCTGGAAGAATCAGGGCATGCCTCTCGACCCCGCCGCACCCCGCTTCGCGCGCCAGCGCGTCCTCGACGGATTCGGCGCGAGCGCGCAGGAACGGCTCGCCGCCGCTCACGTCGTCGTCGTCGGCGCGGGTGGACTCGGCTCGGCCGTGCTGCCCGCGATCGTCGGCGCCGGGGTCGGCACGATCACGATCGTCGACGATGACACCGTCGACGCGAGCAACCTGCACCGCCAGACCCTGCACCGCGCCGAGGACGTCGGGCGTTTGAAGGTCGAATCAGCGGCCGAGGCACTGCGGGCGATGTCGCCCGACACGGTCATCCACCCGGTCGCGGAGCGCTTCACCGGACGCAACGCGCTCGACCTGCTGCTCGACGCCGACCTGCTGATCGACGGCAGCGACAACGCGCCCACCCGCTACCTGTGCAACGACATCGCGGCGGTGCGCGGCATCCCGCTGGTGTGGGGCTCGGCGGTCCGCTACACCGGCCAGGCTGGGGTCGCCTGGGACGAGCGCGGCGTCGACTACCGCGACCTCTTCCCCGAAGCGCCGGATGCCGAGAGCCTCTCCTGTGAACTGGTCGGCGTGCTGCCCCCGGTCTGCACGGTCATCGGCGGCGTGATGGCGGCGGAGGCGATCAAGCTGCTGACCGGCATCGGCGAGCCGCTGCTCGGCCGCGTCGCGATCTTCGACGCGCGCAGCGGCGGCATGCGCGAGGTGCGCTACGAGCGCGAGCCGGGCGTCGCGCGTCCCGGCTCGATCGAGGAGCGCACCGCCGAGCGCGAGCTCGACGGCTCGACCTCGATCGACTCCCCCGCACTCGCTGCGGAGCTCGCCGGAGATCAGCCCCCGATGCTGATCGACGTGCGCGAGCCGCACGAGCACTCCTTCGTCGCGCTGCCGGGCTCGACGCTCATTCCGCTGCGCGACATCCTCGCGGGGGTCGACCCGCTCGATCGCGACGCCGACATCGTGCTCTACTGCCACCACGGCGTGCGCTCCGGGCAGGCGCTCGCCTCGATGCAGACGCTCGGCTTCACGCGCGTGCGCCACCTCACCGGCGGCATCGACGCGTACGCCCGCGCCGTCGACCCCGCGATGCCGAGGTACTGACGATGCCCGGCTCCGCCTCCTTCCGGCGCACCGTCGAGGCGCACCGCGACGCCGTCCGTGCCCTGCTCGCCCCGTTGCACGAGCGCACCCACGAGAGCGTCCCGCTCGAGGATGCGCTGAATCGGGTGACGAGCCACGCGGTGACCTCGCCGGTCGCGCTGCCGCTGTTCCGCAACTCGCAGATGGACGGCATCGCCGTCCGAGCAGCCGAGGCAGCCGCCGCGACGGCCGAGACCCCGGTGCTGCTGCCGCTCGTCGGCGAGGTCGCCGCCGCCCCCGGCGAGCCCGCGGCGCTGGTCCCCGGCACGGCGGTGCGCATCATGACCGGCGCTCCCGTCCCGGCCGGCGCGGATGCGGTGGTGCGCGTCGAAGACACCGAAGATCGCGGCACCGAGGTCGCCATCCTCGTCGCCCCGACCCCCGGCCTGTACGTGCGCCAGGCGGGCTCCGACCTGGCGGCAGGTGCCGAGCTCGTGCCCGCCGGGCGCCGCCTGCGCTCGCGCCATCTCGCCGCGCTCGCCGCCGCCGGACTCACCCACGTCGATGCGCAGACCGCGGTGCGCGTCGCGATCATTTCGACCGGCAGCGAACTGGTCGCCCCGGGAACCGAGGCCGGGCCCGGTGAGCTGTTCGACGCGAACGGGCCCGCCCTCGCCTCGGCCGCGCGCAGCGTCGGCGCCGAGGTGGTGCTGAGCGGTCGGGTGCGCGACGAGGCCGAGGAGTTCGCCGCGCTGCTCGACGTCGCCCGCGAGGCCGGCGCCGAGCTGATCGTCACGAGCGGAGGCGTCTCCATGGGCGAGCACGAGGTGGTGCGCGAAGTGCTCGAACCGCGCGGCGCCCTCGTCGGAAGCGTCGCCATGCAGCCGGGCGGGCCGCAGGGCACCGCGGAGTGGGAGGGCATCCCGGTGCTGTGCTTCCCCGGCAACCCGGTCAGCTCGCAGTTGTCGTTCGAGCTGTTCGCCGCGCCCGTGCTGCGCGAGATCGCCGCGCTGCCGGAGGCGGTGCACGGCCGCGAGCCGCTCGCGCACGCGCTCGACTCGATCACCGGCAAGCGCCAGTACCTGCGCGGGGCGCGGGGCGACGGCGGGGTCGCCACCGTCTCGGGGCCCGGTTCGCACCTGGTGGCGGCGCTGGCCGCGGCCGAGCTGCTGATCGTCGTGCCCGAGCACGTCACACATCTGGAACCCGGCGACATCGTGGAGACTGTCGAACTATGACCAAGCCGAAGCTCACCCACCTCGACGCCGCCGGTCAGGCGCACATGGTCGACGTCGGCGCCAAGCCGATCACCCGTCGCGTCGCGCTCGCGGGCGGGCGGCTGCTGACCAACCCCCAGGTGATCGGCCTGATCCGCGGCGAGGGGATGCCGAAGGGCGACGTGCTGGCGACCGCGCGGCTGGCGGGCATCCAGGGCGCCAAGCGCGTCGACGAGCTGATTCCGCTCGCTCACTCACTCGGGCTCGACTCGGTCGACGTGGACTTCGAGCTCGGCGAGCGCGAGATCCAGATCCGCGCCACCGCCGCCGTCACCGGACGCACCGGCGTCGAGATGGAGGCGCTCACGGCGGTGGCCGTCGCGGGCCTCACCCTGCACGACATGATCAAGGCCGTCGACCCGCTCGCCGAGCTCGGCGAGATCCGGCTGCTGGAGAAGACCGGCGGCAAGCACGGCCACTGGACCCGCGATGCGGCGGCCGCGGGTCTCGATACGCCGACTGCGTCGGCTACTCGACCGGCAGAGTCGAGCGGGTTGAGTAGCGATCCGCAGGATCGCGTATCGAAACCGGCCTCCGCATCCACGGGCCTCGATACGCCGACTGCATCGGCTGCTCGACCGGCAGCCCTCACCCTCGTCTCCTCCACCCGCGCCGCCGCCGGCACCCGCGACGACACCACCGGCCCGGTGATCGCCGCCTGGCTCGACACCCACGGCTTCACCGCCGCTCCCCCGCGCGTCGTTGCCGACGCCGACCTCGCCGCCGTGCTCGCCGAGGCGGTGGCCGAGAAGCCGGCCGTCATCCTCACCACCGGCGGCACCGGCATCTCGCCCACCGACCGCACCCCCGAGGCGACCGCCGCGGTGCTCGACCGCGAGCTCCCCGGCATCGCCGAGGCCCTCCGCGCCGCCGGCCGCGCCGCCACCCCGACCGCCGCGCTCAGCCGCGCCCTCGCCGGGGTCGCGGGCTCCACCCTCATCGTGAACCTGCCCGGCTCCACCGGCGGGGTGCGCGACGGCCTCGCCGTGCTCGAACCGCTGCTGCCGCACCTGCTCGATCAGCTCACCGGCGGTGACCATGACTGACGCCGCACCCGGACTCGTCGCCCTCGCGCAGGTCACCGAGGCTGTGCTCGACCGCGCCCGGATCGAGGACTCGGTGGTGACCGCCGCCGACGGTGCCGTGGTCTGCTTCGCCGGAGTGATCCGCAATCACGATCACGGCGACGGCGTGCTCGCCCTCGACTACCGTGCGCACCCGGAGGCGGAGCGCTTTCTGCGCGAGACCTGCGCCGAGATCGCGGCCGAGACGGGTCTCCAGGTGGCGGCCGTGCACCGCGTCGGACGCCTGGAGATCGGGGATTCCGCTCTCATCGCCGCGGTCGCCGCACCGCACCGCGCCGAGGCCTTCGCCGCCTGCTCGCGCCTGGTCGACCTGATCAAGGAGCGGGTGCCGATCTGGAAGCGCCAGCACCTCACCGACGGCGTCTCGGAGTGGGTCGGGCTCTAGGCTGCACCAGCCATCGCGGGCACGCGCACGGCAGAATGGGCGCATGGATCTCGGACTGCAGAATCGTGTCGCCCTCGTCGTCGGCGGGACCGGCCGCATCGGCGCCGCCACCGCGCGCCAGCTCGTCGCCGAAGGGGCAACCGTCGTGATCGCGGCGCGCAACGCTGAGAAGCTCGCCGCGCTCGCGACCGAGCTCGGCGTCGACTCGGTCGTGCTCGACGCCGCCGACGACGCCTCGGTGACGTCCGCGATCGACGAGGTGCTCGCCCGGCACGGGCGCATCGACGTCGCCGTGCTGACCGCGGCGCCGCCGGTGTCGACGCTCGACCCGGCGCGCGATCTCGAGGCGGCGCACCTGCTCGAGGCCATCGACGGCAAGTCGCTCGGGTTCCTCCGCGTCGCCACGGCCCTCCTGCCGCACATGACGAGCGCGGGCTTCGGACGCATCGTCGGCGTCAGCGGACAGATCGCCCGCATAACGACGACCCTCGCCGGTTCGGTGCGCAACGGCACCCTCAACACGATCGCCAAGGCGCTCGCGGATTCCGCCGCCGGCACCGGCGTGACGATCAACGTCGTCAATCCTGGTCCGGTGCTCGATGAGACGCAGCACCCGGCGCCCGAGCGGGGGCGACCCGGCGAGTCGAGCTACGCCGAGGTCGCGTCGCTGATCGTGTTCCTCACCTCGGTGGCGGCGGGCGGTGTCTCCGGAGAGGAGATCGCGACCGGGCACAAACTGCTCGGCGTCGAGAGCTAGGCCAGCTCAGCCGCCGGCGAACGGCGGCAGCACGTCGACCGCGCCACCCAGCGCGCGGGCATCGTCACGCGAGACGACCCCGTCGACGAGGAACGACCCGGACGTCATGACCCGATCCATCTCCGCGCCGTAGCGCTCGCGGAGCGCGGCACGCAGGTGCCCGACGGTGGCCGCAGCCGGCAGCACCAGCGCCTCGTCCTCGCGACCGGCGACGTCAGCGGCCGCCGCGAAATAGCGAACGGCAATCGAGCGCACGGCCGTCATCCCCCGATCGCCCCCATGGATCGCACCGGACGCGCGAAGTCCGCCGCGTCGATGCCGTGTCCGGCCTGCTTGCCCCACATCGCCGCGCGCCAGCGGTCGGCGATCTCCGCGTCGCTCGCGCCGCCGCGCAGCAGCCCGCGCAGGTCGGTCTCGTCGTCGCCGAACAGGCAGGAGCGGACGGTCCCCTCCGCGGTCAGCCGGGTGCGGTCGCAGGCGGCGCAGAAGGAGCGCGTGACCGAGGCGATGATGCCGACGGTAGCCGGGCCGTCATCCACCTGCCATTCCTCGGCGGGGGCGGACGGATCCTCGCGCCCCACCTCGGTGAGCCGGAAGCGGGTGCCGAGCACCTCGAGCAGCTCGGCGGCGGGGACCATGTTGGCGCGCTGCCAGGCCTCGTCGGCGTCGAGCGGCATCTGCTCAATGAAGCGCAGCCGCGCCCCGTGCTCGATCGCCCACTCGAGCAGCGCGGGGGCGTCGCCGAGCGTCTCGCGCATCAGGACCGCGTTCACCTTCAGCGGGCCGAGGCCCGCCTCGTGCGCTGCCGCGATTCCGCGCAGCACCGCGGGAAGCCGGTCGCGCCGGGTGAGGCGCTCGAAGTGGGCGCGGTCGATCGTGTCGAGCGAGACATTGATGCGGTCGAGGCCTGCGTCGCGCAGCGCCGCGGCGCGCTTGTCGAGGCCGATCGCGTTCGTCGTCATCGCGAGCGACGCCTCGGGCGCGGCCTCGCGCGACAGCGCGATGATCTCGACCAGGTCGGCGCGCGTCAGCGGCTCGCCGCCCGTGAAGCGCACGTCGTGCACCCCCAGGTCACGCGCCGCGATGCCGACCAGGCGAGCGATCTCGGGGGCGCTCAGCAGCTCGTTCTTCGGAATCACCGGGAGGCCCTCGGCAGGCATGCAGTACGTGCAGCGCAGCGAGCACGCCGAGGTGATCGAGACGCGGAGGTCGTGCGCGACGCGTCCGAAGCGGTCGATCAGCGCATCCGTGTCGGGGCGGCCCGCCGTCGAAGGCGCAGCACTCGGGTCGCGCCGCACGGCCGGCATTCCGAGCCCCAGAGAAGTCATGCGACCAGCCTACGGTCGCCCGTCCTGACAATGCTCGCAACGCCGTCTACTCTGAACGCAGGTTCACTCACCTTCGAGGGAGACGCGCATGTCGTTCATCACGCGAGGCTTCACGGGCCGCGGCGGTGCCCGCGACCCCCGACTCCCACCCGGGCAGACTCTCGTCGAGGACTGGCCGGTGCTCTCCGCAGGGGCGACACCGCAGATCACGACCGAGGAGTGGTCCTTCACGATCGTGGCCGAGAGCGGCACCAAGCACGTCTGGTCCTGGGACGACATGCTCGCGCTCGGCGTCGACGACATCCGAACCGACATCCACTGCGTGACCCACTGGACGAAACTCGACATGGCCTGGCGCGGTGTGAGTCTCGACAAGTTCTTCGAGAACGTCGAGTCGAGCTACGACTACGTCATGGCGCACAGCTACGGCGGCTACACCACCAACATCCCGCTCGATGAGCTGCTCGACGGTCAGGCCTGGATCGCCACCGAAGCCGAAGGCGAACCGCTGAGCGCCGAGCACGGCGGGCCCGCGCGCCTGCTGGTGCCCGCCTTGTACTTCTGGAAGAGCGCCAAGTGGATTCGGGGGCTCGTCATGATGCCGCGCGACGACCCCGGCTTCTGGGAGCAGAACGGGTACCACCTGCACGGCGACCCGTGGCAGGAGGAGCGGTACTGGTGATCCGTCGATGAAGGTCACCGACCGGATTGCGGTGCACCGGGCCGCGTGGCATCTGGCGACCGTGGTGGAGACGGTGCCCGAGACGCCCGGTTCTCGTCGGCTGGTGCTCGACGTGCCCACCTGGCCGGGCAACGATGCCGGCGCCCACCTCGACATCCGGCTGACGGCGCCCGACGGGTATCAGGCGTCCCGTGCGTACTCGATCGCGTCGGCGGGTGAGGCGACACGGCTCACTCTCGTCGTCGACCGGCTCGAATACGGCGAGGTCTCGCCGTATTTGGTCGACGAGCTGCGCGTCGGCGACCAGCTCGAGGTGCACGGGCCGCTGGGGCGGTTCTTCCTCTGGCATCCGCCGACCGAGGGCGACGGCGCGCAGCTTCCGCCGGTGCAGCTGATCGGTGCGGGCTCCGGCATCGTGCCGCTGTTCGCGATGGCCGCCGCGCACGCCGCGGCGGGCGACATGACACGGTTCCGCCTGCTGTATTCGGTGCGCGACCCGGAGCACGTGTTCTTCCGCAAGGAGCTGGCCGAGGCGGCGAAACGCTGCCCCGGTCCGCTTGAGATCGACTACATCTACACGCGCGAGGCACCCGACGGCTGGCCGACGGCCCCCGGCCGCGTCACCCGCGAGGTACTCGCCTCGCACAGCATCCCGCCGTCGGAGATGCCGCGCATCTACCTCTGCGGGCCCACTCCGTTCGTCGAGATGGTCTCGATGTGGCTCGTGGAGGCCGGACACGACCCCGCCCAGATCCGCGCCGAGCGCTTCGGCGGCGCCTAACCCCCTCCTGGGCGCGCGGGATGCATCCCGGGCGCCGCCGCGTGCCGCGCGCGTCACGCGGTTGCGTCGGGGATGCGTCCCAGACCCCAGCCCTCGAACGCACGCGGCAACCGCACGCGCTCACGCGCAACGCCCAACGGACGCCGAAATGACGCAAGGGAGTGCCGCACGCGGCACTCCCTTGCGTCAGGGATGCATCCCTGCCGCCGAGAAACTAGCGGGCGGCGGAGCCGTCGGTGTAGTCGGCGTCCTGCTGCTTCCATGCGAAGAGGGCGCGGAGGTCCTTGCCGGTCTTCTCGATCGGGTGCTGGGCGCCCTTCTCGCGCAGCGACATGAACTCGGGCGCGCCGGCGTCCTGGTCGTCGATGAAGCGCTTGGCGAAAGCACCGGACTGGATGTCGGCGAGTACGGCCTGCATGTTCTCCTTGACGCTCGGGTCGATGACGCGCGGGCCGGAGACGTAGTCGCCGTACTCGGCCGTGTCGGAGACCGACCAGCGCTGCTTGGCGATGCCGCCCTCCCACATCAGGTCGACGATGAGCTTCAGCTCGTGAAGCACCTCGAAGTAGGCGATCTCGGGCTGGTAGCCCGCCTCGACGAGGGTCTCGAAGCCGTACTGCACGAGCTGCGAGGTGCCGCCGCAGAGCACGGCCTGCTCGCCGAACAGGTCCGACTCGGTCTCCTCGGTGAAGGTCGTCTTGATGACGCCGGCGCGGGTGCCGCCGATCGCCTTCGCGTACGACTTCGCGAGGTCCCAGGCCGAGCCCGAGGCGTCATTCTCGACCGCGATGATGTCCGGGATGCCGCGGCCGGCGACGTACTCGCGACGCACCGTGTGGCCCGGGGCCTTCGGGGCGACGAGGATGACGTCGACGTCGGCCGGCGCCTCGATGTAGCCGAAGCGGATGTTGAAGCCGTGCGCGAAGGCGAGAGTCTTGCCCGCGGTCAGCTTGTCCTTGATGCTCTCGTTGTAGATCGCGCGCTGGTGCTGGTCCGGCGCGAGGATCATGATGACGTCGGCCCACTCGGCGGCGTCGGCGACGCTGAGCACCTCGAAGCCCTCTTCGGTGGCCTTCGCGGTCGACTTCGAGCCGTCCTTCAGACCGATCTTGACCTCGACACCCGAATCGCGGAGGTTCATCGCGTGGGCGTGGCCCTGCGATCCGTAGCCGACGATCGCGACCTTCTTGCCCTGGATGAGGGAGAGGTCGGCGTCCTTGTCGTAGTAGAGCTCTGCCATGAGGGGGTTTCTCTTTCTTCTTGTGTGGGTCGAGCAGCCCGCGAGCGGGCGTATCGGAACCCGTCGTACGGGGTGCTGATTTCGATATGCGGCCTTCGGCCGCTACTCAACCAGCGGGTTTGTTCAGTTCTTGAGGACTCGCTCGCTGATGCTCTTCGCACCGCGACCGATTGCGAGGAGGCCCGACTGCGCGAGCTCCTTGATCCCGTAGGGCTCGAGCACGCGCAGGAAGGCCTGCACCTTGCCCGAGTCGCCCGTGACCTCGATCACGAGCGCATCCGGTGCCACGTCGACGACGCGCGCGCGGAACAGGTTCACCGCCTCGAGGATCTGCGAGCGGGTCGTGTTGTCGACGCGCACCTTGATCAGCAGGTGCTCGCGCTCGACCGCCTGGGTCGGGTCGAGCTCGACGATCTTGACCACGTTGATCAGCTTGTTCAGCTGCTTGGTGACCTGCTCCAGCGGAAGGGCGTCCACATCCACCACGACGGTGATGCGGCTGAGGCCCTCCAGCTCGGAGTGGCCGACCGCGAGCGACTCGATGTTGAAGCCGCGGCGGGCGAACAGGCCGGCGACGCGGGTCAGCAGACCGGGCTTGTCTTCGACGAGCAGGGAGAGAACGTGACGCGACATGGCTTACTCCTCCTCCCACTCGGGAGCGTGATCTCGGGCGTACTGCACTTGCGAGTTGCCGACGCCCTGCGGGACCATCGGCCACACCATTGCGTCGCGGCTGACCACGAAGTCGATGACGACGGGACGGTCGTTGGTCTCGATCGCGAGCTTGATCGCCGCATCGACCTCTTCAGGCTTCGTGACGCGGATGCCCAGGGCACCGTACGCCTCGGCGAGCTTCACGAAATCGGGCACCATGCGGGTCTGCTCGGTGGCCGAGGTCGAGCCGGTGTTGAGGTCGGTGAACGAGTGGCGGCCGTCGTAGAACAGCGTCTGCCACTGGCGCACCATGCCGAGGCTCGAGTTGTTGATGATCGCGACCTTGATCGGGATGTCGTTGATCGTGCAGGTGGCGAGCTCCTGATTGGTCATCTGGAAGCACCCGTCCCCGTCGATCGCCCACACCAGGCGGTCGGGCTGGGCCACCTTGGCGCCCATCGCGGCGGGCACCGAGTAGCCCATCGTTCCGGCGCCGCCGGAGTTCAGCCACGACATGGGCCGCTCGTACTTGATGAACTGGGCGGCCCACATCTGGTGCTGGCCGACGCCCGCGGCGTAGACCGCCTCGGGCCCGGAGAGCTCGCCGATGCGCTGGATGATCGCCTGCGGCGCGAGCAGCCCGTCGTCGGGGTCGTCGACGAAGCCGAGCGGGAAGTTCGCCTTCAGCTGGTTGAGACGCGTCCACCACTCCGAGTAGTCGGGGGTGACGTTCTTCGACGCGGTGGTGAAGGCCGCCAGCAGCTCGGGCAGCACCTCCTTCACATCGCCGACGATCGGCACATCGGCGGTGCGGATCTTGCCGATCTCGGCCGGGTCGATGTCGACGTGCACGACCTTCGCCTCGGGGGCGAAGTCGGCCACCTTGCCGGTGACGCGGTCGTCGAACCGCGCGCCGAGCGCGATGATGAGGTCGCTCTCCTGCAGACCGAGCACCGCGGGCACCGTGCCGTGCATGCCGGGCATGCCGAGGTGCTGCGGGTGCGAGTCGGGGAACGCGCCGCGCGCCATCAGGGTGGTCACGACGGGCGTGCCGGTCTTCTCGGCGAGCTTCAGCAGCTCCTTCTCGGCGGCGCCGCGGATCACTCCGCCGCCGACATACAGGATCGGCTTCTTCGCGGCGGCGAGCATCTCACCGGCGGCGACGATCTGCTTGCCGTGCGCCTTCGTCACCGGGCGGTAGCCGAGCAGCTCGACCTTGGGCGGCCAGATGAACGGGGCCGTCTTCTGCTGCGCGTCCTTGGTGATGTCGACGAGCACCGGGCCGGGACGGCCGGTGGTGGCGATCTCGACGGCGGCGGCGAGCACCCCGGGCACGTCTTCGGGCTTGGTCACCAGGAACGAGTGCTTGGTGATCGGCATCGTGATGCCGACGATGTCGACCTCCTGGAACGCATCCGTTCCCATCGAGGTCGAGAACACCTGACCGGTGATCGCCAGCAGCGGCACCGAGTCCATGTAGGCGTCGGCGATCGCCGTGACCAGGTTGGTGGCGCCCGGGCCGGAGGTGGCGATGCAGACGCCGAGCTTGCCCGAGGCGGAGGCGTAGCCCTCCGCCGCGTGGCCGGCGCCCTGCTCGTGGCGCACCAGGATGTGCCGAATCGCGGTGGAGGCCATCAGCTCGTCGTAGAACGGCATGATGGCGCCGCCGGGAAGACCGAAGACGTCGGTGATGCCGAGCTTTTCGAGCGAGGCGAGGATCTGCCCCGAGCCGGTGAGCTCGGGCGGGCCGGCCTTGCCCGGCGCTGCCGGGGCCGGTGCGGAGTCCGCAGTCATGGATGAGGTCCTTCGAAAAGTGTCTGATCGATCCGCCGGCCGGCAGATCGGGAGCGCAAGCTACCCGGTGACCGCGCCTTCCGCAGCGGAATGCACGAGCTTCGAGTACTTCGCGAGAACGCCACGGGTATAGCGCGGAGGAAGTGGAGCCCAGCCGTCTCGGCGGGCTGCCAGCTCGGCCTCGTCGACCAGTAGGTCAATGGACCGGGCGGCGATATCGACCCGTATCAGATCACCGTCGCGGACGAATGCGATCGGACCTGCGTCCACCGCTTCGGGAGCGACGTGGCCGATGCACAGGCCGGTTGTGCCGCCTGAGAATCTGCCGTCGGTCAAGAGTAGTACATTTTTTCCGAGGCCTGCCCCCTTGATGGCGGCGGTGATGGCGAGCATCTCGCGCATGCCGGGACCGCCCTTGGGGCCTTCGAAGCGGATGACGACGACGTCGCCGGCGGTGATCTCGCCGTTGGTGAGCGCATCCATCGCGGCGCGCTCGCGCTCGAACACGCGCGCGGGGCCCTCGAAGGTCTCGGCGTCGAAGCCGGCGGTCTTCACGACCGCGCCTTCGGGGGCGAGCGAGCCGTTGAGGATCGTCAGGCCGCCGGTGGCGTGGATCGGGTTGTCGAGTGCGCGCAGCACTTTGCCGTCGAGCGGCTCGATGTCCATCTCCGCGAGGTTCTCGGCGAGGGTCTTGCCGGTGACGGTGAGGGCGTCGCCGTGCATGAGTCCGGCATCCATGAGCGCCTTCATCAGCGTCGGCAGGCCGCCGTGGCGGTCGACGTCGTTCATGACGTACTGGCCGAAGGGCTTCAGGTCGCCGATGTGCGGCACCTTCGAGCCGATGCGGTTGAAGTCGTCGAGGGTCAGGTCGACCTCGGCCTCGTGCGCGATGGCGAGCAGGTGCAGCACGATGTTGGTCGAGCCGCCGAGCGCCATGCCGACCGCGATCGCGTTCTCGAACGCCTTCTTGGTGAGGATGTCGCGCGCGGTGATGCCGAGGCGCAGCAGGTTGGTGACGGCCTCACCGGAGCGGTGGGCGAAGTAGTCCCGACGCGCATCGGCGGCGGCCGGGCTCGCGCTGCCGGGCAGCGAGAGACCGAGCGCTTCGGCGACGGAGGCCATCGTGTTGGCGGTGTACATGCCGCCACAGGCGCCCTCTCCGGGCGCGAAGGCGCACTCGATGCGCTTGGCGTCGGCCTCGCTCATCTTGCCGGCCTTGACCGCGCCCACCGCCTCGAAGGAGTCGATGATCGTGATGTCCTTCTCGGTGCCGTCCGAGAGCTTCACCCAGCCGGGGGCGATCGATCCGGCGTAGAGGAAGACGGAGGCGAGGTCGAGTCGCGCCGCGGCCATCAGCATGCCGGGGATCGACTTGTCGCAGCCGGCGAGCAGCACCGAGCCGTCGAGGCGCTCCGCCTGCATGACGGTCTCGACGCTGTCGGCGATGACCTCACGCGAGACGAGCGAGAAGTGCATGCCCTCGTGGCCCATCGAGATGCCGTCGGAGACGGAGACGGTGCCGAACTGCAGCGGGTAGCCCCCGCCGGAGTGCACGCCCTCCTTCGCCGCCTGCGCGAGACGCGCGAGGCTCAGGTTGCAAGGCGTGATCTCGTTCCACGAGCTGGCGATGCCGATCTGCGACTTGTCCCAGTCGGCGTCGCCCATGCCGACGGCGCGCAGCATGCCGCGACTCGTCGTGGCTTCGATGCCATCGGTGACGGTGCGTGAACGGGGCTTGTGATCGATTGCGGGCGCGCCCGAATCGGCAGATGTTTCCGGCATGTGTCGAGGGTATCGCGTCGGCGCGGTTCGCATGGCGTCCGGGCTCGGGGTCCTCTCAGCGCGTCACCCCGCCCAACGCGTCCGCCAGCCGGGGCGCCAGACGTCGAGCCATCAGCTCATAGCCGTCACTGTTCGGATGGAGACGATCGGGCAGCAGCGGCGCCTCGTTTTCGTTGAGGACGTCCAGCCCGTCGACGATGGTGACCGGAATGCCGTCGAGCTCCGTCGCGCGCGCTGTCGCCGCCGCGACGATGCTGCGAATGTCGCGCAGTGTGAGTCCGTCCGCGTTGGGCGTCGATTCCCGGTCCGGACACGCGATCGGCGTCACGACGACGAGCGGCGTCGTCGGGTGCCCTTCGCGCACTCGTCGCACGAACCCCGTCACGGCGGGTCCCAACGAACGAGCCGAGAACGTCCGCTTCCCGTAGATGTTGATCCCGATGCACATGCTGATCAGGTCAGCCGGAGTACGCCGCAACTGATCCGCGATCGCGGGATCGAGGTGGCATTGACCGCCGAGCCCCAGATTCGTGAGGCTCCATCCTTCGGAGCGCGCGACACGCCACGGCCAGCTGTCGCTGGGGCCTGCGGCGCCAATGCCTTGAGTAATCGAACTGCCGTAGGCAACCCACCGGGTGGTCCGTTCGCGCCCGGGTTCCGGTGCCTTGTCGCCGATGAACGTCACCGAACCGACCCTCGTCGGCGTGTCGATGGGCAGTACGACGAGTACCTCGACAGTTCGGGCAGGGAGTTCGATATGGGGTGTCTGCCAGCCGTGCGCGAGGGCGACCCGCGTCGCGAGAACACCGTCGACGAGCACGTCAAGACTCGATGCGGCTTTCTCGATCCAGACGTCGAACTCGAGGGCAGAGGCAGACGTCACGACGCTGAGGTGTACCCCCGCGGGGGTACGAACTTGCTCATCGAACGCCCGGTCAGCGACCGTCGCCGCGTCTTCGGGCGCGACCCGCCACCACTCGATTGCGTCGTGGTCGTCGATACGCCGCGAGGTGAGCGCCCCGCGCCAGCCCACACCCTCGTGTGCGTTTCGTGTCGTCATCCTGCCCTCACGATGCGTCGGCGCTCCACGCCTCGCGGCGATCCTCCTCGACCTTAGCGAACCAATTGTCGAGCTGTCGCGCCATGCTTGCGACGCGTTTGGGCTGCGCTTCCGCCAGGTCGACGGCCTCGGCCGGATCGGATCGGAGGTTGAAGAGCATCGGCGCCGCGTCTGCGGGCGCCGTGGCCAGGGTGGGGCGAGCGCCGACGGTCTCCGGATCAAACAGGCTCGGGTCTCGCTTGATGGCCTCGTCCAGGCGATCATCGGCTGGCGTGGCGTCCAAGGAGAGCGGCCACGCGGGCCACAGCAGCTTCCAGTCGCCGTCGCGCATCGCGGCATTCGACGTCGCGAGCGGTTCGTAGCGCGTCCACTGCCAGAAGCGCGTCGACTCCGCCGCCCGCGTGCTGCCTTGAAGCACGGGCAGAGCGCTTCGGCCGTCGAAGCTCTCCGGGTCGTAGCGAACGCCTGCCGCGTCGAGCAGGGTCGGGAGCCAGTCGGTGAAGTGCACGAGCGAGTCGAGGGATGTCCGACCTTCGATCCCGTCGGGCCACCGCATGATGAAGGGAACACGGATGCCCCCTTCCCAGACCGTCTGCTTCGCTCCACGCAGGCCCGCGTTGTAGCGCACCGTCGACTCCTCGCCTTCGCCGTCGAGCTGCGGACCGTTGTCGCTCATGAACATGACGATGGTGTTGTCGGCGAGGCCGCGCTCCTCCAGCGTCTGCAGAATGCGACCGATGCCGAGATCGACGCGCTGAATCATCGCGTAGATCGTTGCCACTCGGCGACTCACTCCCGGCTTCAGGAACTGGTCGATCTCGGCTTCGGGGGCCTGGAACGGGAAGTGCGGCGCGTTGTAGGCGAGGTGCAGGAAGAACGGCTCGTTCCGGTGGCGCTCGATGTAGTCGATTGCCCCGCTGGTGAACACGTCCGTCAGGTAGCGCCCATCGGCGGCGAACGGGGCGCGGTCCCGTTCCAGGGTCCACTCCCAGTAGTCCTGCCACCCTCCGCGGAATCCGAGGAACTCGCCGAAGCCCCGGTTGAGCGGGTGATAGCGGTCGTCGAACGCGCCGTTGTGCCATTTGCCCACGAGCCCGGTTGCGTAGCCGGCGGCGCCGAGGAAGTCGGCGATGGTTCGACGGGCTGTCGACAGCCGGTCCGTGCCGTAGGCCTCGAGCGTGTCGATCACTCCCCCGCGCTGCGGGTACTGCCCGGTCAACAGCGCGGCACGCGCCGGCGCGCAGACGGGAGATGCCGAATAGTGCTGGGTCAGACTGACGCCGTTCGTCGAGAGCTGGTCGAGCACCGGCGTCGACGATGCGCCGAAGTTGACGCTCGACAGATCGCCGTAGCCCATGTCGTCGACGACGATCTGGATGATGTTGGGGCGTGTCATGCGCGCGCCCCCGCTGCCGCCGTCGGGGCAGCCGACACCATCTGCTCGGAGAAGTGGCACCGCGCCTCCTGGCCCGGCGCGACCACGGCGAGATCCGGGTTCGAGGTGGTGCAGATCTCGGGGTTTCCGAGTGCTGCGCGCAGCGGGCATCGGTTGCTGAACCGGCATCCGGACGGGACACGCAGCGGACTCGGCACCTCGCCCGACAGGGGCACCGACACCGGCTTGCCACGCAGATTCGGCTCGGGGGCCGCATCCAACAGGGCCCGCGTGTACGGGTGGCGAGGTGCGCTGAAGACCTGGGCGGCGGGGCCCTTCTCCACGATCTGACCGAGGTACATCACGGCAACGACGTCGCTGATGTGGCGAACCACCGCAAGGTCATGAGCGACGAACAGATACGACAGCCCGAGCCGCTCCTTCAGGTCGTCGAAGAGGTTCACGATCTGCGCCTGCACGCTCACGTCGAGCGCCGACACTGGCTCGTCGAGCACAAGAAGGCGCGGGCTGATCGAGAGGGCTCGGGCGATCGCGACACGCTGCTTCTGTCCACCCGACAGATCGCGCGGGTGCCGACGCGGGTCGACCATGCCGAGCCCCACTTCGCCCAGAAGCTGAAGCACGGCGTCCTTCCCGCCTCGCTCCCGGAAGGTCCCGGCGAGTTTCATCGGCTCGGCAATCGACGCGCCAACGCTCATCCGAGGATCGAGGGAGCTGTTCGGGTCCTGGAACACCATCTGGACCTTGGCGCGCAGCTCGCGCGACCGTTGGCGGTCGGCGGTTGCCGGATTGATTCCGTCGATCTCGATCGTGCCGGAGGTCGGGGCATCGATCATGGTCGCGATGCGCGAGAACGTCGACTTGCCGCACCCCGACTCGCCCACCAGTCCGAGCACCTCGCCCGCGCCGATCTCCAGGTTCACGTCGTCGAGAGCGCGAACGGTGAGGCGGCGCCCCTTCCGCATCACCGGAAAGTGCCGAGTGACGTCGCGGGCGGAGAGCACCGCATCGGTGCCGTCAGCGCTCTCGGCCTTCGTCGTTGCTTTTCCCATCAGACGGCTTCCCCTTGATCCGCGTCGGCCACTCGCGGCGCTTCGTCGTTGAAGTGACAGGCACTTCGATGCCCGGTGCGCTCCTCGGGCGCTCCCACATTGCGCAGGCCCGGCTCCACGTCGACGCAGGACTCCCGCCCCTGTCGACGCTCGCACCGCGGCGCGAAGCGGCACCCCACGGTGATGCTCCCGAGCGCGGGCGGCGAACCGGGAATCGAGACGAGGCGTTCGCGCACCAGATCCAGACGAGCGATGCTTCCGAGCAGACCGATCGTGTACGGATGCTTCGGGTTGGTGAACAGCTCCTCGACCGTTCCCTCCTCGACGATCCGGCCGCCGTACATCACGGCCACCCGGTCGGCGATCTGCGAGACGAGCGCCAGGTCGTGCGAGATGAAGACGGTGGCGACCCCGTCCTCGGTCTTCGCATCGGCGATGAGCTTCAGCACCTGCGCCTGCACGGTGACGTCGAGGGCGGTGGTCGGCTCGTCGGCGATGAGCAGGCTCGGTCGTTTGGTGCGCGCGGTGGCGATCATGGCGCGCTGCCGCATGCCGCCCGAGAACTCGTGCGGGTACTGGTCGGCGCGCAGATCAGGATCGGGAACCTGCACCGATTCGAGTGCTTCGATCACGCCGCCGCGGCGGTCGCGACGCGACTCGCCGGCGAAACGGCCTCGGCGGGCCTCACCCACCTGCGCCCCGACTGTCATGGTCGGGTTGAGCGCTGCGAGCGGGTCCTGGAAGACGAACCCGATCTCCTTCGCCCGCACCCCGCGCATCGCACGCGGTGACAGGTCGAGCAGATTCGTGCCGTTGAACTCGACCGCACCGCGCGCGTCGACTCCGCGCGGGAGCAGCCCCGCGATCGCGAGCGCGGTGAGGCTCTTGCCGGAGCCCGACTCGCCGACGATCGCGAGGGTCTCTCCCCTGTGCAGCGTCAGATTGACGCCTCGAACGGCATCTTCGCGTCCGCTGCGGAGCATCACCGCTACCCGCAGATCGCGGACCTGAAGAAGCGGCACTGCGTCGCCAGCGGTTCGGTCGCGCCGGTCGGTGCGGTCCTGAATATCGGTCATCGTGCATCCAACTTCGTGTGAAGGCCATCGGCGAGGGAATTCAGCCCCAGGACCATGAGCGTCAGGGCGATTCCGGGGAACAGGCCGTACCACGGGGCCTGGCTTGAGAACCGCAGGCTCTCGTTGAGCATCTGTCCCCATGAGGGCATCGGCGGCTGGGTGCCAAGGCCGATGAAGCTCAGACCGGCCGCGATGAGGACGGCCGCCCCCATCGAGATCGCGAGCTGCACCAGCAGCGGGCCGGAGATATTCGGAACCACGTGTCGCGCGATCACCTTGAGGTGCGAGGCCCCGGCCATCCGGGCCGCGATCACGTAGTCCTTCGATCGCACCGTGAGCGTCGAGGCGCGGCTGACGCGGGCGAAGCTCGGGACCGTCGCGATGCCGATGGCGATCGCCGCGACCGTGCTCGAGGAGCCGAACACCGCCGCGAAGGCGATCCCGAGCACAAGCGCCGGGAAGGCGAACAGCGCCTCGGCGAATCGCATGATGATCGCCTCGGTCGCGCGCTGGAAGTAGCCCGCAAGGATGCCGCCGGCGGCCCCGAGGCTCGCGCCGAGCGAGACGGCGATGACGCCGATCTCGAAGGACGCGCGGGTGCCGAAGACCACGCGGCTGAAGATGTCCCGACCGAGTTGGTCGGTTCCGAACCAGTACGTCCAGGACGGGCCCACCAGCTCATCGCCGCGGTACTGCTGAATGGGGTCATGCGGCGAGATGAGCGGCGCGAACACCGCAAGAATCACGAACATCGCGGCGAGCGACAGTCCCAGCGTCAGTTGGAAGTTCGCGCGGGGCCGCGGAAGCCAGGCGAGTCCGCGGGCGAAGCGGTCACGCCACTCGGGCATCCCGATGCGACGGGCGGCGTGCTCGCGCGCCTCGAGGTCGAGCGCCATTACGCTTTCACCTCGCTTCGCAGCCGCGGGTCGAAGACGCCGTACAGCAGGTCGGTCAAGATGTTGAGAACCACGAACACCACCAAAGACAGCATCAGAATCGCTTGGATGACGGGGTAGTCGCGCGCCGAGACGGCTTCGAGCAGCTGACGGCCGACTCCGGGCCACGAGAACATGCTTTCGATCACGACGGCGCCGCCGAGGAGGTTGCCGATCTGGATCGCGAAGATCGTCAGGATCGGGATGAGAGCGTTGCGCAGGATGTGGCTGAACACGACCCTGCTCGGATCGACGCCCTTCGACGCGGCCGTCGTCACGTACAGCTCCTCGCGCACCTCCACGACGGATGCACGGGTGAACCGGGCGAGAACGCCGGCTTGCGTGATGCCGAGACACAGTGCCGGAAGGGCGAGCGTCTGCAGAGCCCGGCCCGGGTCTTCCGCGAACGGCACGTACCCGCCGGAGGGCAACCACCCCAGGGTGACCGCGAAGAGCAGGATCAGCAGATAGCCGAGCCAGAATGGTGCGATGCCCATCATGGTGGCGGTGAGCGCGGAGAGGATGTTGTCGAGAACGGTGCCGCGACGCAGTCCGGCGAGCACGCCGAGCCCGACGCCGACGACGATCGCGATGAACAACGCCGCCAAGACCAGAGCGAGCGTCGCGCTGAATCGGTAGCCGACAAGCTCGATGACCGGCTGCTTCGAGATGAGGGACGTGCCGAGGTCGAACTGAACCAGCTGCCCCATCCAGGTGAGGTACTGCTGCCAGAGCGGCGCGTCGAGCGCGAGAGTCTCGCGCAGCGCCGCGATGGTCTCCGGGCTGGCGTCGGGTCCCCCCAACGCCAGCGCCGGATCCCCCGGGATCGCCCGGATCAGGGCGAACAACGCCACGCTCGCAATCAAGAGGACGGGGATGCCCCTGCCCACTCGACTGATGACGAATCGAAACATGGCGTCGTGCCCTTCTCCGCTACTTGCTTGCGCTGGTGAGGTTGAGCGCGAGATCGCCGTTGCCGAGGGTCAGACCCTCAAGATCGGCAGCCATCGCGAGCGCTCGCGGCTGGTTGGCCATCGGCAGGTTGAACGCCTGCTGGGCGAGGAACGCAGCCGCGGCGCGGTAGGCATCCATCCGCTCTTCACGCGTGGTGCTGAGCTGGCCGTCTGAGATGAAGCCGCGCCACTCATCCGAGTCGAAGCGCGTCGGGTTCTCAGTGCCGCGGAAGGGCAGCGCGCCGAAGGCGAACGCCGGGTCCTGGTTGGCGAAGCCGTAGCGGTGTCCGACCATGCCGGTGAAGTCGGCGGCGATGGCGGTGCGGATGATCTCCGTCTCCTCCACCTCGCTGATCGTGAGGTTCACGCCGATGGTGGCCAAATCGGCCTGGTAGACCTGCGCGAAGTCCGCGAGCTCGCTGACGGTGGCACGGTTGATGACGAACTCGATATCGAACCCGTCCGCGTAGCCGGCCTCGGCGAGGAGAGCTGCCGCCTTGTCCAGGTCGAACTCACAGGTCTCCATCGCGGCGTCGTACGCCGGGCTGCTGGCGGGCCACATGATGCAGCTGGACGCGGTCACGCCGTTCAGGAAGGTGTCGGCGAAGCGCTCGCGGTCGAGCGCGTAGCCGAGTGCCTGGCGAACCCGCGGGTCGGCCGTGGGCCCCTCCGCCGACTGGACCATGATGTTGAAGTTTCCGGCACCGGGGACGATCAGAGTCTTGGTCGTGCCTTCGCTCAAGCGGCTCACGTCACTGAACGGCACCTGGTAGGCGACGTCCACGCCACCGCTCTGCACGGCAGCGACAAGCGCGCTGGAGTCCGGGTAGGTGCGGAAGTCGATCTCGCTGGCGAGCGGCGCGTCGTCCCAATACGACTCGTTCGGCACGAGGCTCAGCGCGCTCCCCGGGTCGAACGTGTCGATGACGTAGGGGCCGCTGCCGATCGGGGCGCTGTCGATCACCTCGAACGACTCGGGCGAGATGATCACGATGTTGTTGAGCAGAGAGAAGATCTGCGGCGTCGACGAGGCGAGCGCGATCTCGACCGTCGACTCGTCGACGGCGGAGAACTCGGCACCCCCCAGCACGCCGGCGCCCTGGAGACCGGCCTCCGGGTCCTGCGCGTACTCCAGATTCCACACGACAGCTTCGGCGTCGACCGCGGTTCCGTCAGAGAAGAGCACACCGTCGCGCAGCGTCAGAGTGAGCGAGGTCGAGGCGTCGTCGATCTCCCACGACTCGGCGATCCGCGGTTCGGGCTCGAGGCCCTCGTTGAGCGTGATCAGGGTGTCAAAGAGCGATCGCTTGACCGCCAGTTGGGGGTCGCCGATCGGGTACGGCTTGAGCGATTGGATGGACGAGGTGATGCCGACGGCCAACCCGCTGGAGCCGTCCGAGCTGCCCCCGGTGGCGGCGCCGCTGGCGCATCCGGTGAGCGCAAGTGCGGCGACCAACAGACCGGGCACCGCGATGGATCGCGACAAGTGCATTCGAGAACTCCTTTGTTCCGCCAGCCTCATGACTGGCTGATCGAGTGGTGCAGGGGTACGTCGATGTCGTCAGTCCCACATCGGCGCTCGATCGACGGTAGCCCGGTTGATCGAGTCGAAGTACCCGTCAGGGTCTATCAATCGATAAGATCTTGCTATCGTCACGCCGTCGACCGGCGTCACGCGAGAACCTGGAGTCGCACCAGCGCCGGTGCGCCTTTTCGCCCCGTCGAGAGGCCACCTGGCCTATCAATCGATGGGAATTTTCGATGAATCAACGCAGGCTCGAGTGCTTTCTGGCCGTCGTCGACGAGCTGCATTTCGGCCGCGCGGCGAGGCGAATGGGGATGACCCAGCCGTCACTGAGCGCGCAGATCCGCGCGCTGGAAGAAGAGATGGGCGTCGTGCTGCTGGAGCGCAGCAGCCGGCGGGTCGAGGTGACGCAAGCAGGACGAGCGCTCGCTGACGGGGCGCGATCGGTGCTCGTGGAGATGGACCGCGTGTTCGCCACGACGCGTGACGTGGCGGCCGGGCGCACGGGCCGCCTGACGATCGGCTCGGTCGGCGCCGGATTCAACGGCATCCTCGCCCCGGTTCTGCGCCGACTCCAGGTCGAGCTTCCGAACCTGCAGGTCACCCTTCGCCAGGACTCCTCGAGCCTGCACCAGGTGCAGGCGATCGCCGACCGAACTATCGACGTCGGGATCCTGAGAACAGCGCGCCCGCACAGCGCGGTGACAACCGAGCTTCTCTACAAGGAATCGTTCATCGTCTACCTGCCGAGCGGTCATCCGCTCGCGCGGTCGGAGCAGCCGCTCAAATTGGCGCAACTCGCCAACGAGCGCTTCGTGACGTGGCCCCGTGAGCTCGGCCCCGAGTTCCACGACTCGATCACGAGATACTGCCTCGCCGCGGGCTTCAGCCCCACCGGGCCCGCCACCGGATACACCACGGAGGCGCAGCTGTCGCTCGTCGCCGCGGGCCTCGGGATCTCTTTCCAGGCCGCTTCCAACGCGAATCTGCAGCGCGCGGGCGTTGTCGCGATGCCGTTGGGCGAAGACGACATGGTGACCGAGTTGTTCGTCGCCTACCCCGCGACGAGACCCACCCCGGCCACCACCGCGTTTCTTCGTCTGGCCAAGGAAGCGGTCAAGGTCGGGCGCTTCGGCACGCCGCCACATGACGGTCAATGGCCTGCGGCGATGTCCGACCGGGTCCCGTCGCGAGCCAGTCGCCCCTGATTCTCTGAACTCAGGTCGGGGTTGACAGTTCTCGCGTCTGCCGTAGCTTCGGTTCGCACGCGACACAGCGAACGTTGTCGCGACGGAATCGAAGGGGATTCACGTGACGATTCATCGCTCTCTGCTACGGCAACTCGCGGCCGCAGTGCTCGCCACAGCTCTGCTGGCAGCGACTCCGGAAACGGCCGCAGCAACGACACCTGGCATGGCGGTCGGGTCTCCGGTGTCGTCCCACATGCTCGCGGCGGGAACAGGTTTCCAGGCTCCGCCGAGTGATCCGACCTACGCGACCTGCGCTGCGCCGGGTTCGGATGAGTTCACGGGCGCGACGCTCGACACCGCCACGTGGTCCGGCAGCGTGAACGGGCCCGTCAACCACACCGTGACCGGCGGCCACCTGGTCCTCCCGACCGAGCTCGTCGCCCCCACCACGGCATCGCTGATCCAGCAGCCCCTGCCCGGAAGCGTCTGGGAGGCAACGACCAAAGTCACCGTCGCGCCTGTCGCGAGCTACCAGCAAGGCGGGCTCATCCTCTGGGAGAACTCCAGCGAATGGATCGTGCTCGACGTCTACTACTCCAGCGGCGAACGTCGCATCCAGTTCAACCACAGCGGCTCCAACCCCGGATACGCCGTCCTGCCAGCTGCCACCGGAGACACCTTCTGGTTCCGCATGACCGCCGACGGCACCACAATCTCCGGCGCCTACTCGACCGACGGCAGCACCTTCACCCCGATCGGCACCCCCGCCACCACCGGCGGGAGCTTCGCCCCCACCCACATCGGCCCGTACGCCGGCCGCGGCACCTCCAGCGCCGGCGCCGAAGTCGACGCCGAGTTCGACTGGTTCCGCTTCAGCCCCACCGCCACCCAACTCGCCGACTGCGATGGGCCGATGTATGAGTTCTGTGCGGCAGCAGGCTCGGACGAGTTCGACGGCGCCAGTCTGGATACGGCCACCTGGTCCAGCACCGTGAACGCTCCGGTCGCGCACTCCTTCGCAGCCGGCCATCTCGTCCTTCCGACCGAGCTGGTCTCCCCCGCAACCGCCTCACTCATCCAGCAGCCCCTGCCCGGAAGCGTCTGGGAGGCGACGACCAAAGTCACCGTCGCCCCCGTCGCGAGCTACCAGCAGGGCGGGCTCATTCTCTGGGAGAACTCCAGCGAATGGATCGTGCTCGACGTCTACTACTCCAGTGGCGAGCGTCGCGTCCAGTTCAACCACAGCGGATCGAACGCCGGCTACGCGGCGCTTTCCGGCGGAGTCGGCGACACCTTCTGGTTCCGCATCACTGCCGACGGAAGCTCCTACACCGGCGCCTACTCGACCGACGGCGAGACGTTCACCCCGGTCGGCGCCACCGTCTCAGCCGGCGGAAGCTTCAGCCCCACCCACATCGGCCCCTACGCCGGCCGAGGGACCTCCAGCGCGGGCGCCGAGATCGACGCCGAGTTCGACTGGTTCCGCTTCAGCCCGAACGCCACCCAACTCGCCGACTGCGGCTACGGCACCAGCACCACACCGGAGGATCCGTACGCGTCGGCCCGCGAGAAGTGGCGCACGATCCTTGTCGGCACCGCGGCGATTGATCCTTCGATCGAGCCGTACGCATCCGTGATCGCGAATCTTGACACGGACGCGAGTGCCTACCGCGACGCGCTCGATCTTGCTCCGGAGACGGAGCCGTGGGCTGATCTCAGCACAGCCACCCAGTCGGACGCCTTGGCCGCCTTCCGGCGCCTCACACTGATGGCGACGGCGTGGGCGACTCCGGGCAGCGCCGTCTACGGCGACGACGATTTCCGCGACGACACCATCACGGCCTTCGAGTGGCTGCTGTCCCATCGCTACTACGACGGCATGCCGCAGGGCAGCAACTGGTGGTTCCCCGAGATAGGTTTCCCCCTGGAGGTCAACTCGATCGTCGTTCTGCTCTTCGATGAGCTCTCGCCGGTGACCATCGACAACGCGATGGATGCGGTCGACGACTTCAGCCCGTGGGTCTCGATGACCGGAGCCAACCGAGTCTGGAAGGCCATGGTCGTCGGCGTCCGTGGCGTCATCGTCGAGGACGCAGCCAAGCTCAACTCAGCGCGCAATGGTCTCAGCAACGTCTTCGACTACGTGACGAGCGGAGACGGCTTCCACCGCGACGGCTCTTTCCTGCAGCACAACTACTACCCGTACACGGGTGGGTACGGCGTCTCCCTCGCGACCAACATCGGCCAGCTGCTTCTGCTGCTCGACGACTCCCCCTGGGAGGTCGTCGACTCGGATGTCTCGCACGTCTACGACTGGGTGACCGAGGCATTCGATCCGGTCATGCGCAACGGCGTGATGATGGACTCGGTTCGAGGACGCGAGATCTCACGCGAGCACAACCAGGACGATGTCTCCGGCGCGACTGCTCTTCGCGCGATGCTGACCATTGCCGAGAGCGCCCCAGCGGGCACACGGGACGAGATCCGAGGTGTCGTTGCGCGGCATCTCGACTCGGGCGACAATCCCGGCTTCTGGGGCGCCGGCTCGCTGTTCGTCCTGGAGCTCGCGGATTCCGCGACCGACGGAAGCGTCGGGGCTCAGCTCGACGGCGATTGGGCCTTCAACGCGATGGCAAGGTCGGTGAGCCACCGCGGGTCCTACGCGGCGGTAGTCGCGATGTCCAACCCGCGCATCGCGACGTATGAGTCGATCAATCAGGAGAACTACCGGTCCTGGTACACCGCCGACGGCATGACCTACCTGTACTTGGATTCCGATGTCGATCAGTACAGCGACGACTTCTGGGCGACGGTCAATCGATACCGCCTCGCTGGCACCACCGTCGATACGGTGGCCAGAACGAACACCTCCGGAGCATCGAGTCGCCCGACCGGCGAGTTCTCGGGCGGGGCCGCCGGAGATGCTGGCCATGCGGCGGTCGCGCAGATGACGCTCGACGCCTACGGAAGCGACCTCGAGGCGAACAAGGCATGGTTCTTCTTCGACGATGAGTACGTTGCTCTGGGAAACGGCATCAACGCCACCCAGAGCGGCAACGGCTGGGATGGCGCGCCGCGACGAGTCGAGACCACGATCGACAACCGTCGCGTGGACTCCGGCACGGTGTCGTTGCTCGTCGATGGCTCGCCCACGGCACTGGCAGACGGAGTCGCGGCGAGTCATTCCGGGGCCGACTGGGCGCATCTGACGAGCGACGGGAGCACGATCGGCTATGTGTTCCCCGACGGCGCCGATATCGACGTTGAGCGCGAGGTGCGCAGCGGCAACTGGTACTCCATCAACCAGTCCAGCGGCACCGCGACCACACGGACGAACGAGTTCGCCTCGCTCTGGTTCGATCACGGCACCTCCCCCGCCGCTGCCGACTACGCGTACATCGTGCTGCCGAACGCGAGTTCGGCTTCGACCTCCGCCTACGCCGTGAGTCCGGACATCCGCATCCTCGAGAGCTCGAGCGCCGTGAGCGCCGTGGATGAGTCGTCGACCGGCGCCGTCGCGGCCGCGTTCTGGGCCAGCGGCAGCGTGATTCGCGATGGCTCAACGTATCTCACCAGCGATGCGATCGCATCCGTGACGATCGAGAATGACGGCGGCGACACCGTCATCACTGTCGTCGATCCGACCCAGACGAACACAGGAACGATCTCTCTCGAGCTGTTCGTGAGCTCGACCGCGACCGTCAGCGCGTCGGCCGGCGCCACCGTCACTCAGCTGTCGCCGACGACGAAGATCACCTTCGACGTGTCAGGGGCACGGGGCAAGGCGTTCGTGGTGCGTGTCGCGCCATAGAACGGCGGCGCGGGTCACGACGATGGGCGGGTGTCCTCTGCCGCCGCATCCCGCTCCTCGGCCCGGGAGACATCGTCGACGAGCTCGTCGCGCATCAGCAGGTCGCGGCGCACGTTCTTGGTGCGGTAGCCGGCGCGACCGATCATGTGCGCGGCGACAGGTGCGGTGAAGAGCTGGAAGATCGCAATCGGCACGAGAGCCAGCAGCGTCGCCCAGGTGCGGGTGGCGAGCGCGATGGCGATGATCACGAGGATGAGGCCGAGGATCTGCGGCTTGGTTCCGGCGTGCAGCCGGCTGAGCGAGTCGGGGAAGCGCAGCAGACCGACGGCGGCGCCGAGCGACAGCAGCGAGGCGAGCACGAGGCAGACGCCCGCTGCCAGGTCGAGGATGAGGTCGAGATCGATCATCGGTCGGCCTCCTGCTGCTCGGCGGGCTGCGATTCGACGGGGCGCTGCGAGACGAAGCGCGAGACGGCGATCGTGGCGATGCTCGCCGACACCGCGATGACGAGCATGACGACAAGGTTGCGGGTGTGGCCGGAGACGACCATCTCGGCGCCGACGACGAGCAGCACGATCGTGAGCAGCACGTCTGCCGCGATCATGCGGTCGAGCACCGTCGGGCCGAGCACGACCCGGATGACGGCGAGGGTGGCCGAGAGGGCGAAGATCACGCCCGAGATGGCGATCAGCACGGTCATGAGGCTCGGCACCTCTCCAGGTCTTCGCGCGATCCGACGGCGCGCACGAGACGCGCCTCCGTGTCGAGCACCGTTCGGCGCGCCCGGTCGAGATCGCGTTCCGTGCGCGCGCCGAGCACATGCACGAACAGCGCCGCGCGGTCGCGGTCGATCTCGATCACGAGCGAGCCGGGCACGAGCGAGATCGCGGTGGCGGTCAGGGTGACGAGGAAGTCGGAGTGCGATCGCAGATCCACCTCGATGATCGCGTTGCTGCGGATCGGCGGTCCGAAGGCCCGCGCGGCGACGGCGAATGAGGCCACGAACAGCTCGGCGCCGAAATGGCCGAGGAACACGAGCAGCCAGAACGGGTTGAACCGCCCCGAGAGCTCGACCGGCGGCAGGTAGAAGAACTGGGTCGCGGCGACCGCAACGAGAACGCCGCTGACCAGGCTGAGCCACGACACGGTGCCCCACAGCAGCATCCACAGCACCACGAGCGTGACGAGCAGCGGAAGCTGCTGCAGCAGCCGGAACCGCACCGCCTTGCGGGTCACGGTGTGCGGGATCATCTCCTCGGGCTCACTCATCGAGACCCTCCGGGAAGACGGCGTCCTGATAGAAGTCGCCTTCGAGGTTCTGTCCGGCCCGCTCGCTCAGGTCGTAGAGCGGTCCGGCGAAGACGGTGAGCGCGAGCCCCACTCCGACCATCGCGATGGTGACGCCGGTCATGATGCGCGGGGTCGTGGTGGCGACCGGCGCCGTGATGACCGCGCCGGTCGGAGCCGCCTCCTCGTCGACCGGGGCGTCGAGGAGCTCGGGCGCGGGGCGCCAGAATGCGGCGTTCCAGACGCGGATGAGCGCGTACAGCGTGAGCAGGGAGACGAGCGCGCCGGCCGCGACCCCGACCAACGCGAGCGGCTCCCCCGCCTCGACGGCCGCGGTGAACAGGCCGATCTTGCCGAGGAAGCCGGAGAACGGCGGGATGCCGCCGAGATTCAGTGCGGGGATCAGGAAGATCCCGGCGACCAGCGGCGAGATCGCGAGCAATCCGCCGAGCTTCGGCAGCGAGGTGCTGCCGGCGCGGCGTTCGATGAGTCCCGCCGCGAGGAACAGCGTGGTCTGCACGACGATGTGGTGCACGACGTAGTAGATCGTCGCGGTCGTTCCGGCGACCGTTCCGAGTCCGATGCCGAGGATCATGTAGCCGATGTGGCTGACGAGCGTGAAACTCAGCAGCCGCTTGATGTCGCTCTGCGCGACGGCGCCGAGCACGCCGACCACCATGGTGATCGTCGCGACCGTCAGGAGCAGCGGGTTCAGCTCGGGCCCCGGGAACAGCAGCGTCTCAGTGCGGATGATGGCGTAGACGCCGACCTTGGTCAGCAATCCGGCGAACACCGCGGTGACTGGCGCCGGCGCCGTCGGGTAGGAGTCGGGCAGCCAGAACGACAGCGGGAACACGGCGGCCTTGATGCCGAAGCCGAGCAGCAGCATCACGTGCAGCAGGATCTGCACGTCGGTGGGGATGGATTCGAGCCGGTCGGCGATCTGCGCCATGTTCACGGTGCCGGTGGCCCCGTAGATCATCGCGATCGAGCCGAGGAAGAGCGCCGACGACACCAGGCTGACGACGATGTAGGTGGTGCCGGCGCGGATGCGCTCGGTCGTTCCGCCGATCGTGATGAGCACGTAGCTGGAGACCAGCAGCACCTCGAAGCCGACGTAGAGGTTGAACAGGTCGCCTGCGATGAAGGCGATCGCGACCCCAGCGGCCAGGATCAGATAGGTCGGGTAGTAGATCGTCACGGGGGTCTCGGCGTCGCCGTCGGCGAGACCCTGTCCGACGGAGAACAGCAGGACCGCGAGCAGCACGATGGCCGAGATCGCGAGCAGCAACGCGGCGAGTCGGTCGACGACGAGGACGATGCCGTACGGCGCCGCCCAGCCCCCGACCTCCATCACGAGCGGCCCGCCGGTGTCAGCCGCGACGAGCATGACGATGCTCACGGCGAGCATCCCGACCAGCGCGGCCACGGCGAGCACGCGCTGCGCCCGGGCGCGCCGACCGAGAGCGAGCGCGGCTCCGGCGCCGATCAGCGGGAGCAGCACGACGAGGGGCACCAGCGCCACGGGGGCGTTCATCGCGCCACCTCCGTCTCGGTGCTCGGCGGGGTCTCGGGCTCGCCGCCGCCTTCGCCGAACTCGCTCGCCTCGGTCGCGACGTCGTCGCTGTACTCGGTCTGCTCCCCCGCCGTCAAGGCGGTTCCGGCGCGCATCGCCAGGTCGTCGGCGTCGTCGGAGAGGGTGTCGGCGCGGGAGAGCAGCCACGAGCGGTAGATGAGCGCGAGCAGGAACGCCGAGACGGCGAAGGTGATCACGATCGCGGTGAGGATGAGAGCCTGCGGAAGCGGGTCGCTGATCGCCTCGGTGCTCTCCTCGTCGTAGATCGGGGCGGCGCCCGGGCGTCCCGCGACGATCAGGATGAGCAGGTTGGTGGCGTTGCCGACCAGCAGGAAGCCGAACAGCACGCGCGTCATGCTCCGCTCCAGCAGCAGGTACACCCCGCAGGCGTAGAGCACGGCCATCACCACGAGCAGCACGAGTGAGACGCTCATACCGAAACCTCCCCGGATGCGCGTCGGCTCGCCGTCCCGGCCTCGGCGTCCTCGCTCTGGCGGTCGACCTCGGCGCCGAGGCTGCGCAGCACGTCGAGGGCGAGCCCGACGACCACGAGGTACACGCCGATGTCGAAGAACATCGAGGTGACCAGGTCGATCTCGCCGAAGATTCCGAGCGACAGGGTGAACCAGGTGGAGGTGAGCGCGTCGACGCCGAAGAACAGCGGGATGACCGCGGTGGAGGCTGCGGTGAGCAGCCCGACCCCGAGGATGACGCCCGCATCGAACGGCGCGGCGGCCCCCAGTTCGCGGCGGCCGCCGGCGAGGTAGCGCGCGGTGAGCGCGAGGCCGACGACGAGTCCGCCCGCGAAACCGCCGCCGGGGGCGTTGTGCCCCACCAGCAGCAGGTACACCGAGACGACGATGAGCGCGTGGAAGATCAGCCGGACGACCACTTCGAGCAGGATCGAGCGGTTCTCTGGCGACAGCGTGCGGCCGGCCAGCAGCCACGATCCGCGGGCGACCGGCACGTGCAGCGGCTCCTCCTGCTGCAAACGGCGCTTGCGGAACGAGGCGCGCGCGGCCCGCCGCCCGACGCGCGGCAGGTCGTCGCGGCGCGAGCTCACGAAGATGAGGCTGGCGACACCGGTCGCGGCGGCGATCACGACCGACAGCTCGCCGAGCGTGTCCCAGGCGCGGATGTCGACAAGCGCCACGTTGACGACGTTGCGCCCGTGGCCCTGCTCGTAGGCGAGCTCGGGCCAGGCGAGCGAGATGGGTTCGTCGACGCGCACCCCGGTTGCCACGATCGCGACGGCGGCCATCGCGAGCCCCACGGTGACGCCGAGCAGCGCGCGCGGGATCCGATTCGTGCTGCCGTTGTGCTCGCCGAGCCGCGCCGGCAGTCGACGCAGCACGAGCACGAAGGCGACGAGCGTGACCACCTCGACGAGAAGCTGGGTGAGCGCCAGGTCCGGTGCGCCCTGCGTGGCGAAGATCGCCGCCATGCCGGTGCCGGTGACCCCGACGAGGATCGCCCCCGCGAAGCGCTTCTGGGCTCGTGCCGCCGCGAGCGCGCCGACGACCATGACCAGGCCCGCGGCGAACTGGACCGGACCCTGCGCGAGCTCCCAGTTCTGCGACCAGGATTCGACGTTCAGCAGCGCGCCGACGAGCGCGAGCGCCACGACCAGGTAGATCACGCCGAGATAGAACGGCAGCGATCCGCGCTGCAGCTGCGCGGTCAGCCACGCCGCGACTCGGTCGGTCGCACCGACGACGGCGCGGTACACGCGCTCGGCGAATGGAGCCCGCGGGTCGCGCTCCTCGCGCCGCCGCAGCACGGCGGCGAGGCCGAGGCCGAGCGCGATGCTGACGCCGGAGGCCGCGAGCGCGAGCCCGACGCCGTGCCAGAACTCGACGTGCGGCGCCTCGGCGGCATCCGCGTATCCGGCGATGCTCGCCGTCGCGAGCGGGTCGATGATCGCGGCGAACGGGCCGAGCGCGAGCGTGAGCACGACGAGCACGACGGCAGGCCCGACCATGAAGCCGCGCTCGGTGCCGCTCGGCACGCGCATCGTGCGGATGCCGCCGGTGTCGCGCGGGACCACCCGCTCGGGCCGTTTGTCGCCGAACGCTCCCCAGACGAAGCGGATGCCGTAGGCAAGCGTCAGCACCGCCCCAGCGACGAGCGCGGCCAGCACGAGCCACGCCACCGCGTCACCGGCTTCGGCGACCTCGAGAACCGCGGCGAACACGGCCTCCTTCGCCACGAAGCCGAACAGCGGCGGGAGCCCGGCCATCGAGGAGACCGCGATGATCGCAGCCGCGGCGAGGACCGGCGCGCGCCGCCCGAGTCCGGTGATCTCACGCAGGTCGCGCGTTCCCATCCGCTGGTCGACGATGCCGACGATGAGAAACAGCGCCGACTTGAACAGCGCGTGCGCGAGCAGCAGCACGATGCCGGCGAGCGCCGCCCCGGCTGTGCCGAAGCCGGCGATCGCGACGAGCATGCCCAACTGGCTGACCGTGCCGTGGGCGAGCACCTGCTTGAGATCGGTCTGCCGCAGGGCCTGGATGCCGCCGAGCAGCAGGGTGACGAGACCCAGCGTGACGAGCACTTCGCTCCACCCCGGCGTCGCGGCGAAGCCCGGGCCCAGGCGCAGCACCAGGTACACGCCCGCCTTCACCATCGCCGCGGCGTGCAAGTAGGCGCTGACCGGCGTCGGGGCGGCCATCGCGCCGGGCAGCCAGAAGTGGAACGGGAAGATCGCCGACTTCGAGAGCGCGCCGACCAGCACCAGCATGATCGCGACGGTCACGACGGGACCGCTCGGGGGCTCGGCGATCAGCTCGCGCAGCGAGGTCGTGCCGCCCTCGGCGACCAGCAGAACGAAGCCGACCAGCATGACGAGCCCGCCGAGCGTGGTCACCAGCAGTGCCTGCAGCGCGCCGCTTCGGCTCGCGCGCTTCTGATGCGAGTGGCCGATGAGCAGGTAGGAGAAGACGCTGGTCGCCTCCCAGAAGATGAAGAGAAGGTAGACGTCGTCGGCCAGGACGAGGCCGTACATGGCGCCGGCGAATGCCATGAAGGTTCCCGCGAACACCCCGATGCGGGCGTCGTCTCCGCGGAAGTATCGCGCGCAGTAGAGCAGCACGAGCGCGCCGACGCCGGTCACGACGAGCGCGAGCAGCAGACCCAGGGGATCCATGACGAAGGAGACGCTCAGGTCGAGCTGGTCGATCCAGACCATCGACTCGACGAGCACCCCGCCCGCGGCGACCTCGGGGGCGTGCACGAGCGCCTGGACGAATCCGGCGGCGGCGACGAGCGCCGCGAGCGGGAACACCCCCCGGCCGATCCAACGCGCAAGAGCGGGCAGCACGACTGCGGCGCCGATGAACGCGAGAAAGATGGAGAGCATCCCGTCCCTTCCGCGCCGCCGGATTCCAGATTACTGTGAGGAAACTGTGAAGAAGCCGCGCTCAGGCGCGAGCGGCCTCTCGCAGAGTCGCCAGCTCATCGAGCACGTGGGCGACCTCGTCCGGACCCCCGACGCGGAAGCTCGCGGCGGTGTCGCCCGGCCCGCTCTTGAGGCCGAGGTCCGCGTCGCCGAGCACACGGAACGCATCCTCGTCGGTCACATCGTCGCCGGCGAAGAACACGGCGTCGGCGTGCGTGTAGCGGCGAAGGTGCTCGACCGCTTCGCCCTTGTTCGCCGAGCGCACCGAGAACTCGAGCACGTTCTTGCCGCCGCGCACGGTGAGCCCGTCGAGGCGCTCCTCGGCCCGCGCGCGCGTCTCGCGCTGGGCGCGCTGGGCGTCATCGGGCGTCGCGAGTCGGGTGTGCACCGCGAAGCCGGCGGGCTTGTGCTCCAGCCAGACCTGATCGATGTCGGCGACGGCGGCCTCGAGCACGTCGTGCAGCACCTGGACGCGCTCCAGCTCGTGCGGCTCCAGCGGGTCGCCGTCCCCGTCGGCGTCGAGACGGTACTCAACTCCATGCGAGCCCACCAGAAGCGTCTCGGGGGTGGCACCGGTCACGTGCTGCAGGCTTCCGAGCGCGCGCCCGGAGATGAACGCGAGCCGTGTCTCGGGCAGCGCCAGCAGCCGCTCGACGGCGGCCTGGGCGGCCGGAATCGCGCGGGCGTCCTCGGGCGAATCGACCTCGGATGCGAGCGTGCCATCGAAGTCGAGCGCCACCAGCAGGCGGGGCACCCCGGCAATCGCGCGCAGCGCGTCGCGCAGTGCGGGGGTCACGTCGGTGCTCACGGTGCCGCGACCTGGGCCGGGGCTGCGTCGGCGGCGTCGCGGCCCTTCGTCGCCTCCAGCACGCGCAGGAACTTGGCCGACCAGTTGGCGACGTCGTTCTCGTTGACGCGGCGCCGCATGGCGCGCATCCGCTTGCGGCGGTCCGCCCGCGGCATCGCGGCGGCGCGCATGATCGTGTCCTTCAGCCCCTCGATGTCGTGCGGGTTGACCAGCAGCGCGCTCTTCAGCTCGTCGGCGGCGCCGGCGAACTCGCTCAGCACGAGCACGCCGTCCTCGTCCTTGCGTGCGGCGACGTACTCCTTGGCCACCAGGTTCATCCCGTCGCGCAGGGCGGTGACGAGCATGATGTCGGCGGCGAGGTAGAGCGCGGCCATCTCCTCGCGGGGATAGCCGTGGTAGAGGTAGTGAATCGGCTGGTGGCTGATGGTGCCGAAGTCGCCGTTGATGCGCCCGACCATCAGCTCGATCTCGTCGCGCAGCTGCATGTAGGCCTCGACCCGCTCGCGGCTGGGGCTCGCCACCTGCACCAGGGCGACCTCCTCCACCGACATCCGCTGCTCGCTGAGCAGCTCGCCGAAGGCCTTCATGCGGTGCCGGATTCCCTTGGTGTAGTCGAGCCGGTCGACTCCGAGCATGATCGTGGTCGGGTTGCCGAGGTCGCGGCGGATCTGCGCCGCGCGCTCCTGCACCTCGGGGCGCTGGGCGAGCTCCTCGAACGCGGTGGCGTCGATCGAGATCGGGAACGCCTTGGCGATCACCTGGCGCTTCTCGCCGTCGTCGGTCTTCGGCACCTCGATCGAGGTCGAGCTCGTCTTGTAGGCGAAGAGCCGACGCACCGCCCGGGTGAAGTTGCCCGCATCGGCGACGCGCTGGAATCCGATCACATCGGCGCCGAGAAGGCCCTCGATGATCTGTCGGCGCCAGGGCAGCTGCGAGTAGATGCCGTATGCGGGGAACGGAATGTGGTTGAAGAAGCCGATCGTCAGGTCGGGTCGCAGCTCACGCAGCATGCGCGGAACGAGCTGCAGCTGGTAGTCCTGCACCCAGACCGTCGCCCCCTCCGCCGACACCGCGGCGGTCGCCTCGGCGAAGCGGCGGTTGACGTGCACGTAGCGGTCCCACCACTCGCGGTGGTAGCTCGGCTGGGCGATGACGTCGTGGTACAGCGGCCAGATGGTGTCGTTGCTGAAGCCCTCGTAGTAGAGCTCGATATCCGTCACCGACAGGGGAACTGGCACGATGCGGATTCCGTCGTTGTCGAAGGGCGCCAGCTCCAGATCGGGCTGACCGGCCCAGCCGACCCAGGCGCCGTCGGCGGCGCGCATCACGGGCTCGAGGGCCGTCACCAGACCGCCGGGAGACTGCCTCCAGGTCGTCGCACCGGACTCGTCGACGACGCGGTCGACGGGGAGACGATTCGAGACGACAACAAAGGAATACAGTTCATCGTCCATGCCGATACGCTATCAGCCGGCCCTCGCCCCGAACCCGAGAAGTCCCCGGGTCCGGCGACGGCGCCGCGGTCGGAAACCTTTGCACGGGCGACACACGCGCGACATCTTCGCTGACTAGCGTGCCGCCATGATCGCCATCGGAATGAGCACCTCGTGCGTCTTCCCCCTCGGCGTCGAGCAGGCTTTCCGCCTGGCCCGGCTCGCGGGCTTCGACGGCATCGAGGTCATGGTCACGAGCGATGCCGTCACCCGGGATGCCGCCGCCCTGCGCGCGCTCAGCGAGCGGTACGAGCTTCCGATCCTCGCCATCCATGCCCCGGTGCTGCTGTTGACCCCGTTCGTCTGGGGCCGGGACCCCGCGGTGAAACTGCAGCGCTCGGCGGAGCTCGCGGCGACGCTCGGCGCGCCGAGCGTCGTGGTGCATCCGCCGTTCCGCTGGCAGTCCGGCTACGCGACCGACTTCGAGCGGATCGTCCGCCGCACTGCCGCCGATGCGGGGGTCGAGATCGCGGTCGAGAACATGTTCCCGTGGAAGGTCGCGGGCCGACAGCTCACCGCCTACGCGCCGAGCCCCGACCCGCTCGACCTCGACGTCGACGCGATGACGCTCGACTTCTCGCACGCCTCCCTCGCCGGGCGCGACTCGCTCGAGATCGCGATGGCGATGGGCGATCGCCTGCGCCACCTCCACCTCTGCGACGGGCGCGGCTCAGTCGAGGACGGCACGGTCTTCGACGAGCACCTGCTGCCCGGACGCGGCACCCAGCCCGTCGCCGAGACCCTGGACTGGCTCGCGAGCACCGGCTGGTCGGGATCGGTGGTCGCCGAGGTGAAGCCCGCGACGTCGACGAGCGACGCCAAGCGCCTCGCCCAGCTGATCGAGACGGTCGCGTTCGCGAAGCACCACCTCGGCCAGAAGCACGCCACGCGCGAGCCCCTGCTGACCGGCGCCGCCCCGCGCTTCGGGAGGCGCCGACGCGACGAGTTCGACGTCGAGGCCCCGTCCACCGGCGATGCGCGATAGCGTGGAGTAACAGTCAGGAGGCGTCGATGCGCAAGTTCCTCTTCAACACCAGCGTGTTGAGCTCGGTCTTCGGTGCCGTCGGCATCGCGAAGCAGACCAAGGAGGGCCCGCGCGACTGGCGGCTGATCCTGATGTGGATCAGCTGGGCCATCTCGGTCGCGATCGCTGTCGGCACGGTCGTCGACTCCAGCCGCGAGCACGAGCTCGACGAGTACTAGACCTTCGCCCGCTCCCCGAGGGCGACGAAGGCACAGCGAAGCCCCAGAAACATCCCAGCGGCGGTTGCTAGCGTCGCCCAGTTCGCACTCACCGTGAGCGCGAACGCCCTTCGCCTATGGCCACCTTCTTTCGCCCCCACTACGTCGCGCGCGTGCAGCGGCACACACCGCGCACGCGCTTCCGCCTGCCCCTGCTGCTGGCGCCCGTCGCCGCCGTCCTCGGCCTGGCGATGATCATCGTGAACGCGCCGCCCGCGCCCGCCACCGATGCGCAGCTGATCGCCGCCTACAACGACCGCTGGGGGCAGTCGCTCACCGTGCCGTCGACCGTCGAGACGCCCGAGATCGTGCGCGACAGCTATGACGCGACCCCGGGCATCGAGACTCTGAAGGCGAGCGGCACCAACTACGACTGGGCAACGATGGTGCTCCTGTTCGCCGACTTCCCGGTCACCGAGGACAGCGTCACCGTCATCACGCGCTGGATGCGCCAGGAGAACTACGTCGACAACTGGTGGCTGCGCAACAACCCCCTCAACAACGGCTGGGGCGCGGAGGGCGGAACCTTCCTCGGCGGCAACCCCGATCTGGTGGACGCCGCGCAGGATGTCGCCAACGCGCTGACCACCTACGCCGGCTACGCGGGGATGCGCGCCGCCTTCGAGCGGGGCGCCTCCGCCGCCGAGATCGAGAACGAGATCTGGTTCGGCCCCTGGGCGACCGGGCACTACAACGACGGCGCGCACTGGAGCTACGTCGAGGTGCCGGTCGTGACCGCGCCGGCGAGCGCGTGGGGCTGATCGGAGCTCGGCGGCCTCACTCGTCTCATCGAGCCCGCCCCTGACAGCGCGCCGCGCCGCGCTCGCCCCGTAGAGTGCGTGCGTGACTTCTGACTCTCGCGCGCCGCGCCTCCGTCGCATCGTGCGTCGCACCGGCCTGATCGCCCTCGCACTCGGCGTCGCCGCCCTCGGCGGAGCGGTGATCTGGGCCGCCAATCCGATGCCCGCCGAGCCCGAGCCGCTCGCCGCGGTCGCGGCGGATCCGTCGCTCACCGTGATCGACGGCGACGGCGTCATCGTGCTCGACCCCGCCGAGCCGTCGGGCGTCGGCCTCGTCTTCCTGCCCGGTGCGCGCGTGGCGCCGGCCGCCTACGAGTCCAAGCTCTCCGCCCTCGCCGACGACGGCATCACCGTGGTCATCGCCGAGGTGCCGCTGAACTTCGCGATCCTCGAGACGCGCGACCTCGATACCCTCACTGCGAGCGCCCCGGCGGTCGATACCTGGTACCTCGGCGGGCATTCGCTCGGCGGCGTGCGCGCCTGCCAGTACGCGGCCGACAGCCTCCACCGGGTGGCCGGGCTCGTCCTGTTCGGGTCGTACTGCGCGAGCGACCTCTCGGACTCCGGCCTCGACGTGCTGAGCCTGGCCGGCGAGAACGACGGGCTGAGCACCGCCGAGAAGATCGCCGACGCAGCGGACCTGCTGCCGGCCGACACCGAGTTCGTCGAGATCCCCGGGGCGACGCACGCCCAGTTCGGCGACTACGGCACGCAGCCGGGCGACGGCGAGGCGACCACGACGGATGCGGAGGTGCGCGCGGCGATCGCCGCATCAATCGCTGCCTTCCTACCCAGCGCCCGCTGACCGCGCCGGACCGAACCGCGCCCGGACAGCAAAAAACCCCGGCATCTGGCGAGAGATAGCCGGGGTTTTCCGTACACCCCCCGGGACTTGAACCCGGAACCCACTGATTAAGAGTCAGTTGCTCTGCCAATTGAGCTAGAGGTGCGCGATCCGGAAAGACCGGACCGAGGGACTACGATAGCACCTCCAGGACGGCCTCGCGAACGCGCCGTCTCCCCGCACTGAAAGGCCCCCGTGACCGCTCCGCTCCGCCTCGAACCCGGCACCCTCGCCCCCGACTTCACGCTGACCGATCACGAGGGCGCGAGCGTCACCCTGAGCGAGCTGGGCGGGCAGAAGACGATCCTGTACTTCTACGGCGAGGCGATGACCCCGGGCTGCACGACGCAGGCCTGCGACTTCCGCGACAGCCTCGGTGACCTCGCCGGCGCCGGCTACCGGGTGATCGGGATCTCCCGGGATGCGGTCGCCAAGCTGGAGCGCTTCGCCCGTGAGGAGCATCTGACCTTCCCGCTGCTGAGCGACCCCGACCACGCCGTGCACGACCTGTACGGCACCTTCGGCGAGAAGCAGCTCTACGGCAAGACGGTGACCGGGGCGATCCGCTCGACCTTCGTGCTCGACGAGGCGGGCGTCATCGAGCTGGCGCTCTACAACGTCAAGGCCACGGGGCACGTGAACATGCTCCGCAAGAAGCTCGGCCTGGCCGCGTAGCGCGGCGCTCAGCCCCGAGGGGCGAGCCAGCGCCCGGTCACGGGCGACATCAGCAGCAGGAACCCGAGCACCGAGGCGATCACGAGGGGCCAGCCCCAGGCCGGCTGGGCGAAGGCGCCCTGCAGGGCGCCGACCCCGACCGCGAACTGCAGCACTTGCCAGACCAGGGCCGCCGAACGGCTCCAGCCGGCGCCGCGCCACATGCCGACGACGATCGCGCCGACCCAGATCGCGGCGATCGCCACCACGACCGTGAGGGCGATCGCGGACGACAGGGAATCCGGCCGATCCACGAGCAGCTCGAAGACCAGGAACACGGTGTAGCCCGCGACGAGCGCGAACTCCGCGAGCAGGATAGACAGAAGGGTCCAGACGGCGGCCGGACGGGGTCGAGAACTCACAGGGTCATCCCATTCAAAACTATTGATTCCACGTTACATGTGTGTAAACCTTGTCCACGGTTGATGTGACGCCGACATCGAGGTTGGCGAGTCCCGAAATCCCACACCCCATTGCCTTTTCGGTCACTCTCGACCGCGCGCGCGCGGTTCTCCTCGGAGATCCGCGGTGCGACCGCGTCCAGCACCATCTCGAAGGAGCACCACTATGGATTGGCGTGACAAAGCCGCCTGTCTGACCGTTGACCCGGAATTGTTCTTCCCGGTCGGCAACACCGGACCCGCCGTCGACCAGATCGACAAGGCGAAGGCGGTCTGCGGTCGATGCACGGTGACCGAGATGTGCCTGCAGTACGCCCTCGAGACCAACCAGGACTCGGGCGTCTGGGGCGGCCTCAGCGAAGACGAGCGCCGTGCCCTGAAGCGCCGCGCCGCACGCGCCCGCCGCGCCTCCTGACGCACACCCCCGCCGCACCGGCTAGCGCTCCGCGCGCAGCCACTGCAGGGGGACCTTGATCGTCACCTCTGTCCCCTCCCCCTCCAGCGTGTGCCAGTCGATGGTGCCGCCCAACTCCCCCTGAATCAGCGTGCGCACGATCTGCGTGCCGAGCCCCGCGCCGACCTTGCCCTCGGCCAGGCCGACGCCGTCGTCCCGCACGCGAACGCTGAGCTCGCCGTCTTGGCGGCGAGCCGAGATCTCGACCTCGCCGTCGCGCCCGGCCAGACCGTGCTCGACCGCGTTCGTCACCAGTTCGGTGAGCGCGAGCGACAGCGGCGTCGTGTACTCGCTCGGCAGGACGCCGAAGGAGCCGGTCTTCTTCGGCCGCACCGTCGTGTTGTGGGTCGAGGCGACCTCGGCGACGAGCTGCAGCACCCGATCGAACACATCGTCGAAGTCGACGTTCTGGTCGAGTCCGCCGGAGAGCGTGTCGTGCACCACCGCGATCGCCGCGACGCGCCGCATCGCCTGGGTGAGCGCCTCCCGCGAGGCGTCGCTGTGCGCGCGCCGCGCCTGGATGCGCAGCAGACTCGCGACGGTCTGCAGGTTGTTCTTCACGCGGTGGTGGATCTCGCGAATCGTCGCGTCCTTGGTGATCAGCTCCTGCTCCTGGTGCCGCACCTCGGTCACATCGCGCACGAGCACGATCGCGCCGGTGCGGGTGCCCCGGTCGCGGATCGGGATGGTGCGCAGGGTGACGGTCACACCGTGCGCCTCGATGTCGGCCCGCCACGGGGCACGGCCGGTCACCACGAGCGGGAGGGACTCATCAACCTCGAGTCGGCCGGCGAGGATCTGCGTCGTGACGTCGGCGAGCGACTCGCCCTCGAGCTCGCCCGAGAACCCGGCCCGGTTGAACGCCGAGAGCGCGTTGGGGCTGGCGAAGGTGACGATGCCGCCCGGGTCGAGGCGGATCAGGCCGTCGGCGGCGCGCGGGGCGCCGCGACGCGGGCCGGACGGGGCGGCCAGGTCGGGGAAGTCGCCGGAGGCGATCATGCCGAACAGGTCGTTCGCGCACTGGTTGAAGGTGAGCTCCTGTCGGCCCGGCGTGCGGGCCTCGCTGAGGTTGCTGTGCCGGGTGAGCACCGCGATCGGACGCTCGGTCGTCTGGGCGCCCGACGGCGACAGCCGCCGCAGCACGGGCACCGCGCGCACGCGGGTCGGCGTCTCCTCGTACCAGTCGGGATTCGCGGTGTCGACGATCTTGCCGGTCGTGAAGGCCTCGGTCACCTGGGCCCGCCACTCGGGCTTGATCTGCTGCCCGACGATGTCGCGATAGAAGATCGTGGCCGCGGAGCTGGGACGCGAGTGGGCGACGGCGAGGAAGCCGTCGTCCTCGGTGGGCACCCACACGACGACGTCGGCGAAGGCCAGGTCGGCGATCAGCTGACCGTCACCGACGAGAAGCTGCAGCCACTCGGCATCCGCCTCGGACGATCGTCCCTGGGCCTGAACGAGGTCGGTGAGCGTCGACATGCTCTCAGGCTAGTCGCCTCTCCCGGGTGAAGAATCCGCGCCGACCGGGACGCGTCGCCGCGGATTCGAGGATGCGCTCATCGACCAGCGCCCCGAGGGCGGCGCGCGCCGCGGAGCGCGGGACCGCCTCGCCGAGCGGTCGGCCGGCGAGCAGGGCCGCATCGAAGCCGCGCGGATCCCACGGGATCAGCACCGGATCGTCGATGCCGGCGAAGCGGGCGAGCGACTGGCGCACCTGAGCCTCCGGGTTGACGCCGATCGCGCTCGCGCGCACCTTGTTGACGACAACGATGACTCGCTCCGGCGGCACGTGCTCGAGCAGTTCCAGGCGGGCGCGCACCAGCCGCGTGAGTCCGATCGCGTCGGCCGCGCCGACGAGGATCACCCGGTCCGCGGCGCGCACCGCCGCGAGCGCCGCGGCGTTGCGGCGCGGGGCATGCAGGTCGCTGGAGATCTCCTCGTCGTGCTCGAGGCTCGCGGCGGTGTCGAGCACGAGGGTCGACACCCAGGCGCGCGCGGCCGTGATCGTCGCCGTCACCCTCTCGGCGGTGAGCTCGGGCCATCGGCTCGCGCTGCCGATCCCGGTGAGCACCGACATGCCCCCGCGCGACAGCGGAACCCACTCGGCGACCCGCTCGAACTCGTCGCGGGTGAGGGCATCGTGACCGGCGAGCCGACACGCGGCCGCGAACCCCGGCGCCTCGTCGAGGAGCCCGAGCGACGGCGCGATCGCCGCGGCGTGCGTGTCGGCGTCGGCGAGCCCGACGACTCCCCCGCGGCCGGCGAGCTCCGCTGCGAGCGCCACCGCGATGCTGGTGCGACCCGGTGCCCCCGCCGGACCCCACACCGCGATCACCTCACCGCGCGCCGGAGTCGCCGCCACCGGTTCGTCGGCGGCCGCCGCGGGCGCGGGCCCGCCAGGCGCCGGCTCGAGCTGCGCATCCCATTCGAACGGCTCCGCGAGCGTGTCGATGACGCCGAGCTCGGCCGCCAGCCGCTGCTCGTCTCGGGTGATCGCCACCACGACCAGCTTCGCCCCGTGCTCGTCGCACGCGGCGACGAGCGCCGCGTCGAGGTACTGCGGCTGCGCCGCCGCCACCACGGCGTCCGGACGAAGCGCCGGGATCCGCGCGGCCAGCTCGCTCGCGCCCGAGCAGCGCGCGACCACGCGCACGCCGTGCCGGCGCGCGCTCGCATCGAGTCGCTGCTCGTCATCGAGAGGAAGACAGAGCGCCACCCCGCCGCCGCGCGGGGCCGGGTCGACCGGCTCGCTCACGGTGCGGTCCAGGCCAGTCCAGCGGGCACCAGCGCCAGATCCACCTCGTCGGCGATCGCCTGCAGGATGCGCGCGACGCGCGCCCGCGGCACGAGGACCTCCACCGTCGCCCCCTGCTCCGAGGCGACGAACCCGTCGCTCTCGCGCACTTCGACGAGCACCGCATCTGCCACCAGCACGGCGGGCGGAACGGCAGCACCGTCGGTCACGGCCGCGGCCATCCAGACGTCGACCCGGCTCCCCGGCTCCAGGGAGCGGCTCACCGGCGCGGCGAGCGCCAGCACGAGCGCCGTCGATTCGATCGCGCTCGCGTCGCCGAGCGCCGAGAGGCTCACGAGCTCGCCCGCGCGGATGGGCTCCGTCGCCACGAGGCCCTGATCGGGAAGCTGGCCGACGGCGAGGTAGAGCCCCTCACCGCCGTCAAGGTCGACGCGACGCTCCACCAGGTCGGTCTCGAGAATCCGATCGCCCGGCTGCAGCGCCGCGCTCGCCACGTAGACGCTCGATCGCTGGTCGAATGCCGACACGATCCCCACCACCCCGAGCACCGAGACCGTCACGAGGGCGAGGCCGATGAACAGCCGCGGGTCGGCGGCACGGCGTCGCGGCTGGCTCGGCATCGCGACTCCTCTCCTGTGAATCGAGGCGGATCGGACGGTGCCATGCTGACCGCTCGTCCCGGCGCCCGCCGCGACTTATCCACATCACCGTCCGGGCCCTGGGCCGCGCTGGATAATCGAGGCATGACGACGTCCGACACCCCTGACGTGGGTCGTTTTCTGACCCTCGCGGACACCGCCGAGATCCTCAACATCTCGCCCCGCCAGGCCTACTCGCTCGTGCGCTCGGGCGAGCTGCCGGCGATCCAGATCGGCGCACGCGGAGCCTGGCGAGTGGAACGCGCCATGCTCGACAGCTACATCGCGGCCAAGTACGAGGAGTCACGACACCTCGCGCGCTGGCGCCAGGCGAGCTTCGCCGACGTCGCCGAGCTGTTCGCCCCGGAGCGCGCTCAGTAGCGGATCACGACGAGCCGGCCGAACGGCACGAGGCGCACCCCGCGCACCGCGGACGCCCGACGCGGCTCACCCGGCTCGTGCTCGGCGAGGTCGAGATGATCGCGCGCGACGCGATCGAGGGTGCCGAAGTACGCCCCGTGCGCCGTGACGAGCTCCACGGGGACACGCCGACGGCAGAGGTCGCGGGCCACGAAGGCGAGCCCGAGCCGGGCCGAGAGCGATGCCGCGGGGGCCGAGACTGCCTCGGCCTCCAGACCGCGCACGAGCTGCGCGGAGCTCGGCCGCACGGCGGCGATCGACGCCAAGGGCATCACCGCAGATGCCCGCGGCCCGGCGTCGGCGACGAGCTCGCCGGCGATCCAGTCCCGCCCCAGTGCGCTCGCGCGCAGCACGCAGACGGCGCCGGTCGTCAGCTCGAGAACGATCGGCTCGCGGTCGGCCTGCTCGGGTGCCGCCATGGCGAGCAGTCGCTCCCGCAGGGTCAGCCGCGCGAGGCGGAGCCGCTCCTCCTCCGCCACCAGGTCGGTCTCCTCGGCGTCGAGCTCGTGCTCCAGCTGAGACTCGAGGTCGTCGAAGAGCCGGTCCCAGCGCATGGCGAGACGCTAACCGCGCACCCGCGAGACGACGCCGGTTATCCACAATCGACAAAAACTCTAGACACGGCGACAGGTGCGTGATTGAGTGTGCCTACCCCCGGATGGGGGTCAACTCCTGCTCCGATCCCCCGGGGAGTCACCGACGATGAGCGAAGTCGCGACCGATCACCTGCCCGCCAGCGCTGCCGCCCGCGCCGCGCGCTTGCGATTCGACCCCGAGGACTTCTTCGGCCGGCAGCCCACGCCGACCACGTCGCTTCCGGACCCCGCCCCGCTGCTGGAGAACCTGACGCGCTGCGTCGTCGAGATCATCGCGGGCGCCCGCGAGCTCGAGCAGATCGCCCGCTGGGTCACCGACGACGTCTACCGTCACCTGCTGAAGCGCGTCGTGCTCTCCACCCGCGCGCGACAGGCCCGCGGCGAGACCGTGGTGCGGCCCACCTTCGCCATCGGCACCACCCGCATCTGCGAGCCGCGCGACGGCGTCATCGAGGCCACCGTGATCGTGCGGGGGCGGGCGCGCACGCGCGCCGTGGCGATCCGACTCGAAGGCCTGGACCACCGCTGGCGCGCGAGCGCCATCCACGTGCTCTAGCGGCGCTTGTCCTGTGCTCGTCGCTGGGCGCGGTTGAGGGGCGCCTCGGCGCCCTTTCCGCCGTCGGTGCGCTGCCCGAACGCCCCGCGCGCGGCGGGGGTCGCGGGAGCCGCCTGCTGCGGCGCCTGCGGCGGACGCGCCGGCTGCGCGGAGGCCGCCTGCTGCTGCTGCGCGCGCGCCGTGGCCGCCTGCTGCAGCTGTCCGCGCTGGTTGCGCACCTCGACCTCGCCATCGGCGGTCGGCGCGGAGTACTGAAGCCCCTGCGCCGGAGACGCCTGACCGCCCAGCCCCTTCGCGGCGACGCGCGCCGTTCCGTCGGCAGAGGTCACCTCGACTTCGAGGTTGAACAGGAATCCGACCGTCTCCTCGCGGATCTGGCCCATCATGTTCTGGTACAGCGAGAAGCCTTCGCGCTGGTACTCGACGAGAGGATCGCGCTGGGCCATCGCCCGCAGGCCGATTCCGTCCTTCAGGTAGTCCATCTCGTAGAGGTGGTCGCGCCAGCGGCGATCGATGACGCTCAGCACCACGCGGCGCTCCAGCTCGCGCATCGCGGGTGACCCGAGCTGCTCTTCGCGACGCTGGTAGGCGAGGGTGGCATCCGACATGATCTCGGCGCGGAGGTCCTTGACGCTCAGTCGGCCCTTGCTGCCGGCCTCGCTCAGAACCTCGTCGATCGTGATCGAGACCGGGTAGAGCGTCTTGAGCTCCGTCCACAGCGCCTCGAGGTCCCAGTCGTCGCTCGTGCCCTCGATCGTGTACTCGTCGATGACCTCGTCGAGCACCGTGCTGAGGAAGCTCTGCACGCGCTCGTGCAGGTCGTCGCCCTCGAGGATGTGCCGGCGGTCGGCGTAGATCGCCTCGCGCTGCCGGTTCAGGACGTCGTCGTACTTGAGGACGTTCTTGCGGATCTCGGCGTTGCGGCTCTCGACCTGCGACTGCGCGGAGCGGATCGCGCGCGACACGGTCTTCGACTCGATGGCGGTGCCCTTGGGCGCGCGCGCCATGAGCGCCTCGGCGGCGCCCGCGTTGAACAGACGCATCAGGTCGTCCTGCAGCGACAGGTAGAAGCGGCTCTCGCCGGGGTCTCCCTGGCGACCGGAACGGCCACGCAGCTGGTTGTCGATGCGGCGCGATTCGTGGCGCTCGGTGCCGAGCACGTACAGCCCGCCCGCCTCGCGCACCTTCTCAGCCTCGGACTCGACCTCGTCGCGGACCGTCTCGAAGACGGCATCCCACTCGGCCTCGTACTCGTCGGGGGTGTCGATCGGACTCAGGCCCTTGTCGTGCATCCGCGCAACGGCGATGTGCTCCGCGTTGCCGCCGAGCATGATGTCGGTACCACGACCGGCCATGTTGGTGGCGACGGTGACTGCGCCGAGCCGCCCGGCCTGCGCGATGATCGAGGCCTCACGCGCGTGGTTCTTCGCGTTGAGCACCTCGTGCTTGACGCCGCGCTTGGCGAGCAGGCGCGAGAGGTACTCGCTCTTCTCGACGCTCGTCGTTCCGACCAGCACCGGCTGGCCCGCGCGGTGGCGCTCGACGATATCCTCCACGACCTGGTCGAACTTGTCGGTCTCGCTCGCGTAGACCAGGTCAGCCTGGTCCTTGCGGATCATCGGACGGTTGGTCTCGATCGCGACGACGCCGAGCTTGTAGGTCGCCATGAACTCAGCGGCCTCGGTCTCGGCCGTACCGGTCATGCCGGAGAGCTTCGAGTAGAGCCGGAAGTAGTTCTGCAGCGTGACGGTCGCGAGGGTCTGGTTCTCGGCCTTGACCTGCACGCCCTCCTTCGCCTCGATCGCCTGGTGGATGCCCTCGTTGTAGCGACGCCCGACCAGGATGCGGCCGGTGTGCTCGTCGACGATGAGCACCTCGCCGTTCATCACGACGTAGTCCTTGTCGCGCTTGAACAGGGCGCGGGCCTTGATCGAGTTGTTGAGGAACGAGATGAGGGGGGTGTTGGCCGACTCGTACAGGTTGTCGATGCCGAGGTAGTCCTCGACCTTCTCGATGCCCGACTCGAGCACGCCGACGGTGCGCTTCTTCTCGTCGACCTCGTAGTCCTCCCCCTCGACCAGCCGCTTGGCGATGTTCGCGAACTCGCCGAACCAGCGGTTGGCCTCGCCCGAGGCCTGACCCGAGATGATGAGCGGCGTGCGCGCCTCGTCGATGAGGATCGAGTCGACCTCGTCGACGATCGCGAAGTGGTGGCCGCGCTGGACCATGTCGCTGGCCTGCCAGGCCATGTTGTCGCGCAGGTAGTCGAAGCCGAACTCGTTGTTGGTGCCGTACGTGACGTCGGCCGCGTACTGCTCGCGGCGCTGCTCCGGCGTCTGACCGCTCAGGATGCAGCCGGTCGTCATGCCGAGGGCGCGGAAGATGCGCCCCATGATCTCGGACTGGTAGCTGGCCAGGTAGTCGTTGACCGTGATGATGTGCACGCCGCGCGAGGTGATCGCGTTGAGGTAGGCGGGCAGCACCGCGGTGAGCGTCTTGCCCTCACCGGTCTTCATCTCGGCGATGTTGCCGAGGTGGAGCGCCGCACCACCCTGCACCTGCACGTCGAAGGGGCGGAAGCCCAGCGTGCGCTTCGCCGCCTCACGGACGGCGGCGAACGCCTCCGGGAGCAGATCGTCGAGCGACTCGCCGTCGGAGTAGCGCTCGCGCAGCTCCGCCGTCTCGTTGCGGAGCTCGTCGTCCGTCAACTCGGCGAACGCCTCCTCGAGGTGGTTGACCGCCTCGGCGTAGTTCTTGAGGCGACGCAGCGTGCGCCCCTCACCGACGCGGAGAACTCTCTCCAGCACATTTGCCACGGATGACTCCACTCCTCGTGCGGGGCACGACGGCGCCCGCCGTTACCAGCGCGTAACTCTAGCAATGGTAGTGCGGCGGGCGCCTGAGGCTCGGCTGTGTGCGGAGCGGCGGAAAACTACCGCCGTCGCGCCCGCGCCTTCGCCAGTTCATCGGTGCTGTCGGACTCCTCGTCGAGAGCGATCACGCCATAGTCCCAGCCGGTGCGCCGGTAGACGACGCTCGCACGGTCGGTCTCGGCGTCGATGAAGAGGAAGAAGTCGTGTCCGACCAGCTCCATGCGGTCCAGCGCGTCGGCGGACGTCATCCGCTCGGCGGGGAAGACCTTGCGGCGGATGACCACCGGGCTCCAGTCCTCGGTCTCCTCGCTCTCGACCGTCGGGATGGCGCCGGTCGCCACTCGCTCGAGCGTCGCCACGCTGGCGGGCACCACGTCGCCGACCCGCCCGGCGCTCATCGCCTCCTGGAACGACGGCGGGCGGTGCTGGCCGCGGTGGACCTTCTTGCGGTCCTTGGCCTGGCGGATGCGCTCGACGAGCTTGTCGAACGCGAGGTCGAAGGCCGCGTACTTGTCGGCGGCCGCGGCCTCAGCCCGCACCAGCGGACCCGGGCCGATCAGGGTGAGCTCCACACGATCATCGCCCGACTGGCCCCGCGACTCGTGGTGGCGGACCAGCTTGATCTCGAGGGCGAGGGCCCGCTCGGCGAGCTTCTCGATCTTCTCGGACTTCTCCGTCGCATAGTCCTCGAATCGATCGGGAACGTCGACTCCGCGGCCGGTGATCGTGATGTCCATGGGACCCTCCAGTCAGTTGTCACTCGGGTCGCACGGACTCGTGCAACCCGTTCAGACCGGGGCACCAGGGGGAGCCCCGTGTCTTGCTTGGCGCTTCTCCCGTCAGGCGTTTGAGCGCCTTTGGCCCCACCGTAGTCCCGCGCGCGCGGGTTGTCACGAGGGACTCGGTGGGAGTTCCGTGGGCGTCTCCTTTGGATTCGGAATGCGCCGCGGCGTGGCCGCCAGCACGGCCGCCGCGGCCACGATCGCGCCCGCGCGCTCGAGCTCGCGCGCGGCCTCGCGCAGCGTCGCGCCGGTGGTCACGACGTCATCGAGGAGCACGACGTGGCGCCCTCGCGCCCGCCCGGTCACGCGGAAGGCACCGCGGGTGTTCTCGGCCCGCTCGCTCGCGCCGAACGACTTCTGACTGCCGCCTCGGGCGTGCGGCGCCGGCACGAGCAGGCGCTCCCCGCGCACCCCGGCAGCCGCGGCGAGACGCTCCACAGGGCGGAACCCCCGCCGACGCACGGCCCGCGCGCGGGACGGAATCGGGCACAGCACGAGCGTGTCGTCGCCTCCCCCGTTCACGCGCGCCAGCCGCAGCGCGCCCTCCAGCGCCGCGGCGAACAGCGGGGCGAGAGCGCGCGCCAGCCCAGGTCGGTCGCCGTCCTTGAACGCGAGGATCACGGCGCGCAGCTCCCGCTCGTAGCGCGCCCCGGCCACGATCGGGAACCCGCCGGGCAGCACCAGGCTCTGCGAGCGCAGCGCGTCGCGGCAGTCGGAGCACAGGTCGCGATCGGGCAGGCCGCAGCCGGCGCACTCCACGGGCAGGATGAGCGCGACCGCGTCGAGCACCACCTCACGGAGCCACGCCGCGTGCTGCCCTGCCCTCATGCCGCCAGTGTCGCCGCGCGCACCATTGTCGGCGATGACGAGCGGGCCGAGTGGGGAGAGCGCTACTGCTGCGTCGCGAGGAAGGAGGCGCGCAGCCCCGTGTCGAGCCAGCTCGAATCGCCGCTCGGTCGATGCACGACGCCATCGGAGTCGAGCACGCGGATGCCCTCCACCCCGTTGCCGCCGACGATCTGCTCGCCGTTCTCGAGCGCGCCCAGGCTCTCCAGGCGGCCGCCGAGAGTCGCCGTGGAGACTGTCGTGGACTGTCCCGAGCGCAGCAGCAGCGCGATCGTCGTGCCGTCGACCCAGCTCACGTCGAGCAGCTCGCCCGCTCCGATCGAGACCAGCGTCGACTCGACGATGGCGATCGGGGCGCCGCTGGCATCCCGGACGATGCCGGCCACGACCAGTCGCGATCCGTCGTCCGTCGCGACTGCGAAGACCACTCGGGTGCCGTCACGCGACACCGAGACGTCGATCACTCGGCCCTCGATCCCGATGCCGATCGACAGCGGGGTGCCGTCCGGCGAGACCGCGAACAGCTGCTCCAGCTGGTCTTCGGGCCCCGTCCAGATGTAGCCCCACGGGTCGATCGTGGGCGCGATGAGGTCCGTCCCCGCGGCGGCGAGCTCGACCCCGTCGGCCGTCACGCGGCTGACCCCCTCCGCGGTGAGCACGGCGACCGTCGACCGGTCGCGGCTCACGCTGGCGGCGGTCGCGCCGAGCGCGTCGATCGCGGTGCCGATCTCGTCCAGCGGCCGCACCTCCGACTCGCCGATCGACCCGAACTCGCCCGCGAGCATCCCCACCGGAATGGGGTCCACCTGCAGGAAGCGGTCGGCGGTGCCGCCGACCTCGGAGATGTCGGCGGGGAAGCCCCCGGAGATGACGGCGGCGCTGTGCACATCGCTCAGCGAGCCGAGGCTCGCCGTGAGCTGCTGCAGGATGCGCCACTGAGTCGCGCTGGAGACCGCCAGGATGTCGGAGCTGAGCGTCACCGTCGCGGTGCCCGACTCGATGTCGACGCTCTCGAGTCGCTCCAGCCCGTTCGGGACGGCCGTGATCAGCACGCCGGATTCGAGCAGCGGCGACTGCCCGGCGATGAGCTCATCGACGATGCGGTTCGAGATCGTTCGCGACACCAGGAACCAGCGGAGCTCGGGAACCAGGAACTCGAAGTCGGGCGAGAAGTAGTACAGCTCCACCGGTTCGAACAGCAGCTCGAAGAACGTCGGCGACAGCACCGTCCCGTCGGGGGCCGCCGAGATCCGCCACTCGCCGTCCTCCTGCGTGAACTCGAAGCTCAGCTGGCGACTCGACCCCGCTCCGGCGAGGTCGTAGTGCCCCGAGGAGTCGACCTCCGCGGTCACCTCGAGGCTCACCTGGAGCCCGGTCTCGGTCTCGGTCGGGACGACCGCCGAGGTGCTGACGAGCACGCCGGCGTTCGGCCGCCACTCGGCCGCGAACGCGTCGGTCAGGTACTCGGTCGCGACGGCGTAGCTGTTCTGCGGGCCGCGCCCGGCGCGCAGGAAGCCGATGAGGATCTCACGCGGGGTCGCGCCGACCGTCGGCCCTTCCGGCACCGGGAGCAGGGCCTCGGTGTCCCCCTCATCGGGAATCGCGACCGTGCTGACGCCGCCCGAATCGGGGATGCGCACGCATCCGGTGAGCACGCCGACAACGGCGAGCGCCGCGAGCGCGCGCCACCACCAGCGGGAACGGGTCCGGCTCACGTCGGCGCCTCCAGTCCATCGGTCGGTCGCAGCTCGACCGAGTCGTCCGGCGGAAGATCCAGCGGCGAGCCGAGCATGCGGTCGCCGGGGGTGCGCGGCAGCGTCAGGCGGAAGCAGGTGCCCTGCCCCGGTTCGCTCCACACCTCCAGGACGCCGTCGTGCAGCACCGCGTCCTCGAGCGAGATCGCGAGACCGAGGCCGGTTCCGCCGGTGCGTCGCTGACGCGAAGGATCGGCGCGCCAGAAGCGATCGAAGACGCGGTCGAGCTGTTCCCCCTCCATGCCGACCCCGTAATCGCGCACCGCGATGGCGATCGCGGTCGCGTCGCTGTCGACGTAGGCGACGATCGGCCGCCCCTCGCCGTGATCGATCGCGTTGCCGAGCAGATTCTGCAGGATGCGGCGGATGCGCCGCGCATCCACTTCGGCCTCGAAGTAGCCGCCGGGGGCGACCAGGCGGATATCGCTGCCGTGCTCCGCGGCGAGCGGTGCCATCGCCTCGATCGCGTCCTCGACGAGGCGCACCAGGTTCGTCGGCTCGGTCTCCAGCGTGACCGCACCCGCGTCGTAGCGGCTCATCTCGAGGAGATCCGCCAGCAGCACCTCGAACCGCTCCGTCTGCGCGTGCAGCAGCTCAGCGGTGCGGGCGGTCGCCGGCTCGAACGCGGCGCGCTTGTCGTACAGCACGTCTCCCGCCAGCCGAATCGTCGTCAGCGGGGTGCGCAGCTCGTGCGAGACGTCGCTCACGAAGCGCTGCTGAAGTCGCGAGAGCTCCGCCAGCTGGCGGATCTGACGCTGGAGGCTGTCGGCCATGCGGTTGAACGAGCGCGCCAGCGTTGCGAGCTCGTCCTGGCCCCGCTCCGGCAGCCGCTCCTCGAGCTGACCGTCGGCGAGCTTCTCGCTGGTGGCGGCGGCGACGCGCACCGGCCCCACGACCAGCCGCACGACGAGGTAGCTCACGAGCCCGATCAGCACCACGAGGGCGACGCCGCCGACGACGAGGGTGAGCTGCACGAAGTCGAGCGTGCTCTGCACGTCGGCGAGGTCGTACACGATGTAGAGCTGGTACAGCCCGGCCTGCGGCACTGTCAGCAGACTGCCGACGATGATGCCGGGGGTGGTCTCGTCTCCGACCCCATCGGGGATCACGATCGACTGCCAGGCGAGCTCGGTGCCCGCCGAGGCGGTCGTGCTCTCGGCCAGCTCGGTCGACACCAGAGTCTCGCTGAAGTTCGGGCTCTGCGCCCCCTCCAGCAGGACGGGACCCTCCTGGTCGGGCACCCGGAGGAAGGCGATCAGCGGGTCGGTCGAGACGGTGTTGCGCACGGCCAGGATCGCGGACTCCTGCGCGCCGACCAGGTCGCCGTCGCTCGTCGACTCCCCCGCCTGCGTGAACTCCTGCTGCGCCAGCAGCGTCGCGCGCCCCGCCTCGTCGAGGAGCAGATCGCGCCGCGACTCGAACAGGTTCGAGCGGACGCTCGCCGTGACGAAGAGTCCGATGATGGTGACCGCCAAGGTGGACAGGGCCACCGTCAGGAAGATCGTGCGCAGCTGCAGGGAGCCGCGCCAGCGCCGCCCCAGTCGCTCGAGCCATTCACGCCCGTCGAACCGCACGGGGGTCTGCCTAGCTCACGGCGCCCGCGCGGTAGCCGACGCCGCGAACGGTGGTGACGATGCGGGGGTTGTCGGGATCGTGTTCGACCTTGGCGCGCAGACGCTGCACGTGCACGTTCACGAGACGGGTGTCCGCCTTGTAGTGGTAGCCCCAGACCTGCTCGAGCAGCATCTCGCGCGTGAACACCTGCTGGGGCTTCGCGGCGAGCGCCAGCAACAGCTGGAACTCGAGCGGGGTCAGCGACAGCTTCTCGTCGCCGCGGCGCACCTCGTGCGCGGCGACGTCGATCGTGAGGTCGCCGATCTCCACCGTCTCGCTCGTCGTCGGCAGTGTCGGGCGCAGCCGGGTGCGAATTCGCGCGACGAGCTCTTTCGGGTTGAAGGGCTTCACGACGTAGTCGTCGGCGCCGCTCTCGAGTCCGACCACGACATCCGTCGGCTCGCCCTTCGCCGTGAGCATGATGATCGGCACGCCGCTCTCGGCGCGGATGCGCGAGCACACCTCGATGCCGTCGATGCCCGGCAGCATCAGGTCGAGCAGGACGAGGTCGGGGCGCAGCTCCTGGAAGCGGCTCAGCGCCGAGGTGCCGTCAGCCGCGAACGACGGCTCGAAGCCCTCGCCCCGCAGCACGATGCCGATCATCTCGGCAATCGCCGGGTCGTCGTCGACCACCAGGATGCGCGCGCTCATGAACCTCGCCGATTCCCAAGGCGACCCGGGATCTCGGATCGCGTTGAACTTTCGCTCCAGCGTAGTCGAGCGTGAGAACATGAACGTGAGTGTTGCCCGCATCAGCCGGGATTCTGCCCACGGGAGGGACCGCCGTGACCGACGACCAGCAGTGGCATGCCCCGGACGCGCCGCGGGAGCCCGCGGCGTCGCCGTATCACGCGGCCTCCGGGCCGAGCGCCGCGCACGGTGCGACGCCGGCGAGCACTCCCGCAAGCGCGAACGGCTGGGCTCCGCCGCCGAAGCCGGGGCTCGTGCCGCTGCGCCCGATGACCCTCGGCACGATCCTGGGCGCCTCGTTCCAGGTGCTGCGCCGCAACCCGAAGCCGACCCTCGGACCGGCGCTGCTGATCTCGCTGGCGACCGTGCTGCTCACCCTGCTGGTGACCGGGGCGGTGACCGCGTGGTCGATCGGCCGCATCGAGTCGGCGCAGTCCGCGGCCGACCAGGACGCGCTGCTGGCGGGCGGCTTCGCGCTCGGCGCGGTCGGCGTGCTGCTCGCGGCGCTGCTCTCGATCGTCGGGACGGCCGTGCTGCAGGGCATCATCGTCGCGGAGGTCGCCCGCGCCACGCTCGGCGAGAAGCTCGGCTTCCGCGCCCTGTGGACGCACCTGCGGGGTCGACTCGGCGCGCTCATCGGCTGGGCGTTCGTGCTGGCGGCGGCGCTCGCCGTCGCGATGCTGATCGTGATCCTCCTCATCGCGGGCCTGAGCCTGCTCGGCGAGGCGGGCGTCATCCTGAGCGTGCTGGTCGCCCTCTTCGCGATGCTCGGCGGAGCCGTTCTCGTCGCGTGGCTGTCGACGAAGCTGCTGTTCGTCCCGGCTGCCCTCGTGCTGGAGCGGCGCACCCTCGGCGCCGCGGTCGGCCGGTCGTGGACGCTGATCCGGGGTTCGTTCTGGCGCGTGTTCGGCATCGTGCTGCTGGTCGCCGTCATGCTCTCGATCGCCGCTCAGGTCGTCACGACGCCGGTGAGCCTGCTGTTCGGACTGGGCACGGCGTTCCTCACCCCGTCCGGCATGGACGAGTCGGGCTTCATCGCGATGACCATCATCAGCTACCTCGTGCTGTTCCTGGTCTCGGCGGTCGTCGGCGCCATCACACTCGTCGTGCAGACCGCGACCTCGTCGCTGCTCTACCTCGATCTGCGCTTCCGCACGGAAGGACTCGACCTCGAGCTGGCGCGGACCGTCGAGGCCCGCCAGCGGGGCGAGAGCGTCGCGGACCCGTACGCCGCGCCCGCTGCGGGTTCGTCGTCGCCCGGCTCCCCGGCCGCGAGCTGAGGCATGCACCGACTGCGGGGCGCGTGGCCGAGGGAGGTCCCCGTCGATCCGGACGCGCCGGAAGCGCGCGACTGGCTGGTGCGCGAGCTCGCGAACCCCGAGTACGAGGCGGCGCGCCCGACCTGGTTCGACCTGCTCGCCCAGCGCGTGGTCGAGTGGTTCGAGTCACTCCGCTTCACGCCCGGTGAGGGCGGCTTCCCGTGGTGGCTGGTGATCCTGCTCAGCATCGTCGTGCTCGTGGTGCTGGTGGCGTTCTGGATCTATGGCGCGCCTCGACGGAACCGGCGCAGCGCCGCCGCGGAGTCGCTGTTCGGCGACGATGACACGCGAGACTCCGCCGCCCTCCGCCGCGCCGCCGAGCAGGCCGCCGCGCGGGGCGACTTCACCCTCGCCGTCACCGAGCTGTACCGGGCGCTCGCGCGCGGCCTGAGCGAGCGCACCTTGGTGTCGCTGTTCCCCGGCACCACGGCGCACGGCTTCGCCCGCGAGGCCGGGAAGGCGTTCCCCGCCGCGCGAGACCTCCTCGAGTCGAGCGCCAGCGACTTCGACGCGGTGCGCTACCTCGACGAGTCGGGCACACGCGAGCAGTGGGAGGCGCTGCGCGCGCTCGAGGGCGAGCTGCGCGCCACCCGTGTCGCCGCACCCGAGACGGCGGGGTCGAGCACGTGAGCGTCACCGCAGCACCGGAGGTGCTCACCCCCACGCTTCGCGCCACGGGCGCGCGCGCCAGATTCTGGATCATCGGCATCGCCCTGATCGTGCTGGTCGGCGTCGTGGCGCTCGCCACCGAACGCGGCGCCAGCACCGCGGCGAGCTGGCTCGATCCGGACAGCGCCGCCCCGGACGGAACCCGGGCACTGGTGGAGGTGCTGCGCGAGCAGGGCGTGGAGGTGCACCTCGCGACGAGCTTGAACCAGATGCGGAGCCTCGTCGACGCGGCCGACAGCGCCACGGTGGTGCTGCACGATCGCGATGCCGTGCTCGACGAGGATCAGCGCGCGCGCTTTCTGCGCACCACCGCCCGGCTCGTCGTGCTCGAACCCGGGCTCGCCGCCACCGCCGATCTCGCCCCCGCGGTCGGGCTGGCCGGCAATGCGCTCGACTCCGAGGAGCGACTGGCGGCCGGCTGCGCCCTGCCGGCGGCTCAGCGCGCGGACGAGATCCGCGGCAGCGGCTTCGGCTACCGCATCCTCGACGCGTCGACCGGTGCCGTCGGATGCTTCGCGAATGACGACGACATCGTCGCCCTGGTCGAGGTTCCCCACGACGACCGCGGGCTCGTTCTGCTGGGGGCGACCTCGCTGCTCACGAACGACGAGATCGCGCTCGCGGGCAACGCGGCCCTCGCGCTCAACCTGCTCGGCGAGGACGCCACGCTCGTCTGGTACGTGCCGGGGGTGGACGATCTGCGGGCGGGCGAGGAGCTGCCCTCGATCCTCGATCTCACGGCGACCTGGGTCACCCCGCTGGCGATTCTGGCACTGCTCGTCACGATCGCCGCGGGCGTCTGGCGCGGCCGCCGGTTCGGCCCGCTCGTGCGCGAGCGACTGCCGGTGATCGTGCGCTCGAGCGAGACGATGGAGGGGCGCGCCCGGCTGTACGAGCGCGCCAACGCCCGCCTGCACGCTCTGGATGCGCTGCGGATGGCGGCCCTCGGGCGCCTCGCTGCGCGTGTCGGGCTGTCGCGCACCGCGAGCGTCGATGAGATCGTCGCAGCCGTTGCCGCCCTGACCGGCCGCAGCCGCTCCGAGCTCGGCGACCTGCTCGTCGGCGCGCTCCCGAACTCCGATGCCGAGCTGCTTCGGCTCTCCGACGAGCTCAGTCGCCTCGAGCACGACGTCGCCCGGGTCACCGGCGCCCCGCCGACGCGCTGACACCGGCCCCACCACCGCCCACGACCCCGACCCCGACCCCGACCCCGACCCCGAGAGAATGAGGACCATGACCGATTCCGCTCCGCTCCGTGAGGCCTTCGCGCAGGTCCGAACCGAGGTCGGCAAGGCCGTCGTCGGTCAGGACGGCGCCGTCACCGGCATCCTGATCGCACTTCTGGCAGGGGGCCACGTGCTCCTGGAGGGGGTGCCGGGCGTCGCCAAGACCCTGCTCGTGCGCACTCTCAGCCAGACCCTCAACCTGCAGACCCGACGCGTGCAGTTCACCCCGGACCTGATGCCGGGAGACATCACCGGCTCGGTCGTGTTCGACCCGAAGTCGGGCGAGTTCGAGTTCCGCGAGGGGCCGGTGTTCACCAACATCCTGCTCGCCGACGAGATCAACCGCACCCCGCCGAAGACGCAGTCGGCGCTGCTCGAGGCGATGGAGGAGCGCCAGGTCTCGGCCGACGGCGTGACGCGTGCCCTGCCCGAGCCGTTCCTGGTGGCCGCCACCCAGAACCCGATCGAGTACGAGGGCACCTACACGCTGCCCGAGGCGCAGCTCGACCGGTTCCTGGTGAAGCTCGTGCTCGAGCTTCCCGAGCGCGACCACGAGACGGAGATGCTCGCGCGCCACGCCGCCGGGTTCAACCCGCGCGACCTCGACGCCGCGGGCGTTCGGCCGGTGCTGGACGCCGCCGGGCTCGCCGCCGCCCAGGCCGATGTGCGCACCGTCACGGTCGCGCCCGAAGTGCTCGGCTACGCCGTCGACCTGGCGCGCGCGACGCGTCAGAGCCCCTCGGTGCGGCTGGGGGTCAGCCCGCGGGGCACCACGGCGCTGCTCTCCGCCGCCCGCGCCTGGGCGTGGCTCACCGGCTCCAGCGGCGTGACGCCGGATCACATCCAGGCGATGGCGATCCCGGTGCTGCGTCACCGCATCCAGCTGCGACCCGAGGCCGAGCTGGAGGGCGTCGCGGCCGACTCCGTGCTGCGCTCGATCCTGCAGCAGGTCCAGGTTCCGATCTAGGCACTCATGGCACTCTCCGGATGGTTCGTCGCGCTCCTCGCGCTGGGAGCGGTTCCCACGATCGCGGTCGGGGGCCCCTGGGGTCTGCTCGGCTGGCTCGCGCTCTGCGGCGCGCTCATCGCCGTGGATCTGCTCGCAGCAGGGTCGCCGCGAGAGCTGCGGATCTCGCGCGAGACTCCCGCCCGGGTTCGACTGGGCGAGTCGGCCCCCTCGCGCCTGCTGATCGCCAACGAGGGCCGACGCGCCGTCCACGGCGTCGTGCGCGATGCCTGGCAGCCCTCCGCGGGGGCCTCCCCCGCCCGCCAGCGGATCGTGCTCCCCGCGGGCGAGCGCCGCGCGCTGACGACGACGCTGACACCGATCCGCCGCGGGGAGCGCCGCGCCGCGCACGTCACCGTGCGCGCGTTCGGGCCGTTGCGACTCGCTGCGCGCCAGGCCACGCTGGCGGCTCCCGGCGCGATCCGCGTCCTGCCGCCGTTCCACTCGCGTCGTCACCTCCCCTCGCGACTCGCCCGGCTGCGCGAGCTGGACGGCCGCACGAGCGTCATGCTGCGCGGCCAGGGCACCGAGTTCGACTCGCTGCGCGAGTACGTGCGGGGGGACGACGTGCGCTCGATCGACTGGCGCGCGACGGCCCGGCGACGCGACCCCGCCGGCGGCGGGCTTCAGCTGGTGGTGCGCACCTGGCGACCCGAGCGGGACCGCCGGGTCGTCATCGTGGTCGACTCCGGTCGCACCTCGGCGGCCCGCATCGACCGCGAGCCGCGCCTGGACACGGCGTTCGAGTCGAGCCTCCTGCTCGCCGCGCTGGCCAGCCGAGCGGGCGATCACGTCGACCTGGTCGTCTTCGACCGCCGCGTGCGCGGGCGGGTTCAGGGGGCGACGGGACCGGAGCTGCTGTCGCGCATGGTCGACGCGATGGCGCCGATCGAGCCCGACCTGATCGAGACCGACTGGAGCGCCGTGCCGGGCCTGGTGCGGCACATCACCCCGCATCGCGCCCTGGTCGTGCTGCTCACCTCGATCGACACGCCGGGCTCCTCGCGAGCCCTGCTGTCGGCGCTCCCGCAGCTCACCCGCCACCACACCGTGCTGGTGGCCTCGGTCACCGACCCGGAGATCCAGGCGGCGACGGCGCAGCGCGGGAACCGCAGCGAGGTGTATCGCGCGGCGGCCGCCGAGCGCGCGCTGCTCGACGCCGCCCGGGTGGCCAGCGCCCTCCGCCAATCGGGCGCCGAGGTCGTCACCTCGACGCCTGCCGAGCTGCCGCCGGCCGTTGCCGACCGCTACCTGGAGCTGAAGACCGCCGGACGGCTCTGACTCCGCGGGAAACGACCGCTCGGGCGGTAGCCTGGGCGCGCTCAACTCGCACCTAGAAACGGAACCGCACATGGCTGACGCCTCCTCCCCCTCGATGCTCTCGCGACTGATCGCGGAGACCTTCGGAACCTTCATGCTCGTCTTCGGCGTCATCGGCGCCGCGCTGTTCATCTCGAGCGCGACCGGCCCGCTCGCCGTCGCCCTCGGCGTCGGTCTGGCCGTCATGGTCTCGGCCTACGCGGTCGGCCACATCTCCGGCGGGCACTTCAACCCGGCCGTGTCGTTCGGTGCCGCGGCCGCGGGGCGGATGCCCTGGAAGGATGTCGCCCCCTACCTCGGCTCGCAGTTCGTCGGCGGTCTCCTCGCCGCCGCCGTGCTGTTCGTGATCGGCTCGGGCACGGGCACGTCGCCGGACTTCGGCGCGGTCTCGAACGGCTTCGGCGCGCTCTCGCCTGGCGGATTCGACGTCGTCGCCGTCGTCGTCGCCGAGTTCGTGGCGACCCTGCTGTTCGTCTGGGTCATCCTCGGAGTGACGGCGCCCGGCTCCACGACCGCCGGCTTCGCGCCGCTCGCGATCGGCCTCGCGCTCACCATGTTCCACCTGGTGCTGATCCCGGTCTCGAACGCCTCGCTGAACCCCGCGCGCTCGCTCGCGACCGCCGCCTTCGGCGGCCCCGACGCCCTGGCGCAGCTGTGGGTGTTCCTGCTGGTTCCGGTGCTCGGCGGTCTGGTGGCCGGCGTGAGCTTCAAGGCCGTGTTCGGCCGCAAGTAGTACCGGCTGACGATCGAAGGGCCCGGCGCGCAAGCGTCGGGCCCTTCGTGGTCGCAGCGCGGCTCAGGCGCTGACGATCTCGCGGGATCCGGACTCGAACTCGGTGAGGTCGCCCGTCTCCCCGGCGCGCACGGCACGACGGCCCACGCCCCACTGGTAGCCGACGACGGCGAGCAGGGCGACCGTGCCGATGCCGATCTTGATCGCCCAGGGCCAGTCCTGCCGCGTGACGTAGCCCTCGATGACGCCCGAGATGAGCAGCGCCAGCGCGGTCCCCACGACGATCGTGAAGAAGGCGCGGCCGTCCTCGGCGAGCGCCTGCGCGCGGGTGCGACCGCCGGGCGCGACCCACGACCAGAAGATCAGCAGCCCCGCGGCGGCTGCCAGGAAGATCGCGTACAGCTCGAGCTGGCCGTGCGGGGCGATGTAGAGGAAGAAGTGGTCCAGTCGGTCGTAGTGGTCCATGATCGCGGCGGTGATGCCGAGGCCCTGCGCGTTGCTGAAGATCACGTAGGGCACCCAGACGCCGACGATCCCGAACATGATGCACTGGGCCGCGATCCACGCGTTGTTCGTCCAGACCTGCCCGGCGAAGGCCGCCTCGGAGTTGTTCGAGTAGTAGGCGACGAACTCCTGCTCGGCGTAGCGCCGCAGCGTGGCCTCGGGGCCGAGCGAGGCGAACACGGCGGGATCATTCGCCACCCAGACCGCGTAGGCCGCGGCGATCGCGACGGTCGCGAACGCGACCGCGAGGGTCGCCCAGCGGATCCGGTAGAGCGCCGCGGGCAGCTGCAGCGCGAAGAAGCGGGTCACCTGCTCCAGCGGGTTGCTCGGCGCCCCGGTGAACCGCAGCCGCGCGCGGGACAGCGCCAGCGACAGCCGCGTCGCGGGGACGGATTCGCCCACCGTCGTCTTCATCGCCGACAGCTGCGTCGCCCCGGACTGGTAGAGCTCGATCAGCTCATCCGCCTCGGCTCCGTCGAGGTGCCGCTGCCTGGCCACCTGGGCAAGCCGGTCCCAGTCCGCACGGTGGGCGGCAGAGTAGGCGTCGAGGTCCATCTGCTGTCAGGATAACCACATGGAACGCGCGGTGACACTGACTCACCTTGGTTCCGACGAGTCCGTCGACGAGCTCGACCGCCGCGAGCTGCTGACCGGCGAGGCGGTGGGCCTCGACCTGCGACCGGCCGGCTTCGCCCTGCGGGCGGCGGGCGCCATCATCGACTTCGTCGCGCTCGTGCTGCTGTATGTGGCGCTGTGGCTCGGCCTGGCCTTCCTCGCCACGGAATCCGGAGCCGAGGAGGCTGTCTTCACGATCATCGCGATCGCCTCGCTCGTGCTCTGCATCGTCATCATCCCGGTGCTCGTCGAGACGCTCAGCCGAGGCAAGTCACTCGGCAAGCTCGCCGTCGGAGCCCGCATCGTGCGCGACGACGGCGGCGCGATCGGGTTCCGCCACGCCGCCATCCGCGCGCTCGTCGGCGTGCTCGAGATCTACATGACCTTCGGCGGACTCGCGGCCATCGTCGGACTCATGAGCGAGCGCAGCAAGCGCCTCGGCGATCTGCTCGCCGGCACCTACGCCCAGTACGAGCGCGTCGACCGTGCCGAGGCTCCGGTGTTCGGCGTGCCGGCAGAGCTCGCCTCGTGGGCAAGCACGGCCGACGTCGCGCGACTGCCGGACGCCCTCTCGCGGCGCATCGCGCAGTTCCTCGCGCACGCGGGCAAGTTCACGCCGGAACGGCGGTCCGCCGTCGCTCAGGGCCTCGCCGCCGAGGCCGCCGTGTTCGTCTCGCCGATTCCGAACGTCGGCCCGGAGCTGCTGCTCGCCGGAATCACCGTCGTGCGGAGGGAGCGCGAGAGCGCGGCGCTCGCGCTCGAGGCCGAGCGTCTGCACCGCCTCGACGCCGCACTGCGGGATCGCCCGCACGGCTTCCCAGAGCGCGGCTGAGCCGCGCCGCCGCGCCGCCTAGTAGCGGTAGTGGTCGACCTTGTACGGTCCCTCGACCTCGACGCCGATGTAGGCGGCCTGCGAGGGGGTGAGGCGGGTCAGCTCGACGCCCAGGGCATCCAGGTGAAGTCGGGCCACCTTCTCGTCGAGGTGCTTCGGCAGCACGTACACGCCCACCGGGTACTCCTCGCCGCGCGTGTAGAGCTCGATCTGCGCCAGCACCTGGTTGGTGAACGAGTTCGACATCACGAACGACGGGTGGCCGGTGGCGTTGCCGAGGTTCATGAGTCGACCCTCGCTCAGCACGAGGATGCTGCGACCGTGCGGCAGCCGCCACTCGTCGACCTGCGGCTTGATCTGGATGCGCTCGGCACCCGGCAGCGACTCCAGGCCGGCCATGTCGATCTCGTTGTCGAAGTGACCGACGTTCGCGACGATCGCCTGGTGCTTGAGCCCCAGGAGGTGATCGAGAGTCACGACGTCCTTGTTGCCGGTCGCGGTGACCAGGATGTCGATCTGATCGATCACGCTCTCCAGGCGCGCCACCTGGAAGCCGTCCATCGCAGCCTGCAGGGCATTGATCGGGTCGATCTCGCTGACGATGACGCGCGCGCCCTGGCCGCGGAGCGCCTCGGCGCTGCCCTTGCCGACATCGCCGTAGCCGGCGACGAAGGCGACCTTGCCGCCCATCAGCACATCGGTGGCGCGGTTGAGGCCGTCGGGCAGCGAGTGCCGGATCCCGTACTTGTTGTCGAACTTCGACTTGGTGACCGAGTCGTTGACGTTGATCGCGGGGAAGAGAAGCCCGCCCTCGCGGTGCAGCTCGTAGAGGCGGTGCACGCCGGTGGTGGTCTCCTCGGTCACACCCTGGATCTCGTTCGCGACGCGCGTCCACCGACCCGGCTCGGCCTCGATCGTCTGGCGCACGGTCTCGAGGAACACGCGCCACTCGGCGCTCGCGTCGGCCTCCGGCTGCGGCACCGAGCCGGCGAGCTCGAACTCGCGCCCCTTGAGCACGAGCATCGTCGCGTCGCCGCCGTCGTCGAGGATCATGTTCGGGCCGACGAAGTCCTCGCCCGCGGCGGCGGCCTCGGCGCTCCAGTCGAAGATCTGCGTGGTCGCCCACCAGTACTCCTCCAGGCTCTCGCCCTTCCAGGCGAATACCGGGATGCCCGCGGGCGCCTCGGCGGTGCCCGCCGGGCCGACCGCGACCGCGGCGGCGGCCTCGTCCTGCGTGGAGAAGATGTTGCAGCTCGCCCAGCGCACCTGCGCGCCAAGGGCCACGAGCGTCTCGATCAGCACGGCGGTCTGCACGGTCATGTGCAGCGAGCCGGCGATGCGCGCCCCGGCGAGCGGCGCGCTCGCGGCGAACTCCTCGCGCAGGGCCATGAGGCCGGGCATCTCGTTCTCGGCGAGACGGAGCTGGTGACGTCCTGCCTCAGCGAGGCCGAGATCGGCGACCTTGTACGGCGAACGGGTGGAGGCAGCGGGCGTTGTCATGGTCCTATTCTCGCAAGGTTCTGCGCCGTGTTACCTGCGCGGCTCCGACACCGCCTCAGGCGACCGTGTTGCGCGAGGTCGAGTGCCGCACGACCTGCCAGCCCTGCGGGGCCGAGAGCCGCTCCGCGTGGCGCGCGCACAGGTCGTAGCTGTGCGGCTCGTGCCGACCGGCGAGAGGACCGAGCACCGCCATCGCGTCCGCGTAGTCATAGGTGAGCGTCGCCACGGCGTCCTCGCCGCAGGCGACCTTGCTGCACGGCCGACTCGTCACGAGTGCCAGGCTACCCCTCGATGCGCGTCGTACACTGGCGACATGCCCCGCCCGGTCTCCCGCTCCCTCGACTCGGTCGCCCGCGGTCGAGGCCGCGATCGGCACGGGCGCGGGCTGCGCTCCGCGGTGACCGGTCCCCATCTTCCGCTGCTCCGGTCGCGGGTCGGGTTCTTCGACAACTGCGTCTCATCGTCGCTGGAATACGTGCGCGACCTGTGGCCGAACGAGCTCGCGAACGTGACGGTGCACATCGCCAACGCGCCGACCGGACCGCTCGCCGCGTCCGGTGTGGATCGCTGGCACGTCGATCGGCGGGCGCGCGCCATCGTGCTCTACCGCATCCCCATCGAGCGCCTGACGCGGCTGCACCGCGACGACGACTGGCACCGGCGCTCGCTCATCGAGAGCTGCGTGTTCCGGGCTGTCGCCGAACTGCTCGGCAAGGACCCCTGGGACATCGCGCCGGAGCGCTACCGGCACTTCTGAGCCGCGTCGAGCCGTCCGCGCCGTCGGCGCGCCCGCGCCGCGCTACGGGTAGACGGTGATCGGGTCGGCGAGCGGACGCGATCCGACGAGCACCCCGGAGGCGAGCTCGCCCGCCTCGGCGTAGCTGAGCGAGGCGCGCAGCCCGGTGGCGCCGCTCACCCGAAGGGTGGCGCCGGCGGTCACGGCCGACGAGATCGCCGACCCTGCCGGCACGACGTAGTCGGCGGTCTCGCCCCCGACCGTCGCGACGGCGACGCTCACGGCGGCGTCCGTCGGATTCACGAGCGTGATCATCGGCTGCGGCGCGTTCGCGACAGCGACGAGGAGGTCGGTGGGCAGCGCGGGCGCCGCGGCGAACCAGGCGAAATCGCTCGCGGGCGCCGCCACGAAGGGATCGAGCGCCGCGTCATCATCCGAACCCGTGTCGACGGCCGTCGTCGCCCGCGCCGCGGCCACCACGGGGACCTCCGCGTCGACGTAGACGGTGTAGATGCCGTCCGGCAGGGCCGACAGCGCTTCGGCATCGATCCCGGCGCCGAGATCGACCTCGGCGACGCGCTGGGGCTCGAGTTCGAGCGCGAAGGTCGACACCACCTCGGCGGCGGCGCCGTCGATCGGCTCCGCCACGACCCGCACGGTGACCGAGCCCTCCTCGTCGCCCGGGATCAGGAGCCGGATCGCCGCACTCGCATCGCCCCAGCCCTCGCGCGCGCTGGCCCGGCTGACGCCCAGCGAGTCCTCGATGCGCACACCGGGGATCACGAGCGAGGTGCCCGGCTCGTCCGTCGAGCCGATGATCTCGACGCCGCCGTCGTCCAGACCGCGCACGATCGACTGCTGGAGGGCTGCCGTGATCCGCCCGCCGCGCGCCTCGACCTCGACCACGGGCGAGGCGACGCCAGGCGCGAATCCGGCGAGCGAGACAACGCGCTGCGCCCCCGCCGGGACGGAGATCCCGCTGAGTCCGGGCGCGGTGAGCGCACCGGTCTCGCCCCAGAGCCGGAGCGTCACCTCGGCGTCCACGTCGCTCGGATTGCTCAGCACGAGGGCGGTGCTGCGCCCCAGGCTCAGGGAGCCGCCGACCAGCCAGGTCGAGCCGCTCGGCTCGACGCACGGCGAGGCCGCGAGCCCGGAGAATCCGGGGGCTGCGGACGTCTGTGCGGTGGCGCCGGCGAGCAGCACGCCGTCGCCTGCGGGCGCCGAGAGGACGATCGGCGCCGCGTCCAGACCGGTGAGCTCGACCCCCGGATCCGCGAGCACGGTCTCACTCACCGACGCGCCGCTCGCCGCCGCGACCAGCTCCGCGCTTGACACCGCGACCGCCGTCTCGGCGTTGCCGCCGGTCTCATCGCCGAAGCGCACGAGCCCGCCCGAGCACACACGCAGCTGATCGGCCGGTTCCGGGGTCACCACGACTCCGGCGGAGGTCGCACCGATGTCCGGCACCGCGACGAGCCCGACGGCCGCGACCGTCGCCGCCGCAACGGCGAGCGCGACGGTCCCCGCGGCGACGCGCCCGCCGACGCGGACGGCGCGGCCGACGGCTCCGGGCGCATGCCGCGTGTCGGAACCCGGCGTCGGCTCCGGCTGCGACGTGTCGGACTGCGTCGGCTCAGGCATTGTCGTCCTCCGCGAACGTGTCGGCGGGATCCTCCCCGGGGAGCGCGGCGGGGCTCACCACGCGGCGGCGCGGACCCGTCGGGAGGGCCAGCAGCACCGTGACCAGGAGGATGCCCGCCTGCAGCGCCAGCGTGCCCCGCGCGATCACGCCGAGGCCGTCCGACTCCGACGTCGTGGTTCGCGGAACTTCGGTGCGCCACAGCGCACCCGACGTCGTCTCGCCGATCGCCACGAGCCGTGAGTTCGCGTCGAGGGCCTCCGTGACGCGCTGCGCCGTCGCGGTTGCGTCCGCGTCGACGGTCGGCAGCAGCACGTACCCGATGCCGAACTCCTCAAGCGCGGCGGTGGGGTCGAAGCCTCCGAACGAGGCCAGGTTGCCGGCCAGCTCCGCCACCAGGAGCTCCTCCGCGGTGCGCGCCGCCGTGTCGCTCACCAGGTCGGTGGCGTCGAGCGTCGAGATGGCATCCAGCGTCGTGCCGGCGCCGCGTTCGATGCGGACGGCGATCGCGCCGTCCGCCTGGGCCTCGATCACCAGTGTGCCGAGGCTGGGATCTCCCGCCGCCTCCGCGGCGACGAGCGCGGGCAGGGTGCGCTCCCCCGCCGTCACCACCGGGGAGTCGTCGAGGGCCACGGCGACCACGGCGGGCGCGACCCCGACGACCGCGAGGGCGATCAGCACGCTGGTCGCCACGATCGAGATCGGTCGGAGCGCGTCGATCGCCAGCACCGCCGCGGCGACGATGCCGAACCAGTACAGGCTGAGTCCCGAGCCGGGCCAGGGCGTGATCGTCTCGGCGCCGGCCGTCGCGACGGTCACGTGGGCCGCGGCGACGGCGGTCGCCAGCCCGATGACGGCGATCACGAGCGCGGGAATCGCGCGGCGCGCGCCCGGCAGGACGACCGCGAGAAGGGCGAGCAGTCCGAGTGGCACCAGCAGCAGCGCCGGCAGCGCGAGGCTCGCGACGGCGGCGAGCGAGCCGTCCGCGCCGAGGAGACCGAGCACCTCGCCCCAGGCGTCGAGACCCGCGGCGGGGCGCCCCAGGAGCAGCTCCCAGCCGCTCGGCTCGTCGAACGCCGTCGGCACCCCCGGATCGGCGAAGATCCCGAACGGTGTGCCGCGCGTGATCTGCATCACGGCAAGGGGCGCCAGCATCGCCAGGCCGAGCACCGGGATGCCGACCAGACGCAGCACGGAGCGCGGACGCAGCGCGACGGCCAGCAGCACCAGCAGCAGCAGCGCCGGGGCGAGGGACGGCGCACATGCCGCGACGGCCGCGAAGAGCAGCGCGGCCCCGGCGGCGGCGCTCCACGAGCGCACCGCCTCGATGCCGGCGAGGATCAGCCACGGGATCAGCACGTGGGCGAGCAGCGCGCCGGGCCGCCCGTCGGCGAGCGCGAAGACGAGCGGGGGCGCGAGCCCCCACAGCACGGCGGCGACGAGCGGCGGTGCGACCCGCTCGCTGACGCGCGTTGCGCACCACCACGCGCCGAGTGCGGCGAGCGGCATCGCCGCGAACCAGAGGGCAACGAGCGACAGCGACGGGTCCCACCAGGTGAGCGAGCCGAGGACGCCGAGCATGACGGTGAAGGGATCGGCCGGAGCCCAGCCGAAGACGGTGTCGGCGGATCGCCCTATGACGTTCGACCAGAGGAGCTCCACGGTCGCGCTCAGGGGGCGCAGCGCTCCGCCGGTGAGCGCCGCGGCGCCGACGAGGCGCCACAGCATCGCCGTCCCGAGCACGGCGAACACCACCAGCAGCGCCACCCCGCCGCCCGCCACGAAGCCGGAGCGCACGATCTCGAGCGACTGCCCGCGCGCCTCGCGCTCGCGCTCGCGCGAGGCCGCACGACGTTCGCGCAGTTCGCTCCACGACATGCGCAGCGGGGCGATCGCGGCCCAGCCGACCCGGCGACCGCGGCGCAGCCGGATGCGGGCGCCCGGCACCGTTCCATCGAAGGCGGCGCGCAGCGCGGCCCCGATCTCGCCGAACACCGCGCCGGGTCGTTTGGCCAGCAGCTGGCCGAGAGCGCGCACGAGCGCCGTCGGCACCAGTGCGAGCCACAGCCACGGCAGGGCCCAGCCCGGAGCCCAGACCAGCCGGCGGTGCAGCTGCGCGACGCGCGCCAGCCGCCGACGCGTCGAGGCGGAGGCGGGCGTGCGCCGGGCCGCATCCTCCGGTCGCACGGCGCGGGCCACGCGTGCTCCCGCGACGCGAATGACGCGATGGCCGGCGAGACGGACGCGAACGCAGAAGTCGAGTCCCGCATCCACCTGGGGCAGCCCCGGATCGAAGCCGCCGACCTCGTCGAAGACCGCGCGGCGCACCAGCATGCCCGCGGTCTGGACGGCCAGGACGTCGGGGCCGCGATCGTACTGCGCCTGATCGAGCTCATCCTCGACGAGCGGGACGGTGGCACCCCACGGGGACACCGTCTCGCCGAACGAGCGCAGCATGCCGGGGTCGTCGGGGTCGACGAGCTTGGGCCCGGCGACCGCGACTGAGGGCGCGATCTCGACGGCGGCCAGCATGCGCTCGAGCGCGTCGGGCGCGGGGATGCTGTCGTCGGCGAGAAGCCACAGCCACTCGTCGCGCGATTCGACCGGCCCGAGCGCGCGCAGCGCCGGGGCCAGCACATCGCCCATGCCGGTGCCGCGCGCCGAGACCTGACGGGCGGGGGCGGCGGCCGCGAGCGATTCGGTCAGATGCGTGTCGACCGCCGCATCCACCGTGATGAGGACGTCGACCCGTCGGGTCTGGGCGCTGATCGCCGCGAGCGCGCGGTCGAGGCCGCGATCGTCGCGGCGGACGACCAGGATCGCGGTGACTCGGGGTTGCATCGATTGAAGGCTAAGCGGGAGCGCGCCGCGCGGACCGGACGACACGCACGGCCCGGGGATCACTCAGCGCGCGGACCCCGGTTCCCGGAATGGATCAGGCGGAGCGACTGCGGCGCAGGCGACGGCGCTCACGCTCGGAGAGTCCGCCCCAGATGCCGAAGCGCTCGTCGTTGGCGAGGGCGTACTCGAGGCACTCGGCCTTCACCTCGCAGGTGGTGCAGATCTTCTTCGCGTCGCGGGTCGAGCCGCCCTTCTCCGGGAAGAAGGCCTCGGGGTCGGTCTGGGCGCAGAGCGCGTCGCTCTGCCAGGAGAGGGCGTTCTCGTCGTCGTCGGCAGCGATCGGGCGCAGGCCCGGCACGCCCAGGCGCACCGGATCGACGAACCAGTCATTGGGGACATTGGGGCGATACTCGTTCGCGGCCATGTCACCCTCCTCTCGCGACGCCCCCCCATGGTTGCTCCCGTCCGGGCGCTGCGTCGTTGGTGATAATTACACCGTTGTGATTAGCCCACGTCAAGTCGCGCATCATATTTAGTCGCGCGGGTTTTGCCCGTTACGACGCGCCGGGCGTGTCGGCTGCGGTCAGCCGAGCGCGCCATGCGCTCTCCACCATCTCCTCCAGGGAGTGCCGCATGCGCCACCCGAGGTCGCGCGCGGCGAGGTCGCCGGCGGCCACGATCCGCGCTGGATCGCCCGGCCGACGCGGACCGATCTCGGGCTCGAAGTCCGTTCCGGTCACCCGCGCCACCGCGGTCATGATCTCCCGGACCGAGACGCCGTCCCCGCTGCCGAGGTTGTAGGCGGTCTCGATCGGCTCGCCCGTCTCGAGACGCCGGGCGGCGGCCACGTGGGCCAGCGCCAGATCGGCGACATGGATGTAGTCGCGCACGTTCGTGCCGTCGGGGGTCGGATAGTCGTCGCCGTTGATCCGGGGCGTGCGCCCGTCGACGAGCGCGTCGAACACCAGCGGGAAGAGGTTGTGCGGGCTCGTGTCGTAGACCGCCGGATCGCCCGAGCCGACGACGTTGAAGTAGCGGAGGCTGGTGTGGCGCAGACCGTTCGCGATCTCGAGATCGCGCAGCATCCACTCGCCGATGAGCTTCGACTCGCCATACGGCGACTGGGGAGCCTTGGGGGTGTCCTCCGTGACGAGGTCGACGTCGGGTGTGCCGTACACGGCGGCGCTCGACGAGAAGACGACCCGTTCGACGCCGCGATCGGCGGCGGCGGCGAGCAGCCGGGCGAAGCCGGTCACGTTTTGCTCGTAGGTGTGCAGGGGCCGCTGCACGGACACCCCGGCGTACTTGAATCCGGCGAGATGGATGATGCCGGACACCTCGTGGTCGTCGAGGGCGCGCTCGACGAGCCCGCCGTCGAGGATACTGCCGCGCACGAACGGCATGCCCGCGGGGACGAAGCTCTGGCGGCCGCTCGACAGATCGTCGAGCACGACGCACGCCATGTCGGCGTCGAGGAGAGCGCGCGCGACGTGCGCTCCGATGTAGCCGGCGCCGCCGGTGACAAGCCAGGTCATGCCTTCAGGCTAGTCGCGCGGGCGCGCCGGAACACGTCGGTAGCCGTCGCGCACCGTCGCCACGAGCGTCGCGATCACCGCGACGGCGGATGAGGCGCCCAGGAGGATCAGAAGAGTCGTCGTCATGGCAGAAAATCTACGGATTGCAAAGAACTGCCGCGAGTGGCACGATTGCCATAGTTCATCGAAATCCCGCCAGGAGGCATCGTGCTCAAGAAAGTGGTCCTGCTCGCCATTCCTGGCGTCGCGCCCTTCGAATTCGGAGTCATCTGCGAGATCTTCGGGATCGACCGCAGCGACAGCGGCGCCCCCGCCTTCGACTTCACCATCGCCACCGCCGACCCGGGGCCCGTCCGCACGAGCCTCGGCTTCGAGATGGTCATCCGCGACGACCTGTCCGTCGCCGCCGACGCGGACCTCGTCGCCGTCACCGCTCAGGCGATCGGCGACATCGACGAGCGGTACCTCGACGTCATCCGCAGCGCGGAGGCCCGCGGCGCATGGGTGCTCAGCGTCTGCAGCGGAGCATTCGTTCTCGCGCAGGCCGGGGTGCTCGAAGGCCGTCGCGCGACAACCCACTGGATGTACGCCGACCGCCTGGCCCGCGAGAATCCCGGCACCGATGTCAACCCCGAAGTCCTGTTCATCGACGACCGGAAAGTGGTCACCGGGGCGGGCACCGCGGCCGGAATCGACGCCGCCCTCCACGTCGTGCGAGTCGAGCACGGCGCCGCCGCCACCAACGTGATCGCGCGCCGCATGGTCGTGCCGCCTCAGCGCGACGGCGGGCAATCGCAGTACATCCCCACCCCCGTCGCCGAGTGCCAGGACGACTCACTCGCCGACGTGATCGAGTGGATGCTCGAGAACCTCGCCGAAGACCTCACGATCGAGCAGCTCTCCCGACGTGCGCTCATGTCGACGCGCACGTTCGCACGGCGCTTCCGAGCCGAGGTCGGCGCGACCCCCGCGGCCTGGCTCAACACGCAGCGCATCCTCCGCGCACGGCAGCTGCTGGAAGAGAGCGATCTCGGCCTCGAGCAGATCTCCCACTTGGTCGGATTCGGCACCGCCGCGGTCATGCGCCACCACTTCCTGAAGTCGCTGCAGACCACGCCGACGAGCTACCGCCGCGCCTTCGGCGAGCGCGCGGCCGGCTGACGGGCGCCCGCTCGGCTCCCCCCGTGGAACCGCGTCCGTGGGTCAGCCCGCCGATGCGGTCCCGCCGTCAACGGCCTCGAAGAAGCGCCCGAGCGACGCGATCACGTCGTCGCGGTCGACGCGTTTCGTCTCGAACCAGTACGCGTCCTCCCCGACCTGGACGACCGTACGGCACGTCGAGTCGACGCAGGAGATCCGCGCGTGCTCAGCACCCTCCACCTCGACCGCGCTGACAGAGCCCGTTCTCGGCCACACCTCGGCGGCGCCGTGCGCCGACCATGCGCCCCCGGGCAGCGCCTTGGCGCTCACGACGACCCGCGAGTCCTCATCCAAGGTCGTTCCGCCGGTGAGGCACCACGCGGCGTCGAGCTCCCGCCACAGCGCGAAGCCGTGCGCGCCGCCCGCATCGCTCCCGTAGGTCACGAGTTCCTCGTCGAAGGCCGCCTGGAGCTGCTCCCCGACCTCACCATCGACGCACAGCAGCGGCCCGATCTCGTCCTCCGAGGGGACCCAGGGGTTCGTCGCCGACTCAGCACCTCGAAGCCCGCGTTCCACAGAATCGAGCACCGCCTGCATGCGTGTATTCAGTTCGGCGTTGTCGACCGCGCCCGCGACCGAGAATCCTGCCTCGACCCAGGCACCGCGGACGTGCATCCCGCCGAAGCAGCCGGGGAGGCCGCCGTAACCCGTGCAGGAGAACACCGAGGCGTCGCCCGCCGTGTCGATCACCGTCGACCCGTTGTCGTACCGGAACAAGGAATCCGGATCGGCGGCCGCCCCGGGAAGCACGGCCACGCTGAGGGGATGCGTCGTGGCGACCGCCGTTGCCGACGACGTCAGCCCCCACACGCAGTCGAGGCCACCCGCCGACAGCAGAGCCGCCGAGGTCCAGTCCCACGGTTCGCTGTCGGCCACGAGCGCCGCCTGCTCCCCGAGCGCCGTGACGGCCACGTCCGGTGGAACAAGCTCGTCGCACACGACGTCGAAGACCGGGGTCGGCCGCAGAAGCGCCGCCTCGACCGGTTCCGGACTCGGCTCGACCACCGAAGTCGACGTCGCAGTCGGACTCGGCACCGGCGCGGCACTCGAGTCGCCCGCGGCCACCAGAGCCACGGCGATGACCGAGCCCGCCGCGAGCACCGCCAGCCCGCCGACGATCAGCAGGATCCGAGCGGGCGTCAGGATGGCAGCACCACGGGCCTGGGTGACCGCGTCGGACCCGCCCTCGTTCTCCGCGCGCCCCGGCCCGGAGGCCGGCGAGCCCGAGCTCCGGTCACCGCGGACCAGTGATGAGTCATCGACCATGGGTCGAGACTATCCGAGCCTTGCTCATACTGCCACGACCGGGATCACGGGTGAGGCGCGATCGCCGCACGCGGACATCGTCCGCCGGCGACGAACCCCGCTATCGTGGGCGCGTCCACCTCCGAGGGAGAGCTGCTCATGCCCCACATCGTTGTCGTCGGCGGAGGCATGCTCGGCACCATCTCCGCCCTGCTCGCGGCGCGACGCGGTTGGGAGGTCACGCTCGTCGAAGCTGAGCCCTCGCTCTGGAGCCGCGCGAGTCGCGCGAACGAAGGCAAGGTCCACCTCGGCCCGGTGTTCGCGCTCGGAGGCCTCGCCACGGCCGAGGTGATGCTTCGCGGAGCCTTCTCCTTCGCCTCCACGGTCGATGAGGCGGTCGGTCGCCGGCTGAACTGGGCCGAGCTCGTCACCGACTGCTTCAACTACCTGGTGATGCCGGACAGCCTCTGCCCGCCGAAGGAGCTCGCCCAGCGCTACGCGGAGATCCAATCGCGGTTGGACGCGCTGCGGGCGGAGATCGGACACGACTACCTCGGCAGCGACATCGAGCGCGTCATCGCGTTCACTCCGCACACCCACGAACCGTCCGGATTTCCCGCCTTCCGTTCCGAGGAACGCGCCGTCGATCCGGTGGCGCTCGGCGGCATCATCGTGCGCGCCATCGCATCCTCGAGCATTCGCGTGCTCACCGACACGACCGCGACTCTGCTCGAGTCGTCGGAACTCGCACACGTCCACGTCACCTCGCGCGACGGCGCGAGATCGACGTTGACCGCCGACCTCGTCGTCAACGCCGCATGGGAGCAGCAGCAGCTGCTGCTCCCCGCCGAACACGCGGTGACGCGCAACTATCGACTCAAGGCGGCGACGATCGTGAACGGATACCGCGCCCCGCGCCCGCTCACTCTCGTGCAGGGCCCCTATGGCGACGTCGTGCCGTACGCCGATCGCACCTTCGCCTCGTGGTACCCCGTCGGTCGCCTCTCCCACGAGCACGGGCTCCTGCCGAGCGACGCGACGATGGCGCGACTGCGTGACGTCGCGGCCGACACCGCGCTCGGTCGCGCACAGCTCGCCGCGTTGCGCAGACTGCACGTCCTCGAGGCCGATCTCGAGCCATCCGAGGTGATCGGAGGTCTGATCATCGGCCATGGGACCGCCGACATCGAGACCCGAGCCTCCGAACTCCACACGCGCTCCGAATTCGGCGCCCACGTCGACGACCGCATCATCACGCCCGCGAACTTCAAGTTCACCACCGCTCCGCTCGCCGCTCAGGACGCCGTGCACACCGCCGTGCGGCTCCTTGCCTCGCCAGACCCGAAAGCCACGGCCATGCCATGACAGCATCCGCCACCGTCACCATCCCGCTCTTTCGCTCCGCGCCCTGGCTCGAGGTGATCGAGCGCAACGTCACGCGACTCGCCGGCGTCGCCCGGGTGATCATCTCGGACCCCACCGGCGCCGATGAGGCGTTTCTCGCGCTTCAAGACCGCGGCTTCGGCGCGTCCGTCGAGTTCGCGGGTGCGCGCGACCTCGAGCCCGGCTGGGTCGCGCACTGCAACGATCTGGCGGCGCGCGCACGAACCCCCTACGTGATGTGGCTCTCGCATGACGACGAGATCGAGCCTGCATGGGTTCACGCCTCGGTGGCCGCGCTCGACCGCGACCCGACGGCCGTCGCGGCCGTGGGCCGTGTCACCGGTGAGAGCCCGAGGGCGGCGTTCGCCCAGAACCCGGAGTACTCCTCGCGATCGCAGCGGGATCGCGTGGCAGCGGGTCTGCGCGATCTCGTCCAGGGGCGCCCGGACTCGCTCGGGCTGCTGTTCCGCTCGGTCCAGCGCCGCGAACTCGCGCCGCCGCTTCTGCCCACCCCGAATGACGCCTGGGCCGATGTGCCGTGGGCGCTCAAGATGCTGAGTCGCGGCCCGGTGGCGTTCCATGACGAGCCGTTCTTCAAGCGCTGGCCCGAGGGCAGCGCCAGCGAGGTCTGGGGCGAGCCCGGGGCCCGCTCGCGCGCACTCGTCTGGGCCCTCGACGAAGTCGGCGACGCCGGGCTGCCGCTCGTGCTCGACGCCTGGGACGAGGAGAACGTGCAGCACCGGCGCCACGCGCGCGCGCTCGGGCAGCACGCAGAGCATCTGGAGCGCGAGCGCGCCGCGATCGAGCGCAGCCGGAGCTGGCGACTGCTCTGGGCACTCGGTCGGCTGAAGCCCGCATCGCGTCGGCGACGGCGCGGCTGATCCGCTGAGCGCGGGAGCAGCTCAGCCGACGCTTGCGACGAACAGCGTCCCGGCCCCACCGAGCGAGGCGCTGCCGAGCTCGGCGAGATACGCCGCGTGGCCGGGGCGGAGATGCTCGTCGCCGATCGCGACGTCGCCGCCGAGCGCGAGCGCGATCGCCGGCCGGTCCAGCTCCATGACGACGCCGCGAGCGACGGCATCCGCATCCACGACCGTGAGTCGGAAGTCGGGCACGTCGGGCCGGAACACCCGCACCCCCGGCTCCGGCTCCTCGGGGGCGAGGTACGGCGCCGGCAGCGGGCGGAAGTCGAGGACGCTGAGCAGCTCCGGCACGTCGATGTGCTTGGGCGTGAGGCCGCCGCGCAGCACGTTGTCGCTCGCGGCCATCAGCTCGATGCCGAGGCCCTCGAGGTAGGCGTGGATGTTGCCCGCCGGCAGGTAGAGCACCTCGCCCCGCTTCAGCACGACGGTGTGCAGCAGCAGCGAGATCACGATCCCCGGATCGCCCGGGTAGTGCTCGGCGAGACTCCGCACGGTGTGCCATGACGGCCCCTCGCAGACGGCGGACGCCTCGACGACGGCCGCGATCAGGTCGTCGACCCCGTCGCCGCGCGAGATCAGCCACTCGAACACGTCGCGCAGTGCGGAATCGTCTCCGATCCGCTCGATCAGCGGCGCGATCCGGGCGTCGTCGCCGACAGGCGCGAGCACGGAGCGCGTCTCGGCCACCGTGCGGAAGCCGCTCAGCGCGCGGAACTCGGGCGAGAGCGCGAAGATGATCTCGGGCTTGTGGTGCGCGTCCTTGTAGTTGCGGAACGGCGCATCCGCGGGCACGCCGGCCGCGTTCTCGCGCTCGAAGCCGGCGCGCGCCTGCTCCGGCGTCGGGTGCGCCTGCAGCGACAGCGGCGCGCCCGCCGCGAGCACCTTCAGCAGGAATGGCAGCGGCGAGTCGACTGCCTCGGCGAGCGTGCGCTCCTCCCCCACGATCCGCGCCGGAGACCCGGGATGGGTTCCGAGCCAGAGCTCCGCCTCCGGACCCCCGCTCGGCTCGCGCCCCAGAAGCTCCGCGATCGCGGTGCGCGAGCCCCAGGCGTAGTCGCGCGGGGTGTTGGTGATTTCGACGAACACAAGGTCTCCTCGGGCGGGTGGCGTTGCACCAAAGTACCAACCCCTTTGGGCGCCTCGGGTCGCGCGCGTAGGCTCCCGGTGTTCGACGACGACACCGGCGGAGGCCACCATGACATTCAGTCCCCTCGTGAGCGACTTCTACGGGTTCGAGGAGCAGCTCAGCGCGCCGGAGAAGGAGGCGCTCGCCGGCCTGCGCCGCTGGCTCGAGGCCGACGTCGCCCCGATCGTCGACGAGCACTGGGAGCGCGCCGAGTTCCCGCGCCACCTCCTTCCCGCGTTCCACAGCCAGCCGGTGTTCGGCATGCAGTGGGACGAGACCAAGAGCTTCGACAACTCGGCGCTGTACCGCGGCTGGACGGCGCTCGAGATGTCGCGCGTGGACGCCTCGATCTCGACCTACGTCGGCGTCCAGAACGGCCTGGCGATGGGCTCGATCGGCGTCGCGGGAAGCGCCGAGCAGCGGGCCGAGTGGCTTCCCCGTCTCGCCCGCGGCGAGGTGATCGGCGCGTTCGGCCTCACCGAGCCGCTCTCCGGCTCCGACTCGGCGCGCGGGCTCCGCACCACGGCCACGCGCGAGGGAGACGAGTGGGTGCTGAACGGCGCCAAGCGCTGGATCGGCAACGCCACCTTCAGCGACATCACCGTGATCTGGGCGAAGGACACCGCCGACGGTCAGGTCAAGGGATTCCTCGTGCCGACCTCGACGCCCGGCTACGTCGCCACCAAGATCGAGAACAAGATCGCCCTGCGCATGGTGCAGAACGCCGACATCACCCTCACCGACGTGCGCGTGCCGGAGGAGCTGCGCCTGCAGAACGCGAACTCCTTCCGCGACACCGCGGCCGTGCTGCGGCTCACACGGGCCGAGGTCGCGTGGGCTGCCGTCGGGGTGTCGGTCGGCGCCTTCGAGGCGGCGCTGCGCTACTCCACGGAGCGCGAGCAGTTCGGCAAGCCGATCGCCCAGCACCAGCTCATCCAGCAGCACCTCGCCAACATGATGGGCAACATCACCGCCTCGATCGCGATGTGCACGCGGGTGTCGATCATGCAGGACGAGGGCACCCAGAAGGATGAGCACGCGGCCCTGGCGAAGGCTTACGCCACGAGCCGGATGCGCGAGACCGTCGCCTGGGCCCGCGAGTCGATGGGCGGCAACGGCATCGTGCTCGACTACGGCGCCGCGCGCCACTTCGCCGATGCCGAGGCGCTCTACAGCTACGAGGGCACCAAGGAGATGAACTCGCTCATCGTCGGGCGCGCGCTCACCGGAGCCGCCGCCTTCGTGTAGTGCGCCGCCGCGGCGGAGTTCGCTAGCCTGGGCACCCGTCGCCGCCCACGGACGACGGCGAGAACTCGAGGAGCCCCCATGACGAAGACGCCATCCGAAATCGGCGAGCGCGACGTTCAGACCGTCACCAAGACGGGTCAGTCCGTGGTGCCCACGATCGACGGCGTCAAGACGCGGTCGACCACGAACCACGTCGACCACCGCGGCAGCGTGTTCGAGATCTTCGAAGGCGAGAACGACTTCTTCGAGACCCCGCTCGTTTACGCGTACCAGTTCTCCGTGCGTCCGCACCTCATGAAGGGGTGGGGCGTGCACGACCACAAGCTGGACCGCTACACGATCATCTCCGGCGAGATCGTGCTGTTCCTCTGGGATGCCCGTCCGGAGTCGCCCACTCGAGACGTCGTCCAGCGCGTCGTGATGTCAGACCGCGCGGTTCGCCAGGTGATCATCCCGACCGGCGTCTGGCACATCTCGGTCAACCTCGGCGATGAAGAGGCGCGACTGATCAACTTCCCGACCGACGTGTACCATCACGAAGCGCCGGACCGTCGACTGCTCGCGTGGGACCACCCGGATGTCCCCATCCGCATCGCCGACCATCTCCCGAAGTTTTGACGCCGCGCGCACCGACTCGCTCGCCGCGACCTCGTATCGCCGCACTCATCCCCACGCTCGGAGCCGACGTGGCGCGGCTGCGGCGCTCGGTCGAGGCGGTGCGCGCCCAGCGCGATGACGTTGAACTCGAGGTCGTCTGCGTCGTGAATCGCGCCGGGCCCCTCTCTGCCGAACTGGCCGACCTCGAGGAACTCGACGCCCGCGTGGTGTCGGCCGGGCTGAATCTGGGATGGGCGGGCGGCCTGGCCTTCGCGCGCAGCCTCGTCGACGCCGACCTTCTCTGGCTCGTGCAGGACGACATGGTGCCGGCTCGCACCTGCCTCGCAGAGCTGCGACGCGCGCTCGACGACGATGATGGCCTCGCGGTCGTGTCCCCGCTCGTCGTCACCGCCGACGGGATGGTGCCGCCTCATTCGTGCGGCGCGTCGATCGACGATTCCGGTGCGCTGACCGCGCTCATCCCGGCCGAGGCGACCGCGGTGGGCGACATCCACCCGCAGACCTGGGGCGACTACGTCCCCTCGCGCGGCATGCTGATCCGTCGGCAGGACTGGGACGCCGTGGGAGGAATGGATCCTCGCTACTACCCCGTCCTGTGGGCCGACGCCGACCTGTGCGCCGCCCTGAACGCGCGCGGACGGCGCTTCGCGGTTGCGACAAGAGCCGAATGCCAGCATCAGATCAACGGCTCGCTTCCGGGCGGGCTCGGGCCGATCCTGCACGCGCGCAATCGCGAGCTGTTCCTGGCCAAGTGGCGGGCTTCGGCGGCCGCACTCGCCGTCGCCGACCCGCTTCGCCCCAGCTCGGTGAACGACCTCGACGGCGTCGTCGACGCCCGGCTGGAGCGCCCGCTTCTCGGCGTCGTGGCGCAGAGCGCCAGCGACGCCCTGCTCCACGTGAGCCGCCACCTCATGGCAGAGGTCCGCGCGGAGCGCACGCGCGCCAACCGGGCCGAACAGGATGCGGTCGAGCTTCGAGCCACGTGGTCGTGGCGCCTCACCGCGCCGTTGCGCGCGCTCGCGCGCTTGGGTGCGCGAGATCGCCGTTAACCTGAGACCATGCACGAGTCGCGCCTGCGCCACCTCCACCGCGCCTTCGCGACGCTGCTGATCTTCACCCTCGCGGCGGGCGACTTCTGGCGCTACCTCATCGGATGGTGGGGATGGGGAGCAGTCGTGCTGGCGCTCCTCGTCACGTCACTCGTGCTCGTGGTCCGGGCCCGCTTCGCCCGAAGCTGGCTGCCTCCCACTCTCGTCGCGTTCCTGGTGCTCGCCGCGCTCTCGATCGCGTGGTCGGCGTACCCGGCTGCGAGCGCGCTCGGGGTCGCCGCGACCGTCGCGACCACGGTCGCGGGCGCCTTCCTCGCCCTCGGCATGGCCTGGCGCGATTTCGTCGACTCGCTCGCGAGCGCACTTCGGTGGGTGCTCGGACTGTCGCTCGCGTTCGAGCTGTTCGTCTCGACCGTCATCCGAGCGCCCGTGCTGCCCTTCTGGGTCGACTACTCCGAGCTGGCGACGATCCCGCGCGCGTTCTACTGGTCGCGCGACCTGCTCTTCGAGGGCGGCCGCATCCAGGGCATCGTCGGAAACGCCAACCTGCTGGGGATGATCGCCCTGCTGTCGCTCGCCGTCTCCCTCGTGGTCGGCGCCACGACCCGTCACCGCCTGGCCTGGAACGCGATCTGGGCTGCGGTCGCCGTGATCACACTGGTCCTCACGCGTTCCTCGACGGTGCTCGCCTCGGCCATCGGAGTCGTGCTTCTGCTCGCCCTCGTGCTCCTGGTGCGCCGCGCTCGCGGGCGTGCGCGGGTGATGATCCAGGCGGGCGGGGCGCTCGCGCTGCTCGGGTTCGGCGCCGCAGTCCTGGCGGCCCGGGAGCCGATCCTCGCACTGTTGAGCAAGAGCACCGACCTCACCAATCGCGGCGACATCTGGGGCGCCGTCCTCGCGCTGATCGAACAGCGCCCGGTCGCGGGGTGGGGCTGGATCAGCTACTGGGCCCCGTGGGTCGCGCCGTTCGATGATCTGGCGGTCGTGCGGGGCGTCACCTATCTCCAGGCCCACAACGCGTGGCTCGACGTGACACTCCAACTCGGTGTGATCGGATTGGTGATCTTCGCCGCATTCGTCGCCGGGACGTTCCTGCGGGTCTGGCTCACGGCGATCGATCCGAGCAGCGCACCGACGCGGGCGCTGCTTCCCCTCGCTCTCCTGGTCGCGCTCCTCGTGCAGAGTCTGGCCGAGAGCCGGCTGCTGGTGGAGCTCGGCTGGGCTCTGCTCGTCGCGCTCTCGCTGTACTCCGCAGGCGCCTCGCAGGAACCGCGCACCCCACTGCGGGCGGAGCCGCGCACATGACCACGTCGCGGTGGTCGTCCGTCGTCGCGGTGGCCGCCCATGCGCGCGTCCGTGACGCGCTCACGATCTGCATCTTCGTGCTCGCGCTCGCCGCGCCGACACTCGTTGCGATGCTCGGCGAGCCCGGCGCCACCGCCGCGCTCATCACGCTGTGCGTCCTGGCGAGCGCCTCGCTGGTCGGGCTGCGCTCCGAGATCGAGTGGCGCGGAATCCTGCCCGTGTCACTGCTGGCCTTCTTCGGCTGGGCGGCGCTGAGCGTCATCTGGAGCGAGTACCGCTCGGCATCGGCGACGGGGCTCGCCCACACCTTCGCCTACGCGTTCCTCGGCGCCTATGTCGCGCTCTCGCGCGACCTCATCCAGCTGGTGCGCGCGCTCGGCGATGCGCTGCGAGGTGTCCTCGTCGTCTCGCTGGCGTTGGAGGTGCTCAGCGGCGTGCTGCTGGACACGCCGTTCCCATGGCTGGGAATCGAGGGAGCCCTCGCCGTGGGTGGGCCGATCCAAGGCGTCGCGGGGTCGCGCAACCTGCTGGCGTTCATCGCGGGCCTCGCCGTGCTGACGTTCCTGATCGAGCTGCGCACCCAGTCCGTGACGCGGCTGACCGGGGTGCTGTCGCTGTGCCTCGCGGTCGCCAGCGTCGCCTTCTCACGCTCTCCGGTGACCTTCGCCGCGCTGCTCGGAGTCGCGGCCGCGGGGCTGGTGCTGTGGGGTGTGCGCCGGCTGTCGCGGACCGCGCGGCGAGCGCTGCAGCCCGTGATCCTCGGCGTCGCGCTCTTCTCGATCACCGTGGCGTACCTCGCGCGCGGCTGGGTGCTGACGGCCCTGGATGCGACCGCCGACGTCACCTATCGCGTCACGCTCTGGCGCGAGATCGCCGAACTCGTGCGACAGCATCCGGTCGAAGGGTGGGGCTGGGTCGGCGAGTGGCCCGCACAGATCTTCCCGTACTCGACGACCGTCGACACCAACGGCGCCGTCGCGACGTCCGCCCTCAACGGCTACCTCGACGCGTGGGTGCAGGTCGGGCTCGTGGGGCTCAGCCTCCTGATCCTCGCGCTCGGCCTCGGCTTCGTCCGAGCGTGGCTCGTGGCATCGGAGACTCGCAGCCCGGTGAATGCCTGGCCCGCTCTCGCTCTCGCTCTGATCATCGTCACGGGTCTCGCCGAGAGCTATCTCGTCACCGAGAGCGGTCTCGTGCTGTGGGTCGCGGCCTGCATGGCGGCGGCACGCAAGCGCTCGTGGCGCGGGCGGCTCCGCGATGTCACGGGCGAGCCCGATCCGGTTTCGCGCTAGTCTGTGGAGGCGGTGCGGGAGTCCGCGCTCTCGCGCGCGCAGTCTGGAGACCGATGACCTTCTCAGAGCACGCGCCCCGCAGGCGCGCCCTCGTTGCCGGAGGCCTCGGCTTCATCGGCGCTCATGTGACCCGAGCCCTCCTCGCGGGCGGGTGGACCGTCCATGTCGTCGACAACCTCATCACCGGCCACGAGCATGCGCTCAGCGACCTCGCCGACGAGCCGCGGCTCACAGTCACCATTGCCGACGCGTCCGAGCCGATCACGGCCGCCGATCCCTACTCGCTCGTCGTGCACCTCGCGTCACCTGCGTCGCCGGTGCACTACCTGCGGCACCCCATCGCGACCCTCCACGCGGGGAGCCGGGTAACCGAGAACCTGCTCGAACTCGCGCGACGGGACGGCGCGCGCTTCATCCTCTCGTCGACCTCCGAGGTCTACGGCGACCCGCTCGTTCACCCGCAAAGTGAGACCTACTGGGGCAACGTCAACCCGATCGGCCCGCGCAGCGTCTACGACGAGGCCAAGCGCTACGCCGAAGCGCTGACGGCGGCCTACCGTCGCGAGTTCGGGACCGATTCGATCATCCTGCGGCTGTTCAACACCTACGGCCCCGGCATGTCGATCGACGATGGCCGTGCGGTCCCGGCCTTCGTCGCGGCGGCGCTGAGCTCACGGCCTCTCGTCCTGCATGGGGATGGCAGCCAGACGCGGTCGTTCTGCTACGTCGATGACATGGTCGCGGCGATCATGGCCGCCGCCGGAAGCACTCACGGGGGCCCGATCAACGTCGGGAATGACGACGAGATTCCGCTGATCGAGATGGCGCGGCTCATCGTTGAGCTGACCGCCAGCAGCTCTCCGATTGTCGCCGCGCCGCGGCCGGTGGACGACCCCGAACGCCGCAAGCCGGATCTCGCGAGGGCGCGCGAGCACCTGGGGTGGCAGCCGAGCACCTCGCTGCGCGACGGCATCGCGCGCACGATCGAGTGGTACGCCGCGCTCCGCGTCTCACCCGGAGCGTGACTCGAGGCTCGCCAGCCGCGCGTTGAGCGCCTCGCGATCGATGACCCGACCGCGCGTCTGCTCGAGCAGTTGGGTGACAGCGCGCAACTCGGCCCGGAGCTCGGAGACCGCCGCCTCCAGTTCGGCAATGCGAGCATCAGCGCGGTCGACGCGGGAGTCAGGACCGCGAGACAAAAGCCGACGCGCTTTCGAACGCGCTCTCTGGACCAGACCCGGTGCGCGTGCGGGCTGCGGTGAAGGCTCTGGAAGCATGTCGTCGTCCCTCTGTCTGTTCCAGGCCGCATAGGCGCGGTCCTCGAGTTCACTGATCGAGTGGAGCACCTCGGCGAGTTCGGTCGGCGCGTCCGCCGCGACGGACTCGGGGCCGGGTTCGAGCAGCGCGGCCTCGAATTCGTCGAGCAGGAGCCCGAGCGTGAGATCGTCCGCGACCAGCTCGCGGGCCGCCTCCGACATGCGGTCGAGGTCGTACCGCCCATCCAGCACCCCGCGCATCGCCTCAGCGAGTGCGTCGGTGTCGCGCGCGATCTTGATTGCGTGCACGCCGTCGACGAAACGCTCCGCCACCCCGGCGGTCGCCGTCATGATCGGCACGCACCCCCGCGAGGCCGCCTCCAGGGGCGCTACCCCGAACGGCTCGCGCTCATAGGTGGGGAACAGGAACACATCCGCCGTGGCGAACTCGTCCAGCACCTCGCGCCGCTCGCGCGGACCGTGGAATGTGACGGCCTCGCGGGCCGCGGCCGTCGTGAGCAGCTCGCGAAACGGCTCCGGGTCGCCGCCACCGAAGAGCTCCACTCGAAAGGCGCCGGGATGCGTCGCTGCGACCTCGACGGCCGCGTCGACGATCAGCCCGATGCCCTTGTGCTCGGCAATGGCGCCGGCGACGATGAACCGCGTCACACCGTCTCGCGCCGCTCGGGGCCGTGACGGCGCGGGCGACGCGATCCAGCCCGGGACGATGCGAACGTCGCGGAGGGCGCGGCCCATGCGCCGCTCGATCTCGTCGACGACGTTGCGGCTCATCGCGACGTAGCGGCCCCGGTCGAACGCATCGCCGGACTCCGCGCCGTAGAGAGACAGGATCTCCGTGCTGACGCCGTCGACCAGCGGGACCGGCGCCGCGTCGCCGAGGAACCAGACCCACGGCACGTCTCGGCGGCGCAGCACCTCGAGCACCGCCAGGCCCCCGAGCCCGATCAGGTTGGCCAGCAGGACCCGATCCGGCGCGAAGTCGTCGATCTCGCGTGCGAGCGCGTGGGCATTCGCCGCGTGGCTCACGACGGACTCGATGTGACGCGACTCCTCGGCGCCGCGCAGGTCGACTGCGGCGTAGGCGCGCCGCGCGAAGACACGTCGCACCGGATAGGGGCGATCATCCAGCACCGGTGCGTGCGAGGTGAGCACGCGCACCTCATGCCCCCGCTCGTGGAGCCCGTCCGCGAGATCCTGGCACAGCAGCTCGTACCCGCCGATGACATCCGGCGGGAACAGGTTCGAGACGACCAGGACGCGCATCGCGCTAGAAGGAGGCTCTCAGCGCCTCGATGGCCCCGCCCGTGTCGCCGTCGTAGACGAGCTTGCCGTGCGAGAGCACCACCGCGCGGTCGCACAACGACTCGACCTGGTCCGCGCTGTGGCTCACGAAGACGATCGTGCGCCCGTCGCGCTGGAACTCGGCGATCTTGTCCATGCACTTCTTCTGGAACTGCTCGTCGCCGACCGCGAGAACCTCGTCGACGAGAAGGATGTCGGGGTCGACATGCACCGCGATCGCGAACGCGAGTCGCACATACATGCCCGAGGAGTAGAACTTGACCTGGCTGTCGATGAACTCGCTGATCTCGGAGAACTCGACGATCTCGTCGAACTTCGCCTCGGTCTCGTCACGGGAGAGCCCCAGAATCGCGGCATTCAGGAAGACGTTCTCGCGGCCGGTGAGATCGGGATGGAATCCGGCGCCGAGCTCCAGCAGCGCCGCGACCCGCCCGCGGCGCAGGACCTGCCCCGAACTCGGACGGATGATGCCTCCGATCACCTTCAGCAGCGTGCTCTTGCCCGAACCGTTCGCCCCGAGAAGCCCGATCGTCGTGCCCGAGACGATGTCGAAGCCGACGTGCTCCAGCGCCCAGAAGTCCGCCTTGTGCTGGCTCGAGCGCCGGAAGTTGACGATGCGCTCCTTGAGCGACTTCTCCTTGCGGATGACGAAGCGCTTCGAGACATCGTCGACGGCGATGACAACGGGGGCGTCAGTGGCGGTGGTCATCTCAGATCTCCTGCGCGAAGTTGCCCTGCAGCCGGCTGAACACACGCTGTCCGACCAGGAACAGCACCAGTCCGATCAGGAAGGTGATGGCGAGCCGCAGGTCGAGGTCGGCGGGCCACGGCTGGGCTGGCACCGTGGTGACCGCGTCGAGCACGCGCGACTCGGAACCGGCCTTCCAGATGCCGCGCTGGAAGGCGAGCATGGCCGTCGAGATCGGGTTGAGCAGGTAGACGTCGGTCAGCCAGGTCAAGCCGGTGCGCTGCGCCGCATCGACGACGAACGACCACGAGTACACGATCGGCGAAGCCCAGAAGAAGATCAGCATCCCGACATCGACGAGGTACTGCACGTCGCGGAGGTACACGTTGAGCGCCGAGAGCAGGATCGCCAGCGAGACGCCGTAGACGAGGACGATCGCGATGGCGACCGGAACATACAGCAGGTTCCACGACAACGGGAACTGGCCCAGGAGCAGAACCGCCGCGACCAGGATGCCCAGCTGAATCAGGAAGGTGACGATCGCGGAGCCGCTGGCCGCGAGCGGGAAGATCTCGCGCGGGAGGTACACCTTCTTGATCAGCCCGGCGTTCGAGACGATCGAGCTCGTTCCCCCGACGATGATCTCGTTGTAGAGCCCCCAGAGCGTCAGGCCCGCGAAGACGAAGATCGCGAAGTCCGGGATCAGTCGGGCCGCGCCGAGGAACTGGCCGATCGCGACGAAGTAGATCATCAGGAGCGTGATCGGGCGGATCAGCGTCCACAGGAAGCCGAGGCTGCTGTCCTTGAACCGCGCCTTCAGCTCGCGCCGCACCAGCAGCACGAGCAGCTCGCGCTGCCCCACCACATCGGCGAGTGAGCGGAAGAACCCGCGGAAGAATCCGCCGGAGTGCGAGGCGACGACGTCGAACGGCGTCGCCGCGAGGCGCTCGGCCCGCGCTCGCGCCGCCTCAGCGCTCAACGTCAACTCGTGTCGCCGGTCCGTACTGCATGCCCTTCAGCCGCTCCAGGGACTCCTCGATCAGGATGCGGTTGGTCCGCTGCAGATCCGCGAGCACTCCGAGCGCGAGCGCGAGCAGGGCTCCGACGAGCAGCGCGACCCCGAGGATCAAGGACTGCAGGTGCTGCCCCGCGTTCTCGCTGAAGAACCAGATCAGGATCAGGTAGCGGACGAACGGGATCATGGCGCCGACGAGCATCAGGCTTCCGATTGCGGCGAAGAAGCCGAACGGCTTGAACATGATGTAGCTGCGCAGAATCGCCTCCGCCGACTTCATCACGTGCTGCCCCATCGACGAGAACAGCCTCGACTCGCGGGTCTTCGGGTTGGTGTCGATCGGGACGCTGGCGATCTTGAGGCGCTTGTTGCCGGCCTGAATGATCGTCTCCATGCAGTAGCTGAACTGGGTGACGACGTTGAGGCGCAGCAGCGAGGCCTTCGAGTACGCGCGGAACCCGCTCGCCGCATCCGGAAGGTCGGTGCTCGCGGCGACGTTGACGACCTGGCTGCCGAGCTTCTGCAGGATCTTCTTGAACCAGGAGAAGTGGGCGATCGTCGCGGTCTGACGATCGCCGATCACGATGTCGGCCTCGCCCGCGACGATCGGCGCGACCAGATCCGGGATCCGCTCCTGCGGGTACTGGTTGTCGCCGTCGGTGTTCACCACGATGTCGGCGCCGTGCTCCAGCGCGTAGTTCACCCCGTCACGGAACGACCGCGCGAGACCCATGTTGCGCACGTGGTGCACGAAGTGGGTGACGCCGAGCGCGGTCGCCACCTCGATGGTCTTGTCGGTCGAGCCGTCGTCGATCACGAGGATGTGGATCTCATCGATGCCCGGGATCTCCTTGGGCATCGTGGCGAGAACGGCAGGGAGAGTGGTCTCCTCGTTCAAGCACGGGATCTGAATGAACAGCTTCATGACTCTCCTGGCTTCAGCACGATGGCTCGCGGCCCACCCCGACCAGGAAAGACCATAGTTCATCAGAATACTCGGTCCAATTCCGCGTCGGACGACTCCGCCCTGCGGCGGACAGACGATCGCGCACCGACGAGTCTCTCAGAATCAGGCCGAGTGCACGGGCGACGTCGTGATCGTCGCGCGGGTCGACGAACAGCGCACCGCCTTCGCCGAGCTCGCGCATGCTGCCGTAGCGCGAGGTGATGACGGGCGTTCCGACCGCCAACGACTCCACGATCGGCAGCCCGTAGCCTTCGTGAAGCGAGGGGAACATGGTCACCGTCGCCTCGCGGTAGAGCCGGTTCAGCGCTGCGTCGTCAACGCCGCTCGCCTTCGCGACCGGACGCCCCATGCCCTGCAATCGGTCGAGCTCCTGGACGAAGCGCTCCGATCGCCACGCGTTTCCTCCGACGAACACCAGTCGGAAGTCGAGCCCCTCGCGCCAGAGCAGTTCTGCTGCGTGAAGCACGGCGCCCTGATTCTTGCGCGGCTCGGCGCTGCCGACGCAGAGCACGAGCGGGGTCTCGCCCGTCTCCGCGGGCACGTCCGAGCCGACGGCCTCCTGGGCGAGTGCGACGGTGCGCACCTCCGGGCCCTCGAGCCCGGCCGAGGAGATCATGCGTCGCCAGCCCGTGTACTCCGCCGTGGCGGCATCGGAGATGCCCGCGATCCGATCGAAGTGCGCGAGCGTCGCCAGATTGCGCGCAAAGGCCCCCGGCATGCCGGGCCCCGTCGTCTCGGACATCGTCATGGGAACGCAGTCGAGCCCGATCGCGCTCGCGCGGTTCGGACTGTGCTGCGCCAGCGCCTGCATGCGGTCGAGGCGCGAGCGCTCGGTAGCGAGCTCGAGCAGGACGTACCGGGAGTCCCACGGAATGAGCACGTCGCGTTCGGCCCGCACCAGCGCCGAGCCATCGATCTCGAGTTCGACGAGGCGCTCGAAGTGGGTGTCCCAGCCGACCGCGAGGAACGCACGCGCACCCGCCCACGACTCGAGCACTTTGCGCGCGACGCGCTGGATGCCCGTTCCCAACCCGCTCCCGAGAGTGTGGTGGGCGTCGACCAGCACTGCACCGGTGACGATCGCTCTCGCCAGGCGACGGCGACGCACGCGCCGCGTGAGCAGAGCCGAGAAGCCGTTCAGCGCACAGTGACGGTGCCACCAGATGACCTCATCGGGGGTCGGAAGGCTCCCGTCGATCACCGCCAGCGCGAACCAGACGTCCGACCGCGACGGCGCCGTGATCTGCGCGCTCAGCCGGGCACGGGCCTGGCTCTCGGTCGCCGAGCGGGTGCCCAGCAGGGTTGCCTCGATCGCGCGGACAGCAGCGCCGGCGCTGACTCGCAGCCGTGTCTCAACGCGCTCCGTCATCGTGCTCCTCCGAAGGCGTCCCAGGTCTGCTCGGCGTAGTCGTTCCAGCTGCGGTGCGGACGAGCTCGCGCCTCGGCGCGAAGCCGCTCGTACGTCTGCTCGTCCGTGAGCACGGACCTCAGCGCCGCGACGATCGCCTCATCGTCTCGAGGATCGACGACGACGCATCCGCCCGCGCTCGCCACCTCGGCCATGCTCCCGTAGGAGCTCGTGAGCACCGGAGTGCCATGCGCCAGCGCCTCCACGATCGGCAGTCCGAAGCCCTCTTGCAGCGACGGGAACGCCACCACGCGAGCGCTGCTGTAGAGCTCGGCGAGCTCGGCATCTCCGACATCGCGCCGCACCCTGACGTCGACGCCGCGAGAGCGGGCTGCCGCCACGTCCGCGTCGAAGGCGCCGATGAAGCTCGCACTGCCGCGCCCCACCAGGTGAAGGCTGATCGGAATCCCCTCGCGCGTCAAGCGCTCTGCGGCGAAGACCAGCGCACGCTGGTTCTTGCGTCCCTCGTGGCTGCCGACGCACAGCACGAGACCGGACTGGCGAACAGGGTTGTCCCGATGCGAGGTTCCCGGGAACTCCCCCGGCAGCACGACGGCCTCGACCCGCGGGCCGGAGACCTCTTGAACGCGGACCGCGTCGACGAATCCGCGGAACTCCTCGCCGGCGGCCTCGCTGATCGTGACGACCGACGTCGCATACTTGACCAGCTCGAGATAGCGCGCGAACCGCTCGGACTCGAGTGCGGGCAGGTGGTCGGCGCTTCCGAGCGGGATCGTGTCGTAGCCGATCAGATGGACCTCGGTGGAGGTGTGCTCGGCGATCGCGGCAAGCCAACGACACGACGCGACGCTCGGGACTTCGGTCACGATGATGCGTCCGCCGACGGGGACGACGAGGTCGGCGGTGTGCGGCGAGGCGATCTCGCCGCGCTCGCGGTCGGAGGAACCCCACTTGAGCACCCGATCGCGCTCGTGGTCGTACAGCCCGCGAAGGGCGCTGCCGTGGACGACCCACGCGACCAGCTCGATCTCGTGCGAGGCCTCCCAGCGCATGACGGTCTCGCGCACGACCCGCTGGATCCCGCTGTTGTGCTCGTGCTTCGCGCAGAAGTCGACCTCGACGAGGGTTCCCCCGGGCACGAGCCGCATCGGGCGGTCCCACGATCCCCGCTCGATCGCGGCATCGTGCACGACGGCGAGCGTCGCATCGACTCGCGCATCCGAGTCGACGGCGAGCTCGATGGCGCGGCGCAGCGCGATGACCTCATCGGACTCGGGGAACGCCCCGCTCAGACTCACGAAGAGCAGCCACAGGTTGTCACCGGTGGGCTGCGCGGCAACGGCATCCACGAGGCCCCGCAGCCGCGCCAGCCGAGACGGCGCGTCGTCGACGCCCAGCTGCCGAAGCGCCAGCCCGATGCGCTGATCGAATGCCTCGTGACCGGTCGAGCCCGAACGTCGCGGCATCATGCGCGGCCTCGCAGCTTGCTCGCGGCGCGGTTGATCGCCAGCGCAGCCGTTTCGCGGACCCCGACTTCAGCGACCTTCAGCCGTGCCCGCCGGACGAGCGCGACGGGGCGCCCGAGCCCCCGAGCCTGAATCAATCCGACAATCTGGGCGCGACGCAACGAGCGCCGCTGCACCTCGGTCAGCCAGGCCTCGAGGTCGTCGTCGTTCATGGGTTCCTCACGTGCGAAGGGGCGGGCGGGATGCGACGCCCGAACGGCGCACGCACCCCGCGCCGTTGCGATCGCGACGAAGCGCGACTTCGACATTGTAGGGGCGAACTCGGGGACGATTCCTGTGCACCGCGAGTAACGCCACGGGGCAGCGTCTCAGTGCAGGTCGACCTCGACCATGCGCGCGACGATCTCAGCGAATTCAACGGATGGTGCCCACCCGAGAACCTCCCGCGCGTGGGACGCGTCGCCGGCGAGCTCGGTCGCATCCGCCGCCCGGAAGAAGCGGGGGTCGAGTTCGACGCGCTCCTGCCAGTCGACGATGTCGACCGCCGCGAAGGCGGCCGCGACGAAGTCTCGCACCGAGTGCGCCACCCCGGTCGCGATGACGAAGTCGTCGGCGTGATCGGCCGCCGCGCAGATCGCCCGCGCGTAGTCGGGCGCCCAGCCCCAGTCGCGCCGGGCATCGAGGTTGCCCAGGGCGAGCTTGTCCTGCTCACCACGCGCGATCGCAGCCACCCCGGACGTGATCTTCCGCGTGACGAACGAGGTGGGGCGCCGGGGCGACTCGTGGTTGAAGAGGATCATGTTGCTCGCCGCGACCCCGCGCGAGCGCGCGATCTGAACCGCAGCATGCGCGTGCGCCTTGGCGGCCCCGTACGGCGAGACCGGCGCAATCGGCGTGCGCTCGTTCTGAGGCGAGGCCGCCGGTTCGCCGAAGATCTCTGCGCTCGACGCGTGCACGAACGCCGTGCTCGATCCCTCGATGGCGTCCAGCAGCACGATGGTCGCGATCGACAGTGCGCGGGCGTAGTCGACGGGCCGCGACCACGATTCGCCCACGCTCGTGAGCCCGCCGAGGTGGAACACCACGTCGGGACTCGATTGCTCGACGGCGGCGCGCAACGACGCCTCGTCCATCAGGTCGGCCTCGTGGAACGTGATCGCGTCGGCGACCGCGGGGTCCCACGGAAGGGCGCGGTCTCCCGGCCGCACCGCACCATGGACGTCCCACCCGCCATCCGCGGTCAGCAGGTCGGCGAGGTAGCTTCCGGTCTGACCCGTGACTCCCGTGATGAGCGCTGTGCGCACGACTCGGCTCAGGCCTCGCCCGCGGCGACTCGGGCCACGTCGGCGTCGACCATCATCTTCACGAGCGTCGGGAAGTCGACTTCGGGCTTCCAGCCGAGGGTCTCGCGCGCCTTCGTCGAGTCGCCGATCAGCAGATCCACTTCGGCGGGACGGAAGAAGGCCGGGTCCTGGTAGACGTGCTTCTCCCAGTCGTCAATGCCCACATGCGTGAAGGCGATGTCCAGGTATTCGCGCACCGAGTGCGTCTCGTTGGTCGACACCACGTAGTCGTCGGCCTCGTCGGCCTGCAGCATGCGCCACATCGCGTCGACGTAGTCGCCCGCGAATCCCCAGTCGCGCTTGGCGTCGAGGTTCCCGAGAGCGATCTGATCCTGCTGGCCCGCGGCGATCTTCGCCACGGCCAGGCTGATCTTGCGGGTCACGAACTCCGGTCCGCGCATCGGGGACTCGTGGTTGAACAGGATGCCGCTCGACGCGTGCATCCCGTAGGACTCGCGGTAGTTGATCGTCATGTAGTGGCCGAACACCTTGGCGACGCCGTAGGGCGAGCGCGGCCACAGCAGCGTCTCCTCGCGCTGCGGCACCTGCTGCACCTTGCCGAACATCTCGGAGCTCGAGGCCTGGTAGAAGCGAACCTTCGACGCGTCGTCACCCGAGTACAGACGCACGGCCTCGAGCGCGTTGAGAACGCCCTTGCCCGTGACGTCGCTGGTCAGCATGGCGTTCTCCCAGGAGTACGCCACGAAGGAGATGGCCCCGAGGTTGTAGAACTCGTCGGGCTTGGCGGCCTCCAGGGCACGCAGCAGGCTCGAGACATCGAGCAGATCGCCGGTCAGGATCTTGACGTCGGGAAGCTCACGACGCATGAAGTCGATCTTCGGGTTGTTCTGGCCGCGGACGAGACCATAGACCTCGTACCCCTTGCTCAGAAGCAACTTGCTCAGGTAATAGCCGTCCTGGCCAGTGACGCCGGTGATGAGCGCACGCTTCATGCTGGGATATCTCGCTTTCGGAATTCGGTCAAGCCTTCGAAGAGGACTCTAACGGACGCGACCCGAAGCCGCGCTGCGTGCCGGTGCTGCGAGCACGTCATAATGGACCGACGCCAGCCCTGGCGAGGAGAGTCACCCACGTGAATACCCAGCCGCGAGTCCTGATTGACGCGACCGCGATCCCGGCGAGTCTGGGCGGCGTCGGCCGCTACCTCGAACACCTCGTGCCGGCACTGGACCAGAACGGCACGCAGCTCGTGATCGCCGTCCAGGAGCGGGACCGCCGCTGGATCGCCGACGCGGCCCCGGGCGCCGAGGTCGTCGCGCTCTCCCGCCGTTGGGCGGCGCGCGGGGCGCGGTTGCTGTGGGAGCAGATCGGGCTGCCCGCGATGGCTCGGCGCACGCGCTGCGATGTCATCCATTCCCCGCACTACACCTTCCCTCTGATCACGCGACGATTGCGCGTCGTGACGCTGCACGACGCCACCTTCTTCTCGGACCCGAGCGTTCACAGCGCACTCAAGGCCGCCTTCTTCCGCGTGTGGACGCGCCTCGCGCTTCGGTGCGCGCAGCAACTCGTCGTCCCGAGCGAGGCCACGAGGTCCGAGCTGGTTCGCCTGGTGGGCGCTCGCGCTGCTCGGGCGCGCGTCGCCTACCACGGGGTCGACCCGGCGGAGTTCCATCCGCCCGCCCCGGAGCGCGTGCACCAGGTCCAACAGCTGATCGACGCCGAGCGCTGGATCGCATTCCTGGGGACTCTCGAGCCGCGCAAGAACGTGCCCGCGCTGATCCGGGGCTTTCTCGCCGCCGCGGAAGATCGGCCCGACGCCTTCGCGGGCGTTCAACTCGTGATCGCCGGAGCATCGGGATGGGACGCCGCCGTGGATGGCGCCGTCGCCCTGAGCGACAGAGTCCGCCGTCTCGGCTACGTCGACAAGGAGCTGCTGCCGGCCCTGCTCGGAGGCGCCGATGTCGTCGCCTACCCGTCGTCCGCGGAGGGCTTCGGTCTCCCCGTGCTGGAGGCGATGGCGTGCGGAGGCGCCGTGCTCACCACGCGGCGTCTCGCTCTGCCCGAGGTCGGCGGGGAGGCGGTCGAGTACACGGAGCCGACTGAGGATGCGATCGCGGTGGCATTGACACGGCTTCTCAGCGACCCTGCGCGACGAGCCGAGCTCGGGGAGCTCGCGCGCACGCGCGCGGCCGAGTTCTCCTGGGCTCGCACCGCGCGCTCCCACGCCGAGGCCTACACGGCGGCGCGGGACGAGCGGAAGCGGTCGCGCTCGTGAGCCTCGACCAGATCGCGGTGGTCGTCGTCACCTATTCGCCGGGCGCGGTGCTCGACTCCTTCGTCGCCAGCCTCGAGGCAGCCGCGCCCGGGGTTCACCTGGTGCTCAGCGACAACGGGTCGACGGACGGCGTGCCCCAGCGCATCGCCGAGGCCCGCGACAACACAACGCTGCTGATCAACCCCGACAATCCGGGATACGGCGCAGCGATCAATGCAGCTGTCGCGACACTCGATCCCCGCTTCTCGCTGGTGCTCGTCTGCAACTCCGACATCGAGCTTCACCCGGGCGCGCTCGAGGCGCTCGAGGCGGCCGTGCATCCCGCCGATGTCGCGTGCGTCGGGCCCCGGATCCTCGACCCGGAGGGCGCGGTCTATCCGTCCGCGCGACGGCTCCCGTCGCTCCGCGACGGAATCGGCCATGCGGTGCTGGTGCGGGCCTGGCCGCGGAACCCGTGGACGCGCCGCTACCTGCAGGAGGAGATCGCCCACGCGTCGGCCCCCGCGGCAACCGGTTGGCTGTCCGGGGCCTGCCTGCTGATCAAGCGCGCGCCGTTCGAGGAGATCGGCGGCTTCGACGACGGCTTCTTCATGTACTTCGAGGACGTCGATCTTGGGCGCCGATTCGGTGCGGCGGGCTACCGCAACGTATTCGTCCCCGCAGCCACGGTGTCGCACATCGGCGGCTCGACCACCTCGCGCTATCCCGAGCGGATGCTGCGCGCACACCACCAGAGCGCCTACCGCTACCTGCGCAACAAGCACCCGGAGTGGTGGAAGCGACCGGCGCTGTGGGTCGTGCGGGGCGGACTCGCGCTGCGTCTGCGGCTCGAAGTCGCCCGCGCGCTGCGCGCGAAACGGCGCCTGGACTCGTAGCGGACGCGCGGCGCTACGCGCAGGCCGCCGCCGTCTCGATGAGCAGTCCGCCCAGCCGCGGCTGGGCGAGCAGGGCGTAGTCCGCGAGCGGCTCGTCGACCCGGAACGTGACCGACACGGTGTCGCCCGGCAGTGCAAGGAGCTCGACAACGGGCGCGCCGCCAAGCGTGGTCGCTTCCTCGACGTCAATGCTCTCGGCGCCCAGCGGGCCGACGACCCAGACGGTCGCCCCGGCCGCGGCATCACTGAACCCGAGCTCGACACGCACCGTCGACTCCTCGGAGCACACCGTCACGGCAGCGGCGAGTTCGCTCGCTCCCGTGGCGCTCGGCGACTCGCCGTCGAGAAGGACCAGCAGTCGGTCGGGAGCCGGTTCGATCTCTCCGGCCACCGTGGGGTATGCGCCGATCAGCTCCATCTCGTTCTCGTGCGAGCTCCAGACCTGAACGCGACGGCCTCCGAACAGCTCTGCCGCGAGGTCGAGGAAGCCGCTGGCGCCTCCGACTCCGTCGAGCAGCGCGACCATCGCGTCAGCGAGCGCGGCCTGCTGCCGCCTCGGAGCCGCATCCGCCCAGCTCTCGGGTTGCGGGAGCTGGGCCGCGTCGACCCCGACGTACTGGGTGATCGTCTCCAGGCCGACCGTGTCAAGCGAGACCACGAGGTCGGCGCTGGCGCCGAACTGCTCGCCCCACGATGAGGCGAGCGCCGACGCGAGGGGGGCGAACGTCGGCACGGTCGCCAGTCGCATCGTCGAGATCTGCTCCCACTCGGACTGGGCCGCCTCGACGGGATCCAGCGCGTCCACGAGATCGCTCGCCGCGGCCGAGCGGACGAAGTCGACCCGGCCGTCGACGACGTCGAACTGGGCGACGGCCAGCGGCGCGCCCCCGCTCGCCCAATCCTGGGCGCTGTCGCGGAGCACGACGAGCACCGTGCGCGGGCCGTCAGCACCGAGCGCCGCCGCGACGAGGCCCAGGGCCGTTCGAGCCTCGTCGAGCTGCCCCGGAATCGAGTCGAGCAGGCGGCTGATCGTGTCGATGTTTCCGCGCACCGGTCCGATGAGTCCCGACCGGTCGATCTCCGCGATGCGCTCAGCGGCCTCGGCGGCCGCGGCATCGATCGCGTCGACGGCGGTGATGAGCCCGTCGATCGAGTTGAGGTCGAACCGACCCTCACGAGGAAGAAGAGCGGCGATGCCGTCGACGAGTCCCGTCGCGGAGTAGGTGTCCCGCGAGATCGATGCAAGATCGTCCAGCACCGCGACGGCGCGGCTCACGGCCGCGAGATCGTCACCGATCACCGGCAGCTGCTCGGCGAGGACCCAGAGCGGTCCCGACGAGGCGGAGGCGGCGATGGCCGCGTCGTCCGCGATCTCACCCAGCGCCACCTCGGCGCCGGCGAAGTCGAGCCGCGATGCCATGCCGACCAGAGTCCCCGATCGCTCCTGGATCTGGGCGACTGCGTCGTAGAGCACGAAGCCCTGGACACCGAGCACCGTCCCCGCGGCGACGCCGATCGCGATCAGGCCCGCGAGAGCTCGCGCGCCTCTTCGGCGCCAGCGCGACGGCCCTGAGGGTCCCGCCGGTTCCGGTTCATGCACGTCGAGAACGATACCCGAGTGCGAGAGCGCCGAGATGACAGGTCGTCGTTGCGCCCGCTACTTGATCGCAACCGAGTCGACGAGGACCTCGACCCCGGGCGATGAGGCGTACATCTGCAGCTTGATGTCACTGTGGGCCGACCCGGCCGTCACCTCGACCTCGACCTGCGTCCACTCGTCGGTGATCTCGATGTCGCGTGTCGCCACCTCGGTCGAGCCGCCGAGAAGCCACAGCGCGAGGCGCCCGCGGAAGACGGTGTCGGCGACCGACGTGCGAAGCCAGAGCGTCGCGGTGAACGTCTCACCCGCCGCCACCGAACGGGGAACGGACACCGACATGGACTCGCCGTTGGCCGACGGGGTGAACGCCGCCGTCGTCAGCCCGTCGATCGATCCGTAGCCTGTCTCTCCGAAGCCCTCCGACATGAGCGACTGCCCGGCGGCGGCGCTGACCCGCCAGTCACCCCAGCCGCCCTCGAACGACCCGTCCGGGACGATGCTCGCGGTGACGATCACGTCGTCGATCCGGAGGTCGTACGACGTCGAGGCGAGATAGACCTCGAGGCGCAGTCGGGTGTGCCCGGACTTCTCCACGGGGAGCGTCACGAGCACGGGAGTCCACTCCCCCGACACCGTGAACGCGGTGACGGCGACCTCGGAGCTTCCCCCGAGCGCCCAGACGGCGGCCTTGGCTTCGAAGGGGCGCGATGCGCTGCCCGAGCGCACCCAGAACAGCGCGGTGTAGGTCTCACCGGCGCGGGGGACGACCGTCCCGACATCGAGGCCCACCGAGCGCCCCCGCACCTGCGTGTTGGAGGCGAGGAACCGATCGCCCGCGAACGCCAGCTCGGGGATCGTATAGACGACTCGGTTCATGAAGCCGTTCTTGAACGTCCACGCCCCGAGACCGTCCTCGAACGACGGGGAGCTGATGTCCTGATCGCCGCGACTCGGCTGCCAGGGGGTGCGGATCACCGACGCGTTGTCGAGATGGAGATCCTTCCCGGTCTCCGCGAAATAGACCTGAAGACGAAGCTTCGAGTGCCCGGACCTGTCGACGACGAGCGGAACGACGACCTCCGTCCACTCGTTCGTGACCGTGAACGACGCCACCGCGGACTCGGCGGATCCGCCGAGCGCCCAGAGCACGACCTTTCCCGAGAACGACTCCCCCGCTCGTCCGGACCGCAGCCAGATCGACGCGGTGTAGGTCTCGCCGGTCTTCGGAATGGCGGCCAGATCCTGGTAGACCGACTTGCCGGTTGCCGACACGTTGGCGGCCAAGAAGTACTCGCCCTCCTGTGCCGTCGAGGTGGGGCCGACGAGGGATCGGTTCACCCCGCTGGTGCCGAAGCGCCAATCGCTCACCGACTTCTCGAACGACCCCGCAGACACGAGGTTTCCCAGCCCGAACCAGTCGCTGAAGATGCGCCAGAAGTTGCGGTTGCCGTACGACGAGCACGAGTCGCCCGTGCCGTACAGGTTGAGGAGGGCAGCCGAGTTCGGCTGGTACGGCGTGTAGTTGTACAGCCCCGCCGTCGCGTTGTTGGCAATCGTCACCGACGCCGAGCCGCACGCCGAGTTCGGGTGGTAGGCGATGGCGACGGTCTGCCCGGCGCGGTGGTTGAAGCTCGCTGGGTTGAGGCGATACACCTGGAACTGCCGCGCCGCGAAATACACCTGCCGGAAGAACCCGGAGGTGGCGTCGGAGCACGGCGCGGTGTCAGGACAGTTGAATCCCGTCGCGTATCGATAGGCGACTTCCGACGGCGTCGACCGCGAGACGAGGGACTGCTCCTTCTCGACGAGCACGAGCAGCACGGCCGGGTTGATGTCGCAGGCCGCTCCGACGGTGGCGAACACGTCGGCCGCCGAGGCGTTCGACTCGGCCGAGATCGCATCGCAGTACGAGTCCGCCGAGCTCGCGCTGATCGTGACGCGGATCGACTTCAAGCAGTCCACGCTGGACGTCCCCGTGCAGGCGGCTCCCTCGTCGTCGAGTCGCTCCTGGATCTCGTCGACCGAGAGACCATCGCCGTCGTAGAAGACCGCGTCCGAGATGATGTTGCCTGCGTCGAACTCGGAGGCGCTTGCCGCCGAGGCGCTCATCGGCGTCAGGACGCCGAGGACGAGCCCTCCCGCAAGAACGCCCGCGAGCGCGCGAGCGCCCACCCCGTTCCACGACATCGCACTCCCCCTCACCCGCTGGTCACCGCGGGTTGCGGTTGAGTGTAGTCGAGGATCTCGGCCGATCCTGGCGCGCCGCGCCCCGCGTCAGTCTGCGTCTGCGGTCACGAATCCGTCGTCATTCAAGAACCCGACGAAGACACTGCGAACCGACACGGTGGTCGTTCGAGGCGTCGTGAGAAGGTGTCGCTGCCAGAAGCGCACCTCCGAGGTCGTGACCGCCGCGGCCGCCTCACCGCTCCAGGGCATCGCGCCTTCGTCGAAGCTGACCACGGCGACTCGGCCGTCGACCGCGGCCGCAAGATCGGCCCACGCGAGCGTTCCCACGGAAGAGATCGTGACCGTGGGCGTGTTGCAGACCGTCGGAAGCGTCAGCGCGTAGTTCGCGGGCGCCCCCGGACCGACGAGTGCGATCATGTCCGCGCCGTCGCTCGCCTCGCAGATTGCGGCGATCTCCGCCCCCTGATCGCTCCCCTCGACCTCGAAGTAGATCTGTCCCCACGTCGACAGGATGCTGAGCGCGGTGATGACTCCGATCGCTGCCGCGGCGCGCCGCCCCCACGCGCCGTAGCGCGCGAGCAGCCGCAGCCCGATCGCGCATGCGATGACGATCGCGGGTGTGATGATCGGCAGCACTCTCCGGAAGGCCCAGATCTGATCCGGAGTGATCTTGATGAACGTGAGATACAGGAGCGCCGAGACCGCGATCGTCGCGAGAATCACGATGTGCGCCGCGCGCTTGCGGGATATCGCCCAGTAGACCCACAGGCAGAGCCCGATCGATGCCACGACGAGCAGGGGCCAGCCGAAGTACCATCCGAACCACCACAGCGAGTACTCGTCATAGCTGCGTGACGGGTCGATCGGCAGCCCGTCGCGCAGCTGAAGCCCCTCGACGGCGTTCTGGTACGGCCCCTTGGTGATCTCGTGCATCTCGAGCCAGAACGGCCGCGAGGCCCACCCGAGCAGCAGGGCGCCGAGCAGAGCGGCGGAGCCGACGGCGATCGGCTTGTGCGCGGCCAGGAACTCGACCGGCTTGCGACCCAGTGGGCTCACCGCCAGGACGACCAGTGCAATCGCGAAGACCGCGGTGCCCGCCCACAGCGGCCGCGAATTGCCCAGCTGGTCGTCCAGATAGCGCGGCATGTTGAGCACGAGGTCGAAGGTTCCGAGGATCAGGAACCCCAGCGCCGGAGCTGCGAACAACAGCGCGAAGCGACCGACGCGACCGTCCCGCCGAGTGCGGCCGACGCCGACGAGCACGAGGACGAAGCCGAGCAGGGCTCCGGCGATCCCGAGCGCTCCGTCGATGCGGGTCAACGCCGCCGACCCCGTGAGCACGCCGGCGACGACGAAGTCGAGGGAGCGCTGGCGTGCGAAGCCGCTGACGAGCCAGACCGCCGCAGCGCACATGACAGCCGTCGTCAGAACCTCGGTGTAGGTGGTGCGCGACAGGTAGATGTACGGCATCGACAGCGCCATCGCCGCCATGGGAACGAGCGCCCATGCCCCGCCGACGAGTCGGCGCGCGAAGCCGTAGATCGCGAGCAGTCCGACCGCGCCGACCAGGATGTTCACCCAGGTTGCGCCGGTGGTCCCGCCGAGGACATAGCCGATGGCGATCAGCGAGGGGAGGCCGATGTTGCCCTGTGTGCGAACCGTGAGGTCGTCCGAGACCCCGAACGCACCCGGACGCTCGGAGAGCTCCGGGAACTGCGCGGCAAGCGCGTGCGCAGCCGACACGTCGATCGGCGACCCGCCCGTGTTGGCGATGACAGCACCCGAGAGAAGGTAGATCCCCGGGTCGCGAATCGCGGCGAAGTACTCGCTCGCGAACGGCAGCTGAGCCGCAGCCCAGGCCGCCGCGCCGGCGACGGCGATGCCCGCGGTCCAGGATCCGGCCGACGAGCGAGGCATCGCCATGGGCATCAGCCAGCGAAGCCCGATCGCGCTCGCGATGAAGATCGGGATGACAGCCCACAGCGTGAACCATCCGAACATCGCCAGGGTGCTGCAGATGAGAAAGAGCGCGGCAAGGGCGAGGACGAGCGCGTCGGGAAGCGCGGTCACGATGCGACGGTCGCGCTCGGTCGCGCCGTCGTCGTGATCGATCAGATCAGCAACCCGCGCGGCGAACGTCGCTCGCGCCTCGGCGCCGGACTGCAGCCATCGAGTCACGCGGGCTGCGCCTCCGCGCCGCGAACGAGCTCGGCGATCGCATCCGCCTGGGCGAGCGATCGCGCCTTGACGGTGGGAAGGTGCTCGCGGAGCTTCGCGTCGACGGCCTCGCGATCGGCGACGAGTGCATCGAATCGCTCGAGCAGGTGCTCGGCGCTCAGCGCGCTGTGGCCGAATGCCCACTCCGAGAGCCCGAACATCTCGAGCACCTCTTCGTACTTGTGGCTCCAGCCGATGACCAGCGTCGGCACCGACATCGCCAACGACGAGACCATCGCGTGGAAACGACTCGCGACGAAGAAGTCGCACCGACCGATCAGGTAGCGCAGCACCTGGGAGTCGTACTCGCGGTCGAGCGTGAGAACCGCGTCGGTCGGGGCGATCCGGCTCGCGATCTCGCGGCACAGCGGAAGGTCGTTGTTGTGCGTCTTGTCCGTGCCGGTGCGCACACTGTGCGGCACCACGAGAACCTTGTGGCCGCGCGCTGTCATCGCGTCGATGAACGAGACGATGTTCGCGATGTAGTCACCGCCGGCCCCGTCGACCTTCTTCTGCAGCACCACGCTCGGCGACACCCCGATCACGGTGCCCGTGTCGAAGAAGGACAGATCGACGGTCGCGCCCGCGGTCGTCGCTTCCGATCCGTCGAGCTCGAGCGAGAACGCGTAGTCCGCACCGGCGAGCAGGTTGCCGAGTCCGAGGCTCTCCGCGTACTCGTGCGTGATGCGGCCGCGCGTCGTCAGCGTCGCGACCTTGGGAAGGAACATCTTCGCGGCGCGGCGGTTGATCGGGTTCTCGAACGGGCCGACCGCCTGCGCGCACTTGAACACCGGGGTCTTCACGTTGAGCGCCGGAAGGATCGACGCGACGTTGTAGAGCAGGAACTTCTCGCGGCCGTCGGTGAACGTGATGCCGCCCTGATCGAGAAGAACCGAACTCGACGTGAGTGCCGCAATCGCCCGCGAGCGCCGCCGCAGCAGTCCGCGCAGCGGCGGCAGGATGCGATACAGCAGCGCCAGGGTGTTGATGGTCACACCGAGCTGGCGCGGCGAGGCGGGCACGATGTCGAGATTCTCGTACCGGTTCTGCTCACGGTCCTCCGCGGGATACATGCTGAAGAGCGTGAACCGGACCCCGGGAAGCCGCGTCGAGAGCGTGTGGATCGAGCTCTCGAGCATCGCGGCCGCGCCCTTGTTGCCCGACAGCGCCGAGCCGATGATCGAAATATGCGGACGTGTCACGATGTCTCCTCGCGGGGGATGCTCGAACGAAAGGTGAAGTAGATCCCGGCGACCACGACATCCGCGAGGGTGCTGAGCAGGCGGGCGAGAAGCGAGGCGATGATGGCGCCCGTGATGCCGAGGTACGGGGCCGCGAAGAGGACGATGACCGCTTCGCGCACACCGAGTCCGCTGGGCACGAAGATCGCCAGAAGTCCTGCGGCGCCGGCAAGCATGTACGCCGCGGCAAGAGGCAGCCATGCCTCCGGGCCGAACGGTGCCACCGTCGCGGCCGTCACGACGAATCCGACGCCGTTCAGCAGGCGCGGCACCACGAATGCGGTCTGAAACCCGATCGTCGCCGGCGTCGAGAGGAAGTAGTCGACAGGCAGGTCCTGTTTTGCGATCCGGCGGAACACCGGGGCCAGCAGCTTGTGGAACACCCAGCGGTTGGAAATGAGCAGCAGCGGCACCACGGCGAGCAGCGGCAGCACCACCACGCCCACGTTGTCCGTCACCAGATCGACGCCGAGCGCCCAGGCCAGGATGACGACGCTCGGCACCGTCGCCGCGAGCACCAGGAAGACGTTCTCGTAGACGAAGGTGATCGCGACGATCGTGCGAGAGATCCCCCGCCGAGCACCCCACGCGACCTTGTTGACGAAGCTCCCGACCTGACCGGGAATGTACTTGAGCAGCCAGGACGCCGAGTGCACCGCGATGGATTCGCGGACACCGACGACGCGAGTCCCGGCCAGCCGATTCACCATCCCGCCCCACAGCACGCCCGAGACCGGGACCGCCAGCGCGAACAGCACGGCGCCCAGGATCATCGCCGGATCGAAGGCGAGCTCGGCTTCCTGGACCTCGGCCCAGTTCTCTGCGAGCGCGCGCCCGAAGAGCACGCCGACGACGACGAGGACTGCGGCGGTGAGCGCGAATCGGAGCACCTTGCGCATGCGAGGCGTGAGGCGTGAGACGAGGTTGATGAGGAACTCCCAGAGCGCGCGAACAGACAGTCAGGCGAGCAGAGTCTACGACACGGCTCGTGGAGCCTCGGGCGCGGCGAACGGGGCATGCGCTCGCGACTAGTCTCGAACCGATGAATGGCGAGCGCGCATGACACTCCAGGACGTGGTGATCGTCGGGTCTGGACCGAACGGACTCGCGGCGGGCGTCGTTCTCGCCCGTGCCGGGCTCGACGTGACCGTGCTCGAACGCGCGGACACCGTCGGCGGCGGGACCCGCACCTCCGAGCTGACGCTGCCGGGGTTCCGCCACGACGTGTGCTCCGCAGCACACCCGATGGCGTTCACCTCGACCTTCTTCCGCGAGTTCCAGATCGAACGACGCGTCGACCTGCTGCTGGGCCAGATCTCCTACGCGCATCCGCTGGACCAGGAGCGTGCCGCCATCGCCTACCGCGATCTGGAGCGCACGAGCGAGCGGCTCGGCGTCGATGGGCGCGCGTGGACCTCTCTCATGGCACCGCTCGTCAACCACACGGAGGGAATCGCCGACTTCACCCTGTCGCAGCTGCTCCGGATCCCCGCCGACCCCGTGACGGCGGTGCGATTCGGACTCCGCGTGCTCGAGCAGGGCACCCCCGCCTGGAACCTCCGATTCCGCGGCGCGGAGGCGCCCGCTCTGCTCGCGGGCCTCAGCGCGCACTCAATCGGCCGGATGCCTCGGCTTTCGACGTCCGGCGCGGGTCTGTTCCTCGGAGCGCTCGCGCACGACGGCGGGTGGCCGATCCCGCGCGGCGGGAGCCAGTCGATCGCCGATGCCATGGCCGCCGACATCCTCGCGCACGGCGGACGCATCGAGACCGGCGTCGACGTGGTGTCGCGCGCGGACCTCCCGCCGGCCCGCGCGACCCTTTTCGACGTCAATCCCCGGGCTCTGATCAAGATTCTGGGCGACGAGGTGCCGTCGCGCTACCGGCGGGCTCTCGAGCGCTTCCGCTTCGGCGACGCCGTCGCGAAGATCGACTTCGCCCTCGACGGCGAAGTCCCGTGGAGCAACCCGGAGCTGCGCGCCGCACCGACGCTGCACCTCGGCGGAACGCGGCAGGAGGTCGCCGCCGCCGAGGCGAGCGTGGCGCGGGGCGAGCACGCCGATCGGCCTTACGTCCTCGTCAACCAGCCCTCGGTGCTCGACGACAGCCGGGCTCCGGCGGGCAAGCACGTGCTGTGGGCGTACACGCATGTCCCGCACGGCTCCACCCGGGACGTCTCAGAGACGATCATCCGCCAGATCGAGCGCTTCGCTCCTGGCTTCCGCGACCGGATCCTCGCCCAGCACTACTCCTCCGCCGAGGCCGTGGAACGGTACAACCCCAACTACGTGGGCGGCGACATCTCAGCCGGAGCGGTGACGATCGCCCAGCTCGTCAAGCGTCCCGTGGTCTCTCCCGATCCGTGGCGCACGCCGATTCCCGGCGTGTTCCTGAGCTCGTCATCGACACCACCGGGCACCGGTGTCCACGGCATGGCGGGATACTGGGCTGCTCGCAGCGCACTCCGTCATGTGTTCGGCACCTCGATGCCGAAACTGGGGCTCGACAGCTAGTCGCGCCGGACGAGTTCGTCGGCCCCGGCCGGCGTCACGCGGGGACCGAGGAACCACGACGCCCAGGCCGACCGCGCGGTGTCGAGCGGACGGTCACCCGCGCGCCACTGCCGCCAGATGGCCAGCCAGAGGAATCCGGGGACTCGGAACGTCGCTTCGGCGCGCGCTCGACGACCGGTGACGATCTCGCCATCGCCTTCGGCCCGGAATGCGAGAACGCGTCCCTGGGAAGCGAGCGCTTCGGGCATCTCGCGGATCGGGAGCTCGCCTCGCCCGAAACGGGCGACGAACGCCGCGACCTCGAGCGCTGCGGGCTCGCGTCGGTCGACGAGCAGCACACCCGGCGCGTCGTGCCCGCGTCGGATGCGACGCCACGGGGCAGCCAGGTCGAAGAACAGGAGGATGAGGACGATGTTCTCCAGGAACGCGACGTTCATCAGCAGGAAGATCGACGCATGGAACACGGCGAAGCCGACGGCGAAGGTGATCTTGAGCCATCCGGGTCGCAGGAACAGCACAATGAACGCGGCCAGCTCGAGCAGGGTTCCGCCGAGGAACAGAAGATCCAACGGCGTCCGCCACACCTCGGCCAGGAACGCGGTGCCCAGATCGAAGCCGAAGGGATTCGGTCGCAGGTTTCGATTGACGATCCAGTTCTGCAGCGACCCGTCGAGGAAGATCCCGGGACCGCCGATGAAGGTGCGCGCGGCTCCGATGAAGAAGTACTGAATGATCACCACGAGACTCAGCGCGATGAGCGACGCGCGGTAGATGCCCTCCCGTCGCGGGCGGCGCGACGCCCTCGACGCGGCGAACGCGTCCCATGCCGGAGTGAACAGCAGCAGGAAGTGGGCGTAGGCGAGCGTCATCTCGCGGTGATCCCAATGACCGCCGAACCCCTTCTTGACCTGGAGGTAGACGAAGACGAGGACAAGCGAGACCGCCGCCGCCGCTCGGGCGCCGCGGAACCCGATCAGCGCCCAGCCGAACAGCCCGATCAGCAGCACCTTGAGCGCGAGCAGACCTGTCGGGGTGATCAGGGCGACCCAGACGCTGTCGGGCACCAGCTGGAACAGCCCGAACGCGTGGAACAGCTCGTGCGGGAGGAAGGTGAGGCTCTGCACCGGATCCTGGAACACGTAGACGATCCAGATCGAGAGCATGAGGATTCGGGCCAGCGCCAGGGAGTGGGCGGTCGCGCTCGCGTGCAGCGGCACGTTGTCGAGTCCGAGGCGCCGGAGCAGGTCGCCGATCTTGGTCATCGGGTGCTCCTCAGATCGTCCGCGTCCCAGCTGAAGATCAGTTCGGTCACGGGCTCCAGCGGGGTGCCGGTCACCCGAAGGAAGTCCATGCGTGCGACGTCGAGCCCGCGGGCGGAGAGCGCACGCTCGAGTCCCACCGCATACAGCCGCAGCTCTTCGCTCGCCGCAACCTGGTCGTCAGACCCCGCCGGCTCCGCAGTCCAGCCGAGAAGCACGCGCATTCGCGTCGAGAGCGGCGGAAGCCCGATCGCCTCGAACTCCGCGGCGATGTTGACCTGCTCCACGCTGCCGTCGGCGAGCGTCGCCTCCCAGCCGTAGGTGCTCTCGACGGACTCCGGGATCTGAACCTGGTACATCGCGAATCGCGTGAGCGGGACGGCGGAGAGCTTCTGCGGATAGTCGTACTGCCAGCGATCGAGCATCTGAGCTCCACCCCACGCGGCGAGGAACACGAAGAGCACCGTCAGCGCCGCAGCGCCGAGCGGAAAGAGCCGCTGTCGGAGCCGCGAGAAATGGAGGATCGCCAGGAACGCGCCGAGGACGAAAACGAGCTCAAGCGCTGCCCTGACAACGAGTTCGGCTGTGACCGCTGAGCTCTCCACTCGGCGAGGCTAGCACGTCGGCTCAGCGGGTCAGCCGCTGCAGATACTCGCCGTAGCCGCTCTTCACCAAGGGCTCCGCGAGCCGCTCCAGCTCGTCGTCGGTGATCCAGTTCTGTCGCCACGCGACCTCTTCGATGCAGCCGATCTTGTCGCCCTGTCGAGCTTCGATCACCCGAACGAACTCGGTCGCCGCGACCATCGACTCGATCGTGCCCGTGTCCAGCCACACCGTCCCGCGCTCGAGCGCCTGCACCCGCAGCCGCCCCTCGGCGAGGTAGGCGGCGTTGACATCCGTGATCTCGAGTTCGCCGCGAGGGCTCGGCGTGATCGCCCGCGCGATCTCGACCACACCCGCGTCGTAGAAGTAGAGGCCGGGAACGGCGAACCCGCTCTTGGGCACCGCGGGCTTCTCCTCGATGCTGAGCACGCGCCCGTCGGCGTCGAACTCGACCACGCCGTACGCGCTCGGGTCGGCCACCGGCGCGGCGAAGATCACCGCCCCGTCGAGCTCCGTGTGCTCGCGAAGTCGCGTGCCGAGCCCGGCGCCGTGGAAGACGTTGTCGCCCAGCGCGAGCGCCGCCGAGTCGCCCGCGAGGAAGTCGGCGCCGATCAGGAACGCCTCCGCGAGCCCTTTGGGCTCGGCCTGCGTCGCGTACTCCAGCCGGATCCCGAGGCGCGACCCATCACCGAGAAGACGCTCGAAGTTGGCACGGTCCTCGGGCGTCGTGATGATCAGGACCTCTCGGATCCCCGCCAGCATCAGCGTCGACAGGGGGTAGTAGATCATCGGCTTGTCGAAGATCGGCATCAGCTGCTTGGAGATGCCGAGCGTGATCGGATGCAGCCGGGTTCCGGATCCTCCGGCGAGAATGATGCCCTTCATCGGCCGACCTCCTGGTACCAGCGACGGCAGGCATCCCACGAGGGAAGCCAGCCCTGTTCGGCCGCCTCGGCGAGCGTCGGGGCGGCGGCGTCCTTCGGCGACAGCTTCGCGTCCGACGGAATCGGCAGCCCGATCTCCGGATCCAGTGGCGAGATCGTCCGGTCATGCGCCGGCTTGTAGACGTCGGTCGTCAGGTAGGCGACCGTCGCGTCAGTTCTCGCCCAGAACGCGTGCCCGACGCCTTCGGGGATGAAGACGGCGCTCCGGCGCTCGGCGTCCAGTTCGACGAGGTCCCACGCGCCGAAGCTCGGCGAGCCGACTCTCAGATCGACGACGTAGTCGGTGACGTGGCCGCTCATCGCCACGACGTACTTGCCCTGACCCGGCGGCACATCGGAGAAATGGATGCCGCGGACCACGTCCGCAGCCGACACCGACAGGTTCGCCTGCTGCAGATCGAACGCGCGCCCGGTCGCGGCCTGCAGCTCGTCGGCGCGAAACCACTCCAAGAACTCGCCGCGCTCATCGCGATGGTGGAGCGGCACGAACTCCAGGCAGTCGGGGACGCTCAGGGCTCGGATCTCCACCCCGCGAGTCTAGCGAGCGCCCTTCGGACGCACCCGGCAGGGCTCGAGCCCGCGGTCGATAGACTCCTGAGGTGCGGATTCTTGTCACCGGCGGCGCCGGATTCATCGGCTCGAACTTCGTTCGCCGCACCCTCGAGGGCGCGTACCCGACGCTGGCGGACGCCGACGTCGTGGTCTATGACGCCCTCACCTACTCGGGAAACCCGGCGAACCTCGCACCGATCGCGCAGCATCCGCGCTATCGCTTCGTGCACGCCGACATTCGCGACGCCAGCGCGCTCGACCGCGAGCTGCCGGGCGTCGACGCGATCGTCCACTTCGCCGCCGAGTCGCATGTCGACCGCTCCGTGCTCGACGCCGGCCCGTTCGTGTCGACCAACGTCGTCGGAACGCAGACGCTGCTGGACGCCGCTGTGCGCCATGGCGTCGGCAAGGTCGTCCACGTCTCGACCGACGAGGTCTACGGATCGATCGCGGAGGGCTCGTGGACCGAGGACCACATCCTGGAGCCGAATTCCCCTTACGCGGCAAGCAAGGCGGGAAGCGACCTGCTCGCGCGCTCCTACGTGCGCACCCACGGCCTGGACGTCTCGATCACCCGCTGCTCGAACAACTACGGGCCGTACCACTTCCCCGAGAAGGTCATCCCGCTGTTCGTGACGCGTCTGCTCGACGGCGGGCGCGTTCCGCTGTACGGCGACGGCTCGAACGTGCGGGATTGGCTGCACGTCGACGACCACTGCCGCGGCATCTCGCTCGTGCTGGCGACGGGGCGCGCGGGTGAGATCTACAACATCGGCGGTGGCACCGAGCTGACCAACCGCGAGCTCACGGAGCTGCTGCTGGATGCCACGGGTCGCGGTTGGGACGCCGTCGACCATGTCGCCGACCGCAAGGGCCACGACCTGCGCTACAGCGTCGACATCACCAAGATCAGCACCGATCTGGGCTATCAGCCGGAGGTCCCGTTCCAACGCGGCCTCGCCGAGGTGGTCGAGTGGTACCGAGCCCGGCGCGACTGGTGGGAGCCGCTGCTCGAGCGCGCCGGTCTCGCATGACCGTTCGATCCGACGCCCGCTGGCTCGTCACCGGTGCCCACGGCCTGCTCGGGCGGGAACTGGTCGCCGCGCTCGCCGGGCGCCAGGTCACCGCGCGCGGCCGCTCCGAGCTGGACATCACCGACCCCGACGCGATCGCCGATGCGATCGCCGACGCCGACGTCGTCCTGAACGCCGCCGCGTACACGGCCGTCGATGCGGCCGAAGCCGATGAAGACGGCGCGTTCGCCGTCAACGCGCTCGGCGCTGAGAATGTGGCCCGCGCTGCCGCGCTGCGCGGCGCCCGACTCGTCCATGTGTCGACGGACTACGTCTTCGACGGTCGCGCGACGAGCGCCTACCGCGCCGATGCGCCGCCGAGTCCGATCAACGCCTACGGCCGCACCAAGGCCGAGGGCGAGCGCCGGGTGATGGCTGCCAGCGACGGCCGCGCCTCGATCGTCCGAACCGCCTGGCTGTACGGCGGCCCCGGCGACTTCCCGCACGCGGTGATCGCCGCGGCACGCGCCGGACGGCCGCTTCGCGGAGCCGACGACCAGATCGGACAGCCGACGTGGGCGCGCGACCTGGCGAAGCGCATCGTCGAACTGGCGGATCGCCCGGTCCCCGGCGGGATCTACCACGGCACCAACTCGGGCCAGGCGAGCCGACGCGAGTTCATGCAGGCCGTCCTCGAGGACGCCGGGCTCGGACACCTTCCCGTGGAATCGGCGCGAGCGATCGACTTCGCGACGCCGGCGGCGCGTCCCGCGTGGTCGGTGCTGGACCACGCCTCGTGGGATGCCGCCGGACTGTCTCCGATGCGAGGCTGGCGCGAGGCGCTCGGAGACGCCGCACGAGCCCAGGGGTGGGCGGCATGAGCGAACTGCGCGTGATCGTCGATCAGCTCGTCGCCCGCGTGCCGGGCGGGATCGGGCGCTACACCGCCGAGCTGACGCGCAGTCTCGTTGAGACCGCGCCCGGCGGCTGGGACGTGGTGGGCGTGCTCTCGAACTCCCCCGAGACCGACCGCGCGCGCATCCGGTCCATGATCCCGGGGCTGTCCGGCCTCGACGCGACTGCCTTGTCGCGGCGCGAGCTGTCGCTGGCCTGGTCGCTCGGCCTCGCGCGTCCTCGGTGGGGCGGCGCCGTCCACGCTCCGAGTCTGCTCGCGCCGGTCTTCCGCCGCGGCCGCCGGCGCGCGCCCGGTGCTCGGCTCGCGGTAACCATCCACGACGCCGTGCCGTGGACCCACCCCGAGACGCTCACCCCGCATGGCGTGCGTTGGCACCGGGCCATGGCGCGTCGCGCCGAGCGCTTCGCCGACGCGATCGTCGTCGACACCCACGCCGTCGCGCGCGAGCTGTCCGAGCACTTCGACTTCGGAGACCGCGTGCACGTGATCGGCGCCGCGGTCGGCAGCGACCTGGCGCTGCCGACCGACGACGAGGCGCGCGCAGGGGCGCTGAGACTTCCGGATCGCTATCTTCTCGCCGTGGGCAGCCTCGAACCGCGCAAGGCGCTGGATCAGCTGGTGACGGCGCTCGCCGAGACTCCCGCTGACGTGCCGCTGCTGATCGTCGGCGCCGGCGGCTGGGGCGGAGTCGACATCGACGCCCTGATCGCCGAGGCGGGCCTCGCGCCCGGTCGGGTTCGCGCGCTCGGACGCCTCGCCGACGCCGACCTCGCGGTGGTGCTGTCCCGCGCGAGCGTGTTCGTGTTCCCGAGCCTTGCCGAGGGGTTCGGCCTGCCCGTGCTCGAGGCGTTCACGCTCGGCACTCCGGTGGTGCACTCGGATGCCCCGGCCGTGGCCGAAGTCGCGGGCGGCGCGGGACTCGAAGTCCCGCGCGCAGATCCGTCCGGCTACCCGCGCCGACTCGCCGAGGCCATCCGCTCGGTGCTCGAGGATCCCGCGCTCGCGGCGCGCCTCGCGGCACGCGGTCGCGCCCGCGCCTCGGAGTTCAGCTGGCGGGAGTCAGCCGAACAGGTCTGGCGACTGCACACCGAGCTCTGAGCGGGCTCAGGGCTCGGGCGTCGCGCTCGGCGTGACCGGCGCCGTGAGCTCATCGACGACCGCGCGGATCGCGTCGAAGTCCGGCTGCCAGGTCTCCACCTCGGGCGGAACGAAGTCGTGCGCGACGAGCTCGAACTCGCGCGCATCCAGCGCCAGTTCGGCGAAGTGGGCGAGCATCGCGCTCGGAATGTCGGTCGTGACCAACGCGGTTCCCGCCGCTGCCAGCTCGTTGAAGCGCAGCAGCACGTTCGCCGGTTCGATCTGCTCGAGGATCGCCGCCTGAACCTCGCGCTGGCGCCGCATCCGGTCGTAGTCGTCCGTCGAGTGGCGCGACCTCGCGTACCAGAGTGCGGTGTAGCCGTCCATGTGCTGCGGCCCCGCCTCGATCCACCCCTCGACCCCGAACAGCGAGCCGTCGGCGTTCAGACCGCCCTCGATCGGCAGCCGTTCCTGCACGTCGATGTCGATCCCGCCGAGGGCGTCGATCAGGTTCTCGAAGGCGGCCATGTCGACCAGCACGTAGTACTGCAGCTCGAGCCCGAGCACGCTCGCGACCGCGTCCCTCATCGCCTCGATGCCGGGGCTGCTGCCCGCCGCCGCCGCATCCGGGTAGAGCTCGGGGTGCTCCTCGCCGTAGGTGTACAGGTAGCTGATGAGGCACTCGGTGCCGCACGAGTAGCCGTCCGGGAAGACCTCGGCCAGCGGCGAATCCCCCGCGAAGGGAACATCTTCGAGGTTGCGCGGGACGCCGAAGATCACCGATCGTCCGGTTGCCGCCTCGATGCTCACCACGGAGATCGAGTCGGGGCGCAGCCCGAGGCGATCCGCCCCCGCGTCGCCTCCGAGCAGCAGGATGTTGTACCGACCGTCCACCGGTTCGGCGAGCTGGCTGCCGCCGCCGAACACGGTGCTGAGCACGCCGATCGCCGAGACGCCGCTAGCGGCTCCGTAGCCAGCGGCGCCGCTGCCGGTCACCAGACCGACGATCGCCAGAAGCGCGACCGGCAGGCGCGCCGACGGCGACACCCGCACGAAGCGCACGAGGCGCAGCGTGTCGAAGGTCAGCACGATCCACAGCAGCGCATAGAACACCAGCGCCACGACCAGCGCGCCGAGCACGATCGGCTGAGTGAGCAGGCCGAGCAGCCAGCCCCGCTGCACCAGGGCGAGCGCGAGCAGCGCGAGCGCGAGCGCCCACCCGATGAAGGTCGCGGCGAGGGCGAACCGGCCGAGGCGCCGGTTGCCGGCGAGCACCTGCGCCGAGCCGGGCACGACGACGTTCAGCCCGACGAGCCACCACGCGCGACGCGTCATGATCTCCGGAGAGCGAAGGTCCGGGTTGCGGACCGGGCTGGTGCTGCTCACGCCGGGGTCCGCGTCACAGCTCGCGCTGGAGCTTCGCGTTCTTCTCGGCGACGAGGGTCTCCAGGCTCGCGGCGTACTCGGCGAGGCGGGCGGCGAGCGCCGCATCCGTCGCCCCGAGCATGCGGGCGGCCAGCAGGCCCGCATTGCGCGCGCCGCCGATCGACACCGTCGCCACCGGGATCCCGGCGGGCATCTGCACGATCGACAGCAGCGAGTCGAGGCCGTCGAGTTTCGCGAGCGGCACCGGCACGCCGATCACCGGCAGCGTCGTCACCGAGGCGAGCATGCCCGGCAGGTGCGCGGCCCCGCCGGCGCCGGCGATGATCGCGCGCAGGCCGCGGTCCGCCGCCTCGGTGCCGAACTCGATCATGCGGTGCGGGGTGCGGTGGGCCGAGACGACCTCCACTTCGTGCGGGATGCCGAACTCGGCGAGCGCCGCGGCGGCATCCTTCATCACGTTCCAGTCCGAGTCGGACCCCATGACAACGGCAACGAGCGGCTTGACTTCTGGCACGTCGCCCATGCTACGACTCAGCCCTCGAAGAACCCTGCCGCGGCGCGCGCACCGGCGCGGACGGCGTCCAGGTCGTCGCCCACCGCCGTCACGTGCCCCACCTTGCGGCCGGGACGGGACGGCTTGCCGTAGGAGTGGAACTTGACGGCTGGTTCGGCGGCAAGCGCCGCCCCGTAGCGCTCGGGCATCGAGGCCCCGACAGGACCGCCGAGCACGTTCACCATGACGCTCCATGCCGCGTGCGGACGGGTGTCGCCGAGCGGCAGGTCGAGCACCGCGCGCAGGTGCTGCTCGAACTGACTGGTGACGCAGCCGTCGATCGTCCAGTGGCCGGTGTTGTGCGGGCGCATGGCGAGCTCGTTGACCAGCAGTCGGCCGTCGGCGGTCTCGAAGAGCTCGACGGCGAGCACGCCGGTGACGCCGAGCCCGGTGGCAATCGTCTCCGCGAGTGCGGCGGCCTCGGCGATGATCTCGGCCGAGGCGCCGGGGGCCGGCGCGGTGACCTCGGCGCACACCCCGTCGCGTTGCACCGTCTCGACGAGCGGCCACGAGGCGAGCTCGCCGCTCGGGCGACGCGCCACCAGCTGCGCGAGCTCGCGCCGGAAGTCGACCAGCTCCTCCACCAGCAGCGCCCCGCCGGAGGCATGCTCGTCGACGACCGCGAACCAGTCCGCGACGGCGTCGGCGCTGCGCACGACGCGCACGCCCTTGCCGTCGTAGCCGCCTCGCGGCGTCTTGACCACCGCGGCGCCGCCGTGCGCCTCCAGGAAGTCGGCCAGTTCCGCCGCGTCGTGAACGGCGGCCCAGTCAGGCACCGGAGCGCCCAGCTCACTCAGCCGCTCGCGCATCCAGAGCTTGTCCTGCGCCACGGCGAGCGGAACCGGGCCAGGGTGCACCGGCACCCCGCGCTCGACCAGCTCGGCCAGCACCGGCTGCGGCACGTGCTCGTGGTCGAAGGTGATGACGTCGACCTCGGCCGCGAAGGCCAGCACCGTCTCGGCATCCCGATAGTCGCCGACCGCCGTCGCAGCGATCTCGGCCGACATGCCCGGAGCCTCCGCGAGCACCCGAATGTCGATCCCGAGCGCGACCGCCGGGGGCACCATCATGCGGGCGAGCTGCCCGCCGCCGATCACGCCGACTCTCACCGATACTCCTCCAGGATCGCCCCACGCAGTCCGGTTAGACTGCCGCCTCTACGACCCTAGTTGCCCGCATCGGGCGCCAACCCCGAAGCGAGGAATGCCGCGTGCGAAAGCTGTTCGGACAGTTCACGCGCTTCGGCCTCGTGGGCGCGATCGGGCTCGTCATCGACATCGGCCTCTTCAACCTGCTGCGCCTGACTGTGCTGAGCCCGGATGAGCTGCACGAGGGTCCCGTGCTGGCCAAGATCATCTCCACGACGATCGCGATCGCGGCGAACTGGGTCGGCAACCGGCTGTGGACCTTCCGCGAGCACCGCGGTCGCCAACTCGTGCGCGAGGGTGTCGAATTCGCGCTCGTCAGCGTCGGCGGCATGCTGATCGGTCTCGCGTGCCTGTGGGTCTCGCACTACGCGCTGGGCTTCACGAGCGTGCTCGCCGACAACATCGCCAGCAACGTCGTGGGCCTCGGCCTCGGCACGGCATTCCGCTTCACGCTCTACCGCGCGTGGGTATTCGCGCCGCACCGCACCGACACGGCACCGGCGCTGTTCCCCGACCAGGCCGAGCACGGCGCGCTCGCGCGGCCCGAATCCGAGCCGCGCGAGACCGCGCTACGGACGGCCGAGGCTCTGGAAGGTCCAGCCCGCCGCGCGCCACGTCGCGGGCTCGAGGCAGTTGCGGGCGTCGATCATGTGGGGCCGCGCGACGCGTGAGGCGGACGCCGCCGCATCCAGCTCGCGGAAGTTCCGCCACTCGGTCGCCACGATGACCAGTTCGGCGCCGTCCAGCGCGTCGTCGATCTCGGCGACGTAGTTCAGCTCGGGGTGCACGCGGCGCGCCGTCCCGATGGCCTCGGGGTCGGTCGCGCGCACGTCGGCGCCGAGGTCGTGCAGCCGGTACGCCACGTCGAGCGCCGGCGCATCGCGCACGTCGTCCGAGTCCGGCTTGAAGGCGAGACCGAGCACCGCGACCTTGCGACCGGTCACGTCGCCATCGAAGGCGTTGAGCGCGAGCTCGATCACGCGATCGCGGCGGCGCATGTTGATCTCGTCGACCTCGCGCAGGAACCCGACCGCGCGCCCGACGCCGAGCTCCTCGGCGCGGGCCGAGAAGGCGCGGATGTCCTTGGGCAGGCAGCCGCCGCCGAAGCCGATGCCGGCGTTCAGGAAGCGGCGGCCGATGCGCGCATCGTGGCCGATCGCGTCGGCGAGCTGCGTGACGTCGGCACCCGTCACCTCCGCGATCTCGGCCATCGCGTTGATGAACGAGATCTTCGTCGCGAGGAAGGCGTTGGCGCTGACCTTGACGAGCTCGGCGGTGGCGAAATCCATCACCAGACGCGGGATGCCGCCCTCGATCGCACTCGCGTAGACCTCGTCGAGCTGCGCGACAGCGGATGCGCCCTCGTCGCCCGGACGGACGCCGTACACCAGGCGGTCGGGGCGCAGCGTGTCCTCGACCGCGAAGCCCTCGCGGAGGAACTCCGGGTTCCAGGCGAGCGCCGCGTGCGGCGCCTTCTCGCGCACGATCGCGTCGAGGCGTGCCGCGGTGCCGACCGGAACCGTCGACTTCCCCGCGATGAGCGCGCCGTCGGCGAGGTGAGGCAGCACCGACTCGAAGGCCGCGTCGACATAGGTCAGGTTGGCGCCGTGACCGTCGGCGCGCTGCGGGGTGCCCACCGCGAGAAAGTGCACCTCGGCGTCGGCGATCGCCGCGAAGTCGGTCGAGAACGTCAGGCGACCTGAGGCGAGCTGCTCGCGGAGCAGGTCGTCGAAGCCGGGCTCGTAGAACGGCACCGTGCCGCTCGCGAGCATCTCGATCTTCTTGACGTCGACGTCCACGCCGACGACCGTGTGACCGAGCGACGCCATGCTTGCCGCATGAACCGCGCCGAGATAACCGCATCCAATAACCGAAAGCTTCACAATGCCCCATTCTGCCCGAGTGTCCGGGCCGCGCTGACCGGCCGGATCTCAGCCCGCTTCGCCCTGCTGACGCCTCGCCGCGATCGGATTGAGGCTCTCCTCCATGAGGTCGTGCAGCGCTGACTGCACGACCGCCGCGTGCGGCACATCGCGCAGCACGAACGGATGCTCCAGCCCGGTGTTCACACGCACGTCGCCGCTGCCGAAGACGAACTGCAGCCCCGCCTGCCGGACCGTGACGTCGTAGCTGCGCGAATGCAGAAGCTCCTGGCGCGTGCGCACGACGACACCGCGACGCGCCACGATGCGCCGTGTGGTCACCACGTAGCTGTGATTGAGCCAGGAGACCACCGGCGCGAGCACCCCGAGAACGACGAGAACACCGGCGGCGACGAACAGCACGGTGTCGTACCACGGCTCCGGCAGGTTGCCCGCGAAATAGCTCGTGGCCCCGGCGACGACGACCAGCAGCACGCTGGGCCAGAACAGCGCGCGGCCGTGCGAGCGCAGCCGCGCGACGACGACCTCGGGCTCGGCGGCGTTCACGACGGGTGCCTCACGTGGGTGACATCGCCCGCGGCGACCGCGACGACCGCTGCGCCGTCCGCGGGCGCCACGCGCAGCCGCCCTGCGGCGTCGAGGCCGACGGCGGTGCCCTCGAGCAGCTCGTTCCCGGGCAGTTCTACGCGGACCGCGCGCCCGAGCGTCGCGCAGACCTCGATCGCCCGTTCGGCGAGCCCGCTCACCTCGGCATCGCCGTCGGCGAGCGCGTAGCTCTCAACGAGGGCGCGGAGCCGGCGCAGGTACTCCGCCACGAGCGCGTCGAGAAGGTCGTCGTCCACCGCCACGCCGAGCACGTCGAGCGACGTGGCGGTCGGCACCGGCAGCTGCGCGGTCGTCATGGCCGTGTTGATGCCCAGACCGAGCACGGCGGCGTCGCCGCTGGGGACGAGTTCGGCGAGGATCCCGCACAGCTTTCGGCCGTCGACGAGCACGTCGTTCGGCCACTTGAGTCCGGCCTCCAGGTCGGGAATCACCGCGGCGAGCGCATCGTGCATGGCGACGCCCGCCGCCAGCGGAATCCAGCTGAAGCGCTCCAGCCCGAGCGGCGCGCCGTGGGAGTCCCGCGGGCGCAGATAGATCGAGATCGCGAGCGAGGCTCCCGCCGGCGCCACCCAGCTGCGGCCGAGACGCCCGCGTCCGGCCGTCTGCGTGTCGGTCAGCAGCGTTGTGAACTCCGCCAGGTCGGTCGCCGTCGCCAGCGTCACAAGGTCGGCGTTCGTCGACGCGCTCTCGTCACGCCAGAGCAGCTCCGGCACGACGTCGCGACTCGCGCGCCAACTCGTCATGCCGCCAGCCTAGAGCGACATCCCGCGCGCACGAGGAGCCGCGCGCCCGCGCGTAAAGTTGACGAACCATGACGGCTTCGCCTGCCTCCGACGCGCCCGCGCGCGTCGTCATCGTCATGCCCACCTTCAACGAGGCCGAGAACCTCGCCGCGGTGGCGGGCGCGGCGCTCGACGCGCTCCCCCAGGCGCGGCTGCTCGTCGTCGACGACGCCAGCCCCGATGGCACCGGACGACTCGCCGACGAGCTCGCCGCCGCCGATGCCCGCATTCACGTGCTGCATCGCAGCGGCCGCGAGGGCCTCGGGGCCGCCTACCTCGCCGGGTTCGCCGCCGTCTTCCGCGATCCGGCGCTCGCCGCCGACGTGATCATCGAGATGGATGCCGACGGCTCGCACCCGGCCAGCGCCCTGCCGGCGCTGCGCGACCGCCTGCTCGCCGACGAGACGCTCGGACTGGTGATCGGCTCGCGCTGGGTCCCCGGCGGCGGCATCGCCGACTGGCCGCGCTACCGCAGCCTCCTCAGCCGAGCCGGGAACACCTACGCCCGCGTGCTCCTCGGGCTCGCCGTCCGCGACTCCACCGCCGGTTTCCGCGCCTACCGCGTCGCCGCGCTGCACGCCGCCATCGACGACGTCGTGCAATCGCATGGATACTGCTTCCAGATCGACCTCGCCCGCCGCGTCGATGCGGCCGGCTTCGGGCTCGCCGAGGTTCCGATCACGTTCCGCGATCGCGTGCACGGCGCCTCCAAGATGAACGCCCGGATCGTGCTCGAGGCGATGTGGCGGGTCACCGGCTGGGGGCTCGCGCGCATGCTCGGGCGGGGCATCCGTGGAAAGGTCACCAGGAATCGGCCGACACTTGGGGGATTCCCTCAAGGCGACGTGTCGGGCGGTGCTCGCTAGGCTGAACGGCGTGAGCGCCGACGATCAGACCCCCGACCTGTACACGACTGCAGGCAAGCTCGCCGATCTCAAGGCCCGATACCACGAGGCGGTGACCGCGAGCGGCGAGGCCGCCATCGCCAAACAGCACGCCAAGGGCAAGAAGACGGCGCGTGAGCGGATCACCGAACTGCTCGATCAGGGATCGTTCGTGGAGCTCGACGAGTTCGTGCGCCACCGCACCCACGCCTTCGGCATGGAGAACAAGCGCCCCTACGGCGACGCGGTCGTCACCGGCACCGGCACCATCCACGGCCGCCAGGTCGCCGTGTACGCACAGGACTTCACCATCTTCGGCGGCTCGCTCGGCGAGGTGGCGGGCGAGAAGATCATCAAGGTGATGGAGCTCGCCATGCGCACCGGCGTGCCGATCATCGGCATGCTCGACTCGGGCGGCGCGCGCATCCAGGAGGGCGTTGTCGCGCTCGGCAAGTACGGCGAGATCTTCCGCCTGAACACGGCCAGCTCGGGCGTCATCCCGCAGATCTCGATCATCATGGGACCGGCGGCCGGCGGTGCGGTCTACGGGCCCGCGCTCACCGACTTCGTCGTGATGGTCGACAAGACGAGCCAGATGTTCGTCACCGGACCCGACGTCATCAAGACGGTCACCGGCGAGGACGTCGGCATGGACGAACTCGGCGGCGCGTACACGCACAGCCAGCGCACCGGCGTCTCGCACTACCTCGCCGACGACGAGACGGATGCGCTCGATTTCGCACGCGCCCTCGTCTCGTTCCTCCCCGACAACAACCTCGCGGAGCTTCCGGTCTACGAGAGCGAGGTCGAGCTCGAGATCACCGACGCCGACCGTCGCCTGAACACGATCATCCCCGACTCGCCGAACCAGCCGTACGACGTGCGCGAGATCATCGAGCACATCGTCGACAACGAGGACTTCCTCGAGATCCAGGCGCTGTTCGCCCCGAACATCGTGATCGGCTTCGCGCGCGTGGAGGGCCGCTCGATCGGCATCATCGCGAACCAGCCGCAGCAGATGGCCGGCACGCTCAACATCGACGCGGGCGAGAAGGCGGCCCGGTTCGTGCGCTTCTGCGACGCGTTCTCGATCCCGATCCTCACCCTGGTGGATGTGCCCGGCTACCTGCCCGGCACCGACCAGGAGTGGACGGGTGTCATCCGCCGCGGCGCAAAGCTGCTCTACGCCTACGCGGAGGCGACCGTGCCGCTGGTCACGGTCATCACCCGCAAGGCCTACGGCGGCGCCTACATCGTGATGGGCTCCAAGCAGATGGGCGCCGACCTCAATTACGCCTGGCCGACGGCCGAGATCGCGGTCATGGGCGGTCAGGGCGCCGTCAACATCCTCTACCGCGGCGATCTCAAGAAGGCCGAGGAGGCCGGCGAAGACGTCAACGCGGTGCGCACCCGCCTCGCCAACGAGTACACCTACAACGTGGCCTCCCCCTACCTCGCCGCCGAGCGCGGCGAGCTCGACGGGATCATCGAACCCGCCGCGACGCGCATCACCGTGGTGAAGGCTCTGCGAGCCCTGCGCACCAAGCGCGCAGAGCTTCCCCCCAAGAAGCACGGGAACATCCCGCTGTGAGCGAGCACGACGGCGCGGCGGCGCAGATCCGCATCACGGGTGGCAACCCCTCCCCGGAGCAGGTCGCGGCGGTCACCGCCGTGCTCAGCGCGGCACTCGAGCAGCTCGCGGGCGAGGATCGGCCCGTCAACACGGGGCTCGACAGCTGGCAGCGCTCGCAGCGCGGCCTGCGTCGCCCGCTGACACGGGGCGAGTGGAAACAGTTCCCTCGGCGCTGAATCAACGAAATCCGTTGCGAAGTCGACGTTTCGCCACCTTTTCCGTTGCGCACAGTTCTGGTGCGTGAGGAACTGCCCCTGGATTCGACCCCTCCCCCACGGCGGAACCCCGGAAAACCAGGGGACCGGCCGAAAATGTACCCCGAAAGTCAGCCGAAATGGCGACTACCGATTCCGTCGCGCCGAAACAAGGATGGGATCACACGGTGTATCCATGCTGATACATCACACTCCGTCGGCGCTCTAGGGTAAGGCGCCGAAGGAATGGGGGCGAGTCAGGACGACATTCGGGTTGTCGTCCTGACTCGGACGTGAGCGAGGGTCGGACGGAGTGTCCGGCCCTCGACTCCATTTCGGGCGGCATGCCGTCGGCACCGGGTCCGCCGGCCCCGGCTCCGCCGCGTTCTGTCGGCTGTGCCGGGCCGCCGCAGCGCCGCTACTCGCCCGCTTCGACCGTCTCCGGGGCGACGCGCGGAATCTCCAGCCAGAGCGCGATCTCGTCGTCCTCCAGCGATTCCTGCGCCAGCAGGCTCGCGCTGCCGTCGTCGCTGGTCCGCAGCCCCACGACCGTCACCGCGATGTCCGAGCCCTCGGGGACGGTCCGGATCACGACCTTGTCAGCCGAGACCGAGCGCAGCGCGCGCGCGAGCTCCTCGAGCACACGCGTGAGCTCCGCCTCTGGCAGATCGTCGATTCCGCCCTCGTCCAGAAGCGTCACCGTGGTGCCGCGCCGTCGGGCGAGCATCACCTGCTCCCGCACCGCGTCGCTCAGAAGGCGGCGGCCGCGGATCTCGTCGCGGATGGCGCCCTCCAGGTGCAGGCACTCGGCACGCTGCTCCGGTGTCAGCTCTCCGCCGGAGCGCTGGATGATCCGCAGCATCGGCAGCGCCATCAGACTCGTCTGACCGAGCCGGAACTGCCGCTCGTTCAGGTGCGCCTCCTGAGCGGCCTGCCACTCGGTCGCCTCGCGCTCGGCGCGCGCGAACCGCTGCGAGTCCCGGGCCGCCTTCGCGAGCGTGCTCGTGATGATGTGCGCGACCGCCACCCAGCTCACGCTGCCGACGACGCCGAGGCTCACCAGGCCGCCGGGGCCGCTCCACAGCAGCGTCTGCACCACCAGCAGTCCGACGCCCACCCAGGCGAAGCCGGGACGGCGCCGCACCGACACGATCGCCATGAGGGTTCCGACTGCTGCCACGTACCACGTCGCGTAGCCGTTGCCGCCGGGCCGGTTCGGATCGAGCACCGACGCGACGAGCACCGGAACCGAGAGCGACACCGCGACCGCGAACGCGGCCGCCCACAGCGGCACTGCCGCGGAGCGACCCGGAGCCAGCGTCACCACGGTGGCCAGCGCGTACAGCCCCATCGCGACGAACACCGGGGCCGGGTCGCTGGCGAAGCCCCTCGTCAGCGAGTACAGCGCCAGCACCACGTGGTACGTGGAGAACAGCGCCGCCAGCGCGACGATCAGATACCGCGGAACGCCGATCACGGGGCGACCTCCTCGGGCTCATCCGCCACCGGAGCGCCGTCGACGTCCGACGCGACCCGCGGATCCGGCCAGAGCAGGCGCACCCGGGTGCCCTCCCCCGGCGCGGAGACGATCTCGGCGGACCCGCCCGCGCTCGTCACGCGCTCCAGGATCGAGACCCGGACGCCCAGTCGCTCGGTGGGGACGTCATCGAGCACGAATCCGGGGCCGGAGTCGCCGACCTCCACCGCCACCGCGCCCGAGCCATCGCCGCGGATGCTGATCCACCGTGCCGCGTCCTCGCCGGCGTGCTGCAAGCTGTTCACAACCGCCTGCATCGCGGCGCTGAACAGGGCCTCTGCGGCGGTCAGCGGAACCGAGCTCGCACGCACATCCTCGGCAGCGATCCGGATCGATGCCGACATCTTCGACGCGGCCGCCGCGATCCGGCTCGCCAGCGCTGGGCCGCTCACCAGCGCCTCCGCGTCGCGACCGATCGCGACCGCGTCGCGCAGGAATCCGATCGCGTTGCCCGCCATCGTCGCCGCCAGCGCCTTCGACTCGGCCGTGTAGGCGCGCGCCGCGGTGAGCAGCGTCGTCAGCACGCTGTCGTGCACAATCGCGTCCACCTGGATCCGCTCCGCCTCCGTCGCGTGCTCGCGCACGGCGTGCCCGTAGCGCTCGAGCGCGGTGGACTGGGCGCGGTCGACGGTGCGCGCCGCATCCCGCAGGATCGTCGTCACGATCGTCACGAAGCCGCCGAGCAGAATCGCGTAGATCGAATCGAGCAGCGCCAGATCGAACGACACCGCGCCGCCTGCCGGCGTCATGCGCACGATGCCATAGAGCACCGGCATCGCGAACAGGTACACTGTCGCCCAGAGCAGCGGCAGCGCGAGCGTCGCCATGACGGTCGCCACCGTCAGCAGGAAGTACAGCCAGAAGCTCGAACTCGGCGCTGCCTCCGGATCAATGACGGCGAACGGCCAGCTGATCAGCGCGACCAGATACACGAGCGGGAACAGCGCGTTGGACGAGGCCAGGGCCCGCCCTCGAATCGAGGCGACTCCCGCGATCAGCAGGCTCGCGACCAGCGCGTGAACGATCACGAACAGCCACACGCGCGACAGGTTCGGAGCCTGATCGATGATCGCGCCGATCGACTGCAGGAAGAATGCGACGCCGAATCCGGCCGCCGAGCGCGCGATCGCGCGCTCCACGCGCACCCGACTCAGCGGATTGCGAACCTGCCGGCTGGGAGGTCCGCCAAGTACCTCGCTCGGAGCCCGACTAGCGGGCATCGCCGCCGTCGGCATCCAGCCCCGGGAGGATGCCGTCTTCGACCGCGCGACGCAGCAGGTCGACCTTCGTGGGGGCGGGACGTCCGACCTCCACGTACTTCACACGGATGCGGTCCAGGTACTCGCGTGCCGTCGAGTAGCCGATGCCGAGCTTCTCGGCCGCCAGCTTGAGCGGCAGGCCCGACGCGTACAGGTGCAGGATCTCGCGCTCGCGTCGACCCAGCTGCGCCTTCGCGAAGTCGCGGTCGGCGTCGATCGCGGTCGCCCACTCCAGGTTGTTGAGCACCTCGCCGCGCGCGACCGTCGCCGCCGCGGTGATGACGGTGCGCATCGACGAGGCCTTCGGGATCACGCCCGCCGCCCCCGCGGCGAGCGCCTCGCGCACCAGGGTGACCCGGTCGGCGATGCTGTGCACCAGCACCGCCGCGCCCAGACCCTGCGCCGCCTTCACGTTCTCGGTCACGAGCGAGCCGTCGCCGAGCGACAGGTCGAGCACCACGACATCGACCTCGCGGCCTGCCAGACCCTCGACGAGCTCGGCGACCGTGGCGGCGGCGAGCACGAAGTCGTGACCCTCATCCAGGAACGCGGCCTTCAGCCCGAGGCGCACAGCCTCGTGGTCGTCGACGACGGCCACCCGAACCGGTGCCGTCGAGACTCCACCGTCTTCACGCTCGATCGTCTTCGAGACGTCCATACGGTTCCCAGCCTTCCTGAACGGAGCATCGCTCGTCGCGCTATCGTACCCCGACGCTCGGCAGGCGCCGTGGCCCCCGCCCGGGTTACACGCGCACGAGCGTGCCGACCGCCTCCACGTGGTGAGTGTGCGGGAACAGGTCGAAGGCCCGGAGTCGATCCAGTCGGTAGCCGGACTCCTGCAGCGTTGCGACATCGCGGGCGAACGCCACCGGGTCGCAGGCGACGTAGACGAACTGCGCCGGACGCAGCTCGGTGAGGGCGTCGAGCACGGACCGGCCGGCGCCGCTGCGCGGCGGATCCAGCACGACGGTGGCGGCCGAGAGGCGGGCCCGCTCCGTCGCCGAGGCGTCCGCCAGGGAGCGCACCCACTGCTCGACACGCGCCGTCACGGTGTGGGCGCCGATCCAGTCGGCGAGGTTCTCGGCGGCGTGCTCGGTGGCGCGCTCATCCGATTCGACGCTCGTGATGCGCAGGCTGCTGCCGAACTTGTCGCCGACCGCGGCCGCCAGCAGCCCCACCCCGCCGTACAGGTCGAGGTTGGCCGCCTTCGGGTCGAACAGGTCCTCGACGATCCCCGACTGCACCGCCTCGGTGAGGGTCTGCGGCGCGGCCTCGTGGACCTGCCAGAACCCGGCGTCGTCGACGCGAAACTCGCGATCTCCGACCCGCTCGCGAATGACGCTGCGCGCCTGCTTGCCGATGATCATGCGCGCGCCGCCCACGCTCGGCGCCAGAACGTCGATGTGCGCCTCGTCGTTCGCCGGGCCTCGCCGCCGGCCGCGAGGCTTCGGCGCGCTCGCCTGCGCGAGCTCGGGGTAGCGCTCGTCGAGCGGCGCGACCTCGCGCACCGCCTCGGTGGCCAGGGGCAGCGAGGAGACCCGGATGACGCGGTGCGACCGGGACGCGAACGGGCCGACCGTGCCGTCGGAGGCGACATGCAGACGCACGCGCGTGCGCCATCCGGTGCCGTCCGGGTTGCCGGGCAGCGCCTCCACCTCGACGTCGCGGGAGGCCTTGGCCATGCGGGCCAGCGCTTCGCGCAGCACCGAGGCCTTCAGCTCGCGCTGGTGGGCCAGCGTGATGTGTCCGAACTCCGCGCCACCGGGGCGGATCCTCGGATCACGGTCAACGTCCGCCTCCGGCCAGACGTGCGCCTGCCGGTGCGGGCTCGCCTCCAGCACGCGCACCGTGTCGGCGCGCCAGAACTTGTCCTTCGAGTCATCGGTGATGTGCGCCAGCACGCGCTCACCGGGGATCGCGTCGGCGACGAACACCACCCGGCCCTCGTGGCGCGCGACCGCGACGCCGCCGTGCGCGATGTTGGTAACGTCGAGCTCGACCTCCCGGGGCGGTGCCGAGTCGTGGGTGGCCGTCGTCGATCGTGGGGAACTCATTCCATGAGCATAGGAGTCACGGTGTCCGGATCCCTGAGCGCACCCCTCCGTCTCTACCTCGCCTCCACCTCCCCCGCACGACTCGCCACGCTGCGCGCCGTCGGAATCGAGCCGATCGCGCTCGCGCCGGGCGTCGACGAGGAGGCCGCCGTGAGCGACGCCGAGGCGTCGCTCGGCGGGCCGCTGGCCGCTCCCGATATGGTGCAGCTGCTCGCACGCCTCAAGGCCGAAGCGGTCGCCGAGCGCGCGGTCGATGCGTCCGGCGCCCCCCTGAGCGGCCTCGTCCTCGGCGGAGACTCGGCGTTCGCGATCGGCGGCCAGATCCACGGCAAGCCGCACCATCCCGAGGTGGCGCTCGAGCGCTGGCGAGCGCAGCGCGGCAGGGCCGGGGACCTTCACTCCGGCCACTGGCTCATCGAGATGCGCGAGGGCACCGCCGTCGCCGCCGTCGGCGCCTCGGCCGTGGCGCGCGTCCAGTTCGCCGCCGACATCGACGACGACGAGCTGGAGGCCTACGTCGCCACCGGCGAGCCGCTCGCCGTCGCCGGGGCGTTCACAATCGATTCCAAGGGCGCCGGGTACATCGAGCGCATCGACGGCGACCCGCACGCGGTGGTCGGTCTGAGCATCCCGCTGCTGCGCACGCTGGTGCGCGAACTCGGGTACTCCTGGCACGACTTGTGGAATCGCTAGCGCGGATCACGCCGTTTTTGTTCCCACCGGACAACGGCGAGGGGCGCCGCGCGCAATAGGCTGAAGAACTATGGCTCGCATTTCGAAGGTCCTCATCGCGAACCGGGGGGAAATCGCCGTGCGCGTCATCCGCGCCGCCCGCGACTCCGGTATCGCTACGGTCGCCGTCTACGCCGACCAGGATCGGGATGCCCGGCACGTCAAGCTGGCCGATGAGGCCTACGCGCTCGACGGCGCCACCTCGGCCGAGACCTACCTCGTCATCGAGAAGCTGCTCTCGGTCGCTCGCCGCTCCGGGGCGAACGCCGTGCACCCCGGCTATGGTTTCCTCGCCGAGAACGCCGACTTCGCGCGCGCCGTCATCGACGCAGGCCTGATCTGGATCGGCCCCTCGCCCGACTCGATCGAGCGCCTCGGCGACAAGGTCAGCGCACGGCACGTCGCCGAGAAGGTCGGCGCTCCGCTCGCCCCCGGCACGCTCAACCCCGTCTCGGACGCGGCCGAGGTGCTCGAGTTCGTCGACCAGGTCGGACTGCCGGTCGCGATCAAGGCCGCCTTCGGCGGCGGCGGACGCGGCCTCAAGGTCGCCCGCACCCGCGAGGAGGTTCCCGAGCTGTTCGAGTCGGCGACGCGCGAAGCGGTCGCCGCCTTCGGTCGGGGCGAGTGCTTCGTCGAGAAGTACCTCGACGAGCCTCGCCACGTCGAGACCCAGTGCCTGGCCGACTCCGCCGGCAACGTCGTCGTCGTCTCGACGCGCGACTGCTCGCTGCAGCGGCGCCACCAGAAGCTCGTCGAGGAGGCCCCCGCGCCGTTCCTCACCGACGAGCAGCGCGACCTGCTCTACTCCTCCTCGAAGGCGATCCTCAAAGAGGTCGGCTACCTGGGCGCCGGCACCTGCGAATTCCTCATCGGCAAGGACGGCACAGTCTCCTTCCTCGAGGTGAACACGCGACTTCAGGTCGAGCACCCCGTCTCCGAAGAGGTCACCGGCATCGACCTGGTGCGCGAGCAGTTCCGCATCGCCGAGGGCGGCATCCTCGACTACGACGATCCCGAGACGCACGGCCACTCGATCGAGTTCCGCATCAACGGCGAAGACCCGGGACGCGGCTTCCTGCCGATGCCCGGCCCCGTGCACGTGCTGCGCTTCCCCGGCGGCCCCGGCGTGCGCGTCGACTCCGGCGTCACCACGGGCGACGTCATCTCGGGTGCCTTCGACTCGCTGCTGGCGAAGCTCATCGTCACCGGCCACACGCGTGAGGACGCGCTCGAGCGCGCGCGCCGCGCCCTCGACGAGTTCGAGGTCGCCGGCCTGCCCACGGTGCTGCCGTTCCACCGCAAGATCGTGCGCGATCCGGCCTTCACCGCCACCGACGGCCGCTTCGGCGTCTACACCCGCTGGATCGAGACCGAGTTCGACAACGATCTGGAGCCGTGGGGCGGCATCCTCGCCGACGCGGCCGCGCCCGAGAAGCGCCACAGCGTCGTCGTCGAGGTCGAGGGCAAGCGCGTCTCGGTATCGCTGCCGACGCAGCTGCTGCCCACCGCCGGATCCGTCTCCGCGGCTCCCGCGCCCAAGCGCCGCGCGGGCGGCGGCGGACTCGTCACCGCGACCGGCAACGCCGTGAAGGCGCCCATGCAGGCGACGATCATCAAGATCGCCGTCGCGGAGGGCGACACCGTCGTCAAGGGCGACCTCGTGGCCGTGCTCGAGGCGATGAAGATGGAGCAGCCGCTGACGGCGCACCGCGACGGCACGGTCGGCAAGATCGACGCCGCCGTCGGCACCACCGTCTCCGCCGGCCACGTCCTCCTCTCCATCAACGACTGACCCCTACCGTTTTCAGGAGTTTGTGTGACTGGAGTGACGCGTGACGCCTCGATTGCGTTCAACCGTCACTCTGCTCACGAACTCTCCTGAAAACGGTCGACCGCGGCGCGGATCTCTCGCTCGCAGGTCGGCCAATCGGTGGTGATCTGGCCATAGGTGAGCCGGATGACGACGAAGCCCCGCGCAGCCAGGGCACGATCGCGCGCCCGGTCGCGCTCGAACGCCTCGCGTCGGGAGTGGAACTCCCACCCGTCTGTCTCGATGATCACGCGGGTGCCGCGGATCCACGCGTCCACTCGGCCGACGCCGGGCACCTCGACCTGACGATCGACCACCAGCCCGAGTCGCTCGAGTCGTTGCGAGATGAGCGACTCCTGCCCTTCCTGCGTTCCTGAGCGGATGCTGGCCAGCCGAGCCGTCGCGAGCGACGTCGTCGCACCGAGCGACTCGACCAGTCGACTCGGGTCGAGCCCGTAGCGCCAGACGGCTGTCTCAACGCACGCGATCGCCGTCTCATGATCCGCCCACTGCGCGACCTGGACCAGGCAGGTCGGCAGCGGCACCCTCCAGCACTCCCGAGCCGCGGGCGCATCCACCCAGTGCAGTGCGAGCTCCCGATCGGCGATGTCCGGCGTTCTCACCGCATCGAGGCGCGGGTTGCGGATCCGAAGCCGCGATGCGTTCGGCGCAACCGCGACGTGCAGGCGACGATCGAGGCCCGACCAGAGCCGGTAGCTGCGGGCGGCGCTCACCCCCGCCAGGCGGCCGCCGACTCGCGCGGCGAGGGTCGCATCCCACGGGGCGTCGTGCGTCGCGTAGTGCGCGCGACGGACGCGGCGGATCTGGTTGGCACGGACGGCCGCGGTGATCGCAAAACCGTCACATCCGCCGTGAATCAGCTGCTGACGAGTGGCGACCCCGCCGAGACCCGCGATGATCTCGGTCGCCGACGTCACCCATTGATGGTGGCGTCACGGCGCGGCGCGTGCTCGGCCGTCCGCCAGCCTGTGAAAGCTACCCCGCTGTGAACGACCCGTCGTCCCTACGTTTTTCAGGAGTTTGTGTGACCGGTGGGGCCAGAGTCGACCAACGACACAACTCCCACCGCATCCGTCACACAAACTCCTGAAAACGGGGGGGGTCAGTCGACGATGTGCATGGCGCGGGCGGCGTCGGTGATGCTGCCCGAGAGCGAGGGGTAGACGCTGAACGCGCTCGCCAGCTGGTCGACCGTCAGCCGGTGCTCGACGGCGAGCGCGATCGGCAGAATCAGGTCGGATGCCTTCGGCCCCACGATCACCCCGCCGATCACCGTTCCCGAGCCCGTGCGCGCGAACAGCTTCACGAAGCCGTCCTTGATCCCCATCATCTTCGCGCGCGGGTTCGACGGCAGGTCGAGCTTGTAGATCTCGCCCTGCGCGATCCCGTCCTCGATCTGCTTCTGGCTCCAGCCGACGGTCGCCACCTCGGGCTGGGTGAAGATGTTCGAGGTGACGTTGCGCAGCTCTGTCGGCGACACCGCATCCCCCATCGCGTGGAAGATCGCGCTGCGTCCCTGCATCGAGGCCACCGAGGCGAGCGGCAGGAAGTCGCTGCAGTCGCCCGCCGCGTACACCGACGGCATGGAGGTGCGCGCCACCCGGTTGACGCGGATGTGACCCGACTCGGTCAGCTGGACGCCCGCCTCCTCGAGTCCGATCCCCGCCGTGTTCGGGATCGCGCCGACCGCCATCAGGCAGTGCGAGCCCTCGACGGTGCGGCCGTCGGAGAGCGTGACCATGACGCCGTCCTCGGTGCGGTCGATGTGGTCGGCGCGCGACTTGGAGAGCACCGTCATGCCGTTGCGCGTGAAGACCTTCTCGATCACCGCGGCCGCGTCGGCGTCCTCACCGGGCAGCACCTGGTCACGGCTCGAGATCAGGGTGACGCGTGCGCCGAGGGCCCGGTAGGCGGAGGCGAACTCGGCGCCGGTGACACCCGACCCGACGACGATCAGGTGCTCGGGCACCACCTCGAGCGAGTAGAGCTGCTTCCAGGTGAAGATCCGCTCGCCGTCGGGCTTCGCGGTCGGCAGCTCGCGCGGGCTCGCCCCGACCGCCACCACGATCGTGTCGGCATCGATCGAGTCGAAATCGGTGCGCGCCCTGCCCTTGCCGGTGGAGACGACGATCCGGTTCGGGCCGTCGAGCCGCCCGTCGCCGGCGACGATCTTCACACCCGCCCGGATGAGCTGCGCCCGCATGTCCTCCGACTGCTGGCGCGCGAGCATCAGCAGCCGCTGGTTGACCGCCGCCAGGTTCACGGTGACCTCGGGACGCACGGCGCGGCCGGCATCCGTCCGGGTGAAGAACTGCACGCCCAGGTCGGCCGCCTCGCCGATCGCGCTGGCCGCCTCCGCGGTCGCGATGAGCGTCTTGGAGGGCACGACGTCGGTCAGCACGGCGGAGCCGCCGACCCCGACGCGCTCCACCAGCGTCACCTCCCCGCCGAGCTGCGCCCCGGCCAGGGCTGCTTCGAATCCGCCCGGACCGCCGCCGAGAATCGCGATCCGCTGAGTACGCTCGAAATGGGACGACATGCCCCCATTCTTGTGCATCGATCGGATGCCCCGAGCCACCGTAAAGTGAGTGTCATGTCTGCACGACCCACCATGAATCCCCTCGACGACCCGGCCGCCGACCCGTTCGAGATCGCCCGCCTCGCCGCCGAGCAGCTGGCCGCCGCCACCGGCGTCGAGCGCCACGACATCGCGCTCACCCTCGGCAGCGGGTGGGGTGCCGCCGCGGAGCTTCTCGGCGAGACGGTCGCGCAGGTCCCGGCGACCGAGATCGTCGGCTTCAGCACCTCGGGCGTCGCCGGGCATTCGGGCACGCTCCGCAGCATCCGCCTTGCCTCCGGGAAGCACGCACTGGTGATCGGCGCGCGCACCCACTACTACGAGGGCCACGGCGTGCGCCGCGTCGTCCATTCGGTGCGCACCGCCGCGGCGGCCGGCGCGAAGGCCATGGTGCTCACCAACGGCGCGGGCGGGATCAAGGACCACTGGACGCCCGGCACCCCGGTGCTGATCAGCGATCACATCAACCTGACCGCCGATTCACCGCTCGAGGGCGCCACCTTCGTCGACCTCACCGACCTGTACTCTTCGCGGCTGCGCGCGATCGCGCGCGCGGTGGATGCGAGCCTCGACGAGGGCGTCTACTGCCAGTTCCGCGGTCCGCACTACGAGACCCCGGCCGAGGTGCAGATGGCGAAGACCATCGGCGGCCACATCGTCGGCATGTCGACGGCGCTGGAGGCGATCGCGGCGCGCGAGGCCGGCATGGAGGTGCTCGGGATGTCCCTCATCACGAACCTCGCCGCCGGCATCTCCGCCGAGGCGCTCAGCCACGCCGAGGTGCTGCAGTCCGGCAAGGACGCGGAGCCGGTGATCACGCAGCTGCTGGCGCGCATCGTGGAGCAGCTGTGAGCGAGCGCACCGAGCTCATCGAGCGAGCGCGCGAGTGGATGGCGCAGGACCCGGACGAGGCGACGCGCGCCGAGCTGGATGCGCTCCTCGCCCTCGTCGACACCGGCAGCGAGCAGGCGGCGGCGGATCTCGCCGAGCGCTTCTCGGGACGTCTGCAGTTCGGCACCGCCGGTCTTCGCGGGGCGATGGGGGCGGGCCCGCAGCGCATGAACCGCGTCGTCGTGGCGCAGGCCGCCGCGGGGCTCGGGTTCTTCCTGAAGTCCCGCGAGCCGAACCCCTCGGTCGTGATCGGCTACGACGGCCGCCACAATTCGCGCGTGTTCGCGGAGGATTCGGCCGAGATCCTGCAGGGCCTCGGGGTGGCCGCGACCGTCCTGCCGAGGATGCTCCCGACGCCGGTGCTGGCCTTCGCGGTGCGGGAGCTGCGTACCAGCGCCGGCATCATGGTGACCGCGTCGCACAACCCGGCCGCCGACAACGGCTACAAGGTGTACCTCGGCGGGGCCGACGGCGGCTCCCAGATCGTGCCGCCCGCGGACGGGCTGATCGCCGCGGAGATCGATCGGGTCGCGAGCGGCTCGATCGCGAGCCTGACCCGATCGTCGGAGTATGCGACGGCCCCCGAGTCGGTGATCGCCGCGTACGTGGAGCGCACCGCGCACGCTGCGCGCCACATCGCCCCGCTCACGATCGCCTACACCCCGATGCACGGTGTCGGCCTGGAGATCTTCGAGAGCACGCTGGCCGCGGCGGGGTTCCCCGCCGCCCAGGTGGTTGCGGAGCAGGCTCAGCCCGATCCCGACTTCCCCACCGTCGCCTTCCCGAACCCGGAGGAGCCCGGCGCGATGGACCTGGTGCTCGCGCGGGCCGCCGAGAGCGGCGCCGACCTGGCGATCGCCAACGATCCGGATGCGGACCGCGTCGCCGTCGGCATCCCCACCTCGAATGGCTGGCAGCGTCTCAGCGGCAACGAGGTCGGCTGGCTGCTCGGCTGGGAGGCTGCCCGGGCCGCCGACAGCGGCACGCTCGCCAACTCGCTCGTCTCCTCCCCCGCTCTCGGGGCCGTCGCCGAGCGCTACGGGCTCGAGCACGCGGAGACGCTCACCGGCTTCAAGTGGATCTCCCGTGCCCCCGAACTCGTCTTCGGCTACGAGGAGGCGCTCGGCTATCTCGTCAACCCGGACACCGTCCGCGACAAGGACGGCATCTCGGCCGCGCTCGCGGTGCTCTCGCTCGCCGCGGAGCTGCGCGGCCGCGGCGAGACGCTGGCGGACCGGCTGGAGCAGTTCGCCGCCGAGTTCGGCGGCTACGCCTCCGGCCAGATCTCGATCCGCGTGACCGACCTCAGCGAGATCTCGCGGCTCAGTGCGGCCCTGCGTGAGAACCCGCCGCGCACGATCGGCGGCATCGAGGTCACCGCGATCGAGGATTTCCTCGCCGGCGTGGGCGACTATCCGCGCAGCGACATCCTGCGCTTCCGGCTCGCTGGCGGCGGCCGGGTCATCGTGCGTCCGAGCGGCACCGAGCCGAAGCTCAAGTGCTACCTGGATGCCGTCTCCCACGAGGGCGACGGCGCCCAGCGCCTGGCTGCCGCGCAGGCGACACTGGACCGCCTCGACGCGGGGATGCGCGAACTGCTCCGCTGACCGCCGCCGACGCGGCGGCTCCGAGTCGCGGCCGCCGAGCAGGCGAGAGACTCCTGCAGCGCTCAGCTATGACGTCAGTTCCGCCCCCCGAAATATGGGGGTGTTGATATGGCAAACATTCCCGAGATTTCGGGTTACTGTAGTGCATTCCCGAATCCACCGGACTTGGGACGCGCCCGGCTGGTAACCGGGCGCGCGCGGCGCTGTGATGCCCTGATCAATCGCAGCGCCGCGCCCCGATTTCGGTTGCGTCAGCCGAGCGCCTTCTCGAGCTTGACGGTGAGTTCGGCCGTGTCGAAGTAGTTCTCGACCACGACCACGTCGGCGTACGTCTTTCCGATGGCGGTCACGAACTCCGGACTGGTGAGAATCACCTGCGCGTCGTCGGCCTCGTCGTGCAGCGAGTTCAGGTCGGTGGCGACCACGGTCGCCTCGATGCCGAGACGGCCCAGGACTCGCTCGGCGTTCACCTTGAGGATGCCGCTCGTGCCCACGCCCGCCCCGCAGATCGCCACGATCTTCATGCCGGCTCCCGCCCGGCGCCGACCGGCGGCACGCTCAGGATCGACCGCACCTTGTCGGCGGTCGTCGCCTCGGCGATGCGTTCGACCGCATCCGAGTCGTTGAAGGTGTTGGCCAGCTGGGCGACGAACCCGATGTGCCGATCGTTCGCCGTCACCGCGAGGCCGAGCACGACCCGAACCGGGTCGTTGTGCGGGTGGCCGAACGCGACCGGCTCCGCCAGCGTCGCCACCGCGAAGCCGTCGGCGAGCACCTCGGGGCCGGGACGCGCGTGCGCGAGCGCCAGGCCCGGCGCGATCACCACGTAGGGCCCGTGCTCCTCGATCATGCGCACCATCGACTCCGTGTACTCCGGCTTCGCTGCGCCCGTCGCCACGAGCCCCGCGCCGACGACCGCGACCGCAGCACGCCAATCGGCGGCAGCCGCGCCGAGCGCGACGGCCGCATCGGGAAGCGGAGGGAGCGACATCACGCGGCCTCGAAGCCCCCCTCGATCAGCTCAATGAGCTCCTGGCGCTCGTCGAGCGGCAGGAACGCGGCCTCGGCGGCATTGAGCTGGAACGCGAGCAGATCCTCCAGGCCGTAGCCGAACGCATCGACGAGCAGTCCGAGCTCGCGGGTGAGCGTGGTGGCGCTCATCAGGCGGTTGTCGGTGTTGACGGTCACCCGGAATCCGAGCTGGTAGAGCGTGTCGAACGGGTGCGCCGACATCTCGGTGCCCCAGGCGGCGATCGCACCGGTCTGCAGATTCGAGCTCGGGCTGGTCTCCAGCGCGATGCTGCGGTCGCGCACCCACTGGGCGACGCGGCCGAGCGAGACGTAGTTGTTGTCGTCGTCGCGCGACTCCACCGTGATGTCGTCGGCGACGCGGACGCCGTGGCCCAGCCGCAGCGCGTGACCGTCGACGAGGGCACCCCGGATGCTGTCGGGGCCGTCCGCCTCGCCGGCGTGAATGGTGGCGGGGAACATCTCGCGGGCCAGCAGGTCGAAGGCGTCGCTCATCCGCGACGGCGGGAAGCCCGCCTCGGGGCCGGCGATGTCGAAGCCGACCACACCGCGGTCACGGTGGCGCAGGGCCAGTTCGGCGATCTCGAGACCCCGATCCAGGTGGCGCATCGCACTCACGAGCTGGCCGACGCGGATGTGCGATCCGGCGGCGCGGGCGGCGGCGACTCCGGCATCGAGGCCCGCCTGCACGGCCTCGACGGCCGCGTCGAGGCTCAGCCCCGCGCTCACGTGCTGCTCCGGCGCCCAGCGGATCTCGCCCCACACGACGCCGTCATCGGCGAGGTCGGCGACGAACTCGCGCGCGACCCGCTCCAGGCCGTCGGCGGTCTGCATCACCGAGGTGGTGACGTCGAAGGTCTTCAGATACTCGACGAGCGAGCCCGAGTCGCTCTTCTCCGCGAACCAGGCGCCGAGCGCCTCCGCGTCGCCCACGGGCGCGCCGCCCGGCAGCTCGATGCCGTGCGCATCGGCGAGCTCCAGGATCGTCGCCGGGCGCAGGCCGCCGTCGAGGTGATCGTGCAACGACACCTTCGGAAGGGCCTTCAGGACAGACGGTTCCGCGACATCGCTCATGGCTACCAGCGTAGTTGGGAGTCGCCTGGAAATTCCCCCGGATCGGTGGGGATTACGCTCGAAGCATGACGGCACGGAAGATCATCCTGGACTGCGATCCCGGTCACGACGACGCGATCGCGATGCTGCTGGCGCACGGCAGCCCCGAGGTCGAGCTGGTGGCCGTCACCACGGTCGCCGGCAACGCCTCGCTGGCGAATGTGACCCGCAACGCGCTGTCGGTGGCGCGCATCGCCGGGATCACCGGCATCCCGTTCGCTGCCGGGGCCGCGCGCCCGCTCGTGCGGCGCACCGAGTTCGCGCCGACGATCCACGGCGACTCGGGTCTCGACGGGCCGGAGCTGCCCGAACCCGAGATCGAGCTGGATCCGCGCTCGGCGGCGCAGCTGATCATCGACCTGGTGATGGCGCACGAGCCGGGTGAGATCACGCTCGTTCCGACCGGAGCGCTGACCAACATCGCCCTCGCGGCGCGGCTCGAGCCGCGCATCGTGCCGCGCGTGCGCGAGGTCGTGCTGATGGGCGGCGGCGTGCACGTCGGCAACTGGAACGCGACCAGCGAGTTCAACATCGTCATCGACCCCGAGGCCGCGCACATCGTCTTCAACGAAGACTGGCCGCTCACCATGGTCGGCCTCGATGTGACGCACCAGGCGCTTGCGACGGATGCGGTTCGTGATGCGATCACCGAGCTCGACACCGTGCCGGGCCGTTTCACCCTCGAGCTGCTGGACTTCTTCGCCGACACCTACCGTCGCGAGCAGGGCTTCACGTATCCGCCGGTGCACGACCCGGTCGCGGTCGCGTATGTGATCGACCCGAGCGTGCTGCACGTCGTGAAGGCGCCGCTCGACGTCGAGCTGTCGGGAGCGCTCACCCTCGGCATGACCGTCGCCGACCTGCGGATGCCGGCGCCGGCCGACTGCCGCACGCAGGTCTCGCTCGGCCTCGACCAGGAGCGCTTCTGGTCGCTCGTGGTCTCCGCCCTGCGCCGCATCGGCTGACCCGACCCGCCCCGCGCCCGGCGGAGGGGTCAGGCGATGCGGTCGGCGATGAGGGGGCCGCCGGTGAGGATCTCGTCGCCGGGGTCGCCGATGCGGTAGGCGCCGTCGAGGGCCTCCAGGGCGCGGTCGAAGCGCGCCGCATCCTCGGCACCGAGGGTGAACAGCGGGTCACCCGTGCGCACCTCGTCGCCGGGCTTCTTGTGCAGGTCGATGCCCGCCGAATGGATGACCGGGTCCTGCTGGCGCGCCCGGCCCGCCCCGAGTCGCCACGCCGCGATCCCGAACGGGAGCGCCTGCTGCTCGACGAGCACGCCGTCGCGCTCGGCCCGCACCACGTGGCTCTCGCGCGGGGCCGGCAGCGCCGCGTCCGGGTCGCCGCCCTGGGCCTGGATCATGGAGCGCCAGGTGTCCATCGCCTTGCCCGAGTCGAGCTGCCCCTCGACGTCGGCGTCGGGGACGCCCGCCAGATCGAGCATCTCGCGGGCGAGGGCAAGCGTCAGCTCGCGCACGTCGGCAGGGCCGCCGCCGGCGAGCACCTCGACCGATTCGCGCACCTCGTTGGCGTTGCCGATCGCAAACCCGAGCGGCACGTTCATGTTGGTCAGCAGCGCCCGGGTGGCGACACCGGCGTCGGTGCCGAGGCGCACCATCGTCTCGGCGAGCTCGCGGCTGCGCGCCGGGTCCTGCAGGAAGGCGCCCGAGCCGAACTTCACGTCGAGCACCAGGGCGGCGGTGCCTTCGGCGATCTTCTTGCTCATGATCGAGGAGGCGATCAGCGGAATCGACTCGACGGTGCCGGTGATGTCGCGCAGCGCGTAGAGCTTGCCGTCGGCCGGGGCGAGCCCGGATCCGGCGGCGCAGATCACGGCGCCGACTTCCTCGAGCTGCGCCATGAACTCCTCGTTGGAGAGCGCGGCGCGCCAGCCGGGAATCGACTCGAGCTTGTCGAGCGTGCCGCCGGTGTGGCCGAGCCCGCGCCCGGAGAGCTGCGGCACGGCGACGCCGAACGACGCCACGAGCGGCGCGAGCGGCAGGGTGATCTTGTCGCCCACTCCGCCGGTCGAGTGCTTGTCGGTGGTGCGCTTGCTCAGGCTCGAGAAGTCGAGGCGCTCGCCGCTCGCGATCATCGCCAGGGTGAGGTCGCGGATCTCGTCGCGGCCCATCCCGTTGAGGAAGATCGCCATCGTCATGGCCGACATCTGCTCGTCGGCGACATAGCCGCGGGTGTAGGCGTCGACGAGCCAGTCGATCTGCGGTGTCGTCAGCTCGCCGCCGTCGCGCTTGGTGCGGATCAGGTCGACGACGTCAAAGGGCTCGACGCTCATGATTCTCGATACTCCTGCAGGGTTCGGGGCCCGAAGGCGTCGGGCAGCACCTCGTCGATCGTCTTGATGCCGGAAACCGTCTCGAGCAGCATGCCGTCGGCGGAATGCTCGAACAGCAGCTGCCGGCACCGTCCGCAGGGCATGAGCGCGTTGCCGTGCCCGTCGACGCAGGTGAAGGCGACCAGCTTGCCGCCGCCCGACATCCAGAGCGCCGACACCAGTGAGCACTCGGCGCAGAGCGTGACCCCGTAGGAGGCGTTCTCGACGTTCGCGCCGGTGATGACGCGCCCGTCGTCGACGATCGCCGCGACCCCGACCGGGAAGTTGGAATAGGGAACATAGGCATGAACCAGCGCGGCGCGCGCCTCGGCGCGCAGCGCGTCCCAGTCGATCTCGGACATCGTCAGCTCTTGACGTACGGCTGGCCGTCGGCCGCCGGCGGACGTGACCGCCCGACCAGGCCGGCGACCGCGAAGATGGTCACCAGGTACGGGAGCATCAGCATGAACTCGCTGGGCACCGGCGACCCGATCACGCTGAGCGCGTTCTGCAGGTTGGAGGCGAACCCGAACAGCAGTGCTGCGAGCACGGCGCGGATCGGATCCCAGCGTCCGAAGATCACGGCGGCGAGGGCGATGAAGCCCGCGCCGGCGGTCATGTCCTTGTTGAACGCGCCGACGGATCCGAGGGTGATGAACGCACCGCCGAGACCGGCGATCGCGCCCGCGAGCGCCACGTTCCAGAACCGGGTGCGGTTGACGTTGATGCCGACGGTGTCGGCGGCGGTCGGGTGCTCGCCGACCGAGCGAAGACGCAGTCCCCACCGGGTCTTGTAGAGCCCGTAGGCGACGAGGGCGACGATCACGTACATCAGGTAGACGATCACCGTCTGACGGAACAGCGCCGGACCGATCAGCGGGATCTCGCTGAGCAGCGGGATGGCGATGGTCTCGAAGCGATCGGGCGAGTTGAAGGTGGAGCTGTCTTCGCTCAGCCACTTGGAGAACAGGAAGCCCGTGAGTCCGGAGATCAGCACGTTGATGACCACCCCGACGATCACCTGGTTGACGAGGTAGCGGATCGCGAAGGTGGCGAGGATGAACGAGACGAGCATCCCGGCGACGGCAGCCGCGACGAGCCCGGCGAGCGGGATCCCCGTGATGCTGCCGACGACGGCCGACACGAAAGCACCCGCGAGCAGCTGGCCTTCGATGGCGATGTTGATCACACCGCCGCGCTCCGAGATCACGCCGCCCATGGCACCGAAGATCAGCGGCACCGACAGCGCGATCGTGCCGGTCAGCAGACCCGGCACCTGCAGGGTGCTGCCGGCCGCAGCCCAGGCAAGGAAGCCGAAGAGGAGCACCGCCGCACCCGCGATGGGCATCCAGCTCGGAACCCGCTGGCCGCGCCGAACGAGCAGCGCCGACCAGACGGCGACGACCGCGGTGAGGATCGTCACGACGACGCCCGAGGCGAGCGCCGGGAACTCAGCGACCGGCAGCTGGAGCAGGTCGGTTCGAGCCGAGAAGTTGAAGCGCGTCGGGGCGTCCTCGGCCAGGAGCACAAAGAGCACGAACGCGACGACGGTGAGGCCGGCGAACGCGACCGGGACCTTCCACCGGCCCTTCTGGGCGACGCCGGTGGCCGCGGTGCTTTCAGGAGCGAGCTTGGTCACGCGGCCACCGCCTTCGACTCGGCACCGGTCTTGGCACCGGGGATGCGGAAGATCGCCCGCACGAGCGGCGGTGCCGCGATGAACAGGACGATGAGCGACTGGACGACCAGCACGATGTCGATCGGGACGCCCTGGGAGGCCTGCATCGTGAAGCCGCCGGTCTTGAACGCGCCGAACAGGATTCCGGCGGCGAACACGCCCCACGGTCGCGAGCGCCCGAGCAGGGCGACGGTGATGGCGTCGAAGCCGATTCCCGCATCCACCGCGCTCGTGAAGCCGCTCGTCACCGTGCCCAGCACCTCGGTCGATGCCGCGAGTCCGGCATAGCCGCCCGCGATGAGCATCACGTAGAGGTACATGCGCTCGACCTTGATGCCCGCGGTGCGCGCGGCATCCGGGTTGAACCCGACAGCCCGGAACTTGAAGCCGAGGCTCGAGCGCTCGAGGAGCCACCAGGCCAGGACCGTGGAGGCGACCACGAGGACGAAGCCCCAGTGCAGGTTGAAGGGCGAGCCGAAGATCGCCGGCAGCACGGCCGTCTCGGCCGCGGGCGGCGACTTCGGGTTGTTCGACGCCGGGTTCTGCAGCACCGGGGTGCGCAGCAGGTAGGAGACCAGGTAGAACGCGACGTAGTTCAGCATGATCGTCACGATCACCTCGTGCGCGCCGGTGCGCGCCTTGAGGAATCCGGCGATGCCGCCCCAGAGCGCGCCGCCGATGATGCCGAGCAGCACCGCGACGACGAGGTGCACGCCGACCGGCAGATCGAACGCGAAGCTCGCGTAGCCGGCGAACGCGGCGCCGATGATGATCTGCCCTCGTCCGCCGATGTTGAACAGGCCCACCCGGAACGCGATGGCAACGCCCAGCCCGGCGGCGATCAACGGCGTGGCGAACACCAGCGTCTGCGTGATCGGACGGATCGCGAGCAGCAGGTCGTCGCGACGGGCATCGTAGATCGCTCCCTGGAACAGGGCGACGTACGCGCCGCTGATCGACTGCCAGATCGCGCCGAAGGTGTCGGCTGGGCGGCTGAAGAAGTAGCCCGCGGCCTCCTGCACATCAGGGTCGGTGATGGCGATCAGGATGCCGCCGATCAGGACCGCCAGCAGGATCGCCAGCAGCGACAGCAGCGCGTTCCCGGTGGTGATCTCGGTGAGCGCTCGCCGCCACCGGTTCGTCTCGGCGGGCGCCCCCGGCGTCTGTTCCGTCGTCATGCTGCGTCCTCCGCCTTCTCGCCCGCCATCATCAGACCGAGCTTCTCGCGCGGGGTGTCCGCCGGCACGATGCCGACGATCCCGCCCTTGTACATGACCGCGATGCGATCGGCGAGCGCGGTCACCTCATCGAGTTCCGTCGACACGACCACGACCGGGATTCCCGCGTCGCGCGCCGACACGATCTGCTCGTGCACGAATTCGATCGAGCCGACGTCGAGCCCGCGCGTCGGCTGGGCGGCCACCAGCAGCTTGAGCTCGCGACTCAGTTCGCGCGCGAGCACCACCTTCTGCTGGTTTCCGCCGGAGAGCCGGCCGACCGGCGTCTGCCGACCGGGGGCTCGGATGTCGAACTCCGCGATCTTCTCGTCGGCGAAGGTCGCGAGGTAGTCGAGCTTCAGGCTTCCCCGCTCGACGAACGGCTCCCCGTCGGAGCGGTCGAGCATGAGGTTCTCGGCGATCGTGAACTCGGCCACGAGCCCGTCGACCTTGCGGTCCTCGGGGATGAATCCGACACCCGCCTCGAGGACCTCGCTGACGTGGCGTCCGACCAGTTCGACCCCGTTCAGCAGGATCGAGCCGCGCAGTCGCGGCTGGAGACCCATGATCGCTTCGGTGAACTCGGTCTGCCCGTTGCCCTGCACGCCGGCGATCGCGACGACTTCGCCGCCGCGCACCTCGAGGTCGAGATTGTCGACGACACGGTGTCCGCGCGCGTCGACGACGGTGAGCCCGTGCACGACGAACGACTCGTCGCGGAGAGTCGGGGGCTCCTTGTCCACCGTCAGGTCGACGGCGCGCCCGACCATGAGCGAGGCGAGCTCGGCGTTCGTGGCGGTGGGGACGGCCTCGCCGACCACCTTGCCGAGTCGGATGACCGTGATGCGGTCGGCGACCTCTCGCACCTCGCGGAGCTTGTGGGTGATGAAGACGATGGAGGCGCCGCCCTCCTTGAGCTGGCGCATGATCGCCATCAGCTCGTCGGTCTCCTGCGGCGTGAGCACCGCGGTCGGCTCGTCGAAGACGAGCACGCGCGCGTCCTGCGACAGCGCCTTGATGATCTCGACCCGCTGCTGCACGCCGACGGGGAGGTCTTCGACGAGCGCATCCGGGTCGATGTCGAAGCCGAATCGCTCCGCCAGCTCCCGCACCTTCGCCCGCGCGCCGTCCAGATCCAGCCGTCCGCCCCAGCGGGTGGTCTCGTGGCCGAGCATCACGTTCTCGGCGACGGTGAAGACCGGGATCAGCATGAAGTGCTGGTGGACCATCCCGATGCCGGCGGCCATCGCGTCGCCGGGGCCGGAGAAGTGCTGCACCTTGTCGTCAAGGAGGATCTCGCCCTCGTCGGCACGGTACAGCCCGTACAGCACGTTCATCAGGGTCGACTTGCCGGCGCCGTTCTCACCGAGCAGAGCGTGGATCTCACCCGCCTGGACCTCCAGGTCGATGTGGTCGTTCGCGACGAGTGCGCCGAAGCGTTTGGTGATTCCTCGCAACTCGAGTTTCACGTCGATGTCCTTTCGTCGCGGTGCGGCGGCAGTGCCGAGCCCAGCGTATCCGGAGCCGAAAAAGTTGGGGAGAACAGGAGCGGGGAAGCCGACCCGAAGGCCGACCTCCCCGCTCCGTGGTGCGAGTTAGCCCGCGAGGTACGAGGTGACCTCGATGTCGCCCGCGATGATCCCCGCGATGAGCGCGTCGATCTCGGCAGCGAGCTCGCTGTCCACCTGGCTCTCGTAGTCGTGGAACGGCGCGATGCCGATTCCACCGTTCTCCAGCGTGCCGACGTACGGCGTCGCGTCGAACGAGCCCTCGCCGACCGCCGTCACGACGTCAGCCGTCGCAACCGAGATCTGCTTGAGGATCGAGGTCAGGAACAGGTCCGCGTTGTCGGGGTCGGTCACGGTGAGGTCCGCGTCGACGCCGATCATGACGATCGACTCGCCCGAGTCACGGACCGCCTCGACGGCGCTGAGGTAGATCGGTCCGCCGACCGGGAGCAGCACGTCGGCACCCTGGTCGATGAGGTTCTGCGCGGCGTTGCGCGCATCCGTTCCGGCCTCGAACGAACCGATGAAGGTTCCGTCCTGAGCGTCGCGGTCCCAGCCGAGCACCTCGACCGAGGCGCCCTTCTCCGAGTTGTAGTAGTCGACGCCCTGCGCGAAGCCGTCCATGAAGATGGAGACCGTCGGGAAGTTCATTCCGCCGAAGGTTCCGACGACGCCGCTCGTGGTGTAGCTCGCGGCAACGTAGCCCGCGAGGAACGCTGCACCGGCGGTGTCGAACAGGATCGGCTTGATGTTGTCGGAGTCGGTCGCACCGTCGAAGTCGGCGTCGCCGAAGTCATCGATGATCGCGAAGCTGACGTCGGGGTTGGCGAGCGCCGCCTCCGAGGTGGCCGCCGAGAGGTTGAAGCCGACCGTCACGACCAGGTCGCAGCCCTCGGCGACGAGGTTCTCGATGTTCGGCAGGTAGTCGGCGTCGGTGTTGGACTCGACCGCGATGTAGTCGGCTCCGAGCTCCTCGGTCGCCGTCTCGATGCCGCCGAGCGACAGCTCGTTGAACGAGTTGTCGTCGAAGCCGCCGAAGTCGGAGACGATGCAGGGCAGGTAGTCGATCGCGCCGTCGGTGTCGCCGCCGTCTTCGGGCGCCGACGCACAGCCGGTGAGCACGAGCGCGCTCGTGCCGAGCACGGCGAGACCGGCGAGACCGGTCTTGCGGAAAGTGATTGTCACGGTGTCCTCCAAGAATGCGCGCACGGCAGGATGCCGAGCGTTTTCCTCACGTTACCCAATTCGTCGCCGTCTGCCGACCGCCGGCACCGAGTGATGACCGAAGCGTTACAAACCTGGGATTGTGGTGAAACGATTCGGAAATGTTGAGCCCGTCAACACAGTTTTTCGGCTCGAAACGGCGGATTCGTGCGCTACAGGACGCCGTCGCGCCCCGACAGCTTGAGGGCGTCGACCACGCTCTTCACCCGCTGCGCATGCTCGCTCGTCGTCACCAGCAGCGCATCCGGCGTGTCGACCACGACGATGTCCTGCACGCCGATGAGGGAGATGATCCGGTCGGTCGTCGAGATGACGATGCCGCTGGCGGAGTCGGACAGCACCCGCGCGTGCTCGCCAAGAATGGCGAGGTTGGCGGGTCGACCAGCCGAGTGGAGCTTCGCGATCGAAGCGAAGTCGCCGACGTCGTCCCAGCCGAAGCGCCCGGGGATCACCGCGAGGCGACCAGCCTCCGCGGCGGGCTCGGCAACCGAGTAGTCGATCGCGATCTTGATCAGCGTCGGCCAGACCCGGTCGACGACCGGCCCCCGTCGCGCCGGGTCATCCCAGGCCTCCGCCAGCTCCTCCAGTCCCGCGAGCAGTTCGGGCTGCGTCGCCCCGATCTCCTCCAGCAGACGATCGGCGCGGGCGATGAACATTCCCGCGTTCCACAGGTGGTGGCCTTCACCGACATACCGGCGCGCGGTCTCGAGGTCAGGCTTCTCGACGAAGCTCTCGACGCGCAGCGCATCGGGGGCGCCCTCAATCGCGAGAGCCTCGCCGCAGTGGATGTAGCCGAAGCCCACGGCGGGCTCGTTCGGGGTGATTCCGATCGTCGCGATGTACCCGGCGTCGGCAGCGATCACCGCCTGCTCGACGGCGCTGCGGAACTTCGCCGGCTCGTGGATGACGTGATCGGCGGCGAAGGAGCCGATGATGACGTCCGGCTCACGCCGGCGAAGGATCGCGGCAGCCAGCCCGATCGCGGCGGTCGAGTCCTTCGGCTCGCTCTCCAGCACGACGTTCGGGTCGGTCAGTTCAGGAACTTGGCTCTCGACCGCCGCGCGGTGTGCGCGCCCCGTGACGACCATCACGCGATCCGGTCCAGAGATCGGCGCCAGCCGCTCCCAGGTCGCCCGCAGAAGCGTCTGGCCCGAGCCGGTGAGGTCATGCAGGAACTTGGGCGCATCCGCGCGCGACAGCGGCCACAGCCGGGAACCCACTCCGCCCGCGGGAATCACACTGTAGAACCGGTCCAACGCAGACGATCGCTCAGCCATGCGCACCACTCTACGCACCGTGCGTCAACTCAATTCGACAGACCGCGTACACCCGCTCGTTACCCACGCTCTCTAGCGTCGAGGAAAGCCGGGAGGTGGATCATGGGACGTCGAGTCGCGGTCGTCAGCGAGAGCTTCCTTCCGACCCTCAACGGCGTGACGACAAGCGTCATCAAGCTGCTGGAGCACCTCGCCGATCGTGGCGACGAGGCGATGCTGATCGTGCCCGCAGCAGGATCGCCGCGACAGTTCGCCGGGTTCCCGGTGCACGAGGTTCCCGCTCTCGCCTACCGGCAGTTCCCGGTGGGCCTGCCCAACTCGCAGATCAGCGGCCTGCTGGCGCGCTTCCGCCCCGACGTGGTGCACGTCGCCTCGCCGTTCCTGCTCGGCGCCCAGTCCATCGCGGCGGCCAACCGCCTCGATGTGCCGACAGTGGCGATCTACCAGACGGATGTCTCCGGCTATGCGCGCCGCAACCGACTCGCCGTCGCCTCCAACTTCGCCTGGCGGATCGTGCGCTGGATCCACGAAGGCGCCGACCTCACCCTCGCCCCCTCCTCGACCTCGATCGCCGCGCTGGAGGAGGCGGGCGTTCCCCGCCTGGAGCGCTGGGGACGCGGGGTCGACACCGACCGCTACCACCCGGGGCACCGCTTCACCGCGCGCGCCCGCGAACTGCGCTCGGAGCTCGCCCCGAACGGCGAGGTCATCCTCGGCTACGTCGGTCGCATCGCCCCGGAGAAGAGCCTCGAGCGGCTCGCCGAACTGGCGGGGATCCCGGGCATCCGCCTCGTGATCGTCGGCGGCGGCCCGGCGATGCCGAGCGTCACCCGGGCCCTTGAGGGGATGCCGGTGACCTATCTCGGCGAGCTGCGCGGCGAGGATCTGTCGGCCGCCTACGCGAGCTTCGATGTGTTCGTGCACACCGGCACCGAGGAGACGTTCGGCCAGACGCTGCAGGAAGCGCACGCGAGCGGGCTCGCCGTCGTCGCGCCGCGCGCGGGCGGACCGATCGACCTGATCGAGGACCAGGTCGACGGGGCGCTGTACGACCCAACGGCGGACGGGGCCCTCGAGGCCGCCGTGCGCCCGCTCGTCGCCGACGCCGAGCTGCGCGCCCGCTGGGGCGAGGCGGGCCGTCGGAAGGTCATCGGCCGCACCTGGGGTCGCCTCTGCGACGAGCTGCTCGGCCACTACGACGAGGTGATCGCGGCACGCCGCGGCGCCGTCACATCTCTCGATATCAAGACAAAGTAAGGTCGACCTCAGAAGCGGCCGTCGGTGCGAGCGCACTAGACTGGCCGTGTCCGAAGCAATGCGACCGGCGTGCCACCCGTCGACCGCGACGGAGACCCCGAGGAGAAGTCCGTGTCGAGTTCCGCTGCGCGTCCCGCGGCGGCTCCCACTGTCCCCGTTCCCGCCCCGCGACGTCCTGCTGGGACGCTGTATCGCGGCCGCGAAGGAATGTGGTCGTGGGTGCTGCACCGCATCACCGGGACCGCGATCTTCTTCTTCCTGCTGGTGCACATCCTCGATACGGCGCTGATCCGGATCGACCCGCACGCGTACGACGCCGTCATCGGCGCCTACAAGACGCCGATCATGGGGATCGGTGAGCTGGGGCTCGTCGCCGCGATCGGTCTGCACGCCCTGAACGGCTTGCGCATCATCGCGATCGACTTCTTCTCCTGGGGCACCCGCCACCAGCGCCTGATGTTCTGGATCGTCATCGCGCTGTGGGTGCTGCTGATCATCGGCTTCGCCCCCCGCCATCTGATGAACGTGTTCGGAGGCGAGTGATGACCGCAGTACCTCTGCCCAACTCCCGACCGCCGCGTCGCGGCGTCAACTGGGAGAAGTGGGGCTGGCTGTACATGCGCGTCTCGGGCGTGCTCCTCGTCGTGCTGATCTTCGGCCACCTGCTCGTCAACCTGTTCCTCGGCGAGGGCGTGAAGGCGATCGACTTCGCCTTCGTCGCCGGCAAGCTCGCCGATCCGTTCTGGATCGTGTGGGACCTGCTGCTGCTCTGGCTGGCGCTCATCCACGGCTCCAACGGCATGCGCACCCTCGTCAACGACTACGCCCAGGGCCGCTTGCGGAAGGTCCTGCTCGTCGCGCTGCTCGTCTCGACGGTCGTGCTGCTCGTTCTCGGCACGCTCGTGCTGACCACCTTCGATCCCTGCATCGGCGACCCCGCGTCGACCGGTCTCCAAGAGCTCTGCGAGGCACAGTAAGACATGGAGTTCACCGACGGTGACGTCATTGACGGCGTCCACTACCACCAGTTCGACGTCGTCATCATCGGAGCCGGCGGCGCCGGGATGCGCGCTGCCATCGAAGCAGGCCCGAAAGCCAAGACGGCGGTCATCACCAAGCTCTACCCGACCCGCTCGCACACGGGCGCGGCACAGGGCGGCATGGCTGCCGCCCTCGCCAACGTCGAGGAGGACAGCTGGGAGTGGCACACCTTCGACACCGTGAAGGGCGGCGACTACCTCGTCGACCAGGACGCGGCCGAGGTGCTTGCGAAGGAGGCCATCGACGCGGTTCTCGACCTCGAGAACATGGGTCTGCCGTTCAACCGCACCCCCGAGGGCAAGATCGACCAGCGTCGCTTCGGCGGTCACACGCGAGACCACGGCAAGGCGCCCGTGCGCCGCGCCTGCTACGCCGCCGACCGCACCGGCCACATGATCCTGCAGACGCTGTTCCAGAACTGCGTCAAGCTCGGCGTCAACTTCTTCAACGAGTACTACGCGCTCGACCTGGTGATGAACGACGGCAAGCCGGCCGGTGTCGTCGCCTACGAGCTGGCGACCGGCGAGATCCACGTCTTCCAGGCCAAGTCGATCGTGTTCGCGACCGGCGGCTTCGGCAAGATCTACAAGACCACCTCGAACGCGCACACCCTCACCGGTGACGGCGTCGGGATCATCTGGCGCAAGGGCCTGCCGCTGGAGGACATGGAGTTCTTCCAGTTCCACCCGACCGGTCTCGCCGGCCTCGGCATCCTGCTCACGGAGGGTGCTCGCGGCGAGGGCGCGATCCTGCGCAACGCCTCTGGTGAGCGCTTCATGGAGCGCTACGCCCCCACCATCAAGGACCTGGCTCCGCGCGACATCGTCTCGCGCTGCATGGTGCAGGAGGTCGCGGAGGGCCGCGGCGCCGGTCCGCACAAGGACTACGTGCTGCTGGACTGCACCCACCTGGGCGCCGAGGTCCTCGAGACGAAGCTCCCCGACATCACCGAGTTCGCGCGCACCTACCTCGGCGTCGATCCGGTGCACGAGCCGGTGCCGGTCATGCCGACCGCGCACTACGCGATGGGCGGCATCCCGACCAACATCAAGGCCGAGGTGCTGAGCGACAACGACACCGTCGTGCCCGGCCTGTACGCCGCCGGCGAGTGCGCCTGCGTCTCGGTGCACGGCTCGAACCGCCTGGGCACCAACTCGCTGCTCGACATCAACGTCTTCGGCAAGCGCGCAGGCAACTACGCCGTCGAGTACGCGAAGACCGCCGACTTCGTGCCGCTGCCCGAGAACCCGGCCGGCTTCGTCGGCGACCTCGTCGAGCAGCTGCGCAACTCGACCGGCACCGAGCGGATCGCCGCGATCCGCAAGGAGCTGCAGGACGAGATGGACAAGAACGCGCAGGTGTTCCGCACCGACGAGTCGCTCGAAAAGGTCACCCACACGATCTTCGAGCTGCGCGAGCGCTACAAGAACATCGGCATCCACGACAAGGGTCGGCGCTTCAACACCGACCTGCTCGAGGCGATCGAGCTGGGCTTCCTGCTCGACCTGGCGGAGGTCGTCGTCTACTCGGCGCGCAACCGCAAGGAGAGCCGCGGCGGGCACATGCGCGACGACTACCCGGACCGCGACGACGCCACCTACATGAAGCACACGATGGCGTACCTCACCGGCGACCCGCACTCGCCCGACGCCTCCGACCACATCACGCTCGACTGGAAACCGGTGGTCATCACCAACTACCAGCCCATGGAGAGGAAGTACTGATGGCCAGCGCAACCGCCGAGGCCCCCGCGCCCGCTCCCGAGGCTCCGATCCAGTCGTTCACGGTCACGCTCATCATCCGCCGCTTCGACCCGGAGACGATGGACGAGCCGATCTGGCAGGACTTCGACGTCGAGATGTTCCCCACCGATCGCGTGCTGGATGCGCTGCACAAGATCAAGTGGGAGCAGGACGGCACGCTGACCTTCCGTCGCTCCTGCGCGCACGGGATCTGCGGCTCCGACGCGATGCGGATCAACGGCCGCAACCGGCTGGCCTGCAAGACCCTGATCAAGGATCTCGACATCTCGCAGCCGATCTACGTCGAGGCGATTAAGGGCCTTCCGCTCGAGAAGGACCTCATCGTCGACATGGAGCCGTTCTTCGAGTCGTACAAGCAGATCCAGCCGTTCCTCATCGCCGACTCGAAGCCGAAGGGCGGCAAGGAGCGCATCCAGTCGGTCGCGGAGCGCGAGCGCTTCGACGACACGACCAAGTGCATCCTGTGCGCCGCGTGCACGAGCTCCTGCCCGGTGTTCTGGACGGACGGCCAGTACTTCGGCCCCGCCGCGATCGTCAACGCGCACCGCTTCATCTTCGACAGCCGAGACGAGGGGTCGCAGGTGCGCCTCGACATCCTCAACGACAAGGAAGGCGTGTGGCGCTGCCGCACCACCTTCAACTGCTCGGAGGCGTGCCCGCGCGGCATCGAGGTGACCAAGGCGATCGCCGAGGTCAAGCAGGCGGTCCTGCGCGGCAAGGCGTAGCTCGCCCGAGCGGTCCGCGCAGAGAGACCGGCCCGCAGCTGCTGGGATTGCTGCGAGGCCGGCCGCTCCGTTGCTCCTCCGTAGGGATCCGGAGGCGAAGGCCGAACGGCCTTCCGAGAAAGAGACCGGCACCCGTCGGCACTATGACGCCGGTTGAGCGAAATGCTTTCGCGGGTCAGCCCGTCGTGACGGTGACCGGCAGTGCCGAGGAGGAGTTCAGCCTCAGCGGCGCGATCAGGTCGTTCACCAGCGAATCCAGCGGGCGCAGAAGAGTTCCCAGGATCCCGCGCGATCCAAGCAGCGACTCGAGGTAGCCACGGTCGACGCTCTGCGAGAGCGTGAGGCCCACCGTGTCGCCGGGAAGCCCGCTCACCGAGAGCTGGAACGTCCCGTCGGCCGCGACCTTGGTCGTGGCAAGGATGCTGCCCGCCGCCGTCAGCGAGAGCGTCGCCCCGGGCGTCGCCGTGCCCGACAGGTTCAGGGTGACATCGGCCGTCACCACCTCGCTGACGACGTCGCCGACCTCGCCGACCACATCGCCGACCACCTCGCCGACGCCGCCGACCACCTCGCCGACCGCGCCGCCGACACCGTTGCCAGTGGTGTCCGCCGTGGGAGTGCCGCCTTCGGCGCCCACCTCCGCCGAGGCGATGTCGCTCGGGTCGACCGGCCGCTCGTCCGGCTCCTCGGCGTCCAACGACGACAGAATGTCCTCCCCGGGGTCTCGCTCCGACGCGTCGGAGGACGAGCTCGTGGTGGGTGGCGCCGGGTCCGGGTCGCTCGACGCGGACCCCGAGACCACGAGCCCGCCGCCCAGCACGGCGACGACCGCGATTCCCCCGACGAGCACACCGGGACCCGCGCTGGCAGTGGCGCCGAGGGCGAGACCGCCGGCCACAGGGGCGGCCGCGAGCGAGGACTGAACGACCGCATCCACCGCATCCGGCATCGGCGGAACGGCGAGGTCGCTCACCGGGGCCGCGTTCGAGGCGAGCGCCGCGAGCAGCGAACCGCCCGCCACCCCGCCGAGCATCATCGGCAGCAGCACGAGCGCGAGCCGCGAGCCGACCTCGTCGACCTCGTCGGACACGATCGAGCAGCGGGTGCAGCCGGGAAGGTGGCTGTCGAGCCGAGCCTTTTCACGCTTGCCCAGACCATTGCGCGCGTTCTCGCCCAGCTTCGTCATCGCCCAGCGACACTCATCGGAGAGTCCCTCGTCACTGATGTGGGCCTGCAGCCACGCCTTGCGCAGGCCCTCGCGGGCGCGATACGACAGCGCCGCGACGCCGTTCGCCGTCATACCCATGATCGGCGCGACCTCGTGCGGGTCCATGCCCTCGACCTCGGTGTACCAGAGCACCGTCTGCCAGCGCTCCGGCAGCGTGCGGAACGCCGTCGCCGTGAGCGTGCGATCGAGTGCCCACACGGCCGGATCCTCCGGGATCCGCTCGTCCTGGAAGTCCTCGATCATGTCGACCTGGACGTCCCGTGACGCAGCCCCCCAGCTGCTCGCGAGGTTTCGAATCGTCGTGTACAGGTACGGACGGAACGCGCCGGTCGGTCCGCCGCCCGCCAGAACACGTTGATAGATGCGCACATAGGCCTCGGAAACGAGGTCATCGGCGTCGATCGACGTGAACTGGCGGGCGACGCGAACAGCAGAACGGTAGTGACGGCGCCAGAGTTCGGCGAACGCGCTCGTATCCCCCGCGCGCGCTCGCTCGATGTACTCGCCGTCCGAAGTCAATGCCTTCGCGTTGTGGCTGTTCATCCCCCTGAACCACTCCCCCGGCCCCTCTCAGGCCTCCCAGGAATGGAACACACGCAAGATCACCGTGACGACGGTTCCCTTGCATCTCCATGCCCAGAGAGACGGGCCTCCCAGCAGGATATGACGCGAGAAGCCAAAAAAACATCCTCACCTCGAGAACGATGGCGAAACGCGAGGGTTCCGGCACGCCGCGGACGGGCCTCGATAGGGTCGGTGCATGACCGATTCGGAGGATGCGGCGGAGGCCGGGCTCCCCCACCGCGTCAAGACCTGGGGGCAGCGAGCGATCGAGCGCGCGAAGGCGCTCGCCGAGAGGGTGCAGGAGTGGAAGCCCGTGCGGGTGTTCCAGCACTTCGGCGAGCAGCGAGGGCCGCTTCTGGCCAACGGGCTCTCGTTCCAGGCGATCTTCTCGGTGTTCGCCGCCGTCTGGGTCGGGTTCTCGGTCATCGGACTCGTGCTGGGCGCCGATGCCGAGCTGCGCGAGTCGCTGTTCCGTGTGATCCGGCTGTCGGTGCCCGGGCTGCTCGACCTCGGGAACGGCGGCGCGATCGACCCCGACGAGCTGCTCGCCGCATCCTCGCTCGGCTGGACCGGCGCGCTCGCCCTCGCCGGCGCGCTCTTCACCGCGGTCGCGTGGCTCGGTGCCGCGCGCAACGCCGTGCGCGAGATCGCCCAACTGCCCTCGCCCCCGGCGAATTTCCTGCTGCTCAAGCTGCGCGACCTGGGGCTCGCCCTCGCCTTCGGCGCCGCCGTGCTGCTCTCGGCCGCGCTGCTGTTCGCCAGCACCCAGGCCCTCGAATGGATCTTCCCCGCGATCGGCATCGACACCGACTCGCGGATCGCCGCGATCGCCGCCCGCATCATCGGTCTCACCCTGATGTTCGCCCTCGACGCGGCCATCCTGGCGACGCTGTACCGGATCCTCGCCGGGGTGAAGATCCCGCCGCGTCCGCTCATGCAGGGCGCTCTTCTCGGGGCGGCCGGGCTCGCCGTGCTGAAGATTCTCGGAACCACTCTGCTCGGCGGGGCCTCCTCGAACCCGCTGCTGGCGTCGTTCGCCGTCATCATCGGTCTGCTGATCTGGTTCAACCTGACGTGTCAGGTGATCCTCATCGCCGCCGCCTGGCTGGTCGTCACGGCGACCGACGACGGAGTGCCGCTCGACCCGGTCGGCGAGCGCGAGCGGCGCGAGCTGGAGGCGCGGCTGCGTCTCGAGATCGAGGAGGAGGTGCGCGCCGAGCTGGAGGCGGCCCTCCCGCGCGCGGTGCGCTGGCTGGCGCGGCGGCGGAGCCGTCGGCAGGTCAGCGAGCAGAACTAGGCTCGGAGGCATGCCAGAACCGCTTCGCCTCGCCTCAGTCAACGTCAACGGAATCCGCGCCGCCTACCGAAAGGGAATGGGCGACTGGCTCGCCGCGCGCGACGTCGACATTCTCGCCCTGCAGGAGGTGCGCGCCGAGACCGAGCACATCACCGAGCTGCTCGGGCCGGAATGGCACGTGCTGCACGACGCGGCCACCGCGAAGGGCCGCGCCGGGGTCGCGATCGCCAGCCGGCGCGCCGCCGACATCCACCGGGTGAGCTTCGGCGCCGACGACTTCGACTCGGCCGGGCGCTGGCTGGAGGCCGACTTCGACATCGACGGCACGCTCGTCACCGTCGTGTCGACCTACGTGCACTCGGGCTCGGTCGACACCCCCAAGCAGGTCGAGAAGTACAAGTTCCTCGACGCGATGGCCGAGCGCCTGCCGCAGCTTGCCGAGCACAACCCGCGCACGGTGATCGTCGGCGACCTCAACGTGGGGCACCGCACGCTCGACATCAAGAACTGGAAGGGCAACGTCAAGAACGCCGGATTCCTGCCCGAGGAGCGCGCTTACTTCGACCGCTTCCTCGGCGCCGAGGGCGATGCCGACTACAACCGCGGCGCCGGCTTCGGCTGGGTCGACGTGCACCGCCGCTTCCACCCGGAGGTGCCGGGCCCGTACACCTGGTGGTCGCAGCGCGGCAAGGCCTTCGACACCGACACCGGCTGGCGCATCGACTACCACCTCGCCACGCGCGACCTCGCGGAGACCGCCGTCTCCTACGCGATCGACCGCGCCTCCGCCTACGACACCCGATGGTCCGACCACGCCCCCGTCGTCGTCGACTACGCCCTCTAGCCTCCGCCGAGCGCCACCCGAACGTGCCAGCGCTGCCCGGTCTCCGGTGGCGCGCGTGAGTTTCGGCAGCGCTCGTGGGGGATGGGAGGATGGGGGAATGAGCCTTCCGCGTCTGTTCTCCGGCATGCAGCCCTCCGCCGACTCGCTCCACGCGGGCAACTACATCGGCGCGCTCCTGCAGTGGAAGCAGCTGCAGACCACGCATGACGCCGTGTTCTGCGTCGTCGACCTGCACGCGATCACCGTCCCTCAGGACCCGGCCGCCCTGCGGGAGCAGACCCGGCGCACCGCCGCGCAGTACATCGCCGCGGGGATCGACCCCAGCGCATCCACGCTGTTCGTGCAGTCGCACGTCGCCGCGCACGCCGAGCTCGCCTGGGTGCTGAACACGATCACCGGCTTCGGCGAGGCCAGTCGCATGACCCAGTTCAAGGACAAGTCGCAGAAGCAGGGCGCGGATGCGGCCAGCGTCGGCCTCTTCACCTACCCGATCCTGCAGGCGGCCGACATTCTGCTCTACGACGCGGCCGTGGTGCCGGTCGGCGAAGACCAGCGTCAGCACATCGAGCTCACCCGTGACCTCGCCCAGCGCTTCAACTCGCGTTTCGGAAAGACCTTCGTGGTGCCGGAGGTGTCGATCCTCAAGGAGACGGCGAAGGTCTACGACCTGCAGAATCCGGGTTCGAAGATGTCGAAGTCGGGCGAGAGCCCGCAGGGCATCCTGTGGCTGCTCGACGAGCCCAAGGCGCTCACCAAGAAGATCAAGTCGGCCGTCACGGATGCCGACCGCGAGATCCGCTTCGACCCCGCCGAGAAGCCGGGCGTCTCCAACCTCTTGACGCTGCTCTCGGTGCTGGGCGGCTCGAGCATCTCCTCGCTCGAGAGCGAGTTCGACGGCAAAGGCTACGGCGACCTGAAGGGCGCCACTGCCGAGGCGGTCGTGGCCGCGTTCGACCCGATCCGCACCCGCACGCGGGAGCTGCTCGACGACCCTGCCGAGCTCGACCGCGTGCTCGCCGGCAACGCCGAGCGCGCCGAGGCGATCGCCGACGCGACGCTGTCGCGCGTCTACGACGCGATCGGGTTCCTGCGCCGCGCATGACGCCGGTCGAGCTCACCACCGCCCGGCTGCTGCTGAACCAGCCGGGCGAATGTGACGTCGACACGATCACCGAGCACTGTCAGGATCCGCTGTTCGAGCGGTTCGTGACGACGCCCTGGCCCTACCGGCGCGAGCATGCCGAGGGGTTCGTGCGCGACTACGTGCCGACCGGCTGGGCATCCGACGAGGAGTGCACCTGGGCGATTCGCGGCGCGGCGGGCAGTGCGGACCGGGAGGGCAAGCTGCTCGGCGTGATCGGCTGGGTGCGCCGACACTCGATGATCGGCTACTGGCTGGGCGCTCCCCACCGCCGCCGCGGGATCATGAGCGACGCGGTCACGGCGGTCGTCGACTGGGTGTTTCGAGAGGGCCATGCGGATGCGGTCGGGTGGGAGTGCGTGACGGGCAACGACGCGTCGGCGCGCACCGCACGCACCGCCGGATTCACCTTCACCGGCATCGCCCCGCTCAGCATGCCGCTCCGCGACGGCAGGACGCGCCCCGAGGGCTGGCACGCGGTGCTCGCCGCGACGGACGACCGCAGCATCAAGCAGGGATGGCCCGTGTGAGCACCGTGCGGATCCCGGTCGTGCTGTTCGACCTCGACGACACCCTGTTCGCGCACCGCCGTTCGGTGGAGCTCGGCCTGCACGAGCACCGCGCGACCCTCGGCGCGGCGATCGCGGCCGCCGAGCCCGACGTCGAGTTCACCCGCTGGAACGACCTCGAGGAACGGCACTACCACCGCTACCTCTCGGGCGAGATCGACTTCCATGAGCAGCGGCGCGCCCGCGCCCGCGGCTTCCTCGAGCCGCACGGCGTGATGCTCGACGACGAGGCCGCCCTCGCCTGGTTCGACGCATACCTTCTGCAGTATGAACGCTCGTGGAGCCGCCACGAGGACGTGGATGACTGCCTCGCCGCACTCGCGGATCGGCGCCTCGGCATCATCACCAACGGCGAGGTGCCGTTCCAGACGGCGAAGCTGCACGCGATCGGCCTCGAGGGAGCGTTCGAGCACTTCGTGGCCAGCGGGGCGGTCGGCGTCGCGAAGCCGGACGCGCGGATCTTCGAGCACGCGTGCGCGCTGTTCGAGGTGGCGCCCGCGCAGGCGGCGTACATCGGCGACCGGCTGCACACCGACGCGATCGGGGCGGCGCGAGCGGGGCTGCTCGGCGTGTGGCTGGATCGCCCGGGCATCGCGACAGCGGAGCAGCGTGCCGAAGCGGACGCGGCGGGGGTTCCCGTCATCCGCTCGCTCGAGGAGCTGCCCGCACTGCTCGCCTAGGCGCCGCCGCACCGCCCCAGCGCGGAACAGAGCCGGCGGTGTGTCGCTTCTCCGGAGTTCTTGCCCCGGAGCGCGGCAACTGGCCCGGAGATCCAGGGGCGCACGCGAAACCTCCGGAGAAACGTGCAGATCGGCGTGCGGCAGACGCGGGAATGCGACGCGCGAAGGCCGCGTTGTAGGCTGTGAACACGAAGCACGTGCTCCGGGGGCGGTGAAATTCCGCGCCGGCGGTCAAAGTCCGCGAACTCGTCGAGGCAACTCGGCGGGCCGAACTGGTGGAACTCCAGTACCGACGGTGAAAGTCCGGATGGGAGGATGCACGAGTTCGCAGGTGCGCCCGCCGCGCCCGCGAACCGCCGACCTCTCGGCACCCCCGGAACCGTCTGAGACCAGACCGAGGACCGGATGCCGAACGCCGAGAGCACCCCCAGCAGCACGCTGGATGCCGCCATGCGGCGCGCCCTGGAACTCGCCCGACGCGGCCCCGCGGTCGGCCCGAACCCGCAGGTCGGCTGCGTGCTCATGGACTCGCGCGGCGACATCGTGGCCGAGGGCTGGCACCGCGGCGCGGGCACGCCGCACGCCGAGGTGGCCGCGCTGTACGACGCGCGGGCGCGGGGGGTCGATACCCGGGGCCTCACCGCGGTCGTCACCCTGGAACCCTGCAACCACACCGGGCGCACGGGCCCCTGCAGCGAGGCGCTGCTCGCCGCCGGCATCGGCGCGGTGCACTACGCCGTCGCCGACCCGGGCGATGCCTCGAGCGGCGGGGCCGCACGACTGGCCGCCGCAGGCGTGCCGGCGACCCACGGCCCGCGAACGGGCGAGGGCGAGGCGCTGCTGCATCCGTGGCTCACCGCGGTGCGTCGCGGACGTCCCTGGGTGATCGTCAAGTGGGCCTCGACGCTGGACGGCCGCGCGGCCGCCGCGGACGGCAGCAGCCAGTGGATCACCGGCACGACCGCTCGGCAGCGGGTGCACGAGGAGCGCGCCGCCGCCGACGCGATCCTGGTCGGCACCGGCACCGTGCTCGCCGACGACCCGAGCCTGACCGCCCGCGGCGACGGCGGCGAGCTGCTGGCGCACCAGCCGCTGCCGGTCGTGGTCGGCGAGCGCCGCATTCCGAGCACGGCGAAGCTGCACGCCCACCCTGCCGGGCTGCTGGAGACGGGAACCCGAGACCCGCACGCCGTGCTGCGACAGCTGCATGAGCGCGAGATCCGGCGCGTCTACGTCGAGGGCGGCCCGACGCTCGCGAGCGCGCTGATCGCCGCGGGCCTCGCCGACGAGTACTCGATCTACCTCGCCCCGGCCCTGCTCGGCGGCGACAGGCTCGCGCTCGGCGATCTCGGCATCCCGACCATCGGCGACGCGCGGCGTCTGCACCTCACCACCGTCGAGCAGCTCGGCGACGACCTGTTCATCTCGGCCACCCCGAAGGAGCACTGACATGTTCACTGGAATCATCGAAGAGCAGGGCGAGGTGCTCGCCTGGGAGCCGAGCTCCGACGCCGCCCGGATGACCGTGAGGGCCCCGCTGGCCGCCTCCGATGCGCGCCACGGCGACTCGATCGCGGTCAGCGGCGTCTGTCTGACGGTCATCGACCAGGGCCCCGACTGGTTCACCGCCGACGTGATGGCCGAGTCGATCGCGCAGACGACTCTGTCGCGCATCGCCCCCGGCTCCCGCGTGAACCTGGAGCGCGCCGCGGCCGTCAACTCGCGCCTCGGCGGCCACATCGTGCAGGGCCACGTGGATGCCACCAGCACCGTCGTGAGCGTCACTCCCGGCGAGCGCTGGAGCGTCGTCCGCGTCGCACTGCCCGTCGAGCTGGAGGCGCTGGTCACCCGCAAGGGCTCGATCGCGATCGACGGCATCTCGCTCACCGTCAGCGCCGTGAGCGACGCGGGCGAGCCGGATCGGTGGTTCGAGGTGAGCCTGATCCCGGAGACCCTCACCGCCACCACGCTGGGCGCCGCGAAGCCCGGCACTCCCGTCAACCTCGAGAGCGACATTCTCGCTCGCCACGTCGAGCGTCTGCTCGCCATCGAGTCCCACCGATTGAAGGAGCCGGCATGAGCCTGGCCACCATCCCCGAGGCGGTGGCGGAGCTGCGCGCCGGCCGCCCGATCATCGTCGCCGACGATGAGGGCCGCGAGAACGAGGGCGACGTCATCCTCGCCGCCGAGAGCGCCAGCCAGGAGTGGGTCGCCTGGATGGTCAAGAACTCCTCCGGCTTCATCTGCGCCCCGATGACGAACGAGATCGCCGACGCGCTGAACCTGCCGCCGATGGTCAGCATGAACGAGGATCCGCGCGGCACCGCCTACACGGTGAGCGTGGATGCGGCGGACCGGCTCAGCACCGGCATCAGCGCGGGAGACCGCGCCCACACCCTGCGCGTGCTGGCGAACCCGGATTCGACGCCGGCGAGCGTGCTGCGCCCCGGCCACATCCTGCCGCTGCGCGCCCTGGACGGCGGCGTGCGCGAGCGCGACGGCCACACCGAAGCCGCCGTCGACCTGATGAGGCTCGCCGGGCTGCGCCCGGTCGGCGCGATCTCGGAGATCGTCGACGAGGACGGCGAGATGATGCGCCTGCCGAACCTGATCCGGCTCGGCGAGCGCGAGGGCGTGCCGGTCATCACGATCGAGGAGCTCATCCGGTTCCTGGAGGAGCAGCGCTGCGAGGGCGATCCGGAGGCGATCCCCGAGATCCCGGAGACCTCTCGCGTCGACTTCGAGGTGGAGACGACGATCCCCACCACGCACGGCGCGTTCCGGGTGCGGGCCTACCGCGACCGCTCGACCGGCGCCGACCACGTCGCGTGGATCTCCGGCGATCCCGCCGTCAGTGACTCCCCGCCGCTCGTGCGGATCCACTCCGAGTGCCTGACCGGTGAGGCGTTCGGCTCGCTCAAGTGCGAGTGCGGCCCGCAGCTGCAGGCCTCCCTCGAGCGCGTCGAGGCGGAGGGTGGCGTTGTCGTGTACCTGCGCGGTCACGAGGGCCGCGGCATCGGCCTGGTGAACAAGCTCAAGGCCTACCGCCTGCAAGAGGATGGGCTCGACACCCTCGACGCGAACGTGGCGCTCGGACTTCCCGCCGACGCGCGCGACTACGGCGCCGCGACCGCGATCCTGCACGACCTCGGCATCGACCGCGTGCGCCTGCTCAGCAACAACCCGGAGAAGGCCCGCCAGCTCGCCGAGCGCGGCGTCGAGGTCGCCGAACTGGTGCCGCTCGTCGTCGGCGTCGGTGCGCTCAACACCTCGTACCTCGACGTCAAGCGCGACCGCATGGGCCACTCGCTGCCCGCCCACCTCACGAACGGATTGGACTGATCATGGCCGGACACGGCGCCCCCTCCCTCGCAACCTCGGCGATCCCGGACGCGACCGGGCTGAAGGTGACGATCGTCTCGGGCCTGTGGCACCACGCGATCGCCGACGGACTGCTCGCGGGCGCGCACCGCGTGCTCGCCGCCGCGAACGCCGACGTGACCGAGGTGCGCGTGCCCGGCAGCTTCGAGCTGCCGGTGGCGGCGAAGGTCGCCCTTGACGCGGGGGCGGATGCGGTGGTCGCTCTCGGCGTGATCATCCGCGGCGGCACCCCGCACTTCGAGTACGTGAGCGCCGCCGCCACGGACGGACTGACCCGGGTCGCACTCGACACCGGCAAGCCGGTCGGCTTCGGCGTGCTCACCCTCGACGACGAGCAGCAGGGTCTCGACCGAGCGGGCCTTGCCGGCTCGAAGGAGGACAAGGGCGCGGAGGCCGCGCACGCGGCGATCACGACCGCGCTGACGCTGCGCGAGCTGCGCGGCTGAGCTGTTCGTCGAGCCGGGCGACACCGTCCGGCTCGATGCGGTCGGCCGCGAATGTCGCGATTCACGGAGCAACGCAACCTGGCGCAACCTCGTTGCAACCTCGCACCGCTTATCGTTCCGGGCAGCGACAGTCGGCAGCGCGCGCCGTGTTCGCGCACCGCGAGCAGGAACCGCGCTCGAGTGCCGCACCGTCGTTTCGCGACAACACAAAGGAGTGTCCTCGAAATGAATCAGATCGCGGTGCCCGCAGCTGCCGAGGCCCACGAACCGGCGCTGGAGAACCTCGCCCACGAACGGCGTCACTTCAAGCCCTCGGCGAGTTTCGCGGCGAGCGCGAACGTGACGGCAGCCGCGTACGTGGAAGCGGAGCAGGACCGGACCGCCTTCTGGGAAGATAAGGCCCGGCGCCTGACCTGGTCGACCCCGTGGACGCAGACGCTGGACTGGAGCGATCCCCCGTTCGCGCGCTGGTTCGTGGGCGGTGAGCTGAATGTGGCGTACAACTGCCTGGATCGGCACGTCGAGGCGGGGCTCGGCGACCGCGTCGCGTACTACTTCGAGGGGGAGCCGGGGGACACGCGAACGATCACCTATCGCGCCTTGAAGGACGCGGTGTGTCAAGCCGCGAACACGTTGACCGAACTCGGTGTGCAGGCCGGTGATCGGGTGGCGATCTACATGCCCATGATCATCGAAGCTGTCGTCGCGATGCTCGCGTGCGCCCGGATCGGCGCGCCGCACACGGTCGTCTTCGGCGGCTTCTCCGCCGACGCGCTGCGTGCTCGGATCCTTGACTGCGACGCCCGCGTCGTCATCACTGCTGACGGAGGTTTCCGCAAGGGAACCGCGACTGCGCTGAAGCCGGCGGTCGATGAGGCTTTGCGGGACTGCCCCGAGGTCCGCACCGTGCTGGTCGTCCGGCGCACCGGCCAGGAGGTTGCGTGGTCCGAGGGCCGCGATCTCTGGTGGCACGACACCGTCGAGACGGCGAGCATCGACCACGCGCCGAAGTCGTTCGACGCGGAGCACCCGCTGTACGTGATGTACACCTCCGGAACGACGGGTCGCCCGAAAGGAATCCTGCACACCTCCGGCGGGTACCTCACCGGCTGCTCCTTCACGCATTGGGCAGTGTTCGACGTCAAACCGGAGACCGACGTCTTCTGGACCGCGGCTGACATCGGATGGGTCACCGGCCACAGCTACATCGTGTACGGGCCACTCTCGAACGCGACCACCTCGGTGATCTACGAGGGGACGCCGGACACCCCTCACCGCGGCCGCTGGTGGGAGATCGTCGACAAGTACGGCGTGACGGTCATGCAGTGCGCGCCGACCGCGATCCGCACTTTCATGAAGTGGGGCTCGGCGATTCCCGACAGCTACGATCTGCGAACTCTGCGCGTGATCGGTTCGGTCGGCGAGTCCATCAATCCCGAAGCGTACATGTGGTACCGAGAGCACATCGGCCGCGATCGCGCTCCCGTCGTCGACACCTGGTGGCAGACGGAGACCGGCTCCGCGATGATCAGCCCCCTGCCCGGCGTCACCGTCGGAAAGCCGGGGGCAGCGATGAGGGCGCTGCCCGGCATCGACGTCGATGTCGTCGACGACGACGGGAACTCCGTGCCGAACGGGTCCGGCGGCTACCTGGTCGTCACCAGCCCCTGGCCATCGATGCTTCGCACCATCTGGGGCGATGACGACCGTTTCGTGGACACGTACTGGTCTCGATTCCCAGGTCGATACTTCGCCGGGGACGGAGCCAAAAGGGATGAGGACGGCGACATCTGGTTGCTGGGCCGCGTCGATGACGTGATGAACGTCTCCGGCCACCGGCTGTCCACGACGGAGATCGAGTCGGCACTCGTTGCCGACCACAAGGTCGCCGAAGCCGCCGTGGTGGGAGTGTCGGACCCGGTGAGCGGCCAGGCGGTGGTGGCGTTCGTCGTTCTTCGAAGCGAAGCGGGCGACGGCGGCGAGCACATCGTGCGCGAGCTGCGAACCCACGTCGCGAAAGAGATCGGCAAGATCGCTCAGCCGCAACGGATCATGGTGGTCGCCGAACTGCCCAAGACCCGATCCGGAAAGATCATGCGGCGACTCCTCCGCGATGTGGCCGAGAACCGCCCCGTTGGCGACGTCACCACACTCGCCGACGCCTCGGTGATGGACCGCATCCGCGGCGGCATCGCGACCGGCATGCACGATGACTGAGCTCGACGCACGTGAGGCGGTGTCCGTTCGAGTCGGGCACGCACGGGCGAATCGGATCCTCCTGATGGGCCCGCCCGGCGTGGGCAAGGGAACCCAGGCTCAACTGCTCGCCAGATCGACGGGACTGAGCGCGATCTCGACGGGCGACATCTTTCGCGCGCACATCAAGGACGGCACTCCGCTCGGGACGGAGGTGCGCGCGTTGATCGCCCGCGGCCGACTCGTCCCCGACTCGATCAGCAACGCGATGGTTCGGGATCGGCTCGGCAAGCCCGACGTCGAGTCCGGCTTCATTCTCGACGGCTACCCGCGAACTCCGGACCAGATCCATGAACTCGATCGCATCCTGGTTGCGCAGGGACGGCGGGTCGACGCGGTCGTGCTGCTGTCAGCGCCGACCGCGGAGCTCTTTCGACGTCTGAGCGCCCGCGCAGATGCGGAGGGTCGCGCCGATGACACACCGGACGTCATTCGATCACGTCTGGATCTCTACGAACGCGAGACAGAAGCCTTGGCTCGGTGCTACGAAGACCGCAAGATTCTCGTGAGGATCTCGGGACTGGGTGAGGTCAGCGATGTCGCAGCTCACGTAGCGGCGGCGGTCGGAGCGCCAGCACCGTGACCTCGATGTCCCGTGCCCGCTCGTCGAAACTTGACGCATCGAACCGGTTCGGCGCCCGGAGCGCCGGCGAGCGCCGACCGGACCTGCGGTGGGGCGGCGTCGCGATCGAGTCTGGTATCGTTCGGCGCGCCGACCAATGATGATCGGAGGGACGGACATCGCCAAGTCAGGAAGTCATCATCTCTCGCGGGAGATCGAGCTGTCTCACGCCGGTGTCACCGGCGAAGTCCCCCGAGGTTCTGGCGTGCGCAACCTTGTCGAAGAGTCCTGGAATCGGTCGCTTCGACGTCGCCTTGACCCGGACCAGCCGCCGACCGGACTCGAGTTCGATCACGATGAGCTCCTCGACTACCGCGATGCGCACCCCTTGGCCCGTGCTCTGCCGACGATTCAGAGACTGCTGACCCGGCACACGATCGACGCGAGCCTGATTGTGGCGATCGGCGACCAGGACGGTCGACTGCTCTGGATCGACGGCGACCGCGTGATGCGACGCAAGGCCGAGGAGATGCTCTTCGTTGAAGGCGCCAACTGGTCGGAGCCGGCCATGGGAACGAACGCTCCGGGAACAGCCCTCGAGCTGGATCGCCCGATCCAGATCCGTCGCGCCGAGCACTTCAATCGGATCGTCCACCCCTGGAGCTGCACCGCCGTCCCGGTGCATGATCCGATTTCTCGAGCCCTGCTCGGAGTGATCGACATCACCGGCGGAGACGCCGCGGCCGATCCGGCGACGCTGCCGCTGGTCGAGGCGACCGTTGCCGCCGTCGAAGCCGAACTTCACGTGCGACGTCTCGGCGAACGTCACGTCGCGCCAAGCCCGTCGTCCTCTCGAACCGTGCGGCAGCCCGCCGGAAACACCCGCCTGTCGGTCTTGGGCACCGATGTCGGCTACCTGGACGTCGCGTCGCGACGAGTCGACGTGAGCATGCGGCACGCCGAGATCTTGACGATCCTCGCGTGGCATCCGGATGGGCTCTCGGCCGAAAAACTGGCAACGCTCGTCTACGGACCGCACGGCCGTCCAGCCACCCTGCGAGCGGAAATGGTTCGGCTGCGCAAAGCCCTCGAACGAGTGAGCCCCCGACTGCTGGCGGCATCTCGGCCGTACCGACTCGACGGTGTCCTCGATCTCGACGCGCGCAAAGTTCTGGACTTCCTCGAGCGGGGTGCGCATCGCGTCGCCTTGAGCGCCTACAGCGGCACGCTGCTTCCGAGCTCCGTCGCTCCGGGCGTCGTCCGCATCCGCGACGAGGTGCAGCAGCGGCTCCGGGATGCGCTCCTCACCGGGGCTTCGGCCGACACGCTCCTTGAGTACGCCCGTCGGGATGAGGCCACCTACGATCTGGAGGTCTGGCGAGCTTGCCTGACGCTCATGCCGGTCAAGTCTCCGAAGCGCGGCGCGATCGTCGCGCACATCGAGAGAGTCGAGTCGGAGTTGGGCGTGCAGCGCGGATAGCGATGCGTCACGGCGAGGTGCGGCACGCGCGGAGGGAACCAGCGCGGACGCGGCCCCGCCATGAACCCACGCTTCGGGGAGGAAAGGTCGCAACGACGCTCTGAGCGAATCACGCAACTTCATGCAACTCAGTTGCAACGTCCGGCCGCCTAGGTTCAGATTCGAGGCCGCACTCTGACCTCCTAGACAACGTCGTCGAACTGGAGTTGCACATGACCATCTACGCCGCACCCGGAACCAAGGATGCGAACGTCACTTTCAAGCCGCGCTACGAGAACTGGATCGGGGGAGGCTGGGTCAAGCCGGTCAAGGGCCAGTACTTCGAGAACATCTCTCCCGTCACCGGCAAGGCCTTCACGGAGGTCGCCCGCGGTACCGCTGAAGACATCGAACTCGCGCTCGACGCCGCCCACAAGGCGGCACCCTCCTGGGGCAAGACGAGCACGGCCGAACGCGCAGCGATCCTGAACAAGATCGCTGACGTCATCGATGCGAATCTGGAAATGCTCGCCGTCGCCGAGACCTGGGACAACGGCAAGCCAGTGCGTGAGCCGCTGAATGCGGATCTCCCCCTTGCCGCTGACCACTTCCGATACTTCGCCTCGGCAATCCGGGCGCAGGACGGCGACTTCGCCGAACTGGATCAGAACACGGTCGCGTACCAGTTCCATGAGCCGCTGGGCGTCGTCGGTCAGATCATCCCGTGGAACTTCCCGATTCTGATGGCGGTGTGGAAGCTGGCCCCGGCGCTGGCGGCCGGCAACACCGTCGTGCTGAAGCCCGCCGAGCAGACGCCCGCCTCGATTCTCGTGCTGATCGAACTCATTGGCGACGTCCTTCCCCCGGGAGTCGTCAACGTCGTCAACGGCTTCGGTGTCGAAGCGGGCAAGCCGCTCGCGTCGAGTCCCCGCATCCGAAAGATCGCGTTCACGGGCGAAACGACCACCGGTCGCCTCATCCTGCAGTACGCAAGCGCCAACATCATCCCGGCGACCCTGGAGTTGGGCGGCAAGAGCCCCAACATCTTCTTCTCAGACGTTGCGGAGAAGAACGATGCCTTCTATGACAAGTCGCAAGAAGGATTCGCGCTGTTCGCTTTCAACCAGGGCGAAGTCTGCACCTGCCCGAGCCGAGCACTCATCCAGAAGCCGATCTACGACTCCTTCCTCGGGGATGCGATCGAGCGCACCAAGAAGGCGGTCCAGGGCAACCCGCTCGACACGGACACGCAGGTCGGCGCCCAGGCGTCGAACGACCAGATGGAGAAGATCCTCAGCTACATCGACATCGGAAAGCAGGAGGGCGCGAAGGTCCTGCTCGGTGGCGAGAGGACCGACCTCGGCGGAGAACTGAGCGGCGGATACTACGTCCAGCCCACCATCTTCGAAGGGCACAACGCGATGCGGATCTTCCAGGAGGAGATCTTCGGCCCGGTCGTCGCGGTGACGAGCTTCACCGACTACGACGATGCCATCGCTCAGGCCAACGACACGCTCTACGGCCTTGGCGCGGGGGTATGGTCGCGCAACGGGAATGTGGCCTACCGGGCTGGCCGCGACCTTCAGGCCGGGCGTGTCTGGGTCAACAACTACCACGCCTACCCGGCCGGCGCAGCCTTCGGCGGCTACAAGAGCTCGGGAATCGGTCGCGAGAACAACAAGCTGGCGTTGAGCCACTACCAGCAGACCAAGAATCTGCTGGTCTCGTACGACGAGAACAAGCTGGGCTTCTTCTGAGTCTGACTTCTCAGCCGGTCGCCCCACGTGGGGCGACCGGCCTGCCCCGGGATGCGCTGCACCGCGCAGCAGTCCGGCGGGGCGCACCCCGCTCACGAGGAGGGTCGTGGGCGATCGAGCGAAAGACCCGCTGAGAAGGAGCAGATCATGATCACCGCAACCGTTGAGGTCCCGGGCGAGACCAGGCCTCGCCTCGCCGCGACGTCCGAGGCCACGGAGCTGCTTCGCACGCTGTGGAGCCAACATGGCCCGCTGATGTTCCACCAGTCCGGGGGATGCTGCGATGGCAGTTCCCCGATGTGCTTCCCGGCGGGCGACTTCAGCACGTCACCCAATGACATCCTGCTCGGCATCCTGAACATCTCCTCGAACGAGCACGTCCAGTCGGTCGAGTTCTGGATGTCACGCGAGCAGTTCGAGTATTGGAGCCACACCTTTCTCACGATCGACGTCGTCAAGGGTCGCGGCAGCGGCTTCTCCCTCGAAGGCCCCGAAGGCGTGCGCTTCCTCATCCGTTCGACGATGCTGGGAACGGTCGCACCGTTCGCGTAGCGATACCGGTCATCCCATCGGCTGCTGAGCACCTGAGCTGATCACGGCGCGCCTCCGAGCGGTGTGCGGAATCTGATGTCTCCCGCTTCCCGAAGGCCGTCACGGTCCACACTGACGCCCGACTGACGGTTCACGCACGAACGCAACCCGATCGACGGCGACGGCGGAGGCCACTCGGTGCGCACGTCTCTCGCGAGCGGATCGGATGGACGATGGCCGGGCACGACGCCGCCGTCGGCCCGAACTGCCCCGACGCCGTGCGGCTAACGGGCGGGCGGAACAACGGCGTACACTCGTCGGGGCTGCCACTAGCGGCCCGAACACTCGCCTGCGATGACGCGCACCACGGAGCGTCCGCCGCACCCCGCGAACTCCGACTGGTCAGACGCGTTCCGCACAACTCTCGGAGTACTGCACAGTGACCAGCACGTCGGCGCCGTCCGCGCCCGCCAACCCGCGCTCGCGGGTCATCTTCGCCAGCCTCATCGGCACCACGATCGAGTTCTACGACTTCTACGTCTACGCCACCGCGGCAGTTCTCGTCTTCCCGCACCTGTTCTTCCCCTCGGATGATCCGACGACGTCGCTGCTGTCGTCGTTCGCCGTGTTCGGCGCCGCGATGGTGGCCCGCCCGCTCGGCTCGATCGTCTTCGGCCACCTGGGCGACCGTCACGGGCGCAAGGCGACCCTGGTCGGCGCGCTGCTGACGATGGGAATCGCGACCTTCCTGATCGGCGTGCTGCCGACCTACGCGGTGGTCGGCTGGTTCGCTCCGCTGCTGCTCGTCATCCTGCGCATCGGCCAGGGCTTCGCGCTCGGCGGCGAGTGGAGCGGTGCGGCCCTGGTCGCGACCGAGAACGCCCCCGTCGGCAAACGCGCCTGGTACGGCACCTTCCCGCAGCTGGGCGCCCCGCTCGGCTTCATCCTCGCCAACGGTCTGTTCCTGATCATCGCCGCACTGCTGCCGTCGAGCGACCCGAGCATGCCGTCGCAGGCGTTCCTCGACTGGGGCTGGCGCATCCCGTTCCTGTTCTCGGCCGTGATGGTGGTCGTCGGCCTGTGGGTGCGTCTGCGCCTGGTGGAGAGCGCGGTGTTCTCGCGCAGCAAGGCGGCGGGCACGCTGCAGCGGCTGCCGCTCGCGACCGTGTTCCGCTCGCACTGGCGCGAGCTGCTGCTCGGCACCTTCATCATGCTCGCCACCTACGTGCTCTTCTACCTGATGACGACGTTCTCACTCAGCTACGGGCGCGCCCCGATCGCCCCCGAGGCGGGCCTGCCGGGCCTCGGCTACGACTACACCAGCTTCGTGCTGATGATGATCGTCGGCGTGGTGTTCTTCGGCATCTTCACCCTCGTCTCGGGCCCCTGGGCCGACCGCTTCGGTCGTCGCCGGACGCTCATCGTGGTCACGATCGCGATCATCGTCTTCGGTCTCGTCTGGGTGCCCTTCCTCTCGGCGGGCTTCGTCGGCGTGCAGGTCTGGCTGATCGTCGGCTTCATCCTGATGGGCGCCACCTTCGGTCCGATGGGGGCGCTCCTGCCGGAGCTGTTCCCGACAAGTGTGCGCTACACCGGCTCGGGGATCTCCTACAACGTGGCCTCGATCATCGGCGCCGCGCTCGCCCCGTTCATCGCCGTGGCGCTGTGGACGGCGGGTGGCGGCAGCCCGTTCTGGGTCGGCGTCTACCTGAGCGGTGCGGCCGGGCTCACGCTCATCGCGCTGCTGCTCACGAAGGAGACGAAGGACATCTCGATGGACGAGGTCGGCGAGGACGTGGTCGTCGAGGAGCCGCTGCCGCTCCCCTAGGTCGCGCTCACGGCGCGGCGGCCCGGCGCAGCCTCAGTCGAGGAACAGGGCCCGCAGCCGCCGCGTCGTGAACACCAGACCGATGCCCACCATGGCGAGGTAGTACCCGACATGGATGAGCAGCTCCGGCCCGACCGCGCCCGTCGTGAGGCCCCGCACCAGCTCGACGCCGTGCCAGAGCGGCAGCGCCATGATGACCCACTGGATCGCCTCCGGGTACACCGTGATCGGGAAGAACGTCGCCGAGAACAGGAACATCGGCAGCAGGGCGAACTGCACCCAGTCCATCTGCTGGAACGTCTTCAGATAGCTCGTGATCGCCATGCCGAGGCTCGCGAAGCCGAACGCGATCAGCAGCAGCGCCGGCAGCGCGAGGATCGCCGTCCACGCCAGGTTGAGCCCCAGCACCTGCATCACCAGCAGGAACGCGGTGCCGTAGGCGGCGCCGCGCAGCAGCGCCAGCGCCACCTCGCCGAGCGCCACATCCAGCGGACCGAGGCTCGTGGCGAGCATGCCCTGATACAGCTTGCCGAAGTGCATCTTGAAGAACACGTTCCAGGTCGAGTCGTACACGGCGCCGTTCATCGCCGCGACGGCCAGCAGCGCCGGCGCGATGAACGCGGCGTAGGAGACCGGGGTGCCCTGCGCATCCGTCACATCGCCGATGTAGGAGCCCAGGCCGATGCCGAGCGCCAGCAGGTAGAAGATCGGCTCGAAGACGCCCGAGAGCACGATCACCCAGTTGGTGGAGCGGGTGGCGAGCAGACCGCGCTCCATCACAGAGCGGGCGTTGCCGGCGTAGAGCGCGCGCACGCCGGGCTTCGCCCGAGCCCTCGTCAGCGCGCTCATCGGTCGAGCCTCCGCACCGAGATCCGCACGCAGGCCTGCCAGCCGGCGATCGCGATCGCGAACAGGAACGCCAGATGGGTGGCGGTCAGCCAGATCGGCTCGTTCGGTCCGTAGCTGAGCTCGCGGCCAAGCTCGGAGCCGTGCCACAGCGGCGAGAGCCAGCCGATCCACTGCAGGAAGATCGGCAGCTGGGTGAGCGGGAAGACGGTGCCGCTGAACAGGGTGAGGGGCATGATGACCACGCGCTGGATGATCGCGAACTGGCTCCGGTCCTCCCGGAACGAGGCGGTGAGCGCCGCGATCGGGCTGAAGGCCAGCCCGGTGAGCATCGCCACCGGAATGATGAGCAGGCTCCACCCGAGCTGCACCGCGCCGAACAGCAGCAGGACGAGGTAGTACAGGATGCTCGTCATCGCCAGGCGGATCGTGACGAACAGGAACATGCCGTCGATGATCTGACGCCCCGTGATCGGCGCGGCGTTCATGCCGGTGAAGATCGGGTTCCACTTGAAGCCGAGGAAGATGCCGAACATGAACTCCTCGAGCGCCACCGGCACCGCGGCCATCGCCATCAGCGCGGGCGCCACGAAGACGAGGTAAGAGACGCCGTCGATGCCGCTCGGGCCGGCGTTGGCACCCACCAGGACGGCGAGTCCCACCCCGAAGGCGAACACGTAGAACAGCGGCGTGCCGATCCCGGTCGCGACGATCGTCCAGCGGTAGGCGCGCATCGCCCGCAGCTTGTGCTCGGTGATGTACCAGGCACCGAAGCGCCGCGGCTTCACGGCGGCCGCGATCGCCTGCTCGGTCACGGTCGTCATTCGATCAGGCTCCGCCCGGTCAGGCGCAGGAACACGTCCTCCAGGCTCGACCGGCGCACCAGGCTCGTGATCGGCTCCAGGCCGCGGTGCGTCAGCTCGACGAGAGCCTCCTCGCCGCTGGCGGAGTAGATCAGGATGCGGTCCGGCAGCACCTCGATCCGGTCGCCGATGCCCGCAAGCTTCGTCGCCGCCTCCGCGTTCCGCTGCGAGCCGAAGCGCACCTCCAGCACCTCGCGGCTGGAGTGCTCGCGGATCAGCGCCGCCGGGCTGCCCTCGGCCATGATGCGGCCCTGGTCGACGACGACGAGGCGGTCGCAGAGCTGCTCCGCCTCATCCATGTAGTGCGTCGTCAGCACGAGCGTCGTGCCGCGCTCCTTCAGCTGGAAAAGGCGATCCCAGAGGATGTGGCGGGCCTGTGGGTCGAGCCCCGTCGTCGGCTCATCCAGCAGCAGAATCGACGGATCGTTGATGAGCGAGCGGGCGATTGTCAGCCGCCGCTTCATCCCGCCGGAGAGGTCGTCGACCTTCGCCGTCACCTTCTCGCCGAGCTGCGCGAAGGCGAGCAGCTCATCGGCGCGCGCCGCGACCTGGGCGCGCGGCAGACCGAAGTAGCGGCCGTACACGAGCAGGTTGTCGCGCACCCGCAGATCGGTGTCGAGGTTGTCCTGCTGCGGCACCACCCCGAGCCGGGCGCGAATCTCGGGACCGTGCTCGTCGGGGTCGAGGCCCAGGATCTCCAGCTCGCCGCCGGTGCGCGTCGAGACCGCCCCGACCATCCGCATCGTCGTCGACTTGCCCGCGCCGTTCGGGCCGAGCAGGCCGAAGCTCTCGCCCGGGGCGACCTCGAAGTCGATGCCGTCGACGGCGGCGAAGTCGCCGTACTTCTTGACGAGGGCCGACGCGCGGATCACAGGTGCTGACACGAGATCAGAGCCTATGTCACCCGGCCGACGCGGCGGCAGAAGCCGGATGCGCCGGGTTAGGCTCGTTCCGGCGAATCACGGCCCGTCGCCCGGCCCGCCCCTCTCGGAAGAAGTCACCATGTCCTCCCCCGCCCCCGCACGCCGCGGACTGATGCGGCGCCCCGGAACCGACGAGACCGGTCCGCGCGCCAGCTTCGGCCAGCTGCTCCCCTACCTGACCGAGCACCGCGCGGTGCTCGCCGTCGTCGTCGTGCTGAGCCTGCTCGGCGCGGCCGCCTCGCTCGCGCAGCCGCTGTTGGTCAGCCAGGTGATCGGGATCGTCGAATCGGGCGGCGCCCTCGGCATCCTGGTCTGGGCGCTCGTCGGGCTGGTCGTCGCGTCCGGCCTCATCAACGGCTTCCAGCACTACCTGCTGCAGCGCACCGGCACGAGCGTCGTGTTCTCCGCCCGGCGGCAGCTGGTGCGCCGGATGCTGCGCCTGCCGATCGCCGAGTTCGACCAGCGCCGCACGGGCGACCTGGTCTCCCGCGTCGGCAGCGACACCACGCTGCTCTACGCGGTGATGACTCAGGGGCTCCTGGATGCGGTCGGCGGCGTCGTGCTGTTCCTGGGCGCGCTCATCGCGATGCTCGTCATCGACCCGGTGCTGCTCGGGCTCACGGTGCTCGTCGTGGCGATCGCGGTGACGACGGTCACGCTGCTCGGCAAGCGCATCCGCGTCGCCAGCAAGCAGCAGCAGGAGAAGGTCGGCGACCTGGCGGCCGCCGTGGAGCGCGGCATCAGCGCCATCCGCACGGTGCGCGCCTCGAACGCGACCGAGCGCGAGACGGTGGCCGTCGAGGAGGATGCGCGCGGCGCCTACCGCGCCGGCGTCAAGCTGGCCAAGATCTCGGCGCTCGTCGTGCCCGTCGCCGGCATCGCGATGCAGGTGTCGTTCCTGGTAGTGCTCGGCGTCGGCGGCTTCCGGGTGGCCAGCGGGGAGCTCACGGTGGCGGACCTGGTGGCGTTCATCCTGTTCCTGTTCCTGATGATCATGCCGCTCGGGCAGGCCTTCGGCGCGATCAACTCAGTCAACCAGGCGCTCGGGGCGCTCGGCCGCATCCAGGAGGTCATCGCTCTGCCGAGCGAGGATGAGGGGGATGCGGCGCTCACGCCCGCCGCCGACCTCGCCGACCTGACTGCGGCGCCCGCGATCTCGTTCGAGGAGGTGCGGTTCCGCTACCCGGAGCAGGCGCACAAGTCGGAGCGCGAGAAGGCGATCGCCGAGGTGATCGGCGAGGACGGCCTCGCCGAGATCGAAGGAGCGGAGGCCGACCGCGAGGTGCTGCACGGGGTGTCGTTCGAGGTGCCGCGCGGGGCGCGGGTGGCGCTCGTCGGGCCGTCGGGGGCGGGCAAGAGCACGATCCTCTCGCTCATCGAGCGGTTCTACGACCCGACCGGCGGTGTGGTGCGACTCGGCGGCGTCGACGTGCGGGCGCTCGACCGACTCGAGCTGCGGGCGCAGATCGGCTACGTGGAGCAGGACGCGCCGGTGCTCGCCGGAAGCCTGCGCGACAACCTCACGCTCGCCTCGCCGGACGCCAGCGACGATGACTGCATCGAGGTGCTGCGCACCGTCAACCTGGGCGAAGTGCTCGACCGCGACCCGGCGGGGCTGGACGCGGCGGTCGGCGAGGACGGCGTGATGCTCTCCGGCGGCGAGCGGCAGCGGCTCGCGATCGCGCGCGCGCTGCTGACGAAGGCGCCGATCCTGCTGCTGGATGAGGCGACCGCATCCCTGGACGGCGCCAACGAGCAGCTGCTGCGCGATGCGATCGACGCGGCGGCGACCAGTCGCACGCTGCTGGTGATCGCGCACCGCCTGTCGACGGTGGTCGACTCGGATCGCATCGTGGTGCTCGACCACGGCCGCGTCGTCGGCACCGGCACCCACCCCGAGCTGGTGAACTCGACCCCGCTGTATCGCGACCTAGCCCACCACCAACTCCTCGTCTGAGAGCGGCGGGGATGCATCCCGCGCGCAGAAGAGTGCCGCGCGCGTCACTCGGTGGCGGCGGGGATGCATCCCTGGCACCCCGCCCTGCTCAGACGAGGGCGTAGAGGGCTACGGCGGAGGCAGCGGCGACGTTGAGGGAGTCGATGCCGTGGTGCATCGGGATCTGCACGTGCACGTCGGCGTGGGCGAGTGCCTCGGGTGACAGGCCCGCGCCCTCGGTGCCGAGCAGCAGCGCCACCCTCTCCGGAGCCCGCGCGGCATAGTCGCGCAGCGCCACCGCCTCGGGGGTGAGCGCCAGCGCGGCGACCTCGAAGCCTGTCTCGCGCAGCACCGGCGCCGCGAGCTCCCACGACGGAAGCCGCGTCCACGGCACCTGCAGCACGGTTCCCATGCTGACGCGCAGCGAGCGGCGGTAGAACGGATCCGCACAGCGCGGCGTCACGAACACGGCATCCGCCCCGATGCCGGCCACCGAGCGGAAGATCGCCCCCACGTTGGTCGGGTCGACGACGTCCTCGATCACGACCACCCGGCGGGCGCCCGCCAGCAGCGACTCCGGCGACGGCAGCGCGGGACGCTCGAGCGAGGCGACGACGCCGCGGTGCACCTGATACCCGGTCAGCTCGGCCAGCAGCTCGGGCTCCCCCGTGAACACCGGAACCGTCGCCGCGTGGGCACCCAGCAGCGCGATCGACTCCTCCACCGACGAGGCGAGCGACAGCACCGCGCGCGGCACATGCCCCGCCCGCAGCGCACGCTCCAGCACGAGCAGCGACTCGACGAGGAAGATCCCGTTCTCGGTGCCGCGCGCCCCGCGCAGCTCGACATCGGTGTGGCGCGCGAAGTCGTTCAACCGCGGGTCGCTGAGCTCCGACAGCTCAACGACGGGCACGTCAGACGAAGACGACGAACACGAAAGCGACGGCGAGCGCGAGCGCGCCGAGCACGGCGAGGGGAAGAAGGATGCGGGCGATCATGCCTCCAGCATCCCATCCCGCCGGGCGGCTGCGCGACTCACCCGCACGTCTTCGCTCAGCGAACGACCGCGAGCTCGGCCCCCGCCGCCTCCAGCTCCTCCAGTGCCGCAGCACTGGACGCGAGCGCGACCCCCGCCACCAGGTCGGTGATCACGCGAACGCGCCAGCCGCCGTCGATCGCGTCGAGCGCGGAAGCGCGCACGCAGTAGTCGGTGGCGATCCCGACGACGTCGATGTCGGTGATCTCGTGGGCGTCGAGCACCTGGGGCACCGTCTGCCCGTCGTCGGTGGTGCCTTCGAAGATCGAATAGGCGGGAACGCCCTGGCCCTTCGCGATGTGCACGTCGATCAGCGACACGTCGAGCGCCGGGTGATACTCCGCGCCCGGCGTGCCCGCCACGCAGTGCACCGGCCAGGTGGTGACGAAGTCGGGCTCCACGCCGACGGCGAAGTGCCCGCCGTTGTCGTCATCGCCGTGGTGCCAGTCGCGCGAGGCGATCACGACGCCATAGCGGTCCGGATGCGCCTCCAGGTGCTCCGTGACGCCCGCAGCGACCGCAGCACCGCCGTCGACTCCGAGAGCACCACCCTCGGTGAAGTCGTTCTGAACGTCGATGATGAACAGCGCGCGCATGAGGGCCTCCTAGTAGTTGGCGAGATTGCTTCCGCAACGATAGAAGCCCGCCACCAGACTGTCGATGGCGTCTTTCGCGTCCGAGCTGATTCCGTCGCGCACCGCCGACACCGAATACGCGATCAGAGAGCCGTCCTTGGCTTCGACGATGCCGGCGAGGCTGTAGGCGGTGGTGATCCAGCCTGTCTTGCCGTACACGTTGCCCCGAGCATCCGCGTTGTCGCCGCCGAAGCGATTCCGCAGAGAACCGGTGACTCCCGCCAGCGAGAGGCCGTCGCGCACGTAGCTGAGCCCGTCGTTGCCCTCCCAGACCAGAGCCATGAACTCGGCGACCTGGGTCATGCTCACCGCGTTGTTGGCACTCAGGCCTGACCCGTCGGCCACCACCATGCCGCTGGTGTCGGCGCCGAAGGATCCGACGGCGCTCGGAATCGCGGAACGCAGCGACGACGCGGATCCGTCGAGCCCGGAGTTCTTGGACACCACGCGGGCGAGCACCTCGGCGAGCGTGTTGTCGCTGTCGAGCAGCATCTGCTTGATCAGGACCGAGACGGGCTGGGACGACACCTCACCGAGCAGGGTCGCGCCGGACAGCGCCGAACCGCTCGAGGTCGCGACGGTCTCGGCGAGAACACCACCCGGGTCGGCCGCGCGGAGGGCGCTGAGGAACGCCGCGCCGGCCGTCGCGACGGGGTCGGTGCCGCGGGGGCTGACCGCCTTGGTCGGGTCGGCGCGATCACCGTCGACCTGCAGCGCCGTGACCTCGGACTGATAGCCCGTCGTCTGCTCACTGCGCGCCCAGCTGGAGTCCCAGTTGTCGGCGGGGTTCCAATAGGTGGCGTCGAGAATCACCTGCGTGATCGGAACGTCGGGATGCGCGGTCTGGTATTCGGCGATCGCCTGCGCCGCGAGGTCGGAGAGCTTGGCCGCACCCGGGTAGTAGCTCTCGGAGCCTTCCGGGAGAGCGCTCAGCGTGGCGTCGCCGCGCCCGACGAGCACGATCGTGCCGGGCACGTTGCCGTCGACGACCTGTGTCTTCAGCGTGTAGTCGGGACCGAGGACGGCGATCGCGGCGGCCGCCGTGTACACCTTCATGACGCTGCCCACGCGCACGGCAGTGCCGCTGCGACGCGCCAGCAGCTCGCCGGAATCGCTCGAGTCGATCAGTGTGGCTGAGATGTAGACCTTGTTGAGCCGGTCGTCGCTCACCTGATCGGCCACCGAACATGTCCGCAGCAGCACCGAGTCGGCGACCTCGGCGGGCAGCTCTCGCTCGGCGATGGGCTCCTCGGTCTCGATCACGACCGGCACCTCGACGTTGGAGGCGACCGCGATTCCGGTGAACACGGCACCGGTGCCGAGGCCGACGAACGCGACGACGATGGCCGAGATCAACCAGGTCGTCGGATGCGAGCGGATCGCCCCGAGGATGCCCCCGACGAGGCCCGCCCGAGGTGCAGGCTCGGTCTGCTCCGCATCGATCGGCAGCACCACGGTCGCCACTTCGCTGCCCGGCGTCTGGGCGCGTCCGCCTCGGCGCCCGGCGGCCTCTCGTGCCGCTCGGCGGCTGATCGGGGGCTCGTCGCTCACTCGGCCATGATAGGCGACGAGGTCACGAGGTTCGCTCGCGCGACGGTCCGCGGGAACGCCAACGCCGGGGCGCGCGCTGAGATGCGCGCCCCGGCGGGTCTTGGGCGGTCCTAGCAGCTCCCCCAGCGGGCGGCGGCCCGCGTGAAGCTGTAGGGCTCGTTCGGAACGCCACCGTGAGTCATGGCGAGGTAGATGCACACGCCGCCGGTGCTTCCCGTGTAGGTCGGCCGGTAGAGCGAGTTGCGGTGCGCGGTGGAGTTCCACCACTTCTGGGCCACCGTGGCGCCGGTGTTGCCGGAGCCGCCCGCGAGATTTCCGTCGCAGCCTTCGATGGTCTTGCCGTCGCTGCGCTTGGCCGTGTTGGTGTGACCCCACGCGCTCGACGGGTTGGTGCTCGGGTCCTCCGCCATCCAGAACAGGCGGGTCTCCATGCAGGAGTCGTAGCGGAAGTTCGCCATCGGAACCGGGTTCAGGCAGTTGGCGACGCGGATGGCGTTGTACGCCGCGGCGAACGAGGCGATGTCGCTGGTCGTGGTGCCGGCAACGCCTCCGGAGCTGGTGCGTCCGGGAGCCGAGCCGGTGGAGCCGCCCACGTTGGAGGGGCACGAGGCGCCCTGCGCAGCCAGTGCGGCCTGGCGCTGCGCCGTCCCGCTATCGGCGCTCGCGCCGCTCACCACCACGGGCGGCGGAGGCGGCGGAACCGGCTTCTGCGCGATGTGCTCGACGTCGACGCTGAGGTCGATCTTCGGCTTGTCGACTTCGAGGATGCTCGCCACCGGCTGCGTGACCGCGGCCAGCGCGGCCGCCGGATTGGCAGCGCTCTGCCCCTGCACGACGAGCGAAGTCGATGCGATCGGAACCGCGGCTGCCGCGGAGGCCTGCGCCGACTGCGTCAACGCCGGACCGCCGCCGCCGAGAAACGGCAGCGCGACGGTCATGACGGTCGTGAAGACCGCACCGAGTACGACTGGTCGCCCAATAGCCACGCGATCCCCCCCCGAGATCTCGAAGTCGCCATCCCCCCTCAGAGCGGCGCTGTGATTGGGAGGCTATGCCCTGCTGCGCACCCCCGGCAAGCGAATCCGGGCCCGAACCGCGAGTTTGCCCCCGGACTGGGGGGACGGGAGAAAGTGGAGGTTTTCCCAGGTTGGGGCGGGGTTTCCTGGGTTTCGATACGCCGCTGCGCGGCTACTCAACCCGCAGAATGTGTGGAGCCACCTGTGGGAATCGAACCCACGACCTATTCATTACGAGTGAATCGCTCTGCCAACTGAGCTAAGGCGGCCGGGCCGCGCACAGGATGCACGGCACGACCTCCGATCATAGTCGATTGCCGAGGCCTCTCGTGCCGCTCAGCAGTTCGGGTCGCTCGCGGGCACCGTTCCATCGATGAAGAAGTCGTCGACGGCGTCGTTCACGCACGAGTTCGACTTGTTGTACGCCGTGTGCCCCTCGCCGTTGTAGGTGATGAGGTGGCCGTTCTCGAGCTGGCTCGCCAGGTTCTGCGCCCACACGTACGGCGTGGCCGGATCGTTGGTCGTGCCGACCACCAGGATGTCGGGCGAACCGGGTGCCGCGATCTCGCCGCGCTCCCGCGTCGACGGGAACGGCCAGTCGGCGCAGCCGGTGCCGCCATAGGACATCCGCGGTCCGAATAGCGGCGCGGCGGCCTGCAGTTCGGCGGCCTGCTCGCGCATCGTGTCGATGTCGCTCTCGCTCGGGTAGTCGAGGCAGTTGATCGCGGTGAACGCCTCCGTCGAGTTGGAGGCGTAGCTGCCGTCCGAGTTCCGCTCGTTGTAGCTGTCGGCGAGCAGGAACGCGGTGTCGGTGAGGCCCTGCGACACCTCGCTGAACAGGATGTCGAGGTACGGCCAGTTCTCCTGGCTGTACAGCGGCAGAATGATCGCGATGAACATCGTGTCCGCGCCGAGCTGCCGCCCGTCGCTGTGGGTCAGCGGACTCGCGACCAGCAGGTCGAGCAAGTCGCCGGTGTACTCCATCGCCTGATCGACGGTGCCGACGAAGGGACAGTCGCTGCGCGTGAAGCAGTCCTCGAGGTAGGCGCGGAAGGCGCTCTCGAAGCCGACGGCCTGGGTCAGGGTCACCTCGAACTCGCTCGTCGCGGGGTCGACGGCGCCGTCGAGCACGAGCCGGCCGGTGGTGTCGGGGTAGAGCTCGGCGAAGGTGGCGCCGAGGAAGGTGCCGTAGGAATAGCCCAGGAAGTTGAGCTTCTCGTCGCCGAGCACGGCCCGCAGCAGGTCGAGGTCGCGAGCGGCGCTCGTCGTGTCGACGAACCCGAGCAGAGCGCCGGTGTGCTCGAGGCAGGCCTGACCCCAGGCGGCGTTCGCCGCGCGCACGGCGGCGATCCACTCGTCGCTGCCCTCGACGCCCGGGATGATGCCGTAGTTGTACTCGTCGAGCTCCGACGGGTCGTCGTAGCAGTCGATCGCCGAGGAATGCCCGACCCCGCGCGGGTCGAAGCCGACGATGTCGTAGCTGGACTGCAGTCGAGCACTGGTCGCGTAATCGATGCTGTCGCGCACGAACTCGTAGCCGGAGCCACCTGGGCCGCCCGGGTTGATCAGCAGCGAGCCGAGCTTGGTGCCGGTGGCCGGTTGGCGGATGAGCGCGAGCTCGATGGAGTCGGCCGCCGGGTCGTCCCAGTCGAGCGGCGCGGTCGCGGTCGTGCACTGCAGACCGGTGCCGCAGGACTCCCAGGTGAGCACCTGGTGGTAGTACGGCACGAGCTCGGCCGCGACGTCTTCACCGGTCGGCGTCGAGGTCACCTCGGGCGAGGGCGGTTGGAACCAGCTCACGCATCCCGTCAGCACGGCGGCGGTCGCCAGCGCGACGGCAACGGCCCACGGGGAACGACGGCGGATCATGCGGTCCTTTCGTGCCGGGGCGCGCGCACGGCGCTGACCAGCATGGCTTCCAGGGCAAGCGCGGGCGCAACGTTGCCGTCGATGCGGTGCCTCGCCTCGGCAATCGCGTCGAGGGTGGCGAGCGTCTCGGCCGGCGTCGCCGCCGCGGCGGCGCGCTCCAACTCGGCCATGATCGCCAGGTTGACCGGCTCCAATTCGGCGCCGAGCTGACGCAGCAGCACGTCGCGGTAGAGCGATTGCAGATCGACGAGGATGCGGTCGATACCGTCGCGCAGGCTTCGCGTGGCGCGCCGCTTCTGGTCGTCATCGAGCGCTTTGAGCTGAGCACGCAACCCGGGCGGCACCGTTCCGCCCGGCTCGATGCCGAGTGATCGCAGCGCCTGATCGCGCTCTTCGGCGTCGCGCTCGGCGGTGATCGCCTCGGCGTCGGCCTTGGCCACGTCGAGCAGTTCGGCCGCGGCCAGCACCGCCCCGGACACCGAGCGAATGCCGAGCGCCACCTCGAGCGTGCGCGCCCGGCGGCTGCGCGCCTCGTCGCTGGTCGCCAGGCGGTGCGCCATGCCGATGTGCGACTGCGCCTCGCGTGCCGCGCGTAGTGCCTCGGGGCGCGCGACCCCATCGCGGCGTTCGAGCAGTTCGGCGACCTCGTCGATCGTGGGCACGCGCAGGCGCAGCATGCGCACCCGCGAGCGCACGGTGGGCAGCAGGTCGGCTTCGCTCGGGGCGCACAGGATCCAGATGGTGCGCGGCGGCGGCTCCTCGAGCGCCTTGAGCAGCACGTTGGAGGTGCGCTCGGTCATGCGGTCGGCGTCTTCGATGATCATCACGCGGTAGCGCCCGGCCGAGGGCGAGAACTGGCTCGCGGTGACGAGTCGGCGCACGTCGTCGATCTTGATGATCACGTTCTCGGTGGCGAGCACCGCGAGGTCGGGATGGGTGCGGGCTGCCACCTGCGCGGCGGTCGCCTCCTCGTCGCCCGGGCGCGCCAGCAGGGCGGCGGCGAAGGCGTAGGCGAGGGTGGAGCGCCCGGATCCGGGCGGGCCGGTGATCAGCCAGGAGTGGGCGAGGCCGTCGCCGGCGGCAGCGGCGCGCACGGTCGCGATCGCCTCGGGCTGCCCCGTCACCTCGTCGAACACGACTCCACGCTAGTCGAGGAGGTCCGACACTCGGTCGCGGATTGCCGCGGCGAGTTCGTCGACGGGGCGGGACCCATCCAGCACCAGGAAGCGCTCGGGCTCGGCGGCGGCGAGTTCGAGGTAGGCGGAGCGCACGCGAGCGTGGAAGTCGCTCGCCTCGGCCTCGAGTCGGTCGTAGCGGGTGCGGGCGCCGTCGAGACGCTCCCGCCCGACCGTCTCATCGAGGTCGAGCAGCACGGTCACCTCGGGCAGCAGCCCGCCGGTGGCCCACAGCGACAGGTCGCGGATCTCGGTCGCATCGAGCACCCGCCCGGCGCCCTGGTAGGCGACGGAGGAGTCGAGGTAGCGATCCTGCAGCACGATCGCGCCGCGCTCAAGCGCCGGTCGCACGAGGGTCGCGATGTGGTGCGCGCGGTCGGCGGCGTAGATCAGCGCCTCGGCGCGCGGCTCCATCTCGCCGCGGCGGTGCAGCACGATCTCGCGCAGCTCGACGCCGAGATCGGTGCCGCCCGGCTCGCGGGTGCGCACTACCTCGCGGCCGAGGCCGACGAGGTGCTCCTCCAGCAGTGCGGCCTGCGTCGACTTGCCGGATCCGTCGCCACCTTCGAAGGTGAGGAAGAGCCCGCGCACCTCAGCTCTTCTTCTTCGCCGGGGCGCGCTTGGCCGCCGCGGGCTTGCGCTTCGCGGGCTTCTTCGCCGGTCCCTTCGCCCGCTTGTCGGCGAGCAGCTGCACGGCACGATCGAAGTCGACCGCCTCGACGTCCTCGCCGCGCGGAATGGTCGCGTTCGTCTCGCCGTCGGTCACGTAGGGGCCGAAGCGTCCATCGCGCACCTTGATCGGCTTGCCGCTGACCGGGTCGGCTTCGAATTCCTTGAGCGCGCTCGAGGGGCGACGGGCGCCGTACTTCGGCTGCGCGAAGATCTCCAGCGCGCCCGGCAGCTCGATCGAGAAGATCTGGTCTTCGCTCTCGAGCGAACGGCTGTCGGTGCCCTTCTTCAGGTACGGGCCGTAGCGGCCGTTCTGCGCGGTGATGTCCTCGCCGCTCTCCGGGTCCTGGCCGACGATGCGGGGCAGGCTCAGCAGCTTGAGCGCCGTCTCCAGATCAACGGTCGCGGGATCCATGTCCTTGAACAGGGATGCGGTGCGCGGCTTGGGCGCGGCGGCCTTCTTCTTGGGCTTGGGCTTCTCCTCCAGCACCTCGCCGGTGGCCGGGTCGACGACGGGCTCGGCGGCCGGGGGCTCGGGCTCGAGCTCGGTCACGTAGGGGCCGTAGCGGCCATCCTTGGCGACGATCATCTTGCCGGTCTCCGGGTTCACGCCGAGCTCGCGGTCGCCCACAACGGGCGCGTCGATGAGCTCCTGTGCCTTCTCAGCGGTCAGCTCGTCGGGGGCGAGCTCCTCGGGCACGTTCACGCGGCGCGGCGTCTCGCCCTCGCCGGCGGGAACCTCGAGGTAGGGGCCGTACTTGCCGATCCGCAGCGTGATGTCGTCGGAGATTCGCACCGAGTTGATCTCACGCGCGTCGATCTCACCGAGGTTCTCGACCGTGTCCCGCAGACCGCGGTGCTCTCCCCCGCCGAAATAGAACTCCTTGAGCCACTCCACGCGATCCTGCTCGCCGCCGGCGATCCGGTCGAGGTCTTCTTCCATCTCGGCGGTGAAGTCGTACTCGACGAGCTCGCCGAAGTTCTCCTCCAGCAGGCGCACCACGCTGAACGCGATCCAGTTCGGCACCAGCGCGCTGCCGCGCGGGCTGATGTAGCCGCGGTCGATGATGGTGGAGATGATGCTCGCGTAGGTGGAGGGGCGCCCGATGCCGAGCTCTTCGAGCTTCTTGACCAGGCTGGCCTCGGTGTAGCGGGCGGGCGGGCTGGTCTCGTGGCCTTTCGCCTCCAGCTCGGCGAGGTTGAGCACCTGACCTTCGGTCATCGGCGGCAACGTGGTCTCGCGCTCGGCGGCGGCCTCCGCCTCGTCGCGCTCCTCGTCACGGCCTTCCTCGTACGCGGCGAGGAAGCCGCGGAAGGTGATGACGGTTCCGGATGCGGTGAACTCGGCGGCGCTCGCCCCCGCCTCGGCGGCGTCGGCCGGTCGACCCTCGATGGTGACGGTCGCGGTCTGGCCGCGCGCATCCGCCATCTGCGAGGCGACGGTGCGCTTCCAGATCAGGTCGTACAGCTTGAAGTCGTTACCGCGCAGCGTGCTGGCCAGTTCGGCGGGGGTGCGGAAGACGTCGCCCGAGGGACGCACCGCCTCGTGCGCCTCCTGCGCGTTCTTCGACTTGCCGGTGTAGACGCGGGGCTTCTCGGGAATCGAGTCGGCGCCGTAGAGCTCGGAGGCCTGGGCGCGAGCCGCCTGGATCGCCTGCTGCGAGAGCGCGGGCGAGTCCGTTCGCATATAGGTGATGTACCCGTTCTCGTACAGGCTCTGCGCGACCGACATGGTCTGACGCGCGGTGAAGCGCAGCTTGCGGCCGGCCTCCTGCTGCAGGGTCGAGGTGGTGAACGGGGCGGCGGGTCGACGGGTGTACGGCTTCGACTCGACGCTCAGCACGGTGAATCGCGCGTCGTCCTTCTTCAGGGCGGCCGAGAGCGCCTCGGCGGCCTTCTCGTCGAGCGCGACCGCCTCGCCCTTCAGGGCGCCGCGGTCGGTGAAGTCGCGACCGCTGGCGACGCGGCGACCGTCGAGCCGCACGAGGCGGGCGTCGAAGCGCTTGCCTGCCTGCTCGGCCTCGGCGCCGGGGGCGAGCCCGGCGGTCAGGTCCCAGTAGGAGGCCGAGATGAAGGCGAGCCGCTCGCGCTCACGGTCGACGACGAGGCGCGTCGCGGCGGACTGCACGCGGCCCGCCGAGAGGCCCGGCCCGACCTTGCGCCACAGCACCGGGGAGATCTCGAAGCCGAAAAGGCGGTCGAGGATGCGGCGGGTCTCCTGCGCGTCGACCAGGGCGGTGTCGAGCTCACGCGGGTTGTTGCGGGCGGCCTCGATCGCCTCCTTGGTGATCTCGTGGAACACCATGCGCTTGACGGGCACCTTCGGCTTCAGCACCTCGAGCAGGTGCCAGGCGATGGCTTCCCCCTCGCGGTCCTCATCAGTGGCGAGGTAGAGCTCGTCGGCTTCCTTGAGCGCCTTCTTCAGATCGGTGACGGTGCGCTTCTTGGCGTCGCTGACCACGTAATAGGGAAGGAATCCGCCCTCGACGTCGATCGAGAACTTGCCGAGCGACCCCTTCTTGAGCTCCGGCGGCAGGTTCTTGGGCTCGATCAGGTCACGGATGTGACCCACCGAGGCCTGTACCTCATATCCCTCGCCGAGGTACTGCGCGATCGTCTTCGCTTTTGCGGGCGACTCGACGATGACAAGCTTCCTGCTGTCTGACACCGGACTCCTTCCGTCCGAGGCACACCATACACATTCGCACCGAGGCTCTGCTTCGCGCCGCACGGCGGCGATCGTTCGCCTGCATGCTGATACTCCATATATAGGTGGCGCTTCCTGCTACGGTCGAGGGAACCTCAACGGGCGGAGCCGCTTCGGCCCGGGATTCCGGAGCCCGCTCGTCACCCACTCGATCGTCGTGCGCCGCGCCGCCCTCGCCGCCGCCCTCGCGCTGCCCCTCGCTCTTCTCACCGCCGTCCCCGCCACGGCGGCGACCGTCACCGTGACCACCTGGGGCGACCTGCAGACCGCGTTCGCCGTCGACGGCGACACCGTCGTGCTCGGCGCCGACATCACCGCCCCTGCAAACGGAACACTCGCCGTCGACGCGGGCGAGTCCATCACCCTCGACCTGGGCGGGTACGCCCTGACGGTGACGGATCCGAACAACAGCAGCGCAGCGATCCACGTGCCCGGCACCGCCGACCTGACCATCGATGCGTCCGGGGGCGGCATCCTCACCGCCACCGGCGGCGGCGATGGCGCGGGTATCGGCGGGGGCAGCGGCACGAACGGCGGCTCCGTCACCATCACCGGCGGCACGATCAACGCCACCGGCGGAGCGCGGGGGTCTGGCATCGGCGGCGGATTCAACAGCGCGGGTGGTTCCGTCACCATCACCGGCGGCACCGTCACCGCCACCGGCGGCGGCGAGCACGCGGGCATCTCCGCTTCCGCATACTTCGGCGGCATCATCTCGATCGCCGGCGGCACCGTCATCGCAACCGGCGGCCAGGGCGCCGCCGGGATGGGCGGCGACTTCAATCAAGACGGCAGCACGATCACCATCACCGGCGGCGACGTCACGGCGGTCGGAGGATTCCGCGGGGCCGGCATCGGCGGCGGCGCGAACGGCGACGGCGGCACCGTCACCCTCACCGGCGGCACCGTCAGCGCAACCGGCGGCGACGGCGTTGTCGCCGGCGACGGCGCCGCAGGCATCGGCGGCGGCGACGGCGGCGACTTGCCGGGCACCCTCGACGTGCAGGGAACCCCGGATGCGGGGTCCGCGACCGACGGCGGCAACCCGAACGCCGCCCCGATCACCAACTCCGTCGAACCGGCCGGCGTCGGCTACGCCGCCACCACCTCCACGGTCGGCACCGGCGGCCAGCTCGACCTGCGCTTCCACTACCTGGTCACCCTCGACCCTTCGGGCGGTACCGGCCCGACGAGCGTGACCGTCAACGACGGCGACACGCTGCCCGGATCCTCCACCCCCGCCCGCGACGGCTACGAGTTCACCGGCTGGACCCTCGGCGGCAGCCCCTACGACCTCGCCACCCTCGCGACCGGGCCGATCACCCTCACCGCCACCTGGGCCGCCGTGCTCGCCGCCACCGGCATCGAGGCGCTGCCGCTGCTCAGCGGCGCCGCGCTGCTGCTCGCTGTCGGCGCGCCGCTGGTGCTCCTTCGTCGGCGTGCGACCGCCTGACGCCGAGCGCAGGGAATCAAGATGACCCGGCCGTTCCTGGCACCCGCTGCGGCACTCGCCGCCGCACTCGCGCTGCCCCTCGCTCTTCTCGCCGCCGTCCCCGCCTCGGCCGCGAGCGTCACCGTCATGACCTGGGTTGACCTGCAGACGGCGTTCGCCGTCGACGGCGACACCGTCGTGCTCGGCGCCGACATCACCGCCCCCGCGAATGAGAACCTCACGGTCGACCCCGGCGAAACGATGGTGCTCGACCTGCACGGCCACACCCTCGCCATCGCCGATCCGGGCCCCACCCTCGCAGCGATCGAGGTTGCGGACGGCACCGAGCTGACAATCAATGCGACCGGCGGCGGCACGCTCACCGCGACCGGCGGCAACAGCTCTGCCGGCATCGGCAGCGAGTGGGGCGCGAGTGCTGGCACCATCACCATCAACGGCGGCACCATCAACGCCACCGGCGGAGCTGATGCCGCCGGCATCGGCGGCGGCAACCTCGGCGACGGCGGAACCATCACCATCAACGGCGGCGACATCAGCGCCCAGGGCGGAGCCCGCGCCGCCGGAATCGGCGGCGGCGGCGGCCAAGCCGGCGCCGGCCGCACCATCACCATCAACGGCGGCGACATCAACGCCCAGGGCGGAACCCTCGCCGCCGGAATCGGCGGCGGCGGCGGCGACTTCGCCGACCTCGGCACCATCACCATCACCATCAACGACGGCGACGTGACCGCCATCGGCGGCGACTTAGGCGCCGGAATCGGCGGCGGCAACCTCGGCGGCACCATCACCATCACCATCAACGACGGCGACATCAGCGCCCAGGGCGGAGCCCTCGCCGCCGGAATCGGCGGCGGCCAAGCCGGCGCCGGCGGCACCATCGCCATCAACGGCGGCGACGTCAACGCCCAGGGCGGAACCCGCGCCGCCGGAATCGGCGGCGGCAACCTCGGCGACGGCGGCACCATCGCCATCAACGGCGGCGTCCTCAGCGCGCGCGGCGGCAGCAACGGCGCCGGCATCGGCGGCGGTGGCGTCGGCAGCAACGGCGCCGGCGGCGGCAACGCCGGCGACGTCACCATCACCGGCGGCGACGTCACGGCCACCGGCACCAACGGTGGCCCTGGCATCGGTTCGGGCGCGGGCTTCGCCGGCGATATCGTCACCGGCAGCATCGTCCTCACCGGTGGCACGATCGCGGCGACCGGCGGCACGAACGGCGCCGGAATCGGCGGCGGCGACAATACGACGTGGGCTGGCTTCCTCGACATCCAGGGCACCCCGGATGCGGGTGCCGCGACCGACGGCGGCGACCCGCACGCCGCCACGATCACCAACAGCGTCGAACCGGCGGGCGTCGGATACTCGGCCGTCACCGCGACCGTCAGCTCCGGCGGGCAGATCATCGTCGGCTTCCACTACCTCGTCACCTTCGACGCGGCCGGCGGCAGCGGCCCGAGCAGCGTGACCGTCAACGACGGCGACACCCTCACCGCGCTGACCGACCCGAGCCGCGACGGCTACGCCTTCGACGGCTGGACGCTGGGCGGCAGCGCTTACGACTTCGCCACCGCCGTCACCGGGCCCATCACGCTCACCGCGACCTGGGCCCGCGTGCTCGCGGCGACCGGTGTCGGCGCGGAGTTCTCGCTCGGCGGCGCGGGCATCCTCGTGCTGGGCAGCGTGCTTCTCATCGCGGCACGTCGGCGCGCCACGGCGTAGTCTCGGGCCCGCGCGGACTCCGACCCGTCGCGCGGCATAGACGCGCGCCGTGGCCGTTCGACGACGCGCGCCTCCGGCTTCAGTAGACCGAGCGTTCCACTGCTACGGTCGAGAGGCTCGAGACGGGGAACTGCGACCCTGTCGTGCTCCTCGCGCGAACCGGAGATCCCCCTGTGACTGCTCGCCCCACTCCTTCTCGCGGCGCTGTCCGCAATGCCGCCCTCGCCGCCGCACTCGCCCTGCCGCTTGCGCTGCTCACGGGACTCCCCGCCAGCGCCGCGACGGCAAACGTATCGACGTGGAGCGAGTTGACCGCAGCGTTCGCCGTGGACGGCAGCACCGTCGTGCTCGGCGCCGACATCACGGCCGCGAGCGGGGACTCGCTCGCCGTCGACGCGGGCGAGACGATGAGCCTCGACCTCAACGGCTTCCGTCTCACGATCGACGACGCCGCGGACGACGCCCCGGCGATCGGGGTACCGGCAACCTCGACTCTCACCATCAGCGCCTCGGGCGGCGGCATCCTCACCGCCACCGGCGGCTACCGGGCTGCCGGAATCGGCGGCGGCCTCGGCGGCGGCGGCGGAACCGTCATCATCTCCGGCGGCGAGGTGACCGCCACGGGTGGCGAGAACGCCTCGGGCATCGGCGGCGGCAACTACGGGACGGGCGGCAGCGTCACCATCACCGGGGGCACTGTCACCGTCGCCGGAGGGGAGTTCGGATCCGCGATCGGCGGCGGTGCCTACAACTCCGGGGGCACAACCACGATCAGCGGCGGCACCGTCACAGCCACGGGCGGCGACTACGGCGCCGGGATCGGCGGCGGCTACTCCCGGGCGGGCGGCATCACCGAGATCACCGGTGGCACGGTGGTCGCGACCGGCGGCGACCAGGCGGCGGGCATCGGCGGCGGCAGCGGCGGCGGCGGCGGCGGAGCGACAACGATTCGCGGCGGCCACGTCACCGCGACCGGTGGTTCCAGCACCTCCGACCCCTATGGCGGGGCCGGCATCGGCGGCGGCATTGGCGGGGTCGGCGGGGTCGTCACCCTCACCGGCGGATACACCCTCGCCACCGGCGGCGAGGGTGCGGCAGGCATCGGCGGAGGTTCGTTCGGCACCGGCGGTACGTTCGACGTGCAGGGCGACCCTGACGCGGGCGCCGCGACCGACGGCGGCGGCCCCAACGCGTCGCCGGCCATCAACTCAGCCATCCCGGCCGGAGTCGGGTACTCAGCGGTCACCTCGACGGTCGGCGTCGGCGGGCGGATCGCGGTCCAGTTCCACTACCTCGTCACTCTCGACGCGGCGGGCGGCAGCGGCCCCGGCAGCGTGACCGTCAACCACGGAGAGACCCTCACCGCGACGGCCGACCCGAGCCGCGACGGCTATGCCTTTGACGGATGGAATTCGGACGGCAGCTCGTACGACGTCGCCACGCCGGTGACCGGCCCGATCACCCTCACCGCCACCTGGGCCGCCGTGCTCGCCGCCACCGGGGTGAGCGGCGAACTCCTGCTCGGCATCGCGGGCGTGCTCTTGATCGCCGGGCTCGTGCTCGTGCTCCTGCGACGCCGCACGAAAGCGTAGGGACGCGCTCGACCAGGCCGGCCACTCCCACGCCCGACGGCGCGCCGCGGCGGTGGTCCTGCGGTCGCGCGCGCCCGCAGCAGCACTCCCGCGACACTGGCCCCGACCTCGACCGTGACGACGTAGCCGTCAACCTCGCACGCGTGCAGCTGCGTTCGGTTCGCCTCGGCGACCTGCTCGGCGACCGGGCAGGGCGAGCCGGGCACCAAACCGCGGGCCGCATCCGCCGCCGCGAGGGCGGTGTTGTCGGCGGCGCCGATGACGCGTTGCCGCTCGGCGAGCGCCCCGCCCAGGCCGACCGCGGCGAGCGCCAGCACCACCAGGGCGCCCAGCAGCGCGAGGCCGAGCACCGAGCCCGCGCCCGTGTCGGACGCGACGGACGCGTCGCCGCAACGCCTCACAGTCCACCCGCCAGCGCACAGCTGCGCGCCTCCAGGCTGATGCCGAGCAGCCCGCTCGCTCCGCCCGGCGTCAGCGCCAGCTCGGCGCACACCAGATCCCCGTCCGCTCGGCGCTGGAGGCTCGCCCCCGGCACCTGCGTGGCGAGGCGGGCCGCGACCGACGCCGTGGCGTCGCCGCGCGCGAGCCCGCGCGCCGCATCCGCCGCCGCGTCGTTCAGCCGGACCGCAAGCGCCCCGAACTGGATGCCCGACATGAGCGCGAGGAACACCAGCAGCACCGCGGGCAGAGCGACAGCGAACTCGGCGACGACGCTGCCGCGGTCAGCCCGCCACGGTGAGCGCACTGCGCACCAGGTCGGTGAGAATCTGCTGCACCTCGCCGGAGCGCAGGATCACCACCAGCAGGCCGGCGAAGCCGACCGCGGCCATGATCGTGATCGCGTACTCGGCGGTTGCGGCGCCGCGCTCGTCGTCGCGCAGTGCGCGCCGCAGGGGTTGCCTCCCTGCCGGGGAAGCGGGTTGCGGCTCGGGATTCAGGTCGAGGCTTGTTCGCGGGATGGGCATGTTCGTTCCTTCCGTGTCGCCCGAGGGCGGGTCGTCGGCACGAACCCCTTGAGCCTCACCGACACGGCCATTCCGCGCTCCGCGCTCGCACCGGACGGCGCACGGGACTCACCCGAGCAGCGCGGTGGAGGAGACGATCGCGATGCCGATCGGCACCACGCCGAGCAGCACGAACGCCGGCAGGATGCACAGCCCGAGCGGCAGCACGAGTCGGGTGGCGAACTCGGCGGCGCGGCGGCCGTCGGCAGCGCGAGCTCGACGACGCTCCGCGACGGCCGCGCTGCGGGCCAGCGCGCCGACGGGGATGCCCGCCCGGCTCGCGAAGGCGAGCTGTCGGTCGAGTTCCGCCGCCTCCGCCGGCAGGCGCGCCTCGGCGAGCGCGTCGAGCACCCACTGACGCGCTCGCGCGGGCGCAGCTCCCCCGCCCAGCGCTACCTCGAGCAGGTCGAGCGCGAGCCCCGGTGCCGGGCGGCGCTCCGACGCCGCCCGCCACAGCCGACGATTCCAGCGGACGGCGAGCCCGAGCAGGCTCATGCCGACCACGAGGCACCCCCAGCCGAGGCCGCTGCCGACCAGGGCGCCGAACCCGTCGATGCCGAGCACTCCGCCGAGCAGCAGACCGAGCGGCGGGAGGGCCAGCACGATGCGCGAGGTGGCGCGCGGGCCGGCGAGCGCCGTCTCGAGCTCGCGCTCGCCGTGCGCGAGATCGCGCAGCACCTCCGCCAGCCGCGCCAGCGTCGGCGCGAGCGGGGCGCCTGCCTCCGTTGCGACGCGCCACACGGCGGCGAGCGCGCGCAGGCTGTCGCGCTCGGCGCTCGGCCGCTCGCCGAGCGCCGCGAGCACCCGGTCGGCGCTCACCTCCGCCCCGCCCGCGGCGACCAGCCCGGCGAATGAGTCGGGCGCGTCGAAGGACAGCTCACGCCAGGCCGCACCGGGTGCGAGCCCCGCCTCGAGCAGCACGGCGAGTCGCTCGACCAGTTCGGCGTGCGCATCCAGCGACGCGCCCGCCTCCGTCACCACTGCTCCACTGCGAGCCGGTCGCGCGCGTCGAGGCGGAGGCGGCCGAGCGCCTCGATCCGCCGGGCGCCGTCGTCCCTGCGCCCGAGGTGAATCACCGCGTCGAACGCGCTCACCGTCTGACGCGCCAAGCCCGACGGCCCCCACCCGGCGAGCGCGCCGAGCGCCTCCAGTCGGGCCGGCACGTCGGCGAGCGAGTTCGCGTGCAGCGTGCCAGCGCCGCCGTCGTGCCCCGTATTGAGGGCCATCAGCAGCTCGCGGAACTCGGGTCCGCGGCACTCTCCCACGACAAGTCGGTCCGGTCGCATCCGAAGCGCCTCCCGCACCAGCCGGTCGAGCCCGATCGCGCCCCGCCCCTCGAGATTGGGCTGGCGCGCCGACAGCGCGACGACGTGCGGATGCGCGACCCGCAGCTCGGCGACATCCTCCACGACGACAATGCGCTCGCTCGGCGGCGCCTCGGCCAGCAGCGCGGCGAGCAGTGTCGTCTTGCCGCTGCCCGCGGCGCCGGTGATCAGCAGGTTCGCCCGGCGCACCACCAGGTCACGCAGCCGGTCGAGGCACACCTCGTCGACGACCTCGCGCTCGGCGAGCTGGGTCAGGCTCCAGCGCTCCGGCCGAGCCTGGCGGATCGAGAGCACCGCGCCGCCCGCACTGATCGGCGGAAGCACGGCGTGCACGCGTCGATGTCCATCGAGCGCAACATCGGCGCACGGCGTCGCCTCGTCGACGTGCCGATCGCCCTGCGCCAGCAGACGGGTGGCGAGTTCGCGGGCCTCGCGCGGCGCGAGATGCAGCCCCGTCACGAGATGGGCGCCTGTACCCCGATCGACCCACACGCTGCCGTCAGGATTGACGAAAATGTCGGTCACATCCGCGTCGAGCAGGCCCGCCAGCGGCCCCCAGACGGCGAGCTGGGGCGCGTCACCCGCGCGCGGCGCCTCGGCGGGAGCGAGCATCGGACGCGCGACGAAGCGCTCCCCCGCCTCCCCCGCTCGCGCATCCACGTCGCCACGGTGCCCGAAAGCGAGCAGATGCGGGCTGGAATCCCGCGTATTCGTGGGCTTCTGCTCCGGAAAAGCGCGGGGAAGGAGGGGATGTGCCGAATCGCGGCGTCTCGCCCCCACGACAGCGATGCCCGCGATTCGCAACACACACAACGCGACCCCGAAACGGGCCGGTTAAACAGAGGGGCGGCGCCCATTGGGGGGAACGGGCGCCGCCACAGCAGCGCAGGATTGGGGGGAATCTTGTGCGCCGCATGCCGAGCTTGCGCCCGGATGGCTTGAGTGTACTCCAAAAGGAGGACACCGCAACGGAGATTCTCCGAGAAATCGCTGATGTTGACGACAACTCGGTGACGATGTCGCTCCGGGGCGCCGTGCCGGCGCGAAACAGGACGTCACACGCCCCGCGACCCGGTCTGCGACGCCCGATAGGATCGTCGCGTTCACCAGATGATTCCACGCGACCGCCAGGCACGGTCGCGGTCGAGCGAGGATAACGACGTCCATGAATTCGATTGACAGCCTGATGCACGAGAACCGCCGGTTCGCGCCGAGCGCCGAGTTCGCCGCCAACGCGATCGCCTCGGCCGACCTCGCCGAGGCCGCCACGGCCGACCGGCTCGGGTTCTGGGCCGAGCAGTCCCGGCAGCTCCTGCATTGGCAGACCCCGTTCACCGAGACCCTCGACTGGTCGAACCCGCCGTTTGCGCGCTGGTTCGGCGACGGCAAGCTGAACGTCGCCGAGAACTGCCTCGACCGGCACGTCGCCGCCGGCAACGGGGACCGGGTCGCCATCCACTGGGAGGGCGAGCCGGGCGACACCCGCAGCCTCACCTACGCTGAACTCACCGCCGAGGTGAAGCGCGCCGCCAACGCGCTCGAAGCGCTCGGCGTCGGCCAGGGCGACCGCGTCGCGATCTACCTGCCGGTCATCCCGGAGGCCGTCATCGCCATGCTCGCTGTCGCGCGCCTCGGCGCCGTGCACTCCGTCGTCTTCGGCGGGTTCAGCGCCGAGAGCCTGCGCGCCCGCATCGACGACGCGGAGGCGAAGCTCGTCATCACCGCCGACGGCGGCTGGCGCAAGGGCCGCGTGTTCGGACTCAAGGGCACCGTCGACACGGCGCTGGCCGCCGACGCCATCGACGGCAACCCGAGCACCGTGCAGCACGTGCTCGTGGTGCGCCGCGGCGAGAACGAGGTCGACTGGACCGAGGGCCGCGACGTCTGGTGGCACGACGCGCTCGAGGCGGCGGATGCCGAGCACGAGCCGCGCGGCTTCGAGGCCGAGAACCCGCTGTTCATCCTGTACACCTCCGGCACCACGGGGAAGCCGAAAGGCATCCTGCACACGAGCGGCGGATATCTCACCCAGGTCGCGTACACCCACAAGAACGTCTTCGACCTGCACCCCGAGACGGATGTCTACTGGTGCACCGCCGACGTCGGCTGGGTCACCGGGCACAGCTACGTCGTCTACGGCCCGCTCGCCAACGGCGCCACCCAGGTCATGTACGAGGGAACCCCCGACACGCCGCACCCCGGCCGCTGGTGGGAGCTGATCCAGAAGTACAAGGTGTCGATCTTCTACACGGCGCCCACCGCGATCCGCTCGTTCATGAAGCTGGGGCGCGAGATCCCGGATCGCTTCGACCTGTCGAGCATTCGCGTGCTCGGCAGCGTCGGCGAGCCGATCAACCCGGAGGCGTGGATCTGGTACCGCGACGTCATCGGCGGCGGCAGCGCCCCCATCGTCGACACCTGGTGGCAGACCGAGACCGGCGCGATCATGGTGAGCGCGCTGCCCGGGATCACGGAGCTGAAGCCCGGAAGCGCGCAGTGCCCGGTGCCGGGAGTCTCGATCGGCATCCTCGACGAGGACGGCACGTCGGTGCCGCACGGCAGCGGCGGACTGCTGGTGGCGACCGAGCCGTGGCCCGCGATGCTGCGCGGCATCTGGGGCGACCCGGAGCGGTTCCGCGAGACCTACTGGTCGAAGTTCGCCGAGGTCGAGGGCGGGCCGATGTACTTCGCCGGCGACGGCGCGCACTACGACGAGGACGGCGACGTCTGGCTGCTCGGCCGCGTCGACGACGTCATGAACGTGTCGGGTCACCGGCTCTCGACCGCCGAGATCGAGTCGGCGCTCGTCGCGCATCCCTCCGTCGCCGAGGCGGCGGTCGTGGGCGCCTCGGACGAGACGACCGGGCAGGCCGTGGTCGCGTTCGTGATCCTGCGGCAGGAGTTCGCCGAGGAGATGGCGGTGGAGGCCCCGGTGCTGCTGCGCTCGCACGTCGCCCAGCAGATCGGCGCGATCGCGCGCCCGCGCGACATCTACATCGTGGCCGAGCTGCCGAAGACCCGCTCGGGCAAGATCATGCGCCGCTTGCTGCGTGACGTCGCCGAGGGGCGCGAGGTGGGCGACACGACGACCCTCGCCGACACCAGCGTGATGCAGATCATCTCGGACAAGCTCGGCGGCGTCTGAGGCGCGCGGGCCTGCGCCCGCGCGCCCCAGCGTCTAGTGGAACTCGAGGACGAGCTCGACCTCGACGGGCGAGTCGAGCGGCAGCACGGCCACTCCGACCGCGCTGCGCACGTGCTGGCCGGCCTCCCCGAAGACCTCGCCGAGCAGCTGCGACGCGCCGTTGGCGACGGCGGGCTGGCCGGTGAAGTCGGGGGTGGACGCCACGAACACGACCGCCTTGACGACACGTGTGACCCGGTCCAGCGATCCGATCGCGTCCTCGGCGGCGGCGAGCGCGTTCAGGGCGCAGATGCGGGCGTAGCCGGCGGCGTCCTCAGGCGTGACGTCGCCGCCGACCTTGCCGGTCGCGGGGAGCGCCCCGTCAATGAAGGGAAGCTGCCCCGCGGTATAGACGAGATCGCCGGAGACGATCGAGGGAATGTAGGCGGCGACGGGCTTCGCGACGGCCGGCAGGGTCAGACCGAGCTCGGCCAGACGCGCGGCGACGGCGCTCACGCGGAGGCCTCCGCGGCGACCGGGCGCTTCAGGTAGGCCACGAGCCCGCCTTCGGGACCGGTCACCACCTGCACGAGCTCCCAGCCCTGGCTGCCCCAGTTGTTGAGGATCGCGGCGGTGTTGTGGATCATGAGCGGTGTGGTCAGGTATTCCCACCTGGTCATCTTTCTGCTTCCGTTCAGCTTGAAGTTCGGAGTCGTCCCGTACCCTAAAGACTATGCCTGCCCAGAATCTGACGGCCGGCGGGGTGCTCGGTGCGATCTTCGGAACGCTTGGCCTGAGTGCGCTCGCCGGACTGCTTGTGACCGTCATGGTCGCCCCTGCCATCGCCGTGACCGGTGTCACCGCCAGCAGCACCATCGGGATCTTCGACAGTCTTCCCGACTACATCGAGCTCGATGAGGGTTCGCAGCAGAACCAGATCATCGCCTACAACGACGACGGCGACGTGGTCAACATCGCCACGGTGTTCTACCAGAACCGCGAGCAGATCAGCCTCGACGAGATGAGCCCGTACCTCGCGCAGGCGGCCATCGCGGGTGAGGACCGCCGCTTCTACGAGCACGGCGGCGTCGACCTGCCCTCCGTCATCCGCGCGGCGCTCGGCCAAGCGACGGGCGAGGATGCGGGTGGCGCCTCGACGCTCACGATGCAGACCGTGCGCAACATCATCGTCACCCAGATCGTCAACAACCCCGACTACGACATCGACACCCAGACAGAGCTCATCGCGGAGGCGCTCGACCCGTCGATCGACCGCAAGCTGCGCGAGATGAAGCTGGCGATCGGCCTGGAGCAGCGCTACACGAAGGAAGAGATCCTCACCGGCTACCTGAACATCGCCGGTTTCGGAGGCAACACCTACGGAGTGCAGGCGGCCTCGGAGCAGTACTTCTCGAAGGACGCGAGCGAGCTGACGATCGCGGAGGCGGCGAGCCTCATCGCGATCGTGCAGTACCCGAACGCGCGCAGCCTGGCGACGCCCGACAACTACGCAGCCAACCAGGAGCGTCGCGACGTGATCCTGACGGCGATGCACGAGGAGGGCTACATCACGCTCGAGGAGCGCGATGAGGCGCTCGCCATCCCGGTGGATGAGGAATTCGTCAACTACTCCGCGCCGCATAACGGTTGCCTGGCTGCTGAGAAGCAGTACCGGTTCGCGTGCGACTATGCGACTCGCCAGGTGGAAACCCTGGCGAGTCTCGGAACGACCGAAGAGGAGCGTTCCGAGAACTGGAAACAGGGCGGCTACACGCTCGTGCTGTCAATCAACCCGAACCTCGCCGGGACCGCCAATTCGACAGTCAAGCAGTACGCGCCGGCCGATGAGAGCAGGTTCCAACTCGGTGCCGCCGTCTCGAGCGTCGAGGTGGGCACCGGCCGCATCATCGTGATGGCGCAGAACAAGACCTTCGACAACACCCTCGACGGGGGCGGCAATTCCACCACAGCGGTCAACTTCAACACCGACCTCGCGGGCGGCGGCGGCAGCGGTTTCCAGCCGGGGTCGACGTACAAGCCGTACGTTCTGCTCGCCTTCCTCGACGCAGGTCACGGCGTGAATGAGGCCTTCGACGCCGGCATCACCGAGTTCAACTACGCCGAGTTCTTCGACTCGAACATCGGCGGAACCTACGGCGGCACCACCTTCAAGGTGCGAAACGACGCGGGCGAAAAGGGGTCGTACACGGTCGTCCGCGGCACCGCCGGCTCGGTCAACTCGGTGTTCATGCAGATGGCCGCCGATGTCGACCAGGCCCGCATCGCCGAGCTCGCCGCGTCGATCGGCGTGCACCGCGGCGACGGCGCCACTGACGGCTCCGACCTCGCGACCAACCCCTCGTGCGCAATCGGCGGCTGCGAGAACAACATCGCACCGCTGACGCAAGCCGCGGCCTACGCGGCGATCGCGAACGAGGGCGTGTACTGCGAGCCGATCATCATCGACGCGGTCATCCAGCCGGACGGCACCGAAGTCGAAGGCCAGCCTCAGGTCTGCGGCCAGTCGCTCGTCTCGCCCGAGGTCGCGAACACGGCTGCCTACGCGATGGCGGCCGTGATGACGGGCACCGCGGCGGCCTCGAACCCGTACGACGGCACCCCCTACATCGGCAAGACCGGAACGACGGATGCCTCGGTGCACACCTGGATGGTCGGCACCTCGACCCGGGTCGCGACGGCCGTCTGGGTCGGCAACATCGTCGGCACGCAGGCGCTGCGAAGCATTTACATCAACGGCATCCAGGCTGCCGTTCTGCGCCACTCGATCTTCAAGCCGATCGCGCTCGAGATCGACAAGCGCTTCCCGGGCTCGGCGTTCGCCGATCCTGACCCGGGCCTGCTGACCGGCAACCCGGTGACGATTCCCGACGGCCTGATCGGCGGCACGCCCCAGGCGGCGAAGTCGGCGATCGAACTGGTGGAGCTGCGCTACACGGACGCCGGGGAGGTCGACTCCGATCTGCCCGAGGGCACCGTGGCGAAGATCTCACCGAGCGAGGGCTCGTCGGTGCCGCGTGGCACCGAGGTGAAGGTCTACACCTCGAACGGCAAGTCGGCAGTGATCCCCGACGTCTCGACGCAGGGCTACGACTACTCGACCGCTGAGACGGTGCTGAACGACGCTGGGTTCACGAATGTGGTGGAGACGTGCGCTGTCGCGGACGTGGGCGACCCTCCCGCGTCACTCGGCACCGTGGTGGCGCAGGACCCGGCTGCCGGAAGCGTGCTCAACAAGAGCAATGCCATCACGCTGACGGTTCGAGAAGTCTCCTGCCCGTGAGTTCCGAGCTTCGCCGCGTCGGCGCCGGAATCGGCACCGCCGCGGCGCTCGGCGCAGCGGCTTTCGCCTACGGCGCGCTCGTCGAACGGGTGCGCTGGACGGTGCGTGAGGAGACGCTGCCGATCCTCGCACCCGGCTCCCGTCCGATCACGATCCTGCACCTGAGCGACCTCCACCTGGCCCCGTGGCAGCGCTCGAAGATCGACTTCGTGCGCTCGCTCGCGCGGGTGGAACCCGACCTGATCGTGAACACGGGCGACAATCTGGGCCACCGGGACGCGATCCCGGCCGTGGCGGAGGCTCTGGAGCCCTTCCGCGACGTGCCCGGTGTCTTCGTGCACGGGTCGAACGACTACGTCGGCCCGACCTTCAAGAACCCGTTCCACTACTTCAGCGGCCCGTCGAAGTCGCACAGCGAGGGTGTGAAGCTGGACACCGCCGCCCTGGAGCACCTGTTCGTCGAAGCCCACGGCTGGTCGGACCTGAACAATCGCGCCGCCGCGATCGAGTTGAAGGGCACGGCGTTCGAGTTCGTCGGCACGGCGGATGCACACCGTGGCTGGGACGACCTCGGCTCGATCCCGGCGAACCTGGAGGCGGTGCGCGAGAACGTGGCGTGGACCGACAAGGTGGCGCTGCCGCCGCTGACGGTCGGCGTCACGCACGCCCCCTATCAGCGGGTGCTCGATGACTTCGTGACGGAGGGGGCCTCCCTGCTGTTCGCCGGGCACACGCACGGCGGCCAGGTGCGGGTGCCGGGCATGCCGGCGCTGGTCACGAACTGCGACATTCCGCGCGAGCAGGCGCAGGGGCTGAGCGTCTGGCGGCACGCGCGCGGCGCGGCGCTGCTGAACGTGTCGGCCGGTCTGGGCACCTCGATCTACGCGCCGGTGCGCTTCGCGTGCCCGCCCGAGGCGGTTGTGCTGACCTTGACCGAGATGCCCGCAGAAATCGGCTATCCTTGACAGGTTGCCGTTCACGGCAAGTGCATCACCGGGGTATGGCGCAGCTTGGTAGCGCGCGTCGTTCGGGACGACGAGGCCGCAGGTTCAAATCCTGTTACCCCGACCACAACCGAAACGGCCGTCCGAGAGGGCGGCCGTTTCGCGTTTCCGACGTGCTGAGCGCGCCCGCTCAGGCGAAATCGGCGTCGGGTCCGCTGGTGTAGCTGAAGTCGATGCGCGGCCGCCAGCCGCGGTTGAGCGTGCCGCCGCTCTCGTCGAGGTAGCAGGCTCCGCACAGCGATTCGTAGACCACCTCAGCGCCGTCCTCGATGGCGACCTGGTTGCCGTCGAAGACGAACTCGCCGTTGATGGTGCGCGCGTTGAAGACCGCCTTGCGTCCACACCGGCAGATGGTCTTCAGCTCTTCGAGCGAGTGCGCCACCTCGAGCAGCCGGCGGCTGCCGGGGAAGGCGACGGTCTGGAAGTCCGTGCGGATGCCGTAGGCGAGCACCGGCACGTCCTGCTGGATGGCGATCCGCAGCAGGTCGTCCACCTGCTGCTCGTCGAGGAACTGCGCCTCGTCGACGAGCAGGCAGCTCAGATCCTGTCCGCTCTCGCGTACCAGTCGCGCACGCTCGGCGACGAACAGCGCCGCAAGATCGGCGCTGGGGCCGATGGTGAAGTCGACGGGCCGCGCGACTCCCAGCCGCGAGACGATCGAGTTCTCGCCTTTGGAGTCGATGGCGGGCTTGGCCAGCAGCACCCGCTGGCCGCGCTCCTCGTAGTTGTAGGCGGCCTGCAGGAGCGCCGTGCTCTTGCCGCTGTTCATCGCGCCGTAGCGGAAGTAGAGCTTCGCCACCTACTCCTCCTCCAGAATGCCGTCTTCCGTCGCGCGACGGATGAGCTCGATCTTCTTGCTGGCCGGCCGGCCCACCTTGGCGTACTTCTCGCGCACGCGGCGCAGGAACGTCTTGGCGGTCTCGTACTGCACGTTCATCTCGCGCCCGACCTCGATGGTCGAGAGGCCGCTGCAGTACAGCTTGAGCGCCTGCGTCTCACCGGGGCTGAGCTTCGGGCGGTTCGCCCGCTGCAGGGCGTCCTGATGCCATTCGGCGGCGATGCCGGGCTCGGAGCCGGCGAGGGCGCGCACGGCGTCGGCGAGCTGCTCGCGGGTGACGATGTCGGCGGCGCCGGCGGCCTTCCAGCGCTCGGCGAAGGCGCCGTCGAGGTCGCGGGTGACGGCGATCACGCGAGCGCTGGCGGCGCGGCTGGCCCGCACCCGCGCTTCGACCGACGGGGTCGCACTCTCGTCGTCGGCGTCGAAGATGACGGCCTGGGTCGGGAAGGCCTCGTGGGAGACGGTCTCCATCCAGGTGCCGACCGAGACGGCAACGGATTCGGCGAGGCCCGCCAGCTGAAGCCCCTGCTCCAGCTCGGCACGCAGCTGCTCATCCGCCGCGACGATGCCCACGCTCGGGACGCGCGAAAGGCGAGCGGAGTCGGTCGTCGTCGGCTGAGCCTCGCCTGGTGTCACCTTTTCAGCATAGAGGCCGACGCCGGGCGCGTGCGCCCGCGGGCCCCGCAACCGGCGGAAGGGCGAGGCGCGAGCACGTCAGACTGCGACTCAGCGGCCGGTGCCCGCGTGCACGACCGCGTCGACCTCGCCGTCGAGGCCGAAGGCGTTGTGGACGATGCGCATGGCGTCGGCGAGCGTGTCGGCGCGCGTGACGACCGAGATGCGGATCTCCGAGGTCGAGATCATCTCGATGTTGATGCCCGCATCCGACAGCGAGGTGAACAGCTGCGCCGAGACGCCGGCGCTGGTGCGCATGCCGGCACCGACGACCGAGAGCTTGCCGATCTGGTCGTCGTACTGCAGCGACTCGAAGCCGGCGCCCTCCTGCGCCACGCGCAGCGCGGTGAGCACCTTCTCGCCCTCGGCCTTGGGCAGCGTGAACGAGATATCGGTGACGCCGGTGGCAGCCGCCGATACGTTCTGCACGATCATGTCGATGTTGGCGCCGGTCTGCGCCACGATCGTGAAGATCTCGGCCGCCTTGCCGGGCACGTCGGGCACACCGACGACGGTGATCTTCGCCTCGCTCAGGTCGCCCGCGACTCCTGTGATGATGGGCTCTTCCATCGTCTCTCCTCTATTGCCGTTGACGACCCAGGTGCCCTCGTTGTTGTTGAACGACGAGCGCACGTGCAGCGTGACACCGTGGCGCCGCGCGTACTCGACCGCGCGAATGTACAGGACCTTCGCCCCCGCGGCCGCCAGCTCGAGCATCTCCTCGCTCGTGACGTGCTCGATCTTGTGCGCCTTCGGCACGACCCGCGGGTCGGCCGTGAAGACGCCGTCGACGTCGGTGTAGATCTCGCAGACATCCGCCTTCAGCGCCGCCGCCAGCGCCACCGCGGTGGTGTCGGAGCCGCCGCGGCCCAACGTCGTGATGTCGCGGCTGTCGCGGTTGAAGCCCTGGAAACCCGCGACGATCGCGATCGCGCCGTCGTCGAGCGCTTCGCGCACGCGGCCCGGGGTCACGTCGACGATGCGCGCCGAGCCGTGTCGCGAGTCGGTGATCATGCCGGCCTGGCTGCCCGTGTACGAGCGCGCCTCGTAGCCCATGCTCTTGATCGCCATCGCGAGCAGCGCCATCGAGATGCGCTCCCCCGTCGTGAGCAGCATGTCGAGCTCACGCGGCTCGGGGATCGGCGCGACCTCATGCGCGAGGTCGATCAGCTCGTCCGTGGTGTCGCCCATCGCCGACACGGCGACGACGACCTCGTTGCCCGCCTTGCGGGTCTCGACGATGCGCTTGGCCACCCGCTTGATGCTCTCGGCGTCGGCGACGGACGAACCGCCGTACTTCTGGACGATGAGGCTCACGGGGTTTGGCTCCTGGATCGCGGGTGCAGACGCACAATTCTAGACGCCCGCGCCGCCGTGACTGAAACCGGCGGTGCGGCATCGCGGTGAGCTACTGGGGCGTGGGCGCTGTCAGCTCGAGCTTCGCCGCGGTCGACGTCAGCGTGCGCGCCGCCGCCTTCTCGTCGTCCGACAGCTTCGAGCCGAGGCTCGGGATCATCGACTGAAGACCCGGACGCCAGCCCTCGAAGCGCTCCGGGAAGCAGCGCTCGAGCAGCCCCAGCATGATCGGCACCGCCGTCGAGGCGCCGGGCGATGCGCCCAGCAGACCGGCGATCGAGCCGTCGCCGGCCGCCACCACCTCGGTGCCGAGCTGGATGACCGGGGTGCCGTTCGCATCCCGCTTCATGATCTGCACCCGCTGGCCGGCCGTGATCAGGCGCCAGTCGCCGCGCTTCGCGGTCGGGGCGAACTCCTGCAGCACGCGGTGCTTCGCCGCCCGCGAGGCGAGCAGCTCCCCCACCAGGTACTTCACCAGACCGAGGTTGCGCAGCCCCGCGCCCACCATCGTGCCGAGGTTGTGCCAGCGGATCGAGCCGAACAGATCCCACCAGGTTCCGGTCTTCAGGAACTTGGGGGTGAAGCCCGCATACGGGCCGAACAGCAGGCTCTTGCTGCCGTCGACCACGCGGGTGTCGAGGTGCGGCACCGACATCGGCGGGGCCCCCACCGAGGCCTTGCCGTAGACCTTGCCGTGGTGACGCTCCACCACGCTCGGCTCGTCGGTGCGCAGGAACTGGCCGCTGATCGGGAAGCCGCCGTAGCCCCGGATCTCGCGGATGCCCGAGCGCTGCAGCAGCGTCAGCGCGCCGCCGCCCGCGCCCACGAACACGAACCGGGCGTTCAGCTCGAAGGCTGTCAGTCCCACCTCGCGGCGGCCCCGGATGCGCCAGACGTCGCCCTTCTTCTTCAGCCCCGTGACGCGGTGGCTGAGCCGCAGGTCGGCGCCGCGCGCCACCAGGTGATCGATCAGATCGCGGGTGAGGGCGCCGAAGTCGACGTCGGTGCCGGAGGTGATGCGCGTCGCCGCGATCGGCTGCGACTTGGCGCGCCCCGGGATCAGCAGCGGGGCCCACTCGCGAATCGTGCGCGCATCCTCGGTGTACTCCAATCCGGCGAAGAGCGGGTGATCTTTCAGCGCCTCGAAGCGCTTGCGCAGGTAGGCGACGTTGTCCTCACCCCAGACGAAGCTGAGGTGCGGCACCGAGTTGATGAAGCGCTCCGGCTCCGGGATGACGCCCTGCTCGACCAGGAAGCTCCAGAACTGGCGCGACACCTGGAACTGCTCGTTGATGTCGATCGCCTTGCTCACATCGACCGTGCCGTCGGGGCGCTCGGGCGAATAGTTCAGCTCGCACAGGGCCGCGTGGCCGGTGCCGGCGTTGTTCCACGCGTTCGAGCTCTCGAGCGCGACATCGCCGAGACCCTCGAGAATCGTGATCGACCAGTCGGGTTCGAGTTCCGAGATGAGGGCACCGAGCGTCGCGCTCATGATGCCGCCACCGATGAGGGCAACGTCAACGGGTTCAGGCACGACATCCATCCTAGAACCCGGGGCGCCACGCCGTCGGCGGCCGAGACGCGAAGAAGTCGGGTTCTTCACCCGTCGCTGCGCGTCAGACCGGCTGGGCCGCCATCACCTTCGCCGCCGCCAGCTCGGCCAGCTGCACCGCGTTCAGCGCGGCGCCCTTGCGCAGGTTGTCGTTCGAGATGAACAGCGCAAGCCCGCGGCCCTCCGGGGCTCCCTCGTCGGTGCGGATGCGGCCCACCAGGCTCGGGTCGGCGCCGGCCGCGTCGAGCGGGGTCGGCACGTCCATCAGCTGGACGCCGGGAGCGCCGTCGAGCAGCTCACGGGCGCGCGCGGGGCTGAGCGGGCGGGCGAACTCGGCATTGATCGAGAGCGAGTGGCCGGTGAACACCGGCACGCGCACGCAGGTGCCGCTGACCCGCAGCTCCGGCAGCTCGAGGATCTTGCGGCTCTCGTTGCGCAGCTTCTTCTCTTCGTCGGTCTCGTTGAGGCCGTCGTCGACGATGCTGCCGGCGAGCGGCACCACGTTGAAGGCGATGCTCTTGGGGAACTTGTTCGGCGCCGGCAGCTCCACGGCGCCGCCGTCGTGCACCAGGCCGATCGCGTCCTGCGCGACCGCGGCCGTCGCCTGCTCCAGCAGCTCCTCGCCGCCGGCCAGTCCCGCGCCGCTGACCGCCTGGTACGTGCTGACGGTCAGGCGCTCCAGGCCCGCCTCGGCATCCAGAACCTTCATCACCGGCATCGCGGCCATGGTGGTGCAGTTCGGGTTCGCGACGATGCCCTTCACCGCCTGATCCATGGCGTGCGGGTTCACCTCGCTCACCACGAGCGGAACATCCGGGTCCATGCGCCACGCGCTCGAGTTGTCGATGACGAGCACGCCCGCCTCCGCGAACCGCGGCGCCTGCACGCGGCTCATCGTGGCGCCGGCGCTGAAGATCGCGATGTCGAGGCCGCTCGGGTCGGCGACCGACGCATCCTCGACGGTGATCGGCTCCCCGCGGAACTCGATCGTCGTGCCAGCGCTGCGGGCGCTGGCGAAGAAGCGGATGCTGGCGATCGGAAAGTCGCGCTCGGCGAGAAGGCGACGCACGACGGCGCCGACCTGACCGGTGGCGCCGACAACGCCGAGGTGGACTCCTGCGGAAGTGCTCATAACGGACGATTCTAGGTGCGCGCGGCGGATGTCGCCGCCGCAATCGTGCCAGCGCGGCGCAAGATAGTGCCGTGCGCGGGGGCCTCGACTACCGTCGCGCGGCGAGGAACTTCTCGATGAAGGCGGCGGTGTCCTCCCAGCCCTCCACGGCGATGCACTCGACGCCCATCGCCTTCACCGGGTAGTCATTGCCGTCCGGGTCGAGCCGGTCGCCGACGAACAGCATGTCGTCGAGCGGAATGCCGGTCAGCTCGGCCAGCTTGCGCATGCCGTAGGCCTTGTCGATGCCGCGGCGGGTGATGTCGACGCTCGTCGACCCACCGGAGCGCACCTCCAGCTCAGGCAGCAGCTCCTGCACCGCGGCGCGCAGCGCGTTCTTCTTGTCGCCGGACGGATCCCACGCCTTTTTGGCGTCGACGGGTGCAGCCTGGCCGAGCGCGGAGAACGTGATCTGCGAACCGCGGTCCTCCAGGATCGGCCCCCATGTCTCGCTCTCCCAGAAGCCGAGGCGCTTTGCCTCCTGCTCGACCGCCGCGAGCGCGGCGGCCTTCTGCTCCTCGCTCAGGTTCTCGGCGTACTGCGCCGCCCAGCCGCCTTCCTGGAACAGGAAGTACTGGGTGCCGCAGGTGGGCATCAGGTGCAGACGCGCCAGCGCATCCGGGTGATCCAACGGCAAGTTGTCGACAAGCTGCAGCTCGAACTGGGCGAAGTTGCCGCCCGAGATCACGCACACCTCCACCGCGCCGAGCAGGTCGACGATGAGCGTCGCCATGCGCGGGTCGAGCGGCGACTTCGAGGCGGCGAGGGTGTCGTCGAGATCGAAGGCGACGAGACGGGGGGTCGTGGTGGCGTTGGTCACGGGAGAAGATTCTTGCACGCGGGCGATGACAGAACGCTCAGTTCTGAACGAAACGGCGCCCCTCGAAGGCGCGACCGAGCGTGACCTCGTCAGCGTATTCGAGGTCACCGCCCACCGGTAGCCCCGAAGCGAGCCTCGAAACCCGCAGCCCCGGCTGCGCCTGCAGCAGGCGGCTGAGGTAGGTCGCGGTGGCCTCCCCCTCCAGGTTCGGGTCGGTCGCGATGATCACCTCGGTGACGGTGCCGTCGGCGAGGCGCGACAGCAGCTGCGCGATGCGCAGGTCGTCGGGGCCGATGCCGTCGATCGGGCTGATCGCGCCACCGAGCACGTGGTAGAGGCCGCGGAACTCGCGGGTGCGCTCGATCGCCACCACATCCTTCGCCTCCTCGACCACGCAGATCGAGGCGGGGCTGCGGCGCGGATCGCGGCAGACCGCGCAGGTGTCGAGCTCGGAGACGTTGCCGCAGATCGAGCAGAAGCGGATCTTCTCGCGGATGTCGGTGAGGATCTGCGCCAGCCGCTGCGTGTCGAAGCTCTCGGTCTGCACGATGTGGAAGGCGATCCGCTGCGCCGACTTCGGGCCGATGCCGGGCAGGCGACCGAGCTCATCGATCAGGTCCTGGATGATTCCTTCGTACATGGCTAGCTCCCGGCCGGGTCAGCGGGGGTGGCGCCCGGGGCCTCGCTCGGAGAAGCGCCCTCTGCCGACGCGGGCGCCGGAGCGGACGCCAGCGAGTGCTCGCCGATGAAGTTCGCACCGAGCAGCTCGCGCACCACCGCCTCGCCGTAGCGCTCGCGCGGGGCGGCCGCGCGGGCGGAGGGGTGGGTGGGGGCGTCAGCGGGCTTGGCGGGCTCAGCGGCCTCGGGTGCGTCGGGGGCGGCGGGGCCAGCGTTGGCGGGGTCTGGCTTGGCGGCGTCGGGTTTCGATACGCCGCTCGCGCGGCTACTCAACCCGCTCGCGGCCGCGGGGGCGGCACCGGGGATCGAGACGACGTTCCAGCCGTCGGCGTCGTCGGGGCGCGGCGGTTCCGCTTCCGGGTCGGGGACGTCGTCGGGCTCGGGCCCCGGCTCCGCGCTCGGTGCCGCCGCCTGCCGAGCGGGTCGCTTCTCCGGAGATTTCGGCGCAGTGCGGGCAGCATCCCCTGCGTTTCCGGGGGCGGCCGGCGAATTCTCCGGAGAGACGCTGCGCTGCGCTGCGGCCGGGGCGGTCGCCTCGACCCGCGGCAGGAACTTGACGCGCACGCCAAGCACCTGCTCGATCGCGACGCGCAGATGGTCGCTGACGTTGTCGCCCGGCTTCTGCTTCGGGCGGAAGTCGTTCACGTCGTTGTCACTGCGGAACGAGAGGGTCAGCACTTCGTCGGCGTACGCGCGCGGGGTCGCGGCGAACACCACGAGCCACGAGTTGCGCTTCGCCTTCTTGACCGCCTCGAGGATCTCGGGCCAGGCATCCTTGATCTGCTGGAAGGTGACCGGGCCGACCGGTGCCGCCGTCGCGGGCGCGGCAGGCGACTCAGTGGGTCGTTTCTCCGGAGTCTTCGGCTCCGCGGAAGCGGATGGCCCCGGAGTCTCGGCAGTGGCCGGCGAACCCTCCGGAGTAGCGACACGCTCCGCGGGGGTGGCGGGAGCGGATGCGGCAGGCGCGGCGCCGGGCCGGGCCGTCGACACGGGAGCCGGAGCTGCCGCAGGCGTGCGTGCCGGCGCGACGGTCGACTCGGGCCCGGCGCCGTCGATGCCGATGCGGCGCTCGAGGCGCTCGACGCGGGCGAGCGCGCCGCGCTCGGCGTCGTCCATCGCGGGAACCAGCAGACGGGCGGCGAGAAGCTCCAGGTGCAGACGCGGCGAGGTCGCACCCGACATCTCGCTCAGGGCCGCGTTCACCAGATCGGCGGCACGCGACAGCCCGGCGGTGCCGAAGGCGGTGGCCTGCACGCGCATCCGCTCCACCTCGTCGGCGGGGATGCCGCGCAGCACGGCGGCGGCGCCCTCACCGGTGGCGGCCACGACGATCAGGTCGCGCAGGCGCTCCAGCAGGTCGTCGACGAATCGGCGCGGATCCTGCCCGGTCTGGATGACCCGGTCGATCGCCGCGAACAGCGCGGGGGCGTCGCGGTCGCCGATCGCCTCCACCACCTCGTCGAGCAGGGCGGCGTGCGTGTAGCCGAGCAGCGCGACCGCGCGCTCGTAGTCGACCCGGTCGCCCTCCGATCCGGCGATCAGCTGATCGAGCAGCGACAGCGTGTCGCGCACCGACCCGCCGCCGGCGCGCACCACGAGCGGCAGTACGCCCGCCTCGACCTCGACACCCTCGGTGCTGCTCAGCTGCTGTACATAATCGAGCATCTGCGCGGGCGGCACCAGCCGGAACGGGTAGTGGTGGGTGCGGCTGCGAATCGTGCCGATCACCTTGTCGGGCTCGGTGGTGGCGAAGATGAACTTCACGTGCTCGGGCGGCTCTTCGACGATCTTGAGCAGCGCGTTGAAGCCCTGCGGCGTCACCATGTGCGCCTCGTCGAGGATGAAGATCTTGAAGCGGTCGCGCGCGGGGGCGAAGGCGGCGCGCTCGCGCAGGTCGCGCGCGTCATCCACGCCGTTGTGCGAGGCGGCGTCGATCTCGACGACGTCGAGCGAGCCGGAGCCGTCGCGGCTGAGCTCCACGCACGAAGGGCACACGCCGCACGGGGTGTCGGTGGGGCCCTCGGCGCAGTTCAGGCAGCGGGCCAGGATGCGCGCGCTGGTCGTCTTGCCGCAGCCGCGCGGGCCGCTGAACAGGTATGCGTGATTCACCCGATCGGTGCGCAGCGCCGTGCGCAGCGGATCGGTCACCTGCGACTGACCGATGAGCTCGGCAAAGGTCTCGGGCCGGTAGCGGCGATACAGGGCGGTAACCACTCGCCCAGCGTAGTCGGCACCACCGCGACCGGGCGGGCTCAGCGCGGTTCCGCCTCCGACAGGCGGGTGGGATAGTATTGCCGCGGCTCCCCGCGTGGCGCCAACCAGGCCAACTCCCCCAGGGCGGAAACGCAGCAAGGGTAACCGGGCTCTGGCGGGTGCGCGGGGGGTCCTGCCAGGAGGATTCGCCTAGTGGCCTATGGCGCACGCTTGGAAAGCGTGTTGGGTGAAAGCCCTCGGGGGTTCGAATCCCCCATCCTCCGCTGTTGAACCACCACCACGAACTCCGCACCACATCACCTGTGCCGCTCGAAGGGGGGCGTGTGTCGGCCGACCTCATCACGATCCGCCCCCGTCGCTCGCTGATGGTGACGGCCGTGCTGTCGTTCCTCGCCGCGATGGTGCCGATCTTCGGGGTGCTCTACTGGTTCGCGAGCGCGCGCGACGCGATCGTGCCGGTGTCCGTGGTGCACGCGATCGTGCTCGCCATCGGGGCCGGCGTGCTGCTGCGCCAGCTTCAGGTGCGGGCGGTCGTCACCGACACTCAGCTCACCGGCAACGGCATCTTCTCGCCGACGATCCGCGTCGACCTCGATGACATCGAGGACGTGCTGCTGGTCGAGACGCACGTCGGGCCGTCGCCCGACACCGTCACCCAGCTGATCGCCCGCGACGTCGACGGGCACACCCTCTTCCGGATGCGCGGCAACTTCTGGCACGAGCACGACCTCGAAGCGCTGGTCGCCGCTCTGCCGGTCCCGGTGACCCGCGTCGCCGGGCCGCTCAGCATGGCCGAGTTCTTCGACGAGTACCCCGGCAGCGTCTACTGGTTCGAGAACCGGCCGGGACTGAAGGCCGCCGCGGCGGCCGCGGGCCTCATCGCGCTGGCCGGCGTGATCGTGCTCGTGACGAGCGTGCTCGGCTTCTCGATCCCCGGAATGTAGCCCGCTCAGCGCTTGCGCGTCGAGCCGAAGATCGTGTTGACCAGCACGCGTGCGACCTTGACGCCCGCGTTGACAGTCTGCTTCAACCGGCGCTCGTCCCGCGCCGCCTGCTCGCGCGCCCGCTTCGCCTCGGCGCGCTCGGCCGCCTTCGCGCGCTTCTCCGCCTCGCGCTGCGCCGCCTTCATGCGCTTCTCGACGGCCTTCTGCTCGGCGGCGAGCTGACGCTCCAGCGCGGCCGCCGTGGCCGTCGCCTCCGCCTCCGCGGTGCGCGCCTGCTCCGCCTCGGCCGCCTTCATCGTCAGCTTCTCCCGCGCCGAACTCGGGTCGATCGCGACCCCGTACTTCGCGGTGAGCGGTGAGGCGTCGACCGCCGCGGCGATCACCGCGGGATCGGTGGGACTCATCGAGCCCTGCGGCGCGCGCAGCCGGGTCCAGGCGACCGGCGAGGGGGCGCCCTTCTCGTTCATGACCGTCACGATCGCCTCGCCGGTGGCGAGATTCGTGAGCACCTCGTCGAGCTCGTAGCCCGAGTTCGGGTAGGTCGAGACCGTCGCCCGCAGCGCCTTCGCGTCGTCGGGGGTGTGCGCGCGCAGCTGGTGCTGAACGCGACTGCCCAGCTGCGCCAGCACATCCGACGGCACATCCTTCGGGGTCTGCGTGACGAAGAAGATGCCAACGCCCTTCGAGCGGATCAGGCGCACCACGCGCGTGACCTGGTCGAGGAAGTCCTTGGAGGCGTCCTTGAACAGCAGGTGCGCCTCGTCGAAGAAGAACACCAGCTTCGGCTGCGGCAGGTCGCCCACCTCGGGCAGCGTCGAGTAGAGCTCGGCGAGCAGCCACATCAGGAACGTCGAGAACAGGGCCGGCTTGTCGTGCACGCTCGGCACCTCGAGCAGGCTCACGATGCCGCGCCCGTCCGCGCTGGTGCGCATGAACTCCGCCACGTCGATCTGCGGCTGGCCGAAGAACACATCGGCGCCCTGATCGGCGAACATGATGAGCTCGCGCAGGATCACGCCCGCGGTCGCCTTCGACAGCCCGCCGAGTTCGGCCAGCTCAGCCTTGCCCTCGGCGCTGACCAGGTGGCTCACCACGGCGCGCAGGTCGGCGAGGTCGACGAGCGGCAGCTCGGCCTTCTTGGCGTAGTGGAAGACGAGGCCGAGACTCGACTCCTGAGTGCTGTTCAGGCCCAGCACCTTGCTCAGCAGAAGCGGTCCGAAGCTGTCGATGCTCGCCCGGATCGGCACGCCCGAGCCGAGCCCGCCGAGGGAGAAGAACTCGGTGGGGCTGGCCGCCGGCTGCCATGCCTGCCCGATGCTCTCGGTGCGCTCCAGCAGCTTCTCGCTCGAGGTGCCCTCACTCGCGATGCCCGACAGGTCGCCCTTGATGTCGGCGGCGAACACCGGCACCCCGGCCGCCGACAGCTGCTCGGCGAGCACCTGGAGTGTCTTCGTCTTGCCCGTTCCCGTCGCCCCCGCGACGAGGCCGTGACGGTTCGTCATTGCGATCGGGATGCGCACCGGCACCTCCGCGAGCGCCTCCCCGTTGACGAGGGCGCCCATCTCCAGCGCGGGCGCCTCGAAGGCGTACCCTGCGCGAATGGCCTCGACGGCGGCGTCGTCGAGCGGCCCGACGTTCTTCGGAGCGTTCATGGCGGTCAGCCTAGCCGCGCGCGGCGAACTCAGACCGGGGTGCGCTCCTCCAGGCCCCAGGCCTGGCCGTAGCCGCCCTCGGCCTCGGGCTTCGCCATCAGCTCGAGGAACGGGGCCGCCGGGAAGGCCTCCGGGCCGAGCACGCCGACCCCCGACCACACGCCGCCAGCGAGCAGCTCGAGCGCGATCACCGGGTTGAGCGCCGTCTGCCAGACGACGCACTGCGCCTCGTACTCGGCCATCGTCCATTCGTTGTCGCTCACGTGATACAGGTACACGGCGCGCGGCGCCCCGTCCTTGCCGGTGCCCGTGACGTAGACGCCTGCACAGGTCTTGCCGGTCATCCGCGGTCCGATGCTCGCCGGGTCGGGAAGCGCCGCCGCGACGACATCACGCGGGGCGACCTCAACGGGACCGTCGGCGCTGCGCACCCGCAACGGGGTCGTCTTGTCGAGTCCGAGCAGATTGAGCGTCTTCAGCACGCCGATGAACTCGTCGCCGAGGCCGTACTTGAAGGTGACGCGCTTGGCGTCGAGCCAGCGCGGCATCAGCAGCACCTCCTCGTGCTCGACGTTGACGCACTCGACCGGCCCGATGCCCTCCGGGAACTCGAACACCTCCGGCTCGCTGAACGGCTCCGTCGTGTACCAGCCTGCGTCCTTCTCCCACACCACGGGCGGGTTCAGGCACTCCTCGATCGTCGTCCAGATCGAGAAGCTCGGCGCGAAGACCTCGTTGCCCGCCTCGTCGCGCACCACCAGGTTGGCGCCGTCGCGCGTGCCCAGCTCATCGATCTCATCGAACAGCTCGTCGCTCGCGTAGCGGGCGAGCACGTCGCTCAGCCCCGGCTCGACGCCCATGCCGACCAGGGCCAGCTGCCCCGCCTTCTCCCAGTCCGGAGACTGCGCGAACTGGTCGTCGCCGAGCTTCACGTGCGTGAGCGCGTACGGCTCCTCCGGATGCGGCTCCGACAGGCTCATCGCCATATCCAGATAGCCGGCGCCCGCGGCGAGCGCCCCCGCGAAGATCGTCGGCACGAACTTCGGCTCCACGGCGTTCATCACGTGGGTTGCGCCGTGCTCCCGCGCCAGGTCGGCGACCGAGTCGGGACTCGAGGCGTCGACATGCGCCGCCGCGAAGCGCGCGGCGACGTCCTCGCCGTGCTTCTCGGCGATCCAGGCGACGGTGCGCTCGGCGCGGCCGCGGTCGTAGTCGCTGACCACGAGCAGCTCGAAGAAGTCACGTCGCGCCGCGATCTTGGCGATCGCATCGCCGACACCGCCCGCGCCGACCAGCAGGATCCTCATGGGCTGACGCTATCGCGCGGAGCGGCGCCGCGGGAAGAGCGGAGCGGGCTCAGCTGCCAGCCGGCGCCGCCTCCTCCTCATCAGCTGCCCCGGCGGCTTTCTTGAGCCACAGCTCCACCCCCGCGACGTGCGCCGCTCTGCGGTGCTTCGCCGCGCGCTGCCGGGTGTCGGCGCGACTCATGCTGCAGCCGCGGCGCCCACAGCGCCCACACGAACACCGCGACCCCGGCGCCGACGATCGCCCCCGCGAGCGTGTCGGTGAGCCAGTGCACGCCGAGATAGGTGCGCGCGAACGCCATCGCCACCACCCAGATCGCGCCCGCGATCCCGACGCTCCAGCGCCGCACCAGGAGCGTGAGCAGCACCGCCATCGCCGCCGCGTTCGCGACATGCCCCGAGGGAAACGAGGCCGACTCGAGCTGCAGCAGCGCCTCCAGCGGGCGATCGCGATCGGCCAGCAGCTTGACCGCCTGCACCACGAGCGCGCTCGCAGCCGACGCCGTCACGAAGGTGAGGGCCGCGATCGGACGGCGCGCGACGAGGAACGCCGCCGCGAGGGCCAGCGGAATCACCAGCACTCCGGCCCAGCCGCCGCCCAGGAAGTCGAGCAGCCGCGACGGCAGCTCGAACCAGGGGCCCGGGTTCTCGCGCAGCTCGTCGATCCAGGCCAGATCGAGCGCGCTGGGACCCTCGGCCACCCGCAGAGCGAACAGGCCGCCCACCGCCACGATCGTCAGCACGGCCGCGGCGCTCGCGAGCAGAGTCGCGCCGCGGCGCGAGATGCGGCGGCGACGCGGGGAGGTCATCGTCCTATGTTCCCTCGATCGACGGCACCGTGCGCGGTCGCACCACGATCCACAGCACCAGGATCGCGACGCCGAGCGTGGCCAGCTGCACGCTCGCCATCGGCAGCGCCGAGTCGATGCCCAACCAGCCGACGATCGGCGAGATCAGACCGGCGAGGCCGAAGTTGACCGCCCCCAGCAGCGACGCCGCCGTGCCCGCCTCCTTGCCGTGGTGGGCCAGCGCCGCCACCTGGATCGCCGGGAACGTCGCCCCCGTGAGCGAGATGAGCACGAACAGCGGGATGAGCACCGACCACAGCCCGCCGCCGAGCAGCGCGAACACGGCGATCGCCGCCGCCGCGAGGAACATCCCCGTGAGCGTCACCGCGACCACCCACTGCGGACCCACCCGGCGCATCACCCGCGACGAGATCTGCGAGCACACTGCGAGGCCGAGCGAGTTGACCCCGAACAGCAGGCCGAACTGCTGCGCATCCATGCCGTACACGTCCTGGAACAGGAACGACGACGCCGCCAGATAGGCGAACAGCGACGAGAAGTTCATCGCGCCGACGATCGCGACGCCGACGAACACCCGGTCGGTGAACAGCGCGCGGTAGCGGTCGCGCGCCGTGCTGTGGCCGACGTCGCGGCGACGCGCCGGCGGCAGCGTCTCGATGATGAAGAACCAGGCGAGCGCCAGCACCACGATGCCGTAGCCCATCAGCACCCAGAAGATGCCGCGCCACTCCATCACCTGCAGCAGCTGCGAGCCGATCACCGGCGCCAGAATCGGGGCCAGTCCGGTCACGAGGGCGAGCCGGGCCAGCATCCGCACCAGCGGATGCCCGCCGAACAGGTCGCGCACCATCGCCATCGCCACCACGCTGCCACCCGCGGCGCCGATGCCCTGCAGCACGCGGAAGAAGCCGATCAGCCCCAGGTCGGGGGCGAGCGCCACGCCGAGGCTCGCCGCGATGTGCAGCGTCGTCGCCACGAGCAGCGGCGTGCGGCGCCCCACCTTGTCGCTCCACGGGCCGACGAACAGCTGCCCCAGGCCGAACCCGACCGTCGTCGCGGTCAAGGTCAGCTGGATGGCGGCATCGCTCGCGTCGAACACCGTGGCGATTGCCGGGAACGCGGGCAGGTAGAGGTCGATCGTGAACGGGCCGAGCGCGACCAGGGCCCCCAGCACCAGCACGTAGACGAGACGCTGACGCTTGGTGAGCGAGTCACCGGGGTGGAGGATGATCGGCTTGGTCGGCGGGTGCGCCTCGACGCTGATCTCAGAACTCACGAAGCGACGCTAGCCCAGGTCGGGGGTGCGGTGCTCGCGGATGACGTCGGCGAACCAGCGGGCGGAGTCCTTCGGAATCCGCTCCTGCGTCTCGTAGTCCACGCGCACGATCCCGAAGCGCTTCGAATAGCCGTAGCCCCACTCGAAGTTGTCGAGCAGCGACCACACGAAGTAGCCGCGCAGGTCCACCCCGCGCGCGATCGCGCGGTGCGCCGCCGTGAAGTGGCGGTTCAGGTAGTCGATGCGGTCGGCGTCCGGAACCCGCGCTCCGTGCTCGGTCTCGACCACGCGGTCGGGGAATGCGGCGCCGTTCTCGGTGACCATCAGCGGCTGGTCCGGGAACTCCTCGTGCAGGTGCACGAGCAGCTCCTCCAGCCCGTCGGGGGCGATGTTCCAGCCCATGTCGGTGTAGGGGCCGGCCTGCGGCAGGAACTCGACGTTGCGGCTGCCCGGCCAGGGCGATCCGCCCATGTCCTTGTGACCGTCGTTGTTCGTGCGGGGCGTTGCGCCGTCCCACATCTTCACCGTCACAGTCGAGTAGTAGTTCACGCCCAGCACCTCGATCGGCTGGTGGATCTGCGCCAGGTCGCCGTCGCGCACGAACGACCAGTCGGTGACCTCCGCGGTGTCGGCCAGCAGGTCGTCGTCGTAGCGGCCGCGCAGCAGCGGACTCGTGAAAGCGCGGTTGGCGAGCGCGTCGATGCGGCGGATCGCCTCGGGACTCGTGTCATCCTCGCCCCGGATCACGTGGAAGTTGAGAGTGATCGACAGCTCCGGGTCGTTCGTCGCCGCGCGGCGGATCTCCGGCACGGCGAGGCCGTGCGCCAGGTTCAGGTGGTGCACCGCGGCGAGCGCGTCGGCCCCGTCGGTGCGACCCGGGGCGTGGGCGCCCGAGCCGTAGCCGAGGTAGGCCGAGCACCACGGCTCGTTGAACGTCGTCCAGGTGTGCACCCGGTCGCCGAGCGCCTCCACGGTGCGCGCGGCGTACTCCTCGAAGCGGTAGGCGGTATCGCGGTTCGGCCAGCCGCCCGCGTCCTCGAGCGGCTGCGGCAGATCCCAGTGGTACAGCGTCGCCACCGGCCGGATGCCACGGGCCAGCAGCCCGTCGACGAGCCGTGAGTAGAACTCGACGCCCTTCCGGTTGAACGAGCCCGACCCGGTCGGCTGGATGCGCGGCCAGGCGATCGAGAAGCGGTACGCCTCCAGCCCCAGCTCTTTCATGAGGTCGAGGTCGGCGTCGAGCCGGTGGTAGTGGTCGTCGGCGACGTCGCCGGTGTCGCCGTTCCAGGTCTTGCCGGGAGTGTGACTGAAGGTGTCCCAGATGCTCGGGCCGCGGCCGTCCTCGTGGGCGGCGCCCTCGATCTGATAGCTCGCCGTCGCGGAGCCGAACACGAAGTCGGGGGCGAACGAGAGTCCGCCGTCGCGGTAGTCGGGGGAACCGGTGGTCGCCATGAGGGCACGGCCTTTCCTGCAGTGGTGGTGGAACTCGCGGCGGCGGTGCCCGCGAGCCGTTCCCCCATCCTGACGCACGCGCTGCGCGCGGCGGGGACTCTGGGTGGCGGGCTTGCGGCGCTACGCGCGCGGTGCGCGCACGCCGATTCGCTCCAGGTGCGCGTTCGAGAACCGCCCCTCCGGGTCGAGCCGCTCGAACACCGCGCGCGCCTCGGCGAGCTTCGGCGTCACCGCGGCGATCCGCTCGGCGTCGAAGGCATGCCACTTGCCCCAGTGCGGGCGCGCGTCGAACGGGGCGAGCGCTGCCTCGATGCGCGGCAGCAGGGCACGCACCGGCTCCGGCTCGTTCTTCCAGGTGAAGTGGATCCCCAGCACGTCGCGCTCGAACGCCTCCGACAGCCAGAGGGAGTCGGCCTTCGCGGTGCGCAGTTCGGTCGCCGCCAGCAGCGGGGCGATGTCGTCGCGCAGCTCGCGCACCGCGGCGAGCGCGGGGGCGCCGATGGCGCGGTCGACGAAGTACTCGGTCTGGATCTCGTCGCCGTTGCTCGGAGTGGCATCGAGCCGGAAGTGCGGCAGACGCTCCGACCAGGGACCGGGCACGCCGCCCTGCGTGGTCAGGTTCTCCGCCGGTGCGAAGATCGGCTCAAGCGCCGGATCGCGAGACGCGTCGAACAGCGTCTCGGGCACCTCGCCGTCGCCCTCACCTTCGATGCGCGACTTCATCCAGATGTCGCCGGCGCCCTCGCCGAGCCAGTTCGACAGAAGGCTCACGCTGTAGCCGGCTCCGGTCACCGCCTCCAGCTCGGAGAGCAGGGAGTTCCAGCTGAGGCCGACGAACACGTCCTGACGCACCCGGTAGCTCGGCTCGATCGCCAGCGTCACCCGCACCGTGATGCCGACGGCGCCGAGCGAGATCACGAGGGCGTCGAAGTCGGGGTCGCCGTGCCGCACCGAGCGGAGCTCGCCGGCGGCATCCACGTAGTCGATCCCGCGCACCGCCGTCGCGAGCACGCCGTTGCCGTTGCCGGAGCCGTGGGTTCCGGTCGCGATCGCGCCCCCGATCGAGATGTGCGGCAGCGAGCCCAGATTGTGCAGCGCCCAGCCGCGCTGCTCGAGCCAGACGGCCAGCACGCCGTAGCGCGTCCCGGCGCCGACCGTGACCTCGCGGGCCGCCTCATCGAGCACCGGATCGGGATCGATGCCGAGGACGGAGACGAGCGCACCCGTCGTGTCGGCGATGTCATTGAACGAGTGCCGCGTGCCGAGCGCGCGCACCGGGCCCCCCGCGCGCACCGCCGCCTGAACGTCGGCGATCGCGCGGGCCTCGACCAGACGCGGAGCGGTGAAGCGGTGGGTGCCTGACCAGGTCTGCAGCGGAGACGAAGAGTTCACGAAAGGAGCCTACGCCGACGCCGATTCCGCCGACGCCGAGTCGCCCAGGAGCGATCGGCGAGCAATATTCGGCGACCGGAGCGGTGATTCTGGGTTTCGCCGGGCAGCCGCCCGCTACACTTCACGGCGTGTCCATCATGAAGGTGCCACCCGGCTCGCAGTCTTCATTGCGTGAAGCCAACCGCGCCCGCGTGATCGAGTCTCTGACTCGGCACGGTCGGCTGACGCAGGTCGAGCTGGCCCAGCTGACGGGGCTGTCCCCCGCCACGGTGTCGAACATCGTCAAGGAGATGGTCGCCGCCCACGTCGTCGTCACGAGCACGACCATTCGCACAGGACGTCGCGCGATCGAAGTGAAGCTGGCGAGGCGCATCGGCCTGGTCGCCGGACTGCACTTCTCGTCGCGCCACCTGCGCATCGCGATCGCCGATGTGGGCCACACGATCGTCGCGGAGAACCGCGTCCCGCTCGCCCTCGACCACCGGCACGACAGCGAGTTCGATCGAGCAGCGCTCCTGCTGGGAGACATGCTCGAGACGATCGATGCGAGCGTCACGGATCTCCTCTCCATCGGACTCGCCGTGCCGGCGCCGCTCGATTCACGAACCGGCCGCCTGTCGAGCCCCGGCCTGCTGCGCGGCTGGGACGGCATCAGCCTTGCCGAGACGCTCTCCCGGCGGCTTGAGGTGCCGGTCTTCGCCGACAGCGAAGGTCATCTCGGGGCCCTCGCCGAGGCCCGTTTCGGAGCCGCTCGGGACACGCGGGGGGCGGCCTACCTCCGACTCGGCCACACCATCAGCGCCGGGCTGGTGATCGACGGGCAGGTGTTCAGCGGAGTGACCGGCAAGGCGGGCCAGATCGGACACCTGACCATCGACGAGAACGGTCCGCTCTGTCGATGCGGAAGCCGCGGCTGCCTCGAGACTCTCGCCGGCGGCCCCGCACTCGTCGACCTGTTCCGCGACGACCCCGGCATGCAACGGGTCCACGACATTCTCGTCCACGCCGAACGGGGCGACGCCGCCGCTCGGCGCGCCATCGCCGATGCCGGCCGCCACATCGGTGTCGCCGTCGCCTCGCTCAGCAACCTGTTCGACCCCGAGGTCATCGTCGTGGGCGGGGAGCTCGCAGAAGCGGGAGAACTCCTGCTTGCGCCGCTCCGCCACGCCATGGACCGCTCGGCACTGCGTTCGAGCACGGGCCTGCCGGATGTCGTCGCGGGGGAACTGGGCGAGCGGGCCGAGCTGATCGGCACGATCGCATTCGCCGTCGAGAACACGCCGCTGCCGGTCGCGGCTGCCGCGCAGCCCGCGCCCGCGACCACGGCCGCGGGGCCGTCGGACGCCGGCGCCAGCGCGACCGACTGACGTCATCCGCTCCCGCGCGTCCGCGGTTCTCATCGCCGCGTCAACGAATTGTCACAAATTGACTTCAAGAGTTGACGTCAAGACGTGAATGCGGGATTCTGGCTGAGTTCCACCGACGGCGGTGGAGCAGGGAGAGGTTTTCAATGAAGAGCACCGCCATGCGGATCACCGCACTCGTCGCGACTGCCGCCACGGCCGTCGCCCTCGCCGGCTGCACGACCACCGGCGCAGCATCGGAGAGCGAAGGCACCATCGCACTCTTGCTCCCCGAATCGCAGACAGCCCGCTATGAGGCATTCGACCGGCCGATCTTCGAAGAGCGCGTCGCAGCACTCGGCGACTTCGACGTCTTGTACTCCAACGCCGACCAGGACGCCGCCAAGCAGCAGCAGCAGGCCGAAGCCGCTCTGACGGCGGGAGCCGAAGTGCTCGTGCTCGACCCGGTCGACGCGCAAGCGGCGGTCAGCATCGTCGAGACCGCCAACGCCGAAGGGATCCCCGTCGTCTCGTACGACCGCCTCGTCGCGGGCGGCGAGCTCGCCTACTACATCTCGTTCGACAACGAGCAGGTCGGCGTCCTCCAGGGCGAGACCCTCGTCGCCGCACTCGACGCAGATGGGGCCACCGGCGGCATCCTCATGGTCAACGGCTCGCCGACCGACGGCAACGCGGCGCTGTTCAAGGCTGGCGCGCACAGCGTCATCGACGACAGCGGATACACGGTGCTCGCAGAGTTCGACACCCCGGATTGGAGCCCCGAGAACGCACAGCAGTGGGTGGCCGGCCAGCTCACGCAGTTCGAGGGCCAGATCTCGGCGATCTACGCGGCCAACGACGGCACCGGCGGCGGCGCGATCGCTGCGCTCAAGGCGGCCAACGTCAGCCCGCTGCCGCTCGTCACGGGGCAGGATGCCGAGCTTGCGGGCATCCAGCGCATCGTCGCCGGCGATCAGTTCATGACGATCTACAAAGCCATTCGCGCGGAGGCGGAACTCGCCGCCGAGATCGCGGTGGCACTGCTCCGCGGCGAGACCGTCGAGGGCGACACGACCGTCGACGGCACCCCGTCGACACTGCTCACGCCGGTCGTGGTCACCGTCGACAACATCCTCGACACGGTGGTCGCCGACGGCTTCTACACCGCCGAGCAGATCTGCACCGCTGAGTACGCGGACGCGTGCGCGGCAGCAGGCATCCAGTAGACGAGGTGCGAGTGGCTGGCCGGGTCGCCCCGGCCAGCCACTCCATCGTCGTGATCGTCGACCCGAGGTCTAGGGTCGGAATACGCCGGACAGGAGATCCCGCATGACCACGAGCCCCACCCCGCCACTGCTCGCGATGAAGGGCATCAGCAAGCGCTTCGGAGCCGTCCAGGCGCTCAAGGACATCGAACTGACCGTCTCGGCCGGAGAGGTCGTCGCCGTCGTCGGCGACAACGGCGCGGGGAAGTCCACCCTCGTGAAAGTCCTCGCCGGTGTCCACCATGCCGACTCCGGGACGGTCAGCCTCGACGGAAGTCCCGTGCGGATCGGCTCGCCCACCGACTCCCGCGACCTCGGCATCGCGACGGTCTACCAGGACCTGGCGCTGTGCGACAACCTCGACGTCGTCGCCAACCTGTGGCTCGGGCGCGAGATCACGGCTCTCGGTGTGATCGACGAAGTCCTCATGGAGAAGGAGTCGTGGAGCCTGCTCCGCGAGCTGAGCGCCAAGATCCCGTCGATCCGCACCGCCGTCGCATCCCTCTCCGGAGGGCAGCGGCAGACCGTCGCGATCGCACGATCCCTGATCGGCGAACCGCGCATCGTCATCCTCGACGAACCGACGGCCGCCCTCGGCGTCGCCCAGACCGCCGAAGTGCTCAACCTGATCGAGCGACTCCGCGACAAAGGCTACGGAGTCCTCCTCATCAGCCACAACATGGCCGACGTTCTCGCCGTCGCCGACCGAGTCGTCGTACTCCGACTCGGACGGAACAACGGCGACTTCCGAGTCGCCGACGTCACCAGCGAAGACATCATCGCCGCGATCACCGGCGCCACCGACAACGCCGTGACCCGTCGCGCGGGCCGCGGCAGCAAGGACACCCTATGAGCAGCGACACCCGCCGTGAGGGCGAGACACCCGTCACCGACCAGCTGAACACCGTGGCTCTCGACCTCCAGGACGAGCGGCTGATCCGCGAGGCAGGCGTCGGCGGCGCCATCCGGGCCTTCATCCAGCGCGTGCGCACCGGCGACCTCGGGCCGCTTCCGGTCATCATCGGAATCGTCGTCATCTGGGGCGTATTCCAGGCGCTGAACCCGTTCTTCCTCTCGGCGCGAAACCTCGTCAACCTGACCATGGACTTCTCGGCGGTCGGCGTGATCGCCCTCGGCATCGTGCTCGTCCTGCTGCTCGGAGAGATCGACCTCTCCGTCGGCTCCGTCTCCGGACTCGCCGCGGCGATTCTGGCGGTGCTCTTCGTCAATGAAGGGGTGTGGGTGGGCTTCGCCGTCATCGCGGCGATGCTCGCCGGAACCGCGATCGGCTTGACATACGGCCTGCTCTACACCCGATTCGGCGTCCCGAGCTTCGTCGTGAGCCTCGCTGGGCTCCTGGCCTTCCTCGGAGCGATGCTCTGGGTGCTCGGGCCCCTGGGAACCATCAACATCCCGTTCCAGTCCATCGTCGTCCAGTTCGGGCAGCAGATCTTCCTCCCCGACTGGCTCAGCTACCTCGTTGTCGCCGCGTTCGTGCTCAGCTATGCCGGATCCCAGGTGTGGACCGGCAACCGGCGCACACGCGCCGGCCTGTCAGCGCAGACGCCCACCTCGATCATCGTGCGCACCGCGGCGCTCGCGCTCGTCCTGCTGATCATCGTCTGGTACCTGAACCAGAATCGCGGAATCGGGCTCATGCCGCTCGTCTTCGTGCTGCTCGTCATCCTGTTCCAGACTCTCCTCACGCGGACACGGTGGGGGCGCTCCGTCTACGCGGTCGGCGGCAATGTGGAAGCGGCGCGACGATCCGGCATCCGCGTCGATCGGATCTACATCTCCGTGTTCATGCTGACATCGACACTCGCCGCGCTCGGCGGGCTCTTCGCCGCAGCACGACTCGGTGCGGCGAACCAGGGCTCCGGCACCGCCGACACGAACCTCAACGCGATCGCGGCCGCGGTCATCGGCGGCACCAGCCTCTTCGGAGGCCGCGGGTCGGCCTACTCCGCGCTCATCGGCGTCGTCGTGATCATGTCGATCTCGTCCGGGCTCACACTGCTCAACCTCGACTCGTACGTGCGGTACGTCATCACCGGCGCCGTGCTCCTGCTCGCCGTCATCGTCGACTCGCTCTCGCGACGCACCCGGCAGGCATCGGGGCGCGGCTGACCGCGCGCCCGGCAGTGCCGGGGGGTGCCGGGCGAACCGCGGCGAGGAGCTACGACCGCGGTGAGCCCGCCGAGGCCGGGTCGCTGAGGATCGGCTGCCAGGCCAGTTCGGCGGCCCCGATCAGCAGCCGGTCCTCCCCGAGCGCGGCCGGCTGGATGCGCACCCCCTCGAACGCGGCGGGCACCGTGGTCGCGGCAACGGTGCGCTCCAACTCGACCGGGTCGCAGGCCAGCAGGCTCGCCAGGAATCCGCCCAGCACCACCAGCTCCGGGTTGACGACGTTGATCGCGTTGCCGAGCGCCACCGCGAGCACGCGCTGCTGGCGTGCCACCTCGGCGGCGACCGCCGGGTCATCGGCCGCGAGCAGCGCCCGCTCGAGCTGCGGCTCGTCGGCGCTCGTGAGCCCCAGCGTCGCGAGCAGTCGGGCGCGGCTGACCTCGTCTTCGAGCGTGCCGTGCTCGGTCACGCGGTCGGCGGAGTCGGTGAGGCCCGGGCGATTCTGGCCGAACTCCCCCGCGTAGCCGTTCGCGCCGCCGAGCAGCTGGCCGCGCACAATGACGCCGCCGCCGATGCCGCTCGCGCCGCCGTTCAGGTAGACGAGTTCCTCGACGCCGCGGCCAGCCCCGAAGATGCGCTCGGCGAGCGCGCCGAGGCTCGCGTCGTTGTCGACAACGGTCGGGAGGCCCAGCCGCGCGCCGACGAGCTCGGCGATCGGCTCGTCTTGCCAGCCGAGGTGGGGGGCCCAGCGCACCACACCGTCGCTCGCGCGCACCAGCCCCGGAACGGCCAGACCCACGCCGAGCAGGCGGGGTTCGACGGCAGCCTCGGCAAGGTGCGCGTCGACCGCCTCCGCGACGATCTCGGCGGTCTCGAGCGCGGTCACCGGGTGATCGACCTCGCGCCGCACGCGGTGCTCGACGCGGGCGCCGAGGCCGACGATCGCGACGGTGACCGCGTCCAACTCCGGGTTCACCGCCACCACCGCGGGGCGCGGATGCGGGCGCACCACCGGGGAGGGGCGGCCGACGCGGCGGGTGGCCGGGGCATTCCCCTCTTCGACCAGGCCGAGGCCCTCCAACTCGGCGACCAGCGCGCCGATCGTGGAGCGGTTCAGGCCGATCTCGGCGGTGAGGATCGCACGTGAGGCCGGACCGCCGCGGTGCACGCGCGTCAGCACGGCCGCGAGATTGCGGCGGCGGACGCCGTCCGATCCATCCTTCACGCTGACCATCCGTTCACCATATCCGCGCGCCTCGTCGTCTCTTCTCGCTCTTCCCTCGCGCGCCCACCATGATATAAGTTGGAGCACGCAACATTTAGCGTTCACCGTCGAACCAGGAGCATCATGGCCCTCCAGCCCACCCCCGCCGACAAGTTCACCTTCGGACTCTGGACCATCGGCTACAACGGCACCGAGCCCTTCGGCGGCCCCACCCGCAAGCCCCTCGACGTCGTGCACGCCGTCGAGAAGCTCGCCGAGCTCGGCGCCTACGGCCTCACCTTCCACGACGACGACCTGTTCGCCTTCGGGTCGACACCCGCCGAGCGCGAGAAGGAGATCGAGCGCCTCAAGGGCGCCCTCGCCGCCACCGGCCTCAAGGTGCCGATGGTCACCACCAACCTGTTCAGCGCGCCCGTGTTCAAGGACGGCGGCTTCACCTCCAACGACCGCGAGGTGCGTCGCTTCGCGATGCGCAAGGCGATGCGCCAGCTCGAGCTCGGCGTCGAGCTCGGCGCCACCACCTTCGTCATGTGGGGCGGCCGCGAAGGCGCCGAGTACGACGCGGCGAAGGATGTGCGCAGCGCCCTCGAGCGGTATCGCGAGGCCCTCAACGTCTTCGGCGACTACGTCACCGACAAGGGCTACGACATCCGCTTCGCCATCGAGCCGAAGCCGAACGAGCCGCGCGGAGACATCCTGCTGCCGACCGTCGGGCACGCGATGGCGTTCATCGAGACGCTCGAGCGCCCCGAGCTGTTCGGCCTGAATCCCGAGGTCGGCCACGAGCAGATGGCGGGTCTCAACTTCACGGCCGGCATCGCGCAGGCGCTGTACCAGGGCAAGCTGTTCCACATCGACCTCAACGGCCAGCGCGGCATCAAGTACGACCAGGACCTGGTGTTCGGGCACGGCGACCTGCACAACGCGTTCTCGCTCGTCGACCTGCTCGAGAACGGCGGCCCGAACGGCGGGCCCTCCTACGACGGCCCGCGGCATTTCGACTACAAGCCGAGCCGCACCGAGGACGAGACCGGCGTCTGGGATTCGGCCGCCGCGAACATGCGCACCTACCTGCTGCTCAAGGAGCGCGCCACGGCCTTCCGCGCCGACCCCGAGGTGCAGGAGGCGCTGATCGCCTCGCGCGTGCCCGAGCTGGCGGTGCCGACGCTCGCCGCCGGTGAGACCTACGACGACCTGCTGGCCGATGCGAGCGCGTTCGAGGACTTCGACGCCGAGGCCTACCTCGGCGGCAGGGGCTTCGGCTTCGTGCGCCTCCAGCAGCTCGCCACCGAGCACCTCCTCAACGCCCGCTGATGCCGCTGGTGTGCGGCAGGGATGCATCCCGGGCGTCAGGGAGTGCCGCGTGCGGCACGCGGTTGGGGCGCGGGTCACGCGGTTGGGGTGAGCTGTGACGCTCGTCGCAGGGGTCGATTCCTCCACCCAGAGCTGCAAGGTGATGATTCGCGACCTGGAGACCGGAGCCGTGGTGCGCACGGGGCGCGCCGGGCATCCCGACGGCACCGAGGTGCATCCGGATGCCTGGTGGACCGCCCTCCAGGCCGCGATCGCCGACGCGGGCGGCCTCGATGACGTCGCCGCGATCTCCATCGGCGGGCAGCAGCACGGCATGGTCGTGCTCGACGCCGCGGGCGAGGTGATCCGGCCCGCGCTGCTGTGGAACGACACGCGCAGCGCCGGGGCGGCATCCGCCCTCATCGCCGAGTTCGGCGCCGCCGAGCTGGCACGCCGCACCGGCAGCGTTCCCGTCGCGAGCTTCACCGCCACCAAGCTGCGCTGGCTGCGCGACGCCGAACCGGAGCACGCCACGCGCGTCGCCGCGGTCGCGCTCCCTCACGACTGGCTCACCTGGCGACTGCTCGGCTACGGCCCGACGGGCTCGAGTCCGCTCGGCCCGGAGCTCGCCGCGTTGACCACCGACCGTTCCGATGCGAGCGGCACCAGCTACTGGAGCCCGGCCGACGGCGAGTACGACCGCGAACTGCTCATCGCCGCGCTCGGGCACGACGCGACCCTGCCGCGGGTGCTCGGCCCGGCCGAGACCGCCGGAGCCACGACGGCCCACGGGGTCGTCCCGGCGGGGGTCGTCGTCGGCCCCGGCGCGGGCGACAACGCGGGAGCGGCGCTGGGCCTCGGGGCGCGCCCCGGCGACGTCATCGTCTCCATCGGCACCAGCGGCACCGTCTTCGCGGTGAACGAGCAGCCGGTGCGCGACGAGACCGGCGCGGTCGCCGGATTTGCGGATGCCTCCGGCGCCTACCTCCCGCTCGTCGCCACGCTCAACGCGGCCCGCGTCCTCGACGCGACGGCACGGCTCCTCGGCGTCGACCACGACGAGTTGGGGCGACTCGCCCTGGACGCCGAGCCGGGCGCCGCGGGACTCGTGCTGCAGCCCTACTTCGAGGGCGAGCGCACCCCGAACCTGCCCGACGCGACCGCGACCCTGTTCGGCATGACCCTGGCGAGCACGACCCGCGAGAACCTGGCGCGGGCTGCGATCGAGGGCATGCTGTGCGGCCTGGCGGACGGGCTCGATGCCGTGCGCGTGCACGGCATCGCAGCCGAACGCGTGCTGCTGATCGGCGGCGCGGCGCAGAACGAGGCGGTGGCGACGATCGCGGCGCAGGTGTTCGACGCCCCCGTGGTGGTGCCGGAGCCGGCCGAGTACGTCGCGCTCGGCGCGGCCGTGCAGGCGGCGTGGGCGCTGTCCGGGGAGCGTCCGGCGTGGCCGGTGTCGACCGCGGCGAATCCCGCGCCCGATCCGCACGCGGTCATCCGCGAGCAGTACGCTGCGCGCGCGTAGTCACAATCCCGAGCCGTGTCGCGGGCGCGAGGCTTCTGTCCACGATCGGCCCGGTGTGGCCCGCTTCATCGGGGTTTTGAGGACACGGCTACAGCCCCTGCGCCAGCCGGAAGTAGCTCGCGTTCACTCGCAGTTCGCGTTCGAAACCATCGAGGCTGGTATCACCCGTGATCGCCAATAGCTCGATCTTCGACATTCGCGCAAAGTCCTGGAACACCTCGAGGCCGACCTGCGTCGACATGACGGTGTGGTGCGCCGCGCCCGCCATCAGCCACGCCGTGGCGGACGTGCGGAAGTCCGGCGCAGGTCGCCAGACGGCCCGGCCCACCGGCAGCCTTGGCATCGGGGCGGGCAGCGACACGTTCTCGACGACGTTCGCCACCAGCCGGAAGCGGTCGCGCTGGTCGCTCAGCGCGACCACGATCGCCGGGCCGGCGTCGGCGGTGAAGACGAGCCGCACCGGGTCGTCCTTGCCGCCGATGCCGAGCGGGTGCACCTCGAGGCTCGCCGTCTCGCTCGACAGCGATGGGCTCACCTCGAGCATGTGGGCGCCCAGGATGAGCTCGTTGCCGGGCTCCAGGTGGTAGGTGTAGTCCTCCATCAGGCTCGCCCCGCCCGGAAGGCCGGCGCCCATGACCGCAGCCGTGCGCACCAGCACCGCGGTCTTCCAGTCGCCCTCTGCGCCGAAGCCGTAGCCGTCAGCCATGAGCCGCTGCACGGCGAGACCGGGCAGCTGCGGCAGCGTGCCGAGATCCTCGAAGGAGGTGGTGAATGCGGAGAATCCGCCGGCCTCGAGGAAGGAGCGCAAGCCGAGCTCGATGCGGGCTCCGTCGCGCAGCGAGGTGTGGCGCTCGGCGCCGGGCCGCAGCTCGGGGGCGACGCGGTACAGGTCGAGGTACTCCGCCACCAGCTCGTCGACGTCGGACTCGGTCGCCGCGTCCACCGCCTGCGCGAGGTCGTTGACGCCCCAGGTGTTGACCTGCACGCCGAGGCGCAGCTCGGCCTCCGTCTTGTCGCCCTCGGTGACGGCGACGAAGCGCATGTTGTCGCCGAACCGGGCCAGTCTCATCGTCTGGGTCGCCCAGCGGCCGGCGGCCGCGCGCGCCCAGGAGCCGACGCGGGCGGTGACCGCCGGGTCGGAGACGTGGCCGACGACCGTGGTGCGCGGGATGCCGAGGCGCGTCTCGATGTAGCCGAACTCGCGGTCGCCGTGCGCCGCCTGGTTGAGGTTCATGAAGTCGAAGTCGATCTCGCCCCACGGCAGGTCGACGTTGGCCTGGGTGTGCAGGTGCAGCAGCGGCTTCTGCAACGCGTCGAGTCCGGCGATCCACATCTTGGCGGGGCTGAAGGTGTGCATCCAAGCCACCAGGCCGACGACGTTCTCGGCGGCGTTCGCCTCCAGGATCAGGCGCTTGATGCCCTCGCTGTCGGTGAGCACCGGCTTCCAGACAACCGTGACCGGCACCTCGGCGGCGCCGTCCAGGGCGCGCGCCACCTGCTGCGACTGCTCGGCCACCTGGGCGAGCGTCTCGGGGCCGTAGAGGTGCTGGCTTCCGATGAGGAACCACACCTCGAAGCTCTGGAGGTCGGGGACGATGCTGCGGGCGGTCACTGGAGTTCTCCCTGGGGGGCCTGGCCGTACACGTTCTGATAGCGGTCGAAGAGCGCGTCGATCCGGTGCTGCGGGATCGGCAGTGGGTCGCCGAGCTGGCGCGCGAGGTGGATCGTGCGGGCGACGTCCTCGCACATCACGGCCGCCTTGACGGCGTCGCGGGCATTCTTGCCGATCGTGAACGGGCCGTGATTCTGCATCAGCACCGCGCGCGAGCGGTGTCCCCGCAGCGTCTCGACGATTCCGCGGCCGATCGAATCGTCGCCGATGATCGCGAACGGGCCGACCGGGATCTCGCCGCCGAACTCATCGGCCATCCCCGTGATGACGCACGGGATCGGCTCGCCGCGCGCCGCCCACGCCGTGGCGTAGGTCGAATGCGTGTGCACGATGCCGCCGACCTCGGGCATCTCGCGGTAGACGTAGGCGTGCGCCGCGGTGTCGCTGGAAGGGCTTCGATCGCTTCCCGGCGTCGAGCCGACGACCTCGCCGGCAAGGTCGCACAGGATCATGTTCTCCGGAGCCAGGTCGTCGTAGCTGACGCCGCTCGGCTTGATGACGAACAGCTCGACGCCGGGGACCCGACCGCTCACGTTGCCGCCGGTCCAGATCACCAGGCCGTAACGCGTCAACTCGCGGTGCAGCTGGGTGACCTCGTCGCGCATGCGGGCGATGGCAATCTCTATCTCGGGTGCGAATCGGCTCATGACAGCACCTCGCGTCGGTGCGCCTTGAGTCGCTTCATCACGTCGTTTCCGCCGCGGCCGAACCAGTCGTGCAACTCGCGGTACTCCGCGTAGAGGGCGTCGTACGCATCCGCCGAGGCGGCATTCGGCGTGTACACGTCGCGTTCCAGCTTGCCCATCGCGTCACTCGCGGCACGGATGTCGTCGTACACGCCGGCGGCGACCGCCGCGTGGATGGCGCTGCCGAGTGCGGGGCCCTGCTCGCTCGCGATCGTCGAGATCGGCATCCGCAGCACATCGCTGTAGGTCTGCATCAGGTGGGGGTTCTTGAGCAGACCGCCGGCGACGATGAACTCGGTGACGGGAACCCCGGAGGCGGCGAACGTTTCCACGATCTGGCGGGTGCCGAACGCGGTGGCCTCGAGCAGCGCTCGGTAGACCTGTTCGGGTCGGGTCGTCAGCGTGAGCCCGAGGATGAGCCCCGAGAGCTCGGTGTTGACGAGCACGGAACGGTTGCCGCTGTGCCAGTCAAGGGCGAGCAGACCGTGCGCGCCGACCGGCTCGGTGAACGCGAGGTCGGTGAGGTGCTGGTGCACACTCTGGCCCGCCGCGGCGGCGTCCTCCTGTGCCGACACCGAAACGTGGTTGTTGACGTACCAGGCGAAGATGTCGCCGACCCCCGACTGCCCAGCCTCGTAGCCCCACAGCCCGTCGACGATGCCGCCGTCGACCGCGCCGCACATGCCCGGGACTTCGACCAGGCGCTCGCTGTTCATGACGTGGCAAGTGCTGGTGCCCATGATCGCCACCATCTGGCCGGGGCCAACGGCGCGCGCGGCCGGCGCGGTGACGTGCGCGTCGACGTTGCCGACGGCGACTGCGATCCCTTGTGGAAGGCCCGTCCAATCAGCGGCCTCGGCGGTCAGTCCGCCCGCCCGCCCGCCCAGGACGCCGATCTCAGCGTCGAGCTTGTCGGTCGCGAAGTCGGCGAATGCCGGGTTGAGCGCACGGAGGAAGTCCTGGCTCGGCGAGGAGTCATCTTGAAAGATGCCTTTGTAGCCGGCGGTGCAGGCGTTGCGCAGGTAGCGGCCGGAGAGCTCCCACACGATCCAGTCGGCCGCCTCGACCCAGCGGTCCATGCGTTCGTAGACTTCCGGGTCCTCCTCGAGCAGCTGCAGCGCCTTCGCGAACTCCCACTCGCTCGAGATGAAGCCGCCGTAGCGCGGCAGCCAGCCCTCGTCCCGCTCGGCGGCGAGCGCGTTGATGCGGTCGGCTTGCGGCTGCGCGGCGTGGTGCTTCCAAAGTTTCACATAGGCGTGCGGCCGGTCGACGAACTCGCGCAGTTCGCACAGCGGCGTTCCGTTGGCGAGCACCGGCATCGGCGTGGATGCGGTGAAGTCGGTCGCGATGCCGATCACCTGGGCGGGGTCGATGCCCGCATCCGCGATGGCGGCCGGCACGGCGATCTGGAGCACGTCGCGATAGTCGTTCGGAACCTGCAGCGCCCACTCGGGCGGAAGTGCCGCGCCGGTGGCGACGAGAGCGGTGTCCATGACGGCGTGGCGGTACTCGTGCACGCCGGCTCCGAGCTCAGCGCCGTCTGTGACGCGGACGACAACGGCGCGGCCGGAGAGGGTGCCGAAGTCGACACCGATCGTGTACTGATCGTCACGTTTGGCCCGCAGGGCGGTCGCTGCTCTCACGAATCTGACTCCGTCGCGTCGGGTCTCATTGCATCTAATGTGATCGTTCACACTGTTGGATTCACCCTATCGGCGAAACGATCACATCGGCAATGAGGTCAGCTTTCCCCGGAGCGCGTCGAAGCTTTCGGTCAGGTGTGCGTTGACCGAACGGCGCTCGTCGACTCGCGCAGAATGAGCTCCGGGGGGACCATCTGGTGGTCGACTTCCATGTCCCCGCGCAACTCGGCGAGGATGATTGCCACCGCACGCCGCCCGATCTCTACGAAGTTCTGGCGGATCGTCGTCAGCGGTGGAGCGAAGTGCGCTGCTTCCGGGATGTCGTCGAACCCGATGACGCTCAGTTCGTTGGGTACGTCAACGCCGAGTTCCCGCGCGGCATGCAAGAGCCCCAGCGCCATCTGGTCGTTTCCCGCGAATACCGCGGTGACGTCGCGCGCCCCAAGAAGCTCTAGCCCGGCGCGATAGCCGGACTCTGCACTCCAGTCTCCGACCACGGGAGCTCTCACCTGGAGCCCGGCAGCCGAAAGCGCCTCCCGGTAGCCCCGCGTTCGAGCGAGAGCCTCGATCCAATCCTGCGGGCCGGTGATGTGCACGATCTCCCGATGGCCGAGTTCGACCAGATGCTGCGTCGCCAGCCGCGCGCCCGCGACCTGGTCGACGGAGAGGCTCCCGCGAACATCGCGGCCGGTGGACTCGAGAGTGACGATCGGCACGCTGACTGACAGGTCCTGAATCGCCTCGAATACGTGCGCCTGTGGCGCGACCACGACGAGCGCTTCGACCGCCTGGCTCATCAGGTAGTCGATCCCCGCCTTGATCGAAGCGTAAGCATTCGATGCCGTGCTCGTGATGCTCAGCCGGTAGCCTGCAGCGCGGGCCGCCGATTCGATTGCGGCGATGCTCGTTGCGGGCCCGTAGTGTGCGGACTGCGACGACAGCACCCCGATCGTGCGCGAGCGGCTGGTCACGAGCGCGCGAGCCGCCGGGTTCGGACGGTAGCCGAGTTCGTCAATCGCCTCGAGCACCCGCTCGCGGGTCCCCGGACGGATGCTCTCGCTCTGATTGAGCACACGCGAGACCGTCTGGTAGGAGACCCCTGCGACACGAGCGACGTCGCGGATGTTCGGGGCGCGGACCTGCTGAGTTTTCATCGGACTGCCCTCCACGCTCCACCGTGTGTACGTTCACACCAAGTCCCGCCCATTATGCCTAGTGAGCGTGACACGGGCGAGTCCGTCCCGCGGGCCCCAGCAGCACGCGCGCGCTCCCTGCGTCCGCACCCGCCCGCCGCGCACCCACGCAACCGCGTGACCCGCGCCTCAACCGCGTGCCGCGCACCTCACGCGCCGGCGGCAGGGATGCATCCCTGCCGCCCCGACCCTAGAGGCGGGTGAGGGCGGAGAGGACGTCGGCGAGGAGGTCGTCGGGGGACTCGATGCCGACCGAGAGGCGCACCACGTTCTCGGGAACCTCGAGCTGGGTGCCCTTGACGGAGGCGTGGGTCATCTCGCTCGGGTAGCAGACGAGCGACTCGACGCCGCCGAGCGACTCCGCCAGCTGGAACAGCTCCATCGACTCGGCGAAGCGCCGCGCGGCCTCGCCCCCGCCGCGCACGGCGACCGAGATCATGCCGCCGAAGCTGCGCATCTGCGTCGCCGCGAGCTCGTGGCCGGGGTGCTCTGGCAGGCCCGGATAGTAGACGCGCTCCAGCTTCTCGTGGCCAACGAGCGCCTCCGCGATGCGCTGCGCATTCGAGGAGTGCCGGTCCATGCGCACCCCGAGGGTCTTGATGCCGCGCATCGTGAGCCAGGCATCCATCGGGCCGGAGACGGCGCCGACGCCGAACTGCAGGAAGCCCACCTGGTCGGCGAGCGACTCACCCCGCACGAGCGTCTCGTTCTTCAGCACCACCGCGCCGCCGAGCACGTCGCTGTGGCCGCCGAGGTACTTGGTCGTGGAGTGCACGACGACGTCGGCGCCGAACGACAGCGGCTGCTGCAAGTAGGGCGAGGCGAAGGTGTTGTCGACGACGACGATCGCGCCGATGCGGTGCGCGAGCTCGGCGACCGCGGCGATGTCGGTGATCTTCATCAGCGGGTTGCTCGGGGTCTCGAGCCAGACCACCTTGGTGGCGTCGGGGCGCAGCGCCTTCTCGACGGCATCCAGGTCGCCCATCTCGACGGTCGACAGCGACACGCCCCACGGCACGTGCACGCGGCTCACCAGTCGGTGCGTGCCGCCGTACACGTCGTTGCCCATCAGGATGTGATCGCCGGGCTGCAGCGCGGCCCGCAGCAGGGTGTCCTCGGCGGCGAGACCGGAGGCGAAGCTGTAGGCGCGGTCGCCGCCCTCGAGCGAGGCGAGCAGGGTCTCGAGCGCGGTGCGGGTCGGGTTGCCGCCGCGGGTGTACTCGTAGCCGCCGCGGAAGCCGCCGATGCCGTCCTGCACGAACGTGGTCGTGAAGTAGATCGGCGGGATGACGGCGCCGGTCGTCGGGTCGAAGTCCTGACCGGCGTGGATGGCGCGAGTGGTGAAGTCGTTCTCGGAGTTCATGGGGTTCTTTTCTTGATCAGGAGGCGAGGGCGCGCACGAGCGCACCGCGAGTCAGGAGGGCGACGGGCTTGCCCTGCTCGAGCACGAGCGCGGCGCCGGTGTCCGCGAGCGCGTCGCGTGCCACGTCGAGCGGCTGGGCCAGGCCGACGAGCGGGAGCACGTCGCCGAGGAGGTCGTCGATCGGATCGGCCGGGGTCACGTCGCCGGCGAGGAGGGCATCCGCGAGGGCGCGCTCGGTGACCGTGCCGGCGACCTCGCCGAGCACAACGGGGGTGTCGGCCTTGAGGACGGGCAGCGCGGAGGCGTCGGCCGCGCGCAGCGCCGCGACCGCCTCGGCGACCGTGCTGCCGGGGCGCACGTGCGGGAGCGCTGCCGCGTCGACCGGGCCGAGCACGTCGGCGACGGTGCGCTCGGAACCTGCGGCACCGAAGCCGTGCCGATCCATCCAGGTGTCACTGAACACCTTGCCCAGGTAGCCGCGGCCGCCGTCGGGAAGCAGGATCACCATCACGTCGTCCGGTCCGAGGTCGCGGGCCGCCTTGAGTCCGCTCGCGATCGCGAGACCGCTCGATCCGCCGACCAGCAGCCCTTCCTCGCGGGCCAGACGCCGGGTGAACTCGAAGCTCTCGGCGTCGCTGGAGGCGATGATCTCGTCGACGAGGCTCGCGTCGTAGGCGGTCGGCCAGAAGTCCTCGCCCACGCCTTCGACCAGGTACGGCTGCCCGGTGCCGCCGGAGTAGACCGAGCCCTCCGGGTCGGCGCCGATGATGCGCACGCCGGGGTTCTGCTCCTTGAGGTACTTGGCCACACCCGAGATGGTGCCGCCGGTGCCGACGCCCGCCACGAAGTGGGTGATCCCGCCCTCCGTGTCGCGCCAGATCTCGGGGCCGGTCGACTCGTAGTGGCTGATCGGCCCGTTGGGGTTCGAGTACTGGTCGGGCTTGAAGGCGCCGGGGAGTTCACGCGCGAGCCGGTCGCTGACGTTGTAGTACGAGCGGGGGTCCTCGGGGGCGACGTTGGTCGGGCACACCACGACCTCGGCGCCGTACGCCTTCAGCACGTTGCGCTTGTCTTCACTCACCTTGTCGGGGCAGACGAAAACGCACTTGTAGCCGCGCTGCTGGGCGACGAGGGCGAGGCCGATGCCGGTGTTGCCGCTCGTCGGCTCGACGATGGTGCCACCGGGGGCGAGCTTGCCCTCGCGCTCGGCCGCGTCGATGATCCGCGTGGCGATGCGGTCCTTGGACGAGCCGCCCGGGTTGAGGTATTCGATCTTGGCGAGCACAGTCGCCTGGATCCCCTCGGTGACCGAGTTGAGCTTGACGAGCGGCGTGTTCCCGACCAGGTCGAGGACGGTTGCGGCGTAATGCATGCCACGAGCCTACTTCCGCCGCACCCCGTGTTACCGGCGTTCGTCCGAGGCGGAATCCGAGTCTGAGTCTGAGTCTGAGTCTGAACCGGAGTAGGAGCCGGATGCGCCGCCGAGCCGCTGCCGCTCGAACAGCCGGGCGTACACCCCGCCGACCTCGAGCAGCTCGGCGTGGGTGCCGCGTTCGACGATGCGCCCGCCGTCGACGACGAAGATGACGTCGGCGTGCACGACGGTCGAGAGCCGGTGGGCGATCGCGATGGTGGTGCGGCCGCGCGCCGCGTCGTCGAGCGCGGTCTGCACGACGCGCTCCGAGACCGCGTCGAGCGCGCTGGTGGCCTCGTCGAGCACGAGCACCGCCGGGTCCTTCAGCAGCACGCGCGCGATGGCGACGCGCTGCTTCTCGCCGCCGGAGAGGCGGTACCCGCGCTCGCCGACGATCGTGTCGTAGCCGTCGGGGAAGCGGGAGATCGTGTCGTGGATGTTGGCGGCCCGCGCCGCGGACTCCAGCTCGGCATCGCTCGCGCCCGGCCGGGCGTAGCGGAGGTTCTCGGCGATGGAGGCGTGGAAGAGGTACGTCTCCTGGCTGACGATGCCGATCGCGTCCAGCAGCTCCACCTGCTTCAGGTCGCGCACGTCATCGCCCGCGAACAGCACCCGCCCCGAGCTCACGTCATGCAGGCGCGGGATCAGGTATGAGACGGTCGTCTTGCCGGCGCCGGACGGTCCGACGAAGGCCGCGTACTGGCCGGGTTCGATGCGGAACGACACCCGGTCGAGCGTCGGCGGGGTGTCGTCTCCGGCGTCCGGATAGCGGAACGTGACGTCGTCGAACTCGACGACCCCCAGCTGCTCAAGGTCGACCGCGTATGCGTCCGGGCGGTCGGTGATCGTCGGGGTGAGGTCGAGGTATTCGAAGATGCGGGCGAACAGCGCTTGCGAGGTCTGCAGGTCGAGCGCCACCCGCATGAGCCCGAGCAGCGGCCAGCTGAGGCGCGCCTGAACGGTGGTGAACGCGACCACCGTTCCGGCGGTGACCGACACATCCTGGAAGATCAGCCACGCCGCGACCAGGTAGATGATCGCCGGGATCACCGAGAGGAACACGTTGACGATCGCGAAGAACCACTGGCCGCTCATCGCCTGCTGCACCTGCAGCCGGATCTGGTTGCGGTTCTCGTCGCGGTAGCGGTCGACCTCCCACTCCTGGCGCGAGAAGCTCTTGGCCAGCAGCACCCCGGAGACGCTCAGCGTCTCCTGCGTGATGGCCGTCATCTCGGACAGTGACTCCTGCGTCTTGGTGGCGATGCGGGCGCGCACCTGGCCGACCTTGCGCTGCGCGATCACGAGCACCGGCAGCAGGATGACGGCGACGATCGTCATCTGCCAGCTCAGCACGATCATCGCCACGAGCGCAGCGATCACGGTGACGGTGTTGCCGATCACGCTCTGAATGGTGTTGCTGAGCACCCCGGCGACGCCGCCGACGTCGTTCTGCAGGCGCGACTGGATCACGCCGGTCTTGGTGCGCGTGAAGAAGCCGAGCTCCATCGACTGCAGGTGCGAGAAGAGGCGCACGCGCAGCTCGCCCATGACGCTGTTGCCGACCTTCGCCGTCAGGTAGGCCTGGCCGACGCCGATGCCGGCGGAGGCCAGCCAGAGCAGCACCATCAGCGCGACGAGCTCGACGAGCACGGGGACGTTCGGGGTCCCTTCGGGCGGGAACAGGCCGCGGTCAAAAGCCTGCTGGGTCAGCAGCGGCGGCAGCACGCTGATCGCGGCGCTGACCAGCACGAGCGCGATGGTGACGGTGAGCGGTCGCCGATACGGGCGGAACAGCTCGCCGATGCGCGGCAGCAGGTTCGGGATGCGCGGGGCCGTCGCGTTCGCGGCGCGCTGCGCGTCGGCATCCGCTCCACTCACCCGGCCGCGGAGCTTGCCGTACTGGCCGACGCCGCCACCGCCGCGTCCGCCCATGCTCACCCTGTGAGCCTATGCCGCGCAGCACGGGAAATGCCGGGTGGCGAGACCCTGATTCTCGCCACCCGGCATCGGCTCCGAGGTGAATCCCGCCCGATCAGCCCTTCGTGGATCCCGCGAGCAGTCCGCGCACGAAGTAGCGCTGCAGCGAGAAGAACACGATCAGCGGCACGATGAGCGCGAGGAACGCACCCGCCGGCAGCAGCTGGGTGTTGCGACCGAAGTTGCCGACCAGCTCGGCGAGTCGCTGTGTCAGCGGCGCCACGTCGACCGTGCCTCCGGAGAACACGAGCGCGACGAGCAGGTCGTTCCAGACCCAGAGGAACTGGAAGATCGCGATGCTCGCGAGCGCCGGCACCGACAGCGGCAGGATGATCCGGAAGAACATCTGCGTGTGGTTGGCGCCGTCGACGCGCGCGGCCTCGATCACGTCGCCGGGGATCTCGGAGATGAAGTTGTGCAGCAGGAAGATGCACAGCGGCAGGCCGAAGATCGTGTGCGCGATCCACACGGCGGGGAAGGTTCCACTGATGCCGAGCACCTGGGAGAAGATCTGCAGCAGCGGGATGAGCGCCATCTGCAGCGGCACGATCTGGAGCGCGAACACCAGGATGAACACGGCGTTGCTGCCGGGGAACTTGATCCAGGCGAAGGCGTAGGCGGCCATCGAGGCGAGCACGATCGGGAACAGCGCGCTCGGCACCGCGACGATGATCGAGTTGATGAAGTACGAGCCGAGGTTCGCCGAGGAGGCGCCGCCCGAGAACAGCACGTCGGCGTAGTTCTCGAGGCTGAAGCTCGGGTTGGTGAAGATCGTCCACCAGCCGCTGGTGCGGATGTCGACGGCCGGGCGGAACGAGTTGACGAAGAGCCCGAAGGTGGGGATGGTCCAGACGACCGCGATGAGGATCGCGGCGGCGGTCGCGCCGCGCGAGGTCAGCCTCTGCTTGACCCGCTTCAGCTTGGGTCCGTTGCCCGAGGGGTCCCGTTCTGCCACACCCACGGTGGCTGCCACGCCGCTCATCGGATCTCCTTCTGCTTGCGCATGACTCTCACGTTGTAGATCACAATCGGCAGAACCATGATGAACAGGACCAGCGCGAGTGCCGAGCCCTGACCGAACTCGCCGCGGTTGAAGGCCTGCGTGTACATCTCGTTGGCGATGACGCTGGTGTCGAAGTTTCCACCGGTCATCGTGCGGACGATGTCGAAGACCTTGAGGGTGGCGATGGTGATCGTGGTGACGACCACGACCAGGCTTCCCCGAATCTCGGGGACGGTGACGTTGGTGAACTGCTGCCAGGCGTTCGCGCCGTCGAGGCGAGCCGCCTCGAGTCGCTCGATCGGCACGCCCTTGATCGCGGCTGAGAGCAGCACCATCGCGAATCCGGTCTGGATCCAGACCATCACGACGATGAGGAACAGGTTGTTCCACGGCGAGTTGATCAGGAACTGCTGGGGTTCGAGGCCGAGCCAGACGAGCACCTGGTTGAGCAGGCCGATCTGCTCGAAGCCGGTGGCGCGGTACTCGTAGACGAAGCGCCAGATGATGCCGGCGCCGACGAACGAGATCGCCATCGGCATGAACACCAGCGACTTGAGCACCTTCTCGCCGCGCGACTTGTCGATGAACACCGCGTAGGCCAGGCCGACGGCCGTGGAGACGGTCGGCACCAGCGCGACCCAGAGGAGCGTGTTGCCGAGAGTGGTGAGGATGTCCGGCTGCGTGAACATCCAGACGAAGTTGTCGATGCCGATGAATTCGCCCGTGCGGTTCGTGAAGGCGAGGTAGGTGGTGCGCACCGCCGGATAGACGAGTCCCACCCCCAGGAGGATCAGCGCGGGGGCGACGAAGGCCAGCAGCTGCAGGAAGTCACGCCCCCGTTTCGGCGCCCGATCGGCCAGGAACAGCACGAGACCGACGACCGCGGCGAAGGCCGTGAGGCCGATCGCGAAGACTCCGAACTTCTCCCAGACCGAGCCCCAGAAGTCGCCCCGGGCGGCGAACGGCACGGCTCCGGCCAACATCCCCGGCATCATCATCGTTGACACGCCAGTTCCTCCCTTTGGTATGTGAACGCTACCGAGCAGTCGGCCCACCGAGCAAGAAGCCCGGTGGGCCGACCACGGTTCAACTGCTCAGTCCCGACCTACGGGAATGTGCTGTCGATGAATGTCAGCACCTCATCGGTGCTCTTCGTTCCGACCACCCAGTCGACCATGCCGGTCCAGAACGAGCTGGTCCCGACCGCGGCCGGCATCAGGTCCGAGGCGTCGAAGGCGAACACGGTGTCTTCGCCCTGCAGGATCTCGATCGACGCACGGCCGAGCGCGGAGCCCGCGAGCGAGGCGTCGAGGCCCTTGTTGGCGCTGATCACGCCGCCGAGAGCCACGCGGTTGTTCGCCCAGGTGTCGCTGGAGAGGTAGGTCTGCAGCGCGTCGACGGCTTCGCCCTCGACGAACTTGGCGACGAACTCGCCACCACCGGTGACCGAGTCGCCCGCGGTGGGGTCGGTCTTCGGCGTGATGAACGCCCAGATGTCACCGTCGGGAGCAACGGTCGTGCCCTCCGGCCACTGCGCCTCATAGAACGAGGCCTGGTGGTGGAGCGAGCAGTTGCCGTCAAGGATCGGCAGACCACCGTCGTTGAAGGTGGTCGACACGATCGACTCCACGCCGCCGAATCCGCCGTTGACGTAGTCCGGGTTGAGGATGATGTCGCCGACAAGGTCGAAGGCTTCGCGGATCTCGGGCGAGTCGAACTTCAGGTCGCCCGCGACCCACTCGTTGTAGGCCTCAGGGCCGGCGGTGCGCAGGACGAGGTCCTCCACCCAGTCGGTGCCCGGCCAGCCGGTGGCGTCACCGGATCCGAAGCCCACGCACCACGGCTTGTAGGTCGCCGTGTTGTTGGCGGACATGTCCTCGGTGAGGGCCATCAGCTCGTCCCAGGTGGTGGGAACCTCGTAGCCGTTGGCCTCGAAGTCGGTCGGCGAGTACCAGATCCAGCCCTTGACGCTCGCCATCAGCGGCGCCGCGTAGAAGGTGCCGTCGACGGTGCCGTAGCCCTTCCAGCTCTCCGACCAGAACTCGTCGACGTTGTCTTCGACGGTGGAGGCGGCCGGCAGCACGTAGCCGTCGCCGACCAGGCGCTGCAGGAGGCCGGGCTGCGGAATGATCATGAGCTCGGGGGCGTCACCGGCGGCGGCGCGCACGTTGATCTGCGTCTCCGCCTCCTGGGTGCCGACCGTGTCGACCGTGATGCCGGTGCAGGTCTCGAAGTCGACAATGCTCTCGACCAGCTGGTCGAGCTCGACGCCCTGAATCGTCGTGTAGAGCTCGACGGACTCGCCGTCGAACGTGCCGTACTGCTCGTAGGCCGAGCAGTCGGTGTCGCCCGTGCCGCTGTCGGTCGTCGCCGTGCAGCCCGCGAGCGCGAGGCCCGCGATTCCGGCCGCCGAGACCGTCGCCAGCATGCGACGTTTGGTGAGTGAACGCACTGTGGTCCTCCTCGTTGAGGGTCGTGTGCCCGCCTCGGGCGGGCATCGTGTGGTGGTGCATCGTGTGGTGGTGCAGGTCGGAGCACAGACCGCACGACGCCGAGATTTCGCCGCAGTGCGGAACCGGTTCCAGTCTCAACGCTAAGCGCTCCCCCGGGCAGGTGCAAGCCCGAAAACGGGCCGACACCAATTCGTGACTCAATGATCCGTCAGGTTGCGAGACCCGGTCGGTCGCGCCATCCGGCCCAATGCCCCTAGGATGTTGGAACCGGTTCCGGGGTCCATCGATGCATCCGAGGAGGAGTCCGCGTGAGTTCGCTCGCTGAAGTCGCACGCCACGCCGGCGTCTCCAAGGCCACCGCCTCGCGCGCACTCAGTGGCGCGGCTCACGTCTCCGACGCCACCCGTGCCCGCGTCGCCGCCTCCGCTGCGGAGCTCGGCTTCGTCGCCTCGACGAGCGCCGCCAGCCTCGTCACCGGCCGCACCCGCAACGTCGGCGTCGTCACGCCCTTCATCAGCCGATGGTTCTTCGGCGAGGTCATCGAGGGAATCGAAGAGGCGCTCATCGATGCCGGCTACGACCTCAGCCTGTTCCGCGTGCAGGAGGATCCGGACCTGCGGCAGCGGGTGTTCGACTACTTCCTGGTGCGCAAGCGCGTCGACGCCGTCATCACCGTGTGCGTCGCGCTGAGCCCGGAGGAGATCCGAGCTCTCGCCGCGCTCGGCAAGCCCGTCGTCGGCATCGGCGGCGGAATCGCGGGGATGAGCAGTCTGCGGATCGACGACGTCGCCGCGAGCCGACTCGCGACCGAGCACCTGCTCAGTCTCGGACACCAGCGGATCCTGCACGTGGGCGGCGACCAGGAGGAGCGCATGGACTTCCACGTCCACGCCCAGCGCCTCGCCGGATTCCGACAGGCGATGGCCACCGCGGGGCACCGTCCCGGCGACGACTTCGCGGCGGCGACCGAGTTCACCATCGCGGGCGGCTTCGCCACCGGCCTGCGGGTGCTCGGCAACCCGGCCACCCGCCCGAGCGCCATCGTCGCGGCCAGTGACGAGGTCGCCATCGGGGTGATCCTCGCGGCGCGCCAGCTCGGCATCCAGGTTCCGCGCGATCTCTCCGTCGTCGGCATCGACGACCACGACCTCGCCGAGATGTTCGGGCTGACCACCGTGCGTCAGGTGCCGCGGGCGCAGGGGCGCGACGCGGTCGGCATGATCATGGCGTCGATCGACGCGGGCGAGATCACGAGCCACGACCTGCAGCTGCCGCTCACGCTGCGCGTCCGGTCGAGCACGAGCGCCCCCCAGCCCGACTGACGGCCCCCTCGGCACAACGAGAACGGGCGCCGCCCGAAGGCGACGCCCGCTCGTGCGACCTGAGGCCGCGGGGAATTACTTGAGGACGACGGTGGCGCCAGCCTCTTCGAGCTGAGCCTTGGCCTTCTCGGCCGTCTCCTTGTTGGCACCCTCGAGGACGGTCGCCGGAGCGCCATCCACGAGCGCCTTGGCCTCGCCGAGGCCGAGGCTCGTGAGCGCGCGGACCTCCTTGATGACCTGGATCTTCTTGTCGCCAGCGGCCTCGATCACGACGTCGAACGCGTCCTTCTCTTCGGCCTCTTCGGCGCCCGCGCCACCGGCGGGGGCACCCGCGGCCGCGACGGCGACCGGAGCGGCGGCGGTGACCTCGAAGGTCTCCTCGAACTTCTTGACGAACTCGCTGAGCTCGATGAGCGAGAGCTCCTTGAACGCCTCGAGCAGCTCGTCGGTGCTGAGCTTAGCCATGATTTCTCCTTGGTTGTTTCTGTGGGTCACTGCCGCGGACTAGGCCGCGGTCTCCTGCTTCGCGCGCAGCGCGTCGACCGTGCGAACGGCCTGCGCGAGCGGTGCGTTGAACATGTAGGCGGCTCCGAACAGCGAAGCCTTGAAGGCACCGGCCAGCTTGGCCAGCAGCACCTCACGGCTCTCCAGATCGGCGAGCTTGCCCACCTCGGCGGCGGTCAGCGGGGCGCCATCGAAATAGCCTCCCTTGACCACGAGCAGAGGGTTCGCCTTGGCGAAGTCACGCAGCGCCTTCGCGACGGCGACCGTGTCACCGTGCACGAATGCGATCGCCGACGGACCGACAAGGTCATCGTCGAACGACGTGATTCCGGCCTCGTTGGCCGCAATCTTGGTCAGCGTGTTCTTCACCACGGCATAGGTCGCGTGCTCACTGATCGACTTCCGCAGCGTCTTCAGCTGCGCGACCGTGAGTCCGCGATACTCGGTGAGCACGACCGCGTTCGAGCTGCGGAAGTTCTCCGTCAGCTCGGCGACCGTTGCTTCCTTGTTCGCCATGGCGCTCCTGTGGTTCTCGTATGCATTGCCGGCATCCGGGTGGATGCCTCGGCCGAGACGAAGAAGGGAACCCGCAGAAAAAAAGCTCCGGCGCGAGCGCACGGAGCTGGGGCCCGAAAGAGATCGGGACTTGCTTCACACACCTGCGCGGGACCCTCACGGGGAGGACTTCGTCCGGTGCGTCGCTTTCACGACACAGCGGAGACCAGCGGTCTTCGGCCTCCGCAAGACTACGGGACGCGACCCACGCGCGCAAACCGGAGTCGACGATGGATGCCCGCCCGCCCCGGTGCGCCTAGCTGCGGCGCCGCTTCAGCTCACGGCCGAGGCGCGGGGTGTGCGGTTTCACGGGCGGACGCGCGGCCGTCGCCTCGTCGCGCTCCGCGGCGCGCTGGATCGCCCGCCCCGTTCGCGCGAGGCTCTGCTGGGGCCGGAGCACCGTCTCGTCGTCCCCACCCGGCACCGGCGAGTGATCGTCGGAGCCGTCGGCATCGGGGCGGCCGGTGCGGCGCGTCGGGCTCAGCCGTTTCGGCAGCAGCAGCGCGATCGCGATCGCCGCGAGCAGCAGCACCACGGCGCCTGCCGCGATCGGAACCCCCGTGCCGGTCGCCTCCGGCGCCGCCTCCTCGGCGGGCGGCACGATCGCCACGACGTCAAGGGGAGCGGGGCTCTCCAGCCCGGAGCGTCCGGGCACCAGCGGCGTCAGGGTGTCGCCTTCCAGCGCGAACCAGGCGTCGGCGCCCTCGTCGTGCACGAGCGAGGCCTTGGCGGGCACCTCCGACAGCGCGGTCGCGAGCTCCGGATCGGGGACGAAGGCCGCGAGTTCGGGGAGCACCGTCTCCGGCTGAATCCACACGGTGGCCAGCCCCACCGGCTCCTCGTCGACGAGCACCGGGACGATCCATTCGTTCAGCAGGCGCACGACGTCCTCGGTATCGACCCCGGCGAGGTAGTCGTCGGTCCACGCGAACACGCGAACGATCTCGCCCGTCTCCGTCTCGTCGGTGAAGTCGGTGCCGCGCTCGCCGCTCGCGTCCAAGCCGTACACATCGCGCAGGTCGGCCAGCAGGTCACCCTCGGTGATGTACTCCTCGACCTCGTCGGGCACCGATCCGAGACTCCCCGCCGTGCCGGGCGCCGCCGTGGCCGCCACCGGGCCTGCCGTGAGCGTCGCCGCCAGCAGTGCGGCCCCGACCGCCAGGCGGCGCGCCGCCATCGCGGTCGCGGGAGGGAAGGCGCGCATGTCAGTCCTTGGTTCCGGGTCGTCGGGCTGAATCTGACGTTACCTCCCCCTCGGCGCGCGGCGTGCGACGCTCGCGGCGCGCCGGACGGGGGTCACAATGGGGTGGTGTCCGCTTCGCATCCCGTCCTGTCGCTCTGGGACGAGCCTGCGCCGCACCACCGCGACCGTGTCGTCACCGATGGGCAGGACCGCGTGGCCTGGTTCCGCGCCCGCTCGCGCGGGGTGACCGCGAGCGATGCGGCCCGCCTCGGCAGCCGTCGTGCGATCGCGGCACTCGCCCGCGAGAAGACCTCCGGATCGGGATTCCGCGGCAACGCCTACACCGAGCACGGGCGCCGCCGCGAGCCCGAGATCGCCGCCTGGGCGTCGCGGGTCTACCAGATGACGGCGAGTGCCTCGCTGTTCCATGCGGCCGGCAATCCGCTGCATCTCGCGACGCCGGACGGCCTGCGCGAGCGCGACGGACGCGTTGAGCTGTGCGAGATCAAGACGACGAGCAGCGCCTGGACGACGATTCCGCGCTCGTACCTGCGCCAGGTCTGGTGGCAGCAGTACGTGCTCGGAGCCGAGCGCACTCTCGTCGTGTGGGAGCAGCACCGCGACTTCGTACCGGTCGGCCGTGAGCCGCAGTGCCGGTGGGTCGACCGCGACGAGACGCAGATCCGCTCACTCGTCGCGCTCGCCGACGAGCTGCTTGACGCGCTCCGCGCCTGACGTCGCGAGCCCCCGGCGCGAGATCCACACGGCGCCCGCGCCGGTCACCGCGATGATGACCGCGATCATCACCACATAGAAGGCGACGGAGAAGTAGCCGTTCGCCGACAGGGTCGGGTTGAGGAACGGGTACGGGTACCACGGCTCGCCGGTGCGGCTGTCGATCGCGAACGGCCCGCGCAGCAGGGTGTAGGCGGCCCAGACGATCGGGAACACGATGATCGTGCGCACCGTCGACCACGGCAGCGGGGCGCGCCCCGGCGCGAACAGCCAGTCGAGCACGAGGTAGAGCGGGCCGACCACGTGCAGGATCTCGTTCGACCAGCCGAGCGTGCTGCCCTGCGGCAGTTCGACCCCGCGCAGCAGCAGGTTGTAGACGATCCCGGTGACCGCCATGTAGGTGACGACCGAGACGCGCACCAGCGCGAACCAGCGCGGATCCTCCCCGCGGCCCACCAGCAGCAGCACCGCGCCGATGCCGAGCACGACGACGCTGAGCACGTTCGACTCGATCGTGAAGAAGCTGAAGAAGCCGAGCAGCAGGAACGGAATGTCGGCGGCCGGATCCTGAGTCCAGAAGTCGATCGACGTGACCAGCTGGCCGATGATCGCCGCCGCGATCGCCGCCGCAACGATCGCTCGGATGACGGTGAATGCGATTCGCATCGGTGCGTTCCTCCCCGGCGCGACCCCCGCGCTCGCGTCGAGCGTAGCGCCGCGCGCCCGCGACGAACATTTCCGACACCGTGACATGTCCGAAACATCACGGAATCATCAACAAACTTGACTGTTCTCTACCATGCACGACACAAAGCCTTCAACGATGCGCGCGATGACGATGTCCCAGTCGGGGGACGCGGGCGTGCTCGAACTCACCGAACTCGCACGACCCATCCGAACGAACGCTGAAGTTCTGGTCCGGGTGGTCGCCGCCGGTGTCAACCCGATCGACGTGAAGACGCGCGCCGGTCGCGGCGGATTCCCGGCAATCCAGAGCTTCCCGGTCGTGCTCGGCAACGACTTCAGCGGCGTCGTCGTCGAGGCGCCCTACGAGGCGCATCCGCTGCAGCCCGGCACCGAGGTGTACGGCATGACGACCGTGCCGCGCGTGCAGGGCGCGTACGCGGAGTACCTCAGCGTCAGCGAGCTCAGCCTGGTGCGGAAGCCCGCGACGCTCTCGCACGTCGAGGCCGCGGCGGTGCCGCTGGCCGCCCTCACCGCCTGGGGCATGGTCGTCGAGACCGCTCGTGCGCACGAGGGCCAGCGCATGCTGATCCATGCGGGCGCCGGCGGCGTCGGGCACTTCGCCGTGCAGTTCGCCTCCTACTTCGGAGCTCACGTCATCGCGACCGGCTCGGCCCAGAACGCGGATTGGCTGCGCAGTCTCGGCGCCGCCGAGGTGATCGACTACACCGCGGTGCGCTTCGAGGAGGAGCTCGCCCCCGTGGATGCGGTCATCGATCTGATCGGCAACGTCAGCGACGACACCGCAACCCGCTCGCTGAAGGTGCTGCGGCCCGGCGGCATCATCGTCAACGCTCCGACCGGAAGCTGGCCGAACCTCGCCGAGGACTGCGAGGCGGCCGGTGTGCGCGGCACCGGTTATCGCGTCTCGCCGAACGGCGCCACGCTCGCCGTGATCTCGCGACTGCTCGATTCGGGCGACGTGCGCGTCGCGGTCGAGCAGGTGTTCGACCTGGCGGAGGCCCCCGCGGCGCACCGTCAGATCGAGTCCGGACACACACGCGGCAAGATCGTGCTGCACGTCGCCGAGAACTGACGGCCGCGCATTACAGTTCAGGCATGACACGCCACAGCCCGACGGTGTTCGACCGCACCACCTGGCCGGACTCGCTGCTCGACTCGGCGCTGGCCCCCTCCCGCCCGGCTGTGCCGTGGATCGAGGATCTCGGCGCGCGCGCCGAGCGGCCCCGACTGCGCAGCGCCATGCGGACCGACCTCGTCATCGTCGGCGGCGGACTCACCGGGCTGTGGACCGCGGTGCGCGCCAAGCGGCGCGACCCGGGGCGCCGTGTCGTGCTGCTGGAGGCGAAGCGGATCGGCTGGGCTGCGTCCGGTCGCAACGGCGGCTTCTGCGATGCGAGCCTCACCCACGGGGCCGAGAACGGGCGCTCGCGCTGGCCGGAGGAGTTCGAGACCCTCGAACGGCTCGGCCTCGAGAACCTCGCCGGCTTCGAGCGCGACCTGGAGGAGCTGACCGTCGACGCCGAGTTCGAGCGCGTCGGCGGGCTCGACGTGGCGACCGAGGAGCACCAGCTCGAGTGGCTCGACGACATGGCGAACGAGCCCGGACGCCACCGGGTGACGGCGCTCGGCGCGCGGGCGCTCGTCGACTCGCCCACCTACCTCGGCGGCGTCGTGACGAGCGGCGACTCGCTCGCCCTCGTGCACCCCGGGAAGCTGTCGGAGGGCCTCGCTCGCGCCGCGGAAGAGCTCGGCGTCGAGATCTTCGAGCACAGCCCCGCGACGGGGCTGGATGCCGACGGCGACCGGATGGTCGTGCGAACCGCGCAGGGCAGCGTCACCGCCGAGCGAGTGGCGCTGGCCACCAACGCATTCCCCAGCCTGCTCGTGCGCGACCGGCTGATGACCGTCCCGGTCTACGACTACGTGCTGATGACGGAGCCGCTCACGGCCGCGCAGCGCGAGTCGATCGGCTGGCTGGGCCGACAGGGGCTCGGCGATGTCGCCAACCAGTTCCACTACTACCGGCTCACCCGCGACCACCGCATCCTGTTCGGCGGATACGACGCCGTCTACTTCGCCGGCGGCCGGATCCGCGAATCCTATGAAGACCGCCCCGCGAGCTTCCGCAAGCTCGCCAGCCACTTCTTCACCACCTTCCCGCAGCTGGAGGAGGTGCGGTTCGCGCACCGCTGGGCCGGGCCGATCGACACCTCCACGCGCTTCTGCGCCTACGTGCGACTCGCGCGCGCCGGACGCGTCGCCGCGGCGCTCGGCTTCACCGGCCTCGGGGTCGGCGCGAGTCGCTTCGCCGCCGAGGTCATGCTCGACCGGCTCGACGGGCTCCAGACGGAACGCACCGAGACGCGCATGATGCGCGAGCTGCCGCCGCCGTTCCCGCCGGAGCCGATCGCGAGCATGGGCATCCAGGCGACCCGCTGGTCGCTGGACCAGGCCGACCATCGCGGCGGCCGCCGCAACCTGCTGCTGCGCACGCTCGACGCGCTCGGCCTCGGATTCGACTCGTGAGCGCGCCCGTGCCGGAGCTCCCGGCGGGAGTCGCGCTCGACCTGGCGGCGCTGCCGCTCGAGTTCGAGCCCGTTCCGGCGGCGCAGCGCACCGCGGGCGAGCCGGAGACCGGCTACGCGGTGCTCGGCACGCTCGGCGAGGCGGAGCTCGGCGTGTGGGAGATGACCACCGGCGGGATGCGCGACGTCGAAGTCGATGAGGTGTTCGTCGTCCTCGACGGACGGGCCACGGTCGCGTTCGAGGACGGGCGGCCGAGCGTCGAGCTCGCCCCGGGCGTGCTCGTGCAGCTCACCGCGGGCGACCGCACCGTGTGGACGGTGCGGCAGCGCATCCGCAAGCTCGTGGTCAGCTGAGCTCGAGCTCCATCACGAAGTCGCTCTCGTCGCGGTCGCCGACCCGGAATCGCTTGGCGCCGACGACCGCGAAGCCGTGCTTGCCGTAGAAGCGCTGCGCCCGGGCGTTCTCCTGGTTGACGCCGAGCCACACCGATCTCACCATCAGCTCGGCGGCCGCCGCGAGGCTCGCGCGCATCAGCTCGGCAGCGATGCCGCCGCCGTGCGCGTCGGGATGCACGTAGCACTTGGACAGCTCGATCGTCGGCCGGGTCGCGACCGCCGCCGCCACGTCGGCGTCACTCGGCTCTCCCGCCACGAGCATCGTGTAGCCGAGCAGCGGACCGTCGGATTCGGCGACGAACAGCCGCCGCTCCGGATCGGCGAGGTAGCCGTCGAAGCTCGTGCGGCTGAGGTGCTGCGCGATGAAGGCCCGCTTCGAGGCCTCGGTGGTGTGCGGCGGGCACGCGAGCGGGAAGGTGATGGCGGCGAGCACCGCGAGAGCATTCGCGTCACTCGCGCGGGCGGGACGAACCGTGACCGTCATCGGATCCTCTCCGGGAATGCACGGAAGGGGCCCGCGAGTGCGGACCCCTTCCGGTGGTGCGTTTGCTGTGGTGCGGGTGACAACAGGTCGTGTCGCCCGACGAGCGAGCTAGAGCGCGCTGACGTCGAGCGGAACCCCGGGACCGAAGGTCGTCGAGAGCGACGCCTTCTGGATGTAGCGGCCCTTCGACGAGCTCGGCTTGATCCGCTGGATCTCCTCGAGCGCGGCGTGGAAGTTGGCCGCGAGCTGCTCGGTCGTGAACGCCGCCTTGCCGATCACGAAGTGCACGTTGGAGTGCTTGTCGACGCGGAACTCGATCTTTCCGCCCTTGATCTCCGAGACGGCCTTGGCCGTGTCGGGGGTCACGGTGCCGGTCTTCGGGTTCGGCATCAGACCACGCGGACCGAGCACCTTGCCGAGACGACCGACCTGACCCATGAGCTCGGGGGTCGAGACCGCGGAGTCGAAGCTGGTGTAGCCAGCGGCGACCTTCTCGATGAGCTCGGCACCGCCGACCTCGTCGGCGCCCGCGGCGATCGCCGCTTCGGCGGCCGCGCCGGTCGCGAACACGATGACGCGCGCGGTCTTGCCCGTGCCGTGCGGCAGGATGACCGTGCCGCGGACCATCTGGTCCGCCTTGCGCGGGTCGACGCCGAGCTTCATCGCGACCTCGACGGTCGAGTTGAACTTGGCGGAACCGGTCTCGCGGACGACGGCGACAGCCTCGTCGGGACCGTAGAACTTGCCGGGCTCGAGCTTGTCGAGGGCGGCGCGGTAGGCCTTGGAATTCTTCGCCATGATTACGACTCCACCGTGATTCCCATCGAACGGGCGGTGCCCGCGATGATCTTCATGGCCGCCTCGACGTCGTTCGCGTTGAGGTCAGCCTGCTTCTGCTCGGCGATCGCGCGAACCTGGTCCTTGGTGAGCTTCGCCACCTTGACGGTGTGCGGCGTGCCGGAGCCCTTCGCGACGCCGGCAGCCTTCTTGATGAGCTCCGCGGCGGGCGGGGTCTTGAGGATGAACGTGAACGAGCGGTCCTCGTACACGGTGATCTCAACCGGGATGACGTTGCCACGCTGCGACTCGGTCGCCGCGTTGTAGGCCTTGCAGAACTCCATGATGTTCACGCCGTGCTGACCCAGCGCGGGGCCGATGGGCGGCGCGGGGTTCGCGGCGCCGGCGTTGATCTGGAGCTTGATCAGGCCGGTCACCTTCTTCTTCGGTGCCATTGCTCTTCTTTCTGTCGAGCGTCCGACGGACGCGCTCCCGCCACGCCAGCGAACCTGGAGTGGGGTGAGGGATTGATGGCGTGCGTCGAGGACGACACAGCCGACAGGTCAGCATACCGGAATCCGGCGGGCGCCGCGAGGCGCGAGCACTACTCGGTCGGGCCGCTGACGGAGCTCTCGGCCAGCACGTCCGGGCCGCTCGCCACGTGACGACGCACCAGGCGGGACTCGGCCACCAGCAGCGCGACGACGAGTGCGGCGCCGGCGATCACCAGCGCGATCACGAGGGGCAGCTGCTCGGCAACGGGGGCCAGCACGCCGCCATCCTCCGTCTGCCACGGCCACAGCGCGCGCAGCGAGCCGAGCATCAGGCCCGTCATGACGGCGAGCGTCACCTGGCGCCGGCGCTCCAGCAGCCACTGCAGCAGCGGCGCGAAGCTCCCCAGCCCGAGGACGGCACCCAGCGCGAAGACGCCGAGGTAGACGAGGTCGCGGTCATTGACAGCGGCCAGCGTCGGAGCGTAGAGCCCCATCGCGAGCAGCAGGAAGGAACCGGAGACGCCCGGAAGCACGAGCGCGCACACGGCGATCGCGGCGGCGACCGCCACGAACCAGAGTTGCGGCTGCGCCTCCCCCGCGGCCGGAAGACCGGTCAGCACGAAGGCGAGGACCGTCGCGAGGGCCCCGAGAAGAACCTCGCGCGCACCCCAGCGTCCGACCATGCGGATCGGCACGATGAGCGAGGCGAGGATGAGGCCGACGAACACGGCACGCGTCTCGACCGGGAACGACTCGATCGCGGGAGCCAGCAGCGCGGAGGCCACCAGCACCGCCGTCGCCATGCCGGCGAGGACCGGAAGGATGACGCGCCAGCTGACGTCGGCGAAGTGACCGCGTGCGCGCGCGAGTCCACGACCCGAGGGCACGTCGATGACGGCGGACAGCGTTCCCCGAACCACGGCCGCGGCCGAGCCGATCAGCCGGTCGTAGACGCCCACGATGAGCGCGATCGTGCCGCCGCTGACGCCCGGAACGACTTCCGCCGTTCCGATGAGCGCCCCGCGGACGACGTCGATGCCGACGCCCGCGAGCGAGGCCACGCGACTCAGAGCTTCGTCACCTGGTCGAAGCTGAGCTCGACCGGCGTCTCGCGCTCGAACAGCGACACGAGCACCGTGAGCTTGCCGCTCTCGGGCTTGATCTCGCTGATCGTGCCGGGAAGACCCGCGAACGAGCCCTCCTTGATCGTGATCGTCTCGCCGATCTCGAAGTCGACCTCGGCGGGGATGACGCGCGCGGCGGGCTGCCCGCCCTTGGCGGCGGTGCCCGGCTTGGTCGGAGCCTCGACGACCTGGACGAGGCTCTTCAGCATGTTGAAGGCCTCCTCGAAGCGCAGCGGCGTCGGGTTGTGGCTGTTGCCGACGAAGCCGGTGACCCCGGGGGTGTGACGCACGACGGACCAGCTGTCCTCGTTGAGGAACATGCGCACGAGCACGTAGCCGGGGATGCGCACGCGAGTCACGAGCTTGCGCTGCCCGTTCTTGATCTCGACGACGTCCTCCATCGGCACCTGGACCTCGAAGACGAAGTCCTCCATGCCCATCGACTGACGGCGCGACTCGATGTTCTGCTTGACGCGCTTCTCGAAGCCCGCGTAGGAGTGGATGACGTACCACTTGCCCGGCTTGGAGCGAAGCTCGGCGCGGAACTCCTCGTAGGGGTCGACCTCGGCCTCCTCCTCGGCCTCGGGGTCGTCGGTGGCCTCGTCATCGGTCGCCTCGACGGCGGCGTCGGCCTCGTCGGCGGAGTCGATGTCGAGCGCGTCGTCCACGACGGCGTCAGCCTCGGGATCGGCGGCCGCGTCGAGCGCGTCAAGGAGGCTCTCGAGGTCGGACTCGACGTCCTCATCCTCGACGACATGGATCGCCGTGTGTTCGGCGGCGTCGACGGAGTGCTCCTCGTGCTCGAGAACGTTGCCCTCCTGGGCCTCGTCCTCCTCGGACGACTGCTCGGCGGCCGTCGCGAGATCGATGTCGCGGCGCTCTTCTTGGCTCACGGTGCTTCTTTCCTTGAAATTAGGTCGAGACGACAGATCAGCCGAAGTAGCTGCCGTCGCCGAACACCCAGGACACGAGCCAGCCGAAGCCGTAGTCGAGTCCATAGATGATCCCCATCATGATGACGACGAACACCAGAACGACTCCGGTGAAGCTGATCAACTCGCGGCGCGTCGGGGTGACGACCTTCTTGAGTTCGTTGATGACCTGACGGATGAAGAGTGCGACGCGCGCAAACGGCCCTCGCCGTTCGGCGCGATCCCGCTTGGCACTCGCGACGAGGTCCTCACTCGGATCGTCGACCACCTTGCGTGCCACTTTTCTCCACCTTTCGGCCGCTGAATCCCGGGGAAGACCCGAGATCTCGCAGGGCGGACAGGAATCGAACCTGCAACCTGCGGTTTTGGAGACCGCTGCTCTGCCAATTGAGCTACCGCCCTACAGTGCCGGGAATCACCGCCCGTCGCGACCGTTCCCGGGCATGACGAAGCTTGGCGATTTCCACCACCGCGACCAGTGTACGGCATCCCGACAGAGCGTCCCGTGGGCGGCGCTGAATGCTCCGAGAACCGTCCGAAAAAAATCCTGCGAAGTGGCGTCATGGCGGGTGGACTGGTCTGTCTCTTCCCGTAACGGCGGAGCCACCAACTCCGCCGACCACAACGCAACACCGCACCGGGCGAAACGAAGCTGAGATCAGGCAGAGGTCGTTCGCCCAATGAAGGCCCCCGGGGGAGGCGCGACCTCCCCAGGGGGCCTTCGTTGGCGACTCCCGCCGCGATTGATGCTTCCGCGTCCGCACTTTTGGATCAGGAAGGCAGACATCGTGTTCACCACACATCACTCGCGCACCCCCCGCGCGATCGCGGGGGTCGGAGTCCTTGCGCTCGCGGGAGCGCTCTTCGCGGCCGCGCCGGCGGCGCATGCCGCGACATCCGCGTCGCTCGAAAGCCATGAGGACGCGAGCTTCGCCGAAGGCCGGTTCCTCACGGGAACCGTTGCAGGGACCTCGCTGGACGCACTCGTCAGCGTCGACGTCGCGCAAGCGTTCAACGACGGAACCGAGTCGACGCAACGTGAGATCCATCCGTTCTCCGTGACGGCGCTGAGCGCCGTCACCATCGGCACCGGAAGCCCCATCACCATCCCTCTCACCGACGCGATCGACATCGGCGCCGTCTCGCAGTTCGCCACCGCTGATCCGGCGGCAGCGGTCGGCGCTTCGGGTGCCATCACCAGCGATGGAGGACTCGGGCTCGGCTCGGACGCGTCCATTCCCGACGGATCTGCCACCATCGACCTTCAGGCCCTCGTCGGCTCCGCGTTCGCCGACACGATCGCAGATCTCAGCCTCGAGCTGGACGCGATCGCCGCGCGAGCGGAGCGCGACGCCTCCGGCTCTGACGGCGATTACCGCATCGCCGGCGCGACGCTCACGTTCTCGAGCCCCGCGATCGCGCAGCTGACCGACAAGGTGAACCGCTCACTCGACGTCGTCATCGACGAGATCGACAGCCTCACCGGCAGCGACGGCGACCTGCTCGAGCTGGTCTCCGCCCTCGTCGCCGACCTCAACCCCGCACTCAATCTGGTCGGGACGAACGCGAACGTCTCGGCGACGATCGACGCGAGCCAGCTCCGCAGCGCGGTGTCGGCGATCCTGACCGCCGCGTACGGCGACGGCGGCATCTCCTTCAACCTCGAGACGGGAGCCGTCTCGGTCGATCTGGAGCACTACGTCGGGAGCCTCAACAACCTGCCGGTGAACACTGAGCTGCTCACCGACGCTGTGATCTCGCAGGTCCTTCGCACCATCGCTGACACCGTGGCGGGCCTCGCCGACGACGTCGTCGCGAAGGTGGAGAACGTCATCCGCGACCTCAAGGTTGACGTGCACGCCGACCTCATCGTGAACGTCGCGCAGGCCCCCGTGGTCAAAGAGGTCTGCACGACCGTCGAGCGGGTGATCCAGGTGCCCGTGCTGGGCGGACTCCTCGGCGCCGTCACCGGCACCGTCGACAAGATCGTTCAGGAGCTCGTCTGCCATGACGAGACGACCTTGCTGGATCCCCTCACGACAAGTCTGGTTCTCGACATCTCCGCGACCGTCGACGAGCTCGTGAGCGGGGTGGGCGTCGACGCCGAGATCTCGGCCCAGGTGCTGAGCGTGCCGATCCGCGTCAACGCCAACCTCTTCATCGGCGCGATCGGCGATCTTCTGAGCGAACGTCTGCTCGGCGATGGGGCGATCTCCGACCTCGTCGACGCCCTGAATCTGAATCTGGTGGATCCGGCGCTCGACGCGCTGCTCGACGACTCCTCGTCGGTGCAGGACCTGCTGACCAGCATCGTGTCGATCACCGTGAACGTCCAGGACACCTCGCAGGCCGGCCCCGCCGGGACAGCGCCCGCGGACGACCCGTACTTCACGCAGACGGCAGTTCGCGTCGGGGTGCTCGACGGAGGAGAGCTTGCGACGCTGAATCTCGCCTCGGCGACCGTCGGTCCGAACACCGGCAGCACCGCAGAGCCGGAGTGCCTCACCGACTGCGGCAGCGGAGGAGGAGGAGGCGGCGGCAACGGCGGCGGCGGCGGTGACGGGGGCGGCGGCGACGACCCGGGGTCGGAGGGCCTTCCGGGCACCAGCATCGCCAATCTCGCCCAGACCGGCGTCGGGATCGCGCTCCTCGCGTCGATCATCCTCGGTCTCCTGATCGTCGGCAGCGCGCTGCTGATCGCACACCACCGCCGGACCCACGGCGGTGCGGCGCTCGGCTGATCCAAACGAGCGCCGGGAACCACGGAGCCGGAGTCGCCTGGGGGTAGGCGGCTCCGGCTCCGCTCCCCCCGACGAGGCCCAGCCGAGTAGGCTGGGCCTCGTGCAGCGCGTCTCTCACCGCATCGGATCCATCGCCGAGTCCGCGACCCTCAAGGTCGACGCCAAGGCCAAGCAGCTCAAGGCCGCCGGTCGGCCCGTGATCAGCTTCGCGGCGGGTGAACCGGACTTCCCCACGCCCGAGCACGTCGTCGATGCGGCCGTCGCCGCCGCACGTGACCCCAAGAACCACCGCTACACGCCCGCGGCAGGTCTGCCCGAGCTGCGCGAGGCGATCGCCGCCAAGACGCTGCGCGACTCCTCCCTCGAAGTGGACCCTTCGCAGGTGATCGTCACCAACGGCGGCAAGCAGGCCGTGTACCAAGCCTTCGCCACACTGCTCGATCCGGGCGACGAGGTGCTCCTTCCGGCGCCGTACTGGACCACCTATCCGGAGGCGATCGCCCTGGCCGGCGGTGTGCCGGTCGAGGTGTTCGCGGGAGCCGACCAGAACTACCTGGTGACCGTCGAGCAGCTCGAAGCCGCGCGCACCCCCCACACCAAGGTGCTGCTGTTCGTCTCGCCGTCGAACCCCACCGGCTCCGTCTACTCGCCCGAGCAGACGGCCGCGATCGGCGCCTGGGCCGAGGAGCACGGGCTCTGGGTGATCAGCGACGAGATCTACCAGAACCTCGTCTACGACGGTGTGCGCGCCGCCTCGATCGCGGAGGCGACGCCCGCGCTCGCCGACCGCACCATCCTCGTCAACGGCGTCGCCAAGACCTACGCGATGACCGGCTGGCGGCTCGGCTGGATGGTCGGACCGAAGGACGCGATCACCGCGGCAGCGAACCTGCAGTCGCACCTCAGCTCGAACGTCTCCAACATCTCCCAGCGCGCCGCGCTCGCCGCCCTCACCGGGCCGCAGGACGCGGTGGACGAGATGCGCCTGGCGTTCGACCGCCGTCGCCGCGCGATCGTCGCCGGGCTCGGCGCGATCGACGGCGTCACCGTTCCGCTCCCGCAGGGCGCCTTCTACGTGTACCCGGATGTCTCGGGCCTGCTCGGCCGCGAATGGGCCGGCGTCACGCCGACCACGAGCCTCGAACTCGCCGACCTGATCCTGGAGAAGGCGGAGGTCGCCGCCGTCCCCGGCGAGGCCTTCGGACCCAGCGGCTACCTGCGCTTCAGCTACGCGCTCGGTGACGCCGACATCGCGGAAGGCGTCGCGCGCCTGCAGGAGCTCTTCGGCTAGACCGCGCATCCACCGATCGGTGGAGGGGAGAACCCACCGGTCCGTCGTTGTCGGCGCTCCCCTGTGCGAGCAGAGTGGAGGCATGACAACGGACACAGTGGTGGAGGTGCGCGATCTCCGCAAGGTGTATCGCGGCGGCGCGGTCGCGCTGCGCGGCCTCGATTTCGACATTCATCGCGGCGAGACCTTCGCGCTGCTCGGCCCGAACGGGGCCGGCAAGAGCACGACCATCGAGATCCTCGAGGGCTACCGCGACCGCACCGGCGGGGAGGCGCGCGTGCTGGGCGTCGACCCGCAGCACGGCGGGCTCGCCTGGAAGGCCCGCCTCGGCATCGTGCTGCAGAGCAGCGGCGAGACGGGCAACGCGACCGTGCGCGAGCAGCTGCGACTGTTCGCCGGAATGTACCCGAACCCGCGCGACGTCGAGCAGGTGATCGCCGCCGTCGGCCTCGAGTCGAAGGCGGACGTGCGGATCAAGAAGCTCTCCGGCGGCCAGCGCCGCCGCGTCGACGTCGCCCTCGGCGTGATCGGGCGCCCCGAGCTGCTGTTCCTGGACGAGCCGACCACCGGCTTCGACCCCGAGGCGCGTCGCCAGTTCTGGGAGCTCATCCGCGACCTGAAGCGCGAGGGCACCACGATCCTGCTCACCACCCACTATCTCGACGAGGCCGCCCAGCTCGGCGACCGGGCCGGAATCGTCGCGGGCGGGCGCCTCGTCGCGCTCGGCCGCATCGACGAGCTCGGTGGCGCGGAGGCGCGGATTCCGATCGTGCGCTGGATGGAGCACGGCCAGGTGCGCGAGGAGCACACCGACCTGCCCGCGGCGCGCGTCGCCGAACTGGTCGCCGCGAACGGCGGCGCTGAGCCGGACCGTCTCGAAGTGATCCGTCCCAGTCTGGAAGACATCTATCTCGGTCTCGTCGGCGAGACCGCGCTGCAGGAAGAGGCCCTCGCATGACCATCGCCACCGCACCGCTTCGCCGGGGACGCACCGTCCCCCTGGGCCTCGCGCGCATCCGCTACGAGATCGCCATGTACTTCCGCCAGGGCGACACCGTCTTCTTCACCTTCCTCTTCCCGCTCGTGATGCTCACGATCTTCTCGGTCGCGTTCAGCGAAGCCAGCTTCGGGCTCGACCCGGACGGCGAGACCGTGACGGCGGCCGCCTATTACCTGCCCGGCATGCTCGCTGCGGGAGTGCTGCTGTCGGGGCTGCAGAACATGTCGATCGACATCGCCATGGAGCGCAGCGACGGCACGCTCAAGCGTCTGGCCGGAACCCCGCTGCCGACGATGAGCTACTTCATCGGCAAGATCGGCCAGGTGCTCGTCACCGGCATCCTGCAGGCGGCACTCCTGATCCTCGTCGCCGGCGTCGCGTTCCAGGTGCCGCTGCCGACGGATGCGGAGAGCTGGGCGACCTTCGCCTGGGTGTTCTTCCTCGGCGTCGCCACCTCGGCGATCCTCGGAATCGGGCTGGCGAGCCTGCCGCGCAGCGGCAAGAGCGCCACCGCCGTGATCATCCCGATCGTGCTGATCCTTCAGTTCATCTCCGGCGTCTACCTGCGCTTCAGCGACCTGCCCGACTGGCTCCAGAACGTCGCGAGCGTGTTTCCGCTGAAGTGGCTGGCTCAGGGCATGCGCGCCGTATTCCTGCCGGAGAACTTCGAGGCCTTCGAACCGGGTGAGAGCTGGAACCTGGTCGGTGTCGCGCTCGCGACGGGCATCTGGCTCGTCCTCGGTCTGGTGCTCGCACGCCTCACGTTCCGCTGGATCCGGAAAGATAGCTGACATGAAGGACCCGCGGTGGTGGGATCTGGCGATCCTCGGAACGAGCGCAGTGCTCGCCGTGATCGTCGCGTTCGCCGCCGCGGGCCCCCGGCAGCTGGCCGGGCTGCTGATCCTCCTCGCGTTCGCGGCCGCCTGGCTCGCGATCGGGCGCCCGGCGTACCGGCGGGAGAACTTCACGCGGATGACGGTCTTCCTCGCCGTCACCGTGCTGGTCACCGGCGGGCTGACCGCCATCCATCCGACGCTCGCGATCAGCCAGTGCATCGCCTACCCGATCGTCTGGGCGCTCGCCCCGTCGACGCGTCGCTCGATCGTCGCCAACCTCGGGATCGCGGTGGCGGTGGGCGCCGGGTTCCTTGCGAGCCTCGGCACGAGCCCCGCTGCGGTGCTGCAGACCGCCGTGACGGTGTCGGTGTCGCTCGCCTTCAGCCTCGCCCTCGGACTCTGGATCACCCGAATCGCGCGCTTCGGCGAGGAGAAGGCGCGCCTGCTCGAACAGCTCACCGATGCTCAGCGCGAGCTGGAGGTGCTGCACCGCGATCACGGCGCCACCGCGGAGCGCGAGCGCTTCGCTCGCGAGCTGCACGACACGATCGCGCAGAGCCTCACCGGCATCGTGCTGCTCACCCAGCAAGCGCGCCGGGAGTTCCGCACCGGGCGCCTCGACGATGCCGCGCTCGAGATGCTCGAGACCGCGGCACGCGACACCCTCACCGAGACCCGCTCGCTCGTGGCCGGCACCGCCCCCGTCGATCTGGGCGGCGGGATCACGACCGCCCTCGCTCGACTCGCCGCGCGCTTCGAGCGCGAGACGGGGATGACCGTCACCCTCGAGGCCGCCGAGGGCATCGTGCTGGACCGCGACGTCGAGGTCGTGGTGCTGCGCTGCGCGCAGGAGGGGCTGGCGAACGTGCGCAAGCACTCCGCCGCCTCGCACGCCCGCATCGAGCTGAGCATCGATGACGGCGCCGCCCGGGTGCGCGTCATCGACGACGGCGTCGGCTTCGACCCCACGGTGCGGCGCGGCGCCGGCTTCGGCCTCGACGGGCTCACCGCCCGGGTCGAACTCGTCGGCGGCACGGTCTCCGTCGACGGAACTCCGGGCGCCACGACGCTCACGGCGCGCGTCCCGCTGGGAGCCGGCTCATGATCCGCATCCTGGTCGCCGACGACCACCCGATCGTGCGTGCGGGCCTGGTCGCCCTGCTGGAGGCCGAGGACGACGTCGAGGTCGTCGGCACAGCGACGACGGGCGTCGAGGCGGTCGAGCAGGCGCTCACGAAGCGACCCGACGTCGTGCTCATGGATCTGCGGATGCCCGAGCTCGACGGCGACGCTGCGACGGCCCAGATCCGGGCCGGCGCCCCCGAGGTGAAGGTCGTCATCCTCACCACCTACGAGTCCGACGATGCCATCCTGGCGGGCGTCGAGGCGGGCGCCAGCGGCTACCTGCTGAAGGCCGCCCCCGAGCAGGAGCTGCTGGCCGGCGTGCGCGCGGTCGCCGCCGGCGAAGTCGCCCTCGCGCCGCGCGTCGCCGCGATGCTCGTCACCCGGGCGTCGCGCCCGCCCGAGCCGGCCGCGGCGCTCAGCCCGCGCGAGCTCGACGTGCTGCGACTCGTCGCCGCCGGCCTCAGCAATCGCGCGATCGGCGAGCGGCTGTTCGTCGGCGAGTCGACCGTGAAGACGCACCTCCTGCACGTGTTCGCGAAGCTCGACGTCGCCGATCGCACCCGCGCCGTCACGCGCGCGATGGAACTCGGGATCCTGTAGGGCCCTGCGCTCAGAGCGCGGCGGCGACCTCGTCCCAGGTGGGGATGGAGCTGGTGGCGCCGGGCCGCGTCACCGCGATCGAGGCGGCCACGGTGGCCGTGCCAACCGCTCCCTCGAGCTCATCCCCGGCCACGAGCCGGGCCACCAGGGCCCCGACGAAGGTGTCGCCCGCCGCGGTCGTGTCGACCGGGGTCACCTTCCGCGCCGGCACTTCGGCCACGATCTCTCCCGCCCGCGCGATCACGGAGCCGTGCTCACCGCGCGTCATGATCACGGTCGCCGCCTGCAGGCTCAGCGCGCGTGCCGCGGCGAGCTCGTCGTCGACGCCCGCAAGTTCGCACGCCTCCCCGGCGTTCGGAACCAGGATGTCGACGAGCGCGAGCATCTCGGCCGTCAGCGGGCGCGCCGGCGCCGGGGTGAGGACGGTGCGAACCCCGGAGGCGCGGGCGAAGGCGAGCGCCTCCGCGACGAGCTCCAGCGGACGCTCCAGCTGGAGCACGAGCGCGGCGGCCCCGGCGATGTGCGAGCGCGTCGTGTCGTCGAGCTCCGTGACGGCGGCGTTCGCGCCCGGGACCACGACGATCGAGTTCTCGCCGTCGTCGACGACCGCGATGTGGGCGGTGCCGGTGGGGCCGGGGACCTCGAGGAGCCCAGCCAGGTCGATGCCCTCGCCCGCGAGGCACTCGCGAAGCACTCGACCCGCATCGTCGGCGCCGACCGCGCCGAGGAAGGTGACGTCGCCGCCGGCGCGTGCCGCCGCGACGGCCTGGTTCAGGCCCTTGCCGCCGGGGACGGTGACGAAGTCGTGGCCGAAGATCGTCTCCCCCGGTTTCGCGAGCCGCGGCTGGGTCACCACGAAGTCGAGATTGGCGCTTCCGAGCACGGCGATGTGAGGCATTGTTCGAGCGTAGCGGGACTAGAGGTGCACTCCGACGAGCACCGGCTCGGGATGCAGGACCACGCCGAACTGCGAGAGCACGCGCGTCTGCACGTAGCTCGCGAGCTGCACGATCTCGGCCGCGGTGGCGCCACCGCGGTTGACGATCGCCAGGGTGTGCTTGCTCGAGATCGCCGCCCGGGAGCCCGGAAGCGCGAACCCGCGCGTCACGCCGGCCCGCTCGATCAGCCAGGCGGCGGAGAGCTTGACCAGGTACTCGCCCGAGGCGGGCCGCGCCAGGCTCGGCACCTCGGCGCCGAGCGGCAGCACCCGATCCGGCTCCTCCGGTGCGGTCGGCCAGCGCGGGGCATCGCTCGGCAGGCCGCGCGCGAAGTGCTCGCTCACGACCGGGTTCGTGAAGAACGACCCAGCGCTGCGCGAGTCGGGGTCGCTCGGATTCCAGAGCATCCCCTTGCTCGCCCGCAGCTCGAGCACCGCGGACCGCACCTCGCGCACCGGGATGCGGTCGCCGAGGCGGACGCCGAGGGCGTCGGCAAGCTGCGCGTAGGCGATCGGCTGCGAGAGCGCTGCCTGCCCGGGTGCCGGCTCGAAGAGCGCGAGCTCGAGGGAGACCACCAGCCCCAGTCGCCCGCGCTTGAGCGCGCTCGTGCGATAGCCGAGGCCGAGCGCCGCTGCGGGGATCCGCGACAGCTCGCCGGTCTCGAAGTCGAGGAATTCGATCGCGGTCAGGCTGGAGGCGAGCTCCTGCCCGTAGGCGCCGATGTTCTGCACGGGCGCGGCTCCCGCGCTGCCGGGGATGCCGGAGAGCGCCTCGATGCCCGCCCAGCCCTGCTCGACGGTGTGCGCGACGACGTCGTCCCAGCTCTCGCCCGCCTCCACCCGCAGACGCACGGTGCGCTCGCGCGCCCCGTCTCCGGCAGGGTGCTCGGGGGCGCCGGGCTCGCGGACGCGCGGCGGTTCGCCGGGCAGCCGCTCGATGCCGCGGCTGGCGACCCGAACCACGGTGCCGTCGAAGCCGTCATCGGCGATGACCACGTTGGAGCCGCCGCCGAGCAGCAGCCAGTCCTCCGGCTCGGACCATGCGGACTGCACGGCGTCGAGCAGCTCGGCGCGGGTCGCGGGCGTGACCAGCTGCGCGGCCGCGCCGCCGACCCCGAGGGTGGTCAGCGCGGCGAGCTCGGTCACGTCGGCGGTCACGCGGGCAGGGCGACGACGGCCTGGGCCTTGCCGAGCACGGTCTGGCCGTTGCAGCTCACCGTGAGGTCGATGCGCACTCCGGCGTCGTCGAGGGCGCCCACCTTGGCGCTGACGCTGACGACCGCTCCGGTCTCCGGATCCACGACGACGGGGCGGGTGAAGCGCACCTGATAGTCGAGGATTCTGCCGCTGTCGCCGCCGAGCCAGTCGACGACGGGCTGCACCGCGAAGCCCATGGTGAGCATCCCGTGGGCGAGCACCCCGGGAAGCCCGACGCTCGCGGCGACGTCGTCGCGGTAGTGGATCGGGTTGAAGTCGCCGGAGGCTCCGGCGTAGCGCACCAGATTGTCGCGGGTGAGACCGAAGCTCGACTCGGCGACGACATCGCCGACGGCGAGGGCGGAACGATCGGGCAGGGCGCTCATGAGTCATCTCCTCGGACGACGAGCGTCGAGATGGCGGTGACGACGTGCGCGCCCTCGGCATCCACGATCTCGGATGACGCGGTCACCATGCTGTTGCCGCCGAGCGACTTGACGCTCGTCACGGTCATGGTGGCGCGCAGCTCATCCCCGGCGACGACGGGGCGCGTGTAGCTGAAGCGCTGGTCGCCGTGCACGACGCGCGAGAAGTCGATGCCCGCGTCCTCGTCGGCGAGCAGCTGCGCGAGCGTGTGCTCCTGCACCACCACCGGGAAGGTGGGCGGCGCCACCACGTCGGCGTAGCCGGCTGCACGCGCGGCCTCGGGATCGAGGTTGATCGGACTCGTCGACAGCACGGCGCGAGCGAACTCGCGCACCTTCTCGCGACCGACCAGGTACGGCTCGGTCGTCGGGTAGCTGCGACCCTGGATTTCGGGGTTCACGGACACGCGTCACAGCCTACCGGCGCGCACCGCACGGTTCGGAGGTCGGCGGCCCGGCGGGAACGACCGAAGCCCCGGGGCCATGCGGCGCCCGAGGCTTCGGAATTCTCGTTCCCGGCCGTGGCCGGGGTCAGTGGTGTGCCTTACTGGCAGCTCTCACACTGCAGGTCGTCCATCGGATCGACCGGGACAGCGTAACCACCAACGGTGTCGACGTCGTTCATGTGAGCCTCCTCAATTCAGCGGTTCCCCTACGCCGTCCGGAGCTGGAAAAGCCTCGACCGGTGAGTTGGTCCTTCACTATATACCGGGAATTCCACCGATGTAATTACCTAGATGTTGTGATTTCGGCGTGTCGCGGTTTTTTTCGATCGGGGCCGCCGCCGCGCCCCGGCCGCGCCAGCGTCGCGGCCCGGGGAACGGCGCCGAAGCGGCCGAGCGAGCGCCCCGACGCCCTGCCTAGACTGGCGCGCATGGCAGCGATCGACCTCAACGCCGACCTCGGCGAGGGCATGAGCGAGGACGCCGAGCTCACCGCCCAGGTCACCAGCGCCAACGTTGCGTGCGGCTTCCATGCCGGCGATGTCGAGACGATGGCGGTCACAGTGCGTCGGGCGCGCGAGCACCGGGTGGCCGTCGGCGCGCATCCCTCGTATCGGGATCGTGAGAACTTCGGCCGAAGCCCGATGAATCCGTCACCTGCCGCGCTGCAGGCTGACCTGGAGGCGCAGCTCACCGCGCTCGCGGAGGTGGCCGTCGGCGCGATGGTCGAGGTGCGCTACCTCAAGCCGCACGGCGCTCTCTACAACAGGATCGCGATCGACCCTGAGCAGGCGGAGGTGGTGGCGCGGGTGGTGGCCGCCGCCGGACTGCCGCTGGTGGGACTGCCCCACAGCGCGATCGAGGCAGCCGCCGATCGGCTCGGGGTGCGCTTCGTGCGCGAGGCCTTCGCCGACCGCGGCTATCTGCCGGACGGCCGGCTCGCCCCGCGCGGCGAACCGGGCGCCGTGCTGAGCGATCCCGAGGTGGTCGCTCTTCGCGCCGTGCGGCTCGCGCGCGAGCACCGCGTCACCGCCCTCGACGGCACCGAGATCACGGTGGAGGCCGCCTCGCTCTGCGTGCACGGCGACACCCCCGGCGCCGCACGGCTCGCCCGCGCCGTGCGCGCCGCCCTCGAAGCCGAGGGAATCGACCTGCGGGCGTTCGCGTGAGAGTCCTGCCCTTCGGCGACCGGGCGCTGCTCGCCGAGTACGACACGCTCGAGCGCACGATGGCCGCTGCCCGCGCGATGGAGCGCACCGTGCCGCCCGGCGTCATTGAGCTCGTCCCGGCGGCCCGCACGGTGCTCGTGCGGGTGGAGCCGGGGATGTCCCTTCGCGCGATCGAGGCCTGGCTGCGCGGCGTCGGCGACCCGGAGCCAGCCGCTGGCGGGCACGCGGACGCCCCCGTGGTGTCGATCCCGGTGCGCTACAACGGGCCGGACCTGGCCGAGGCGGCCGCCGCGGTCGGGCTCAGCGCCGAGGAGCTCGCGGAGCGCCACGCGGCAAGCACCTGGGTGTGCGCATTCACCGGGTTCGCACCCGGCTTCGGCTACCTCGTCTCGCCCGACTTCGGACTCGAACTGCCCCGCCGGGCGACCTCGCGCCCGCGCGTGGAACCCGGCTCGGTGGCGCTCGCGGCGGAGTTCTCGGGCGTCTACCCGCGCGCCTCCCCCGGCGGCTGGCAGCTGATCGGCAGCACCGACGCGGTGCTCTGGGATGCCGCGCGCGAGCCCGCAGCGCTGCTCTCCCCCGGCACGCGCGTGCGCTTCGAGGCGGTGCCATGAGCCTTCACATCATCGAGCCGGGGCCGCTCGCTCTCGTGCAGGACCTCGGCCGACCTGGCCACCTCCGCGACGGGGTCGGCGTCTCGGGCGCCATGGATCGCGGTGCTCTCGCGCTCGGCAACCGCCTGCTCGGCAATCCGGCGAGCGCCGCGGGTCTCGAGCTCCTGCTCGGCGGGGCGCGCCTGCGCTTCGCGGCCCCGACCTGGTTCGCGCTGACCGGCGCCTGGCTCGCCGCGGACCTGGACGGGATGCGCGTCGAGCCGCACACCGCAACGCACGCCGCGGCAGGCGCCGAGCTGCGGCTCGGGCTCGCGACGCACGGCGTGCGCGGCTACCTCGCGGTGCGCGGCGGGATCGCGGCGCACCCGGTGCTCGGATCTCGCTCGCGCGACACCATGGCCGCGCTCGGCCCGAAACCTCTGACCGCCGGCGACCAGCTGCCCCTCGGCCCGGAGCCCGCGCTTCCGATCCCCGCGGTCGACTTCGTGCCGGTCGACCCTCCGAGCACGGGGGCGCGCACGATCGCGCTGCGTCCGGGACCGCGGCAGTCCTGGTTCACGGCCGCAGCGTGGCACGCGCTGCTGGCCGAGGAGTGGGTGGTGTCGGCGCGCGCCGGCCGCACCGGCATCCGCCTGGACGGCCCCGCGCTCACCCGGGTCGACGACCGCGAGCTGCCGAGCGAGGGGATGCTGCCGGGCGCCATCCAGGTCTCCCCCGACGGCGCTCCGACGATCCTCGGCCCCGACCACCCGGCCACCGGCGGCTATCCGGTGATCGCCGTCGTCACGGAGGCGGACCTCGACACGCTCGCGCAGCTGCGCCCCGGTCAGGCGGTGCGCTTCACCCTCGCCGCCGGCGCCGCGTAGCGCGCGCGGAGCGGGCCGCAGCTCAAAGCCGCTCGGCCGCCTCGACCACGTTCTGCAGCAGCAGCGCGCGCGTCATCGGCCCGACCCCGCCGGGGTTCGGCGACAGCCAGCCCGCCACCTCGGCCACGTCCGGGTGCACGTCGCCGTGCAGGCGGGCGCGCCCCGAGTCGGTGGTGCCGACACGGGTGACCCCGACATCCAGCACGGCAGCGCCGGGCTTGATCCAGTCCGGCTGCACGAAGTGCGGAATGCCGAGCGCCGCCACCACGATGTCGGCGCGGCGGACCTCGGCGGCCAGGTCGACCGTGCGCGAGTGCGTGAGGGTGACGGTCGCATCCACGCCCTTGCGGGTGAAGACGAGGCCGAGCGGACGCCCGACCGTGAGGCCGCGCCCGATGATCGTGACGTGCTTGCCCGCGATCGGAACATCGTGGCGGCGCAGCAGCTCGACGACGCCCGCCGGGGTGCACGGCAGCGGCGAGTTCATCTCGTTCGCCACCCCGAGCACGAGCCGGCCCAGGTTGGTCGGGTGCAGGCCGTCGGCATCCTTCGCCGGATCGATCAGCTCGAGCATCGCGTTCTCGTCGATGCCCTTCGGCAGCGGCAGCTGCACGATGAAGCCGGTGACGGCGGGGTCGGTGTTCAGCCCCGCGATCGCGGCGCGCACCTCCGCCTCGCTCGCCGTGTCGGGAAGCTCCACCCGGATCGACTCGATCCCGACCTCGGCCGAGTCGCGGTGCTTGCCGCCGACGTAGGAGACGGATCCGGGGTCGCTGCCGACCAGCAGGGTCCCCAGGCCCGGCGCGATGCCCGCCGCCCGCAGGGCCGCGACGCGCTCGGTGAGCTCCGCCTTGATCGCGGTCGCGGTCGCGACGCCGTCGAGTCGGATCGCAGTCATCGCCAGGTGCCCGGCGAGGAGAGGCCTTCGTACAGCGGGAAGGCATTCGCGAGCGTCTCGACACGCGTGCGGAGCGCCTCCAGGTCCGAGCCCGGGATGAGGGTCTGGGCGATGATGTCGGCCACCTCGGTGAACTCGGCGTCGCCGAAGCCGCGGGTCGCGAGCGCGGGCGTTCCGATGCGGACACCGCTGGTGACCATCGGCGGGCGCGGGTCGTTCGGCACCGAGTTCTTGTTGACGGTGACGCCGACCTCGTGCAGACGGTCCTCCGCATCCTGGCCGGTCATCTCCGAGTGGCGGAGGTCCACCAGCACGAGGTGCACGTCGGTGCCGCCGGAGAGGACGTCGATGCCGGCGGCCTTCGCATCCGGCTGGGTGAGGCGGTCGGCGAGAATCGCCGCGCCGCGCATGGTGCGCTCCTGGCGGTCGCGGAACTCCGGCTCGGCCGCCAGCTTGAACGCGGTCGCCTTCGCCGCGATCACGTGCATGAGCGGGCCGCCCTGCTGGCCGGGGAAGACGTTGGAGTTCATCTTCTTGGCGATGTCGGCGTCGTTGGTCAGGATGAAGCCCGAGCGCGGGCCGCCGATCGTCTTGTGCACGGTCGAGGAGACGATGTGCGCGTGCGGCACCGGCGAGGGGTGCAGTCCCGCGGCCACCAGACCGGCGAAGTGCGCCATGTCGACCCAGAGCTTGGCGCCCACCTCGTCGGCGATCGCGCGGAACGCGGCGAAGTCCAGCTGACGCGGGTAGGCCGACCAGCCGGCGATGATCACCTGCGGCTTCACCTCGAGCGCCTTCTCGCGCACCGTGGCCATGTCGATCTTCATCGTCTCGGGATCGACGCCGTAGGCGTGCGCCTCGTAGAGCTTGCCCGAGAAGTTGAGGCGCATGCCGTGGGTGAGGTGGCCGCCGTGCGCCAGCTCGAGACCCAGGATGCGGTCGCCGGGCTGCGCGATCGCGCTCAGCACCGCGGCGTTGGCGCTCGCCCCCGAGTGGGGCTGCACGTTGGCGAACTCGGCGCCGAACAGCGCCTTGGCCCGCTCGATGGCGAGCGTCTCGACGATGTCGACGAACTCGCAGCCGCCGTAGTAGCGGCGGCCGGGGTAGCCCTCGGCGTACTTGTTGGTGAGCACCGATCCCTGCGCCTCGAGGATGGCGCGCGGCACGAAGTTCTCGCTCGCGATCATCTCGAGCGTCGAGCGCTGGCGGGCCAGCTCGAGCTCGAGGGCCTCGGCGACCTCCGGGTCGACCTCAGACAGCGGCGAATTGAAAGTGGAGGGGATGGACACGGGCGCTCCTAACGTTCACGAGAAAACTACCTGGTTGGTGCAGGGGCGGCCCAGGCGTACGGCCGCCGTTCACGTGATCGTCGCTCCCCGATGGTGACCCATCCGAACGCCAGTCGCGACGCGCCCCAGTCTACGCGACGCTGCGCTGCTCGCCCGAATGCGGAGCCAGGCGGATCCGATCGGTGAGCAGCACGAAGACGAGGGCGCAGACGAACAGCAGCACCGCCGCCCACGGCAGCACCTCGATGCCCACCTCGTCGAGCAGCAGGCCGCCGACAAGCGCCCCCACGGCGATCGCGACGTTGAACGCGGTCGTGAGCCACGCCGCCCCGATGTCGCGCAGTCGCAGCGAGGCCGTGTGCAGGATGCGCGCATGCATGATGGCGGGGATGCCTCCGAACGAGACGCTCCACAGCGCCAGCAGGATCAAGGCGGCCACGAAGCCGTTGCCCCAGATGGAGACGGCCGCCATGCTCGCGCCCACCCCGACGAGCATCGCGATGAGCGTCGCCTGCGGCGCGCGGTCGCCGAACGCCGCGGCGAGAGCGAGCCCGAGCGCCCCGCCGATCCCGTTGACCAGCAGGATGACCGGAACCAGGTCGGGCACGATCCCCGCGACCTCGATCGACCACGGCGCGATGTAGGTGGAGAACACGTTGTAACCGGTGACCACGAGCACGACGGTGAGGCAGACGATGACGATGCCGGGCAGCGTCGGATCCTTGCGCGCCGACGTCGCGATCTCGCCGGTGGCCAGCGGAACACGGTGCTCGACCGGCGGCAGGTAGAGCACGACGAGCGCCGCGAAGACCACCACGACGAGCGCCATCACGACGAACGCGGCACGCCAGCCGAGCGCGTGGCCGAGCGCTGTGCCGACCGGCACCCCGAGGATGAACGCGGCCGTGCCGCCGGCGTTGGTGATCGAGATCGCCTTGGCGAGCTGGGTGCGCGGAACGAGCCGAGAGGCGTACGGCCCTGTGACGGCCCAGAACAGCCCGTGGGCGAGGCCTCCCAGGATGCGCGCGCCGACCAGGAACTCGTAGCTCGGGGCGACGCCGGCCAGCACGTTCGCCACCGCGAAGATCCCGAGCAGGACGACCATCAGCCACTTGCGCGAGTACTTGTGGGTGATCGCCGCCAGGGGGGCGGTGCTGACGACGACCGTGAGCGCGAAGATCGTGACGAGCAGGCCGACGCGGGACTCGGAGACGTCAAGATCGCGCGCCATGTCGGGCAGCAGACCGGTCGGCAGAAACTCGCTCGACACCGAGACGAAGATGGCGCCGGTCAGGACGAGAAGCCGCCCGAGCGGAAAGGGTGCCGTGGCCGTGGTGGGCGCAGAAGAAGTCGACATAACAGAACTCTCGAGAACGAGGGGGTGGCGCGTATCGCCGGCCGCGGGAGCGCGCGTGACGCGGGCTCCCGACGAGTCTATGGAGTCGTCGACGTTCGCGCTCGTCCCACTCGCTGCCGCGCCGCGGCCGGACACGTCGACCTCTGCACGACCCGGCCGAACGCCTGCCCTACGCTGGAAGCGTGACCACCCCGACGCACTGGATCCTGACACTCGTCTGCGAAGACAAGCCCGGCATCGTCCACGCGATCAGCGGCGCCATCGTCGCGGCCGCGGGGAACATCACCGAGTCGCAGCAGTTCTCCAGCGACGACACGGGCACGTTCTTCATGCGGCTCCAGGTCGAGTCCGCGGCCAGCCGTGACGAGTTCGAGGCGGCCCTCGCGCCGGTGACCGAGCACTACCAGATGCAGTGGCAGCTCGACGTCGTCGGCCGTCCGCTGCGCACGCTCGTGCTCGCCTCGAAGTCCGGCCACTGCCTCAACGATCTGCTCTTCCGCCAGCGCGCCGGCCAGCTCGCCGTCGACATCCCGCTCGTCCTCAGCAATCACCCCGATCTCGGCGAGCTCGCCTCGTTCTACGGAGTGCCGTTCGAGTCGCACCCGGTCGTGAGCCCGGGCCAGAAGCTCGCCTTCGAGCAGCGCATCCTCGAGGTCGTCGAGGAGCACGACATCGAGCTCGTGGTGCTGGCGCGCTACATGCAGATCCTCTCGCCCGAGCTGTGCGAGGCGCTCGCGGGACGCGTGATCAACATCCACCACTCGTTCCTTCCCGGCTTCAAGGGCGCCAACCCGTACAAGCAGGCGCACGCCCGCGGGGTGAAGATCATCGGTGCGACCGCGCACTTCGTGACGAGCGACCTCGACGAGGGGCCGATCATCGAGCAGAACATCGTGCGGGTGGATCACACGCGCACCGTCTCCGAGCTCGTCGCCATCGGGCAGGACGAGGAGAGCCGAACCCTCACCCAGGCCGTCAAGTGGTTCAGCGAGGATCGCGTGCTGCTCGACGGCGCGCGGACGATCATCTTCCGCTGACCTCCGGGAGGAACACATGCCCCTGCTCTTCGAGAACGCTCGACTGCTGGACCTCGACGGCGAGCGCCGCGGCTGGCTGCTGATCGACGACGACACGATCACCGCCACCGGCGCCGGCGCACCCCCGGACGATGACATGGTCGCGGGGGTCGAGCGCGTCGACGCCGGCGGCGCCTGGCTGACCCCCGGCTTCATCGACCTGCACGGGCACGGCGGCGGCGGGTACGCCTTCGACGACGGTCCGAAGTCGATTCGCACCGCGCTGGCCACGCATCGCGCCCACGGCACGACGCGGAGCGTGATCTCGCTCGTCGCGAATCCGCTCGACACCCTGACGGCGAGCCTTCGCACGGTCGCCGAACTCGCCGCGCAGGATCCGCTCATCCTCGGCTCGCACCTCGAGGGCCCGTACCTGGCGGTGCGGCGCCGCGGCGCCCACGCTCAGGAGTTCCTCATCCCGCCGGACCCCGAGGTGGACGCCCGACTGATCGACGCCGCCCAGGGGACGCTGCGCCAGATCACGATCGCGCCCGAGCTCCCCGGCGCGCTCGAGTCGATCGACCGCTTCACCGCGGCCGGAACGGTGGTCGCGATCGGCCACACCGAGGTCGACTACGAGACCGCGCGCCAGTCCTTCGCGCACGGGGCACGACTGCTGACGCACGCCTTCAACGCGATGCCCGGGATTCACCACCGCGACCCCGGGCCGCTGGTGGCCGCCTTCGACGACCCGAACGTGGCGATCGAGCTCGTCGCCGACGGCATCCACGTGCACCCCGGGGTGCTCGAGATGACCTTCCGCGCCGCCCCCGAGCGAATCGTGCTCGTCACCGACGCGATGGCGGCCGCGGGCAGCGCCGACGGGTTCTACTCGATCGGGTCGCTCAACGTCGTGGTCAAGGACGGCCGGGCGGTCCTCAACGGCACCGACACGCTCGCCGGTTCGACGCTCACCCTCGACGTCGCCCTGCGCACCGCCATCACCGCCGCACGAGTGCCTCCCGCCGATGCCGTCGCCGCGCTCACCTCGACCCCCGCGCGCGTGCTCGGGCTCGACGACAGCCTGGGACGCCTCGCTCCCGGATTCGCCGCCGATCTCGTGGTGCTGGACGAAGAGTGGAACGTCGACGCGGTCTGGGCGCGCGGGGAGCGCATCCCCGCCTGACCTCGCCGCCGGATTCATCGGCAGTCCATCACGGCCTCGCGGCATCCGCACAGCGAAACCGGGCGCCGGACTGGAAGGCTGGTGGCAGCAGACCAGAGCACCGATCACCTCAGGAGCCCCCATGATCTCCCACCCCCGCCTCGCGAGCGTCGGGATCGCCAGCCTCGGCATCAGCGTCGCCCTCGGCGGATGCGCGACCGCCAGCGACGCGGTCACAACGACCGGGTCCGGCGGCTATGCCGACGGCGACTACACGGCGACGGGCGATTACCAGGCGCCCAGCGGCGCCGAGTCGATCGTCGTCACGGTGTCGCTGCGGGACGACGTGGTGACCGCGGTCGACGTGACCGGCGACGCGACCGACCCGCAGGCCGCGGAGTTCCAGTCGCTGTTCGCGGCCGGCATCGCGAGCGAGGTCGTCGGCGTCCCCCTCGACCAGATCTCCGTCTCGCGGGTGGCCGGCGCCTCCCTGACGACGCAGGGCTTCATGACGGCCCTGGACGCCATCAAGTCGGAAGCGGTCGACAGCTGATCGTCGACCCGCTCCCCGTCGCCTGGCGCTTCGAGGCGATCGGCACGACGTGGCGCATCGACACGCGCGCGCCGCTCCCGGAGTCGCTCGCCGCCGCGGTGTCGAACCGGATCGACCGCTTCGATCGCGACTGGTCGCGGTTCCGAATGGACTCGCTCGTGCACCGGATCGCCAGCTCCGCCGGCCGCTACCGGCTGCCCGCCGATGCTCCGCCGCTGATCGGCCTCTACCGCGAGCTGTACGAGGCCACCGCGGGGCGGGTGTCGCCGCTCGTGGCCCGACAGCTCGATCGGCTCGGCTACGGCGCCGGCGCCGAGCTGCGCCTGGCGCCGGAGACCGCCGTGCCCGCCTGGGATGACGTCCTGGCTTGGGACGGCGATCACCTGGAGACCACGGCGGCCGCGCTGCTGGATGTCGGCGCCGCCGGCAAGGGCTACCTCGTCGACCTGGTGGCCGAGCTCCTGGACCTCGCCGACATCGCCGAGTACCTCATCGACGCCAGCGGCGACCTGCGCGGCCGCGGCGAGCTCGGTCTCCGAATCGCCCTCGAGCACCCCGCCGATCCGCGACGCGCGGTCGGCGTTGCGGAGCCCGGCCGCCGCGCGCTGTGCGCCAGCGCCACCAATCGTCGGCGCTGGGCCGACGTGAACCATCACGTGCTGGACGCGATCACCGGCCTGCCGACCCCGCACGTCGTGGCGACCTGGGCGATCGCCGATTCCGCGCTCGTCGCCGACGGCGCCGCCACGGCGCTGTTCTTCGACGTCGACCCGGCCTTCCTCCGGCGGCATCGCGTGAAACACGTCAGACTGTTCGCCGACGGACGCTTCGACGTCTCCGCCGACTTCCCCGGAGAGCTCTTCCCGTGATCACCCCCCTCGATCGACTTCTCGGCCAACTGACGACCTACCGGCTGGTGATCGCGAGCCTCAGCCTGCTCGTCGTCGCGGCGCTCGGTCTCGCCGCGTTCGGCGAACTCGCCTTCACCCCGCTCGAGCTGCTCGGCTCGCTCGCGGTGCTGCTCGTCGCCACCCATGCCGCCAACCTCGCCGCCGCCCGCATCGCGCGCGTGAGCCCGCACTACGATTCGTCGACGATCACCGCCCTGCTGGTGTTCTTCATCCTTCCGGCGAGCCTGGACCCGTGGAGCCTGGCGGCGAGCGCGGGCGCCGGGGCGATCGCCGCGTCCAGCAAGTACCTGCTGGCGGTGCGCGGGCGTCACCTGTTCAACCCCGCCGCGACGGGCGTCTTCGTCGCCGGCGTGTTCGGGCTCACGACGGCGACCTGGTGGGTCGGCACGCCGCCCCTGCTGCCGCTCGTCGCAATCGCGGCGGCGCTCATCCTGTTCCGGACGCGCCATCTGCCTCTCGGCGCGGTCGCCGTGGCGGTCGCCACCGCGATCCTGCTGACCCGGTACCTCAGCGCCGGCTCGGACCTCGGCACCGCGCTCGGCTTCGCGCTCGCTTCGTCGCCCCTGATCTTCTTCGTCGGCTTCATGCTGAGCGAGCCGCTCACGCTGCCGCCGCGACGACGCCAGCAGGTCCTCATCGGCGCGCTGGTCGCCGTGATCCTGAGCGTGCCCTTCTCGACGGGCTCGCTCGAGCTGGGAGCGCTCACTCTCGGCCCGATCAGCTCGACGCCCGAGTTCGCGCTGATCGTCGGCAACGCCGTCTCGTTCCTGCTCGGCCAACGTCGCGGAATCCGCCTGGAGCTCCTGTCCAAGCGCCAGCTGACCCCGACGAGCTGGGAGTTCGAGCTGCGGCCGCTCGCGCCGGTGCGCTTCACGGCGGGCCAATTCATCGAGCTGGCCCTGCCGCATCGGCGATCCGACGGTCGCGGCGACCGACGAATGTTCAGCATCGCCTCCGCCGCAGACGATCGGCTCAGGATCGGCGTTCGCGTGACGCCGCCCGCCTCCAGCTTCAAGCAGCGCCTGCTCGCGCTGGAGCCGGGAGCGCGCCTCGGCGCAACCTCGGTCGGCGGCGACTTCGTGCTGCCCCGCGACCCCGCCGCGCCCCTGCTGCTCGTCGCGGGCGGGATCGGCATCACGCCGTTCATCGGACACCTCGAGCAGCTGACGGCCGACGGCCGGGAGCGCGGTGTCGCCCCGGACGTCGTCGTGGTCTACGCGGTCTCCGACAGCGCCGAGCTCGCCTATCTGCCCGAGCTGGAGCGCAGCGGCGCGCGCGTCGTCATCGCCTCCCCCGACGAGCCCGCCGAGCTGCGGCCGGGCTGGAGCTGGATCGGCCCGGACCGCCTGAGCGCCGAGGCGATCCTGGCCGCCGTGCCCGACGCCCCCGCACGCACCGCCTACCTGTCGGGCCCGCCGTCACTCGTGGGAGCCCTGCGCCGCGCCCTCCATCGCGCGGGTGTCCGACACCCCCGCACGGACGTGTTCCTGGGCTACTGACTTTTCGCGCCGTCCGGGTCGCAGGGCGCGCAGCGCCGCCAGGATGGCGACGAGGTCGACGACCTCCTGGAGTCCCGCCCCGACGATCGCGGGCAGCGAGCCGGTGAGCGCGAACAGCATGAGCCCGATGCTGATCGCGATGCCGATCCAGATGCTCTGCAGCGCGATCGACACGGTGCGCTGGCCGATCGCGACGGCGCGGGCGACGCCGTGCAGGTCGTCGAGCAGCAGCACGATGTCGGCGGACTCGCTCGCGACGGTCGTGCCGCGCGCGCCCAGCGCGATGCCCACCTCGGCGACAGCGAGCACCGGCGCATCGTTGACCCCGTCGCCGGTCATCATGACGGGGCGCTCGGGAAGCTCGCGCAGAATCCGCACCTTGTCCTCGGGGCGGCACTCCGCGTGCACCTCCGCGATGCCGACCTCGGCGGCGATCGACTCGGCGGTGTCGCTCACGTCCCCGGTGACGACGAGGGTGCGCTGGATGCCGAGCGCCGACAGCGCGGCGAGCGTCTCCCGCGCCTCGGGTCGCGGCCGGTCGCGCAGAATGACGGCCCCCGCGAACGCGCCATCGACACCGACGTAGACGGCCGCCTCGCCGGGCTCGAGGGTCGCCCGCTCCAGCCCTTCGACGCTCTCCGCCACGAAGGCGGGCTTGCCGACGAGGACCGTGCGGCCGTCGACGATCGCCCGCACCCCGGTCGTCGCGACCTCCTCCGCCTCGCCGACCGGCGGCTCGACGATGCCGCGCGCCGCGATCGCCGCACGAAGCGCCTGCGCGAGCACGTGACTGGACGCGCGCTCGGCGGCGCCGACAAGCCCGAGGAGCTCCCGCTCGGAGAGCTCGCCCGCGAGCTCGACGCGCACCAGCTCGGGCATCCCGCTCGTCAGCGTGCCGGTCTTGTCGAAGACGGCCGTGCGCACGCGGGCGAGGGTCTCCAGCGAGCCGGCCGACTTCATGACGATGCCCTCCTTGGCGGCCCGGCCCATTCCGCCCATGAACGCCACCGGGGCCGCGATCAGCAGCGGGCACGGGGTCGCGACGACGAGCACCTCGGCAAAGCGCACGGGGTCGCCCGAGATCGCCCAGCCGAGCGCGGCGAGCCCCAGCGAGACGATCGTGAACGGCACCGCGTAGCGGTCCGCCAGTCGCACGAGCGGCGCCGTGCTCGCGTTCGCCTCGCGCACGAGCGCGACGATGCGCTGGTACTGGCTGTCGGCGGCGAGCGTCGTCGCCTCGATCTCGACCATGCCGGCGCCGTTGACGGCACCGCTTGACACCGCCTCGCCGCGCTGCCGATCGACGGGGAGGCTCTCCCCCGTGATCGACGACTCGTCGAAGGCTCCCGAGGCGCTGATCAGCACGCCGTCGACCGGGATCACCTCGGAGGGGCGCACGAGGATGCGGTCCCCCACGCGCACGTCGTCGACGGCCACGTCGACCAGGGAGTCACCGTCGATCCGGTGGGCGATCTGCGGACTGCGGTCAAGCAGCGCCGTGAGCTCCCGGTTCGCGCGCCCCGCGGCGAAGTCCTCGAGCGCCTCGCCTCCGGTGAGCATCAGCACGACGATCAGCGCGGCCCAGTACTCGCCCACGGCGATCGTGCTGACGATCGCGACGAGCGCCAGCAGGTCGAGTCCGAATTCGCGGCGCAGCAGGCTCCGCAGCATGCTGATGCCTTCGCGCAGCGCGACCAGCGCCGCGAATCCGCCGACGAGCCATGGCACGACCGCGCTCAGCGGTGTCGCCAGCAGGATCAGTCCGACCACGCCGACGCCGAGGGTGATGCCCACCAGCGGGTACCGGACGAAGAAGCCCACGACGCGTCTCATGGCCCTTGTCTACGCCTCTCCGGCCCCGACTGCCAGTAAGCACAGGCTCCCCTGACCAGGGTTTTCGCCGTCCGCGTACACGGCAGATCCCAAGCCGAATCCATTGGCACTCTCAGGTCGAGAGTGCTAATTTATGAACAGTTGAGTCACAGTGACTCAACCCTTGAGTTATCTGCAGGAGGACCCGATGACACTTCTCTTCGACCCCTTCCGTGAGCTGGACCGCGCCACCGAGCGACTGCTCGACAGCCGTCAGGGGCCGCGGCTCATGCCCATGGACCTCTACCGCGACGGCGACCACTACGTGCTCACCGCCGACCTTCCGGGCGTCGACCCGGGCAGCGTCGACATGGACGTCGATGGCCAGCTGCTGACCATCCGCGCCGAGCGCACCCCGCGCTCGCAGGAGGGTGTGAAGTGGCTGACGCGCGAGCGTCCCGCCGGCAGCTTCCTGCGCCAGCTGAACCTGGGACAGGGCATCGACACCGCCAAAATCTCGGCGAGCTACGAGAACGGCGTGCTGAGCGTGCTGATCCCGGTGGCGGAGGAGGCCAAGCCGCGCAAGATCGAGATCCAGGCGAAGCACTCGGGCAAGGCCGAGGTCAAGGCCTAGACCGAGGTCGCGGCCGCGGCCGCCCCCTCACGCGGACCCGGATGCTCCCCCGCATCCGGGTCCGTTTCCGTTCGCGCCGGTGCGGGTCGCAGCGGGTCAGGCCTGCAGCGCCTCGGCGACCGGGGTGCGCCCCGTGTTGAACCGGATCGTGCGGTGGATCGTGCGCGGCTCGACCAGGGTCTGCGCGATCACCGCGGCGACGTCGCCCCGACTCACCGATCCGGCGCTCTCGGCCTCGGCGTCGATCTCCCCGGTCGGCTCGTCGAGGGTCAGGCTGCTGGGCGCGAGAATCGTCCAGTCCAGCGCGCTCGCCCGCAGGAACTGGTCGGCGATCGACTTCGCCTCCGCGTACGCGAAGAACGGGTTGTCGTCCGGCACGCCGTGATCGGCTCCGGCCCCGAAGTACGAGACCATCACGAATCGGGCGGCGCCCGCCGCGAGCGCCGCGTCCATCATGCGGATCGCCGCATCCCGATCGACGGCGTAGGTGCGGTCCGCGTTGCCGCCGCCGGCCCCGGCCGACCAGACGACCGCGTCCAGTCCCTGCGCGAGCGCGGCCAGTTCGTCGACATCCGCCGACTCGACGTCGCAGACGACCGGCGTCGCGCCGCGCGCCTCCACCTCGCGCGCATGCTCCGGGTTGCGGATGAGCGCGGAGACCGCATCACCGCGCTCCGCCAGGATCGGGGTCAGCAGCAGCGCCACCTTGCCGTGACCGCCGATCACCAGGATGCGTGCCATGAGAACCTCCGCGAATCGATCGTCGCCTCCGCTGCGCGTCCGCGCTGCGGATGCCTCGACGCTACTCGGGTTCCCGACGGCACGCCGGGGCGCGGCGTCGTTAACGGCGTCAGCGCCCGCGCCGAGGCACGGGCGCTGACGACGAAGACGTCGCGGGGCGACTAGCTCAGGCGGGCCTTGAGGTTCTCGTCGAGCGTCGCGAGGAAGTCCTCCGTGGTCTGCCACTCCTGCTCGGGGCCGACCAGCAGCGCGAGGTCCTTCGTCATCTTTCCGCTCTCGACCGTCGTGATGACGACGTTCTCGAGCGTCTCGGCGAAGGTGATCAGCGCCTGGTTGCCGTCGAGCTTGCCGCGGTGCATGAGGCCCCGCGTCCAGGCGAAGATCGAGGCGATCGGGTTGGTCGAGGTGGGCTTGCCCTGCTGGTGCTGGCGGTAGTGGCGCGTGACGGTGCCGTGCGCGGCCTCGGCCTCCACGATCTTGCCGTCGGGCGTCGTGAGCACGCTCGTCATCAGGCCGAGCGAGCCGAAGCCCTGCGCAACGGTGTCGGACTGCACGTCGCCGTCGTAGTTCTTGCAGGCCCAGACGTAGCCGCCCTCCCACTTCATGGCCGAGGCGACCATGTCGTCGATGAGGCGGTGCTCGTAGGAGATGCCGGCGGCCTCGAACTGGTCCTTGAACTCGGCGTCGTAGATCTCCTGGAAGATGTCCTTGAACCGGCCGTCGTAGGCCTTCAGGATCGTGTTCTTCGTCGAGAGGTAGACCGGATACTTGCGGGCCAGGCCGTAGTTCAGCGAGGCGCGCGCGAAGTCGCGGATCGACGCATCCTGGTTGTACTGCACCTGCGCGATGCCGTCGTCGGGCGCGTCGTACACCTCGAACTTCATCGGCTCGGAGCCGTCCTCGGGCGCGAACTCCACCGTGAGCTTGCCCTTGCCCTTGAACACGAAGTCGGTGGCGCGGTACTGGTCGCCGAAGGCGTGACGGCCGATGATGATCGGCTTGTTCCACCCCGGAACCAGTCGCGGGATGTTCGAGATGATGATCGGCTCGCGGAAGATGACGCCGCCGAGGATGTTGCGGATCGTGCCGTTGGGGCTGCGCCACATCTTCTTCAGGCCGAACTCCTCGACGCGCGCCTCGTCGGGCGTGATCGTCGCGCACTTGACGCCGACGCCGTGCTTCTGGATCGCGTGCGCCGCGTCGACCGTGACCTGGTCGTCGGTGGCGTCACGGTGCTCGATGCCGAGGTCGTAGTATTCGAGCTCAATGTCGAGGTAGGGGTGGATCAGGCGGTCCTTGATGAACTGCCAGATGATCCGCGTCATCTCGTCGCCGTCGAGTTCGACGACCTTGCCTTCGACCTTGATCTTGTCGACCACGCCGCGTCCTTTCGGGAGACTGTCAGGGGACCGGAACCGGCCCATCACAGACTACCCGCTCTCAGAACTATCTCGACATCGAGAGATTCCACCGCGAATCGTCGCGGGGCGTTACCCTGTCGTTATGGCAGAGCTGAGACTGCATGACCTGACCGCCCAGACCATTGCGGCGGCGAACAGCCTCACGCTCAAGCCCGGTCAAGAGGCGTTCATCGAGCCCGAGACCTACACCGCCGCCGAGGACAAGCTCGATGCCTCCGGCTCCTGGCCGCGCGTCGTGCTCGACGAGAACGACCATGTCGTCGGCTACATCATGGGCGCCTTCGACGCCGACGCGAGCGAGGAATACCTGCGCGCCGCGCTGTGGCGCGTGCACGTCGCCGCCGAGGCGCAGGGAAAGGGCGTCGGCCGGTTCGCCGTGAAGGCCTTCGCCGACGAGGCGCGCAGCCGCGGCTTCGACCACGTGACCGTCGTCTGGGCGAGCGGCGACGAGGGCCCCGAGGAGTTCTTCAAGGCGGTCGGCTTCGAGATCATCGGCGAGACCCCGTACGGCGAGAAGCTCGGCGCGCTCAAGCTCTAGCCGCGCCCTCCGAAGCCTCCGCGTGACCCGCCCGCAGCCCGACTTCGCCTCGGCCGTGCTCGACCTGGTGGCCGAGATCCCGCCCGGGAACGTCATGAGCTACGGCGACATCGCCGCCGCGCTCGGCTCGCGCGGGGCCCGCACGGTCGGCACCGTCCTGGCCCGCTCGGGCGCCGACGTGCCCTGGTGGCGCGTCATCCGCTCCTCCGGCCACGCGGCGGCCGGGCACGAGGAGCGCGCCCTCGAGCACTTCCGCGCCGAGGGCACGCCGCTCATCTGGGCGGCCGACGGCAGCGCGTACCGCGTCGCCCCGTCCGCCCGCTGGGCGCCGCGCTAGACCAGCGAGTCGCGCCAGGCGGCGTGCAGCTTCGCGAAGCGCCCGCTGCCGCCGATCAGGTCGGCGGGGGCGCCATCCTCGACGATGCGGCCGTGCTCCATCACCAGCACCCGGTCGGCGATCGCGACCGTCGACAGCCGGTGCGCGATGATGATCGCCGTGCGGTCGGCCAGCAGCGTCGTCAGCCCCTCCTGCACGAGCCGCTCGCTCGGGATGTCGAGCGAGGCGGTCGCCTCATCCAGGATCAGCACCGCCGGGTTCGCCAGAAACGCGCGCGCGAACGACAGCAGCTGGCGCTGGCCCGCCGAGACCCGGCCGCCGCGCTTGTTCACATCGGTGTCGTATCCGTTCGGCAGCTCCTCGATGAACTGGTGCGCGCCGACCGCCTTCGCCGCCTGGATGATCTCCTCGAAGGTCGCGCCGGGCTTGCCGAGCGCGATGTTCTCGGCCACCGTTCCGCTGAACAGATAGGCCTCCTGCGTGACCATCACGATCGCGCGGCGCAGATCCTTCGGATGCAGCCGGCGCAGATCGACGCCGTCGAGCGCGATCCGGCCCTCGCTCGGATCGTAGAAGCGGGCCACCAGCTTGGCGAGGGTCGACTTGCCCGCCCCGGTGGAGCCGACGAGCGCGATCGTCTGCCCCGCGGGGATGTGCAGGTCGAACTCGGGCAGGATGACGCGATCGGCCCGGTAGGCGAAGCGCACCTTCTCGAAGTCGAGCGTGCCCTCGGCCTCCCAGAGATCGACCGGGTCCACCGGATCCGGAACGCTGGGCCGCTCCTCGAGCACGCCCGAGATCTTCTCCAGCGCCGCCGCGGCCGACTGGTAGGAGTTGTAGAACATCGCCATCTCCTCCATCGGGTCGAAGAAGCGGCGCACGTACAGCAGCACGGCGAGCAGCGCGCCGACCGCCAGGCTGCCGTCGATCACCCGGAAGCCGCCGAACAGCAGCGCGACCGCGACCGCGACGTTGCCGATCAGCACCAGCCCCGGATCGAAGATGCCGAACAGCTGGATGACGCGCGCGTTCGACTCGCGGTAGTCCTCGACGTGCGCGCCGAACTCGCGCGCGTTGCGCGGCTCCTTGCGGAACGCCTTCACCGCGCGGATGCCCGTCATCGTCTCGACGAAGTGCACGATCACCTTCGCCGAGGCGACCCGGGTGCGCCGGAACGCGCGCTGCGAGCGGGTCTGGAACCAGCGCGTCAGCAGCAGGAGGGGCGGCAGCGAACCGGCCAGCACCAGCCCCGAGACCGGGTCGAGGATGACGAGGGCGGCCGCGATGAACACCATGTAGAGCACGCCGCGCACGAGGCCGTTGATGCCCGAGTCGAGCAGTTCGCGGATCGAGTCGAGGTCGCTCGTCTGGCGCGCGATGATGCGGCCCGAGGTGTAGCTCTCGTGGAACTCCAGGCTCAGTCGCTGCGCGTGCAGATACACGCGGCGGCGCAGGTCGAACAGGATCGCCTGGCTGATCCGTGCCGAGAGCACGGTGTACTGCGCGATGAGGATCGCGCCGATCAGCCCGGTGATCAGATACGCGGCCACGATGAGCAGCACGGGCATCCAGTCCTGGTTCTCCAGCAGCGCCGGCAGGCCCCGGTCGATGCCGAACGCGATCAGCGCGGGACCGGCGACCTGCGCGCCGGTGCTGACCACGACGACGAGCATCGTCAGGGCGACCCGCAGCTTCAGCGGGGCGAGCAGCGAGCCGAGCAGGCGCAGCGAGCGCTGGCGGATCTCGCGGGACTCCGCCTTCGTGTAGTCGTCGCGCTCCTCACCGGTGACACCGCTGACACTCATCGCGCACCTCCCCCGGGGATCGTGATGGTGCCGGTCTCGGTCGAGATCGGCGCGGTCGTCGTCGGCACGATCTCCTCGGGCAGCGCGCGTTCGCGACCCGGCGGGATGTCGTCGTCGAGCGAGGAGATGACGTAGCGGTAGTGCTCGTTGTGCGCGATCAGCTCCGAGTGGGTGCCGACGGCCGTGACCCGTCCGTCCTGCAGCAGCGCGACCCGATCGGCGAGCTGCACGGTCGAGGGCCGGTGCGCCACGATGAGCGCCGTCGTCGTCGCGAGCACGCGGCGCAGGCCCGCCTCGACGCGCGCCTCGGTGTCGACGTCGAGCGCCGAGAGCGGGTCGTCGAGCACGAGCACCGCCGGGGCGGCGGCGACCGCGCGGGCGAGCGCGAGCCGTTGGCGCTGACCTCCCGAGAGGCTGAGCCCCTCCTCGCCGATGAGCGTGCCGACGCCCTCCGGCAGCTCGTGCACGAAATCGGCCTGCGCGATCTCGAGCGCCTCCGCCATGACGGCGTCGCCCTCCTCGCGTCGCGCGCCCTCGTCGAACTCGGGCCGCCCGAGCAGCACGTTGTCGCGCACCGAGGCCGAGAACAGGGTGGCGTCCTCGAAGCCCATCGCGATGTGCCGGCGCAGCTCGTCGCGGGTCAGGTCGCGGATGTCGACGTCGTCGAGCACGATGCGACCGCCGGTGACGTCGTACAGTCGGGTCGCGAGCGCGGTCAGGGTCGTCTTGCCCGAGCCGGTGAGCCCCACCAGCGCCATCGTCTCGCCGGGCTCGAGCTCGAGCCGGATGCCGTCGAGCAGGTCGCGAGCGCCGTCCGGCGCATCCTGATACCGGAAGTGCACGTCGTCGAAGACGAGCCGGCCATGCGGTTCGGCAACCGTCGCGGGGGCCTCCGGGTCGGTGATGGTGTTCGTCTCGTCGAGCACCTCGAACAGCCGGTCGACGGCGGTGCGGGTGTCGAAGGTCATCGACAGCAGAAAGCCGATCGACTCGATCGGGAAGCGGAGCACAGTCGCGGTGGCGAAGAAGGCGAACAGCTCGCCCACGCTCAGCTCGCCGATCGAGGCGAGCCACACGCCGCCGAGCAGGCACAGCGCGAACGCGACATCGGGCACCAGCAGCAGCCAGAACCAGATCCCGGCGACCGCGCGGGCCTTCTCCAGCTCGGTGCCGCGCAGCTCCTCCGCCTGCCGGGTGAACTTCTCGAGCGAGTACTTGCCGCGCCCGAACGCCTTCAGCACGCGGATGCCGTGCACGCTCTCCTCGACCGCGGTGGCCAGATCGCCCTGCTGATCCTGGCTGCGCCGCGCCACGATCGAATACTTCTGCTCGAACAGGTAGCCGGTGATCCAGAGCGGGATCGACAGCACCAGGAACAGCACCCCGAGCATCCAGCTCCAGTAGATGAGCACGCCGAAGCCGATCACGATCGTGACCACGTTGACGACCAGCAGCACCAGGCCGAACGACAGCCAGCGGCGGATGTGCCCCAGGTCGCTCATCGCGCGCGAGAGCAGCTGACCCGACTGCCAGCGGTCGTGGAACGCGACCGGCAGATCCTGCAGCTGTGCGTAGAGCGTGTTGCGCATGGCCGCCTCGACGTGGGTGCCGGGGGTCAGCACGAACCAGCGGCGCAGGGCGATGAACACGGCCTCGAGGACGCCGAGGCCGAGCACGGCGAGCGCGGCCGGCCAGATCAGCCCCGGATCCCCCGCCGCCAGCGGACCGTCGACCAGCCCCTGCAGCACGACCGGGATCACGAGCGCGACCACACCGGCGAGCAGCGCGGCGGCGCCGCCGAGCCCGATCCGCGGAATGGCGGGGCGCACGAACGGCACCAGACGCAGCAGCGTCGCGACGGTGCCGCGCGGGCGCGACGTCGCGGGGGGCGAAGAAGGCATTGCAGTGGTCCTTTGGGAACGCCGAAGCGTCGACGGAGCTGAGAGGAAGTCGAAGCCCTGGTGGGCAGCCTTCCAGAGTAGGCGCGCGATGCGCGCCGGGCAAGTGGTGCGGCCTAGTGGAAGAAGTGCCGCTCGCCGGTGAAGTACATGGTCACGCCCGCGGCGTTCGCCGCCGCGATCGTCTCCTCGTCGCGCACCGAGCCGCCCGGCTGCACGATCGCGCGCACGCCCGCATCGAGCAGGATCTGCGGACCGTCGGCGAACGGGAAGAACGCGTCGGAGGCGGCCACGCTGCCCGCGGCGCGCTCACCGGCGCGCTCGACGGCGAGCTTGCAGGAGTCCACCCGGTTGACCTGGCCCATGCCGACGCCGACGCTCGCGCCGTTCGTCGCCAGCAGGATGCCGTTGCTCTTCACGGCGCGGCAGGCGCGCCAGGCGAAGTCCAGGTCGGCGAGCGTCGCCTCATCGGCCGCGGGACCGGCGGCGAGGGTCCACTCGCTCGCGGGCGCGAAGTGAGCGTCGACCTCCTGCACGAGCAGGCCGCCGGAGATCTGCTTCAGCTCGGCGGGCTCGCGGCGGTAGTCGGCCGGCAGCTGCAGCAGGCGCAGATTCTTCTTCGCCTGCAGCACCTCCAGGGCGCCGTCCTCGAAACCGGGCGCGACGATCACCTCCGTGAAGATCGGGGCGATCGACTCGGCCGCCCTGCGGGTGATCGGTCGGTTCGAGGCGATCACGCCGCCGAAGGCCGACACCGGATCGCAGGCGTGCGCGAGCGCGTGCGCCTCGGCGATCGTCTCCGCCGTGGCGATGCCGCACGGGTTCGCGTGCTTGATGATCGCGACCGTCGGCGTCTCGTGGTCGTAGGCGGCGCGCAGGGCGGCGTCGGCATCCACGTAGTTGTTGAACGACATCTCCTTGCCGCCGAGCTGGGTCGCCTGGGCGATGCCCGCCGAGTGCGCGACCGTGTAGAGCGCGCCCGCCTGGTGGCTGTTCTCGCCGTAGCGCAGCGTCGCCGCGCGCTCCGCCGACAGAGTGACGGTGGGCGCGAACTCGATCGCGGCGCTCGCGTCGGGCACGGCACCGTCGGCGACGGCCTCCGCCTCCGCCAGCAGCGCGGTGCTCTCGAACCAGGCAGCCACGGCGGCGTCGTAGTCGGCCGTGTGCCGGAACGCCTCGCGGGCGAGCTCGAAGCGGGTGGCCAGCGTGGTGCCGCCGGCGCGCACCGCCTCGACGAGGGAGTCGTAGCGGGCCGGGCTCGTGACGACGGCGACGTTGGCGTGGTTCTTGGCGCTCGCGCGCACCATCGCCGGGCCGCCGATGTCGATCTGCTCGACCACGGCGTTCGGCTCGGCACCCGAGGCGACCGTCTCGCGGAACGGGTACAAGTTCACCACGACCAGCTCGAACGGGGCGATGCCGAAGCTGGCCAGCTCCTTCTCGTGCCGCTCGAGTCGCAGGTCGGCGAGCAGGCCCGAGTGCACCGCGGGGTGCAGGGTGCGCACGCGACCGTCGAGGTGCTCCGGGAATCCGGTGACGTCGCCGATCTGGGTGACGGGGAGTCCCGCATCCGCGATCGCCCTCGAGGTGCCGCCGGTCGACACGATCTCGACGCCCGCCTCGACGAGCGCGGTCGCGAGCTCCACCAGTCCGGTCTTGTCGCTCACGGCGATGAGGGCGCGTTTCACGGGGACGACATCGCGGTCACGGTACTCGGCGGGGTCGATGGCGGGGCCGGACATCACAGTTCCTTGAGGTCGATGTGCGAGTTGGCGATGTCGAGCACGACCTGCACCAGCAGTTCGCGTTCGACCCGCTTGATGCGGTTGTGCAGGATCTCTTCCGTGTCGCCGGGCTGAATCGGCACGCGCTCCTGCGCGATCACGGGGCCGGAGTCGACACCCTCGTCGACGACGATGACGCTCGCCCCGGTCTGGGTGGCCCCCGCGGCGAGCGCGTCGCGCACCGCGTGCGCGCCGGGGAACTCGGGCAGGTAGGCCGGGTGCGTGTTGATCAGGTTGGGCGCCAGCGCGCGCACCGCGCTCGCGGGCAGCAGGCGCATGAAGCCGGAGAGGATCACCAGGTCGGCATCCCATTGGCGGATCTGGTCGACGAGCGCCTCGCCCCACGCCTCGCGGTCGGGGTAGGCCTGGAACGGCACGACGAAGCTGGGGATCGCGTAGTGCTCGGCGTGCTCGAGTCCGTCGGCGTCGCGGTCGGCGCCGATCGCGACAACCCGCGCCGGGAATTCGGCGTCGTCGCTGGCGTCGAGCAGGGCCCGGAGGTTGGACCCGCCCCCCGAGATGAGGACGACGAGGCGGAGCACGCCCCCAGCCTACTCGCGCGCGCGTGCGACGTCGCTCCGAGCCTGCGCCCGGTTCCCCGCGTCCGGTTCCCCGGTCCCGGCTCGCCGGTGTGGAAGAGCAGGGGCGCCTCAGCCGCGGCGGCGACGATCGGCGACGAGGAAGCCGAGCCCGATCGCGACCGTGAACTCGATCAGCGCCACGAGGCCGACGGTGAGCGCGTCGGGGCCGACCTCGGCAAGCCGCCCCGGGCCCGCCGCGCCGGCGGAGGCGGCAGCGAGCCCCGCCATGACCAGCGCACCGAGGACTCCCGCGGCGAGCACGGTGGTCGTGAGCGACAGCACGCCGCGCACGGGCGCCGCGCGATCCTCGGCCGCGTCGCGGAGCATCCGCCGCCGCGCCGCGGCGCCGACCAGGAACGCGGCGACGACCGGCACGAGCAGTCCCAGGTAGCCGAACGCGCCGATCTCGGGCGGGATGGCTCCGAGAATCGGGAGCGCGGGGACCGGTCCGAGCACGGTTCCGAGCGGCGAGACCGCCGACCCCATGCCCACCGCGAAGCCGGGCCCGAGCAGCCAACTGGCTGTCCAGATGACGAGGTTCGGCAGGATCGCGAACTCGGCGGCGGTGACGACCGCGCCGCCCAGCACCTCGCCGTGCAGCGACTCGTACAGGCGAATCACCTCGGCGTAGCGCAGCAGCAGCGCCGCGGCGAACACGACGGCGGAGGCCGCGAGGGTCAGAGCCGCCGCGCCGAGGCCCGCCCGGGCCGCGCCGAGTGCCGCGGCGCGCAGGCTCGGGTCGATGCGCCCCACCCAGCGCACCTCGGGCGCCGGGCGGCGCCGGGCGCGCTCACGGAGCATCCCGATCACAAGACCGAGGGCGTAGACCAGGGCCGGCAGGATCGCGGCCTGCACGAGCGAGGGGCGCGCATCGGGGTGCAGGCTCACCGCTGTGAGGCCGAAGCTCAGGAGCGCGACGGCGAGGATCGCGCCGAGGGCGCCGAGCATCCGATGCCCCGCCTCGGCGATGCGATGTCCGGCGCGCGCCGCCAGCAGCACCGTCAGGAGCGCACCGCCGAGCAGCGAGATCGTCACCGGCACGGCGACCTCGGCTCCGGCGATGCCCAGCACGGATGCGGTCACCTCGTCGAGCCGGAACGTCACGTCGACGCCATGCCCGAGCAGCCACACGTCGAGAGCGCCGCGCCAGAAGACGAGCCAGTCGACGCCGAAGCCGAAGTAGCCCGCCCACATGATCGTGAGCGGAACCAGCGGCAGCGCGATGCCGACCGCGACCGTGAGCGCCGCCTCGAACATCGAGAACAGGACGGTCAGGCGGCGGCTCACGGTGCGACCCTACCGCCGAGCCGCGGCCGGACCGGGGCGCCTCGCGCGCATCCCGCGTGCCGTCTCGTCGCGCACGCGCTCGCGGCCCCGCCACCTCTCACGGCCCCGCCATTCGACGAAATGCAGGAGATTCTGCGTGGGCGGGGCCGCGCCTCCCCTGCGCGCGGGGGAGAGCCTCCGCGACTCCTGCATTTCGTGAGGAGAGGGTCGGCGGCGAGACCGCCGCGCGCCTCAGCACATCGGGTCGGCGGCCGGGACCTCGTCGCGCAGCAGGTACGCATCCACCGTGTCGTCAATGCAGGAGACACCGTGCGCGTAGATCGTGTGCCCCTCCCCCTCGTAGCTGATGAGCACCCCGCTCGACAGCTGCTCGGCGAGGGAGACCGCGTTGGCGTACGGGGTCGCCGGGTCGTTGGTCGTGCCGATCACGAGGATGGGCGGCGCCCCGTTGGCGGCGAACGACGTCGGCAGGTCGGCAACCGGCACCGGCCAGTTCGAGCAGGCGACATCGAGCACGGCGTAGTCGTCGTAGGCGAAGTAGCGGCCGAGGATCGGAGCCCGGTCGTCGATGATCTCGACACCCTCCAAGGGGGTCACCCCGTCGGTTCCGAGGTCGCCCTCGTTGCAGGTGACGGCGGTGTAGACCTCGTTGCCGTTGCCGTCGTACCACCCGCCGTAGCGGCCGTAGTAGGCGTCGGCGTTGTCGAAGGCGGGGTCCGCATCGCCGACGGCGAGCGCCGCGAACATCCCGGTCAGCGACGGCCAGCTCCACTCCGAGTACAGCGTGTAGGCGATGCCGGTGCCGACGGTGGCGGAATCGAGCTGACGTCCGTCGCTTGCGACCAGTTCGAGGTCGTCGATGCGGTCGAGCAGGTCGCGCACCTGCAGCAGCCCGTTGTCGACGCTGCCGGTGAACGGGCAGTCGCTCTCGGACAGGCACCACGCCATGTAGGACGCCAGCGCGCTGTCGAATCCGGCCATCTGGGTGGCGAGCGCCTCGAGGTCGCTCACCTGCGGATCCACGGCCCCGTCGAGCACCATTCGCCCGACCTTCTCGGGGAACAGCTCCGCGTACACGGCACCGAGATAGGTGCCGTAGGAGTAGCCCAGGTAGTTGAGGGTGCTGTCGCCGAGCAGCGCGCGGATCACATCCATGTCGCGCGCGACGCTCGCGGCGTCGAGGTGCCCGAGCAGCGGGCCGGTGTTCTCCAGGCACGCGTTCGCCCAGTCGAGCTCGCGCTCGGTGAGCTCGTCGATCCACTCGGGCGTGCCGTAGTCGACGTCGTAGGTGCCGTAGAGCAGCTCGTCCTGGTCGGCGGGATCGGTGTAGCAGACGACGGGGGTCGAGCTGCCGACGCCGCGGGGGTCGAAGCCGATGACGTCGTAGCTGGCGAGCACATCATTGGTGACGACGTAGGCGGCCGAATTGACGACGAAGTCGAAGCCGGAGCCGCCGGGCCCGCCCGGGTTGATCAGCAGCGAACCGGTCGGCGTGCCGGGGGCGCTGTGCCGCGAGACGGCGATCTCGATCGTGGCGCCGCCCGGGTCGCTCCAGTCCAGCGGCACCGTCACGCGCGTCTCATCGACACGGGTGTCGATGTACGACCAGGTCAGCTCCTGCGTGTAGTACTGCGCGAGCTCCGCCGCCACGTCCTCACCGGTCGGCTCGTTGCCCCCGCTGGTGGTCTCGCCGCCGAACAGCGAGATGAGCGAGCATCCGCTCAAGACCATGCCGACGGCTGCCACCACGGCGGTGGCGGCGACGATGCGCGGACGATACACGGGGGCCTCCTCGCGGGCCGCGCGCGTCTCGCGCAGCCCGCGACCAGCCTAGGCGGGGTTCCCCGCTCAGCCGAGGACCGCGCGGGCCTCCTCGCGCGCCGCGGCCGGGCTGGACGCCCCCGCGGCGGCGTCGGCCAGCCGACGGCAGTCGTCACGCGTCAGGCCGCCGAGCTTCTGGGCGACGCGCGGAATCGCGCGCACCGACATCGACAGGGAGGTCACCCCGAGCCCGACGAGCACGGCGGCGAGCGCCGGGTCGGCCGCCGCCTCGCCGCAGACGCCGACCGGCGTGCCGGTCGCCTCACCCGCAGACCCGACGGTGCGGATGAGGCGGAGCACGGCCGGCTGCCACGGGTCGTTGAGCTCCGCCAGCTCGCCGAGCTGACGGTCGGCGGCCATCGTGTACTGGGTGAGGTCGTTGGTTCCGAGGCTCACGAAGTCGACCGCCTCGGCCAGCTCGGGGGCGCTGAGCGCCGCCGCCGGGGTCTCGATCATGATGCCCGCACGCTCGATGCCGTGGTCACGGCAGAGCGCCACGAACGCGGCGGCCTCCTCGACGGTCGCGACCATCGGCGCCATCACCTGCACCTCGGCGCTCTCCTCGGCCGCAGCCTCGGCGATCGCCCGCAACTGGTCGGCGAGGATCTCGGGACGGCGCCACGAGGTGCGCAGCCCCCGCACGCCGAGCGCCGGGTTCTCCTCCCCCGCCGCCGTCACGAAGGGCAGCGGCTTGTCGGCGCCCGCGTCGAGCGTGCGCACGACGACCTTGCGGCCGGGGAACGCGGCGAACACCTCGCGGTAGGCGGTGCGCTGCTCCTCGACGCTGGGGGCCTCGGCGCGGTCGAGGAACAGGAACTCGCTGCGGAAGAGTCCGATGCCTTCCGCCCGGCCCTCCGCCGCCGCGCGGGCGTCGGCGCCGCCGCCGACGTTCGCCAGCAGGGCGACCGGATGCGCATCCGCCGTCGCGCCGACGCCGGAGAACTCGGGCACCGCGGCGGTCTCGCGCACGCGCGCGACCTCCTCGGCATCCGGGTTGGGGCTGACCTCGCCGGTCTCGCCGTCGACCAGCACGAGCATTCCCTCAGGCAGGTCGAGGGCGCCGCGCGCGGCGACGACCGCGGGGATGCCGAGCGAGCGAGCGATGATCGCGGTGTGCGAGGTCGGCCCGCCCTCCTCGGTCACGAGCGCGAGGCAGGTGGCGGGGTCGAGGGTCGCGGTGTCGGCCGGGGCGAGATCGCGCGCGACAAGGATGAAGGGCTCGTCCCGCTCCGGGATTCCCGGAACCGGCAGGTCGAGCAGCGCGGCGACGATGCGGTCGCGCACGTCGCGCACGTCGGCGACGCGTTCCGCGGTGCGACCGCCGAGCCCCGCGAGCATGTCGGCGAGATCCCCGGCGGAGGCCCACAGCGCGTTCGCGGCGGGGGTTCCGGCGGACTCGATCGCGGCGACGGCGGGGTCGATGAGCCCCGGGTCGGTCGCCATGAGCGCGGTCGCCTGCAGGATCTGCTCGGCCTCGCCGGAGGCGGCCTCGGAGCGCACCGTGAGCTGCGACGCGATCGCCGTCGCGGCCTCCCGCAGCCGCGTCGCCTCGGCGGCTCGGGCGGACTCGGCCAGCGCCTCGCCTGGCGCGGGTTCGGAGATCGGCGCCGCCACGTGCACGACGTGGCCGACGGCGCGGCCGGCGCTGACGCCGAGCGGTCCGGCGGCCCGGGCGGGCGCCGGTGCTGCGGCGGGAGCCGGCGCGTTCAGCTCGCCGAAGCCGTCGTCGACGAGCGTCTGGATGCGGTCGAGCACGGCAGCGGCGTCCGGTCCTGCGGCGGAGATCTCGATCTCGTCACCGCCGCGGCTTCCGAGCCCGATAAGGGCGGTGGGGCTCGCGGCGGCAACCGTCGCGCCGGTGCGCAGCAGGGCGAGGCGCGCGTTCTCGGCGCGGCCCGCCTCGGTGGCCAGCAGCGCCGCGGGGCGGGCGTGCAGGCCGAGCGGGTTGCGGAGCGTCAGCCGTCGGGTGATGCGGTCGGACTCGGCCGCGCTGGGTGCCTCCGGCGCCGCCGCGGGGGCAGCCTCGGCCTCCCCCAGCTGTCCGCTCTTCGGGGCGAGCGCGCCGCGCGCCTCGGCGGCGACCTCGGCGAGCGAGGCCCCTCCGGCCGCGCGCACCACGGCGGCGAGCAGGCCTTCGACGAAGGGCGCCGCCGACAGCGTCACCTCGACGTCGCTCATCCGCAGCTCGAGCGCCAGTTCGGCGCTCAGCACCGCGGAGCCGAGATCCATGAGCACCAGGACACCGTCGGTGTCGGCGAGCTCATCGATCGCGGTGGCGACCTTCATCGCGTCGGTGCCGATGATCGGGATGCCGTCGGCGTCCGTCCCGGCGCCGGCGGCGAGCACCACGCGCGGCGCCCCGTTCGGCACCATCGCGAGGGCAAGTTCGAGGGCCGTCTCGGCCAGTTTCAGACTGTGCGAGACGACGACGAGGCCGATCATGCTCTAGCTCTCGAGCGTCTGTGCCAGGCAGCGCAGCAGGAGCGCGCTCGAGGCGGCGCCCGGGTCGAGGTGGCCGGCGCTGCGCTCCCCGAGGTAGCTCGCGCGGCCCTTGCGGGCGACGAGCGGCTCGGTGGCGTCGCGCCCCTTCTCCGCGGCGGACGCCGCGGTCGCCGCCGCCTCGGCGGGGCTCTTGCCCTCCGCCAGCGCGGCGTCGAAGGCGTCGAGGGCAGGAGCCAGCGCGTCGAACATCGTCTTGTCGCCGAGCTCCGCCTTGCCGCGCGCGACGATGCCGTCGAGCCCGGCCCGCAGGGCCGCCGCGAGCGCCGCACCGTCGAATTCGGTGACGGCGCCCGCGGTCATGCCCATTCGGAGGAAGAACGTGCCGTACAGCGGACCGCTCGCGCCGCCGACCGAGGTGACCAGGGTCATCCCGACGCTCTTGAAGAGCTCGTCAGCGGTGGCGGGAGCGCCCTCGTCCAGCTTCGCCATGACCGCGGCGAAGCCGCGAGCCATGTTGGCCCCGTGGTCAGCATCGCCGATCGCGGAGTCGAGCTCGGTGAGATAGGCGCGCTGCTCCGTCACCTGAGTGCGGTAGTTCTCGAGCCATGCCACCAACCGGGCGAGGGGGACCGTGCTGTTCGTCATGTCAGTTCTTCCGTTTCCTTGCGTGTGTAACTCAGACGCCCCAGCGAAGGCCCGAGGTGTTGACGGGAGCATCCCACAACCCGAGCAGCTCGTCGTCTGCCTTGAGCACCGTCACCGAGCAGCCCGCCATGTCGAGCGAGGTGATGTAGTTGCCCACCAGGTTGCGGGCGATCTTCACGCCCGCCTTCTCGAGCAGCTTGGCGACCTCGCCGTACATCAGGTACAGCTCGATGAGCGGCGAGCCGCCCATGCCGTTGAGCATCACGATCGACGGACCCGACGTGAAGTCGAGGTCGGCGAGAATCGGCTCGACCAGCTGCTGGGCGATCTCGTGCGCCTCGGCGAGCGGCACGCGGTGGCGTCCCGGCTCACCGTGGATGCCCACGCCGATCTCCATCATGTCCTCGGGCAGGTCGAAGGTCGGCTTGCCGGCCGCGGGCACCGTGCAGCTGGTGAGCGCCATGCCCATCGAGCGGCCGGAGTCGTTGACCTTGTTGGCGAGGGAGACGATCGACGCGAGGTCGCGGCCCTCTTCCGCCGCGGCACCGACGATCTTCTCCATCAGGACGGTGACGCCGACGCCGCGGCGGCCCGCGGTCCAGGTCGAGTCCTGCACGGCGACGTCGTCGTTGGTGACGACCGTCGCGACCTCGACGCCGGCTTCCGCGGCGGCGAGCTCGCCCGCCATCTCGAAGTTCATGACGTCACCGGTGTAGTTCTTCACGATGTGCAGCACGCCGGCACCGCGGTCGACGACCTTGGTCGCCTCCTGCATCTGGTCGGGCGTCGGCGAGGTGAAGACCTCACCGGCGCATGCGGCGTCAAGCATGCCGAATCCGACGAATCCGCCGTGCAGCGGCTCGTGGCCGGAGCCACCGCCGGAGACGAGCGCCACCTTGCCGTCGGCCTTCGGGGTCGCGCGGTAGATGATCCGGTTCTTGTGGTCGACCGTGAGGTCGGAGTGGGCGGCCTCGACACCGACCAGGGCGTCAGCGAGAACCGCCTCGGGGGCGTTGATCAGCTTCTTCATGCGTTGGCCTTCTCTTCCGTGAGGGCGGTCTTCAGGCCGGTCTTGTCGGCCTGGGTCTTCGAAATGGCACCGAACAGCAGCGCGGCGACGATTCCGCCGAGCACCTCAGCGAGGATGTACACCCAGTACTGCTCCCAGGCGACGTCGCCGCCGAGAATCGACTGCACGATCATCGGGCCGGTGGTGCGCGCGGGGTTGATCGAGGCGCCGGTCGCCGGCGCGACGGGGATGATCGCCGCGAAGACGACGAGGCCGATCGCGAGGCCCGCCCAGCCGGGCGCCGCCTTGCGGTGGATGACGCCGAACACGGCGAAGACGAGCAGGAAGGTGCCGATGAACTCCGCGAACAGCGCCTGCGGAATCGATACGACCTCCGGGTCGAACGCGGCAACGCCGAGTCCGAGCTCACTCGCGCGCATACCGAGAACGCCGACGATGGCGAAGGCGCCGGCGGTCGCACCGAGCACCTGGGCGATGAGGTAGCCGGGCACCGACTTCCACGGGAACTTGCCGGTGACGGCGAGACCAAGGGTCACCGCCGGGTTGATGTGGTTGCCGGAGATGTAGCCGAACACGTACACCGTGACGACGACGATCGTGGCGAACGACAGCGAAATGAAGCCCAGATCGCCACCGGTGAACGGTCCGTCACCTCGCGCGATCGCGAGCGCCGGCACGGAGCCGACACCGACGAAGACGAGGAAGGCGGTGCCGAGGAACTCCGCGGCAAGCTTTTGCCACGTGCTGTTCTCATCCATATGTACTCCTTTGGACATGCGGTTTTCTCTCGATGCGGCGGATCCGCAAGCGTTTCATTTCGGAACGCTATTCGATAATGTCGAATATGCTCCGATAGCGAGGGTGTTGTCAAGCCCTAGGAGTGAACGGCAAGGGCGCCGACCGCGCCCATAATGGAGACCTCGTCGAAAGGGGTGGCGGTGATTCAGGCCATCGACCGCGCAGCGAAGGTGCTGAGCTCGCTGCAGGGCGCGCGGCACCTCGGCATCACCGAACTCGCCGCCGCACTCGAGCTCCCCCCGTCGACCGTGCACGGCATCGTGAAGTCGCTGCAGCAGCACGGACTGGTCGCGAAAGAGCGCGGCAGCAACCGGTACATGCTCGGCCCGGCGCTGCTCAAGCTGAGCAACGTCTACCTCGACACGCTCGACGTGCGCGCTCGCGCGATGCGCTGGACCCGCGAGCTCTCGCGGCGCACCGGTCTCGCCGTGCGACTCGGCGCGGAGCTGTTCGACGAGGTGATCGTCATCCATCACAACCGCCGCCCCGACGGAAGCCAGCAGATGCTCGAGACCGGGCTCACGATCCCCGCGCACGCCTCCTCGATGGGCAAGATCCTGCTCGCCTACGACGCCGACTACGCGGCCGAGGTGCTGAGCAAGCCGTTGCGCAGCCTCACCGGCGACACGGTGACCGATGCCGCCAAGCTCTCCCTCGGCCTCGCCCAGATCGCCAGTCGCGGGCTCGCCACCGAAGAGGACGAGGCCGTGCTCGGCGAGTCGAGCGTCGCCGCCCCGGTCTCGGACGCCTCCGGCAACGTGGTCGCGGCGGTGGCTGTGGTGGTGCCGACGAGCGAGTGGCCACCCGAGGATCCGGTGCTCAACGACCTGCGCGAGACCGCGCGCAACATCTCGCGCGAGCTGGGAGCGTCAACCTGGCCGCCGCGCGCACCCGACGGGCCCGTCATCGGGGACGAGGACGACGACCTCAGGCCGTGAGCGCCGTCACCCCGACGGCAGCGAGCGCCCCGAAAACGACGCCCCACATCACGATCGAGACGATCTGCCACACGATCACCTGGCGCTGCGAGGCGCCGAACCCGACCATCGCGGCCGACGTGATCTGGCTGGGCAGCACCGTCTGACCCAGCAGGCTGACCCCGGGCACGCCCCACCGATCGAAGCTTCGCTTCAGCCGCTCACGACGGGGCGAGAGCGGCTTCGCGTCAACGCCGGTCTTGGCTCGCGCCGACGCGGCGACCGCCACGAACACGATCATCGAGCCGACGTTGCCGACGATGGCGGCAAGAATCGCGACGACCGGCGGCACCCCCGCGAGGACGCCGATGACAGAGCCGAAGTACGACTCGACGAATGGGATCGCGCTTGCCGCCGCGATCGCCAGCCATTGCAGAACCGACGGCGCGCCGTCGACCCAGTCCTGGAGGCCCTCCAACAACGTCGTCCTCCCGTGCTCGTCGTCGAACGCTGCAGCGCGGCCTGCGCCGCGGCTGCGGACGTGCTCTAGAGTCCCGCGATGATCTCGCGCATGAGGGCAGCCGCCTCGCTCGGCGTCTTGCCGACCTTGACGCCGGCCGCCTCGAGGGCTTCCTTCTTCGCCTGAGCCGTTCCGGCGGAACCGGAGACGATCGCGCCCGCGTGACCCATGGTCTTGCCCTCGGGCGCCGTGAAGCCGGCGACGTAGCCGACGACCGGCTTCGTCACGTTCGCCTTGATGAAGTCGGCCGCGCGCTCCTCCGCGTCGCCGCCGATCTCACCGATCATGACGATCGCCTTGGTCTCGGGGTCGGCCTCGAAGGCCGCGAGCGCGTCGATGTGGGTGGTGCCGATGATCGGGTCGCCGCCGATGCCGATCGCGGTCGAGAAGCCGAGGTCACGCAGCTCGAACATCATCTGGTAGGTCAGGGTGCCCGACTTCGACACGAGGCCGATCGGGCCCTTGCCGGTGATGTTGTTCGGGGTGATGCCGACGAGCGACTCGCCGGGCGTGATGATGCCGGGGCAGTTCGGGCCGATGATGCGAGTCTTGTTGCCCTTCGCCTTGGCGTAGGCCCAGGCTTCCGCCGAGTCGAGCACGGGGACGCCCTCGGTGATGACGACGAGCAGCGGGATCTCGGCGTCGATCGCCTCGACCATCGCGTCCTTGGTGAAGGCCGGCGGCACGAACGCGATCGACACGTCGGCGCCGGTGGCCTCCATCGCCTCCTTGACGGTGCCGAAGACGGGCAGGCTCACGCCGCCGTCGTGCTCAACCGTGGTGCCGGCCTTGCGCGCGTTGACGCCGCCGACGATCTGGGTTCCGGCCTTGAGCATGAGGGCGGTGTGCTTGGTGCCTTCGCCGCCCGTGATGCCCTGCACGATGACCTTGGAGTCCTTGTTCAGGAAGATCGACATTCTGTTTCTCGATTCTGGAGTTCGATACGCCGCGAACGGCTACTCAATCAGCGGGATACCGGCGGGCTAGGCCGCGGCGAGTTCGGCGGCCTTGTCGGCGCCCTGGTCCATGTTCTCGGCGATCGTCACCAGCGGGTGGTTGGCCGCCGCGAGAATCGCCCGGCCCTCCTCCACCTGGTTGCCGTCGAGGCGCACCACGAGGGGCTTGGTCGCCGCGTCGCCGAGGATCTCGAGCGCCTTCACGATGCCGTCGGCCACCGCGACGCAGGAGGTGATGCCGCCGAAGACGTTGACGAAGACGCTCTTGACCTGCTCGTCGCCGAGGATCACGTCGAGCCCGGCCGCCATGATGGTCGCCGAGGCGCCGCCGCCGATGTCGAGGAAGTTGGCGGGCTTGACGCCGCCGTGGTTCTCGCCGGCGTAGGCGACGACGTCGAGAGTCGACATGACGAGCCCCGCACCGTTGCCGATGATGCCGACCTGGCCGTCGAGCTTCACGTAGTTGAGGTCGTGCTCCTTGGCCTTCGCCTCGAGCGGGTCGGTGGCGGCCGCATCCTCGAGCTCTTCGTGCTCGGGGTGACGGAACGCCGCGTTCTCGTCGAGCGAGACCTTGCCGTCGATGGCGAGGATCGCGCCGCCGCCGGTGAGGATCAGCGGGTTGACCTCGACGAGCGTCGCGTCTTCCTTCACGTACACGTCGTAGAGGGTGACGAAGACGGGAGCGACCTGGTCGACCAGCTCGGCGGGGAACTTCGCGGCGATCGCGATCTCCTTCGCCTTGGCCAGGTCGAGACCCTCGCCCGGGTCGACCTCGACGCGCGCGAGGGCGTCGGGGCGCTCTTCGGCGAGCTGCTCGATCTCCATGCCGCCCTCGTAGCTCGAGAGCGAGAGGTAGGAGCGGTTGGCCCGGTCGAGCAGGACGGAGAAGTAGTACTCCTCCTTGATGTCGGCGCCCGCCGCGACCATGACGCGCTTGACGACGTGGCCCTTGATGTCGAGGCCGAGGATCGCCTCCGCGGCGGCCTCCGCCTCATCGGGGGTCTTGGCGACCTTGACGCCGCCGGCCTTGCCGCGGCCTCCGACCTTCACCTGCGCCTTGACGACGGTCACGCCGCCGAGCTTCTCCGCGGCCGCGCGGGCCTCGGCGGGGGTGTCGGCGATGATCCCGGGGAGTACGGGAACCCCGTATTTCTCGAAGATGTCACGGGCCTGGTACTCAAAAAGATCCACGCTTTTGCTTCTTCCGTTGCAGTGGAGGGATGCGGTGCCGCGTTGCCGAGATAGTTCGATATCGAGACAGTTGGGCCAACAGGCACTCTACCTGCTCCGGCTGGAGCGTTTTCTCGACGGCGCCGATCCGGCCCGGGAAAGTTCAGTGTTTCTTGCCGCCCGGGTGCGACCATGAGGCATGCCGAGGCGCGATCGCGAGCTGGACCGCTACACGCGGGAGGGCGCGCTGCTGTTCGGCGGAGTGCTCGCGATCCTGCTTCAGCTGGGCGACCCGGTGGTCGCCCGCGGCGTCGCCGCGCACAGCTCGTTCGCGACGGATCCGCTCGGCCGGCTGCGGCGCACGCTCGAGTACGTGTATGCGATCCGACTCGGTCGCGACGAGCACGAGCGCCTCGCCCGCCAGCACGTCAACCGCGCCCACGCGGGCGTGCCGGGGGCACGGGAGGCGGCGCACCAGCTGTGGGTGGCGGCGACGCTGTACGCGATCGGCGTCGAGACCCACGAGCGCCTCGTCGGGGGCATCGGCGACGCCACCCGCGACGAGATCTACGCGGCGAGCGCGCGGCTCGGCACCGCCCTGCAGCTGCCCGAGGATGCCTGGCCGGCCACGCGCGACGCGTTCGAGGAGTACTGGGTCGAGCGCGTCGCCGGGCTGGAGTTCACGCCCGAGGCCCTGATCGTCGCCGAGCAGCTGATGCACCCGTCCGGCCCGTGGTGGCTGCGCCGCGCGATGCCGTTCGTGGTCGAGGTGACGGCGGCGCTGGCGCCCGCCGCGGTGCGCGCGCCGCTCGGCCTCACCGAGGATCCGGCGCGGCATGCTCGGGCGCTCCGGCGAGCGCGCACGCTCGTGCGAGTCACGCCGGGGCCGCTGCGGCGTCTGCCGTCACGCCTCCTGCTGCGCGGACTGGTCGCCAGGCGGCCTCACTCCGCGAGGATGCCGTAGAGCGACTTGCGCAGCGCCTCCATCTCGGCGATCGCGCGCGTGCGCTGCTCGGCGGTGGCCTCGTGCGGGAACTGCCAGAGCGCACGCATCAGCCGACCCGCCGCGTCGCGATATTCGCGCAGCTCGGCTCGGGCGTCGGCGCGATCGGCGCCGACATTCCACGCCGCCGCGATCTCGTCGACGTGCTCGTCCACGTAGACACGACCCTCGTCGGTGAGCGCGAATTCGCTCGCGCGACCGCCGCCGCCGGTCGAGGCGATGAGCTCCTCGTCGACGAGCTGCTGCAGGGTCGGGTAGACGGAGCCGGGACTCGGCCGCCACGCGCCCTCCGAGCGCTCCTGGATGCGCTTGATGAGCGAGTAGCCGGAGCCGGCCTCCTCGGCGAGCAGCCCGAGGATGGCGGCGCGCACGTCTCCGCGACGGGCGCGCCCGCCCGGGCCGCCACGGCGGCCGCGCGGGCCGAAGGGGAAGTCGAAGGCCTCGGGGCCGAAGCCCGGTCCGCCGCTGAAGCCGGAGTCGAATCCGGGTCGGCGTCCGCGGGATTCCCAGCGGGGGTGAGATGAGTGGTTCATGGTTTCTCCTGAAGGTCGTGGGATCGCGACGAACTATTCGCGATAGGTCAACGATATATCGCTAATGCATCGCCCACAAGCCCCCTAGGCTGTGCGCGTGAGATTCGCTGCGCTGCGCGCCCGCTGGTACAAGGGCTATCTCACCGGGGGAAGCCTGCTCATGGCGGGCGACAACGCCGAGCACGCCCTCACCTACTGGGTCATGTGGCAGCTGTTCGAGTCCCCTCTGCTCGCCGGCTTCGCGGTGGTCAGCCACTGGGTGCCGCACCTGTTCTTCTCGATCCCGTTCGGCGCGCTCGCCGACCGCTTCGACAACCGGCGCATCATCCAGATCTCCTGCGGCATGTTCATGCTCGCTTCGCTGATCTGGGGCGTGCTCATCCTGAACGACGCGCTCGAGGTGTGGCACTGCATCCTGCTGCTCCTGCTGCACGGCTTCGCCAGCGCCCTGTGGCGCCCCGCCGACCAGGTGATGATCTACGACATCGTCGGGCCGCGGGACCTGCCCAGCGCCGTGCGACTGATGGCGACGGGGCTCAGCCTCGGCCAGCTCGTCGGCCCCGCCTTCGGAGCGGCGATGCTCTTCACCGTCGGGCCCGGCATCGGGATGCTGCTGAACATGGCGATGTACCTGCCGTTCGTCGTCTACCTCGCCCGCACCCCGCTCGACGGGCACCAGCACCGCACCACCCCGCGCCCGCGCGTGCACGTGCGCGACGTGTTCACGGTGGTCAGGAAGCTCCCGCGCTACCCGTCGATCCTGATCGTCATGATCGTGCAGGGCGCGACCGGACTGTTCATCGGGGCTGCCCTGCTGCCGCTGTTCCCCGAGTTCGGCAACCTGCTCGGACTCGACGACTCGGGCCTCGGCTACGGGCTGCTGATCGTGTCGATGGCCGCGGGTGCGGTGATCGGGGGGATCAGCCTCGAAGCCATCGGGCGCATCCGCACCGGTGTCGGCCTCGCCGTCGGCGCGGCGATCGTCTATGCCGCCTGCCTGCTGATCTTCGCCGTCTCGCGCGAGTACCTGATCTCGCTGCCCATGCTGCTGCTGGCCGGATTCGCGCTCATCTGGTCGGAGTCCTCCGGCCAGACGGTCGTGCAGCTGGACGCGCCCGCCGACGAGCGCGGGCGCTTCGTGGGGGCCTCGAGCGTCACCGGATTCGGCTTCCGGGCCGGCAGCGGCGTGCTGGTCGGCATCCTCGGCGGCATCGTCGGGGTGAGCGGAGCGCTCGCCATCGATGCTGGGGCGCTGCTGCTGATCGCGGGCGCGCTCGGCATCGTCGTGCTGGCCCGCGGCATCCGCTCGCGCGCCGACGCGCCGCACGTGCCGGTGCACGCCGAGCCCGAGGACTGACCCGCCGCGCGGGCCGCGGCAGCGCCGGACGGCCCGGCTAGAGCTTCTCGATCGGCGCGATCTTGATCAGCAGGCGCTTGCGGCCAGCCGACTCGAACTGCACCTCGGCCACCGACTTCGGGCCGGTGCCCGAGACGTCGGTGACGCGACCCTCGCCGAAGTCGGCGTGACGGATGCGGTCGCCGACCGCGAGCGCCAGGTCGCCGTTGTCGCGCACCTTGTTGGTGACCGGGCTGGTCCACTCGGTCTTGGCCCGCGCCGGCGGCAGCGAGGTCGAGTAGGAGAAGCGGTCCTCGCGCGGGCTGCGCGCGTTCAGCGCGCGCGGACGCAGGCCGCCGCGGGAGGTGGCGTCGCCCGGGCTCTGCCGCCACTCGATGAGGCCCGCGGGGATCTCCTGCAGGTAGCGCGAGGGCATCGCGACGGTCGTCTCGCCGAAGGTCGAACGGCTCATCGCGAGCGACAGGTGGAGCTTCTTGCGCGCGCGCGTGATGCCGACGTAGAACAGGCGCCGCTCCTCGGAGAGACCGCCCGGCTCCCCCGCGGACATCTGGTGCGGCAGCAGCCCCTCCTCGACCCCGGTCAGGAACACCGCCTCGAACTCGAGGCCCTTCGCGGTGTGCAGGGTCATCAGCGAGACGGTGCCCGAGCTGTCGTCAAGGTCATCGGCGGCGGCGACGAGCGCGACCTCGGTGAGGAAGTCGATCAGGCCGCCCTCGGCGTTGTTGCGCCCGAACTCCTTCGTCACGGCGACGAGCTCTTCCACGTTCTCGATGCGCGCCTCGTCCTGCGGGTCGCGGGTGGCGCGCAGCGCCTCCACGTAGCCGGTCTTGTCGAGCAGGAACGTCAGAACGTCGGCGGGAGCGCCGCCCGGCCGGCCGCCGCCGGGAGTCGTCGCGATGCGCGTCGCCTCGTCGAGCGTCGCCGCAAGCGTGAGGATCGCCGCCGTCACCTTCGGCCCGAGGCCCAGCTGGTCGGCATCCCGCAGCGCCTCGCGCAGGGGCACCTCCAGGCGGTCGGCGTGCGCCTGCAGCGCCGCCTCGGTCGCCGGGCCGATGCCGCGCTTCGGGGTGTTCATGATGCGGCGAAGCGCCAGGTCGTCCGCGGGGTTCGCAACCTGGATCAGGTACGCCATCGCGTCCTTGATCTCGGCGCGCTCGTAGAACTTGGTGCCGCCGAGCACCCGGTAGGGCAGGCCCGAGCGGATGAAGATCTCTTCCAGCGCTCGCGTCTGCGAGTTGGTGCGGTAGAACACGGCGATGTCGCTGTAGCGCATGCCCGCCGAGTGCAGGGTCGCGATCTCGTCGGCGACGAACTGCGCCTCGTCGTGTCCGGAGTACCCGGTGTAGCCGACGATCGGATCGCCCGCCCCGACGTCGGTGAACAGATTCTTCGCCTTGCGGTCGAAGTTGTTCGAGATGACGGCGTTCGCCGCGTCGAGGATGTTCTGCGTGGAGCGGTAGTTCTGCTCGAGCAGGATCACCTTCGAGTCGGGGAAGTCGCGCTCGAACTCGACGATGTTGCGGATGTCGGCCCCGCGGAACGCGTAGATCGACTGGTCGGAGTCGCCGACCACGGTGAGCGAGGCGGCGGGGATGCCGCCGTCCGGCGCGAGCCGCATGCGGGTGTCGGCAGGAACGTGCTCGGGCTTGACGGCCCGCACCAGCTCGCGGATGAGCGAGTACTGCGCGTGGTTGGTGTCCTGGTACTCGTCGACCAGCACGTGCCGGAACCGGCGCTGGTAGAGCGCCGCCACCTCGGGGAAGGCCCGGAACAGGTGCACCGTCTCGCCGATCAGGTCGTCGAAGTCCATCGCGTTGGCGCGGCGCAGGCCCGCCGTGTAGCGGCGGAAGATCTCGAGGAACATGACCTCTTTGGGGTCATCGGCGTTGACGTTGCGCGAATACGTCTCGACGTCGGAGAGCTCGTTCTTGAGCTTGGAGATCTTCGCGCTCACGTTGCCGGGCGTGAACCCGAAGGTGTCGGCATCCATCTCCTTGATGATCCGCTTGATGAGCGCGCGGCTGTCGGCGGAGTCGTAGATCGTGAAGCCCTGCGTCATGCCCATCACCTCGGCCTGACGACGCAGGATGCGCACGCACGCGGAGTGGAACGTCGAGATCCACATGCCCTCGGCGGCACCGCCGACGAGCTGGTTGACGCGCTCGCGCATCTCGGCCGCCGCCTTGTTGGTGAAGGTGATGGCGAGGATCTGGCTCGGCCACGCCTCCCGGCTCTGCAGCAGCCCGGCGATGCGGCGGGTGAGCACGCTCGTCTTGCCCGATCCGGCGCCCGCGACGATCAGCAGGGACGGCCCGCGGTGCAGCACCGCCTCGCGCTGGCGCGGGTTGAGCCCCTCGAGCAGCGCCTCGTCGACCGCGATCGGGCCGCCGGCGCTCTCGGCAGGGGGCATCCAGGCCTCCGGGTCGGAACCGAAGGGGACGGAGTCGGTGGGGACGAAGCTCATGACCGGTCGAGTCTACGGCGGGCCGGCGACGAGGACAGCGGTCGGGCCCGCCCAGGAGGGAGCGGGACCGACCGCCGGGTCGTGTGCGGCTACGCCGCGGGCTTGAGCGTGATCGGGCTGCGGCCGACCGCGAGCCAGATGCCCGCCACGACGAGCCAGACGCCGCCGACGAGGCCGCTGAGACCGGGCACGCCGGAGACGACGAACGCGCCGCCGACCAGGATCGCGAGGATGCCCGAGAACGCGCCGAGTCCGCGCGAGACGCTCCGCTCGACGAACGCCATCCAGGCGACCGCGGCCGCTGCGATCACGACGCCGAGCCACGGGAGGTACGGGCCGAAGTCGGTCAGCATGTAGTAGACGAAGAGGCCCTCCTCGCCGTACAGGCCCGCCTCGGGGCCGTCGAAGCCGTAGTTGGCGAGGGCCCCCTTCCAGCCGTAGGCGAGCGTGAGCCCGGCCGCGGAGGCGAGCAGCCCGCCGCTGACGACGCGGGCGGCGATCGAGTTCGCGTGCACGTTCTCCACCCGCGCGCGCCACGCGCCGTGAAGCACGAGCAGCGCCGCGATCGCGACGAAACCGAGCACGAAGCCGAGATAGTTGTTCGTGCGGGTGATGTCATCCATGTCGCCCGGCGTCACCTCGTAGCGGATGCCGTCCGCGACCGCCTGCATCTCGGTGATCGGGCGCACATCGAGCAGCACGGTGGCGGTGAAGCCGAGCGCGCCCGCGAGCACGGCCCACAGCGGCCACAGCCGAGTGCGGTCGGGAGTCGGCGGGGCGAGTTCGGCGGGTGCGGGGTCGGGAGAAGTCGTCTCGGTGCTCATGGCAGTCCTTTCGCGAGGGGCGCGCACGCGTGCGCGGGCCGCGACAGCACGCGGGCCGAAGAGGACGCTACGAACTTCCGGGGCCGCGAACGGCGGTTCCCGCGGGCCGATTACGCCGCGTTTACGCCCGGGGGTGCAGAGCGCGCGGCAGGTCGGGGTGATCCGCGAACACCCCGTCGAGTCCGGTGCCGACGAGAAGCTCGAACTCGCGCTGCCAGTCGCCCCAGGCGGCGGGCGACGACCCGCGGCGATGCGGCGGCTCGAGGAAGCGGTTCTCGGGGCGCAGCGTCCAGGTGTAGACCTCGAGCCCCGCGTCGTGGGCGCGGGTCACGAGGTCGGTCGCACGCATCCGGTCGCCGTCCGTCTTCATCAGCAGCGCCTTGTTCACGCTGATCCCGTCGACCACGGCAGCGAGGCGCGCGAGACCGGCGGTGGTCAGCTGCGTCGAGTAGGCCGGTGCCTGGCGGCCGAACCTCGCGCGCAGGTCGGGCGCGGCCCCTGACTTCTCGATCAGGTAGACGAATCGCGCCCGCAGCCCGAGGTCGCGCAGCTCGGTGAGCGCGGACTGCTCGAAGCACTCCACCGTGAGCTCTGGCCGTCCGCTCCAGGCGGCCAGCTCACGCGCCACCGCCTTCTCGAGCGGGAGCCCGATTGAGGCGAAATAGCTCGGATGCTTGACCTCGGCCACCAGCCCGATCACGCGTCCGGTGCGCGCCCGCGCCTGCTCCAGCAGGTCGAGCAGGTCGACCAGTCGAAGGATCGGCTCGTGCCCGTCGAAGGTGGTCGAGCTCTGCCGGAGCTTCGGCAGCCGTTCACGCGTGCGCAGCGTCGCCAGCTCGGCCCAGTCGAAGTCCTCGGTGAACCAGCCGGTGAGCTTCTGCCCGTCGACGAACTTGGTGGCGCGTCGGTCGGCGAACTCGGCTCGCTCGGCCACGTCGGTGGTGCCCGAGATCTCGTTCTCGTGACGGATCACGAGCACGCCGTCGCGGGAGCTCACGATGTCGGGCTCGACCGCGTCCGCGCCGAGCGCGATCGCCAGCTCGTAGGCCGCGCGGGAGTGCTCGGGGCGATAGCCGCTCGCACCGCGGTGCCCGATCACGAGGGGCTCGGTAGAGGTCACGGTGCCACGATAGTGTGGCCGCATCATGGCTCCCCGCGACCGCGCCACCTCATCGTCGCGCCGGTCGCCGTGGCGGGAGCCCGTCTCGCTCATTCCGCTGCGCTGGGGCTGGTATCGCGAGCGCCTCGCACTGGGAACCGCCCTGATCTTCTCGGGCGGCGTCGCCATCGCCGGATCGAACACCTGGTCTCTCTGGCTCCTCGGCCTCGGCACCACCGCCTACGTGGTCGGATGGAGCATTCTGCCGTCCGCGGGCTGGCGGCGCGTCGTCGTCCTGTTTCCGGCGACGCTTGCCGCCTGGCTGCTGCTCACCGGGCCGCGCTTCATCGGCGTACTCGTCGTGCCGTACCTGGCGTGGCTGCTGGTGCGCCACCGACCGCTGCGCAGCTACGCGACGGTGCTGTTCGTGATCGCCGCCTCCGTGACGATCGTGCGCATCGTCACCAGCGGCTCGGTGTTCACCGAGTACGAGTACATGACGGTCGCCCTCGGCTCCGGCCTCGCGGTCATGGTGCTCTCGTCGTGGGCGGCCCGCGCGCTGCACGCGGCGGGCGCCGCCAGACCGGTGCCGACGCGAGTGCGCGCCGAGCGCGGAGACGCTCCGCCTGCGGCAAAAAGTCAGCATCGCGAGCGCGAGACTTCCTAGACTAGGAGCGGCGACGCAGCCGCGTCGCTTCGCCCCCGAATTATCGAGGACACACAGACACCATGGCCGAGTTCGCCTATCGCAACATGCCCACCAATCCGCAGGCTGCTGCCGCGTCGGCCGCCGTCATTCCGACCGCGGCCCAGCTGAACCAGCAGTTCACCCAGCCGACCGCCACGCCGGACCAGATGGAGCGGATGAGCTACGAGGACACGATCGCCAAGGTCGTGGGCGCTTTCGCTGTGCTCCTCGTCGGCGCGGCCGTCGGCTGGTTCGTGCCCGCGCTGTGGATTCCCGCCGCCGTCGTCGGCCTCGTGCTCGGCCTCGTCAACGCCTTCAAGAAGCAGCCCTCCCCCGCGCTGATCCTCATCTACTCGGGTGTTCAGGGCGTCTTCGTCGGAGGCATCTCGGCCTTCTACGCGAGCCTGTGGGACGGCATCGTACCGAGCGCCGTGCTCGGCACCCTCGGCGTCGTCGCCGTCACCCTGGCCCTATTCGCCAGCGGCAAGGTGCGCGCCTCGAAGCGTGCGACGAAGATCTTCCTCGTCGCGATGGTCGGCTACCTCGCCTTCTCGCTCGTCAACATCGGCCTCATGGTGTTCGGCGTCACCGACTCGCTGTTCGGCGCGCGCGACTTCGTGATCCCGATTCCGATCATCGGCGACGTGCCGCTCGGCGTGATCCTCGGCATCTTCGTCGTCCTGCTGGCCGCGTACTCGCTCGTCCTCGACTTCGACTTCATCAAGCGCGGCATCGAGTCGGGCGCCCCGCGCGTCTACGGCTGGACCGGCGCCTTCGGCATCATCGCCACGGTCGTCTGGCTCTACCTCGAGATGCTGCGACTGCTCAGCTACTTCATGCCGCGCAACTGACGCGACAACGCGAAAGCGGCCCAAGCCTGGGAAGGCTCGGGCCGCTTTTCTTTCGCGGCTCAGCGGAACAGCTTCGGGTCACCCGGTGCGCCGAGCCCCGAGACGGGGCTCGGGGAGCAGCCCGCGAAGGCCAGAAATGGCCTTCGCCCACGGGCTACTCCCACTCGATGGTTCCCGGCGGCTTCGACGTGACGTCGAGCACGACCCGGTTGACCCCGTCGACCTCGTTGGTGATGCGGTTCGAGACGCGCGCCAGCACGTCGTAGGGCAGACGCGTCCAGTCGGCGGTCATCGCGTCCTCCGAGCTGACCGGGCGCAGCACGATCGGGTGACCGTAGGTGCGACCGTCGCCCTGCACGCCGACGCTGCGCACATCGGCGAGCAGCACGACCGGGCACTGCCAGATCTCGGCGTCGAGGCCGGCCGCGGTGAGCTCCTGGCGCACGATCGCGTCCGCCGCGCGCAGCAGTTCGAGCCGTTCGAAAGTGACCTCGCCGACGATGCGGATGCCGAGCCCGGGCCCGGGGAACGGGTGGCGCCCGACGATCGCCTCGGGCAGCCCCAGCTCGCGGCCGATCGCGCGCACCTCGTCCTTGAACAGGGTGCGCAGCGGCTCGACGAGCTCGAACTGCAGGTCCTCGGGAAGCCCGCCCACGTTGTGGTGGCTCTTGATGTTGGCCGTGCCGGTGCCGCCGCCCGACTCGACGACGTCGGGGTAGAGCGTGCCCTGCACGAGGAACTTGATCGGGTCGCCCTCGGCGGCGAACTCGGCGACGAGCTCCGCCTGCGCCGCCTCGAAGGTGCGGATGAACTCGCGCCCGATGATCTTGCGCTTCGTCTCGGGGTCGCTGACGCCGGCGAGCGCGGTCAGGAACTGATCCGCCGCATCCACCGTCACCAGGCGGATGCCGGTCGCCTCGACGTAGTCCTGCTCCACCTGCTCGCGCTCACCCTGGCGCAGCAGGCCGTGGTCGACGAAGACGCAGACCAGCTGGTCGCCGACCGCCTCGTGCACGAGCGCCGCGGCCACGGCCGAGTCGACGCCGCCGGAGAGCCCGCAGATCACCCGACCCGAGCCGACCTGGGCCTGGATGCGCGCCACCTGCTCGGCGATCACGTTGTCGGCGTTCCACTCGGGCGCGATCCCGGCGGCACGGTGCAGGAAGTTCTCCAGCACCTGCTGGCCGAACGCCGAGTGCTTCACCTCAGGGTGCCACTGGACGCCGTAGAGCTTGCGCTCGTCGCTGCCGAAGGCCGCCACCGGGGTCGAGTCGCTGGAGGCCAGCACCTCGAAGCCCTCCGGCGCCTTCACGACCGAGTCGCCGTGGCTCATCCACGCGCTCTGAGTGGGCGGCTGCTCGTTCAGGAACACGCCGCCGTCGCCGGCGAGGCGCACCTCGGTGGAGCCGTACTCGCGCGCGCCGGTCTTGGCGACCTCGCCGCCGAGCTGCTGGGCCATCACCTGGAAGCCGTAGCAGATGCCCATCGTCGGAATGCCGAGCTCGAGGATCTCCGGGTCGAGGCTCGGCGAACCGGGCTCGTAGACGCTCGAGGGGCCACCCGACAGCACGATGCCGACCGGGTTCTTCTCGCGGATCTCGGCCGCCGTGATCGTGTGCGGAACGATCTCGCTGTAGACGCTCGCCTCGCGCACGCGGCGCGCGATCAGCTGCGCGTACTGGGCACCGAAGTCGACGACGAGAACCGGGCGGGATTCGGCGTGCTCGGCGGCAGCGGCATCCGGGTTGTGCGTCACGCGGTCACCTCGACCGGGCTCGCGGCGTCCTCGACCTTGGCGATTTCAGCTTTCACGAACTTCGGCACCTCGTATTCGAACCAGAACGACAGGAAGGGGATGATTCCGCCGAGCGCGATCCACAGGAACCGGAAGAAGCTGAACCGCAGCATCCGCCAGAGCATGAAGTCGAGCGCGAGGTAGAGCACGTAGAGCCAGCCGTGCACCGACAGCAGCACGACCGACAGGTTGATCGCGGTGAGCTGGCCCACCTGGGTGAGCGCCAGGAAGCCGAACGGGCCGCCCAGTTCGATGTCGAGGTGGAATCCGTAGCGGAACACCATCATCAGGACGAGTCCGAGCAGGAAGAACCCGGTGATCATGGCCGAGACGCGGTACACCGCGAGGACGGTACGGATGCGGGGAACGTCAGAGAGACTCGGTCCGGCAGGCATGGCTCTAGTCTACGGTCGCCGCCTCTACCTCTTTCTCGACCTCGTCCATGACGAGTCGGTACCAGAGGTAGAAGGCGAAGCCGGCGAAGATCAGCCACTCGAGCGCGTAGAACAGGTTCAGCAGGTTCACGGAGGCCTCGGGAAGCGGCGCGGGCGCGTCGATCAGCGTGAGGCCGGCGGGCGCGGTGTCGGAGATGAGATAACCGCCGTAGACGGTTCCGCGGTAGTCCGACCAGACGTTGACGAAGTCGGCGATCGAGACCGCCGAGCGCTCTCCCGTCTCCAGATCCTCGGTCCGCGGCGCCTCGCTCGGCAGGTAGCGCCCCTGCAGCTCGACGATCGCGTCGTCGTCGGGAGCGGCGGCACGCGCCTCCGCCTCGGTCGCCGACCAGCCGAGCGCAACCGCGAGCGAGACCGGCTCGGCGGCGTCCGGTGCCTCCACCAGCAGCCGGGCGACCGTCCAGTATCCGGTGTCGCCGTCGTGCAGGCGCGACGCGAGCACCAGGGTGTCCTCCGGCACGAACCGGCCGCTGACGGAGACGACCCTGCCGAGCTGCTCTCCGGTGACCGACACCGCCGGCGTCGCGAGCTCGGTCAGCGGGACCACCGTCTCGGTGTCGACCTCGTTGACGACGCTCGCCGCGAGGCTGCGCTCCAGCTGCCACCGGCCGAGGCCCGCGAACGCGGCCGCGACCGCGAGCACGAGCACGAGTGCCGCGATCCACTTCGCCTGCCGGGCGAGGCGCCAGAAGCGCGTCGAGGTGCTGTCGTTCAATATTCCGGATCCCTCTCCCGCGTCGGCACGATGCCGTCGCTCTTCTCCGCGGCCCGGGCGGCGCGTGCCGCCGCCTCCTCGACCTCGTCATGCTCGTCGCTGCGCACCCGCGCGGCACGATCGCTCGCCGGGCTCTCCGCCACGCGGCGCTCATCGGCGGCGGCCTCCGACGTCTGCTCCGCCTCGGCGGGCTCTGCGGACTCCGCCGCCATGATCTCCTCGGCGAACGCGATGAGCGGGTCAACCGGCGCCGCGACGCCCACGCGCGCGACACGGCGCCGTCGCAGCACCGCGCCGAACTTCTCGGAGTTCACCGCCAGCACGGGGCCGATCACGGCCATCGAGAGCACATAGAGCCCCGCGAACGGCGTCAGGCGCTCGTCGAGTCCCGCCGCCGCGGCGAGCGTCGCCAGGATCAGCGCGAACTCGCCGCGAGTCTGCAGCATCGCGCTGACGTTGAGCCCCTGGGCGGCCGTGAGCCCGTTGAGGCGCGCGATCAGCTGACCCCCGGCGGTGTTGATCACGAGCGTCACGACGATCGCCGCCACCACCGGCCAGACGACCTCGCCGAAGGTCGAGGGGTCCAGCGCGAGGCCGAAGGCGAGGAAGAAGAAGGCGGCGAACACGTCGCGCAGCGGCCGCGTGAACTGCTCGATGCGCGCCCGCAGATGCGTCGAGCCGAGCACCAGCCCGATCAGGAACGCGCCGATCGCATCCGACACCCCGAGCAGCTCGCCGATGCCGCCGAACGCGACGGCGAGGCCGAAGAACAGGATCGTGAACAGCTCGTCATCGCGCGTCTGCACGAGCCGCGCCACCAGGCGGCCGCCGAACCGGGCGAGCGAGAACATCGCCACCAGGAACGCGAACGAGATCGCCAGCTCCACGACGATCGGCCAGAGCTCCGTCTCGCCGCCGATCACGACGCCGACGATCGCCAGATAGATCGCGATGAACACGTCTTCCACCACGGCGATGCCGAGGATCACCGGCGTCTCGCGGTTCGCCAGCCGGTGCAGCTCGATCAGCAGCTTGGTGATGATCGCGCTCGACGAGACGCCCGTCATCCCCGCCACGATGAGCGCCTCACGGGACCCCCAGCCGAGGAACAGACCGAAGGCGAAGCCGACGCCGAAGTTGATCGCGATGCGCGTGCCGCCCGAGATCAGCAGCGCCTTCGCATTGCCGAAGAACTCGTCGAGATCGAACTCGAGGCCGAGGCTGAACAGCAGGAAGATCAGCCCGAAGATGGCGACCAGTTCGACGTCATCGGCGCTGAAATCCAGCGGGAAGAGCGCGAAGTTGGGGCTCGCCAGCAGACCCACCAGCATGTAGATCGGGATCGCCGGAAGTCCGATGAACTTGCCGAGCCGTCCCAGCACATAGGCGATGAGGAACAGGACGCCGAGGACGAGGAGTTCTTCGCCGTGCATGCGCTACTCCCCGGGCGGGGAGTCCTGCACCGGGATCGCCGTCGTCGGCGTCTTCGCCTTGACCTCGCCCGTGCGGTAGAACTGGAACGCCTTCGCCACCTTCTCGGGGCTTCCCGCCACCACGAGGGTATCGCCGGGGAACACCTTGAAGTCCTCCGCCGGCGCCGGGTTCGCCGCATCCGAGCGCACGATCGCGACCACCGTCACTCCGGGCAGTCCGCGGCTCGCCATGTTGCCCAGGGGCTGACCCGCGATGTGGTCCTCGTAGTCGACATGGAACCAGTCGATCGACAGCCCCGGGATCTCGTCGATGCCCGAGATCGCCTCGGTGATGCGCGTGCCGCCGAGGAGCTCCGCGAGGGTGTGCGCCTCATCCTCGTCCAGCCGCAGCGAGACCTTGTTGCCGTCGTCCACCTCGTCCGCGTCCGCGAAGGCGATCAGGTCGCTGTGACCCGAGCGGTGCGTGATGACGCCGACCTTTCCGCCGTCACCGGAGATGAAGGTGTGAAGCACGCCGACACCGGGCAGTTTGACTCGACGAACGTCGACCATTCACGGCTCCTCTCGGCGCGAGTGAGGTCAGTCTAGTTGGGGCTGAATTCCGGCGCCTGACGACGGATGCGGTCGGCCGACTCGTCGTCCGGCTGACGCTGGCTCTCCAGCTCCGCCTCGACGCGCGCGCGGTACAGCGCGACCTCGCGCTCGATGCGCGTCGCGTCCCAGCCGAGCTCCTCACCCATCAGCCGCGCGGCGACCGGCGCCGCCGCGATTCCGCGATCCCACGACTCGATCGAGATGCGCGTGCGGCGCGCGAGCACGTCGTCCAGGTGCAGTGCGCCCTCGTGGCTGGCCGCGTAAACCACCTCGGCGCCGATGTAGTCGTCGGCGCCCGGCAGCGGATCGAGCAGCTCCGGCCGCGCGCGGATCAGGTCGAGCAGCTCGTCGGTCAGCACCCCGTAGCGTTCGAGCAGATGCTCGACCCGGAACTTGTGGATGCCGAAGGCGCGCGCGATCTTGCCCCGCTTGTTCCAGGCCGCCTGGTAGCCCTCGGCCCCCAGTAGTCCGATGTTCTCGGTCACCGACTCGGCAGTGCGGCCGTCGAGGGCCGCGACGGCCTCGTCGATCGCGTCCTTCGCCATCACGCGATAGGTCGTCCACTTGCCGCCCGCGACCACGACCAGCCCCGGCACGGCGTGCGCCACGACGTGCTCGCGGCTCAGCTTGCTCGTCTCGTCACTCTCGCCGGCGAGCAGCGGACGCAGTCCGGCGAACACGCCCTCGACGTCGTCGCGCGTGAGCGGCACCGACAGCACCTCGTTCACGTGGTCGAGGATGTAGTCGATGTCGGCGGCGGTCGCCGCGGGATGCGCCTTGTCGAGCGTCCACTGGGTGTCGGTGGTGCCGATCAGCCAGTGCCGGCCCCACGGGATCACGAACAGCACGCTCTTCTCGGTGCGTAGCAGCAGCCCCAGCTTCGAGTGGAAGCGGTCTCGCGGCACCACCAGGTGCACGCCCTTTGACGCGCGCACCTTGAACTGCCCGCGCTCCCCGACCATCGCCTGGGTCTCGTCGGTCCAGACCCCGGTCGCGTTCACGACCTGCTTGGCCATGATCTCGAAGTCCTCGCCGGTCTCCACGTCGTGCGCCTTCACGCCGACCACGCGCTGCCCGACCTTCACGAAGCCGACCACCTTCACCCGGTTGGCGACGTGCGCGCCGTAGAAGCTCGCCGTGCGCGCGAGCGTCGCCACGTAGCGCGCGTCGTCGACCTGCGCGTCGTAGTAGCTCAGCCCGCCGACGAACGCGTCATGGCGCAGGCTCGGCGCCGCCCGCAGCACCTGCCGTCGGCTGAGGTGGCGGTGGTGCGGCACCCCCGGCGGGCGGAGGCCGGTGTAGCTGAAGATGTCGTAGAGCAGCATCCCCGCCCCGACGTAGGCGCGCTCCAGCAGCGGCTGGGTCAGCGGGTAGAGGAACCGCACCGGCTTGACCAGGTGCGGAGCGATCCGCTGCAGCAGGAGTCCGCGCTCGATGAGGGCCTCCCGCACGAGCGGGAAGTCGAGCTGCTCCAGGTAGCGGATGCCGCCGTGCACCAGCTTCGAGCTGCGGCTCGAGGTGCCCGAGGCCCAGTCGCGCGCCTCCAGCATGCCGGTGCGAAGGCCGCGCGTCACCGCGTCGAGCGCCGCCCCGGCGCCGACGATGCCGCCGCCGATCACGAGCACATCGAGCTCTTTGGCACGCATGTTCGCGAGGGCGGCCGCCCGCTCCTCCGGTCCCAGCTTGTTCGACCGGGTGACAGAAGCAGGGCTCATGCGAACGCTCCTCGCGGTTCGGCTCCGACGGTTCAGCTCTGGCGGTACGGTGCGATGACGACCTCGACGCGCTGGAACTCCTTGAGATCCGAGTAGCCGGTCGTGGCCATCGCGCGGCGCAGCGCTCCGATCAGGTTGACGCGGCCATCGGCGGTGTCCGACGGCCCGAACAGCATCTGCTCAAGCGGGGCGACCGTGCCGACCTCGACGCGGTGGCCGCGGGGCAGCTCGGCGTGATGCGCCTCGGCTCCCCAGTGCCAGCCGCCGCCCGGCGCCTCCTCGGCGCGGGCGAGAGCAGAGCCGAGCATGACGGCGTCGGCTCCCACCGAAACCGCCTTGACGATGTCACCGCTCGAGCCGAGGCCGCCGTCGGCGATGACGTGCACGTAGCGGCCGCCCGACTCGTCGAGGTAGTCGCGGCGAGCGCCCGCCACATCGGCGACCGCGGTCGCCATCGGGGCGTGGATGCCGAGGCTCGAACGGGTGGTCGAGGCGGCGCCGCCGCCGAAGCCGACCAGCACGCCCGCGGCCCCGGTGCGCATCAGGTGGAGCGCGGCCGTGTAGGTCGCGGCGCCTCCGACGATCACGGGAACGTCGAGCTCGTAGATGAACTCCTTCAGGTTGAGCGGCTCGACCGTCTTGGAGACGTGCTCGGCGCTCACCGTGGTGCCGCGGATAACGAAGAGGTCGACTCCCGCATCCACGACGGTCTTGTAGTGCTCCTGGGTGCGCTGCGGGCTGAGCGCGCCGGCGACCGGCACGCCCGCGGTGCGGATCTCGGCCAGGCGGGCCTTGATGAGCTCGGGCTTGATCGGCTCGGCGTAGAGGCGCTGCATGGCGGCGGTCGCCTCGTGCGGCGCGAGCTTGCGGATCTGCGCGAGCACCGGCTCGGGGTCGTCGTAGCGCGTCCACAGGCCCTCGAGGTCGAGCACGCCGAGGCCGCCCAGCTTCCCGATGGCGATCGCGGTCGCGGGGCTCACCACGGAGTCCATCGGCGCCGCGAGGACGGGGATGGTGAACGTGAAGGCGTCGATCGTCCAGCTGACGCTGACGTCCTTCGGGTCACGCGTGCGGCGGCTGGGCACAATCGCGATGTCGTCAAAGGCATACGCGCGGCGGGCTCGCTTGGCCCGTCCAATCTCGATGTCGCTCACCCCCCAACCCTACCCACCCCCGTCTCGTGTGGCGGGGATGCATCCCGGGCGTGGGAGCGTGCCGCGTGCGGCACGCGGTTGGGGCGCGAGTCACGCGGTTGGGGGCTGAGGCCGGCGCGTCGGGGCACGCCGCCCGCGTCAAGCGCCCGAACGAGCCGCTCCCGGCTCATCACATCCGCCCAGACCAGCCGCACCATCGCCTCCGCCTGCCGCCGCAGCCGGTCCTCGCGCAGCTTCTCCCGCCACAGCACCGCCTGCGGATCCTCGCCGCCGTTGCCCTCGCGCTGGTACTTCTGCCTGCCGTCAAACTCGCCCACGATGCGCCTGTTCGCCCAGGCGAAGTCGGCGCGCATCACCCCCTCGGCGTCGACGAACTCGACCTGCAGCTCGGGCGTCTCGAACCCGGCCAGGAAGATCGCGGCCCGCGCCGCCGACTCCCCGGGGCTCTCCGAGGCCCCGTCGGCGAACTCGATCGCCCGCGCGGCGGCGCGCGTCGCCAGTCTCGGCCCGGCGCCGTCGAACTCACGCCACAGCTCGGCGCGGGGCGCGCCGGAGCGGAGCACCGCATCCGCCGCCATCACGCCGGCCACGAAATCGCCTCGCGCGGCGAGCTGAAGCGCGGTGCGGGCGCAGGTCGTCGCGCGGACACCGCCGACATCGACGATCTCCGCGGTCTCGAAGCCGGCGGTCACCCGTCGCACGCCGGGGTCGCTGCGGCCTCCGCCTCGGTACGGGCCGAGCAGCGTCACCGTCGGCGGCCAGCTGCCGAGGATGGGGAGATCCCAGACGGCTGCCGCCGAGAGCCCGGCGGCAGAGAACTCGGGGCCGACTTGCGAGAGGGCCGCGCGGACGCGGGCGACGTGCTGCTCGCGCGGCGATAGCGAGCACCAGAGCGCGCTGTCGCAGTAGATGCCGAGCCGCACACGCGTGAGCGCACCCGCCGCGCAGGCGATGCGCAGAGCGCGCGGGTCGCCGCCCCGTTCGCGGTAGCGCGCGACCGAGAGCAGCCCGTGCTCGTCGGCGGCGAGCGCCAACTCGAGGGAGAGGTCGGGTGGGATTCGCACCCCACTACGCTGGCGCCGACACCCGCGCCGCGGCGACGACTGCGACACCTCTGGGGAGGAGCGTGCCACCGCTCACCCTGCGAACGAGTTGCTCGCACCCCGACCGCGTGCCGCGCGCGGCACTCGCTGGCGTCAGGGATGCATCCCCGCCGCCAAGAGGCCATGAGTCAGCGGGTGTAGTTGGGGGCCTCGACGGTCATCTGGATGTCGTGGGGGTGGGACTCCTTGAGTCCCGCGGGGGTGATGCGCACGAACTTGCCGAGCGACTTCAGCTCGGCGATGTTGCGCGCACCGACGTAGAACATCGACTGCCGCAGGCCGCCCACCAGCTGGTACACGGTCGCGCCGAGCGCGCCGCGGTACGGCACGCGCCCCTCGATGCCCTCGGGGATCAGCTGCGCATCCGAGGGCACATCGGCCTGGAAGTAGCGGTCGCGCGAGTAGGAGGTCTTCTTGCCGCGATCCGAGAGAGCGCCGAGCGAGCCCATGCCGCGGTAGTTCTTGAACTGCTTGCCGTTCTGGTAGACGAGGTCGCCGGGGCTCTCATCGGTGCCCGCGAGCAGCGAGCCGAGCATCACGGTGTCAGCACCCGCAACGAGCGCCTTCGCGATGTCGCCCGAGTACTGCAGGCCGCCGTCGGCGATCAGCGGCACTCCCGCGGCGCGCGCGGCGAGGGAGGCCTCATAGACCGCCGTCACCTGCGGAACCCCGACACCCGCGACGACGCGCGTCGTGCAGATGGACCCCGGACCCACGCCCACCTTGATGGCGTCGGCACCCGCATCCACGAGCGCCTGCGCGCCCGAGCGGGTGGCGACGTTGCCGCCGATCACGTCGACCGCGGCGAACGCCGGGTCCGCCTTGAGGCGGGAGATGATCTCGAGCACGCCCTTCGAGTCGCCATTCGCGGTGTCGACGACGATGACGTCGACGCCCGCGTCGCGCAGCGCCCCGGCCCGCTCCCACGCGTCGCCGAAGAACCCGATCGCCGCACCGACCCGCAGGCGACCCTCCTCGTCCTTGGTCGCGTTCGGGTACTTCTCGCTCTTGTCGAAGTCCTTCACCGTGATGAGGCCGCGCAGCCGCCCCGCGCCGTCGACCAGCGGAAGCTTCTCGATCTTGTGCTGGGCGAAGATCGCGATCGCTTCATCCGGGTCGATGCCCTCGGGGGCGGTGATCAGCGGCGCCGTCGTCATGACGTCACGCACGAGCGTGTTCTTGGCCTCGAACTCTGAGACGAAGCGCATGTCGCGGTTGGTGATGATGCCGACGAGCGTTCCGTCGCCCTCGACCACGGGGAGGCCGGAGACCCGGAACTGCCCGCAGAGCGCGTCCACCTCAGCGACCGTGGCATCCGGCGTCGTCGTCACCGGGTTCGTGATCATCCCGGACTCGCTGCGCTTCACCTTGTCGACGTGACGCGCCTGCTCCTCGATCGAGAGGTTGCGGTGCAGCACGCCGAGGCCGCCCTGTCGCGCCATCGCGATCGCCATGCGCGACTCGGTCACGGTGTCCATCGCGCTGGACACCAGCGGCGCGGTCACGCTGATCCGCTTGGTCAGGCGCGAAGAGGTGTCCGCCTCGCTCGGGATCACGTCCGTGTGCCCGGGCAGAAGCATGACGTCGTCGTAGGTGAGTCCGACGAAGGCGAAGGGGTCGTGCTGGTCCATGTCGCTCCTGCAAGGCGTGGTTGTGGTCGCCGACTACAACACTGGAGACGGGTACATGAAGCTTAACGGCTCACCGCGCAGGGAAATCCGTCACAAGTTGAGTTCGCATGGAAACACCGTCGCAACATAGGCTCAGTAGCGTCAACGACGACGTTCGTGTGTGTCTGCGCTCGTCGCGCCTGCTTTTCACCCGAGAACTGGAGGTCCTGTGGCTCTCGCCGCCGACCGACCCACGCGCCATCGCGTGCGCATCGTGACAGGAGTGCTCGCGACCGCCATCGCGGCCATGGCACTCTTCGCCGCTTCCCCGGCCTACGCCGACGAAGTCGACACCGACACCTACGACTACCGGGTGAGCGGCAACGTTCAGCTGGACGGCAATCCCCTCGAGGATGTCGAACTCACCGTCTCCGGCAACGGTATCGACACGGTGGTCGAGACGGATGCCGAGGGCCAGTGGGCCGTCGGCGTCCCCGAGCGCAACGTGACCTATACCGTCACCCTCAACGAGGACACCCTCCCCGAGGGCATCGCCGTCGTCGATGAGACCTCCGAGACGCCGAACGTGCGCGACGCCGCCGTCGGGGCTGGCGGGCGCGTCACCGTGAACTTCTTCATCGGAGAGGGCGAGCGCAACGTCACGAGCTTCTTCGACCAGCTCGTGCAGCGACTCGTCAACGGCCTGAACTTCGGACTGATGCTCGGCCTGGCCGCGATCGGCCTGTCGCTGGTCTTCGGCACGACCGGCATCTCCAACTTCGCGCACGCCGAGATGGTGACGTTCGGCGCCGTGATGACGCTGATGTTCTCGACGCTGTTCAACTTCCCGATCTGGCTCGCGATCCCGCTCGCCGTGGTGATGGGCGCCGCAGCCGGCTGGGGCCTCGATGCGGGTCTGTGGAGACCGCTGCGCAAGAAGGGCGTCGGCATCGTTCAGCTGATGATCGTCAGCATCGGCCTGTCGCTGACCGCCCGCTACGTGTTCCAGTTCTTCATCGGCGGCGGCACGATCCAGCTTCCCGGCGCCGACGCCGCCAAGATCCCGCTGTTCGGCGTCGTCTCGCTCAGCGTGATCGACATGGCGAGCATGGGACTGTCGATCGTTGTCATCCTGGTCTTCGCCTGGTGGCTGCTGTTCACCAAGCTCGGCAAGGCCACGCGCGCGGTGTCCGACAACCCGTCGCTGGCGGCGGCATCCGGCATCGATGTGGACCGCGTGGTCCGCGTGGTCTGGGTCGTTGCCGCAACGCTCGCCTCGCTCTCCGGCGTGCTGTGGGCGTACTTCCGCCCCGGCATCAAGTGGGACATGGGCGCGCAGATCCTGCTGCTCGTGTTCGCCGCGGTCACGCTCGGCGGTCTCGGCACGGCGTTCGGCGCGCTGATCGGCTCGATCATCGTCGGCATGCTCGTCGAGGTGTCGAGTCTGTGGATCCCGGCCGACCTGAAGTACGTCGGCGCGCTCGGCGTGCTCATCATCGTTCTGCTGTTCCGACCTCAGGGCATCCTGGGTCGCCGAGAGAGAATAGGTTAGGCGCCCGCCATGGATTGGCTGCAAATCCTCTCGAACACCGGCTCCTCGATTCTGAGTCCGGCCACCCTCGCCTACGCTCTCGCGGCGCTCGGCCTCGCGGTGCACTTCGGCTACGCGGGACTGCTCAACATGGGCATCGCGGGCTTCATGGCGATCGGCGCCTACGGCTACGCGATCTCCATCCTGACCTTCGGCTTCCCGTGGTGGGGCGGCGTGCTCGTCGGCCTGGTGGGCGCGGTGATCTTCGCGCTGATCCTCGGAATCCCGACACTCCGTCTGCGCGGCGACTACCTCGCGATCGTGACCATCGCCGCGGCCGAGGTGCTGCGGCTGCTGTTCCTCACGACCGCGTTCGACGACGTCACCGGCTCGGCGGACGGCCTCAGCGGCTACCACTCGAGCTTCCGCGAGTCGAACCCGATCCCGCAGGGCACCTACGGCTTCGGTCCGTGGGAGTACAACGAGACCCAGTGGTGGGTGCGCATCATGGGCCTCATCACGCTCGCGCTGGCGATCCTGCTCGTCTGGTCGCTCATGCGCAGCCCGTGGGGCCGCGTGATCAAGGGCATCCGTGAAGACGAGGATGCGGTGCGCGCCCTCGGCAAGAACGTCTTCTCGTACAAGATGCAGGCGCTCATCATCGGCGGCGTGATCGCGGCGGCGGGCGGCATCGTCTACGCCCTGCCCTCGGCGATCAGCCCCGGCGTGTACGTCACCTCGCTGACCTTCTTCGTCTGGACGGCGCTCCTGCTCGGCGGTGCGGCCACGGTCTTCGGTCCGGTGATCGGCGCGGTCATCTTCTGGGTCATCCAGACCCTGCTGAGCAACGTGCTGCCGGCCATGGTGCAGGCGGGCGTCCTGCCGTTCATGTCGTCGATCCAGGCTCAGACGCTCCGCTTCGTGCTGGTCGGTGTGGCCCTGATGCTCATCGTCATCTTCCGGCCCCAGGGGATCCTCGGGAACAAGAAGGAGCTGACCTTTGTCAAGTAGCGATCAGACGCCTCCCGTCGCGCGCGAGAAGACGACGGGCCTGCACCAGGGCGAGATCAAGCCCGGCGTGGCCAAGGTCGACCCGGTCATCGTGATGGATGGAATCCAGCGGCGCTTCGGCGGTCTCACCGCGGTCGACGTCGACCACCTGGAGATCCCGCGCAACGCGATCACCGCCCTCATCGGGCCGAACGGCGCCGGCAAGACGACGCTGTTCAACCTGCTGACCGGCTTCGACAAGCCCGACCAGGGCGAGTGGTCGTTCGACGGCCGCTCGATCTCGGGTGTGCCCGCGTTCAAGGTCGCCCAGCGCGGCCAGGTGCGCACCTTCCAGCTGACCAAGGCGCTCGGACTGCTCACCGTGCTCGAGAACATGAAGCTCGGCGCGAAGGGCCAGACGGGCGAGCGGTTCCTCCCGAGCCTGTTCCCGTTCCTGTGGCGCGGGCAGGACGAGCAGATCGAGAAGAAGGCGGAGGTGCTGCTCAAGAAGTTCAAGCTCGACGCCAAGAGCGACGACTTCGCCGCCAGCCTCTCCGGTGGGCAGCGCAAGCTGCTCGAGATGGCCCGCGCCCTGATGTCCGACCCGACGCTGGTCATGCTCGACGAGCCGATGGCCGGTGTGAACCCGGCGCTCACGCAGTCGCTGCTGGATCACATTCTCGACCTGAAGGAAGAGGGCATGACGGTGCTCTTCGTCGAGCACGACATGCACATGGTGCGTCACATCGCCGACTGGGTCGTCGTCATGGCCGAGGGCAAGGTCGTCGCCGAGGGGCCGCCCGACGCGGTGATGAAGGATCCCGCCGTGATCGACGCCTATCTGGGCGCCCACCAGGACGTCGACCTGGGCATCGTGACCGGACGCATCCCCGACCCCGAGGGCACCGGCAAGAAGGCCGCCGAGCAGATCGAGGCCGAGTACGAGGCCGAGCTCGACGCCGAAGCCCCCGCCTCCAAGCGCAAGAAGAAGTGAGCGAGACCATGGCCACTCCTGCATCCGCCACGAAGACCGCGGTCGTCGACGTCAAGGATCTCGTCGCCGGGTACCTCCCGGGCGTCAACATCCTGAACGGCACCAACCTGGTCGCCCACCAGGGCGAGCTGATCGGCATCATCGGCCCCAACGGCGCCGGGAAGTCGACGCTGCTGAAGGCGATCTTCGGCCAGGTGAAGATCCGCAGTGGCAGCATCTCGCTCGAGGGCGACGAGATCACCGGGCTGAAGGCGAACAAACTGGTCGCCCGCGGCGTCGGCTTCGTTCCGCAGAACAACAACGTCTTCCCGACGCTGTCGATCGAAGAGAACCTGCAGATGGGGATCTACCAGCGGCCGAAGGCGTACAACGAGCGTCTCGAGTTCGTGACGAGCATCTTCGCGGAGCTCGGGTCGCGGCTGAAGCAGCGCGCCGGCTCGCTCTCCGGAGGTGAGCGCCAGATGGTGGCGATGTCCCGCGCGCTGATGATGGACCCGAAGGTGCTGCTGCTCGACGAGCCCTCCGCGGGCCTGTCGCCGGTGCGCCAGGACGAGGCGTTCATCCGCGTCTCGGAGATCAACAAGGCCGGAGTGACGACCATCATGGTCGAGCAGAACGCGCGTCGCTGCCTGCAGATCTGCGACCGCGGATACGTGCTCGACCAGGGCCGGGATGCCTACACCGGCACCGGGCGCGAGCTGCTGAACGACCCCAAGGTCATCGGCCTCTACCTCGGCACCCTCGGCACCTGACCCCCTGCGGGTTGAGTAGCGCCGCGGGCGCGTATCGAAACCCCGCGCCTCAGCGGGTTGAGTAGGCGCCATTGGCGCCGTATCGAAACCGCAAGGCGCTGCGGGTTGAGTAGCGCCCTATGGGCGCGTATCGAAACCCTTACACGCCCCACTGGTCTTCTCGATACGTCGCTCCGCGACTACTCGACCGCCAAGCTCGAGCGGGTTGAGTAGCGCCCCGCGGGCGCGTATCGAAACCGCAAGGCCCTGCGGGTTGAGTAGCGCCTGCGGGCGCGTATCGAAACCGCAGTCCCCCACCCCCTACCCCCGCCCGAACACCTTCCGGCTCAACCCCGGAAGATCGTCCCAGCGCGACTCGATCAGCGCCTCCCGCTTGCGTCGAGACCAGCCCTGGAGCTGCTTCTCCCGCGCGTACGCCTCGTCGATGCGGTCGAACTCCTGGACGAACACCAGCTCGACCGGCTGGCGTTTGGAGGTGTAGTCGCCCCCAGCGCCCCTCGAGTGCTGCCAGAGCCGGTGCTCGATGTTGCGCGAGCTGCCGACGTAGTAGCTGCCGTCGCCGCACCGAAGCATGTAGACGCCCATCATGAGTCGATGGTGCGGGTGGGCTGGCCGTCGGAGGCGCGGGATGTCGCGGGATGTGGAGAAGTCGGGTTTCGATACGTCGCTGAGCGACTATTCAACCCGCAGAGCCTTGCGGTTTCGATACGCGCCCAGAGGGCGCTACTCAACCCGCAGGGCCTTGGGGTTTCGATACGCGCCCGGAGGACGCTACTCAACCCGCAGAGCCTTGCGGTTTCGATACGCGCCCGGAGGCGCCTACTCAACCCGCTCATCCCGCTCGAGCTTGGCGGTCGAGTAGGCGCGCAGCGGCGTATCGAGACCTGCTGGGCGGTCTGGGTTTCGATACGTCGCTGAGCGACTGCTCAACCCGCGGGGGCTTGGGGTTTCGATACGCGCCCGGAGGGCGCTACTCAACCCGCTCGGGGGGACGGGAAAGGGCCCCGGCCAGAAGACCGGGGCCCTTCCGCTACCGCTTAGTACGCGGTGTAGGTGTTGTCGTCACCGTAGATGTAGATGCCGATCGACGCCTCGGTCGGGTCGCCGACCTCGTCGAAGGTGATCGGACCGGAGATGCCGTCGTAGTCGGCAACTCCGCCACCGAGGATGATGTCGGCGCACTCCGCGAAGGTCGTGCACTTCTCACCATCGCCCGAACCGCCGGAGACTTCCTGCAGCTTGGCCGCGATGTCGGCACCCTCGGTAGAGCCGGCCGCGAGCGCGGCGAGCGAGAGGAGGATGACGGCGTCGTACGACTCCGCCGCGTAGCTGTACTCGTCGAGAGCAGCCGAGCCCTCAGCCTCGAGGAACGCGTCGAGCGCCGAGGTGAAGTCACCCAGGGTGTCGACGCTGAGACCGGGCAGGGTGCCCTTGGCGCCCGTGAGTGTGCCCTCGGCGAACTCGTCACCGAAGTTGGCGAGGTTGCCGTCAACGAAGTAGAGCTTCTCCGCGGGGAAGTCGCTCACGATGTTCGGGATGATCGTCGAGACCTCGGCGAACGTGATCAGGGCGATCGCGTCGGGGTCCGCCGCGAGCACCTCCGAGATCTGCGCGTCGAAGGTCGTGTCACCCGTGTTGTAGGTCGGAGCCGCGACGACGGTACCGCCGGCGGCCTCGAAGGCCTCCGTCACGTACTTCGCGAGTCCGGTGCCGTACGAGTCGTTCAGCACGATCATGCCGAGCGTCTGGTTGCCGTCCTCGGCGATGAGGTTTCCGAGAACCTCACCCTGGAGAACGTCCGACGGAGCCGTACGGAAGTACAGGCCGTTGTCGTCGTAGGTCGAGAACGCGTCCGACGTGTTGGCCGGCGAGAACTGGATGACTCCGGCGCCCGTGACCTGGTCGATGAACTGGAGCGAGACGCCGGAGGACGCCGCACCGAGGATCGCCGAGACGTCCTCGCCGAGGAGACGCGGGATCTCGGTCTCGTAGGCCTTGTTGTCGGTGTCGCCGGAGTCGCCGTAGACGATCTCGAGGCTGAGTCCGGTGGTCTCGGCGTAGGCCTCGACCTCGGAAGCCGCGTAGGCAACGCCGGCCTCTTCGGGCGGGCCGAGGAACGCGAGGTTACCGGTCTGCGGAAGCGCGGTACCGATCTTGAGCGTCAGGTCGCCTGCGGGGGTCGTTCCCTCGTCGGTGGTGGCGCAGCCGCTGAGCACGAGGGCGGTCGTCGCCAGAATCGCGACACCACCGATCGACGTCTTCAGCGACCGGGAACGAATGGCGTGAGCCTTCGTGCTGGTCATGTTGCTCCTCATCGTGTTCAGGACAGGGCGGTGCCGCAGGAGCAGCACTGCTGGGTTTCACGCTACGGGTCAGAGCAACAACGAACAATTCATCACTGTTACAAGCGTGTAACACGGTCCGAATCGTTATATTCGACGATTTCCGTCGCGATCAGCCGATTTCGGTGCTCTTTCGCGTGACCGTGTTCTTCGATCCGTACTCGTAGATGCCGTAGGAGCCGCGCGTGGGGTCGCCGTTCTCGTCGAGGTTGAGCACCCCGCTGAGGCCGTCGTAGTCAGCGTCCGGCTCGGTCCGGAGCACAGAGGCGCACTCGCCGAAGCTCGTGCACTTGATTCCGCCGACGCTCGCATCGATGAGCGCCCCGCGCACCGCGAGGGAGTCGTCGCTGCCGGCTGTGAGGGCGGCGAGCGCCGCGAGCACCGTGGCGTCGAACGCTTCGACCGAGTACCGGTACTCGGTCACCTTGGGGTCTTCGCGCTTGATGAGCGCGCTGAACGCCTTGTCGCCGGGCGCCCCTTCGAGAATGGCGTTGACGCCCTTCAGCACGCCGGAGTCGAGCGACTGCGAGTAGTCGGCCATGTTGAGGCTGGTCAGCCACAGCTTCGAGCCGCCGAGCTTCGCCTTGGTGAGCGCCGTGATGTAGCTGCGGGTGGCCTTCCCGTTGTCCGTCGTCGCCAGCACGACGGCGTCCGGCTCGGCCTCCGCGACAGCCTCGACGACGTCGGCCACCTTCGAGTCGCTCGTGATGCGAATGCTGGCGACCAGTTCGCCGCCCGACTCCTCCAGCGAGTTCGCCAGCGGCGACACCAGCGACTGCCCGTAGGGGCCGTCGACGTAGATGACGGCGACACGCTCCTGCTCGCGCTCCGGCAGCACGCGGCCGAGAACGACACCCTGATGGTCGTAGCTCGCGATGGTGCGGAACACCCAGTCGGCGGTGTCGTACGTCGTCAGTTGGGGCGAGGTCGCGGCGGGGGTGATGATCGGGATCCCCGCCTCTTCGGCGAGTTCGAGGATGCGGAGTGTCAGCACGGAGGTCGACGGGCCGATGATGACATCGACGCCCTTGTCGACGAGTTCGGCGAAGCTCTTCTCGAGCTTCTTCTCGCCGGCGTCGGAGGAGTCGCGGTGGACGACCTCCACCTTGGCCCCGAGCACGCCGCCCTCATCGTTGATCTGGCGCACGGCGGCGTTGACGCCGGCGACCTGGCCGTCGCCGAGGTATTCGAGGTCGCCCGAGGTCGGGAAGAGCGTGCCGATCCGCAGAACGCCGTCGCCCGCGGCCGTGGCGCTCGGGGTCGGGGTCGGCGTCGGCATGGCGACGGGCTCCTCGGCGCAGGCGGAGAGCAGGCTGCCAGCGAGGACGAGCGCCGTCACGGCACCGAGTCGGGCGAGACCGCGCGGCATCCAGGCTCCTTTCGGCGATTGAAGCGACTGTACCGCGGGCTCAGAGCGGCGGCGCGGAGGCGCGGCGGCTCGCGCGCCCTGCGCGCACCATGTCGACCGAGAGGATGAGCAGCGCCACCCAGACGAGCGCGAACCCGATCCAGCGCTCCAGCGGCATCGGCTCGCCGAGGATCGCCACCCCGATCACGAACTGCAGGACGGGCGTCAGGTACTGCGCCAGTCCGACCGCGACGAGCGGGAGTCGCCTCGTTCCGGCAGCGAACATGAGCAGCGGCACCGCGGTGACGACGCCCGCCGAGAGCATGGCGACCGCCTGCCCGACGCCATGCTGCCCGAAGGCGAGCCCGGCCGTCGAGCCGAGCACGATCAGCTGCGCGAGGGCGAAAGGGGCCAGCGCGGTCGTCTCGATCGTGAGCCCGCTGAGCGCATCGACCTGCGCGCCGACGCGGCTCTTCACATATCCGTACATGCCGAAGGAGGCGGCGAGCACGAGGGAGATCACCGGGAAGGTGCCGTATCCGATGGCGATCACGAGCACCGCGATCGCCGACACCCCGACGGCCACCCACTGCGCGGGACGCAGCGATTCGCGGAGCATGAACACACCCAGCAGAACTGTGACGAGAGGGTTGATGAAGTAGCCGAGGGATGCCTCGACCACCTGGTCGTTCAGCACGGCGAAGACGTAGACGAGCCAGTTGACGTAGATGAAGATCCCGGCGAGCGCCATGGCGCCGACCACACGCGGCTGCCGGACGAGTCCGAGGATGGCGCGCCAGCGCCGGAACACCGTGATCAGCAGCAGGCAGAAGACGAACGACAGGACGATCCGGAAGCCGACGACTTCGAGTGCGCTCGCGGGCGCGAACAGCAGGAAGTAGAGCGGGAAGGTGCCCCAGAGCGCGTACGCGGAGATGACATAGGCGAGCCCTGTGCCCCGGCGCCGCGCGTTCTCGGGGGCGAGGGAGGGGGGCACGAGTACCAGCGTAGGTGTCCGGGAAACGCGAAAGGCCCCGATGGCAGAGCCACGGGGCCTTTCGGCGGATATTCGTCGCTTAGGAGACGACGACCGCGAGCACGTCGCGAGCCGACAGCACGAGGTAGTCCTCGCCGCCGTACTTGACCTCGGTGCCGCCGTACTTCGAGTAGATGACCTTGTCGCCGACGGCGACGTCGAGCGGGACGCGGTTGCCGTTGTCGTCGATGCGACCCGGTCCGACTGCCACGACCTCGCCCTCCTGGGGCTTCTCCTTCGCGGTGTCGGGGATGACGAGACCCGACGCGGTGACCTGCTCGGCTTCGACCTGCTTGATGACGATGCGATCCTCGAGCGGCTTGATGGAGACCGACACGTGTGACCTCTTTCTGAAACTCATGGTTGGCACACTCCCACTGAGAGTGCCAGACCCACTATAGGGCCTGATTAGCAGTCGATCAACGCGAGTGCCAGCGGCGGGACCGTGCCCGGTAGCGTGGGACGCATGGATTCGGCCGAACTGCGCGAGGTGCTCACCCCCGAGGGGCTGCGCCTGCTGGACGAGGTCGGCCCGATCGACTCTCGGACCGACATCGTGAGCACGGTCGCGCGATTGCGCAAGGCGGGCCACCCGGCCGGCCGGGTCGCCGCCGTGCTCGGCCAGGCCAGGCTGCGCGCCAAGGCGCGCGTCAAGTTCGGCGATTTCGCACACCGGATGCTGTTCACCCCGGAGGGCCTCGAGCAGGCAACGAGGCTGCGGGTGGCCTCGGTGCACGCGGGCCGCTTCGCGGGGGCCGGAATCGATGTCGTCGCCGACCTCGGCTGCGGGATCGGCGCCGACAGTCTCGCCCTGGCGGCGCTCGAGCTGGGCGTCGTCGCGGTCGAGCGCGACGAGGTGACCGCCGCCCTCGCCGCCTACAACCTGGCGCCATTCGCCTCGGCGCGCGTGGAGCACGGCGACGCCACCGAGGCTGACCTTGCGGGTGTCGGCGGGCTCTGGATCGACCCGGCCAGGCGCTCCGGCACGACCCGGCACAGCGACCCGGACGATTGGTCGCCGTCGCTGGACTGGGCGTTCGCGCGAGCCCGGGAGCTGCCGACCGGGATCAAGCTCGCCCCGGGCCTGGACCGCGATCTGATTCCGGCGGAGGTGGAGGCGCAGTGGATCTCGGCCGATCACGAGGTCGTCGAACTGGTGCTGTGGTCGGGTGCGCTCGCGCGCCCCGACGTCCGGCGCGCCGCCCTCGTGCTCGGTGCGCACGGCGCGGCCGAGCTGGTCGCGGCGGCCGACAGCGCCGACGCCGAGGTGCGGGCGCTCGGCGAGTTCCTCGTCGAACCGGACGGCGCGGTGATCCGGGCTCGGCTGATCGGGGATCTCGCGCGCGCGATCGACGGCGGCATGATCGACGAGACGATCGCCTGGATCACCACCGACACCGCGCCCGAGACGCCGTTCGGTCAGGTGTTCCAGGTGCGCGAGCGCTTCCCGCTCGACGTGAAGAGGCTCAAGCGCGAGCTCGCGGCGCGCGCGATCGGCACGCTCGAGATCAAGAAGCGCGGCGTCGACATCGACCCCGCCGCGTTCCGGGTGAAGCTCGCGCTCAAGGGCTCCGAGAGCGCGACGCTGATCATCACCCGTGTCGCGGGTGAGCGCGTCGCGATCCTCGCCGACCGGGTCTGAGCCCGCACTCCGGAGACGACGAAGGCGGGGTCGGCATCCGCCTCCCCCGCCTTCGCATGGTTCTTAGTAGCCGTACGTGTCGATCGAGCCCAAGAAGAGGAAGGGCAGGAAGATCGTCAAAATGGTGACCAGCCCGATGATCAAGCTAATCGCGAGCGCCACGAAACCGGCGATGATGCCGACCAGCCACATCCACTTGGGCGCCGCGGGCTCCTTCTTCTTGCCCATGAAGCCGAGGATGATCGCGGCGATGGCGCCGAGGAAGCCGAGGACCGGGACCCACGAGAACACGAAGCTCGCGAGGCCGACGATGAACGAGATCAGGCTCAGAGTCTGAGCCGGTCCGGGCGCCGGAGCGGGAGCGGCTGCCGGGGGCGGGGTGCTGTCAGTCATGGAGGTCTCCTTAGTTAGGCACTGGTGTCCCAGCACGGCAATGCTTCCAGCGTGCTCAGGGGCTGTCAACGGATGACACGGCGTGCCGCCCACCCGCTGAGCGAAGGTCAGGACTGGATCGTCGTGACGGGAAGCGTCGAATCGGCGCCGATGTCCAGGCTGGAGGGGGCGTGCCCGGCGGCGATCAGCTGAGCTCCGAGCGCCGCGATCATCGCGCCGTTGTCGGTGCACAGCGACAGCGGCGGGATGCGCAGTGCGACCCCCGCCTCCGCGCAGCGCGCGGTCGCGACCTCGCGCAGGCGGGCGTTGGCCACGACTCCGCCGCCGAGCAGCAGGCGCGGGATGCCGTGCTCGGCGCACGCGTCCAGCGCTTTGCTGATCAGCACGTCGACGACCGCTTCGCGGAAGCTCGCCGCAACGTCGGCGATCGCCGGGTCGTCACCGCGGTCGTGCGCCGCCTCCACGTGCCGCGCGACCGAGGTCTTGAGACCTGAGAAGGAGAAGTCGTAGCGGTGCCGCGCCTGGTCCTTCGGTGCGGTGAGCCCTCGCGGGAAGCGGATCGCGGTCGGATCGCCACTCGCGGCCGCGCGATCGATCTGCGGCCCGCCCGGGTAGGGCAGCCCCAGCAGTCGCGCCACCTTGTCGAAGGCCTCGCCGGCGGCATCGTCGATCGTCTCGCCGAGAAGCTCGACGTCGCTCACCAGATCGCGCACGAGCAGCAGCGAGGTGTGACCGCCGGAGACCAGCAGAGCGATCGTCGGCAGCTCGAGGGGCTCGTCGCCGGTGCCGCCGAGCACGTCTGCGCCGACGTGGCCGACGAGGTGGTTGACGGCGTAGAGCGGCCGGTCGAGCGCGAGGGCAAGCGCTTTCGCGGCGCCGACGCCGACCATGAGCGCGCCCGCGAGCCCCGGGCCGTTCGTGACGGCGACCGCGTCGAGGTCGGCAAGGCCGACGCCCGCCTCGGCGAGCGCGGCCCGAAGGGTGGGCTCGAGCGCTTCGAGGTGGGCGCGGGCGGCGATCTCGGGAACGACCCCGCCGAAGCGCGCGTGCTCATCCATCGACGAGGCGATCACGTTGGCCAGCAGCGTCTGGCCGCGCACGATTCCGATGCCGGTCTCGTCGCAGCTGGTCTCGATTCCGAGAACGAGCGGTTCGCTCATGCGGGCACCACCTCGGGGTCGCCGAAGACGAGCCGCATCACGAGCGCGTCCACGTCGTCGGGCTGGTAGTAGCGAGGGCGCACCGCGATCTCGTCGAAGCCGTGCTGGCGGTACAGTGTCTGCGCCGCCGGGTTGTCGTCGCGGACCTCGAGGAACACCTCGCGCATCCCCCGATCGCGGGCCTCGGCGAGCAGAACGCCGAGCAGCGTGCGACCCAGGCCCTGACGGCGCGCGGACGGCGCGACGCCGATCGTCTGGATGTCGCCCTGCTCGGTGCCGCGCGGGGCGCGGAGGCCGGCGTAACCGACCAGGCCGGTGTCGGACTCGGCGACGACGTAGTACCCGTGCGGGGAGGCGAGCTCGTCGGCCATCTGCCCGCGCGACCAGGCGTCGCCGGGAAACAGCAGCGTCTCGAGCTCCATGATCGCGTCGAGGTCGTCGGCTCGCGCGCGCCGCACCTGCCGCGTCATCCGGTCACCCGCTTCGGCGTCGAGAGCGTCACGTCGGGCGCCCGCAGGTAGAGCGGCTCGACCGTGTCGGCGATGTCGCCGCGCGCGCGGCGGGCGGCGGCCAGCAGCCCGAGCGCACCAGCCGGGATCTCGCTGGCGTCGATCCGGTCGAAGTCGCCCTCGAGTCCGGCATCCGGCGGGCCGGCCTCCCCCAGTTCGGCGGCGAGGGTCAGGGAAGGCCCGGCGAGACGCACCGGCAGCCCGTCCGCATCCGGCAGCCCGTAGCTCGACCAGGCCAGTTCGCGGCGGCGCGCGTCGGTGACCACGAGGATCGGGCGCATCTGCCCCGCCCGGGCCGCGGCGAAGGCCACGGCATCGTGGGAGGCGAGCGGCAGCACGGGGCGGTCGATCCCCACGGCGAAGGCACGCGCGGCGGCGATGCCGACCCGCAGGCCGGTGAACGGCCCGGGCCCCATGCCCGCCACGACTCCGCTCACCTCGCGCGGACTGACGCCGGTCTCGGCGAGCACCCGCTCGATGAGAGCGCCGATCACCTCGGCGTGGCGGCGTGTGTCGGCGACGGTGTGCTCGGCGAGCACGCCGCGCTCCGGGTCCACGAGCGCGACGCTCGTGCCCGTGGAGGTGTCGATCGCGAGAAGCACAGAGAGAGCCTAGTTCGACGGGTCGGCGTCGAGGGCGGCGTAGAGCGCCGCCTCGAGTTCGCGTCCGCGGGCGCCCATCCCCGTGATGCGCACCGCCCGCGGCTCGTCGACGAGGTCGGGGTCGGCATCGGCGTCGAGCGCGGCGCCCCCGCCGTGCGGTCGTTCGATCTCGATGCCGAGCCACGACTCGATGTCGTCCAACTTGCCCGCGCCCCATTCGACGACCACGATCGAGCCCTCCAGGTCGAGGTCGAGGTCGTCGACGTCGCGGCCCGTGCTCAGTCGGTAGGCGTCGACGTGCACGAGCGGCACGCCGCTCGTCGTGGGGTGCTCGCGCGCGAGCACGAAGGTGGGACTCGTGATGGCGCCGCGCGCGCCGAGCGCCGCCCCCAGGCCGCGCGTGAAGGTCGTCTTGCCCGCGCCGAGCTCGCCGTCGAGGCGCACCAGATCACCCGCACGGAGCATCGGCGCCAGCCGTGCTCCGAACGACTCCATCGCCTCGGCGTCGGGAATGATCAGGTCAAACATCGGGCTCACCATCCACCGGCGTGCGGGTGACGCGGGGTCCGACGCGCGTCACGATCTCGTAGTTGATGGTGTCCGCCCACTCAGCCCACTCGTCCGCACTCGGCACCCCGGTGGCCGGGTCGCCCCACAGCACCGCGCGATCGCCCACCCGCACCGGCGCGTCGCCGACGTCGACCAGGAACTGATCCATGGCGATGCGTCCGACGATCGGATGCCGCACCCCCGAGATCGCCACCTCGGCACCGCGATTGGAGGCGCTGCGGGGCACGCCGTCGGCGTAGCCGAGCGGCACGAGGGCGAGCGTCGTCGGGGCGGGGGCGCGGTAGGTGTAGCCGTACGACACTCCGGCCCCCGCGGGCACGCGGCGCACGGCGGCCACGCGGCCGGCCAGCTCCATCGCGGGGCGAAGCCCCAGGGCCGCGGCGTCGATGCTCGGATCCGCGGCGAGGCCGTAGATCGAGATGCCGAGCCGCACCAGGTCGAAGCGCGCCTCGGGCGTCGTGATGGCGGCCTGGCTCGCGGCGAGGTGCCGCAGCTCGGGCCGGAGTCCGGCTGCCGTCGCCATGTCGACGGCGGCCGTGAAGCGGGCGCGCTGCAGCGCATCCTCGGCCTGGTCGGTGTTGGAGAGGTGCGAGAAGATGCCGCGCACCTCGAGTCGACCCGCGGCCTCCAGGTCGGCGGCGCGCGTGACGAGCGCGATCCAGTCCTCGGGCGCGCAGCCGTTTCGGCTGAGTCCGGTGTCGATCTTCAGGTGCACCCGACCGCGGCCGTGCTCGGCGACCTGCTCGAGCTGGGTGAGCGAGCTCACGCCGAGATCGATCTCGGCGGCGAGCGCCGCACTCAGGTCGATCTCAGGGCCATGCAGCCAGGCGAGCAGCGGCGCCTCGATGCCCGCGGCGCGCAGCGCGAGCGCCTCGTCGATGTCGGCGGCGCCGAGCCAGTCGGCGCCTGCCTCGAGCGCCGCGCGCGCCACGAGCTCAGCGCCGTGCCCGTAGCCCTCGGCCTTGACGACGGCGAGCACCTGCGCGGGCGCGACGAGTTCGCGCAGTGCGCGGATGTTGCCGCGCACGGCGGCCAGGTCGATGCGCGCCTCGCGCACGGGTGCGGTCACGGCGCCTCCTCCGCGATCACCTGCGCGATGGCGATGCCCGCGTCGTGCGACATCGTGAGGTGCAGGGCGCCGATGCCGCGGCGTTCGACGATCTCGGCGACGGCCCCGCTGACGCGGAATGAGGGGTTGCCCTCGGCGTCGCGCACCACCTCCATGTCGTGCCAGGCGACGCCGTCGGTCTCGCCGAGCGCCTTCATGAGCGCCTCTTTCGCGGCGAAGCGGCCCGCGAGCGAGCGCAGGGGCAGCTCGCGCCCCTCGTGCACGAGTTCGCTCTCAGCGAACAGGCGGGTGCGCAGGCGCGGGGTGCGGCTCACCGCCCGCTCGAAACGAGCGAGATCGACGATGTCGATGCCGATCCCCGCGATCATCGCCGACCGCCTACTCGACCGTGACCGACTTGGCCAGGTTGCGCGGCTGGTCGACGTCGAGCCCCTTGGCGCTCGCCAGCTCCATGCCGAAGATGTGCAGCGGCGCGACGGCGAGCAGCGGCTCGAACATCGGCGCCGCGAGCGGAATGCGGATCACCTCGTCGGCATGCGCGACGACCTCGACGTCGCCGAGCTCGGCGATCGCGATCACCCGAGCGCCGCGAGCGCGGATCTCCTGGATGTTGGAGACGACCTTCTTGTGCAGCGAGCCCGGGTCGCGCGGGCTCGGCACGATCACGAAGACGATCTGGCCGGGCTCGATGAGCGCGATGGGGCCGTGCTTCAGCTCCCCCGCGGCGAAGCCCTCGGCGTGAATGTAGGCGAGCTCCTTCAGCTTGAGGGCGCCCTCCAAAGCGATCGGATACCCGACGTGGCGGCCGAGGAACAGCACCGACTGGGTGTCCCCCATCCAGCGCGCGAAGTCGGCGATCCGCTCCGAGCCGGAGGCGACGACCTCGGCGAGCTTCTCCGGAATCGCCTGCAGCTCGGCGACGTTCTCGGCGATCCGCTCGGCCGCGAGCGTGCCGCGACGGGTCGCCAGGTCGAGCCCGAGCAGGTAGAGCGCCGTCACCTGCGCGACGAACGCCTTGGTCGAGGCCACCGCCACCTCGGGGCCGGCGTGCGTGTACAGCACCGCGTCGGACTCGCGCGGAATCGTCGCGCCCTGGGTGTTGCAGATCGACAGCGTGCGCGCCCCGCGCTCGCGCGCGTACTTGACCGCCATCAGGGTGTCCATCGTCTCGCCCGACTGGCTGACCGAGACGACGAGCGTGCGCTCATCGAGCACCGGGTCGCGATAGCGGAACTCGTGGCTGAGCTCGACGTCGACCGGAACCCGGGCCCAGGCCTCGATCGCGTACTTGCCGACCATGCCCGCATAGGCGGCGGTGCCGCAGGCGATCACGATGACCCGGTTGATGTCGGCGAGAACACCGGCGAGGGGCTCCAGCTCGGGCAGCGTGACCGCTCCGTCGTGCACGCGACCGAGCAGCGTCTTCTCGACCGCCTCGGGCTCTTCGCTGATCTCCTTCTTCATGAAGCTCGACCAGCCGCCCTTTTCGGCCGCCGACGCGTCCCACGAGATCTCGAACTCCTTGGCCTCGACGGGCGCTCCGGTGAAGTCGGTGACGACCACGGAGTCGGGGCGGATCGTCACGATCTCGTCCTGCCCGATCTCCATCGCGCGGCGGGTGTGCTCGACGAAGGCGGCCACATCCGAGCCGAGGAAGTTCTCGCCCTCACCCAGGCCGATCACCAGCGGCGAGTTGCGGCGAGCGCCGACCACCACGCCCGGCTCGTCCTGATGCACGACCAGCAGCGTGAAGGCGCCCTCGAGGCGCACGGCGACCGCGCGCAGCGCCGCGGTCAGATCGCCAGTCTCGCGGTAGGCGCGCCCGACGAGCAGAGCGGCGACCTCGGAGTCGGTCTCGCTCGTGAAGGTGTCTCCGGCATCCAGCAGCTCCTGCTTCAGCTCGGAGAAGTTCTCGATGATCCCGTTGTGGATGAGCGCGAGCTTGCCGTCGTCGCCCAGGTGCGGGTGCGCGTTGCCGTCGGTCGGCCCGCCGTGCGTCGCCCAACGGGTGTGCCCGATGCCGGTGTGCCCGTCGCTCAGCCCGTCCGCCTCGAGGTCGTCGACCAGGATGCCGAGCTTGCCGGCGCGCTTGCGGGTGCTGAGCACCCCGGCGTCGTCGAGCACCGCAACTCCGGCGGAGTCGTATCCGCGATATTCGAGCCGCTTCAGGCCGCCCAGCAGCACCTTGACACTGCTACCCGGCCCGACGTACCCCACGATGCCACACATGCTGTCGATTCTAGGTGGGCGAAGCGGCACTATCCTGAGGGGGATGTCCGACGCCCATTCCACCGGCAATGGGGCGACACCGTTCCTGGAGCTCGACCGCGGGGACTGGGCCGCTCTCGCCCCGCGCACCTCGCAGCCGTTCCGGCCCGACGAGCTCGCGCAGATCGCCGGCATCGGCGAGCGTCTCGACGTCGCGGAGGTCGCCGAGGTCTACGCCCCGCTGAGCGGACTGCTGAACCTGTACGCCACGAGCTCGCGCTCGCTGCGCACCGACGTCGCCGGGTTCCTTCGCCAGACAGCGCAGCACACCCCGTTCGTGATCGGCGTCGCCGGATCCGTCGCCGTCGGCAAGTCGACGACCGCGCGTCTGCTGCGGGAGCTGCTCGCCGGCTGGGTGGGCACCCCGCGGGTCGAGCTGGTGACCACCGACGGATTCCTCTACCCGAACGCCGAGCTCGAGCGCCGCGGTCTGCTGCGCCGCAAGGGCTTCCCCGAGAGCTATGACCGCCGCGCGCTGCTGCGCTTCGTCTCGCAGGTGAAGAGCGGGGTTGCCGAGGTGCACGCGCCCGTCTACTCGCACCTCGTCTACGACATCGTGCCGGGCGAGCACATCAGCGTGCGCCGACCCGACGTGCTGATCGTCGAGGGGCTCAACGTGCTGCAGCCGCCCGCCGGCGGCGCGCACCTCGCGGTGAGCGACCTGTTCGACTTCTCGGTCTACGTGGATGCCCGCACGAGCGACATCGAGCGCTGGTACGTGGAGCGGTTCCTGCGCCTCCAGCGCGGCGCGTTCGCCGACCCGGAGTCGTACTTCCATCGCTACGCCGACCTCGCCGAGGACGAGGCCGTGGCGATGGCGCGCTCCATCTGGGCCGAGATCAACGGCCCGAACCTCGAGCACAATGTGCTGCCGACGCGGGCCCGCGCCGACCTCGTGCTCCGCAAGGCCGCCGACCACACGGTGTCGAGCGTCCTCCTGCGCAAGATCTAGGCGTCGAACGGCTCCAGCACGAACACCGGGATCACGCGCTCGGTCTTCTTCTCGTACTCGTCGAAGTCGGGCCAGGTGGCGACGGCGCGCTCCCACCAGGCGGCGCGCTCCTCGCCGGTCACCTCGCGCGCACGGTAGTCCTTCTTCACCGGGCCGTCCTGCAGCTCCACGTGCGGATGCGCGACGATGTTCCAGTACCAGACCGGGTGCTTCGGGGCGCCGCCCAGAGACGCGATGACCGCGTAGGCGCCGTCGTGCTCGATCCGCATGAGCGGCGTCTTGCGCAGCTTGCCGGTCTTCGCGCCCACGGTCGTGAGGATCACGACGGGGCGGCCGTGGCGCTCGGTGGCCTCGGTTCCGCCAGAGCTCTCGTAGCGCTCGGCCTGCTCGCGAGCGAACTCGACCGTGCTGGGGGCGTACTCGCCGGTCAGGGGCATGGGTCTCCTCGTCGGGGCGACACGCCGGTCAGCCGGCGGCGCCCAATCTGGTGCGGACGACCTCGGCGAGGTCCTCCGCGATGCGCTGTGCGATGGCCTGTTCGGCCGCCTCCACCATGACACGAACCAAGGGCTCGGTGCCGGACGGACGCAGTAGCACGCGTCCGGTCTCGCCGAGCTCGGCCTCCGCGGCGGCAACGGCAGCGGCGATCTCCGCGTCTCCGGCGAGCCCGCGGCGGTCGACGCCGCGCACGTTGATGAGCACCTGCGGGAACACCGTCATGACGCTCGCCAGCTCGGCCAGGCTCTTGCCGCTGCGCGCCATCTCGGCGACCAGCTGCAGACCGGTCAGGATGCCGTCCCCGGTGGTGGCGTGCTGGCGGAAGATGACGTGCCCGGACTGCTCGCCGCCGAGCGAGAGCCCGCGAGCGCTGAGCTCCTCGAGCACGTAGCGGTCGCCGACGGCCGTCTCGATCATCGAGATGCCGTGCTCGCGCATCGCGATGCGCAGCCCGAGGTTGCTCATCACCGTCGCGACGAGGGTGTCGTCGGCGAGCTCCCCGCGCGCGTGCATGGCCGTCGCGAGGATCGCCATGATCTGGTCGCCGTCGACGACATTGCCCTCGGCATCTACGGCGAGGCAGCGGTCCGCATCCCCGTCGTGCGCGATGCCGACGTCGGCCCCGTGCTCGCGCACGGCGGCCGCGACGGTGTCGAGGTACGTCGAGCCCACGCCGTCGTTGATGTTGAGTCCGTCCGGATCGCTGCCGATCACGGTGACCTGCGCGCCGGCATCCGCGAACACCCGCGGCGAGATGCCCGCCGCGGCCCCGTGAGCGCAGTCGATGACGACGTGCACCCCGTCGAGTCGGGTCTTGCCGAGCGTGCCGAGCAGATGCACGACGTAGCGGTCCTCGGCGTCGGAGAAGCGGCGGATGCGCCCCACACCGCCGCCGGTCGGCGTCAGCTTGGGCAGCTCGAGCGCGCGCTCGATGCGGTCTTCGACCTCGTCCGGGAGCTTGACGCCGCCGAGCGCGAAGAACTTGATGCCGTTGTCGGCGGCAGGGTTGTGCGAGGCCGAGACCATGACGCCGAAGTCGGCGCCGACATCCGCGACCAGAAAGGCGCAGGCCGGCGTCGGGATCACGCCGGCGTCGAGCACGTCGATGCCGGAGCTGGCGAGCCCTGCCGCGACCGCGGCCCCGATGAACTCGCCGGAGACGCGCGGATCGCGCGCGAGAACGGCCTTCGAGCGCAGACCCTGGGCCTTGAGCTCGTCGGCGTGCCGCCCCTGAGTCAGGACGACCGCGGCGGCCTGCGCGAGGCCGAGGGCGAGCCCGGCGGTGATGACCTCACCGTTGGCAAGCCCTCGGACCCCGTCAGTGCCGAAGAGACGCGACATCGCGTACGTCCCGAGGTGGGATCAGCGCTTCGAGAACTGCGACGCCTTGCGGGCCTTCTTGAGACCGGCCTTCTTGCGCTCGATGACGCGCGCGTCGCGAGTGAGGAAGCCCGCCTTCTTGAGCGTCGGGCGGTTGTTCTCGCGGTCGATCTCGTTGAGCGCACGGGCGATCGCGAGACGGAGCGCACCGGCCTGGCCCGAGGGGCCGCCGCCGGTGATCTTCGCGATCACGTCGTAGCTGCCGAGCAGCTCGAGGACCTTGAACGGGTCGTTGATGAGCTGCTGGTGGAGCTTGTTCGGGAAGTACTCCTCGAACGTGCGTCCGTTGACCGTGAACGAGCCGCCGCCGGGGACGAGGCGCACGCGCGCGATCGCCTCCTTGCGGCGACCGACGGCCGCGCCGGGAACGTTGAGGGGTGCGCGCACGGGGGCCGCAGCCGCCTCGGCAGGGGTCTCGGTGCTGTAGCTCTGGGCGAGCTCCGGGGACAGGGAATCTTCGATCTTCGCCATGGTGTCGTGAATCCTTGAAATCGTCCGGCCGGCGCTACTGCGCGACCTGGGTCAGGGTGTAGGTCTTGGGCTGCTGCGCGGCGTGCGGGTGCTCGGCACCGGCGTAGACCTTCAGCTTCTTGATCTGGGCGCGGCCCAGCGAGTTCTTCGGAAGCATTCCGCGGATGGCCTTCTCGACGGCGCGCGTGGGGTGCTTCTCGAGCATCTCCACGTAGGTCGTCGCGGTCAGGCCGCCCGGGTACCCCGAGTGGCGGTAGGCGAGCTTCTTCTCGAGCTTCTGACCGGTGAGGGCCACCTTCTCGGCGTTGATGATGATCACGAAGTCACCCATGTCCATGTGCGGAGCAAAGGTGGGCTTGTGCTTGCCACGAAGGATCGCGGCGGCGTGGCTGGCAAGACGACCGAGCACGATGTCGGTCGCGTCGATGACGACCCACTCACGCTTGATGTCCGCCGGCGTGGGGCTGAACGTACGCGTCACGGAATGACTGCTTTCTGTCGAGGTGTTCGTGAATCCCGCTCCGGTGTGCGTTCCTCGTGGATCACGGGGAACCCAGCGGTGGAGGGCTCAGTCGCGCCCGCGGATGCGGACACAACTTCGCAAGCGTAGTCGATCTCGATGGGTGCGGTCAAACCACCGTGCGGCTCACTCCTCGAGCGCCCGGCGGGCCCGGGTCTGCTCGGCGCGCGCGGCGAGCTCCTCCGTGCCGGGGTAGCCCACCTCGACCAGGGTGAGTCCGTGCGCCGGCAGCACCTTGAAGGCGGAGGTGCGGGTGGCGGCGTCGCGGAGCTCGGCCACCTCGTGCGACTCCAGCTTGCGCGTTCCGGCGGCGACGGCGGCGCCCACGAGCGCCCGCACCATGCTGTGGCAGAACGCGTCGGCGCGAACCTCGGCCACGACGACACCGACCTCGTCGCGCCGCCAGGCGAAGTGCTGCAGCGTGCGGATCGTGGTCGCTCCCGCACGCGGCTTGCAGAAGCTGGCGAAGTCGTGGAGCCCGAGCAGCACGTTCGCCGCCTCGTTCATCCGGTCGACGTCCAGCGCCTCCGGGGCCCACACCGTCGAGCGCCGCAGCCTCGGATCCTTCACGGCGACCGCGTCGGCGATCCGATACTCGTAGCGGCGCCAGCTGGCCGAGAAGCGCGCATCGAAGCCGGGATCCGCCGGCCTCGCCTGCGAGACGTAGAGGTCGCCCGCAGCTCCGGCGATCCCGTTGAGACGTCGGGTGAGCGATCCGATCGCCACTGCCGGGTCGTCGGTGGAGCGGACCCCGCGACGCGCGATGCGCAGCCTGGCGAGCTGCGGAGGCGTCAGGTCGAGGTGCGCCACCTGTCCGGTCGCGTGCACCCCGACGTCGGTACGTCCTGCGACGACGAGGGTCGGCGCCGGAAGATGGCGCGAGAACAGGGTCGCGAGGGCGCTCTCGAGTTCACCCTGCACGGTGCGGAGCCCGGGCTGCTTGGCCCAGCCGTGGAAGTCGGTGCCGTCGTAGGCGAGATCGAGGCGCACGCGCGCGCCCGACGAGTCTCCGAATTTCACCCTGAGAGTCTAGGCGGCGCCTGCTCCGCCGCGGCGAGGCACCGCCTCGCGCCTAGAGCTCCTCGACGTGCGCGACCGAGCGCGAGGTCGCGACGAAGCCCATGCCGGTGTAGAGCCCCAGCGCCCCCGTCGGATTCTCGCTGTCGACGTCGAGCGCGATCCGCTCGTGTCCGGCTGCGCGCGCCGCGCGCATCACTTCCGCCAGCATCGCCGGAGCGACACCGCGCCGCCGCCAGTCGCGCACCACTCCCACGAGCGCGACGTAGCCGCCGACGTAGCCCTGACGCTCGAAGTCGTCCGGGTTCACCTGGGTCTCGACGAAGCCGACGACGCGATCGCCGTCCCAGGCCACGAGCGACAGGTCGACCGCGCGGGTGGGCAGGCTCCACCCCGAGTGCCACTGCTCCGCCGAGGTGGGCTGGCTGCCCCAGTGATCGCGGAAGGCCTCGTTCTTGGCGACGCGCACCGCCTCACGGTCCGCATCGCGCGGGAGCTCGAAGCGCAGCCCGTCCGGCACCGCGATCTCGGGGATCGGATCGCTGAGATCGCGCTCGAGCTTCGAGAACCAGCGCACCAGCGGCATCCCGGCGCGCGCGAACAAGTTTCGGGCATCCGTGGTCCGCTCCTCGGCGTAGCCCATGATCCAGCCCGGCATCGGCTGGTCGACGGCGGCGAGCTGCTCGCGGGCGCGCTGGCGCTGCCAGGCGAGCAGCTGGCGTCCGAGCCCGCGGCCGCGGTGCTCCGGGTGCACCCCGCCGAACAGGATCGAGCGGGCGATCGTCTCGGGATCGGGCGGCGCCATCACATGCCCGAAGGCGACGAATCCGTCGGCGGTCTCGCCGATCAGGGTGTCGCGGGCAAGGTCAACCCAGGGATGCCGGAACTCCTCGTCGATCTCGTCGAGCGTCTCGACCCACTCCGGGTGATCGGCCGAGGCGAGCGCGCCGTAGAAGGCGAGCACCGCGGGGACGTCGTCGATCGTGGCGGCCCGCCAGGAGATCTCGGCCGTGTCGGCCGGCGGACGCGGCGCCTCCACCGCGCCCAGCCGTTCGCGCAGCGAACTCATCGTCATGCGGTGAATCTACTCGGTCGTCGCCGTCGCGGCGAGACAACAAAGGGGGCCCCTCAGGGCCCCCTTCGCGTGTCGAATCTCTCGACGACTACTTCTCGTCGCTCTCCGCGACCTCGGCCTCCGCCTCGGCCTCGGCCTCGGCGGGGGCGTCCTCGACGGGCGCCTCCTCGACCGGAGCCTCCTCGACGGGGGCTTCCTCGGCGACGGGCTCGGCCTTGGCGGGAGCCGCCGCGGCCTTCGCCGGCTTGGCCTTCTTCGTGACGGGCTCGAGAACGAGCTCGATCACGGCCATCGGCGCGTTGTCACCCTTGCGGTAACCGGTCTTCGTGATGCGGGTGTATCCGCCCTCACGCTCGGCGACGAGCGGCGCGATCTCGGTGAAGAGCTCGTGCACGACGCCCTTGTCCGAGATGACCGACAGCACGCGACGGCGCGCGTGCAGGTCGCCGCGCTTGGCGAACGTGATGAGGCGCTCCGCGAGCGGACGCAGGCGCTTGGCCTTCGTCTCGGTCGTCTGGATGCTCTTGTGAGTGAAGAGCGCCGCCGCGAGGTTCGCGAGGAGCAGACGCTCGTGGGCGGGTCCGCCTCCGAGGCGGGGTCCCTTCGTAGGCTTAGGCATGTCGTTTTTCCTTGGTTTCCTAGCTCAGAAGCGGCGGGGCGGCCGGCTCTAGAGGTTCTCTTCCTCGTCGTATCCGCCGTAGAAGTGTGCGCCGTCAAAGCCGGGCACGCTGTCCTTGAGCGAAAGGCCCATCTCGACGAGCTTGTCCTTCACCTCATCGACCGACTTCTGGCCGAAGTTGCGGATGTTCATCAGCTGCGTCTCGGAGAGCGCCACGAGCTCGCTCACCGTGTTGATGCCCTCGCGCTTGAGGCAGTTGTAGCTGCGCACAGACAGGTCGAGGTCTTCGATCGGCATGCTGAGCTCGGTCGACAGAACGGCTTCGGCCGGGGCCGGGCCGATCTCGATGCCCTCGGCCGCGGTGTTCAGCTCGCGGGCGAGACCGAACAGCTCGGTGAGGGTGCGACCGGCGGACGCGATCGCGTCGCGCGGGCTGATCGCCGGCTTCGTCTCGACGTCGACGACCAGGCGGTCGAAGTCGGTGCGCTCACCGGCACGCGTGGCCTCCACGCGGTAGGTGACCTTGAGAACGGGCGAGTAGATCGAGTCGATCGGGATCTGGCCCGCTTCGCTGAACTCGCTGCGGTTCTGCGTCGCCGAGACGTAGCCGCGGCCGCGCTCGATGGTGAGCTCGAGGTCGAACGTCGCCTTGTCGTTGAGCGTCGCGATGACCAGCTCGGGGTTGTGGATCTCGACCCCGGCCGGCGCGGAGATGTCGGCGGCCGTGACCTGGCCGGCACCCTTCTTGCGCAGGTACGCCGTGATCGGCTCATCGTGCTCGCTCGAGACGACGAGGTTCTTGATGTTCAAGACGATCTCGACGACGTCTTCCTTCACACCCGGAACGGTCGAGAACTCGTGCTGGATGCCGTCGAGGCGGATGCTCGTGACCGCAGCACCGGGAATCGACGAGAGGAGCGTGCGACGCAGCGAGTTCCCGAGCGTGTAGCCGAAGCCGGGCTCGAGGGGCTCGATGATGAAGCGCGAACGGAACTCCGAGATGTTCTCCTCGGACAGAGTGGGACGCTGTGCAATCAGCACGTTGGTGTTTCCTTTCGGCGAGAGCGTCCGCCATATGACGCTCACGGGAAGACGGCGGGTGGCTGGGCCGCCGGGTTATTGAATTGTCAGAACTGCGCCGCGATTCCGCGGGTGGGCCGGGTGCGCTGCGCGCGCGGAGCGCACCCGACCACGCCACGTGAACCTGTCAGCGCGGCGTCTGAGACTTAGACGCGGCGACGCTTCGGCGGGCGAACACCGTTGTGAGCCTGAGGCGTCACATCGTTGATCGTGCCGACCTCGAGGCCCGCCGACTGCAGCGAACGGATCGCCGTCTCGCGACCCGAACCCGGGCCCTTCACGAAGACGTCGACCTTCTTCATGCCGTTCTCCTGCGCCTTGCGCGCAGCCGCCTCGGCGGCCATGCCGGCCGCGTACGGGGTCGACTTGCGCGAGCCCTTGAAACCGACGTCGCCGCCGGAGGCCCAGGCGATGACCGCACCCGAGGGGTCGGTGATCGAGACGATGGTGTTGTTGAACGTCGACTTGATGTGGGCCTGGCCCACGGCGATGTTCTTCTTCTCCTTGCGGCGGGGCTTGCGCGCGGCCGACTTCGGGGTAGCCATTACTTCTTGCCTGCCTTCTTCTTACCGGCGACGGTGCGCTTCGGGCCCTTGCGGGTGCGGGCGTTGGTCTTGGTGCGCTGTCCGCGCACCGGAAGGCCGCGACGGTGGCGGATGCCCTCGTACGAGCCGATCTCGACCTTGCGACGGATGTCGGCCTGAACCTCACGGCGCAGGTCACCCTCGACCTTGTAGGTGCCCTCGATGTAGTCGCGAAGGGCGACGAGCTGGTCGTCGGTCAGATCCTTCACGCGGATGTCACCGGAGATTCCGGTTTCCTTGAGGGTGGCGAGGGCGCGAGTGCGCCCCACACCGTAGATGTACGTCAGTGCGACCTCCACGCGCTTTTCGCGCGGGATGTCGACGCCGGCGAGACGTGCCATGGTGGCTTCTCCTGGGAGTCATTCGGAGGTGTGACACACCGTCGGTGCCCGGGCCTCCGACCCGGGGTGTCCCCTCTCGCGAGGTTCTGACGGTGCTGATTCAGCTATTCAGTTGTGGAGCTTGTGCGTGTCAGCCCTGGCGCTGCTTGTGGCGCGGGTTGGACTTGCAGATGACCATGACGCGACCGTTGCGGCGAATGACCTTGCAGTGGTCGCAGATGGGCTTGACGCTGGGGTTGACCTTCATTGTTCTCTCTCGCTGTCATCGTGCGCGGACACCGTCAGGTGCCCGGCCGTTACTTTCCAGCAGTCCTTACTTGTAGCGGTAGACGATACGGCCGCGAGTCAGGTCGTAGGGGCTCAGCTCTACGATCACCCGGTCCTCAGGAAGGATCCGGATGTAGTGCTGACGCATCTTGCCCGAAATGTGGGCGAGAACCTTGTGTCCGTTGCTCAGCTCAACGCGAAACATCGCGTTGGGAAGAGCTTCGACCACCGATCCCTCGATCTCGATGACTCCGTCTTTCTTGGCCATAACCTCTCAAGCGCTCACGTGTGTACTGCTGGTCGTGCGGTGGGTGGGTGATGCAGGCACGCCCGAAGGCACACGGCACCAAAGATCGAGCCTAGCCCATCGGGGGAGTTTTCGCCACACGCCGACACGGATGCCGGGTGCAGCAAGGTTGTGCGCTAAGCGGCGCCCAGATCGCGCGCGTCGAGCGCAGCGAAGATTCGTGCGGTGACCTCGTCGATGGGTCCGAGTCCGTCGACCTCGATCAGCAGCCCGCGCTCGTCGAACATCTCGAGCAGCGGCGCCGTCTCGCGCTGGTAGACCTCCTGGCGGTGCCGGATGGCCTCCTCGGAGTCGTCGACGCGGCCCTGCTCGATCGAGCGCTGGCGCAGACGCCGGACGACCTCCTCCTGGTCGGCGGCGAGCCGCACGACACCGTCGAGCGCGTGGCCGTGCGAGGCGAGAAGCTCGTCCAGGTAGCGCACCTGGTCCGGCGTGCGGGGGTAGCCGTCGAGCAGGAACCCGCCCTGGGCGTCTGCCTCGTTGAGGCGATCCGTCACGAGCGCGTTGGTCAGCGAGTCGGGGACGTAATCGCCGGAGTCGACGATCGCCTTCACCTGCTTGCCCAGCTCGGTCTCGTTCGCGATGTTGAAGCGGAAGATGTCACCCGTCGAGATCGTCGGGATCCGGTACTTCTCCGCGATCCGCGCCGCCTGGGTGCCCTTGCCGGCACCCGGCGGTCCGACGATCAGCAATCGGGTCACTTCAGCAGCCCCTCGTAATGGCGCTGCTGCAGCTGCGAGTCGATCTGCTTGACCGTCTCGAGGCCCACGCCGACCATGATCAGGATGCTCGTGCCGCCGAACGGGAAGTTCTGGTTGGCACCGACGAGCACGAGCGCGATGAGCGGAATCAGCGCGACGAGACCCAGGTAAATCGAGCCCGGCAGCGTGACGCGCGTCAGGACGTAGTCGAGGTACTCGGCCGTGGGGCGCCCGGCGCGGATGCCCGGGATGAAGCCGCCGTACTTCTTCATGTTGTCGGCGACCTCGTCCGGGTTGAACGTGATCGCGACGTAGAAGTACGTGAAGCCGACGATGAGCAGGAAGTACGTGAGCATGTACAGCGGGTGGTCACCGGCCGTCAGCGTGTCCGAGATCCAGCTCACCCAGGCCGCGGGCGCTTCGCCGGCGGCAGGCTGGTTGAACTGCGCGATGAGCGCCGGCAGGTACAGCAGCGACGAGGCGAAGATGACCGGTACGACGCCCGCCATGTTGACCTTGATCGGGATGTACGTGTTGTTGCCGCCGTAGGTGCGGCGACCGACCATGCGCTTGGCGTACTGCACCGGAACGCGGCGCTGCGACTGCTCGACGAAGATGACGGCGACCATGATCAGCACGCCGATCGCGAGCACGAGGATGAAGATCTCGATGCCGCGCGTCGTGGCGATGGTGCCGAGCGAGGTCGGGAACGTCGCGGCGATCGAGGTGAAGATCAGCAGCGACATGCCGTTGCCGATGCCGCGCTCGGTGACGAGCTCACCCATCCACATGATGACGCCGGTGCCGGCCGTCATGGTGATGACCATGAGCAGGATCGCGTACCAGGCGTCGTTGGCGATGAGGTCGGAGCACTCCGCGACCGAGCCGGTCGGGAACAGCGCACCGGAGCGCGCGACCGTGATGAGCGTGGTCGACTGCAGAACGCCGAGCGCGATCGTCAGGTAGCGCGTGTACTGCGTGAGCTTCGCCTGACCCGACTGCCCCTCCTTGTAGAGGGTGTCGAAGTGGGGGATGACCACGCGCAGCAGCTGCACGATGATCGATGCCGTGATGTACGGCATGATTCCGAGCGCAAAGATCGACAGCTGCAGGAGAGCCCCGCCGCTGAAGAGGTTGACCAGGTCGTACAGGCTCCCCGCAGTGGAGTTCCCGGCAAGACAGGCCTGCACGTTCTCGAACTGCACAAACGGCGCTGGGATGAACGACCCCAGGCGGAAGAGCGCGACGATGCCGAGCGTGAACCCGATCTTGCGACGCAGGTCGGGCGTGCGGAAGATCCGCGCGACGGCACTGAACACGACGCCTCCAGAAGTTTTTGGGACAGTGCGACCTTACCCGGTCGCAGAGACGGCGGCTCCCCACTTCGGGGAGCCGCCGTCAGAAACTACTTGACCGAACCGCCGGCGGCGACGATCTTCTGCTCCGCGGAGCTCGAGACCTTGTCCACCGTGACGTTCAGCTTGACGGCAATGTCGCCGCCACCGAGAACCTTGACCTTCTCGTTCTTGCGAACGGCGCCCTTGGCCACGAGGTCGCCGACGGTGACGTCGCCGCCCTTCGGGTAGAGCTCGGCGAGCTTCTCGAGGTTGACGACCTGGTACTCGACGCGGAACGGGTTCTTGAACCCGCGCAGCTTCGGCGCACGCATGATCGAGTTGAGGTTTCCGCCCTCGAGTCCGGCCGCCACCTGGTAGCGCGCCTTGGTGCCCTTGGTTCCGCGACCCGCGGTCTTGCCCTTCGAGCCCTCACCGCGACCCACGCGGGTCTTGGCCTTCTTCGCGCCCGCAGCCGGACGCAGGTGGTGGGCCTTCAGGATCTGCGGGCGAGCCTCGGCGGGCTCGGCAGCCTTCTTGGCAGCGGGCTTCGCCGCGGCCTTGGCCGGAGCCTTCGCCGCCGGAGCCTTCTCAGCAGCGGCCTTCTCGGCCGGAGCCTTGTCAGCAGCGGCCTTGGCCGGAGCCTTCTTCGCGGGCGCCTTCTCAGCAGCCGGCTTGTCGGCGGCAGCCTTGGCCGGAGCCTTGGCGGCGGTCGACTTGGCGGCCGTCGACTTGGCGGCCGTGGTCTTGGCCGGAGCCTTCTTCGCGGGCGCCTTCTCAGCGGCCGGCTTGTCGGCAGCGGCCTTGGCCGGAGCCTTCTTCGCCGGAGCCTTCTTCGGAGCCGCCGCAGCGGTCTCCTTCTTGTCTTCCTCAGCCATTAGTCAATCTCCTCGACCTTCACGAGGTGGGCGACCGTGCGGACGTAGCCGCGGTTGGCCTGGGTGTCCTCACGCACGACGACGTCGCCGATGCGCTTGAGGCCCAAGCTCCGCAGCGTGTCGCGCTGGTTCTGCTTCTCGCTGATAACGGACTTGATCTGGGTCACCTTGAGGCGCGCAGCCATCATGAACCTGCCTTTGCACTTGCCGCGGCACGAGCGTCGGCCTCGGCGCGCACGAGGCGCTCCGGAGCGACGGCTTCGAAGTCGAGGCCACGACGTGCGGCCACCGCGCGCGGCTCTTCGAGCTGCTGCAGCGCCTCCACGGTCGCGTGAACGATGTTGATCGTGTTCGACGAGCCGAGCGACTTGCTCAGGACGTCGTGGATGCCGGCGCACTCGAGCACCGCGCGGACCGGACCACCGGCGATAACACCGGTACCGGGGCCGGCGGGACGCAGCAGGACGACACCGGCAGCGGCCTCACCCTGCACGGGGTGCGGGATGGTCGCACCGGAGCGCGGGACGCGGAAGAAGTTCTTCTTCGCCTCCTCGACGCCCTTGCTGATCGCGAGCGGCACCTCACGCGCCTTGCCGTAGCCGACGCCGACCATGCCGTTGCCATCGCCCACGACGACGAGCGCCGTGAAGCTGAAGCGACGGCCGCCCTTGACGACCTTCGACACGCGGTTGATGGTGACGACGCGCTCGAGGAACTGGCTCTCCTCACGGCCGCCACGCGCACCGCGATCGTTGCGCGGTCCACGCTCACGGCTGCCACGACGAGCCTCGCGAGGCTCGGTCGACGGCGCCGTCCCGGCCGCCGTCTCCACGACCTTGCCGGCCGCGACGGTGGTCTCGTCGGTCACGTTGTTCTGCTCCTGGTTTTCAGTGGCCTCGGTCACAGCTCCAGCCCTCCCTCGCGAGCGCCCTCGGCGATCGCGGCCACGCGTCCTGCGTAGCGGTTGCCACCGCGGTCGAACACGACTGCGGCGATGCCGGCCTTCTTGGCACGTTCGGCGACGAGTTCGCCGACCTTGCGGGCCTTTGCGGTCTTGTCGCCGTCGAAGGCGCGAAGATCCGCCTCGAGGGTCGACGCGGAGGCCACGGTGTGGCCCTTGCTGTCATCAACGACCTGCACGAACACGTGACGGGCCGAGCGGGTGACGACGAGGCGCGGACGCTCCTCCGTGCCCACGATGCGCTTGCGCACACGGGTGTGGCGACGGGCGCGCTGCGCGGACTTCGAATCCGAACGCTTGACGATTCCAGCCATGATCACTTACCACTCTTTCCGGCCTTGCGACGAACGACCTCGCCGGCGTAACGCACACCCTTGCCCTTGTAGGGCTCGGGCTTGCGCAGCTTGCGAATGTTCGCCGCGACCTCGCCAACGGCCTGCTTGTCGATGCCCTTGACGGTCAGCTTGTTGTTGCCCTCGACCTCGAAGGAGATGCCGGCGGGCGGGTCCACGGTGATCGAGTGCGAGTAGCCGAGAGCGAACTCGACCGAGCTGCCCTTCGACGCGACGCGGTAACCGGTGCCGACGACCTCGAGGCTCTTGGAGTAGCCCTCGGTCACGCCGACGATCTGGTTGGCGATCAGCGTGCGGGTGAGTCCGTGCAGCGAACGCGATTCGCGCTCGTCATCCGGACGGGACACGACGACCTGGCCCTCTTCGAGCTTGACCTCGATGGGGCTCTTGACGGTGAGCGACAGCTCGCCCTTCGGACCCTTGACGGCGACGGCCTGGCCGTCGATCGTCACGGTCACGCCGGCGGGCACGTCGATGGGAAGACGTCCAATACGCGACATGTCAGATCACCACACGTAGGCGAGGACTTCCCCACCCACGCCCTTCTTGGTCGCCTCGCGGTCCGTGAGGAGCCCCGAGGAGGTGGACAGGATGGCCACGCCGAGTCCGCCGAGGACGTGAGGGATCTCCGTCGACTTGGCGTACACGCGAAGGCCGGGCTTCGACACGCGCTTGATGCCCGCGATCGACCGCTCACGGTTGGGGCCGTACTTGAGGTCGATCGTGAGCGTCGAGCCCACGCGCGCCTCTTCGACCTTCCACCCGGAGATGTAGCCCTCCTTCTGGAGGATCTCGGCGATGTGGGTCTTGAGCTTGCTGTTCGGCAGCGAAACCGTGTCGTGGTAGGCGCGGTTCGCGTTGCGCAGACGGGTCAGCATGTCCGCGACCGGGTCTGTCATCGTCATTGTGTGTGTTTCCTTCGTTCAGCCGGTTTCGACATCCGCTAGCTCCTCAAGAGCACCGACCGGATGCCGACCTGGTTGATGGTCGACGGGGCGGTTGCCCCGTCGGGTGCTACTGGGCGTTCTCCGCCGACTTGAACGGGAAGCCGAGCGCGCGCAGCAGGGCGCGACCCTCGTCATCCGTCTTCGCGGTGGTGACGACCGTGATGTCGAATCCGCGGACGCGGTCGATCTTGTCCTGATCGATCTCGTGGAACATGCTCTGCTCCGAGAGACCGAAGGTGTAGTTGCCGTTGCCGTCGAACTGCTTGGCGCTCAGGCCGCGGAAGTCGCGGATGCGCGGAAGCGCGAGCGACAGCAGGCGGTCGAGGAACTCCCAGGCACGGTCGCCGCGCAGCGTCACGTGGGCGCCGATCGGCATGCCCTCACGCAGCTTGAACTGCGCGATCGACTTGCGGGCGAGCGTCACCTGCGGCTTCTGACCCGTGATGAGCGTGAGGTCCTTGATGGCCCCCTCGATCACCTTCGAGTCGCGCGCGGCTTCACCGACACCGGTGTTGACGACGATCTTGACAAGACCAGGAACCTGGTGCGGGTTGGTGTACCCGAACTCTTCGCTGAGAGTCTTGACGATCTCCGTGCGGTACTTCGACTTGAGTCGGGGCTGGATTGTGCCAGCCTCAGTCGTCGCGGCCATCAGATCACTTCTCCGGACTTCTTCGCGTAGCGCACGCGAACGGTCTTCTTGACGCCGTCCTTCTCGACGGTCTCCTCACGGAAACCGACGCGGGTCGGCGTCTTGGTCTTGGGGTCGACGAGTGCCACATTCGAGATGTGGATCGGCGCCTCGTGCGTCTCGATGCCGCCGGTCTTGGTGCCGCGCTGCGACTGCCCGACCTTGACGTGCTTCGTGACGTAGTTGACGCCCTCGACGATGACGCGGTTCTTCTCGGAGAGAACCTCGATCACGCGACCCTGCTTGCCCCGGTCACCGCCGCGGTCCTGCGAGGGACCGCTGATGATCTGGACGAGGTCGCCCTTCTTGATGTTGCGGCCCATAGTTAGAGCACCTCCGGCGCGAGCGAGATGATCTTCATGAACTTCTTGTCGCGCAGTTCGCGGCCGACCGGTCCGAAGATGCGGGTTCCACGGGGGTCCCCATCAGCCTTCAGGATGACGGCGGCGTTCTCGTCAAACTTGATGTAGGAGCCATCGGGACGACGCGTCTGCTTGACGGTGCGCACGATGACGGCCTTGACGACGTCGCCCTTCTTGACGTTGCCGCCCGGGATCGCGTCCTTGACGGTCGCGACGATGACATCGCCGAGACCGGCGTAGCGACGGCCGGAACCACCGAGCACGCGAATCGTCAGGAGCTCCTTGGCGCCGGTGTTGTCGGCGACCTTGACTCGAGATTCTTGCTGCAGCATGGCTTACTTCGCCTTCTCGTTGATCTCGACCAGACGCCAGCGCTTGGTCGCGCTCAGCGGGCGAGTCTCCGTGATCGTGACGAGGTCGCCGATGCCGGCCGTGTTGTTCTCGTCGTGAGCCTTGATCTTCGAGGTGCGGCGGATGACCTTGCCGTAAAGCGGGTGCTTCACGCGGTCCTCGACCTCAACCACGATGGTCTTGTTCATCTTGTCGCTCGTCACGTAGCCGCGGCGAACCTTGCGGTAGCCACGCGCGCTCTCGTCGCGAACGTCGTGGGCGGCGGACTCGTGTCCGGCCTCGGCCTTCTTGACCTGTGCCATTACTTGCTCGCCTCCTCGGCGGTGTCAGCAGCCTCGGCCTCGGTAGCCTCAGCGGCCTCCGACTTCTTGGCGGACTTCTTGGGCGCCTTCGCGGGAGCCTCGATCGGCGCGGGCGTGGCCCGGATGCCGAGCTCGCGCTCACGGATGACGGTGTAGATGCGAGCGATGTCGCGCTTCACGGCACGCAGGCGTCCGTGGCTCTCGAGCTGACCGGTGGCCGACTGGAAGCGCAGGTTGAACAGCTCTTCCTTGGCCTTCTTCAGCTCTTCGACGAGTCGCTCGTCTTCATAGGTGTCGAGCTCGATCGGGGCGAGCTCCTTGGATCCGACGGCCATTACGCGTCGCCCTCCTCGCGCTTGATGATGCGTGCCTTGAGGGGCAGCTTGTGAATTGCACGGAGCAGCGCCTCACGGGCGAGCTCCTCGTCAACGCCGGCGACCTCGAAGAGGACGCGACCCGGCTTGACGTTGGCGACCCACCACTCCGGCGAACCCTTACCGGAACCCATGCGGGTTTCGGCCGGCTTCTTCGTCAGCGGACGGTCGGGGTAGATGTTGATCCACACCTTTCCACCACGCTTGATGTGACGGGTCATCGCGATACGAGCGGACTCGATCTGACGGTTGGTGACGTACGCGGGAGTCAGCGCCTGGATCCCGTAGTCACCGAACGACACCTTGGTGCCACCGGTGGCCTGGCCGTCACGGCCGGGGTGGTGCTGCTTGCGGTACTTGACCTTGCGGGGAATAAGCATGATTACGCCTCGGCTCCTGCGGTGGCGGGCGCGGCTTCGGCACGGGGGCCACGGCCGCGCGGGCCGCCGTCACGACGCTCGGGGCGCGACGACTTCTGAGCCGCCTGCTCACGAGCAAGTTCCTTGTTGGTGATGTCGCCCTTGTAGATCCACACCTTGACGCCGATGCGACCAAAGGTGGTGCGGGCCTCGTAGAAGCCGTAGTCGATGTTCGCGCGCAGCGTGTGCAGCGGCACACGACCCTCGCGATAGAACTCCGAGCGGCTCATCTCGGCGCCACCCAGACGACCCGACACCTGGATGCGAACACCCTTGGCGCCGGCGCGCTGAGCGCCCTGCAGACCCTTGCGCATCGCGCGACGGAAGGCGACACGAGCAGAGAGCTGCTCGGCGATTCCCTGCGCGACCAGCTGAGCCTCGGCCTCGGGGTTCTTCACCTCGAGGATGTTGAGCTGGATCTGCTTCTTGGTGAGCTTCTCGAGGTCGGCGCGGATGCGCTCGGCCTCGGCGCCGCGGCGACCGATCACGATGCCGGGACGCGCGGTGTGGATGTCCACACGCACGCGGTCACGGGTGCGCTCGATCTCGATGCGAGCAACACCAGCGCGGTCCAGGCTCGTCTTGAGCAGGTCGCGGATCTTGATGTCCTCGGCCACGAAGTCGGCGTAGCGCTGACCGGGCTTGGTCGAGTCGGCGAACCAGCGCGACACGTGGTCGGTGGTGATGCCGAGACGGAAACCGTACGGGTTGACCTTCTGGCCCATTACTTCTTCCCTGCCTTCTGCGTCGGCGCTGCGTTCGAGACGAGCTCGTCCGGCGTCGCCAGCACGACGGTGATGTGGCTCGTGCGCTTCAGGATCTTGAAGGCGCGGCCCTGGGCACGCGGGCGGAAGCGCTTGAGCGTCGTTCCCTCGTCGACGTAGGCCTTGGCGATGACCAGGTCCTGCTCGTCGAGGAAGGTGTTCGAGGCATCCGCCTTCACACGTGCGTTAGCCATGGCCGAGGCCACGAGCTTGTAGATCGGCTCGCTGGCGCTCTGCGGGGCGAACTTCAGGATGGCGAGAGCCTCCTGAGCCTGCTTGCCGCGGATGATGTCCACGATGCGACGAGCCTTCATGGGCGTGACGCGGATGTGCTTCACGCGGGCGATCGACTCAACCATCAGCGACGCCGTCCCTTCTTGTCGTCCTTCTCGTGCCCACGGAAAGTGCGGGTGGGCGCGAACTCGCCGAGCTTGTGCCCGACCATGGTCTCGGTCACGAAGACCGGGATGTGCTTGCGACCGTCGTGCACGGCGATGGTGTGCCCCAGCATGGCGGGGACGATCATCGAACGGCGCGACCAGGTCTTGATCACGTTCTTGGAGCCTGCATCGTTCTGGACCTGAACCTTGCGGAACAGGTGGTCGTCGACGAAGGGACCCTTCTTGAGACTGCGCGGCATCTTCTTCTACCTCTACTTGCGCTTCTTGCCGACGGTACGACGACGGACGATGAGCTTGTCGCTTTCCTTGTTCGGATGGCGCGTACGGCCTTCCTTCTGACCCCACGGGCTGACCGGGTGGCGTCCACCGGAGGTCTTGCCCTCACCACCACCGTGCGGGTGGTCGATCGGGTTCATGGCGACACCACGGACGGTCGGGCGGACGCCCTTCCAGCGCAGACGGCCGGCCTTGCCCCAGTTGATGTTCGACTGCTCGGCGTTGCCGACCTCGCCGATCGTCGCGCGGCAGCGCAGGTCGACGTTGCGGATCTCGCCCGAGGGCAGACGCAGCTGGGCGTAGGGGCCGTCCTTGGCGACGAGACGGACCGAGGCACCAGCCGAACGGGCCATCTTCGCTCCGCCACCGGGGCGCAGCTCGATCGCGTGGATGACGGTACCGACCGGGATGTTCTTCAGCGGCAGGTTGTTGCCGGGCTTGATGTCGGCCGAGGGACCCGACTCGACGATGTCGCCCTGCGACAGCTTGTTCGGCGCGAGGATGTAGCGCTTGGTGCCGTCCACGAAGTGCAGGAGCGCGATGCGCGCCGTGCGGTTCGGGTCGTACTCGATGTGCGCGACCTTCGCGTCGACGCCGTCCTTGTCATTGCGACGGAAGTCGATGAGTCGGTACTGACGCTTGTGGCCGCCACCGATGTGACGCGTGGTGATGCGTCCGGTGTTGTTGCGGCCACCCGTCTTGGGCAGCGGGCGAACGAGCGACTTCTCGGGCGTCGAGCGCGTGATCTCCGCGAAATCGGCGACCGACGAGCCACGACGACCGGGGGTCGTCGGCTTGTACTTGCGAATTGCCATGATGGTCTCCTGAGGTCCTAGCCGACAGCCGTGAAGATGTCGATCGAACCGGACTTGAGGGTGACGATCGCGCGCTTGGTGTCCTTGCGCTTACCGGCACCGAAACGCGTACGACGGGTCTTGCCGTTGCGGTTGAGGGTGTTCACCGAGGCGACCTTCACGTTGAAGATCTTTTCGATGGCGAGCTTGATCTCGGTCTTGTTCGAGCGGGGGTCCACCTCGAAGGTGTACTTCCCGTCATCGATCAGGCTGTAGCTCTTCTCGCTCACGACGGGCGCGAGGATGATGTCGCGCGGGTCCTTGTTGTAGCCGCTCATGCGCTGGCCTCTTCCTTGTTCGACTTCGAGGCGACGAACGACTCGAAGGCACCCTTGGTGAAGACGATGTCGTCGCTGACGACCACGTCGTAGGCGTTGAGCTGGTCCGCGAACAGCACGTGCACGTTGCGGAGGTTCCGCACGCTCTTCGCGCTGACCTCGTCGCTGCGCTCGAGCACGACGAGCACGTTCTTGCTCGTCGCGACCTGCGTGAGCAGCGAGATGGCGGTCTTGGTGCTGGGCAGCTCGGCGAGGCCGAAGCTCTCAACGACGTGCAGACGCTCGCCGCGCGCGCGGTCCGAGATGACGCCGAGCAGAGCCGCGGCGATCATCTTCTTGGGGGTGCGCTGCGAGTAGTCACGCGGGACCGGTCCGTGGACGATGCCGCCGCCGCGGTGCTGCGGCATGCGGATCGAGCCCTGACGAGCACGGCCGGTGCCCTTCTGCTTGAAGGGCTTGGTGCCGGAACCGGACACCTCGCCGCGACCCTTGACCTTGTGCGTTCCCTGGCGGGCGGCCGCGAGCTGCGCGGTCACCACCTGGTGGATCAGCGGAACGTTGGTCTGGACGTCGAAGATCGAAGCGGGCAGCTCGACCGAGCCGGACTTCTTTCCCTTCGCGTCGATGACGTCGACAGTGGTGTTAGCCATGACGATCACGCACCCTTCACGGCGTTGCGGACGAACACGATGCGGCCGCGCGCGCCGGGAACGGCGCCCTTGACCAGCAGGAGGCCCTTCTCGGCGTCCACGGCGTGGACCTTGAGGCCCTGAACCGTGACGCGCTCGCCACCCATGCGGCCGGCCATGCGCATGCCCTTGAAGACGCGGCTGGGCGTCGAGGAGGCACCGATCGAGCCGGGCTTGCGGTGGTTGCGGTGCGCACCGTGCGAAGCGGAGACGCCCTTGAAGTTGTGGCGCTTCATGACACCGGCGAAGCCCTTGCCCTTGCTCGTGCCGACGACGTCGACGAACTGGCCGGCTTCGAAGATGTCCACGGCGAGCTCCTGGCCCGCGGTGTACTCGGCAGCGTCAGCCGTCCGAACCTCGGTGAGGTGACGGCGCGGCGTGACGCCGGCCTTCTCGAAGTGGCCGGCGGCGGGCTTGTTGACCTTGCGGGGGTCGATCTGCCCGTAGGCGATCTGAACCGCGGCGTAGCCGTCCTTCTCCACCGAGCGGACCTGGGTCACGACATTCGGGGAGATCTGGACGACGGTCACCGGAACGAGCTTGTTGTTCTCGTCCCAGACCTGGGTCATGCCGAGCTTGGTGCCGAGCAGACCCTTGGTCGTCTTGACTGCAGACATTGGAATTCCTTGATTTCTGAGCGCCAGTCGCGGGGACTAGAGCTTGATCTCGATGTTGACGTCGGCGGGGAGGTCGAGGCGCATGAGCGAGTCGACCGCCTTGGGAGTGGGGTCGATGATGTCGATCAGACGCTTGTGGGTGCGCTTCTCGAAGTGCTCGCGGCTGTCCTTGTACTTGTGGGGAGAACGGATCACGGTGACCACGTTCTTCTCCGTCGGAAGCGGAACCGGACCGACCACGGTGGCACCCGCACGGGTGACCGTGTCAACGATCTTGCGCGCCGAGGCGTCGAGGCCAGCGTGGTCGTATGACTTCAGCCGGATGCGGATCTTCTGTCCCGCCATGTGCATCTCTCTTCTCTGTCTCACACCTCGCGTTGCGAGGCATCGCGCAACAACGTCCGGTTCTTCACGAACCTTTCGTGCTGACGCACCACTGTTCTTCTGTCAATCCACCCCACTCGGCGGCACGCGCGCGCGAACGCACGAATTCCCGACGAGGATTGGATTCGATTGAAGCTTTTTGTTCTGCTCCCCGCGGCCTAGCCTGCGTCAGAACCGTAGTTCCGGCGGCTATGCACTGCCTGGCAGTGATCCGCGCATCAAAGCGCGGAATGTCGAACTAGAAGAGTTTGCCACACCCCGGCATTTGCTGCAACCCGGGCGTGTCGCGGCCCCGCAGCGGTCGTTTCGCGCCGCCTCGACGGCTCCGCGGCGCGCTCTCACCACGATTCCGAACGCGGCTCGACGGCGCGACGGTGCGGGCTCCCGGGATCGAGCGCGGGGTTCGGCAAGATGACCGGACGGGGGAACGTTCCGCTGCGCCGTCTCCGCACTCCGTGGCGCCGGTTCAGCACCTCTGCCCGCCGCGTCCGCGCACGAAAGGCCCTCTCATCCGCCATGCCGTCGTCCAACCGACTGCCGCGCCTTCCCACGACCCACTGCAGCCGCGGTCGCGTCAGCGACGCTCTCACGGCGGCGAGCTCCGCTCCGATCGTGATCGTCCGGGGTCCCGGCGGCTCCGGAAAGACGACGGCGGTGGTCGACTGGCTCCGGCACCGCCCCAAGGCAAGCGGTGCCCTTCTCTGGCTGAATGTCGACGAGAGCATGGGATACCGGTCCCGGTTCTGGAATCGACTCGTGCGGGCCCTCGTGACTGACGGCCTGGTCGCACACGACGCGCAGCTCGAGGCCTTCCTCGCGGATCGGGATGACGACAAGATCGCGCCGGCTCTGGTGCTCGAGCGGCTCGAGCGCCGCACGGCCGATCTCTTGCTGGTGCTCGACGACGCTCACGTGCTGAGCGACGACACCCTGGTCGAGCTGGGTTGGCTGCTCGAGCGGCTGCCCCGCGTCCGGGTCATTGCGACCAGCCGGCGACGACTGACGTTCGAATCCGGCAACGCGCATGCGCGGCTCTCGCCCGCCGTCGTGAGCGCTTCAGATCTGGCGTTCACGCTCCGCGAGACCGAGGGGCTGCTGCAGCTCGCATCCGCGACGCTGGGCCGCGATGCCGCGATGCCGCTCGTGACCGGCACGCACGGGCATGCCCTGACGCTGCGCCTCGCGGTCTCGGCGCTCGACGCCAACCCTCATCTGGCCGCGCAGACCGAAGGAGCGCGCGCCCGCGTGATCTCCGACGTGACGACGGCCGCGACCCAGGAGTCCCTCCCCGCCTTCGCAGATCCCGCGGACCGGGAGATCGCCCTGCGTCTGGCGCTGAGCCCGGTGCTGACACCGGCGCTGGCGCGCGCGCTCTGCCCCCAGCGCTTCCTCGACGCTTCGTTGCACCGTTTCGCCGAAGCCGGGCTGGGTGAGGCTCAGCCCGGAGGCGACACGGCGGCGTTCAGCTTCCATGCGGTCGTTCGACAGGCCCTGCTGACGGAGGCCGAGCGCACCCTCGATCCGGCTGAGCGCGACGACCTGCTCGCAACCATCGCGCGGCACCTCGATGTCGAGGGCTATCCGATCCCCGCCATTCGCGTGCTTCAGCAGCTGGGTCGCTACGACCAGGTCTGGCCTGTGATCGCGCGTCACTTCTCGGCACTGATCACGCACTTCCCTGACGAGCTCGAGAGCGTGCTGGCGGAGAACTCCCCCGCCATCCTGGAAGCGGAGCCGACGCTGGCCATCGCTCTCGCGGTGGTTCGCAGCGAACGCGAACCGCTGCCCTCGAACTACCTGCTTCAGCTCGTCGACGGCGCGGTTCCGCAGCTCGAAGCCCGGCGCGACGCCTTCGGCACCCCGGGCACGGGCGTCGCCGCGCTCTGGAACGAGCTCTCGATCTTCGCCGGGCTCCGAGCCTCGCGACGCTACGAGGCGGCGGCGCACGCGGGCGACCGTGTTCTTGCCGCCGTGGGGATGCTCGCCGCTGCGGAGCGGACGTCCCTCGGTGTGGATGCGGGCCCCGGCCTGACCCAGGTCATGATCACCTACATCCTGGTGGGCCGGTGGTCAGACGCGGTCACCCTCGGCCGACAGCTGAGTTCCGATCCGCACCCCGGACGCTCCCAGCACCGGTCATGTCTTCTGGCATTCGCGGAAGCGGTGCGCGGCGAGATGCACGATGCCGAGCGGCATGCGGCGAGCGTCACTCAGGCGGTCTTGCCCCTCTGGAAGCGAAGCGCCGGCGGAACCGGCTGGTACGTCGCGCGCGCCCTTCTGCTGCTGGAACGCGGCGATCCCCGCGCAGCACTCGACGCGATCGCCGAACTCGACCACCGTCTCGACCTCATCGAGCATTGGCCCACCGTGCTCTGGGTCAGGGCGACGGCTCGCCTGCTCGCCGACGAGCACGAGATCGCCCTCGACGAGCTCCACGGCGCTCTCGCGCGCTTTCGCGGCCGGATCGCGAGCACGGACGGGGTCAGTCAGCTCACGGCAGTCCGCATGGATCTGCTGATCGCGACCGGGCAGCTCCATCGCGCCGAGCAGCTTGTTCGGGCGGGTCGAACCGATTCGCCCGCGATCCGGATCGCGCGCGGGCGAATCGCACTGGCGAGACAGGAGCCCGCCGCGGCGCGCGCCGAGATGAGTGCACTGCTCGCCGGCGACGTGGAGACCTCGCGCCACCTCGCCGACGCGCTGCTCGTCATCGCTGTCGCAGAGCATCAGTTGGGGCTCACGGACAGCGCAGCTGTCAGCCTCCGCCGCGCCTTCGCGATCCTGGACCGCACGGGCATGAGGATTCCGCTCTCGCTGCTGCCGCGCGCCGACCTGCAGACGCTCGTGGCTTCGGGGTTGCCGGAACGGGCGGCGGATCTTGCCGGACTTCCCGACCCGTTCCACCGCGTCGCGTACACGCAGCAGCTCACGACGCGCGAGCGAGCCGTGCTCGAGCTGGCAGCCGGGGGCCCGACCGTCGAGGCCATCGCCTCCGCGCTGTACGTGTCGCCCAACACCGTGAAGACGCAGCTGCGCAACGTCTACCGCAAGCTGGGCGCCAGCTCACGGTCCGAAGCGATCTTGAAGGCCCGGCAGCGCGGCATCATCGATGCCGGCAACGGGTCCACCGTGACATGAGGGCCCGTGGCGACACCCGCCCCGGGCCCTCATCTCCGGACTGCGCCGTTAGTCGGTGCCGACCGCTCCATCGGCGGCGTCCCGCGCGGCCGAGATCTGGTCGCTGAACTTGCCACCCGTCGCGTCGTCCGCGACCTCTTCGAGCTTGTCGAGAACGTTGTCGCTGATGTCCTCGGCCTGCTCGCTCTTGAGCGCGTCCTGCACCTGGTCGCTCTCCAGGAAGTCCTTGGCCTTGTCGCCGAGGTCGCCGATGTCGAATCCCATGAGTCCTCTTCCTGCCGCGGAGCAGATCCCCACGCGCACCCCCATTCTTCGGACTCCGCCCGGCCACGGCAAGCCGTGCCGGCGAACAACGTCCGGGAACGACGAAACGGGGCCGAGCCTTGCGGCTCGACCCCGTTCGCGGAAGTACGAAGGTACTTACTTGTTGATCTTCGTGACCTTGCCGGCGCCCACGGTGCGGCCACCCTCACGGATGGCGAAGCCGAGGCCCTCCTCCATGGCGATGGGCTGGATCAGCTCAACCGTCATGTCGGTGGTGTCGCCGGGCATGACCATCTCGGTGCCCTCGGGCAGCGTGATGACGCCGGTGACGTCGGTGGTGCGGAAGTAGAACTGCGGGCGGTAGTTCCCGTAGAACGGGTTGTGACGGCCACCCTCGTCCTTGGACAGGATGTACGCCGTGCCCTCGAAGTTGGTGTGCGGCGTAACCGAACCGGGCTTGACGACAACCTGGCCGCGCTCGACATCCTCGCGCTTGGTGCCGCGGAGGAGCAGACCGCAGTTCTCGCCGGCCCAGGCCTCGTCGAGCTGCTTGTGGAACATCTCGATACCCGTGACCGTGGTCTTCTGCGTCGGGCGGATGCCGACGATCTCGACCTCGGAGTTGATCGCGAGGGTGCCGCGCTCGGCGCGACCCGTCACGACGGTTCCACGACCGGTGATGGTGAAGACGTCCTCGATGGGCATGAGGAACGGCTTGTCCTTGTCACGCACCGGGTCGGGGATGTTGTCGTCGACGGCCTGCATGAGCTCGACGATCTTCTCGCTCCACTCGGCGTCGCCCTCGAGAGCCTTGAGGCCCGAGACGCGCACGACCGGCGCGTTGTCGCCGTCGAAGTCCTGGCTCGAGAGGAGCTCGCGCACCTCGAGCTCGACGAGCTCGAGGATCTCCTCGTCGTCGACCATGTCGGACTTGTTGAGCGCGACCAGCAGGTACGGCACGCCGACCTGCTTGGCGAGCAGCACGTGCTCACGGGTCTGCGCCATCGGGCCGTCGGTCGCCGCAACCACGAGGATCGCGCCGTCCATCTGGGCCGCACCGGTGATCATGTTCTTGATGTAGTCAGCGTGACCGGGGGCGTCGACGTGCGCGTAGTGGCGCTTCGGGGTCTCGTACTCGACGTGCGAGATGTTGATCGTGATACCACGCTGGCGCTCTTCCGGCGCCGAGTCGATCGAGGCGAAGTCGCGCAGCACGTTGACATCCGAGGGGTACTTCTCTGCGAGAACCTTCGAGATGGCAGCGGTGAGGGTCGTCTTGCCGTGGTCGACGTGACCGATCGTTCCGATGTTGACGTGCGGCTTGGTCCGCTCGAACTTGGCCTTAGCCACTTGGGTCCTCCTCAGGACTCGGCGCGGAACCCGGGTGGTTTCCGGATGATCCGCTGTTTGGGTACTTGGTTACTTTAGTGGGGTTCGCAGACGAGAGACCTGAAAGGTCACTCGCCCTTGCTCTTCTGGACGATCTCGTCGGCCACGGCCTTGGGGACCTCGGCGTAGGAGTCGAACGTCATCGAGTACACCGCGCGGCCCGAGGTCTTCGAGCGCAGGTCGCCGACGTATCCGAACATCTCGGACAGCGGGACCTTTGCCGACACGACCTTCACGCCGGTGGCGTCCTCCATGGACTGGATCTGACCGCGCCGCGAGTTGATGTCGCCGATGACGTCGCCCATGTACTCCTCGGGCGTACGCACCTCGACCGCCATCAGCGGCTCGAGCAGAACGGGACTCGCCTTGCGCGCGGCCTCCTTGTAGGCCATCGATCCGGCGATCTTGAACGCCATCTCCGAGGAGTCGACGTCGTGCGAGGCACCGTCGAGGAGCGTCGCCTTGACGCCCACCGTCGGGAAGCCGGCGAGAACGCCGACCTGCATCGCATCCTGGATTCCGTGATCCACCGAGGGGATGTACTCACGCGGAACGCGACCACCCGTCACAGCGTTCACGAACTCGTAAGTCGTCTCCGGAGTGACCTCCAGCGGCTCGAGCTTGATCTGGATCTTCGCGAACTGACCCGAACCACCCGTCTGCTTCTTGTGGGTGTAGTCGAACTTCTCGATGGTCTTGCGAATCGTCTCGCGGTAGGCGACCTGAGGCTTGCCGACGTTCGCCTCGACGTTGAACTCGCGCTTCATGCGGTCGACCAGGATGTCGAGGTGCAGCTCGCCCATTCCCTTGATGACGGTCTGACCCGTCTCCTGGTTCTGCTCGGTGCGGAACGTCGGGTCCTCTTCGGCGAGCTTCTGGATGGCCGTTCCCAGCTTCTCCTGGTCCGCCTTGGTCTTCGGCTCGATCGCGACCTCGATGACCGGCTCAGGGAAGGTCATCGACTCGAGGACGACCTGCTCCTGCATGTCGGAGAGGGTGTCACCGGTGGTGGTGTCCTTCAGACCGATCACGGCGTAGATGTGACCGGCGCTGACGCTCTCGACCGGGTTCTCCTTGTTGGCGTGCATCTGGAAGATCTTTCCGATGCGCTCCTTCTTGCCCTTGGTCGAGTTGGCGACCTGCGAGCCCGACTCGATGGTGCCCGAGTAGACGCGGATGTAGGTGAGACGACCGAAGAACGGGTGCACCGCGACCTTGAACGCGAGCGCCGAGAAGGGCTCGGTTGAGGAGGGCTTGCGGATGATCTCCTTCTCCTCGTCGCGCGGGTCGTGCGCGACCATGTCGGGCACGTCCAGCGGGCTGGGGAGGTAGTCGACGACCGCGTCGAGCATCGGCTGCACGCCGCGGTTCTTGAACGCCGAGCCGCAGAGCACCGGGTAGAGCTCGCTCGCGATCGTCATCTTGCGGATCGCGCCCTTGATCTCGGCCACGGTGAGCTCTTCGCCCGAGAAGAACTTCTCGAGCAGCGCGTCGTCGCTCTCGGCGACGGTCTCGAGAAGCTGCTGGCGGTACTCGTTGGCCTTCTCGACCAGGTCGGCCGGGATCTCCTCGATCTCGTACTTGGCGCCCATCTGGACGTCACCCTTGGAGTCGCCGCGCCAGGTGAGGGCGCGCATCTCGACCAGGTCGACGACACCCTCGAAGGTGTTCTCGAAGCCGATCGGAAGCTGCAGCACCAGCGGCTTGGCGCCAAGGCGCTTCACGATGGTGTCGACCGTGTAGTAGAAGTCGGCGCCGAGCTTGTCCATCTTGTTGACGAAGCAGATGCGCGGAACGTCGTACTTGTCGGCCTGGCGCCAGACGGTCTCGGACTGGGGCTCGACGCCCTCCTTGCCGTCAAACACGGCAACCGCGCCGTCGAGCACGCGAAGCGAGCGCTCCACCTCGACGGTGAAGTCGACGTGGCCGGGCGTGTCGATGATGTTGATCTGGTGCTTGTCCCAGAAGCAGGTCGTCGCGGCCGACGTGATCGTGATGCCGCGCTCCTGCTCCTGCGCCATCCAGTCCATCGTGGCAGCGCCATCGTGGACTTCACCGATCTTGTGGGTGATACCCGTGTAGAACAGGATGCGCTCGGTGGTCGTGGTCTTTCCCGCATCGATGTGAGCCATGATGCCGATGTTGCGGACCTTGGTCAGGTCAGTGAGCACGTCCTGTGCCACGGGCAGTTCCTAACGTTAGAAGTTGATGTTGGGGCGCCGGTCGAGCAGGCGCGAAGCGGCGTCTCGAAACCTGGGTCTCGGTCCGCGCTCGCGCGCTGCTCGACCAGCTGCTGGCTACCAGCGGTAGTGAGCGAATGCCTTGTTGGCTTCGGCCATCTTGTGCGTGTCCTCGCGGCGCTTGACCGCTGCGCCGAGACCGTTCGACGCGTCGAGGATCTCGTTGGTCAGGCGCTCGGTCATCGTCTTCTCACGACGCGACTTGGCGTAGCTGGTCAGCCAGCGAAGCGCGAGGGTGTTCGCGCGGTGCGGCTTGACCTCAACGGGAACCTGGTACGTCGATCCGCCGACGCGACGGCTCTTGACCTCGAGGGTCGGGCGCACGTTGTCGAGCGCCTTCTTGAGAACCTGGACGGCATCCTGACCGGACTTCTGAGCGACTCCGTCGAGCGCACCGTAGACGATGCGCTGAGCGAGGTCCTTCTTTCCGTCGAGGAGGATCTTGTTGACGAGCTGGCTGACGACCTGCGCGCCGTACACCGGATCGGCGACGACGGGACGCTTCGGGGCGGGACCCTTACGAGGCATTACTTCTTGTCCTTCTTCGCGCCGTAGCGGCTGCGGGCCTGCTGACGGTTCTTGACGGCCTGGGTGTCGAGCGCGCCGCGCACGATCTTGTAGCGCACGCCGGGGAGGTCCTTCACACGACCGCCGCGGACGAGCACCATCGAGTGCTCCTGCAGGTTGTGGCCCTCGCCAGGGATGTAGGCGGTGACCTCGGTGCCGTTGGAGAGCTTGACGCGCGCGACCTTGCGAAGGGCCGAGTTCGGCTTCTTCGGGGTGGTCGTGTAGACGCGGGTGCAAACCCCGCGCTGCTGGGGATTGGCCTTCAGTGCCGGCGCCTTGGTCTTGACGACCTTCGGCGTCCGGCCCTTGCGGACCAACTGCTGAATGGTGGGCAAAAGTGCTCCTCAATAATCGCTGCACGGTGACAGCGGCTGATGGGTGGTAAATCGTCCATCGGGATCCATCCGCGAGCCGGAACCGACTCGCGTGTGTGTGATGGATATGCCGTGGGGGCCACCCGCACCGAATCGCTTCGACGGGCGTGACCCTCTGGATGCGCTCAACTCACTCCGACTCCCGACACACGCGACCGAGGTCACGGGAGCACGAGGAATCGTGTGCAAAGAGCACACACGCAGTCGATGATAGTCCGGCGCGTAACCGGGCGCAATGTCGCGGGGAGCGATTCGGCCCGGATCCGGCCCCAGGCTACGGCGTCGGGGTCGGGGTCGGGGTGTCCGTTGGCTCGGCGGTCGGCTCCGCGGTCGGCTCCGCTGTGGGCTCGGCCTCCTCGGGCGCGGGCGCGTCGGGGTCGTAGGTCGGGTCGTGCATCACGAAGATGTACGCCGTGATCGTGGCGCTCGGGTCATCGGCGTCATAGCCTCCGGCGAACGATGCGCTCGTCACCAAGATCAGCCGAGTGCGCTCCTGCAGCGCTGCGATGAAGTCGAACGCCTCGTTCGGCTTGTTTCGCACGGTGATGCTGACCGGTATGACGTACAGCGCTTCGGCCGCGCGCCCGGTCGGGGCGGGAGCCGCGACCTGCGCGCCCTCCGCCACCACGATCGGCGCACCGTCCGCCCCGGTGCCGTAGAGCTGAGGCTCCCCGGCGGTCAGAGTCGTGATCGTGACCTCAACGTCGTCCGCGGTCTGCGACATCTGGGCATAGAAGGCCTCGATGTCGGAGCTCGCGGGGATCGTCTCTCGGAGCGCGTCGAGCTCGATCCGGTACTCCTCCACGTTCTCGAACTTCGCCCGGAGTTCGACGAGTGTTGCCGCTTGCGCGACGTTCGTCGCCTCCGCTGCTTCGCGCTGATCATCTGCATCGCTGGCCGCTGCCAGGAGCGGAGAGACGCCCAGCAGCCATCCCATGCCCAACACGGCGACAACCACGATGGCCGTCACCAGAGCCCACAGCCGCTGTGCGTTCACGGTGTCGCCTCCTCGGTCGGCTCGGCCGAGGGATCCGCTTGCTCATCATTCGCCTCGGCGTCGGACGGGGCGTCCTCAGTGGCCGCCCCGAAACGCTGCAGCAGCGCGCTGGCGTCGAGGCTGACGACGATGTTGGTCATGTAGGTATGCACGTCGTCGTCGTACTGCGAGAGCGGAACCCACGACGAGGCGTAGCCCGTCATCGTGTGCAGCCGGTCGGCGATCTCCGCCGCCGTGATGATCTTGTCGGACTGGACGACGATCGAGACTGAGATCAGTCCGTCGATGTTGTCGATGTCCGTCGTCGTCGGAACGAGCCCCTCCCAAGGCGCCGGAACCATGACGACGCCCGAGTCGATGCTGGTGTCCGACGCAAGACGCCGAGAGATCTCGGAGTAGATGCCGCCCCAGTCCGCTTCGGTCGCCGTCACGAGCAGCAGTGCCGACTCCGTCGCCTCGACGAGGTCGGCGACTGATGCGGCCTCGGCATACGTCAGCTGCTCGGCCAGCAGCGCGTCGGTCTTCGCCTGCGCTTCGGCGAGCGCGATCTGCGACGCCACGGAACGCGAGAATGCGAACGTCACGCCACCTGCGACTACGACGACCGCGAGGATCATGAGCAGAATCATGACCCGGCGCGACTCGCGCACCTTGGCGCGATCACGCACCATCGGCGGAAGGAGCTGAACGCTCGGCTCGCCCGCCAGCGTCAGCTTCTTGGCTGCCTTGCTGCTCATTGGTGACTCCCCCGTGCCAGGCCGAAGGCGACCACGAAGCGGTCACTCTCGGCGGCGGTCCGGCGCTCCCGCACCTTCGACGCAACCTGCTCCAGCGGCTCGGCGACCGCCACGGGCAAGCCGGTGAGGTCGGCGAGCGCATTCGGCACGCCGGTCATTTGAGCACCGCCGCCCGAGAGCAGGATGCGACCGACCGGTTCGTTCGGCTTCGCGTTGGCGTAGTAGCTCAACGTGTTTCGCACGCTCGACAGCAGCTCTCCGACCACTTCATAGATGATCTCGATCGCGGGCCGATCCTCCGGGCGCAGCATCGCCGTCCCCATCCCCAGCGAGCGCTTCGTCTGCTCGGCACGCTCCGGCGCCCACTGCAGCCGTGTCGCGAGCGCCCGCGTGATGTCGTCGGCTCCGTTCGGGATGATCCGGACGAAGTGCGGCACCCCGTCAGACACGACGACCACGTTGGTGGTGTTGGCGCCGAGCGAGACGACGACCTCGCGACCCTTCGAGGTGCGGCGCGGGGTCATCGCCCGCACCAGCGCGAAGGGGATGAGGTCCACGTGGACAGGATCGAGGCCCGCGTTGATCACCGCCGAGACGTTGGCGTTCACCGCTTCCTTGACCGCCGCGACGAGCAAGCCCGACACCTCGGAGCCCGACTCGCTTCCGTTCTCGGAGACCGGGTAGTAATCGAGAACCGCCTCGGGGACCGGCACGGGGAGCAGATCCTGCACGAGAAAGGGCAGCGACTCGCGAATCTGCTCGAGGGGTGCTCGCGGCACCGCGAGGTCGCGGGCGAAGACCCGCGTGCCGCCGATGCCCAGCACCACCTTCTTCGAGCCGAATCGTCCGGTCGCCCACAAGCGGCGAAGCGCAGTCGCAACCGTCGCCACTTCGATCACCTCGCCTCGCCGCACCGAGGTGTCGGGGACGGGAACCTCATGCGCGCGCACCAGCACGGGCTTGGCCGTGTCGAAATCGCGCACCTCGACGGCGCGAATCGACGCACTGCCGATGTCGACGCCGACCACTGTGCCACTCATCTTCGTCCCCCGTATTCCGCGCTACAGCGCTAGTCCCAACAGCCCGAGGTAGGCGCGGAAGATCGCAGGCCCCCCGAGGATTCCTACCCATGCGCCGAGGAGCATCCACGGCCCGAACGCTATCGCAGCCTTGCGTCCGCGCCCGGCAAGCATGAGTGCGACACCGAAGACACCGCCCGCGAGAAAGCCCGCGAACATGCCGACTCCGAGTGTCGGCCAGCCGAGAAAGCCCAGGAAGAGCCCAAGCACGCCCGCCAGCTTGACGTCGCCGAACCCCATGCCCCCGGGCCAGATCACGGCCAGCGCGAAATAGAGCCCGCCCCAGATCGCCAGACCGAGCCCTGCCGTCGCGAGCGCGACCCACTCCCCCGTCAACGCGGCGACGAGCGTGAGCAGCACCCCGCCGACGACATACGACGGCACCACGAGCACGTTGGGCAGTCGTCGGGTGTCGAGGTCGATGAGCGCCAGTGCAATGCTGATCGCCGCGAGGTAGAGGTAGGCCACGAGCTGGACGATCGCGGCGGCAAGCGCGGTCGGCGTCGTCGCCGCGATGATCGCCGGAGCGAACACCCACGCGACGATCGCGAAGACGAGGGCGGTGGCCAGCTCCACCAGCGGGTAGCGCGGAGAGATCGGCGCCCGGCAGTCGCGGCACCTGCCGCGCAGCACCAGCCAGGAGACGATCGGGATGTTGTCGTAGGGCCGAATCGCGTGACCGCACGCGCCGCACGCGCTCGGTGGCGACACCACCGAACGCCGTGCCGGCACCCGGTGGACGACGACGTTGAGGAACGATCCGATGAGCGCTCCGAACGCCCCGACTGCGAGAGCGATGGTCAATTGCCCACGCTCACGTTTCGCGACGACACGACGGCGCGATCGATCTCGCTCGCCGAGACGGTCGTCTCCTGACCTGTGCTGAGGTCGACGCCCGGAAGGCCGACGGCGACGTACCCGAGAGTGGCCCCGCCGGCGATCCCCGCCTGGCCGGAGAAGACCTGCCCGCGGAACGTCGTGCTGGAGCCGAGGGACACATCGCACGGCGTGTACAGCATGACGCTGAGGTTGGTGCTGAAGCTGAATCCGCCGGAGATGTTGTAGGAGTTGTTTCCGCTGGTGCACGTCGGCTGGTCATTGTCGGTCTCATCGGGCGTGATCAGCCACAGCCGCTTGGCGCTGCTCGCCGTGAATCCGCCCCCACCGCTCAGGCTGAGCTTGTTCGTGAAGATGGCGGTGTCCGCGGTGAGGGTCACGACGTCGCTTCCGCTGATGGAGATCCCCCGGGAACAGCCGAGTGCGTTGATCAGGACCTTGCTTCCCGCAGCGCTGCTGATCGCGCTGACGACCTGGGCGTACGAGCAGGTCGTCCCCGTGATCGTCTTGACGGTGAAGCCCTCCCATTCGCTCGGGTCGTAGTCGAAGTCGACCCAGTCGGGCACCAGAGGCGCCGTGGGCGCCGACGGGTTGGTGGCATAGGGGCTCGAGTTCGCCGTGCTCGAGGCAACCGTCGTCGTTCCCCCGACCAAGCCGCTCGAGTAGTTGGGCTGGGAGATCGTGGCGGTGCGCAGATTCTTCTCGATCTTCGAACCCCAGTCGAGCGTTGTCGCCCCGTAGACCCAGGCGTGACCCTTGACGAGTCCTCCGCTCTTGAAGGTCAGGGTGCCTGCCGTGATATTGCCGCCGACGGTTCCCGAGTTCTTGAAGTTCGCGAGGCCGGTGACCTGCACGTTCCCGTTCACGGTGCCGCCGTTGGCGAAGTCGATGCTCGCCGCCGTCGCGTTGCCACCGACCGAGGCACCGCCCGACATGCTGATGCCGTTGGTCACCCAGACGCTTCCGCCGACCTCACTGCCTCCGGTGATGGAGATCGCGCTGGCAACCGCGTTGCCGCCGATGTCGGGCCCGCCGGGCATGCTGATGCTGCCGGACGCCCAGGCGTTGCCCGAGATGAGGCACCCACCCGCGACCTTCAGGTTGCCATTGGCGACGACGATGTCGGTGTCGCCATCGGCACCGCCCGTGCAATCGACATCGCCCGTCTTGATCAAGATCGCGGGGTTGGAGCCCTCGACGCCCACGAGCGACCCGCCTCCGGAGAAGCCCGTCGCGCTGAAGGCATAGACGGCGGGCCCCGTGGCGTTGATCTGCGTCGGCGTCGTCGCGCTCGAGAGGACGACCTCGAGGTGGCTGGTGTCGTGGGCAGAGTTTCCGGCGACGCCCGCCGCGCTGGCGTAGCCCGTCGAGAGGATTCGCACCTGCGTCGTGAGGTTGGCGGGGCAGCCGCGCTGCCATCCCGCGCCGAGCGGGACCCAGATCGTCGCCAGGTAACGCGGCGTGGCACCGGAGGCGCTCGCGTACTGGTTGCCCGACGCTGCGCAGGTGCCCGCGACGAGACCGGCCCGCGCGGCGGCGACTCCTGCTTCGGCCGCAGCCTGCGACTGAACGTTGGCGCGCGCGCTGGAGGTGACGCCCGTCGCCGTCACGACCGAGCTGGCGACGAGGGTCGACAGCAGCAGCGAGACGGCGAGAAGCGCCATCACGGCCGCCATCGCGGCTCCGCGCTCGTCGTCACGCCACGCGGTCAACCGAGAGTAGACCCGAGTCAGTAGCATGATGCGTCCTCCGATACACCCAGCAGCGATGTCGTCGTGAAGTCCATCTGAACGGGACTCGTCCCTGTCACGGCAACAAGAAAACCGACCTCGACGCTGGAGCCGGATCGGGTGAACACCGTGCTCCCCGAGCTCGGAGTGACGCCATCGACCAGGAGCGTCCAGGTCGCGAGCTGCGCGGCGCTGGGAACCGAGATCTTGGTTCCATCGGCAGTCTGCGTCATCCACAGCTTCCCAGCGCCGGCGGCCGAGTAATACCAGGCGCGACAGTGCCACGTCAGCGTGGCGTCAGCACCGGCGACCTTCGCGACGAGCAGCTGATCGCTGCCGGATGCCGTGAGATTGAGGGCCGCAGCATTGCGGATCCCGGAGTCGATGCTGTCGGCGGCCGTTTGCGCCATGTTCGCCGCCGAGGTCGCCGTCGTCACCTGAGTCTGAGCGTTCGAAACGCTGATCATCACGCCCCCGAGCGCCAGAGACACCAGCGAGAAGATGGCCGTGGCGGCGATCATCTCGGTCAATGTGAAGCCGTCATCGCGGCGAAGTCGAGGTCGGATCATGTCGTCACGTACACCAGGGTCGCGGCAGACACGATCGTATCGCCGGTGTCCATGCGCTCCGCCGTCACGCTCGCTCTGACGGTGCCGGCGGCCGACGTCGGGCAGGACTCGATCACGGTCGTGATGCGGATGGTCACGCCGCGCGGATCGACGGTGTCGGATTCGCCGACGAGCACCTGGACTGCATCGCAGTACGGCCCCGCCTCCTGCACGAGGGCGAGCTGCTCGTTCACGAGCTGGTTCGCGGTCGCCAGCGTGGTGTTCTCGGCCGAAAGCTTGAGGCCCTGCGCGAGCAGCGGAATGAAGGCGAGCGAGAGCGCCGCCAGCACGAACATCGAGACGACGATCTCGATCAGGCCGAAGCCGCGGTCGTCATCGAGTGCGGCGCTGCGCCCGAGACGGGTCTCGGTGCGAATCAGAGAAAGCATGCGATCGAGCCCCCCTCTCGGATCGTGATGCGGAAGTGTATGGGGCGCCGGAGTGACTCCGGCGCCCCACTGCGTCGCGAGCCTTAGCTCGTCGGGCAGGCGCCCTCGGTGGCCCCACCGGAAGCGGTGATGCTGAAGGTGGTGCCCGAGCCCGACGTGGCCTCCAGGCAGAACGATGCGGTTCCGGTCACGATGCTGACCGCCGCGTCCAGGCCGCTCGAGGCGACGTAGCCGTAGTCGGACAGGTCAGCGACGGTGGTGGTGTAGGTGCCGTTGTTCGCCGTCGCGTACGAGACCATCGCGACCTTGGCGTTGCCGAGGTCCGACTTCGCCGCGGCGTCCTTCGCCTGCTCCTGCTGGCCGAGGAAGACCGGGATCGCGATCGCGGTCAGGATTCCGATGATGAGGACGACGACGAGGAGCTCGATGAGCGTGAAGCCCTGCTCGTCGTTCTTGATCGCGTCGCGCTTCGCGGCGATCGACTTGTGAATTGCAGACATCATTTCTTTGCCATCCTGTTCGAGTTATCGAGATTTGGATGGGCGGCCCCCCAATGGTGCTTGACCCCCCACATCAATATTCAGTTGTGCGCCCCCCTTCCCGGAATCCCGCGAATGGGGGGAGAAGCAGCCGTTGACGCCCCCAGTTGGAGGGGCCTAGCCGCCGATCTGGTCGTAGAGCGAGAACATCGGCATGTAGAGCGCGACGATGATCCCTCCGACAATGAGGCCGATGAAGGCGATCATGAGCGGCTCGATGAGCGCCGTCAGCTGCTCGGTCATCGACTGCACCTCGTCCTCGTAGAAGTCCGCGACCTTGCCGAGCATCTGCTCCATCGACCCGGAGTCCTCGCCCACGGCGACCATCTGGACCACCATCGGCGGAAACACGGCCTCCGCGGCCATCGGCCCGGAGACCGACTTGCCGGAGCGGACCGAGTCCTGGATCTTGCGCAGCGCCTCCTCGATGACCCAATTGCCCGAGGTGTCGCCGACGATCGCGAGCGACTGCAGGATCGGCACTCCGGAGCGTGTCATGGTGGCGAAGTTCCGAGCGAAACGGGCGATGGCGACCTTGCGGAACAGCTCGCCGAATACCGGGACCTTCAGGCGCCACGGGTCGACCGTCGAGCGCACCTTGTCGTCGTACTTGTGCTTGCTCCACCACCACGCACCGGCGCCGCCGGCGACGAGGATGATCGGCAGGATCCAGAACATGTTCTCGGAGAGAACGACAAGAACCTGGGTCGCCATCGGAAGCTCGCCGCCGAGATCCGCGAACATGTTCTTGAACACAGGGACGATGAACAGCAGCATGCCGATGACGGCGACGATGGCCATCACGAGCACGACGACCGGATACGTCATGGCCGACTTGATCGTCTGCCTCAGCTGCACGTCCTTCTCGAACGTGTGCGCGGTCGATTCGAGCGACTGATCGAGGAAGCCGCCGGTCTCCCCGGCACGAACGAGGTGGATCATGAGCGGCGGGAACACGCGGCCCTGACGCGCGAGCGCATCGGAGAAGGAGCTTCCGGTCTCGACCAGCTGTCGAACATTGCCGAGTGAGCGCGCCAGCGCCTTGTTCTCGGTCTGCTCCGACAGAATCGTCAGGGACTTCAGCAGCGAGAGGCCAGCGGTGATCATCGTGGCAAGCTGCCGCGACATGACCGCGAGGTCCTTGAGCTTGATCTTCTTCTCTCCGCCGCTGAAGCTGAGCTCCATCTGAAGTCCGGTCGCAGCGGCGGACTGGTTGATCTCGATCGGTGCGATCGACATCGTCCGCAGGCGGCTCACCACGGCGGCTTCGCTCGGGGCCTCGACCCGGCCCTTCACGAGCTTGCCCGCGGCGTCGCGTCCCTTGTAGGCGTACGTCAGAGTGTTCGACATCTCACAACCCTCGTCATTCCATCTGGCTCGTGAACATGGGGGCGCCGGCATCGGCCTCACCGGACCGGTTGACCAGCCGCGTGAAGTCCTCGAGATCGTGCGCCTTCTCGACCGCGGCGCCGAAGGCAACCTGGCCGGTGTTGACCAGCTCCGCCAGGTGCTGGTCCATCGTGTGCATGCCCACCCCGCGACCGGCCTGCAGCGCTGATCGCACCTGGTAGGTCTTTCCCTCGCGAATCAGGTTCGCGATCGCCGAGGTGGTGACGAGCAGCTCGGTCGCGACCGCGCGCCCCGAGCCGCTGGCGCGCTTCACGAGCGTCTGACAGACGACGCCCTGGAGCGTGCTCGCGAGTTGCGCGCGCACCTGCGCCTGCTGATGCGGCGGGAAGACGTCGATCACGCGGTCGATCGTCTGCGCAGCGTCCTGCGTGTGCAGTGTTGCGAAGACGAGGTGTCCGGTCTCGGCCGCGGTCAGCGCGACGGAGATCGTCTCCAGGTCGCGCAACTCGCCGATCAGGATCACATCGGGGTCCTGACGCAGCACATGCTTGAGTGCGCTGTTGAAGTCGTGCGTGTCGTGGCCGACCTCGCGCTGGTTCACGAGCGAGCGCTGGTTTCGGTGCAGGAACTCGATCGGGTCCTCAACCGTCACGATGTGGTCGGTGCGCGTGCGGTTGACGAGGTCGATGAGCGCGGCGAGGGTCGTCGACTTGCCGGATCCCGTGGGCCCGGTGACGAGCACCAGTCCGCGCGGCAGCTTCGCGAAGTCGCCGACCTTCTCGGGGACGCCGAGCTGGCCCAGTTGCTTGATCTCAGTCGGAATGAGCCGGAACGCGGCTCCGATCGCGCCGCGCTGCTGGTAGAAGTTGACGCGGAAGCGCGCATTCGCCGACAGCGTGAAGGCGAAGTCGAGCTCGAGCGCGCGCTCGAATCGCTCGGACTGCGCATCCGTCAGCAGCGACCGCAGCGCATCTGAGACACGCGCGCGGTCCCACGCCTCCGCGTTCTCGATGGCGCGCAGTGCGCCGTCGATCCGCAGCATCGGCGGGCTGCCCGCGGAGACATGGAGATCCGATGCTCCCAACATGAGCACCTGCTGCAGAGCCGAGATCAGGTCGCCGTCGACGGTCTGCCTCGCCGCCGCCGTGAACTCGTCGTCGACGAAGGCCGGGGCGGCGGGCTGGAGCGTGGCGACGAGGCTCGGGGCCTCCTGGAAGTCCGGGATCGGCAGAGCCGGCGCGTTCGGGGCCGGAGTGAGCCCGGACGTCGCACCGGGCGCCGGCGTGAAGCCCGGCATCGCGTCCGGCGCCGGTGTGAAGCCGGGGGCGGCGCCGTGCGGCGGTGCCGCGGGTGGGCTCTGCGGCGCGGGAGTGAACCCGGGGGGCGGCGGCGCGAATCCCGTCGCACCGGGCTCCATCGGCCCGGTGGGCGCACCGACGCTCGCGGTGCCCGGTTGCGGCACGGAGCTGCCGCGATGCGCGGCTGCGGGCGGTGCGCTGACCGCCTCGGACGGTGCTGCGGTCGGCGCCGGGGCCGACAGGTACGACGCTGCAGGCGAATCCGCGGGGGGCGGGAGCTGCGTGTAGTCGACCCTCGTCGGCCCCGACATCTGGCCCGGCGCTGCACCGTGTCGAGGCGTCGTCGCCCCGCCGGCCCCGGGCGTGCCGAACGGCGGCAGCCCTTCATCAGTCACCGGAAGCTCGTAAATGGGCTTGTCCATAGCCCCTCCTTTTCGCGCACGAGCCCGTCGCCTCAGGCGACGACTCGCAGGATCTCTTCAATGGAAGTCAGGCCGAGCTGCACTTTGGCCCAGCCGTCCTGGCGGAGCGTGATCATGCCTTGCTGCTGGGCCACCCGAGCGATCTCCGCCGCCGAGGCTCGTGACACGGCGAGACGTTCGATCTCTTCGGTCACGGGCATGACCTCGTGCAGGCCGATGCGCCCGCGATACCCCGTCTTCGAGCACGCGGGGCACCCCACCGCGCGGTACACCGTCGGCGCGCCGAGCATCGGGTTGAATCCGAAGCGCATGTGCTCGAGTTCAGCGGCGTCGTGCTGGTACGGCTCCTTGCAGCGGTCGCAGAGCCGTCGAGCGAGTCGCTGCGCGACGATGCAGTCGAGCGCGGAGCCGACCAGAAACGGCTCGATGTCCATCTCGATGAGTCGGGTGACGGCGCTCGGGGCGTCGTTCGTGTGAAGCGTCGACAGCACCAGGTGACCGGTGAGCGAGGCTTCGATCGCGATCTGCGCCGTCTCGTGGTCGCGGATCTCACCGATCAGGACCACGTCCGGGTCCGATCGCAGGATCGAGCGCAGTGCGCTGGCGAAGGTGAGGCCGGCCTTCGGGTTGACCTGCACCTGGTTGATGCCGGCAAGCCGGTACTCCACCGGGTCTTCGACCGTGATCACATTGATCTCGGGTCGCGAGACGGCGTTGAGAGTCGTGTACAGGGTCGTTGATTTTCCGGACCCCGTCGGACCGGTGACCAGGATCATCCCGTAGGGCTTGGTGTACGACTTCCGGTACACCTCGGCGTTCCGGCCCAGCAGTCGCAGCTGCTCCATGCCGAGCCCCGTCGACGAGTTGTCGAGGATACGCATGACGACCTTCTCGCCGTACACCGTCGGCAGGGTCGCGACGCGCAGGTCGATGCGGCGCCCGGAATGCATGACCGACATCCGCCCATCCTGCGGCTTGCGGCGTTCGGCGATGTCGATGTCCGACATGATCTTCAGTCGCGAGATCACGCCGTTCTGGATGTTCTTGGGCGCCCGGTTCATCTCGTGAAGCACGCCATCGATGCGGTAGCGCACGTTGAGGTCGTTCTCGGCGGGCTCGATGTGGATGTCGGACGCGTGGTCCTGGATCGCCTGGCTGATCAGCAGGTTGACGAACCGCACGATCGGCGCGTCGTCTTCGGCGGGCTCGTTGACCGCGACGTCGGTCGAGTTGCTCGACTCCTCGACGATGGCGGTGCTGAGCTCGTCGAGCTCGCCATCGGAGCGGACGAAGCGGTCGAGCGCGGCGGCCAGGTCGGAGCGCTCGGCCATCACCGGGCGCACCTGCATGCGCACAGCGGCGCGCACATCGTCGATCGCCAGCACGTTGCTCGGGTCGGACATCGCCAGCAGCAGGCGGTCCCCGTCGCGCCCGATCGGCAGAACGTTGTAGCGCCGCAGCACCGGACCCGGCACGAGTGCGACGGCGGCTCGGTCGACCGGATACTCGGTCAGGTCGACGAACGGGAGTCCGAGCTGCGCAGCCCGCGCTGAGGCGACCTGGCTCTCGGTCACGACTCCGGTCTCGATCAGCTCGCGGACGTGCTGGTCGTCCTGGGCGGGGTCGCCCGTCACCTGATCCAGGCTCTGGATCGGCATCAGCCCACGGATGATGAGAATCTCGGAAAGGGAGGCCATGTCACCCCCTACGGGCTCACTGCTCCGACCGTTCCCCCCGAATCGGCCAGTGCCAGAGCGGATCCGGCGCCGGGGAAACCCGGGCTCGTCCCTCTGTGGTCGTCAGGCTATCCCTGCCCGATGCGCGTCGACTAGTCCCGCGTCCGGGGGGGCCGCACCGTGGCGAGCCACCACGCCAACGCGGTCGTCGACGCGGCAAGGGACGCGGCCGTGATCACGAAGACGCTCGTCGCCTGCTCGACGAGGAGCCCGAAGTCGACGACGAAGGCGGTGAGCACGATCGCCAGATACACGCCGGCGGCGGCCGCGAGCATCGCGACCCACGGGTGCTCCGCCTGCACTGCGAACCCCGTCAGCAGCCACAGGAACACGCCCGCGACCAGCAGCGCGAGAAAGGCGTAGGCCGGGCCCACCGGCCGCGCGACTGGCTCGCGGTCGAGCACCCAGGCGAGCATCCCGATCGCGGCGAACGCGCTCGCTGCCCAGAGGGCGGTCGTCAGGAGCGCCAGGAAGAACTCAGGACGAGCCGGCCGCGGCCCGCTCACGCTCCGCCTTCTTCTCGGCGAGTTCACGCTCGAACGCCGTGCGGCGCTCCAGGTTGCGCGCCTTCACACGACGACCGCGTGCGGCGACCGCGAGACCGATCCAGATCGAGACCTCCCGCGCCGCGAGGGCCGCGATGATGACGCGCGGATCCAGCGCGAGCGCCACGAAGGCGGCGCTCGCCTCGCTCGGGGACATCAGCACGACGTTGTCGACCAGCAGCAGCAGGCCGATCGAGCCGAAGTAGGTGGCCGCGCCGACGACAAGGCTCACCACGATGTGCACCCACCAGCCGGCGCGATTCAGCATGAGAACGGCCAGGAGGAAGCTGAGCGCGAAGAAGAGGACCGGAATCCAGAGTGCCGCACCGCTCAGAAAGGCCGAGAAGGTCGCGGCGACGAACTCGGAAGGCTCGGTGGCGAAGATGAGCACGAACACGGCCAGTGCATAGACGAGCGCGAACACCACGGCCCCGAGAAGCGCGAGGGCGGCCCCCGCCACGCGGTTGCCGCGGTTGCGGGGCGGTGCGGGCGTCTCGACGAAGACGACGCGAGCGGGGGCGTCGGCCGCCGCGGGCTCCTCGAGCGTGGTCTGCTCGGTCGTGACCTGCTCGGTCGCGACCACGACGTCCGCGTCGGCGGCGCTCTCGGGGATCACCTCGGCGTCGGCCGCGACGACCTCGTCGTCGACGACGAGAGCGTCGCGATCGAGATCAGCGGTGTCGGACATGGTTTTCTCGGCGCCGTCCGCCGTGTTCGGCGTGGATCGCTTCTGTCCTTCGGAGTCGTCAGCCATGGAGGTCTCCTTCACGTCTCGGGGCAACTCTAGCAAGTGGACCCCCAGGCGCGACGGGCGGGTTTCCTCCGCGCGGCTCAGACCGGGACGGCGCCGAGAAAGTTTCCTCGCAGCAGCGCCCGGTCGACGACCATGCGGGCGGTGGAGCGGAGTTCGTCGCGATAGATGTCGACGAGGTGCAGTGACGACTCGCGGTCCGGCGCCGTGGCGATGTACGTCTCGACGGCGGAGTTCAGAACCTCTTCGATGGGCGTCACCAGCCGGTGCAGCGCGGCATGCGGCCACACCGCTGCGCTGAGCTCGGAGACGAGATCGGAGCTGGCGCATCCGCCGCACATGACCCCGCCCTCGGCGGCATCGAACGTGCCTCCGGCACTCTCGCTCCACTCGTCAGCGATCGTCGAGATCAAGAGGCGGTGCGCGATCATTTCTGCTCCCATGCGCAGGTGAATTACTCCAGGTACGTGATAAACAGTGTGGGCGACACAGACCGTTCGCCCCAGTCGTCGCTTTCCTGACACCCATTTGGGGTACAAGAGGTGCGCGGTGTCCCCTCAGAGGAGGACGAGGGAACGTCAACACGAGTAGGCTCGACCCCACCGCGAGCGCCACCAGCACGGCACATCAGAGGGAGAGACGAGGATGAACGCCCGCCTCAGCCGTGTGCGTCTGGCGCACGTGGATGACCACGAAGCGATGCGCCGAGGCCTGGCCGCGATTCTCGACGATCATCCCGAGTTCCGCCTCGTCGTCTCCGCCGCGACAATCGGCCCGGTGCTCGACGCCGCCGCCGACATCGACCTCGTCGTGCTCGACATCCGTCTGGCTGACGGTTCCGGGGTGGCGGGCAACCTGCATCGGCTGCAGGCGGCGGGACTGGCGGCGCTGTGCTTCACGGGCGCCGAGGACGCCAACGGCGTGCGGGACGCGGCCGCCGCCGGGGCGCTCGGCATCGTGCGCAAGACCGACACCTCCGACGTGCTCATCGCCGCACTCCGCGCCGCCGCGAGCGGCGATGCCGTCGCCACCATCGAATGGGCCGCCGCGATCGACGCTGATCCCCGCCTCGGCGACGCACGGCTGAGCCCCAAGGAACGCGAGGTCCTCGCCCTCTACGCCTCCGGCGAGAAGTCGGTCAGCGTCGCGCACGCGGCCGGACTCTCCGAGAAGACCGTCGCGGAGTACGTCCGCCGGATCCGGATGAAGTACGCCGCCGTGGGCCGCCCCGCCGTCTCCCGGGTCGACCTGTACAAGCGCGCGGTGGAGGACGGCTACGTCGCAGGACCGGGTTCGAGGCGCGAGTGACATCGGGGAGCGCCGAGCTGCGACTCATCCGCAGCATGGCGGTCGTGGTGGCGATCGGCGCGGCGCTGTTCGCTCTGCTCTCGTTCCCGTCGATTGAGGTGCAGCAGGATTTCGCCCCCGCCTGGTGGACGGTGGCGGCGGTGCTCTCGGTCTTCGCCCTGCCGGTGCTCACCGCGCTCGCGATGCCCATCGCCTCGCTCACCGCCGCGCGCATCCTGCTGGGGGTCGCCGGCGTCGGATATCTGACCGCGGCGTTCAGCTCCTTGTTCATCGTGTCGCCGCTGCCGCTGGCCGAGACCGAGTGGGTGCTCAACAACACGGCCGCCGCCACCTCGGCGGTCGCGCTGGCGGCGCCCCGCAGCCTCGCCTGGACCTACAACGCAATCGTCGCCGTCATCGTCATCGCGTCGCGGGCGCGCGGCCCGGACATGAGCGGGCTCGTCCCGGGTCTCCAGGACGGGCTGTATTCGTTCATGTTCTGCGCCGTGTTCATCGCACTGGCGCAGTTCACCGTCGACCGAGCGCGCCTGGTGGACGAGGAGAGCCGCGCGGTCAGCCGACATGCCGCGGTCGTCGCGGCGGCGCACGCCCGGGCGCGGGAGCGTCGACGCATCGATGCGGTCCTCCACGACACCGTCCTCGCGGTCCTGATGCTCGGCTCGCGCGCCGGTGTTCGCAGCACGCAGGCACTGCGCGACCAGGCGAGCAGTGCGGTCGCCGCGCTGGCGACCGGCGTTCGCGAGTCGGACGCGGCAGAGGGCACCCTCGTCGATCTGCGTCAGGCGCTGCGCGCGCGGCTCGATCGGGTGTCGCCGCGCATCCCGCTGCTGTTCCCCGCCGAGCTCCCCGGCGTGCCGCCCGCCGTCGCCGATGCGCTGGCCGACGCCGCGGCGGAGGCGGCACGCAACTCACTCCGGCACGCTCGCCTCGGCCACAAGCTCCCGCGAGCGCACGTGAGCCTCCATGACGACCGCCTCATCGTGAGGATCGCTGACGACGGGGCCGGGTTCGATCCCGAGCTGGTCCCCGCCGAACGACTCGGCGTGCGCGCGAGCATCGTGGGGCGCCTCGAGTCGCTTCCGGGCGCCGCGGCCCGCGTTCGATCGGCCCCGGGACACGGCACCCAGGTCGAGCTCGAGTGGACGGTGACTTCGTGAACCTGCTCCCGCTCCGCGTCCTCGACCTGCCGCGCGGGCCGACACGGGCGGTGAGCCTCATCGTGGTCGTCGTGACGGCGGTGCTCGCCCTCACCTCCCTGCCCTCCACCGAGAACCCGGCCCCGGCCCTCGTCGGCGTCGGCCTGTTCACGGGCGTCCTGCTTTCGACCACCTCGGCCCGTGGCGTGGTGCTGCCGATGCGACACACTGTCATCGCGGCGGCCACGCCGACCCTGCTCGTGCTGCTCGTGTCCTGGCCGATCATCCGCGCCGGGCACTCGATGTGGCACCTCGGCGCCTCCGCGTTCCTGCTGCTGGCGCTCGCGCTGCGCGGCCGCCTCGGCGCGGCCTGGCTCGGCATGCTCGGAATGCTGCTCGCCGCGCTGGCCTGGGGAGCTCTCTCGCACTTCGGCGCGCCGATGATCGCCGGGATCATGCTGCGCCAAGTCGCCATTCTCGTCATCGGCACGATCTTCATCGTCGCCGTCGGTCGGGTGCGCGACGAGCTCGATGCGCTCGCGGCCTCGAACAGCCGGCTCGCCGCGGCCGCCGCCGCCGCCAACGCCGCCGAGCATGAGCGGCGGGCCCGCGTGCGCTGGGCCTACGGCATCGCGGCGCCGTCGCTGCGCGCCATTGCGGCCGAGCGCGAGCTCACCGACGAGGTTCGCGCCGAGGCGGCACTCGCCGAAGCCGAGCTGCGCGACGGGCTCCGCGCGCGAACCCTCGCGGGGGAGCCCGTGAGCTCGGCCGCCCGCAGCGCCCGCCGGCGCGGCGTCGAGGTGGTCATGCTGGACGACCGCGCCACCGAGCTGCCCCGAGCCGCCGCAGACGCCCTCCGCGCGCGGATCGCAGCCGAACTCGACGCCGCCGATGCCGGCCGCGTCGTGGTCCGTCTGCCTCCCGAGTCGGGCGCCGCCCTCGCCACGGTGCTCGTCGACAGCGCGACCCCGCGCCGTCTCACCCTGACCCTCGACGACCTTGAAACGACGACGACCCCGCCGCACCGAAGTGCGAGCGGGGCCGTCGATCTCGACTGACGAACGAGACCTAGTTGTAGGTTCCGGGCGTGAAGTCGTCGGAGCTGAACGAGTCGAAGTCGACGAAGCTCAGGTCCGCCTCGTTGAACGACGCGTCGTCGGTGAAGATGCGGTTCGGGTAGCGCTCCGCCTTCGCCTCCTCGGTCGCCTCCACCGTCACGTTGCGGTAGCGGTTGAGACCGGTACCGGCCGGGATCAGCTGGCCGATGATGACGTTCTCCTTGAGACCCATCAGCGGGTCGGACTTGCCCTCCATGGCGGCCTGCGTCAGAACGCGGGTCGTCTCCTGGAAAGACGCGGCCGACAGCCACGACTCGGTCGCCAGCGAGGCCTTGGTGATGCCCATGACCTCCTGACGCGCCGACGCGGTCTTCTTGCCCTCGGTGAGCGACGCGCGGTTGATCGCGTTGTAGCGCGACCGGTCGACGAGCTCGCCCGGGAGCAGGTCGGTGTCGCCGTGCTCGACCACCGTGACCTTGCGCAGCATCTGCCGCACGATGACCTCGATGTGCTTGTCGTGAATCGGAACACCCTGCGAGCGGTACACGCCCTGGACGCCATCCACGAGGTGCTTCTGCACGGCGCGAACACCCTGCACGCGGAGCACCTCCTTCGGGTCCAGGTTTCCGACCACGAACTGCTGGCCGAGCTCGACGTGCTGCCCGTCCTCGACGAGGAGAGTCGCGCGCTTGAGCACCGGGTACACCTGCGGCTCGTCGCCGTTGTCGGGCGTGAGCACGATCCGGCGCTGCTTGTCGGTGTCCTCGATCACGATGCGACCGGCGGTCTCGGCGATCGGGCTCGCACCCTTCGGGGTGCGCGCCTCGAAGAGCTCGGTGACACGCGGCAGACCCTGCGTGATGTCGTCCGCACCGGCACTGCCGCCCTGGTGGAAGGTACGCATCGTGAGCTGCGTTCCGGGCTCACCGATCGACTGGGCCGCGATGATGCCGACGGCCTCGCCGATGTCGACGAGCTTTCCGGTCGCGAGCGAACGGCCGTAGCAGGCCGCGCAGACGCCGACTGCGGACTCGCAGGTCAGGACCGAGCGAACCTTGATCGACTCGACGCCGGCCGCGATGAGCGTGTCGATGAGGACATCGCCGACGTCGGAGCCGGCCGCCGCGACGACCGTGCCCTTCGCGTCGACCGCATCCTCGGCGAGGCTTCGCGCGTAGACCGCGTTCTCGACGTTCTCGTCACGGGTGAGGACGCCGTCCACCACCGTCGCGATCGGGAGCTCGAGACCCTTGCTCGTGCCGCAGTCGTCCTCGCGGATGATGACATCCTGCGAGACGTCGACGAGACGACGCGTCAGGTAGCCCGAGTCGGCCGTGCGGAGCGCCGTGTCGGCGAGGCCCTTGCGAGCACCGTGCGTCGCGATGAAGTACTCGGCGACCGAGAGGCCTTCACGGTACGACGAGATGATCGGACGCGGGATGGTCTCACCCTTCGGGTTCGCCACCAGACCACGGATACCGGCGATGTTGCGGACCTGCAGCCAGTTACCACGAGCACCCGAGGACACCATCCGGAAGATGTTGTTGTCCTTGGGGAACCCGGCCTGCATCGCGTCGGCAACCTCCTTGGTCGCCTCCGTCCAGATCTTGATCAGGTCGGCACGACGGTCGGCGTCTTCGATCTTTCCGAGGTCGAAGTCGTTCTGGACCTTGGCGGCCTGCTTCTCGTGCTTGGCGATGATCGCCGGCTTCTCGGCAGGCGTCAGGATGTCCGACAGCGCGACCGTGACGCCGGAGCGGGTCGCCCAGTGGAAGCCCGCGTCCTTGATCCGGTCGAGCGCCGCAGCGACCTCCACCTTGGGGTAGCGCTCGGCGAGGTCGTTGACGATCGCCGAGATCTTGCCCTTGTCGGCGACGGCCTCGACGTACGGGTAGTCCGCCGGGAGCGTCTCGTTGAAGAGCGCACGACCGAGGGTCGTGTCGACGAGCTTCGTCGAGCCCTGGACGAAGTCCTCCGGGGCGTCGGCGAGGTGCACGTTCTCGAGACGGATCCGCGCGGGCGCGTTCAGGTCGAGCGAGCCCTGGTCCATCGCGAGGATCGCCTCGGCGACCGACGAGAAGGCGCGACCGGCGCCCTCCGCGTCCTCCTTGAGCGTCGTCAGGTGGTGCAGACCGATGATCATGTCCTGGCTGGGCAGGGTCACCGGGCGGCCGTCCGACGGCTTCAGGATGTTGTTCGAGGCGAGCATCAGGATGCGGGCCTCGGCCTGCGCCTCGACCGAGAGCGGCAGGTGAACGGCCATCTGGTCACCGTCGAAGTCCGCGTTGAAGGCGGTGCAGACGAGCGGGTGCAGCTGGATCGCCTTGCCCTCGACGAGCTGAGGCTCGAAGGCCTGGATGCCGAGACGGTGCAGCGTGGGCGCACGGTTCAGCAGCACGGGGCGCTCGCGGATGATCTCCTCGAGCACGTCCCAGACCTGCGGACGCGAACGCTCCACCATGCGCTTGGCGCTCTTGATGTTCTGCGCGTGGCTCAGGTCGATCAGGCGCTTGATGACGAACGGCTTGAACAGCTCGAGCGCCATCTGCTTCGGCAGACCGCACTGGTGCAGCTTGAGCTGCGGTCCGACGATGATGACCGAACGGCCCGAGTAGTCGACGCGCTTGCCGAGCAGGTTCTGGCGGAAGCGACCCTGCTTTCCCTTGAGCATGTCGCTCAGGGACTTCAGGGCGCGGTTGCCGGTTCCGGTGACAGGGCGACCGCGGCGGCCGTTGTCGAACAGCGCGTCGACGGCCTCCTGCAGCATCCGCTTCTCGTTGTTGACGATGATCTCGGGCGCACCGAGGTCGAGCAGACGACGCAGACGGTTGTTGCGGTTGATCACACGACGGTAGAGGTCGTTGAGGTCGGAGGTCGCGAAGCGGCCACCGTCGAGCTGCACCATCGGGCGCAGCTCCGGCGGGATCACCGGGACGACGTCGAGCACCATGGCGGCCGGCGAGTTGCCGGTCTGCAGGAACGAGTTGACGACGCGCAGACGCTTGATCGCGCGGATCTTCTTCTGGCCCTTGCCGTTGGCGATCTCCTCGTGGAGGGTCTCGCTCTCGGCGGCCAGGTCGAAGGACTCGAGGCGCTTCTGGATCGACTCGGCGCCCATGAACGCCTCGAAGTACAGACCGAAGCGGTCCTGGAGCTCGTGGAAGACGCTGTCCTCCGGCTTCAGGTCGCCGACCTTGAGGGTGCGGAACTGCTCCCACACCTCTTCGAGCTGCTTGATCTGCTCGTCGAAGGCCTTGCGGGTCTGCGACATCTCCTTCTCGGCGGCGTCCTTGAGCTTGCGCTTCGGCTCGGCCTTGGCGCCTTCCTCTTCGAGCGCGGCGAGCTCGGTCTCGAGCGTCGACAGACGCGCGGCGATCCGCGAGTCGCGCTGCGACTCGAGCTGCTTGATCTCGAGGCGGAGCTCGTTCTCGAGGCCGGGCATGTCGGCGTGACGTGCCTCCTCGTCGACCGAGATCACCATGTAGGCGGCGAAGTAGATGACCTTCTCGAGGTCCTTCGGCGCCATGTCGAGGAGGTAGCCCAGACGGCTCGGCACACCCTTGAAGTACCAGATGTGCGTCACCGGGGCGGCGAGCTCGATGTGGCCCATGCGCTCGCGGCGGACGGAGGACTTGGTGACCTCCACGCCGCAGCGCTCGCAGACGATGCCCTTGAAGCGGACTCGCTTGTACTTGCCGCAGGAGCACTCCCAGTCCCGCGAGGGTCCGAAGATCTGCTCACCGAACAGACCGTCCTTCTCGGGCTTCAGGGTGCGGTAGTTGATCGTCTCCGGCTTCTTGACCTCGCCGTACGACCATGCGCGGATGTCAGCGCTGGTCGCGAGCCCGATGCGGAGCTGATCGAAAGTAGTTGCGTCGATCACGTGTGTGTCTCTCTCGCTAGTTCTCTATAAACCTGTGTACGGGCCCGGATCAGATCTCGTCGACAGACGAAGACTCGAAGCGGGTGGAGATGTTGATGCCCAGCTCTTCGGCGGCGCGGAAGACCTCGTCATCCGTGTCCTTCAGGCTGATGACGGAACCGTCAGCCGCGAGCACCTCGACGTTCAGGCACAGCGACTGCATCTCCTTCATGAGGACCTTGAAGCTCTCGGGGATGCCGGGCTCCTGGATGTTCTCGCCCTTGACGATCGCCTCGTAGACCTTCACGCGGCCGAGGATGTCGTCGGACTTGATCGTCAGGAGCTCCTGCAGCGCGTAGGCGGCGCCGTAGGCCTCGAGAGCCCACACCTCCATCTCACCGAAGCGCTGGCCACCGAACTGCGCCTTACCACCCAGCGGCTGCTGCGTGATCATCGAGTACGGGCCGGTGCTGCGGGCGTGGATCTTGTCGTCCACCAGGTGGTGCAGCTTCAGGATGTACATGTAGCCGACCGAGATCGGGGCCGGGTACGGCTCGCCCGAGCGACCGTCGAACAGGCGGGTCTTGCCGCTCGAGTCGATCAGGCGCTCGCCGTCGCGGTTCGGCAGGGTGCTGTCGAGCAGCCCCTCGATCTCGGACTCGAAGGCACCGTCGAACACCGGCGTCGCCACCTTGGTGCCCGGCTCTGCCTCGCGGGCCTCGGCGGGAAGGGTCTCGGCCCACTTCGGCGAGCCATCGACCTTCCAGCCCTGCTTGGCGATCCACCCGAGGTGGGTCTCCAGCACCTGGCCGAAGTTCATTCGACCGGGGATGCCGAGCGGGTTGAGCACGACATCGACCGGAGTGCCATCGGCGAGGAACGGCATGTCCTCGACCGGAAGGATCTTGGCGATGACGCCCTTGTTGCCGTGACGGCCGGCGAGCTTGTCGCCCTCGGTGATCTTGCGCTTCTGGGCGATGTAGACGACCACGCGCTGGTTGACGCCCGAGCCGAGCTCGTCGTCGCCGTCCTGCGCGTCGAACACCTTGACGCCGATGACCGTGCCCTGCTCACCGTGAGGAACCTTGAGCGAGGTGTCGCGCACCTCGCGGCTCTTCTCGTTGAAGATCGCACGGAGCAGGCGCTCCTCGGCGGAGAGCTCGGTCTCACCCTTCGGCGTGACCTTGCCGACGAGGACGTCGCCGGGGCGGACCTCGGCGCCGACGCGGATGATGCCGCGCTCGTCGAGGTCGGCGAGCAGGTCGAGGCTGACGTTGGGGAGGTCACGGGTGATCTCCTCCTTGCCGAGCTTCGTGTCGCGCGCGTCGACCTCGTACTCCTCGATGTGGATCGAGCTGAGCACGTCGTCCTTCACCAGGTTCTGGCTCAGGATGATCGCGTCCTCGAAGTTGTGACCCTCCCACGGCATGAACGCCACGAGCAGGTTCTTGCCGAGCGCGAGCTCACCGTTCTCGGTCGCGGGGCCATCGGCGATGACCTGGCCGACCTCGACGCGCTCGCCCTCATCGACGATCACGCGGTGGTTGTAGCTGGTGCCCTGGTTCGAGCGGTCGAACTTGCGCAGGTAGTACTCCTGCGTGCCGCCCTCGTCGAGCTGGATCGTGACGACCTCGGCGCTCACCTCGGCGACGACACCGGCCTTGTCGGCGGTGACGACGTCGCCGGCGTCGATCGCGGCGTAGTTCTCCATGCCGGTTCCGACGTACGGCGAGTCCGAACGCAGGAGCGGCACGGCCTGACGCTGCATGTTCGCACCCATGAGGGCGCGGTTCGCGTCGTCGTGCTCGAGGAAGGGGATGAGCGAGGTCGCGACCGACACCATCTGGCGCGGCGAGACATCCATGTAGTCGACGTCTTCGGCGTCGACGAGCTCGACCTCGCCGCCCTTCTTCCGCACGAGCACCTTGGGCTCGGCGAAGCGGAAGTCGGCGGTGAGCGGCGCGTTGGCCTGGGCGACGACGAACTCGTCCTCCTCACTCGCGGTGAGGTAGTCGATCGTGGTCGAGACCTTGCCCTTGGTGACGCGGCGGTACGGGGTCTCGATGAACCCGAACGAGTTGATCCGCGCGAACGAGGCGAGCGAGCCGATCAGACCGATGTTCGGGCCTTCCGGCGTCTCGATCGGGCACATGCGGCCGTAGTGGCTGGGGTGGACGTCGCGAACCTCGACGCCGGCGCGCTCACGCGACAGACCACCCGGGCCGAGGGCCGAGAGACGCCGCTTGTGCGTCAGGCCCGCGAGCGGGTTGTTCTGGTCCATGAACTGCGACAGCTGGCTGGTTCCGAAGAACTCCTTGATCGCGGCGACGACGGGGCGCACGTTGATCAGGGTCTGCGGCGTGATCGCCTCGATGTCCTGCGTGGTCATGCGCTCGCGCACGACGCGCTCCATGCGGCTCAGGCCCGTGCGGACCTGGTTCTGGATGAGCTCGCCGACCGCGCGGATGCGGCGGTTGCCGAAGTGGTCGATGTCGTCCACGTCGAGGCGGATGTCGACCTTCTTGCCGTCGCGGACACCCGGGAGGGTCTTCTGCTCGGCGTGCAGCGCGACGAGGTACTTGATCGTCGCGATGATGTCGTCGACCGAGAGCACCGAGTCACGGAGGTCCGCGTCGATCCCGAGCTTGCGGTTGATCTTGTAGCGACCCACCTTCGCCAGGTCGTAGCGCTTCGGGTTGAAGTAGAAGTTGTCGAGCAGCGCACGCGCGGCCTCGGCGGCGACCTGCTCGCCCGGACGGAGCTTGCGGTAGATGTCCTTGAGCGCCTCCTCCTTGGTGAGGATGGCGTCCTTCTCCAGCGTCGCGGCGATCGACTCGTAGCCGGCGAAGTGCTCGAGGATCTCTTCGCTCGTGAGGCCGAGTGCCTTGAGGAAGACGGTGACCGACTGCTTGCGCTTGCGGTCGATGCGAACGCCGACCTGGTCGCGCTTGTCGATCTCGAACTCGAGCCACGCACCGCGGCTCGGGATGACGCGAGCGGAGTAGATGTCCTTGTCGGAGGTCTTCTCCATCTGGCGCTCGAAGTAGACGCCCGGGCTGCGGACGAGCTGCGAGACGACGACACGCTCGGTGCCGTTGATGATGAAGGTGCCGCGCTGAGTCATGAGCGGGAAGTCGCCCATGAAGACGGTCTGGGTCTTGATCTCGCCCGTCATGTGGTTCATGAACTCGGCGTTGACATAGAGCGGCGCGGCGAAGGTCTTGCCGCGCTCCTTGCACTCGTCGATCGTGTACTTCGGCTCTTCGAGCTCGGGCTGGGAGAACGACAGCTGCATCGTCTCGCCGAGGTCCTCGATCGGGCTGATCTCTTCGAAGATCTCGTCGAGGCCCGTGGTCTCGGGAACCGAGTCGTTGCCGGCCGCCTTCGCCTCGGCCGAGCGGGCCTTCCAGGCGTCGTTGCCGACAAGCCAGTCAAAGCTCTCGGTCTGCAGCGCGAGAAGGTCGGGGACCGTCAGCGTGTCAGTGATCTTGGCGAAAGACAGCCGCGATGCGGTGCGGCCGTTCTTGAGGGACTTCTTACTGGATGCGGAGCGCGCAGCAACCAAGGAAAACAACCTCCGTGAGACGAAAGAGTCTCATTCTGTGTCGGTAGTGGAGAGAACGCCCCATGCCCATGAATCAATAACCCCGCCGCTATACTCGGGGTCTCTCTCCGGGCGCGCCAGCCGACCGCAATATGACGGCGTGAGAGTGTGGGAGCGCAAAGGTCAACTATATGTCCCAACTCCGCGACATGTCCAGTAGTTCCTTGACTTGACCTGTGAATGGGTCTATAAGCGCGGGGAAAGGCAGTCAGAAACGGTGGATTCCGAGTCCTCTCGCTCCTTGCGAAGCGGCCTTCACGCGGAGGTTCGCGCCGACCGCCACGTGCCCGGCTCGTTCGAGCTCGTGGTCGACGGAACGCCGCAGTCGCACGTCGATCTGGGCGATCCGACGCACCTCTTCTATGAGTACGTGCGCCGCATGGGCCACGTGATCGACCAGCTTCCGGCGGGACCGCTCACCGCCGTGCATCTCGGCGCGGGGGCGCTGACTCTGCCGCGCTACATCGAGGCCACCCGGCCGGGGTCGCGGCAGCAGGTGGTCGAGCTCGAGCCCGACCTCATCGAACTGGTGCGCGAGGCGCTGCCTTTCCCTCGCGGCGCCTCGATCCGGATGCGCTACGGCGACGCGCGGGAGGTGCTCCGCAAGCTCCCGGCGGGAGTGCGCGGCTCCGTCGACCTGCTCGTCGTGGACGTCTTCGGCGGGGCGCGCATTCCGGCGCACGTCACGAGCCTTGAGTTCTACACCGAGTGCGCCGAGCTGCTCTCCCCCGACGGCGTGCTGCTCGTGAATGCGGCGGACGGCGCCGGCGGCGCCTTCGCGCGAGGCCAGGCGGCGACCCTCGGGGTGGCGTACTCGGACGTCGCCGTGCTCGCCGAATCGGCCGTGCTGCGCGGACGCCGCTTCGGCAACTTCGTCCTGGTGGCGTCGAAGGGCGAGCTCCCGCTCGACTGGATGCCGCGACTGCTGGCGGGCGGACCGCATCCGGCGGCGCTCGTGCACGGCCGGGCACTGCGCGACTGGATCGCCGGCGCCGCGATCGTCACCGACCAGACCGCCATTCCCTCCCCCACCCCCAATAAGAGCGTCTTCGAACAGCGCGGCGGCGCGTGACGGGGACCCGGCGTAGCCTCAGAGCATGCTTCGAGCGTCGACGACGGCGGGCCGCACGGCGGGCCGCGTGAGCGCGCTCGCACTGGCCGTCGCGCTCACCGGGTGCGTCGCCGACGCCCCCTCGACCCCGACGACCGCGCCGAGCACCCCGAGCGACGCGAGCGACCCGAGCCCGGCCGCTGCCTCGGGCGTCGAGCCGACCGGAGAGGTGCGCGAACTCGTGACGGGCCTCGCCGCCCCGTGGTCGATCGCGCGGTTCGACGACGGCACCGTCGTGCTCAGCGAACGCGACTCCGCCCGAATCGTGCGGCTCGAGGACTCCGGCGCCACCACGACGCTGGCGACGATCGCTGCCGCGGCACCCGCGGGCGAGGGCGGACTTCTCGGGCTCGTCCCGCTCGAGACTGCGGACGAGCGCTGGCTGTACGCGTACCTGACGGCGGCGAACGACAACCGCATCGTGCGCCTGCGGGTGACCGGCAGCGGCGAAGGCCTGCGGCTGGGCGAACCGGAGCCGGTGTTCACCGGGATCCCGAAGGCCGGCAACCACAACGGGGGCCGCATCGACATCGGACCCGACGGCATGCTCTACGCGACCGCGGGCGATGCGGGAGACCGCGACGCCGCCCAGGATCCGGCGAGCCTCGCGGGCAAGATCCTGCGGATGACAGCCGAGGGCGCGGCGCCCGCCGACAACCCGTTCCCCGGTTCTGTCGTCTACTCCCTCGGGCACCGGAATCCGCAGGGCATCGCCTGGGACGCGGACGGGCGACTCTGGGCCGCCGAGTTCGGCCAGAACACCTGGGACGAGCTGAACCTCATCACGCCCGGCGCCAACTACGGCTGGCCGATCGTGGAGGGCGCGAGCGGGCGGGCGGGATTCGTCGACCCGGTCGCGCAGTGGTCCACCTCGGAGGCGAGCCCGAGCGGCCTGACCTACATCGGCGGCACCCTGTTCCTCGCGGCACTGCGCGGCGAGCGGGTCTGGGGCGTCACGCCCGGACCCGAGGGCGCGACGGTCGAGATCGCGGCGTACTTCGTCGGCGAGTTGGGCCGCGTGCGAGACGTCGCGCCGGGACCGGACGGCACCCTGTGGATTCTGACGAACAACACCGACGGGCGAGGGAACACCCGCGCGGGCGACGATCGCCTCATGGAGGCGGACCTGCGTCCGCTCGGGGAGGGCTGAGGGTGGCGGAGCTCGACCGCGTCCGGACCTGGGCCGAGGCCCTCATCCGATTGCACCTGGACCCCGCCGTCTGGACGTTCGCCTTCGATCACGCGCGAACGCGCGCCGGCGCGTGCGACTACACCAAGCACCGGATCACGGTGTCGCGGCTCATCGCCGAGCGCTCCGACGACGACGAGGTGCATCAGACGCTGCTGCACGAGGTCGCGCACGCCCTCGCGGGCCCCGCGGCCGGGCATGGCCCCGAGTGGAAGGCGATCGCGGCCGACCTCGGCTACGTCGGCGGACGCGTGCATCACGGTCCGGTCGCCACCGAGCTCGCCCCGTGGGTCGGCGTCTGCCCGGCCGGGCACCAGCACTACCGCTACCGGAGGCCGAAGCGCGTGACCTCGTGCGCGCAGTGCTCGCGCCGGTTCGACACTCGTCACCGCATCGCCTGGACGCAGCGCTCCACGTGATCGGCATGGTCTCGCAACCGGCGATACTGGTTACATGTCGACCGGCCAGCTCGTGACCACCCCCGACGGCACCACCTGGCGATTCGAGGCCGGCGCGGAGTCTCTCGACTTCGCCTATGCGCTCGGCACCATCCCCGGCGCGGGCGCGGCGACTCCGGTGGACTCGGCCGTCCGCCTCGGCGCATGGCTCGCCGAACGCGTCCCACGGCTCGCCGCCGAGGACTCGACCGATCGCGACCTGCTCGACGCGCGCACGCTGGCCCGCGCGATCGCCCGCCTCGCCGAGGCGCGGCACACCGCAGCCGTTGGCGACCCCGACGACATCGACGTGGTCAACCTCGTCGCGGCCATGCCCGACCTGCCCCCGCGCCTTGCCGGCGGAGGCCGGCAGGCCGGGGCGTCGCGCATCCGCGTCAGCCAGGCGCTGTCGTCGCTCGCGCGTGAGGCGATCGCCATGCTCGAGGGCGACCCGGCCGCGCTGCGGCGCTGCGGCGCCGACGACTGCGACCTGCTGTTCCGCGACGAGTCGCGCACGCAGTCGCGGCGCTGGTGCTCGATGCAGCGCTGCGGCAACCGCGCCAAGGTGCGCGCCCACCGGGAGCGGGCGCGCGCCGCGCGCTAGCCGCCGCGGCGGCTAGTCGATGACCTGGACTTCCTTCCAGAACACCACGTAGTCGGAGAAGTCGGCGCCCACACGGTCGAATGCGCTCGCGTGCGGCGTCGGGTAGCTGAATGCGCGATCCTGCAGCAGCTGGTCGCCGTCCTTGACGGAGAAGTACTGGCAGTCGCCCTTCCACGCGCACGTGTACGGCGTCGGGCTCTTCTCGAGGAACTCGCTCTTCACGCTCGACGGCGGAAAGTAGACGCTGCCTTCGATGTGCAGCACCTCCGACGCGTCGGCTTCGGCAATGACAGTCCCGTTGAGTACGGCCTTCGGCATGTTCTCTCCCATGGTTGGTGGTCCGCACCGCGCTCCGGCTCGGGGCCGTGGCGGTGTCTTGATCCCAACCGCGAACCCGCGCCGATCATTCCCTCGCGACGACGACCTCCGAGCCGAGCGCCGTCGGGGCCTGCCCCTCGCGCGCACTCGCCGAGGCGCTCAGCAGGTGTCGCGTCGCCCGGCGAAGACCCGTGTAGGCCGCGGCCGCCGCCGCCGCCTCGGGCGAGTTGTGGTCGATGCCCACCTCGGCGAGCGCGTCGATCACCGCCCCGGCCGCGAGAAGGTCTTCCACCGCGAAGCGCTCGCCGCCATCGGCACGCGTCGCTCCGGCCGCCACGACCGCGATGCGGAAGCGCCCGCCGAGCGACTCCTGGCGATCGAGCGCCCACGCGGCGAGCGAGCCGGCCGAGTCGAGCCCCGCGGCGACCACCGCCGGCCCCAGCGGGAGATCGGGGATGGGCGCCGCGCCCAGCTCGTCGACCCAGACGATCGCCTCGACGTCGCGCCCGATGGCGTCCGCCCCGGAGCGCCCCCAGTCGAAGCGCACCTGATAGGCGGACTGGGCGTGCGGATCGGAGGACGCGGAGTTCATGACAGCGAGAGTAGCGGCCCTCGCCATTCGGCCCCGCAAGGCGGAGACTGGAGGCATGCGCGTCCAACTCCGCCTCGAAGTCGACTGCCCCACCGACGCCGCGTGGGACGCGTTGCGCTCCCCCGCGAGCTTCGCCGAGATCTATGCCCCGATCATCGAGATGGTGCCCGTCGAGCCCGCGATCTTCCCCGAGCACTGGCCCGAGGGGGAGGCGCGCGTCGCCCTCAGCACCCTGATGGGCATCATCGCCATCGGGGAGCAGAAGATCGTGATCTCGTACGCCGAGCGCGACGGCGTTCACATCATCGAGGACTCGGGGCGCCCGCTCACCGGCCCGCTGTCGGTCATCTCGCGCTGGCGGCATCGGATGGCCGTGTCCGCTCTCCCCGACGGGCGCACGCTCTACCGCGACCGGCTCGACATCAGCGCGGGGATCGCGACTCCGTTCATCTGGGCGGCGATGTGGATCATGTGGCAGTGGCGCGCCGCGCGGCTGCGACGACTCTTCGCACGGCTCTGAACAGCCGTCTGCTAGCCTGAGACCACTTGCAGCGCGATCCCGCGCTTCTTGCGTCGAAGAACGCATCCCTCGCCGCTCGGATGTCCGAGGCCCGGCTGACATCTTCTTACGGCGATTCGACGTGGCCACCGTCACGCTCGCCCTCCGCTGGTCTCGATACGCCGCGCTGACGCGCGACTACTCGACCGGCACTGCCATGAAAGGGACCACTGTGTCCACCAACTTCAGCACGCTCGGCGTGCCGTACCCGCTTGTCGAGGCTCTCGCCGCGGCAGGCAAGACCGAAGCCTTCCCGATCCAGGTCGACACGCTGCCTGACACGCTCGCAGGACGCGACGTGCTCGGTCGCGGGAAGACCGGCTCGGGCAAGACCCTCGCCTTCTCGATCCCGATGGTCGCGCGTCTCGGCACGCGGCTCGCCGGAGGCGCGCGCCGCCCCGGCCGTCCGCTGGGCCTCGTTCTCGCGCCGACCCGCGAGCTCGCGACCCAGATCAACGCCACCCTGGAGCCGCTCGCGAAGGCCTACGGCCTGACGACGACCACGATCTTCGGCGGCGTCTCGCAGAACCGCCAGGTGCAGGCCCTCAACTCGGGCGTCGACATCGTCGTCGCCTGCCCCGGTCGACTGGAAGACCTCATGAAGCAGGGCTTCGCCAAGCTCGACGCGGTCGAGATCACCGTGCTCGACGAGGCCGACCACATGGCCGACCTCGGCTTCCTGCCTGGCGTGACCCGCATCCTGAACGCGACCCCGAGCGACGGTCAGCGTCTGCTGTTCAGCGCCACGCTCGACAACGGCGTGGACAAGCTCGTCGCGAAGTTCCTGAGCTCGCCCGTCATGCACTCGGTCGATGAGGCCAACTCGCCCGTCGCCGACATGACGCACCACATCTTCGCCACCGCCGATGTCGAGTCGAAGAAGCAGCTCGTCAAGGCGCTCGCCTCGGGCACCGGCCGCCGGATCCTCTTCATGCGCACCAAGCACCACGCCAAGAAGCTCGCCCTGCAGCTCACCGCTGAGGGCATCCCCGCGGTCGATCTGCACGGCAACCTGAGCCAGCCCGCGCGCGACCGCAACCTGGCGGCCTTCGCCGACGGCAGCGCTCGCGTGCTCGTCGCGACCGACGTCGCGGCGCGCGGCGTTCACGTCGACGATGTCGAACTGGTCGTGCACGTCGACCCGCCGATGGAGCACAAGGCGTACCTGCACCGCAGCGGTCGCACGGCGCGTGCCGGCTCCTCGGGCGACGTCGTCACCGTCGTGCTGCCCGCGCAGGAGAAGGACCTCGCCCAGCTGATGCGCAAGGCGAAGATCTCGGCGGCCACGCAGCGTGTGACCGCCGACTCCGCCCCCGTGCGGGAGCTCGTCGGCGAGGTCGCCGAGTACGTGACGCCGGTTCCCCGTGCGGCGCAGCCCGCCCGCGGCGGCGGACGCTCGCAGGGCGCCAACGCGCAGCGCAAGCGCGCGGCCCGCGAAGGCCAGGGCCAGTCGAGCCGTGGCTCGGGCCAGGGACGTCGTTCGCAGGGCTCCGCCCGCGGGGCCGCTGCCGGAGCCGCGAGCTCGGGCCGCGGAGGCGCTGCCCGCACCGGCGGCAGCGCGGGCACCCGCGGTGGGGCCCGCTCGGTCTACTCAACCAACTCCAACGGCACGTCGACCGGCGGCGGAAACCCGCGTCGCGGCGGCCGTCGCAGCTCGCGCCCGACCGGCTGAGTCGCCGGCGCGTCCGCGCCGCAGCACGACCCGTCGGGGCGAGACCCGCTCTCGCCCCGACGGTGGTCAGTGCTGCCGGCGCACCCGCACGACGACCATCAGCGCGGCGCCCGTCGCAATCGCGATGCCGCCTGCGACCAAGGCCCACAGGCCCGCGACCCCGGTCAGTGCGAGGTCAGCCACGAAGACGTTCGTCACCGAGATCTCCACAACCGAGTTCTCGGGGCTGCGCACATCGACGCCATCCGGGAGTTCCGGCAGCGCGAGCGTGAACAGGTCGACCGATCGCCCGCCTTCCTCGATCATGACCCGGTTCGCGCCGCGGTCATCCGTCTCGGTGATCCGGCACTCGGCCCCGACCGGCAGATAGCTGTACGAGACCTGCTCGGAGTGCTTGAAGTCCCGCTCCGCGCCTCCGGGGATCTCCACCGGAGTCCTCACGCCGTTGATGTCGAGCCAGCACTCCAGCACGATCACGAAGTCGTCGTCGAGCTTGGGCTCCGATGCATTGCCGGTCACGGTGTTCGTGACGGTCAGCCCGACGAGACGGAACGCGTTCGTCACCTCGATCGAGGCGGCGTCATCGCGACCGACGACGAACGTCGCGTCGTCGATGGTCACCTCGGATGCGCCACCGGTGCCGCTCTCCTCCAACGTGCACTCCGCACCCGTCGGCAGGTTCGTGTACGACGTCGTGTATCCGCCGGCCAGCGAGAGCTCGCGGATCGCGGGATCCGTAACGCCCTCGATCGGCGTGCTCGGCGCAGGAATCTCGACCGCGACCACGCTTCCGTCGACCTCACGCGTGCACGAGAGCGAGACGTAGAACGGACCGGAACCGTAGATCGCGACGCCATCGCCCACTCGCTCCTTCGTCACGACCAGCGACCCGGCCGCGAACTCGTTCGTGACGAGAACGTCGTTGCTGCCTCCCGCGAGCGTCAGCGCCGACGGCGAGACCGTCGACGAGTTCGCGCCGCCGGTCCGCGTCTCCTCGATGTCGCACTCCGCCCCCGCGGGCAGACCCGCGAAGCTCGCGCGATAGCTGCCGAGAGCCGTCAGCTCGCGAGTCGCGCCACCAGGGATGTCGACGGTCACCTCGGTGCCGTCCACGTCCCACGTGCACTCCGCCGTGACCTCGAACGGGCCGATGCCGTGGGCGGCCAGGGTCTCAGCGTCCCCCACCCGGTCCTTCTCGATGGCGATCTCGGCAAGGTCGAACACGTTCGTGACGAGCACGTCGAGCGGTGTCGCGCCCGCCGGGCTCGTGACCGTCCGCTGCGCCCCGTCGGACTTGACGGAGTCCACCGTGAACGCCGTCGCCGTGGCGCCGCCGGTACGGGTTTCCTCGAGCGCGCACTCAGCCCCCGCAGCGATGCCGCTCAGGGTGATGAGCGCGAGATCAGTCGGATCGACGACGTAAGTCTCGTCCCAGACGCGCGACTCGACCGGCCCGTCATCGAGCGTGCACACGACCTCGATCTCGAACTCGTTCGTGGCCCACGCTGTGCCGAGACCGTCGAGCGCCTTCTGGATGCGGATCGACCCCGCCTCGTAGTCATTGCGGATGGCCGCCGTGTTCTCGTCGGCGCCGTCGACGCGGTCGACCAGGACGATGCTGCCCGAGACCGAATCCGCGGACTCCGAGATCAGCGACGTCGAACTCGTGCCGTCGCTCGGTGTCGTCGTGATGCGCGACGAGCTGGATCCCCGTCGGTCGGTCTCGGTGACCTCGCACTCCGCCCCGGAGACCAGGCCGCTCAGCACCCAGGGCTCTGACCCCTGGCTGAACGAGTGCTCCATCGGGTCCGAGGCGCTGAACCCGGTCGCGTAGATGTCCTCTCCGTCGAAGGTGCACTCGACCGAGACCTCGAACGGGCCGTACTCGATCGCGCTGCCGTCCTGGTCGACGGCATCCGACTGGACGGTCTTCGTGACGACGAGACCCGCGAGTCGGAACTCGTTGATGATGTCGAGCGCCGGCTGAGCTTGGTCATCGACGAGCGAGCTCGGGTCGACGACGACCGTGAACTCGTGCCCCGCGGACGCGTCCGCGCTCAGCACCGACGAGTGATCCGACGCGAGCACGATGGTGCTCGAGGTCGCCCCCGCGGCGTCGCTCTCCGTCAACCGGCACGTCGCGCCCGACGGCAGACCTGTGAACTCGACGGTCTCGCCCTCCGACAGCGTCTCGCTCTTCGGGAATCCCGAGACGACGACGTCATCGCCGTCCACGTCGACGCTGCAGGCGAGAGTGAACTCGAACGGCCCATCGCCATAGGTCTCGGCCGCGGAGCCCACGATCTCCTTGCCGACCGTGATCGCCCCAGTGAGATACCAGTTCTCGATCGTCACCTCCGCGGGCTCGTCGGCCGAGATGGCGATTCCGGTGCCGTCGAAGACCTGCTCGTCGGCATCCAGCATCTGGGTCGCATCGGCACCCGACGTCGCGGCATTGGTCTCGACGACGGAGCACACGGAGCCCTCGGGGAGATCCTCGATGGTGGTGAACCACGCTCCGCCCGCGGTCGGCAGGCTGATCGTGTCGTCGAAGGCGGTGATCGAGCCCGGAGCGATGCAGTCCACGTCGATCAGGAACGGGCCGGTGCCGAACTGGGCAGCGGCCGCGCCGCGCACCGCCTTGGTGACGGTCAGCGAGCCGACGTCGTAGCGGTTGACCGCGGTCACGCTGTTGGTTCCCGCCGCCGCGCCGGTGTCCGCCGTGAGCGTGATCGTCGCCGACGCTGCCGCGACCGAACCGCTTCCACTCGCCGTCGCCCACTCGATCGAGGTCGAGTCGACCTGCGCCGGGATGTCGGTCTCCGTGATCGAGCAACTCGCCCCTGCCGGGAGACCCGTCAGCGTTCGGGTCTCTCCCCGTGCGACATCGCTGAGCACCATGGGGCTCGCCGTGAAGCCGTCGGCAAGTCGTGCCTCACCCTGCCAGGTGCAGACGACCTCGAAGTCGTAGACGTCACTCGGGTACACCGGGTCGCCCTCCGCGTCGACGGCGGCGGTCCGCACCTCCTTGGTGACGCTGAGCTGCGCGAGGTCGAAGGTGTTCGTGATCGCGACCGTCGCTGCTGCGCCGTTCGGGACGGTGGCCCGACCCTGCGTCGGCACGCCGGAGCGCTGCGGCGCGAAGGTCGTCGAGGTGGCACCCGCCGCATCCGTCTCGGTCACCGTGCACACCGAGCCGGCCGGCAGATCGTCGATCGTCTCGCTGGTGTTCGTGGCGTTGAAGGTGAACGTGCCGGTCCACACCTGCGTCGGGCTGGCGCTCGCGCGCGTGCAGGACACGCTCACCGTGAAGTCCCCGGTGCCGTACTCGGACGCCCCGAGGCCCGCAATCGACTTGGTCACCTGGAAGCTGCCGACTCCGTACTCGTTCGAGAACGCGACCGCGTTGGTGCTGGCATCGCTCTCGTCGGGGGTCAGGGTCACGGTCGCCGATGCGCCCGTCGTCGACGCGCCCGCACCTTCGTCGGTGGTCACGACGTGGGTCGTCGTGGTCGCGTTGCGTGTGTTCGTCTCGGTCACGGTGCAGACCGCACCGGCCGGCAGCACCGGATCCGAGCTCGCGGGGCGAGGGAACGTCACCGAGGCTCCGTTGGCGATCGTGATCCCGGTCGCGGTGAAGATGACGGAGTCGCTGGCCCCGTTGTCGAAGCGACAGGACACCGAGAACACCGGAGCCGTGTAGACGATCGGAGTTCCGGACTGGTTCTGGGCGCCGTTCGTCTCGACCGTCTTGCTCACCACGAGACTCGCCGCCTCGTACACGTTGGTCACCGTCGCCCGCTCGATCGCCGGTCGGAAGGTGTCGGAGCCGTCGTCGAAGGCGGGCACCGGGTTCGACACCGGCCAGTCGCCTTCAGCGTGAGCCGCGTGAGCGACGAGGTCCATCGGCGACGGATCGAGCTGGACGGAGGTCTGGCCGTAGTCGTCGCCCTCGGAGACGGCGCACTGCGCGTAGAGCGGAAGGCCCTGCACACGGGTCACTGCTCCGGGCGTCACCGTCACCGCGCTGCGGTCGTCCCCGCTCGAGTCGAGGAGGGCGATCGGCTCGCCCTCGACCTCGCAGCTCAGCGCGAACTCGACGGTGGCGGGCGCGTAGCTCGCGGCGTCGCCGCCGTTCTCTTTGAGAAGCTCGATCGACCCGACGGCAAGCGCCACGCCGGACTTGCGAGGCTCAGTGACCAGTCGGTAGGCCAGGTCGAGCGGATCTTCGCCTTCGGGGTAGATCCGCCCCGTGGCAGCCCCCGCAATCGAGTTGTAGGCGACCGAATCGCGGTCCAGGGCCGCAGCCGAGTTGACCTTCTCCGGCACGAGCGCGGCCGTCGAACGGTAGCTGATCGAGACGGAACCGCCCGGCGCCAGCAGGTTGGTCAGACCGGCTCCGTCATCCATCAGCACGACGAACTTGAGCGCCGCCACCGTCTTCCAGACCTCGGGATCGTTGGGGAGAACTGTCCACTCGCGGTTCGGCAGATCGGTCGCCGCGCCAGTGTCGACGAGGCAGTCCTGATAGTCGTCGAGCATGGGCGGATCGGAGGTCGGGGTCATCCCCATCGTGTCCTGGATGTCCGCGCCGTTGCAGGCTGCCGTCGCCATCGCCTCGTCGTCCGTGTAGTACACGGTCATGGAGGCGCCGGCGGGGAGGTTCGTCGCCTGCGGGTAGCTCGAGAGCACCGGAGTCCACTGGGAGTTGCGGGCGCTCGAGATCGTGACGCCGGTGTCGTCCGGCTGCGGCAGCACATCGATGGCAACGATCTGGCGCACGCTCACGTTGCCGCTGTTGGTGAAGCTGGCAGCCCACTCGTGCTCGGACCCCGGCCGCACGATCGGAACGCAGGGGTAGCGGTAGTAGCCGCCCCCGTTCACCGTGATCGAGGTGTTGGGCGTCGAGCAATCGCTCGGGTTCGTCGGAACGACCTTCGCGATACCGAGGTCGGCGTACGGATCCCCCGAGCCGTCGACGAGGACGGTCTCACCGTCGGCCTCGAGCGGTCCGGCGTCGATGCCCTTGACGCCCTTGACGATCGTGAGCGGGGCGCTGGGCAGCGGCCACACCGTCGTGGTGGACGAGCACGACGCCGTGTTGACATAGGGAGGCACGTCGCCGTCGATGCTTCCGGGCTCCACCTCGGCGTCGTTCTCGAAGTGGCTGCCGCAGCTGTCGAACTCACGATCCGACGTGACGGTCGCGGTGTTGGTGACCTGCGTTCCAGCCTCCAGGAGGGGACGGAACTCCATCGGCGCGCTGATCGTCAGCGTCCAGCCGAGCGGCAGCGAATCGACGACGGTGAACGTGAGCCTCGGCTGATCGACTCCCGGAGAGGTCTCGACCAGGTCGAAGGCGACGTTGACGGCGGGGGCGGGCTGGAGCGCTCCGGAGTCGTCCCGCAGCTCGAAATCGAACAGCTCGGCCGCATCGGCAGGATCATTGGGGTCGTAGGCCTCGTCGCTGTCCGGGTTCTCCGGGAACACGAGGTAGGGGTCTCCGGCCTCGTCGACGGGGAGCAGGTCCGTGACCACGAGCCCCGAGAGCACGCGGTCGCCGTCGCCGCCGAAGTTGGTCACCTCGATCGCGAAGTCGATCGAGTCGCCGAGGAACACAGCGCCCGCAGGGGACTTGCGGATCTCGACCTTCGCCGGAAGGTGCTCGAATCGCAGCTGCTTGGCGTCGCTGTCGTTCGCGGTCCACACCGCGGGGGCGTCGGCCGCTTCGCGCGCGTTCACGGTGACGTCCACCTCATTGGTGAAGGTGGCGCGGTCGGTCTCGCCCGGCGCGATCCCCGTGTCGTAGATGTAGAGCGTCGACGGAACCGGACCGCCGGTGAGGAGGTCGTCGCGACGCTCGACCGTGAACCGGACCGACTGCTGCGGGTTCGAGGGGCGCTCCCACGTGGAGAAGTCCGAGCGCGTGTAGGTGAACCGCAGTCCGCGCACGTCAGCCGGATCAACCCCCGCCGGCAGCGCCAGCGTCGTGCCCGTCGTGCCGAGCACCCAGGTTCCCCCGGTGCTCGTGATCGTGTTGCCGGAGCCTTCGGCGTAGTCGACATCGACCAGCGCGTCGACCTGCACGCGGTTGATCGGCGATGCGAACGCGTGGGACTCGAATCCCGTGAAGACGTAGGCGTTCCAGAACGTCGGCGAGGTGTCTTCGATGATCATGTCGGTGTACCGGACATTCCCGGTCGGCCGACCCTGCAGCGTGACCGTAGCGGTCGTGCTCGAACCGTCGTACTGCACCGCGGGCGAGCTCTCGGTCGCATCCGTGTCGGCCGAGATGCTCTTCGTCGCGACCACGCCGGCGTCGAACGCCTCGATCGTCACCTGGGCCTCATCCGCGTCGCTCACGCTGAGCACGTCGCCCGGCTCCGGCGTGGCTCCCGCGACCGTCCCGCCGAGGTCGCTCACCGTGCCGAGAGCGGAGTTCAGAACCGGGCTCGCGCTGCCGTCGACGCGGGTCAGCGACGCACTGCGGTGGAACTCGCGCAGCCGTGTGTCGAGCACGATGCGCGTCGACGCTCCCGCGTCGATGCGACCTTCGTGCTCAACATGAATCGCCGTCGCAGCGGCCAGTTCGGCCGTGGTGAGCGCAAGCGCCTCGGCGACCGTGAACGAGGTGGGGTAGTCACTCGCCGGTTCGAGGGTCACGGTGCTCGCCGTCGCGCCGTTCGGGATCGTGATGCTGACGATGTCGATCAGGTCGACGACGTCGAACGGATCCGGCACGGTTCCTGCGCCGTCGATGCCCGGTTCCACCACCGTGAGCGAGTCCACGCGAGCGACGGTGGCGTTCGTCGCGGTGATCGTGACGCGCGACTCCGGGAAGAGCTCTGCGGCCGTGCCTGTCGGCGGAACGCCCAAGGGGCCGCCGCTCCACGACTTCGCAACCGTGACATTCAGCGGGCGATCGAGAATCTGGATCTGATCCTCGGCAACGTCGTCGTAGACCACGTCGCCCACGGCATCGCGCATCTGGACGAGAGCCGAGTTCTCGACCCAGCCGGCGTCCGGGGAGTTGTAGACCGCGCCACGGCTGCTGCCCAGCACCGGGTCGCCCGTCGACCGCCGCTCATCGCGAACCTGGAACACCAGGTCGATCTCACGATCGAAGTCGACGGTGGCAGCGACTCCGCTGCCGACCGGAGGTGCGGTCGCATCCGACTCATCCGTGCGCTCCTCGCGCGTGGAGCTCTCCTCGAGGATGAAGCGCACGCCTTCGGCGAGCTCGCGCTCGGAGGTCGACAGGACGTAGCCGGGGAACGCACCGTCACAGGCGCCGGCGGCGCACGGGTCGGTCTCGGTCGCGACCCACCCCGATCCGGGGATGTAGAGCTCGAGCGCGACGATCTCGTCGTAGCGCAGCAGCGCATCCATCGACGGGGTGATCCGCGGAATCTCCACCAGATCGAATGCGTCGAAGACCGTCGTCGCGACGTCGTAGCCCGCATCATCCGGGTCGATGGCGGAGTCCGCGATCACGACCGAGTCGAATCCGAGCCCGCCGGTGCCCCAGCGGATCGTCGCCGTCGCCTGCTCGCCGGAACGGGCGTTGACGGCGAACCCGTTGACCTCGTCCTCGAGCCACAGCTTGTCGGTCAGCGGAACGTCGCCGCCGGGGCCGCCGCCCGAGGAGCCGTCGACGGGACGCAGCGTGATGCTCGCGTCGTCGATCGACGCCACGGAGCTCGGGCTCGCCGCGGCGTTCTCCACGGTCGCCTCGGCGACGTTGCCGATGGCGTAGTCGCTCAAGGTCTCGTCATCGATGCCCTCCTCGAGCAGGGCGACGCGCAGGTTGATCTGCACGCTGAAACCCGGCGGAAGCTCAGGCTGCCCGACCGGCTCGTAGACGAACCGGATGGCTCCGAGATCAGCGCGCTCGCCCGCAGTGAGAACCCGCGAGTACAGCGCAGGTCCGCTCTGGGCCGGGCTCAGGACGGTCCACGTGGGCGTTCCGCTCGTGTCGAGGTACTCGACCGTGAGCTGCGATCCTGCAGGGATGTCGGTGGCGAGCACGCGCTCGAGCTCGAAGCTCGTCCAGAAGTCGGCTCCTGCGCCTACCGGGTCCGTGACCACCAGACGGGTGGCGCCGATCGTCGAGCCGCCCGTGTCCGATGCGGTGGTCGGGGCCGAGGCGACGCCCGCCGACACCGAGATGACGCTGGTTGAGCCCGCCAGCGCGTACAGCCGCGACGGGCTCGCCGTCTTGGAGATCACCGGGTTCACTCGCGCGGATCGACGCGTCAGATCGTCGGCCGCCGTCGTCGAATCTGTCAGAGGGTCAGCGCCTGTCGTGACCGCCTCGACCGAGATCGTGTTGGTCGTCGTCACGTCGGCCGCAACCGAGGCCGTGCCAGCGGTGTAGGCGAGAACTGCGTACTCGCCCTGGCCGATCTCGCCCACGAAGCTCACACGAACGCCGCGCACGTCACCGGCATCCGGTGCAGGCAAGGCGTCCGCCGGCGCGACGGTGGTCGGCGACGAGAAGTCCGCATCGCCGTCGTACCAGTAGCTCACCTCGGCGCTCGTCGCCCCGACCGGCCACTCGATGTCGGCGGCGAGCCAGCTGTCGAACTCCAGGCCCTGATCGAGCAAATCCGGCTCCCCCTCGGCCGGCTCCTGAATCGTCAGCCGCGACAGGTCGAAGTCGCCGCCGTTCTCACCGCGCAGCTCGACCTCGACATCTCGACCGCCGACGACACTGTTGGGCGTGAACGACTTGGCGGCCACCGGACTGACCGAGACCTCGTTGAGCCTGACCGACGCCGCCGAGGTGCGCGGCACGCTCGCATCCGCATCCGATTCGACCCAGGACGAGGCGGTGTTCTCCACCAGCTCCGACGTATCGATCTCGCTCACGTTGTCACGCAGCGCCGTCTCCAACGCGACGTCCGCGGTGGCGCCGCGCTCGATGGCGCCTCCGGTGCTGCTGCTGAAAATGAACCGGAGTCCGCCGATCTGCTCGCCGCTGCCGGGTTCGGGCAGGCTCGGCGCGGCCGTCGGCGAGCCGAGCTGCCAATCGGCCCCATCGAACCAGTCGATCTGAACCTGGTCGGCGCCGGCCGGCCACGCGTCGATGCTGACATCGACAGGGGCGAGGTATTCGAAAGGATCTGCAGACGTCGACGAGGGGTCCTGGATGACCAAAGTGTCGACGGCCGTGTTCGACGTGTTCTCGGCCTGCAGACGGTAGTCGACTCGGGTGCCTTCCAGCGCTGCGACGCTCGTGGGCGCTGCCGACTTCTCGATGCTCGCATCGAGTCGGGTCGGAATCGACAGCAGCACGAACGCGTTGTCGGACGTGTTGCTCGCCTCATAGTCGAGAGTCGCGTAGGCGACGTTCTCGACCGTCACGCCGTCGAAGTCCGCCGGCGCATCGGCGGGCACGCGGGCGGTCGCGATGAAATCGACGCTGTACCCATCGGGCAGACCGATGCGGTCGCCGCCGAGATCGTTGGTGAACGTGAGCACGAACTCGTTGCCGACGATCTCGAAGGATCCCTCGGCCGAGCCGACGCCGGACGAACTCGAGATCGAGGCGTTCTGAAGCTCGAGCGGCTCAGGAATGGCGTCCGTCACCTGGAGGCCGACACAGTCGGAGACGTCGGAAGAGCAGTTGATGCTGAACCCGAAGGTGACGGCGTCACCTGGCTCCAGCGCGGTCGGAGCCGCGGGCGTCGCCGTCTTGACGAGCGTCACGTAGGCGGGCTCGGCATCGGCCGCGGCAGCCGGAGCTGCAACGACGAAGCTGCTCATCAGACCCAGGAGCGCCCCGGTGAGGAGCGCGAACGACGCAGGGCGCCGACGACGACGCAGAGTAATGGACACGCAGGTTCCCCCCAGTACGGCGGCCCCCGGGGCCCGGACGGGCACCCCAGGACGGGAAGACCGCCACTACTGACGGTACGACCTCACGCTGCGCGGCGTGAGCCCCAGCACGGGGGACAGCCTGCCCCTCCGTTTGGGGGACTCAGCCGAGCACGCCGACCGATGCCAACGCGGCTCGGAGCAGCGTGCCGCGGCCGCCCTCCATCTCGGAGTGAACCGCGGCGCTCGAGGCCTCAGCGGGGGTCATCCAGGTGAGCTCGAGCGCATCCTGGCGCGGGTCGCAGGTGCCGGTGACCGGAACGACGTAGGCGAGCGAGACCGCGTGCTGCCGCTCGTCGAGGTAGGCCGAGAGCCCCGGAATGGGGAAGTACTCGGCGACGTGAAAGGGAACCGGGCTCGCCGGCAGCTGCGGAAAGGCCATCGGACCGAGGTCCTTCTCCAGGTGGCGGTACAGCGCGTCGCGCAGCGTCTCGCCGTACATCACCCGGCCGCTGACGAGCGTGCGGGAGATCGCACCGTGCGGGTTCGCCCGCAGCAGAATGCCGACCTCTTTGACGATGCCCATGCCGTCGAGGCGCACCGGCACCGCCTCCACGTAGAGGAGAGGCATGCGGCGGCGCACCTCCGCGAGCTCCTGCTCGCTCAGCCAGGCCGAGTTCGGCTCGGGGTCGCGATCGCGGTCGGGAGTCGGGTCCGGGGTTCCAACGGAGGCCATGATCCATTGTCTACCGTGGAGGCATGCAACTCGACTCCGACGCGGTCATCTGGTCTCGCCCTGAAGCGGAGCGGGCGGGCCGGCCGCTGCTCGTGCTGCTGCACGGCCTCGGCAGCCACGAGGGCGACCTGTTCGCGCTCTCGCCGTATCTGCCGACTGAGTTCACGATCGCGGCGGTGCGCGCGCCGCTGCCCGAGCCCCCCGGCTTCGCCTGGTTCCCACGGCACGAGACGCTGCCGCTCGAGGAGCGGGTGGAGAGCGCCGCAGCGGGCGCCGACGCGTTCGCCGCGTGGCTCCGCGGGGCCTCCGCGGAAGCCTCGAGTGTCGGGGTGCTCGGGTTCTCGCAGGGCGCGATGGTCTCGCTGCTGACGATGCGGCGTCATCCCGGTCTCGTCGACTTCGCGGTCGCCCTCTCCGGCGGCGCCTTCCCGCGCCCCGAACCGGCGGACGCCGCTCTCGCCTCGCAGCGCCCGCCGGTCTTCTTCGGCTAAGGCCTCGACGACATGATCGTGCCGCAGCGGATGTTCGAATACACGGCCGGCTGGCTCGCCGAGAGCACCGACGCGACCGTGCGCGCCTACCCCGGGCTCGCGCATTCGATCTCGGAGGACGAGCTCGGCGACATCGTCGCCTTCCTGCGCGCGCGACTCTGACGGCGGCTCCGACGACAATAGGGGGATGCACGCCGCGCTCGAGCGTTTCTCTCCCGCCACGCGGGAGTGGTTCTCCGGCGCGTTCCCCGAACCCACCGCGGCGCAGGTCGGGGCCTGGGAGGCGATCAGCGCGGGCGGCCACGCCCTCGTCGTTGCGCCCACCGGATCCGGCAAGACCCTCTCGGCGTTCCTGTGGAGCCTCGACCGGCTGGCCACGACTCCGCCGCCCGAGCAGCGTCGGGCCCGCACCCGCGTGCTCTACATCTCGCCACTGAAGGCGCTCGGCGTCGATGTGGAGCGCAACCTCCGCTCGCCGCTGGTCGGCATCACCCAGACCGCACGTCGGCTGGGCGTCGACGCGCCGCCGATCCAGGTCGGCGTGCGCTCCGGCGACACCTCGAGCGCCGACCGACGCCTGCTGCAGCGCGAGCCCCCCGACATTCTCATCACCACGCCCGAATCGCTGTTCCTGATGCTCACCAGCTCGGCGCGCGAGAGCCTCGTCAACGTGGAGACGGTCATCATCGACGAGATCCACGCGGTCGCCGCCACCAAGCGCGGTGCCCACCTGGCGGTGTCGCTGGAGCGACTGGATGCGCTGCTGGAGCGTCCGGCGCAGCGCATCGGCCTCTCGGCGACCGTGCGCCCGCTCGACGAGGTGGCGCGCTTCCTCGGCGGGCGCGCGCCCGTCACGATCGTCAACCCGCCCGCGCAGAAGACCTTCGAGCTGCGCGTCGTCGTGCCGGTCGAGGACATGCGCGAGCTGGGGGTGCGCCGCAGCGATGCGGCGGTCGAGGGCGAGACCGGACTGCAGAGCGCCGGCTCGATCTGGCCGCACGTCGACGAGTCGATCGTCGACGAGGTGCTGAAGCATCGCTCCACGATCGTGTTCGCCAACTCGCGACGGCTCGCCGAGCGGCTCACCGCGCGACTCAACGAGGTCTACGCCCAGCGCCTCGACCCGGCGACCCCGTCGCCTCCTCGACAGGCTCCGCCCGCCGAGGTGATGGGGGCATCCGGGCAGACTGCCGGAGCCGATCCCGTCCTCGCCCGCGCCCACCACGGCAGCGTCAGCAAGGAGCAGCGCGCGATCATCGAGGACGACCTCAAGTCGGGCCGCCTGCGCTGCGTCGTCGCCACCAGTTCACTCGAACTCGGCATCGACATGGGCGCGGTCGACCTCGTCATCCAGGTCGAGGCGCCGCCGAGCGTCGCGAGCGCCCTGCAGCGCGTCGGCCGCGCCGGTCACCAGGTGGGCGAGATCTCGAAGGGCGTGCTCTACCCGAAGCACCGCGCCGACCTGCTGCACACCACCGTCGCGAGCGAGCGGATGCGCACCGGCCTCATCGAGGCGCTAAAGGTTCCCGCGAACCCTCTCGACATCCTCGCCCAGCAGACGGTCGCCGCTGTCGCGCTCGAGAACCCGGGCGGCCCGCTCACGGTGGACGACTGGTTCGAAACGGTGCGCCGCAGCGCGCCGTTCTCGACCCTCCCTCGCTCGGCGTTCGAGGCCACCCTCGACCTGCTCTCGGGGCGCTACCCGAGCGACGAGTTCGCCGAGCTGCGCCCGCGCATCGTCTGGGACCGCGTTGCCGGCACCCTCGCCGGGCGCCCCGGGGCGCAGCGACTCGCGGTGACAAGCGGCGGAACGATTCCCGACCGCGGGCTGTTCGGGGTGTTCATCGTCGGGTCGGAGATTTCGACAGGCTCAACCACCTCAGGCGGCGGGCGACGCGTCGGCGAGCTCGACGAGGAGATGGTCTACGAGTCGCGCGTCGGCGACATCTTCGCGCTCGGCGCCACCAGCTGGCGCATCGAGGAGATCACCTCCGATCGCGTGCTGGTCAGCCCCGCCTTCGGGCAGCCGGGGCGCGTGCCGTTCTGGAAGGGCGACGGGCTGGGTCGTCCCGCCGAACTCGGCGAGGCGATCGGCGCCTTCGCAAACGAACTCGCGAACGCCCGAGGCGCGAAGTCCGCCATCCGCGAGCGCCTCGATCAGGCCGGTCTCGACTCGTGGGCGGTCGACAACCTGCTCGGGTTCGTCGCCGACCAGAAGCAGGCCACCGGCACCGTGCCGAGCGACACCACCCTGCTCGTCGAGCGCTTCCGCGACGAGCTCGGCGACTGGCGCCTCGTCTTGCATTCCCCGTACGGCATGCCGGTGCACGCGCCGTGGGCGCTCGCGGTCAACGCGCGCATCCGCGAACGCCACGGCGTCGAATCGGCCGCAATGGCGGGCGACGACGGCATCGTCGTGCGGCTGCCCGAGACCGACGCCGAGCCGCCCGGCGCCGAGCTGTTCCAGTTCGAACCCGAGGAGCTCGACGCGCTCGTCACCGAGGAGGTCGGCTCCTCCGCGCTGTTCGCGTCGCGCTTCCGCGAGTGCGCCGCCCGCGCCCTGCTGCTGCCGCGCCGCAACCCGGGTCGGCGCTCCCCGCTCTGGCAGCAGCGGCAGCGCAGTGCCCAGCTGCTCGAGGTGGCGCGCAAGTACCCGAGCTTTCCGATCATCCTCGAGACGGTGCGCGAGGTACTGCAGGACGTCTACGACCTGCCGGCCCTGACCGCCCTCACCCAGCGCATCCAGCAGCGCCGGGTGCGCCTGGTCGAGGTGGAGACGGACGTCCCGTCCCCGTTCGCTAGCACCCTCCTCTTCGGATATGTCGCTGCGTTCATGTACGAAGGAGACTCCCCGCTTGCGGAGCGCCGTGCGGCGGCGCTCTCCCTCGACCCGGGGCTGCTCGCCGAGCTGCTCGGCCGCGCCGAGCTGCGCGAGCTGCTCGACCCCGGGGTGATCGCGCAGACCGAGCGCGAGCTGCAGCGGCTCGCCCCGGACCGGCACGCGAAGGATGCCGAGGGTCTGGTCGACCTGCTGCGCCTCCTCGGTCCGCTCTCGGTCGCCGAACTCGGCGAGCGCACCGAATCCGGCGTCGACGTCGCCGGCAGCTTGGAGGCGCTCGCGCGCGCGAACCGTATCATTCGGGCGAGCGTCGCGGGCGAGCCCCGCTGGGCGACCGTCGAGGACGCGAGCCGTCTGCGCGACGCGCTCGGGGTGCCGCTGCCGATCGGCGTGCCGACCGTGTTCCTCGACCCGGTCGAGGATCCGGTCGGCGACCTCATCAGCCGCTTCGTGCGCACCCACGGCCCGTTCACCGCCGGCGATGTCGCCGCCCGGTTCGGGCTCGGCGTCGCCGTGGTCACCGATGTGCTGAAGCGGCTGGCCGCCGACCGGCGCGCGGTCGAAGGCGAGTTCCGGCCCGGGGCGAGCGGCGGCGAGTGGGTCGACACCGAGGTGCTGCGGCGCCTGCGCAGCCGCTCGCTCGCGGCGCTGCGTCACGAGGTCGAGCCGGTGCCGCAGCGTGCCCTCGCTCGCTTCCTGCCTGAATGGCAGCAGGTCGCCGCCCCCGGCCGCGGCGGGCTGCGCGGCATCGACGGGGCGCTCGCCGCGATCGAGCAGCTTGCCGGGGTAGCCCTTCCCGCCTCCGCCTGGGAGACCCTCGTGCTGCCCGCCCGCGTGCGCGACTTCAGCCCCGCCATGCTCGACGAGCTGACGACGAGCGGGGAGGTGCTCTGGGCCGGCGGCGGGGAGCTGAGCGGCGGCGACGGCTGGCTCTCGCTGCACCTCGCCGATCTCGCCCCGCTCACGCTCGCCGAGTCGCCTGCGGCGCTCGCGATCCGCACCAAGCCGAACGACGTGCAGGCCCGCATCCTCGCCGCCCTCGCCGGTGGCGGCGCCTTCTTCTTCCGGCAGCTGCAGACTGCGACCGCGGAGCCCAGCGGCACGCCGATGCCGGAGAAGGAGCTCGCCGAGGCGCTGTGGGAGCTGGCCTGGGCGGGCATCGTCGGCAACGACACTCTGGCGCCCGTGCGCGCCCGACTCGGCGCCACGACGACGCGCACGCGAGCCACTCCGCGCGGCCGCCCCGCGCGATCGCGGGCCCGCGTCGCCGCGTCGCTCGCGATGTCGAGCCCGCCGACGCTCGCCGGGCGATGGAGCCTGCTGCCCGAACCCTCCGCCGACGCCACCCGCCGTGCGAGCGCCCTCGCCGAGAACCTGCTGGAACGGCACGGCGTGGCCACCCGCGGCGCCGTGCAGTCGGAGGGCGTCGTGGGCGGCTTCGCCCTCGCCTACCGCGTGCTCAGCAAGCTGGAGGAGACCGGGCGCACCCGGCGCGGCTACTTCATCGACGGGCTCGGCGCCGCGCAGTTCGCCACCCCCGCGACCGTGGATCGACTGCGCACGCACGCCGACGACCGCGCGCGCTCCGGCGCCGCAGCCGACCCGTCCGCGCTCACCCTGGCCGCGACCGACCCGGCGAACGCCTACGGAGCCGCCCTGCCGTGGCCGGAGGCCACCGGGCACCGACCGGGCCGCAAGGCCGGCGCCCTGGTCGTGCTGGTCGACGGCGGGCTCGCCCTCTACGTCGAACGCGGCGGCAAGACCGTCCTGACCTTCGCCGATCCGAGCGCGGAGGCGGACGACGCGGAGTCGCGGAGCGCCTTCCTGGGTGCCGCCGCCCGATCGCTCGCCGAGACGATCCGCGCCACCGGCGGACGCCTCCGCGTCGAGAAGGTCGACGGCGTGTTCAGCGTCGGAACCGAGTTCGGCCGACTGCTGGAAGAGGCGGGCTTCGCGGCGACTCCGCAGGGGATGCGCCTGCGCGGCTGACCGGCCGGCCGCCGCCTCGCACCGCCTAGCCTGGAGGCGTGAAGCGCATCATCGCCCTTGTCATCGCCGTCGGCCTGGCGGCACTGCTGTTCGTCGCGCCGAGCGATGTCGACCTCGAGTGGCCGGATGCCGCACAGCCCACCGCGCCCGCGGCGAGCGACAACGACCCGGCGGAGATCATCCCCGTTCCTGCCGACGCCATCCCGATGCGCGTCGAGTCCATCACCGACGGCGATACCCTGAAGCTCTCCACCGATCAGCCCGGCGACCTGGTCACCACGACCCGCCCGATCGCCGTGCGCCTGATCGGGATCGACACCCCCGAGGTGTATCCCCAGCTGGAGTGCTACGGCACCGAGGCCGAAGACGAGCTCGCACGCCTCGCGCCGCTCGGATCGACGCTCTGGGTGGCCCCCGATGAGGACAGCTGGGACGACTACGACCGACGCCTGTTCTACCTCTGGACGAACGACGGCGAGTTCATCAACCTGAGCCTCGTCGAGGGCGGCTTCGCCGAGGCGATCCGTGTCGCGCCGAACGACCTGCACTATGAGACGCTGCTGGCCGCGGAGCGCGACGCCGCCCTGGCGGGGCTCGGCATGTGGGGGGAGTGCTCCTCGCGATAGCTCGTGAGCTTCGCCAGGAACGATCAGCTCGACATGGCGACGGCCCTCTGTGCGCGCACGGCCAGCTCTCGGTCGAGCGGACTCGTGACCACATCCACCGCTTCGTCCAGCCGGAGCCAGCGCAGACCATCCACCTCGTCGCCGGCGATGAAGCCGTCGTCGTGCACGGGGCGCATGATCCAGTACTCGGTGTGCTTGACGGCTCCGGCGGCCAGGGGGTAGCGCACGACGCCGAGCGGCAGGACGAGCTCGCACCGGACCGCGGTCTCCTCGTAGACCTCGCGGAGCGCAGCCTCTTCGGCCGTCTCACCCGGGTCGAGCTTGCCTTTGGGGAACGACCAGTCGTCGTGCCGCGGCCGGTGAATGACCACCGTGGTGGTGGTGCGGGGGTCGGGTCCACCGCGAACGAGGATCCCGCCCGCCGCGCGCACGATGTTCGGTTCCGCAAGATCAGCCAAGGATTCCCCGCTTCTCGCGATGCTTCGCGAGCTCGAATCTGGTGACGGTGTCGGCGGCCGCGCGCACTCGGCGCGACGCCGTCCGACCCGTCAGGATCACGCTCGTCGTGGCGGCGCGTGCGGTCAACGCGTCCACCACCTCGCGCTCATCCACCCAGCCGGAGGCGATCGCGTGCGTGATCTCATCCAGCACGACGAGTCCGTAGCTCCCGTCACGAATTGCGTCGCGGCCGAGTCCCCATGCTTCGGCACCCAGCCGCTCCGGATGGGCCTGCGCCCAGGTCAGTCCCCGCGTGAAGGTGGGCCACTCGATCCCGAGCGTGCGCGCCGCCTCTCGCTCGGAGGGATTCCAGGCGGCGCCCTTGACGAACTGGACGACAAGTGTGCGCCAGCCACGACCGATGCTGCGGTTCGCGTAGCCGTACGCGGCGGCGCTCTTGCCCCAGCCCTCGCCGACGAACAGCATGACGATCCCGCTCACGGGCGCCGAGCCCCCTCGTGCTGTGACCACGCCGCGGCGTCCCCGACGGGCCTACGCCGCCCGGCCAAAGACCAGCACCCCCTCGGGGTCGATCGCCAGCGCGACCGTCGTTGCGACCTCGAGCGCCCGCGGGGACATGACCGTCACCTGTCCGGCATCGGCGACGTGAACCGTGACGCGATAGCCGCGACCCTCGTACACGCACGATTGCACGACACCGCTGACGGTGCCCTCCTCGACGGCGTGGAGCCCCTCGGCGAGGGTGACCGCATCGGGGTGGATGAAGACGTGCGGCTCGCCGTCCGGCCCTTCCCCGCAGGCCTGGCCGCGAAGTGACTCTCCCCCGAACGTCGCGTGCGCAGTCGACTCGTCGTGGCGCACCACCTGCGGGACGAGCCGTGAGCTGAACCCCGCCATCGCGGCGACCCACGGTGTCGCGGGCCGCGAGAACACCGCTCGCGCCGTATCGAGCTGCACCGCACGCCCCTGATCGAGCACGAGGATCCGGTCGGCCAGCGCGAGCGCTTCGGTCACGTCATGCGTCACATAGACGACGGTCGTGTTGAGGCGGCCGAGAAGCGACGCGAGTTCCGTCCGCATCGTCGCGCGCAGCTGCACATCGAGGTTGGACAGCGGCTCGTCGAACAGCAGCAGACTCGGCTGCGTGGCCAGCGCCCGCGCGATCGCGACGCGCTGCTGCTGACCTCCCGAGATCTCGGCCGGTCGACGATCCTGGAGGCCGCCGAGCTGCAGCAGCTCGACCAGCTCCGCGACGCGCGCTTCACGAGCAGCGCGATCAACGCGGTGGCGGCCGTGCGTGAGACCGTAGCCGATGATGTCGCGCACCCTCAGGTGCGGCCAGAGCGCGTAGTTCTGGAACACCATGTTCACTCCGCGACGATCCGCGTCGAGGGCGAATCCCGGCCGGGACAGCTCGGTGCCCCCGAGCAGGATGCGCCCCGCATCGGGCGACTCGATTCCCGAGATCAGCCGCAGCAGGGTCGACTTGCCGCACCCGCTCGGCCCGAGCACGCCCAGCGTGGTTCCGGCCGGGACGGAGACGGACACGTCGCTGAGTGCGGGAGCGCGCCCGCTGCGTCCGGGATAGCTCTTCACGACGCTGTCGATGACGAGGTCGGCGGCGTTTGATCGCATCAGGTGTTCTCCGTTCGGGTATGGGTGCGGCGAATGAGACGCCGTCCGACTGCGGTTGAGATGGCGGCGAGCGCGATCACCACGCCAGCCGTGAAGATGGCGCCTGCGGTCGAGTAGCCGTACTTGCCGCGGTCGTATTCGAGAAGGATCTCGACGGGGAGAGTGACGAAGTTGGGCGGCGCGAGCATCGTCGTCGCGGCCAGGTCGAACACGCTCGACGCGAAGATCGCGACCAGCGCCGACAGCAGCGCCGGCGCCACGAGGGGCGCGAGGATCGTGCGCAGCCGGGTCAGCAGCGAAGCCCCCGACAGCGCCGCGGCCTGCAGGAAATTGGCGGGAATCTGAGCCAGCGCGCCGAGTTGAAGCCGAACCGCGACCGGAACGGCGGTGGCGATCCCGGCGAGAACGAGCAGCACCGGCTGCCCGTAGAGCCCCAGCCCGATCTTCGAGAGGAACGGCTGATTCCAGACGAAGATGTAGCCGACGGCCAAGACGATTCCGGGAATCGCGAGGGCGATCGTGCCGGCGACGTCGATCACCACCCGTCCCCGGAAGCTGGTGAACGTCAGCACGACGCCGATCAGGAATCCGAGGATCGTCGTCCCGATCGCCACGACCACCGCGATTCCGAGGCTGTTGCCCGCGCCTTCGATCATGCGCGAACCCGCCCCCAGGATCGCCGCGTAGTGCTCGAGAGTGAAGTTGTCGGGGGTCAAGCCGCCGGAGATCGAGCGCGAGAGCGAGACCTGCAGGGACGAGCTGAGCGGGATGCCGAGCGTCACGAGGAACACGAGAACGGTCACCCCCGTCCAGACCCGCGGTCGTCGGGCCGCCGGCGGGGTGCTCGCGGTGGCCTGACCGGTGAGGAAGTCGAAACGGCTTCGACGCAGGATTCGCATGTACGCGATGATCGCCGCCGCCAGGATGAGCACCAGGTAGAACGAGAGGACGCCGCCGAGCTCGAACCGAACCGGGCTCTGTCGCACCGAGGCGTAGATCGAGTAGGGAAGCGTCGGGAAGTTGTACGACGCCGACAGCGCCGCCGGAAGACCGAAGTCGCCGATGACATCGACGAACACCAGCACCGCGCCGCTGAGGGCCGCTGGCGCGAGCAGCGGCATCCGAATCGTGCGCAGGATCGTCCACCCGCTCGCGCCGCTGAGGGCGGCCGCGTGTCGATAGTTGGGGTCGTCCCAGTGCAGCGCGGCACTGACGGCGAGGTAGGCAAGCGGGTACTGCGTCAGGCTCATGACGACGATGAGGCCGCCCGGCGAGAGGACCAGATCGGCGACCCACGGCATGCCGAGGCTGTGGGCTGCGACCCCCGACGGCGAGGCGAACATGACCCACCCCTGGGCGAGGATGAACGAGGGGCTGACCAGCAGAACCCACGCCGCCACATCGAGCAGGCGCGCGCCGGGAAAGCGGACCGTGTGCCGCAGAAGCGCGAGGCTGAACCCCAGACCTCCGCCGAGAAGCATGGCCCCCGATGCCAGCAGCAGGGAGTTCGTCAACGAGCGCTGCCACAGCGGTCGATTGACGATCTCGGCCAACAGCTCCGGCTGAAAGCCCCACTCGCGTGTCAAGCCGATGCCCGGAAACACCGACTGGAGCAGCACGAAGACAAGCGGCAGACCGACGAGAACGAGCAGAATGCCCAGAAGCACCCACCCGAGAACGTCACCGGCGGGGAGACGGCGAGCGCGCGCGGCGCGGGGAAGCTCCTCCCCGCGCCGCGCTTCGGTGATCGTCACGAACGGGTTCCTAGCCGACCTGCTGGTTCGCGAACCAGTCCTTGATGGTGACCTCGTTCTCCGCCGCGAAGTGCGCGTCGGTGAGGAGAAGGCGTCCGTCGACGGGACGCGCATCCGGGAGCGACGACGTGTCGACGTCGGCGACGAACGGGGTGAAGATGCCGTCGTTGCCGCCGTTCTCCATCAGGTACTGAACATTGACCGGGTCGAGCATCCAGTCGACGAGCTTCGACGCGGCACACGGTCGGGGCGTCTCCGCGCTCACCGCGATCGCGCGCACGACACCCGGAGCGCCCTCGTCCGGCCACACGAAGTCGACGGGCTCGCCCGCCTCCATCAGTCCGTACACGTTCTGCTCCTGCAGGGCCGCGACGGCGACCTCGCCGGAGATCAGGGCCTCGCCGACGGGACCGTTCTTCTCGTAGGTGTTCAGCCCGTTCTCGATCAGGGTCGTGAAGTACTCCTCGGCGTCGTCCGAGCCGAGAGCTTCGAAGAAGTACGACACGACCGGGTACGCGGGTGCCGCAACGGCCGGGTCGGCGATGCCGATCGGCGCGTACGCCGGGTCCGCAAGCGCGTCCCACTCGGCCGGCGCGGTCGCCGCGCTCAGGAGTTCGGTGTTGTAGGCGAGCACCGCCGCGGCGTGCTGGCTGAACGGGAACCACGACGCGTCGTCCGGCAGAAGTGCACGGCCGTCGTCGGTGAGGTTGGACAGATTCGCGGGCTCCAGCCCGGTGAGCAGCTGGCCCTGGTCGGCGAGAGCCTGCAGGCTCCCGTGCCCATCGAGAACGACGACGTCCCACTGCGGGTTGTTGGCCTCCGCGGCGATCCTCGCGAGGATCTCGCCGCCGCCCAGGTCGGCGATCTCGGTCTCGAGGCCGGTGTCAGCGCTGAACTGATCGCTGAGGGTCGCGCCGAACGGATTCAGGTAGACGCGCAGCGCGCCCTCCTCGGCCTCGCAGCTCGCCGAGTCGAGAGCGGATGCGGCGACGACGTCGACGTCGGGGTCCGGAGCGCACGCGGCAAGCGCGGTCACGGTGGCGAGCGCGAGCAGCGCACCAGCGGGTCGAACGATTCGGTTCATGAGTGGGTCTCCAGAAATGTGGGTGAACAGCGGGACGACCTCATCGTGACGACGGCATGTGAACACCCCGACGGTGCGAACGGCAACGGCAACGGTGGCCACGGTAAAGCCCGGGCGACGCCCGGTCCGCTTCGCCACCGCGAGTTCGTCGACCCGTCACCTCGGGTTTCCCTGCGGTGCGACCAGAGTTCACGTGGGCGCCTCGCGCGGCGCGAGCGCGCCGCGGTGACTCCGACGGACTCGTGCCCTCGAACGTCGGGCGGTTCCCGAACTTCGGCGCGTCAGGGCGGTTCGACGACCGGTGGCGTAGCCTTCCGCCATGCCCGAAGGCGACACCGTTCACCGAACTGCGCGCGGTCAGCACGCCGCGCTCGCGGGCTCCGTGCTCACGGGAACCGACTTCCGCGTGCCGCGATTCGCCACGCTCGACCTCACCGGCGAGACGGTCGACGAGGTCGTCGCGTTCGGCAAGCACCTGTTCCACCGCGTGGGCGAGTACAGCATCCATTCGCATCTCAAGATGGAGGGCTCCTGGCAGCTGTATCCGCGCTGGTCGGACGCGGATGCCCACTGGGACCGCCCCGCGCACCTCGCGCGCGCCGTGCTGCGCACCGAGTCTTTGGAGTCGGTCGGATTCGAGCTGGGAACCCTCGACGTGATGCTGCGCACCGAGGAGCACGCCGTTCGGGAGCGACTCGGCCCCGACCTGCTCGACCCCGGCTGGGGTTCAGACCAGGCTGTGGAGGCGGCCGCGCGCCTCGCCTCGCGACCCGAGGTCCCGGTCTTCGTCGCGGTGCTCGACCAAGCCAATCTGGCCGGCATCGGCAACGTGTACGCCACAGAACTGTGCTTCCTGCGCGGCGTGCTGCCGACGCGCCCGATGGGCGACACCGACGCGGCCGCGATCGTCGATCTCGCGCGACGGCTCCTCGTGGCGAACCGCGATCGCACGACGCGCACCACGACCGGCGACCTGCGCCGCGGGCAGACGACGTGGGTGTATCGACGCGTCGGGCAGTCGTGCCGGCGCTGCGGCACGACGATCCACGGCGGCCGGCTCGGTCCCGAGGTGTCGCCAGCCCACGCGGAGCAGGACCGCTCGGTCACGTGGTGCCCGCACTGCCAGCGCTGACCCGATCACAGCAAGCATCCAGCCAGCTCATCGAGCGGGCATAGCGCCCCGCTCGACACTCGTGTCATGACCACTTCACCGAAGTCTGAGCCTCCTCCGGAGCCGGAGGAGGCTGCCCCCGCTGCCGAGACCGCGGCCCCCGCCGCGCCGCCAGCTCCCGCCGCTGACGCGACCCCCGACGCGTCGCCGGCCGCCGCCCCCGCGGCCCCCGCCCGAGCCAAGCCCACCGTCTTGGTGACCTCCCTCATCGCCGCCGCGGCACTCGTCGTCGGCGTCGTCGCCGGTGGCGCCGGCGGCTTCTTCATCGGCACCTCGGCCGCCGACCAGCGTCCGATCGTGACGGCTGGCGTCGACGCCGGCGAGCGAGGCGGCCTTCCGGACGGCGCCGGCGCGGGCGCGGGCGAGCGACCCGGCGAGACGAACGGAGGCCAAGGCGGCCCGGGCTCCGCGCCCGACGGCGGCACTGAATCCGACGACAGCTGAGTCGTCACCCCCTCACCCCCCTGGCACAAGGCCGGGGCGGCCATCGCCTCACCGGATGGCTGCCCCGGCCTTGCTGTGTCGGAGCACGGTCCGCGGAAGATTGCGGAACGGTCACGACACACAAATCGTCGTTGCGCATTTCTCAGATCGCGCGTTACATTGCGTTGCTGCCGAAATCTGAAAGGAGTCAGCTGATGATGATCACCATCACGGGAATCACCCGTCCTCGCACCGCTGGCTTCGTCGGCGTCCTCTCGCGCGGCTGACGCGACGCTTCACTCGTCGCCGGCCTCGCGGTGACGACGCTCTCGAAGCCCCGACCAGGCGACCCTTCGTGGCGCCTCGGTCTCTCGTCCCGTCCACGACCCGTCGACGCGCCCCGCGCTCCGACGCGGTCGCTCCCACCCGCCGCCGTGCGCGGCACCCCGTCGACGCCGCTGCCGATGCGGCAGTGCGACCGATTCTGCGAGGAACACGCATGTCCATCACCACCTCGGCCCCGGCCGAACCCACCCACCAGCACCCGCCCCACGCGGCCGCCGCTCCGGCGCGCCCGCACCGGCCCGTCCGCCGCGTCGGCCTGCTCGATCGCGCGGCGCTGCGCCTCGGCCTCCTGCTCATCACCTGGAGCCGTCGCGCGCACCGCACCCGCGAGGAGCAGCGAGCGCGCTTCGAACAGGCGCGAGCGATCGAGTCGCGCGAACTCGCGGCTCGGCGTCGGATGCTGCTGTCCCTGCCCCCGCGATGAGCGCGCCATGTGCCGTGGGCTTTCGCCTTCCCGGCGGGAGCCCGCGGCGTCCGTGGCGGCGGCACCCGAGCCATCCGTCGGTCTCAAAACCGGCAGAGGTACTCTCGACACCACGCCGGGAGCTTCCCGACCGCACCCGCCCGAAGGAGACGCGGCATGAACAGCGCAGCCCGGACGCCGCCACCCGTTCCGCCGCGCTGGTTTCTGCGAGCGGCGTGGGCCGTGCATCGCACCATCGTGAGAGTCTCGCGCGGCCGACGCGGTCTGTGGCTTCCGACTCCGAAGAAGTGGGGAGCTCTGCGACTCACCACGATCGGTCGCACCTCCGGCGCGATGCGCAGCGTCATCCTCGGGTACATCGAGGACGGTCCGAACCTCGTCACCCTGGCGATGAACGGCTGGGCCGAAGGTGATCCCGCCTGGTGGCTCAACCTGAAGGCCAACCCGGAGGCGACGGTCGAGACGGCCGAAGACACGCGCGCCGTGCGCGCCTCGGAGGCCACCGGGGCCGAACGAGACCGGATCTGGTCGCGTCTGCAGGATGTCTACGACGAGGCCGACATCTACGCGCCACAGCGCGCGACGCGCACCGCCGTCGTGATCCTCGAACCGCGCTGATCAGCGCTGCGTCGGGAACCGCCTCCCCGACACCCGGCCTGGCTCGACGCGCACGAAATTGTGCTTCGGCGCCGGGTTCGCCGGCACGAGCGCGAGCACTCCGCTCGCCTCGATCTCGTCGTCGCGGTCGAGACGGTGGGCCACGCCGCGCACGACCACGCTCCACCGCATCGAGCCCATCACCCCGTCAACCTCGAGGGCGACGCGCGGCTCGGCGGTGAGCTCGCGCAGCTTCTGGCCCGGCGCGGTGCGGAACACGAGCGTCTCCGCGTCGACGACGTAGTTCACCGGGAGGATGTCGGCGCCGTCCGGCGTCACCACGGCCAGCCGTGCCAGGTCGGCACCGCGCAGCAGCTCCCAGCAGTCGGGGCCGGTGAGCACGCTCGTATCCGGTGAGGCGGCTCGGATCGCAGCATTCATGCACCCAGTTCACCGGTGCATCGCGAATGCGAGCAGGGCCGAACGTCCTGTGGTGAACTCGGAGCATGACGCATCCGTTCTCCAGCCTGGTGTCGATCGGCGACAGCTTCACCGAAGGGGTCGGCGACGAGCTGCCCGACGGCCGCGTGCGCGGCTGGGCGGACCTCGTCGCTCTCGGGCTCGCACAGGCCAGCACCGAGCCGTTCGGCTACGCCAACCTGGCGATCCGCGGCCGCCTGCTGGAGCCGATCGTGACCGAGCAGCTGGATGCGGCGATCGCCCTCGCGCCGAGCCTGATCAGCATCAACGGCGGCGGCAACGACATGCTGCGCCCGCAGTTCACGATCGCCGCGGTGGCCGAGCGCCTGCTCGCCGCCGTCGACCGGGCGCGCGAGGCGGGCATCCACGTGCTGCTGCTGAGCGGCGGCAACCCGAGCCGGCACCTGCCCCTCGGTCGCGGCATCGAGCGACGCGGCAACGAGTATGCCGATGCGGTGCTCGCGCACATGCCGCGGGAGGGCGTCACCTTCGTCGACAACTGGCGCGACGAAGAGCTCACCCGGCTCGAGTACTGGTCGGTCGACAAGCTGCACCTCAACCCGGTCGGCCACGCGCGAGTGGCGAGCAACGTGCTGGGTGCGCTCGGCGTGCCCGTGCCGGAGTTCGGTCTCGACGGCGGCACGCCCGACCAGCGCCCCGGCACGGCGGCGTACTGGCGCGAGTACGTGCTGCCGTGGATCGGCCGACGGCTGCGCGGCACGTCCTCGGGGGACTCGCGGGAGCCGAAGAGCGCGACGCTGCAGCCCGTCACCTTCTGACGCGCGGGCCCGACCGGCTACGGCTCGAGAATCCGCTCCAGGAGCCTCAGGCTGTCGGCGATGTCGACCGTGTCGTCCAGGAGCCACTGCGTCTGCAGCCCATCGGACGCTGCGATGACCAGCGCGGCCATGGCCAGCGGGTCAACCCCGGCTCGGATCGTGCCCGCCTCCTGCCCTTCGCGAATCAGCCGAGCCAACCGCGCGCGCAGAGCCGCGAATCGGGTGGAGAAGAACTCGCGCGAGTGCTTCTTGTCGGCCTCGAGCGACCCGGCCAGCAGCATCGTGTAGAGCGCGACGTACCCCGGCACCACGACGTTGCGCTCGGCTGCGCTCACCATTGAGCCCACGACCTCGCGCTGGGCGACCGGGTCGGCGCGACGAGTCATCGCCTCGCTGAGCACCGCCACCAAGAGCTCTTCTCGCGAGCCGAAATAGTGCAGCAGTGCCGCATGCGACACGCCGATCTTCTCGGCGATGGCGCGCAACGACGTTCCTTCGGCCCCCTTGTCGATGAATACCTCGATCGCGCGATCGAGGATCTCCTGCCGTCGAGCGACGCCCTTGGCATAAGACCGCTGCACGCCTTTTTCCGCCACGCCCCCACCCTAGCGATCAAAAACCTCCATCTGGTGGTTTTCTGCTACCGTCATCCCACGAACCTGATTACCCACTGAAGGCAGAACCCATGCACACCCCCACCATCTCCGCTCAGCTCTGGAGCGTGCGCGACGAGATCACCGCCGATCTCGATGAAGCTCTCGCCAGACTTCGCGCCATCGGCTTCGCGAACGTCGAGGCCTTCGACTTCGTCTCACGCGCCGAGGCTCTCGCCCAGGCGTTCGCGCGCCACGACATCGCGTGCCCGACAGGGCATGCGTCGCTCGCCTCGACGACCGAGAATCCCTTCGACGATTCGATCACCGCGCCGAGCTCTGACGAGGTGTTCGCGGCGGCGGCGACACTCGGCATCACCACCGTGTTCGATCCCTTCGTCGCACCGGAGCGCTGGACCACGCACACGGAGATCGCGGCCACCGCCGCGGCCCTGAACGCGGCCTCCGAGGTCGGCGCCGCGCACGGCATCGCCGTCGGCTATCACAACCACAACCAGGAGTTCGAGGCCAAGATCGAGGGGCGGTTCGCTCTCGAGGTGTTCGCCGACCTGCTCGATCCCGCCGTGCAGCTCGAACTCGACCTGTACTGGGCGACGGCCGGTGGCGCCGACCTGGTGGAGCTTCTGACCACGCTCGGCGACCGCGTCACGGCGCTCCACATCAAAGACGGAACGCTCGACCCGCTGCCCACCCTCGGCTCCCCGCCGACGGACCAGGTCCCGGCCGGCGAAGGCACGGTGGCGCTCGGCGCCGCCCTCGACGCCGCGCCCACGGCGAAGTACGCGATCGTCGAGTTCGATGCCTACCGCGGCGACATCTGGCACGGCATGAAGACCGGTTTCGAGTTCCTGGCGTCGCGAGGGCTCGCCTGATGGCCGCGACGAGCTCCCCCCGCACCGGAACGATGGCCGTCGGCATCATCGGAGCGGGCAACATCAGCGATACCTACCTCGAGAATCTGAACAGCTTCCCCGACATCGAGGTGCTCATCGTCGGGGATCTGCTCCCCGAGCGGGCTCGCGCCCAGGCCGAGAAGCACGGAGTCCCCGCGTTCGGAACCGCCGAGGACGTGCTGGCGCATCCGGATGTCGAACTCATCGTCAACCTGACGCTTCCGGCGTCGCACGTGGCCGTCTCATCGGCCGCGCTCGCCGCAGGCAAGCACGTCTGGAGCGAGAAGCCGATCGGGATCGACCGCGAGAGCGCCTCGGCCCTGCTGGCTCACGCGGATGCCGCCGGGCTGCGCGTCGGGATCGCCCCCGACACGGTGCTCGGCCCCGGCATCCAGAGTGCCAAACGAGCGATCGATCGCGGCGACATCGGCACACCGCTGTTCGCGCAGACCGGCATGCAGTACGCCGGCCCGGAGTCGTTCCACCCCAACCCCGGGTTCCTCTTCGCCCACGGCGCAGGCCCGCTCTTCGACATGGGGCCGTACTACTTCACGACTCTCGTGAGCGTCCTGGGGCCCGTCGCCGCCGTTGCGGCGCTCGGCATGAAGGCGCGCGAGGAGCGGGAGATTCTCGTCGGTGCGCTCGCGGGGTCGACGTTCCCCGTCGAGGTGCCGTCGACCATCTCGGTGCTCGCGGCCTTCGAACGAGGCGCGACATCGCAATCGCTCTTGAGCTTCGACTCCCCGCTCACCCGCCACGGCGTCGTCGAGATCTCCGGCACGGAGGGCACGATCGTCCTGCCCGATCCGAACACCTTCAGCGGCACCACCACCATCATCCGGCCTCGCGAACGGGGAAGCTCCGAGCAGGTTCGCGTCGACGTGATCGAGGAAGGGACGGTCGTCGGCCGCGGACTCGGTGTGCTCGACATGGCGCGCGCGATCCGTGAGGGTCGGCCGCACCGCGCGACCGGCGAACTCGGCTACCACGTGCTCGACATCCTCATGTCGACGTCGGAAGCCGCCGAGTCGGGGCGGTTCGTGCCGGTTGAGAGCACCGTTGTGTCACCTGACGCCATGCCCGTCGACTTCGGCCCTCTCGAGCGGACGCTCTGAACGGCAGCGTCGCGCTCGCACCGCCGAGGTGCGCCGCCACGCTAGCCTCAACAGACGACGCCACGCAGAACAGGGGGCACCACGTGGACTTGGTTCATCGAATCGCTCGTCAGCGCGCCACGGGCGAGCCGCTGCGAGCACCGTCACCGCTCATCCGCGGTTTCCTGTGGACGCTCGGCGCCGTCGCCGCTCTCGGCTTCGCGGCCGCGATGTTCTCGCTTCGTGGCGTCGTCGCCTCGGTGCTCGCGGCTCTGTTCTTCAGCATCGCCGTCGACCCGGCGATTCGCGCGCTGCAACGTCGAGGGCTGTCGCGCCCGATCGCGACAGCGGTCTGCGTGATCGTGATCGTCGCGGTCGCGGTGAGCGCCACGGCGTTCGCGCTGCCGGCGCTGCAGCGAGAAGCCATCCGCCTCGTCGCCTCGGTGCCCGACGGAGTCGACTCTGTCCTCGCCGCAGGCTGGTTCGATGCGATCAACGCCGCGACCAACGGCGGCGCGTCGGACGCGATTCGCGCGTTCGCCGAGTTCGCCTCGGACCCGCAGACGTGGCTGATCGTGTCCGGCGGCGTGCTCGGCTTCGGCGCGACCGTGCTGAACGGCGTCTCGAGCGGCTTCTTCATCCTGGCGCTCACGGTGTACTTCGTTGCGAGCTTCGAGACGATGAAGACCTTCGCCTACTCGTTCGTGGTGGCATCACGTCGGCAGCGCTTCACTGAGATCGCCGACCGGATCCTGGCGAGCATCGGGCGCTACCTCGGCGGCATGGTCGTGCTGGCCCTCCTCAACGCGACGTTCAGCACCGTCCTGCTCGTGCTCGTCGGGGTCGACGGTGCCCTCCTGATCGGAGTCGCAGCGTTCTTCATCACGATCATCCCCCTCATCGGAACGATCCTGACGACGATCGGCATCACGCTGATCACCCTGGTGCAGTCGCCGACCTCCGCGCTCGTCGTGCTCGCGTTCATGCTCGTGTACATGCAGGTCGAGGCGTACGTGCTGACGCCGAAGGTGATGAAGAAAGCGGCCCAGATCCCCGGCTCTGTGGTGCTGATCTCCGCGCTCGCCGGCGGCACGCTGCTGGGCCTGCCGGGCGCGCTGATCGGGGTTCCCGTGGCCGCGTCCATCGCGCTCGTCCTGAACGAGGTCGTGCTCCCGAACCGCGCGCAAAGGTAGTGGCGTGAGCACCGAGATCGCCGCGACATCGGCCGCCTCACTCGTGATCGTCCCGGCGGTCGCGGTCGCGGCCCCTCTGATCGCGGCCGCGGTCGGCCGCGTCGCGGTCGTGCCGCTCGTCGTGTTCGAGATCCTGCTGGGAATCATCGTCGGCCCGAGTCTGCTCGGCTGGGTCGACGAGGCGCCCTTCACCGCCACACTGGCCGAGCTCGGGCTCGCCACGCTGTTCTTCATGGCGGGCAGCGAGATCGAGTTCTCCGCGATCGCGGGGCGACCGCTCGTCCGGGCCGCACTCGGCTGGGTGCTGTCGCTGGGTGGCGGGATCGCCGTGGGACTCCTCCTCGCCCCGACGTTCCCCGCGGCCGTGATCATTGCGATCGCGCTCAGCTCGACAGCCCTCGGGACACTGATCCCCGTGCTGCGCGACGCGGGCGAGGCCGATACGCCGTTCGGCCACGTCGTGAAGGCGATCGGCGCAGTCGGAGAGTTCGGCCCGCTGCTGGCCATCTCCCTGTTCCTCAGCGGACGTGAGCCGCTCCCCTCCGCGCTCATCCTGATCGCGTTCGCGGTGGTCTCGATTGCGGCGATCGTCGTCGCCGCGCGCGGCAGCCATGTGCGGCTCCACCGCGTGATCACCGCGACCCTGCACACGAGCGGGCAGTTCGCCGTTCGCCTGGCCCTGCTGCTTGTGCTCGGACTCGTGGCGCTGACCTACGCACTCGGGCTCGACATTCTGCTCGGCGCCTTCGCCGCGGGGGTGCTCTGGCGCCTGCTGATGGCCTCGTCGACACCGTCGAACAGGGAGGCGCTCGAATCCAAGCTCGATGCTGTCGCGTTCGGTTTCCTCGTCCCCGTCTTCTTCATCTACACCGGCATCACTTTCGACCTGGACGCTCTCCTCGCTGACCCTGCTGCGCTCGCCCTCGTCCCGGTCTTCGCTCTGGCCCTGCTCGTGGTGCGGGGCCTGCCCGGACTCATCGCATCTCCGCCCGGAACTCCGGCGGCGACACGAGGAGCTGTCGTGCTTCTCGGCGCGACCGGACTCCCGATCATCGTCGCGGTGACGCAGATCGGCGTCGAGCGAGAGATCCTCTCCTCCGCAACCGCCGCCGCGCTCGTCGGAGCCGGCATGCTGACGGTGCTGATCTTTCCGGCGCTGGGCCTGGCACAGAGACGGCGCGACACGAGCGCCGTGGCGGACGCCGAGCCCTCACTCGACTAGCCGCCCGCGCCTCCGCATGTCGGCGCATCCGATGATCTGCCGCTGACGCTCAGCTCGGCGGTCGATTGGCGGCCCGAGCCCGCGCGACGACCCGGCCGCGTGCCGAGTCGGGGAACCGTTCGAGCATCTCGCGCACCTCGACGGCGCCGACGTGCGCACCGAACAGCTCGGTGTGAGGCTCCATCCGAACACCCTCGGCCAGTGGGCCCGCGCTGACGGGATCGAAGCCCAGGTCGTCGACGAGTCGGGCGACCGCCGCCAGATCGGCGGGGTCGTCCCCCGCGATCGCGATCGCCTTGCGGCCGGGCGCTCCCGGCGGCCGCGGCTCCTCGTCGAGGTCGTGATAGCCCATGTGGTTGAGCGCCTTGACGACCCGCGAGCGCGGCAGGAAGCGCTGCACGATCTCGCTCGACGAGGTGGTCGGGTCGTTGAGGTCGTCGCGGATGCCGTCGACCTCCCACCAGTAGTTCATGGCGTCGACCACGAGCTTGCCGGCGAGCTCGTCCACCGGCAGCGCGGTGTGCTTGCCGAGCGGAAGCGCCAGGATCACCAGGTCGGCGCGCGCCGCCGCATCCGCCGCGGTCGTGGCGACGCCGCCCGGAGCGAGCACCTCGATGATCAGGCGGATGCGCCGCGGGTCTCCCGACCCGGCGATCAGCACCTCGTAGCCGGCCTCCCGCGCGAGCCGGGCGAGCACGGTGCCGACCTTGCCCGCGCCGAGGATGGCGAGGGTGGGATGGGGCATGAGTTCAGCGTAGGGAACTCAGTGGGTGGGGTGCAGGCTGCCGCGTCACGGGCACGTCGCGCGCGGCTCGCCCCCGCGACGGCTCAAGCCTGCGGCAGCCGCCGACGCGAACGCACCAGAGCGAACAGCATCCCGACGGTGATGAGCAGGAGCGCCGCCGCCACGGTCCCGGCAACAATGTCGCTGGCCATGCCGGTTGCCGCAAGCTCGGGCTCCGCCGCATCGTCGACCTCGCCCGCATCCGACTCGAGCGCGATGCTGCCCGTGGGCCCCCAGAGCTCGAACAGCGCGGTCATCGGCGTCGGCGTCCACGTGATGTCCGAGACGCCCGACCACGTCGAGAACTGGCCGTTCTCCCAGTCGTCGCTGCTCGTCGACCGGTAGGTGGTCATGACGAGGGTGTAACTGCCAGCGGTCAGCGGCGACAAGAATTCGGGCGCCTGGTCGTCGGAGATGTAGTCGACGCCGCCATTCACGAACGAGACGTTGTCGAGGTCGCGATCGTCGTTGCAGTCGACCAGGTTGTCAGCCGGGTTCTCGGGGTCGAAGCTCGTGTACACCGCGAGGAAGAAGTCCTGGGAAGGGTAGTAAGGCTGGCCCCACTGGAGGTCCTCGTCGACCGGCGTGACGTCGATCACCCGGAAGGTGAAGTCCCCGTCGTTCGAGATGACGATAGGCAGCGCCTGGTACGGGTGGTATCCCGCCTCCATGTGACAATCGGCGAACCCGCCCAGATCGATGTCGCTGCCTGCCGAGCCGAGGTCGACCTCGAAGTCGTCGATGACGACCGGCATGTTCACGCTCGTCGTGACGATCAACGACCCGCTCGGGTCGGCGGCCGGAGTCGCGAAGTACACATCGATGTCGATGTCATCGCCGCCGAACGCCACCTCGATATCGGCCTCGTCGTCAACGGTGAAGGCGAAGGTCGACGCCCCTCCCGGCACGACGAACGAGTTGACGGGCGCCCCTCCGCCAGAAACGGTCATCGCGTCCAGCGCATCCTGGTCCTCGACGGTCCAGCCCTCACAGTTGAGCAGCGTGATCGTGAGCGTCTCGCCGGGGAGGATCACCTGGTTGTCGCCCACTCCTTCCCCGACCGCGCAGTCCACCGTGATCGAAGTGCGTGTGTCGCTCGGCCCGCCGAGGGCGACGGCGGCGGAAACGCTGCCAGCGACGACGAGACTGCCGGCGATGGCGCCGATGAGAAGGGAATTTCGGACGCGCAGCATCGAGTCTCCAGAAGTCAGGGGGTCGGGCCAGCGTAGCGGGGTGCCTGCGGGGCGCGCGTGTCTCGGCGGCGTGGCGAGTGTGCGCGCGGACGCGCACCATCCCGCAGGTCTTGTGCGCCGCCGGACGGAGGCGTATCGTGCAACCAAATGGTTGTAGAACTTGAACTCTCCGACGACGACGTGAACCGCATCTTCCGGGCCCTCGCCGACGCAACGCGACGCGACATCGTGCGCCGAACGCTCGTTGCCGACGTCTCGGTGTCGCAGCTCGCGGACGCGTATGTCATGTCGTTCGCCGCGGTTCAGAAGCACGTCGCCGTGCTGGAGGAGGCGAGGCTCGTGACCAAGCAACCGCGCGGGCGGGAGCGGATGGTGCGGGGCAATCCCGACCGCATCCGCCAGGCGCAGCGCCTGCTCACCCAGTTCGAACACGTCTGGCGCTCCCGGATCGACCGCCTCGACGCGCTGCTCGACGAAGACCACGACAACTAGAAGGAGCGATCATGCCTGTCACCTCCGTCGGGAAAGACCTCGACACCCTCACCCTCACGATCGTCGCGGAATTCTCCGCGCCCCTGGCCCGACTATGGGATGCCTACGTCGACCCGCGCCAGATCGAACGTTTCTGGGGCCCTCCGACGTATCCCGCGACCTTCCTGCGGCACGACGCCGCGGTCGGCGGCCGCAGCTTCTACAAGATGACCGGGCCAGAAGGGGACGAGCACTTCGGCTTCTGGGAGTGGACCGAGGTCAACGCTCCCGCGTCGTTCGCCGTTGTCGACGGCTTCGCCGACGAGACCGGCACACCCAACACGGAGCTGCCGTCCATGCGGGCGACCTTCGCCTTCGAGGCGATTGACCCGGGTTCGCGCCTGACCACCGTCACGAGCTTCGACACCCTCGAACAGCTCGAGCAGCTCCTCGCGATGGGAATGCTCGAGGGCACGAAGCAGGCCATGGCGCAGATCGACGACGTGCTCGCCGACCTCGCCGCCTTCGCCTCCGACGGTGCTGTCGAGGCGCAGATGCTCGGTGACACGCAGGTGCGGGTGTCCCGCGTCATCCGCGGAACCGTCGAGCAGGTCTGGCACGCGCACAACGACGCCGAACTCATGAAGAAGTGGCTGCTCGGACCCGACGGCTGGAGCATGCCCGTCTGCGAGATCGCGACGGCGGTCGGCGACAGCTACCGCTACGTCTGGGAGCCGGACGGGGGCGGCGAAGGCTTCGGCTTCACCGGCGAGCTTCTCGAGTCCGAGGCTCCCAATCGCGCGGTGACCACCGAGGCGATGATCGGCATGGACTTCCCCGCCACCCTCAACGAGCTCACGCTCACACCGGTCGCGGGTGGCACGCTGCTGTCGCTTGTGATCACCTACGCGGATGCGGCGCAGCGCGACGCGGTGCTCGCGACCGGCATGACCGGCGGCATGGAGACCAGCTACGCGCGGCTCGAGGGTCTGCTGGAGTCGGTCACGGCGTAGGCCTTCGAATGGGTCGCACCGGCCCGCGGGAGGCGCGGGGTGACAGCGCGACTCGTCCCGAATGCGGCAGATCGCCTGCTGAAGCAGAAAACCCCCGAACCGAGAGGTTCGAGGGTTTTTCTGTGTCCTGATGCAGGACAGTGGCGGTACCGGTGGGATTTGAACCCACGGTGGGTTTAAGGCCCACACAACTTTTCGAGAGTTGCACCTTCGGCCGCTCGGACACGGTACCGCCGACCATCCTAACGCAGGGTGACGGTCATGCCGAATCGTGCTTGACGCATCCATTGAAGCCGTCTAGCCTTGTATTCAACCAAACAGTTGAATAAGGAGATGATGGGTAGCAGCGAGGCGAACGACCAGCTCGACCGGGCCTTCCTGGCCCTGGCCGATCCGGTCAGGCGCAGCATCATCGCGCGGTTGAGTCGCGGGCCGGCCACGGTCAATGAGCTCGCCGAGCCCTTCGCCATCACGGTGCAGGCCGTCTCGAAGCACATCTCGGTGCTCGAGCAGGCCGGCCTCGTGACGAGAACACGGGATGCCCAACGGCGCCCCGTGCACCTCGACCCCGCCGCGCTCGAACGCCTCACGGCATGGATCGACCGCTACCGCCTCGACGCGGAGCGCCAGTTCCGCGCGCTCGACGGGGTGCTGGCGCAGCTGAGCGACACCTCGAACACCGACACGACCGAAACACCAGGAGAGAAGCCATGAGCAACGCACTGACCGTCAACGCCCCCGAAGGCCAGCCCTTCGTCACGTTCGAGCGCGAGTTCGACGCCCCCGTCGCGGCGGTGTTCCGCGCGCACCAGGACCCCGAGCTCGCGAAGCAGTGGCTCGCGCCGGAAGGCTACGAGATGGTCATCGACCGCTACGACTTCGCCACCGCCGGCGCCTACCGCTATCTGCACAAGAATGACGGCGAGGAGTACGCCTTCAACGGCGTCTACCACGTGGTGCGCGAGAACGACCTCACGATTCAGACCTTCGAGTTCGAGGGCTTTCCCGACGTCGTCACGATGGAAACCAACCGGTTCATCGACCTCGGCAACGGCCGCACCCGGATCGAAGGACAGTCGACGTTCCCCAGCCTCGAAGCGCGCGACGGCATGATCGAAAGCGGCATGGAGGTCGGAATCGCGGAGTCCTACGACAAGCTCGACGGGGTGCTCGCCGCCAGCTGAACCGTACGACCGCGCCCGCTGCCCCGTTGACGAAATGCAGGAGAAACGGGGATGCGGGTGCAGCTCAGCCCCGGCAGCTGGCCCCACGCGCGCAGGATCTCCTGCATTTCGTCACCCGGCGGCGGGTGCGGCGGGCGCGGCGGCGGATCGGCGAGCGGCCCCGGGCGTCGGATGCGGCGCGCGGGCGGCGTCGGCGGTCGCGCCTAGGCTGTCCGCATGGCTCGCCCCGCATCCGCCGCGTACCGCTGCACCGACTGCGGCTGGACGGGAGCCAAGTGGTACGGCCAGTGCCCCGAATGCCAGGCCTGGGGCACCGTCGCCGAAGCGGATGCGCCCCGCAGCGCCGTCGCCGCCGCGAGCGTGAGCGCGGCCCGCGTCGCCCGCCCGATCACCGAGCTCGACACCAACGCCGTGCCGCGCTGGGGAACCGGCATCGCCGAGCTCGACCGCGTGCTCGGCGGCGGCATCGTGCCCGGCGCCGCGATCCTGCTCTCGGGCGAGCCGGGCGTCGGCAAGTCGACCCTGCTGCTGGAGGCGGCCGCGCGCGCCGCCGCCAGCGGCCGCCGCGTGCTCTACGCGAGCGCCGAAGAGTCCACCGCCCAGGTGCGCCTGCGCGCCGAGCGCACCGGAGCCCTGCACGACGAGCTGTTCCTCGCCGCCGAGACCGACCTCGCCACCATCCTCGGCCAGGTCGACGCGGTGAAGCCCGAGCTCCTCATCGTCGACAGCGTGCAGACCGTGTCCAGCGCGATGAGCGACGGCGCACCCGGCCAGCCAGCACAGGTGCGCGAGGTCGCGGGCACGCTGATCCGCGTCGCCAAGGAGCGCGGACTGCCGGTGCTGCTTGTCGGGCACGTCACCAAGGACGGCTCGATCGCCGGCCCTCGTATGCTGGAGCACCTCGTCGATGTGGTGTGCAGCTTCGAGGGCGACCGCCAGACCTCGTTGCGGTTCGTGCGGGCGCTCAAGAACCGCTTCGGACCCACCGACGAGGTCGGCTGCTTCGAGATGACCGGCGACGGCATCGCCGAGGTGCCCGACCCCTCGGGACTGTTCCTCTCGCGCGGCGGCACCCCGGTCAGCGGCACCTGCGTCACCATCGCCCTCGAGGGGCGGCGCGCGCTGCCGGTCGAGGTGCAGGCCCTCGTCGTCGGAACCCAGGCGCCGCAGCCGCGCCGCGTCGTCGGCGGCGTCGACTCCTCGCGGGTGGCGATGCTGCTCGCCGTGCTGGAGCGGCGCTGCGGACTGCGGCTCGGCCAGATGGATGTGTATGTCTCGACGGTCGGCGGGATCCGGCTCGTCGAACCAGCCGCCGATCTCGCCATCGCGCTCGCCATCGCCAGCGCGGTGAAAGATGTCGCGCTGCCGCAGACGCTCGCGGCGGTCGGCGAGATCAGCCTCGCCGGGGAGATCCGGCCCGTCGCCGCGGCGAAGCAGCGCGCGAGCGAGGCGCGGCGGCTGGGCTACTCGACCGTGCTCGACCAGGAGGCCGGGCCGCTGCGCGAGGCGCTCCGCCGGGCGTTCGCAGCGGCGGACCAGGCGACGCCGGCGGGGGTGCCGGAGTTCTAGGGGGTTTCGATACGTCGCTGACGCGACACTCAACCCACTCACGCGGTTTCGATACGTCGCTGACGCGACACTCAACCCGCTCACGCGGTTTCGATACGTCGCTGACGCGACACCCAACCCGCTCACGCGGTTTCGATACGCCCTTCGGGCTACTCAACCCGCTCAGCTTGCCGGTCGAGTAGGGCGCGCAGCGCCCGTATCGAGACCCGCCCCGCGCGACCACGCGGTTTCGATACGTCGCTTCGCGACTACTCAACCGGCGGGACGGCCCACTCGACCGGGTCTCAGCTCCCGGTCGAGTGGGCCGCGCGGCGGGCTCAGCGCCCGCCCGCTCCCGCAGGCGGACCCCCGCCGAAGTCGGGCGGCGTGCCGCCGAACTCGGCGCCCGTCTCCTCGGTCGTCCCGCCGAGGTCCGCGAGACCCGTGGTCTCGGCCGTCGCCTCCTCGGTCGCGGCCGTGAGGTCGGCGATCACCACCTCATCGCCGACGGCGATGCCGGAGATGATCTCGACCAGGTCGGTGCCGATCGCTCCCACCTCGACCGGCACGGTGACGAGTTCGCCGCCGTCGAGCACCGAGACCGTGTCGCCGGCATCCGAGCGGTGCAGCGCCGAGATCGGGATCACGACCACGCCATCCGCGGTCGCCACCGAGACCGCGACCTGCGCCGCGGCGCCGTTCAGCAGCACCGCGTCGCCCGCATCGATCGAGATGGTGATCGCGTAGGACGGCGTCGCCGAATCGGTCGCCACATTGACGAAGCCGACCGCGCTGACCGTCGCCGGGTAGTGCTCGCCCGAGCTCGAGATGGTCACCTCGGCGACCTGTCCGACGGCGACCTTCTGCACCTCGGCGAGGGTGACGGTCGTCTCGATGAGGTAGCCGTCGTCACCGAGGATCGTGATGACGGCCGTCGTTGAATTGGCGTCGACGGTGTCGCCGACCTCGAAGGCGACCAGCGCCACGGTGCCGTCGATCGGGGCCGTCAGCTCGGCCGCCGCCAGCGACTGCTCGGCGATCAGCACGTTTGCCTCTGCCACCTCGATCGCGGCGTAGTCGGCCACGATGTCGGCGGCGCTCGGCACCGACGAAGTGCCGCCGCCCGACGCGGAGGCCGTCGAGGTGCTGGTCGTGGACGATCCCGACGACGTGTCGCTCGGCGTGCTGCTCGTGGTCGTGCTCGCCGCCACCGCATCCTGAAGCGCGGTGATCGCGGCGTCCAGTTCGGTCATCGCCGCAGCGACGGCCTCCTGCGCGGCCTGCGTGACGGCCTGCGCGTCGGCGACGCCGGTGATCGCCTCCTGGCACGTCACCAGGAGCTCCTGCACCGCCTCGAGCGTGAGCGGCTCCGACTCCTCATCGGATTCCTCCGCCTCGTCGTCGGCGGCAGCGAACTCGGACTCCTCGCCCGACACGGCGTCCGCCGCCGGGGCGGCCTCGGAATCGTCCGCACCCTCGAGCTCGGCGTCGAGGAACGGCTGGCACAGCTCCGTCGCGTCGGTCACGGTGGCCTCGGCCGCGGTCAGCGACTCGGAGGCTGCCTCGATCAGCGCGAGCAGCTGCTCCTGCGCATTCTGGACGTCGCGAACTGCGGCCTCGAGCGCCGGATCCGCCGAGCTGTCGCCCGCGCCCGACGGCGCGGAGGCGGTCGAGGTCGTTGTCTCGCTCGAGGTGTCCTCGTCGTCCTCCTCCGTGGCGCTCGACTGCGCTTCGAGGTCGCTCGCCAGCGCCTCCTCGGCCGAGGCGACCCGTTCTTCGGCGGCCTCGACAGCCTCCTCCAGGTCGATCGTGTCGAGCGTGGCCAGCACGTCGCCGGCCTCGACGGTGTCGCCGAGTGAGACGTTCACCGCGGAGACCTCACCGCCGACGCCGAAGCTCGCGTCGCGGCGGTTCGCCGACTCGATCGTGCCGATCAGGTCGAGCTCCTCCTCGATCGCGCCCGTCGAGGCGGTCGCCGTGCGGTAGCTGCTCGGGTCGGCGCCGCCGGCCCAGGCGACGCTCGCTCCGCCGACCACGATCGCGAGTCCGGCAGCGCCCGCGATCACGGTGCGGCGGCGGCTCCACGTCACCCTCTTCAGGCGCGGGATGACCGACTCCTGCCACCAGGTGCGCGCGCGCCCGAGCGCAGCCCGCGGCGCCAGCGGGCTCACCGGTCAGCCCCGGCATCCGGACGCTGCTGGCCGCCCGCGACCGCCGTCCGCGCGCTGCATCCCTCGTCGCCCGGCTCGCTCACCACGAGTGCGGTCGCGGCGTAGCCGCCCGAGGTGTCGGCCTCGCCCTGCGCGGTCACGCACTTGCCGACGACCAGCACCGAGGCGTCGGCGTCGACCGTCACGACGATGCTCGTCGCCTCCGTCACGCTGAGCGTCGTCGACGTGGTCGCGTCGTCCCGGCCGGTCGCCTCGACGGTGAACCCGCTCGCGTCGACCGCCGTGACGGCTCCCGTGGTGACCGCGGCGAACCCGGTCGGCGCTCCGCCCTCGCCCGCACCGACAGGTGCGTCGGCCGGGGCCTCGCCTTCCGGAGCCGACCCGCCGGCCCGCGCGTCGCCCCCGGGGGCCGCACCGTCGGCGGGCGCTCCCCCGCCGGCCGCGAATCCGGCGATGCCGCACTCGCCATCGACCGCGGCCGTCACCGTCACCAGTGTCGCGACGGTGGCGTCGGCGGCGTCCGTCGTCACAAACACGCAGTCGCCGACCTCCAGATCCGACAGTGAGCCGGAGACCTGCGCAGTGATCGTGGTGTCGTCGGTGTACGAGACCGCCGTCTGCGACTCGGTGTCCTGCACCTGCATCAGGCCGTCGGCAACGTCGGCGATCTCACCGGTGACGCCGGAGGCCACCCGCTCCGGCGCTGCCTGCGCGGCGGCAGTGTCCGTTGCCTCGACCGCCTCCTCGGCGGTGTCGGTCGTGGCGCATCCGGCGAGCGCGAGGGTGGTGCCGAGCGCGAGCACGGTGAAGACCGGAAGCGCGGAACGGCGGCGGTGGAGGCTTGTCATGGTGGGTGTCCTTTGAGATGTCACGGGGGTCATTCGGTGCGAAGTGCGTCGATGGGGGCGAGGCGGGCGGCCCGGGTCGCGGGGTAGACCCCGAACACCAGGCCGATCGCGAGGGAGACGCCGATCGCCATCACGACGGCGGTGGGCGAGAGCACGATCGAGCTTCCGATCACACCCGGGAGGGTGATCGTGGCGAGCGCGCCGAGCCCGGCGCCGAGCACGCCGCCGGTGAGGCCGAGGATGCCGGCCTCCACCAGGAACTGGCGTCGGATCGCCCACGGCGGAGCCCCGAGCGCCTTGCGCAGACCGATCTCGCGGGTGCGCTCGGTCACCGACACCAGCTGGATGTTCATCACCCCGATGCCGCCGACCAGCAGCGACAGCGCCGCGATGCCGGTGAGCAGGATCGTCAGGGTCTGGTAGATCGCCGTCGCCGTGCTGACGAGCGCGTCCTGGCTCGACAGGTCGAAGTCCGCGTCCTCGGTCGAGGTGATGCCGTGCAGGTTCAGCAGAATCGTCTCCGCCTCCTGGTACGCGGCCGACAGCTGCTCGGCCGACTCGGCCTGCAGGTAGATCGTCGTCAGCGCGGTCGCGGTCGGTCCGCCCGACAGCACGTCGGAGGCGGTCGACAGCGGGACGATCGCAAGGTCGTCGAGGTTGGTCGAGCTGTCCGAGCCCGCGGACTCGAGCACGCCGATGACCTCGAAGGAGGTGCCGTCGATCTCGACTGTCTGGCCCACCACGTTGGTGGTGCCGAACAGCTCGTCGGCGGTCTCCGAGCCGAGCACGACCACGTTGGCGGTCGCATCCACGTCCTCGTCGCTCAGGAACTCGCCGACCGCCAGCTCCCGGGAGCGGACCTCGAGCCACGACTCGGTCGTGCCCGTCACGGTCGTCGTCCAGTTGGTGTCGTTCGCCTCGAGCGAGAACGAGCTCGCCTTCTCAGGTGCGACACCCGCGATGTCGGGGGCGCTGATCTCGGAGTCGAGGGCTTCAGCATCGGAGGCGGTCAGCGTCGTGGCGGTTCCGAAGCCGCCGCGGGCGCCCGCCGCGTCGGTGGAGGATCCGGGCGAGACGATCAGCAAGTTGCTGCCGAGCGAGCTGATCGACTCGCTGACATCCTTCTGCGTGCCGAGACCCAGGCCCACGGTGAGAATGACTGCGGCGATGCCGATGAGGATGCCGAGCACGGTGAGCATCGACCGCAGCAGGTGCGCCCGCACGGCCGACCAGGCGGTGGTGAGGGTTTCGCTCCAGTTCATGCGGCGACCTCCACATCCGACTGGATGAGTCCGTCGCGCACCCGCACCACACGGCGCGAGCGTTCGGCGACCTCCTCCTCGTGGGTGATCAGCACGATCGTGCGACCCGCCTCGTGCAGCTCGTCGAACAGCGAGAGCACGTCCGCGGTCGAGACCGAGTCGAGGTTTCCGGTCGGCTCATCCGCGAGGATCATCGTCGGCTCGCCGACGAGGGCGCGGGCGACGGCGACGCGCTGCTGCTGACCGCCCGAGAGCTCACCCGGCTTGTTGTTCAGCCGCGAGCCGAGACCGACCCGTTCGAGCGCGCGTTCGGAGCGCTCGCGCCGCTCGTCCCGGTCGACGCCGGCGTAGACGAGCGGCAGCTCGACGTTGCGCCAGGCCGAGAGCGACGGCAGCAGGTTGAAGCCCTGGAACACGAAGCCGATCTCGCGGTTGCGGATGCGTGCCAGCTCGGCCTCGTCGAGGTCGCGCACGTCGGTGCCCGCCAGGCGGTACGAGCCCGCGGTGAGGGTGTCGAGGCATCCGAGGATGTTCATCAGCGTCGACTTGCCCGAGCCGGAGGGGCCCATGATCGCGAGGTACTCGCCGCGCTCGATCGTGAGATCGATGCCGCGCAGCGCCTCGAACTCGACCGTGCCGGTGCGGTACATCTTGCGCACCTGGTCGAGGCTGATGACCGGACCCGAGGTGTCGTGGACGGCCGCGCTCACTGGCCCGGCGCCTGTCCGCCGAAGTCGGGGCGCTCGCCCACGGTGCCGGTACCGCCGGCGCCCGGCCCGAAGTCGCGGGTGACGCCCTCGGTCGTGCCCGCGTTGCCCTCGCCCGGAGTGAAGGTGGCCACGAGCACCTCGTCGCCTTCCACGATCCCGGAGACGATCTCAGTGAGGGTGCCGACCGTCTCGCCGACCTCGACCGGGGTGACGACCTGCGCTCCATCGGCGGTGATCACCGTGACGGTGCTCGTCTCGCCGTCGGTGGTGATCGCGGCGCTCGCGACGGTCAGCACGTCGGTGCGCCGCTCGTAGATGATCTCCGCCGTCACCGAGATGCCGTCGAACAGGCCCTCGGCGGTGCCGGTGACGTCGATGCTGACCGGATAGGCGGCGGCACCCGTGTCGGTGGAGGGCAGAATGCCGACCTCGCTCACGACACCGAAGAACGCGACGCCGTCGTCGGTCGCGAGCTCGACCTGGTCGCCGACCTCGATGAGCGCGACGTCGGCCTCGCCGACGGTCACGTCGACCGCCCAGGCATCCGTTCCGACGATCGTGAACGCCGCGGTGGTCGCGCCGCCCGCGGCGGAGCCCACCGCGTCGCCGACCTCGACCCCGACGGAGGTGATGACGCCCGCTGCCGGCGCGGTGAGGGTGGCATCGTCGACCGCGTCTTCGGCATCCTCGACGGCCGCCTCGGCGACCTCGACCGCAGCCGCGTTCGCCGCGATCTGCGCCAGATCCGCGGTGCTGCCGTCGCTTTCGTCGTAGCTGTCGGAGAGCTTCGCCTGGGCGCTCGCCAGATCGGCCTTGGCCTGCAGCAGCGCCGCGTCGAGGCTGATCGTGTCGACGGTGGCGAGGGTGTCGCCCTTCTCGACGGTGTCGCCTTCCGCGACGGAGACCTTCGTGACCGTGCCCGAGACCGCGAACGACACCTGTTCGTTGACGAGCGGGGTGAGGGTGCCCGAGGTCGAGATGCTCTTGTCGAGGGTCTCCAGGCTGGCGATCGCTGTCGTGGTGATGGTCTCGTCGCTCGAGGATGCGGTCGCGGGGACGACCACCGTCACGACGACGATGGCGGTCGCGGCGAGCGCGGCGCCGGCAGCGGCGCCGATGACGATCCACCGGCGTCGGCGAAGGTGCGCGAAGGCACTGCGGAAGTTCATGATCTCCTCTCGACCGCGCAGACTGCGCGGGATGCATGACCCGAAAATTACGGTCGGGGTCTATGCGAGATCGTTCGGCTTCCTGAGAAACAGCCGTGAGCACGGGTCCGAGTTTCGATTCGGCGCGAGGCGCCTACCCAACCCGCTCCAACTGCGCCGGTCGAGTAGCCGACGCCGTCGGCGTCTCGAGACCCCGCTAGTTGAGGAGGAACTGCTTGGTCTCGGCCGACTCGGCCTCGCCGAGCTTCACAGTGAGGTGGTAGCTGGCACCGCCGGCGATGACCTCGGGCCGCGAGGCGGAGCAGGTGTCAGTCGACGACCGCGTGCGGTCCCACGCGAACGGCGTCGTGGCGAGCGTCTGCGAGGGCTCCAGTGCGATGACCGACTCGGTCGGATCCTCCTGGCAATCAGCCGAGCTCCAGATCTGCTCGCTGCCGCTCGTGATCACGTACTCCTGCGCTCCGGTGCCGACATCGAAGCTGCACGTCGCGGCGCCGACGTTCTCGATCTCCATCGACAGCATCGGCTGCTCGGAATTGCCGTAGCTGGATGCGTCGGTGATCGCCGTCAACCGCACCGTCGACGGATCGCACGCGGCGATCTCGCTCGGGTCGGCCGACGGGTCGGCGGTCGCGGCATCCGTGGCGACAGGCGCACTCGTGTCAGTCGGCGCCGGGCTGCTGGCGGGCTCCCCCGCGCCCGGGCGGACGAAGATCAGCACGATCACGACAATGACGGCGAGCAGACCGAGTCCGAGGACCGCGCGCCGTCGCCAGTACACCGAGGGCGGCTGCGGGCCGACCGGATGACGGAGCGTCGACATGCGGACAGGTTAACGCCGTCGCGGCGGCCACTCCGTGTGCCGCGCGGGTCTGCCGGAAACCGAGACGGCGCGCTCGTCGGCGAGTTCCGCCTCGACCATGAGCGCGAACTCCCGAAGGCTCGCCACATCGATCGTCTCGGTGTCTCGCGGCATCGAGTCGAAGACGCAGACCGCCCCGATCGGCTCACCGGTCGAGGCGCGAACCGGGTACCCGGCGTAGAACCGCAGTCCGAGGCTTCCGACGACGAAGGCGTTGCTCGTGAAGCGGGGGTCGCTCGAGGCATCCGGCACGATCAGCGGACCACCGTCTTCGACCAGTCGGAAGCAGAACGAGTCCTCGAGACTGGCCGCATCGAGCTCAGAACCGGCGAGCGCCTTGTACCACTGGCGGTCGACCCCGACCACGGTGAAGGCCGCGTGAGAAGTCTGGAACACCGAACGAGCGGCACGGACGATCCGATCGAAGCGCTCTTCGGGCTCGCTGTCGGCGATCCCGATGCGCGCCAGCGCGCGTTCACGCTGATCGGGGTGCGCGCGCCGTTCACGCGCCGGCGCGGATGCGAGCACGCCGGGCGCGACGTGCCCGGCCAGCACCTCTGCCCAGAACGCATAGCGTGCCGAGTCTCCGTAGACGTTCTCGACGTCGCCGGGCGTCGGCGGCGGCTCGACGAAGGCGACGCCCGGTCGGCGCTCGCACTCTGCGCTCGTGAGCTCGTTGAGCTGGCGCGCTCGACGCGCGAGGAGACGACTCACTCGGCCGGCGAAGGTGGGGATCGACTGGAGCGGCTGGATGCCTGCCACCAGGACTTGCGTGTCGCCGGCGCGGCTGCGCTCGATCTCGTCGAGGGCGCGCGCGAGCTCGCGTGCCCACGCCGCGCGCGACGTCAGCGCGAGAACATCGTTGACTCCCAGCACAAGGCACACGACCTGGAAGGTGCCGAGTGCCTGCTGCTGCAGCACCGCCGTCACGTCGCTCATTCGCATCGACGGTTCGACGACCCCCGCCACGGTGACGCCACCTTGGCGGCGTTGCGCGACGGCTCGGCAGAACGCGCCGATCAGCCCGAGTTCATGCGTGAGCACGCCCCAGCCGCTCGCGGTGCCAGAGCCGACGATCAGCACGTCGACCGCGTCGGGTCCCGGCGTGTGGGCCCTCGGCGCGTCCCTCGGCCGGGGAACATCGACCAGGCTCCGCGCGCGCCACTGCGCCCACGCCCAGACGGGGGCGCGAAGCGCGGTCCACGGATCGATCATGACGACGCTTCTTCCCCTGATAGTCGACGATCCCGGACGGCCACTCGCCGCCCCAGCCCCTCGCTCCCGATCTTACGGTTCACGCGCGAAAGGAATGCTCACCTCATCGCAACTGTTTGCACTTATCGCAGAATCGTGCAAACATGCACGCTATGGCGCAGAGTGCAGACGGTCTCGTCGAGCGCCGGATTCGAGAGACCGCGCAACGGCTCTCAGGGACGGCTCGACGCTGGACCGCCGAGCGCGGTCTCACCGGATTCACCGTTGAGGAGGTGTGCGAGCAGGTCGGCGTCTCGCGCCGGACGTTCTTCAACTACTTTGCGTCGAAAGAGAATGCCGTGCTCGGAATCGCCGTGCGCGACGACGAATCCCCCGCTCTCGAAGAGGCGTTCGTCGCCGAGGGTCCCGACGGCCCCCCGCTGCTTCACGCCCTCGTTCGGCTCACCGTCGAGCGCTGGTTCGTCTCCGGCCTCACCCCCGACGAGATACCGCGACTGCAGGAGGCGTTTCAGCGGGAGCCGCGCCTGCTCACCCGACTCCTCGAACTCTCCGAGGCGAAGGATCGCGCCCTGGCCGAGCTGATCGCACGGCGTCAGCACTGGGCCGCTGATGACCCCCGAGCTAGGGCCGCCACCCAGCTGCTGCACTCGATCTTCCGCGGGGCCGCGCCCCGCCTCGCGCACCTTCGCAGCGCATCAGAGCTCACCCAGGCGATCGACGACGACCTCGCCGTCATGCGCCAAGTCTTCTCCGCCTGACCCCTCCCAGCACGAACGGACCCCATGTCGACCACCACGACCGCGCCGCTGCTGCTCACGCAGCGCCGCATCTGGATCATCTTCAGCGCCCTGATCGCAGGGATGCTGCTCTCCAGCCTCGACCAGACGATCGTCTCGACCGCCATGCCGACCATCGTCGGCGAGCTCGGCGGCGTTGAGCACCAGGTCTGGATCACCACCGCCTACCTCCTCGCCACCACGATCGTGATGCCGATCTACGGCAAGTTCGGTGACCTGCTCGGCCGCCGCCGGCTGTTCCTCGTCGCGATCGCGCTGTTCACCCTCGCCTCGATCGGCTGCGCCTTCGCGGGCGACTTCTGGAGCTTCGTGGTCTTTCGCGCGATGCAGGGACTCGGGGGCGGCGGGCTGATGATCCTGTCGCAGGCGATCATCGCCGACATCGTTCCGGCGAACCAGCGCGGCAAGTACCTCGGGCCGCTCGGCGGCATCTTCGGCCTCTCCGCGGTCGCAGGGCCCCTGCTCGGCGGCTACTTCGTCGACCACCTCACCTGGCAGTGGGCGTTCTACATCAACATCCCGATCGGCATCGCGGCGTTCGTGATCGCCTTCGTCACCCTCACGCTCCCGAACAAGCGCGTCGAGCGCCGCATCGACGTCCTCGGCGTCGTGTTCCTCTCGGCTGCCACGACCTGCCTCATCTTCTTCGCCGACTTCGGCGGCGACGCCGACTACGGCTGGGGATCCCTCGCCACCTGGGCGTGGGGTGCGGGTCTCGCCGTCGCCGCCACCGCCTTCGTGGTGACGGAGGCGCGCGCCGAGGACCCGATCATCCCGCTGTCGCTGTTCCGCAACCCGATCTTCATCAACGCGACGGCCATCGGGCTCACCCTCGGCCTGAGCATGTTCTCGGCGATCGCCTTCATCCCGACGTTCCTCCAGATGTCGTCGGGAACCTCGGCGGCGGTCTCCGGTCTGCTGATGATCCCGATGATGGTGGGCCTCATGGGGATGTCGATCATGTCGGGCATCCTCATCACCCGAACCGGCCGCTATCGGATCTTCCCGATACTCGGGACGGTGCTCACGGCGATCGCGCTGGCGCTCATGACGACTCTCGCCGCCAGCACCCCGCTGTGGCTGATCTGCACCTACCTGTTCATCTTCGGCGCAGGTCTCGGCCTCATCATGCAGGTGGTGGTTCTGGTCGTGCAGAACGCCGTCCCCGCGACGCAGCTCGGCACCGCGACCAGCACGAACAACTACTTCCGCGAGGTCGGAGCGTCACTCGGGGTCGCCATCTTCGGCACGATCTTCACCACACGGCTGGCCGAGAACCTCCGTGAGGTGTTCACCGACGCGGGCGCCACGGCCGAAGAGGCCGCCACCGCAAGCGCGACCATCGACCCGCAGTCCCTCTCCGAGCTCCCCGATGCGGTGCGGGACGGAATCGTGACCGCGTACGCGGACGCGCTCGCCCCGGTGTTCTGGTACGTGCTGCCCTTCGTCGGCATCGCGTTCCTGCTCTCGCTCGTGCTCAAGCAGATCCCGCTGTCGGATGTCGCCGGTCTCGTCGCACGCGGTGAAGCGATCGGCGGCGAGGAGGCCGAGCAATTGGAGTCCGCCGCCCGCGGCGCGACCACGAGTGCCGCGCGCGACAGCGGGTCGGACAGCTCCGACGAGTCCGCGGCGCGAACGCCCCGATAGAGCTACGCGCGAACGAGCGCGACGAGCGCCGCGAAGAGCGGATGCCCGTCGCCAATGCCGGTGACGCTCTCGACGAACGCCTCCGGCGTCTCGCTCCCGGCACGCACCGCGTCGAGCCGCTGCGCGAGCTCGACCGCCTGCGGGTCGTCGTCGGAGCGGAACGCGAGGGCCGCCCCGATGGCGCGCACCAGCGCGGCGGGCTCGCCGCCGTTCTCGGCGATCTCGGCCGCCGGGCCGATGAAGCGCTCGTGCCGCGAGAGCTTGCGCAGTGGTTCGCGGCCAACGCGCAGAACGGTGTCAGGCAGGTGCGGGTTGGTGAAGCGCACCACGTTCTTGTCAACGTAGGCGGCCTGCACCTCGGCGTCGATCCCGTGCTTGGCAACGAGCAGCGCAGCGGTCTCGCCGAGCACCGCCCGCACCTCGGCCTCGACGGCGGGCAGGGCGATCGCCTCGGCGATCGTCTCGGCCCCCGCCTGCGCGCCGTGATAGGCGATCGTGGCGTGACCGGTGTTGACGGTGAAGAGCTTGCGCTCGATGTACGGTCCGAGCTCGTCCACGAATGTGGCGCCCGGAATGTCGAGGTCGGCCCCCGCCAGCGGCGGCTGCTCGATGACCCACTCGCAGTACGCCTCAACGGTGACGTCAAGGCCCTGGCCCTCGGGCTGTCCGGGCACGATGCGGTCGACCGCCGTGTTGGCGAAGACGGCGCGGCCGTCGAGCGCGACGTCGGGTCGAGCGGCGACGATCTCCTCGCGGAGTCGGTCGGTCGCGTTGATGGCGTTCTCGCACGCCATCACGACGAGGGGCGGAGCGCTCTCGGCACGCCGCGCGATGCCTTCGGCGATCGCGGGAGCGACGAAGCGCAGGATGTTGGGGCCGACAGCGGTCGTGACGACCGTCGCGCGCGAGATCTCGTCGAACAACGCCTCGGCATCCGCGCCGCTGTCGATGCCCGAGACTCCGGAGACGTCGTGGTCGCGCGCGCCCGGTCCGACCTCGAGCACGCGATACGCGCCCGCGGCGTTGATGCTCGCGATGAGCTCGCTGGCGACGTCGGCGAAGACCAGCCGGAAGCCGGCCTCGTGGAGCAGCAGCCCCACGAAGCCGCGTCCGATGTTGCCGGCGCCGAAGTGGACGGCGGTGCCGGTGGTCACGCGTTGACCTCAGAGAGGATGTCCATCACCTCGGCGGGCGACGCCGCGTTCTCCAGCGCCGCCACCTCATCCTCGTCAGAGAACACGATCGCGATGCGACCGAGGATGTCGAGGTGCTCGTTGCCCTTGCCCGCGACACCGACGACGAAGCGGACGGGATTGCCGTCCCAGTCGATCGGCTCGGCGTAGCGCACGAACGAGAGCGCGGACTCGAGGATCTCATCCTTCGCCTCGTTGGTGCCATGGGGAATGGCGAGAAGGTTCCCCATGTACGTCGACACTGTCTTCTCGCGCTCGATCATCGCGGGCAGGTAGGCGGCGCTGACCGCGCCGACTCCCGCAAGGATCTCGTGCGCCTCCCGGATCGCCTCGAGCTTGGTGGTGGCCGTGCCCTCGGTGCGAATCTGGTCGATCGACAGGATCTGACGTGACATGGGGAACCTTTCTCGGTGTGCCTAGCTCGAAACCGGCTTGTTGCTGAGCATCTCAGCAACTTCGTCGTACTTCGGGCTGTTCATGAAGTTGTCAACCGAGACGTGCACGGCCGACGGGTTGACGTGCTTCGCACGGTCGGTGAGCTCTGCCTGCGTGATGATCAGATCCTCCGTGCCGTCGAGGTTCGCGATCGCCTTGTTGGTGACCGTGACATCGGTGACACCGGCCTTCTTGAGCTTCTGACGCAGAACCGAGGCACCCATGGCGCTCGATCCCATGCCAGCGTCGCACGCGAACACGACATTGTGAACCCCGCCGTTCTTCGCGGTCAGACCGCTCAGCACCTCGGACTTCTTGCCCTTGTTGGCTTCGGTCTGCGCGATCGCAGCGCTGAACGCCTCATCCTCGTTGGCAAGGTCGCGCTTGCGGCTCGCCAGCAGGATCAGCATGGCGACGACGAAGGTGACGCTCGCCGACAGGATCACGGAGAGGATGACACCGACGTAGCTGCCGGGCTCGGTCTGGATGAGCACCGCGAAGATCGATCCGGGCGATGCCGGAGCACGCAGGCCGGAGTCGAAGATCACGTTGGTGAGCACACCCGTGGCGCCACCGGCGATCATCGCGAGGATGAGCATCGGCTTGGCGAGGACGTACGGGAAGTACACCTCGTGGATTCCACCGAGGAACTGGATGATGAACGCACCCGGGGCGGTGGCACGCGCAGCGCCGACACCGAACAGGGTGATCGCGATCAGCAGACCGGCACCCGGGCCGGGGTTCGCCTCGACGAGGAACAGCAGGCTCTTGCCCTGCTCGGTGACCTGCTCGACACCCAGCGGGGTGAACACACCGTGGTTGATGGCGTTGTTGAGGAACAGCACCTTCGCCGGCTCGACGATGATCGAGGCGAGCGGGATGAGTCCGGTGTCGATCAACCAGCCGACCGCGCCGCCGAGCACCTCGGCGAACCACTTGACGATGGGCGCCAGACCGAGGAAGGCGGCGAGGGCCAGCAGGAATCCGAGGATGCCGGATGCGAAGTTGTCGATCAGCATCTCGAACCCGGGCTTGACCTTGCCCTCCCAGATCTTGTCGACCTGCTTGAGGATCAGCGCCGCGAGCGGTCCGACGATCATCGCGCCGAGGAACATCACGGTTCCTTCAGCGCCGAGGATGACGCCCATCGCCGCCACCGCTCCGATGACGCCACCGCGAGTGCCGTAGACCATCTTTCCGCCGGTGTAGGCGATGAGCAGAGGCAGCAGGTACACGATCATCGGCCCGACAAGGCCGGTGTAGACCGTGCCATCCGCGCCTTCTCCGCCGCCGAACATCACGGAGCCGTCCCAGCGCCAGGCCTCAACGGGGCCTTCGGCGCCGAGCCATCCGGTCGGAATGAACATGGCGGTGATGAGGCCCCAGGCGATGAAGGCCGCGATGTTGGGCATGATCATGCCCGAGAGGAACGTGCCGAATCGCTGCACGCGCACTCGTGCACCGCCGCCCGTGGCGGCCGGTGCGGCTGACGTCGTTGTCATGGTGATGTCTCTCCTTGTGTTGTGTGGTGGCTATGGTGCAGGGGGGACCGACTAAGCCGTCGGCACAATCGTGGCGGCGGCTCGCGCCGCGGCAGCGCTCGGAGCGGCGAGCGCCGCCTCCGCGAGGCGCCGCGCATCTTCGGGAGTGCGCAGCGCGAGTTCCGCACGCACCTCGGCGAGGGCGGCGGGGGTCATCGACAGGCTCGTCACACCGAGCCCGACCAGGACGACGGCGAGCTGCGGATCGGCAGCGGCCTCGCCGCACACGCCCACGGGGCGGCCGGCGGCGACGCCCGCGTCGGCGAGCATCTTCACCAGCCGCAGGACGGCGGGGTGCCACGGGTCCTGGTAGTGAGCGACGCTGCCGAGCATTCGGTCGGCGGCCATCGTGTACTGGGTCAGGTCGTTCGTTCCGATGCTGACGAAGTCGCATTCGGCGAGCACCGAGTCGGCCTGAAGCGCGAGCGACGGCACTTCGGCCATGACGCCGACGGTCTTGAGTCCGAGTTCGCGCGCGAGCGCCACGAAGTACTCGGTCTCCTCCGCGTCGGCGACCATCGGGGCCATCACCCAGAGGTCGGCGGGCTCGCCGTCAGCGGCGACCGCGGCCTCGGCGTTGACGAGCGCCGCGAGCTGGTCGCGGAGGATCTCCTCGTGCTCGCGCAGCGCGCGCAGGCCTCGCAGGCCGAGGGCGGGGTTCTCCTCGTTGTCGGCGGTGAGGTACGGCAGCGGCTTGTCGGCACCCGCGTCCAGGCAGCGCACGACGACCTTCTTGCCGCGGAAGTGGCTCAGCATGTCGCGGTACTGCTCGGTCTGGGTCTCGACGCTCGGACGCTCGGTCGAGTCGAGGAAGAGGAACTCGGTGCGGAACAGCCCGACGCCCTCGGCGCCCAGCTCGACCGCCGCGGCGGCGTCCTTCGGCGACCCGAGGTTCGCCAGCAGCGGCACGGCCGTTCCGTCGGCGAGCGCACCGGGCGTGATCGGCGCGGTCGCGATGGCCGCGAGCTCGCGAATGCGGATCGCCGCCGTGTCGAGCGTCTCGGGGTCCGGCTCGACCGTGACGGTGCCGGCTCCCGCATCGAGCACGACCTGCTGGCCGTCGGTGAGAGCCTCGGCGCCCGCGACGCCGACGATCGCCGGAATCGAACGCGCTCGGGCGAGGATCGCGGTGTGCGAGGTCGGTCCGCCTTCGCGCGTGATCAGACCGAGCACGATGTCGAGGTCGAGCAGCACGGTGTCGGCGGGCGCGAGGTCTTCGGCCACCAAGATGTAGGGCGTCGTCGACTCGGGAACGCCGGGGGCGGCCACACCGCGAAGACCCGCGATGATCCGCTGGGCGACGTCGCCGAGGTCGGCGGCGCGCTCGCCCAGGTAGCCGCCGAGGCCGATGAGCATCTGCTTGAACTCGTCGAAGGCCTCATGGACCGCCCGCTCGGCGTTGGTGCCGGACTCGATGCGGGCAACGACCAGGTCGCGAAGCGCCGGGTCCTTCGCCATCAGGGCCTGCGCCTCGAGCACGTCGCGCGCGTCGCCGCCGGCGACGGAACCACGGAAGACCAGATCGTCGGCCACCTTCGCCACAGCTGCATCGACGGCGGCGATCGCGTCGGCGGGGTCGCCTTCGAGCGGCTCTGACGTCGGAGCCGCGAGCGGGGCGGCCATGCGCAGCACGGGGCCGACAGCCACGCGCCGGCCAATGCCGATGCCGTGCAGTTCTGGCATGGATGACTCCTTCATCGATCCGGGCGGTGGGGGCCTTTCCGGCGACATTACACGGATTGCTCGACTCAAACAAACAATTCCAAAAAGAAAAGCAGAAAATCAAACTTTTGTTTGTGTTGGGACGGGCGTCGTGAGAAAGTGAACGCGATGTATGCACCGGAGCGGCACCAGGCGATCCTCAAACTCGCGCAGAGTCGGGGACGCGTCGACGTGCGCGACCTTGCCGAGCAGCTTCAGGTGACGCCGGAGACCATCCGCCGCGACCTCACCAGCCTCGAGCGACGCGGACTCGTGCGCCGTGCGCACGGCGGCGCCGTACCCATCGAGCGTGCCAGCCTGAGCCACACCGTGCCCGAGCGCGAGACCGTTCAGTCCGCCGAGAAGACCGCGATCGCCTACGCGGCGCTCGCGGAAGTTCCCGATTCCGGATCGATCCTCATCGATGCCGGCACCACCACCATTCGCCTCGCCGAGAGCCTGCCGCGAGATCGTCGACTCACCGTCGTGACGCATTCGCTGCCGGTCGCGATGGCGCTCACCGATCGCCGCGAGATCGAACTCCACTTCCTCGGCGGGATGCTCCGCGGCGACTCCCTCTCCGCCGTCGGAACCTGGACCCACCAGATGATCGGCATGGTCGCCGTCGACGTCGCCTTTCTCAGCGTCAACGGCATCACGCCCGAACGCGGTCTCACCACCAGCAACCTCGCCGAGTCGGCCGTCAAGTCGGCGATGATCCGCGCCGCGCGGCGCACCGTCGTGCTCGCCGACCATCGCAAGTTCGGGCGTGAGGAGTTCAGTCGCATCGCCCCGCTCGCGGCCGTCGACACGATCATCACCGACGAGGGCGTCAACCTCGAACTCGTCGCCGAGGTCGAGGCCGCCGGCACCGACGTCATCCGTGCGGCCCTGCAGGCCGAATCCCGTACCGCCTAGTTCCGATTCGCAAGGAGAACCCATGTCAAAAGCGCAGCGCACCGTCGAGTTCGGCTCCAGCGTCGGCCTGCACGCCCGCCCCGCCTCCGCGCTCGCGAAGGCCGCCGGCGAGAGCGGTCACACGATCACGCTCACCACGCCCGCCGGCAAGAAGGCAAACGCGGCGAGCATCCTGACTCTGCTGGCGATGGGCGTGAGCCACGGCGACGAGGTCACGATCACCGTCGAGGGCGACGACGCCGAGGCGGTCGCCGAGAGCTTCGCGGCGCTCGTCGCGAGCGAACTCGACGCCGACTAGCGGCGGGTCGCGCAGCCGCACCGCGCGGGTCGTGCAGCCGCACCGCGCGGGTTGAGCAGCCGCACCGCGGCGTCTCGAAACCCTGCAGCGGGTCGAGTGCCGACGCAGTCGGCGAATCGAGGCCCAGGCCTACAGTCGCTTGAGCATCCGCGTGTTGCCGAGCGTGTTCGGCTTCACCCTCGCCAGGTCGAGGAACTCCGCCACGCCCTCATCGGGCGAGCGCACCAGCTCGGCGTAGACATCCGGCGACACGATCCCCTCCGAGATCTGCTCGAAGCCGTGCCGCCCGAAGAACTCGGTCTCGAAGGTCAGGCAGAACAGGCGCGAGAGGCCGAGCTCCCGCGCATCCGCCTCCAGCTGGTGCAGCAGCGCGTGCCCGACGCGGCGGTGGCGCCACGCGTCGTCGACGGCGAGCGTGCGCACCTCACCGAGGTCTTCCCACATGACGTGCAGGGCGCCGCAGCCGACCAGCTGACCGTCGACCTCGGCGACGCGGAACTCCTGCACCGCCTCGTAGAACACGACGCGGTCCTTGCCGAGCAGGATCCGCTTCTCCACGAGCGGCGCGATCAGGGCGTCGATCGCGGGCACATCGGCGGTTCGCGCGCGTCGCACCAGCATGTCGTTCACAACGCCCGACTCTACTGCGCCGCGGAGTTCACCCGCTCGCGACGGACTCCGCCGGAAGCTCGAACCAGAGCAGCTCCTCGAAGTCGTCGCCGAGGCTCTCGCGGGTGGCCTGCTCCGGCTCGCCGGGCAGGCTCTCGAACAGCGCCCGCGCTTCGGCGATGTGCTCGGCGAGCACCGACACCGGCGCGCGGTCGACGTTGTGCGGGTAGCGCAGCATGCCCTGCGCGTCGTAGCGGAGCATCGACAGCCGCAACGGCGGTTCCACCGCGCCGTCGCGGTGCCGCCACAGCCCCGTCGCGGCGTCGAAGCGGTATCGCGGCAGAAGCTTGTGCCCGTGGTCGGCGACCAGCGTGATCGCCTCGACGATGTAGCGGAACACCTCCTCCTCGAGGAAGTAGTTGAAGTTCACGCGCACCCAGCCCGGTTTGATGCCTTCGCATCCGCGCGCGATCTCCCGCTCGAAGGCGTGCGAGCGCTCCAGGTCGATGCCCAGCAGGCGATGCCCGTACGGCCCCGCGCAGGAGCAGCCGCCGCGACTCTGGATGCCGAAGAGGTCATTCAGGATCGCGACGACCGCATTGTGGTGCAGGTAGCGTCCGTCGGGCCGGCGCACCACGAACGACACGATCGAGAGACGTTCGGCGGTCGGCGAGCCGAGCACCTGAATCTGCGGATGCCGCTGCCACACCGAGATCGCCCGACTGAGGAAGTCGCGCTCGCGGGCCGCGATCACGTCGACGCCGACCTCGCGCTTGAGCCCGAAGACGAGCCCGGCGCGGATCGACTCGAGGATCGCGGGGGTGCCGGCCTCCTCGCGGTGGGTCGCGTCGGCCAGGTAGCGGTGCCCCTCCGGGTTCACGTACATGACCGTGCCGCCGCCGACCACGGTCGGCACGCTGTTGGTCAGCAGGCGGCGACTCACGATCAGGACCCCGGGCGTGCCCGGGCCGCCGATGAACTTGTGCGGCGAGAGGAAGATCGCGTCCTTGCGGGCGGCCGGATCGCCGTCGCGGGGGTTCATCTCGATGTCGACGTAGGGAGCGGCGGCGGCGAAGTCCCAGAACGCGAGCGCGCCGTGCGCGTGCAGCAGGCGCGTGATCGTGTGCGTCTCGGTGAGCACGCCGGTCACGTTGCTCGCCGCGCTGAACGAGCCGATCTTGAGCGGCCGGTCGGCGAAGCGCTCGAGCTCGGCGGTGAGGTGGTCGAGGTCGACGTGACCATCGGCATCCTCGTGGATCGTCACGACATCGGCGATCGACTCGCGCCACGGCAGCTCGTTGGAGTGGTGCTCGAAGGGGCCGACGAAGACGACGGGGCGCTCGTGCGCGGGGATCAGCTCGCGCATCCCGTAGCGCGCGTCGAGGTCGGCGGGCAGGCGCAGCTCGAGGATCCCGATGAGCTTGTCGATGGCGCCGGTGCAGCCGCTGCCCGCGAAGATGACGGCGGTGTCGTCGTCGCCGCCGACGGCCGTGTGGATCTCGGCGCGCGCATCCTCACGCAGGCGCGTGGTCTGCAGGCCGGTGCCGCTCGACTCGGTGTGCGTGTTGGCGTAGCGCGGCATCACCTCGTCGCGGATGAAGTCCTCGATGAACCCGAGGCTGCGGCCGCTCGCCGTGTAGTCGGCGTAGGTCACGCGGCGCGGGCCGAACGGCCCGTGCATGAGCTGGTCGTCTCCGATGACGGACTCGCGGATGCGCGCCAGAATCGGCGGATCCGGAAGCCCCGGATCCGGCGCAGGAATCGAACACGCCTCCACCCCCACAAGCTACCCCCTGCCGTGGCGCCGCGGGGATGCATCCCGTGCGCTGGGGAGTATCGCGCGCGGCACGCGGTCGGGGCGCGGGTCACGCGGTGCGGGGGGGTCGGGGTGCGGGTGCGGCGGGTGCGCGTGGGTGGCGGGGATGCATCCCCGGCGCAACCGAGCGAGTCGCGCGGCACGCGGTCGGGGCGCGGGTCACGCGGTGCGGGAGCGAGCGGGGGCTCGAGCGCGGCTGGCCAGGCACGGGGTGCACCGCGCCGGCGTACGGCCGGGGTGCAGCGCGCGGGCGCGCGGCCGGGGCGCAGCGCGCTGGCGCGCACGCCAGAACGGGAGCGCGTGCCGCGTGCGGCACTCGCTCCCGTCGGGAGTCACGCGCAAGGCCCGCGCCTCGCCGAACGGCGTGACGCGGGCCTTGCCAGAGCGACCTAGTCGGTGATCGCGGCGACCTTCTCGTCGAGCTCCTCGCGGCCCGGCTGACGCGCGGTCTCGAAGGTGAACTCGCCGCCGCCGTCCTCGGCGCCGGTGCCCGGCGTGAAGTCGACCTTGACGTGGTCGCCCGCGTTGAGGCGACCGTGCAGGATCTCCTCCGAGAGGCGATCCTCGATCTCCTGCTGCACCGCGCGGCGCAGCGGACGAGCACCCAGGGTCGGATCCCAGCCGATCTCGATCAGACGCTTGCGTGCGGCCTCGCCAACCTCGATCGTCATGTCGCGGTCGAGCAGACGCTCGCTCAGACGCTTGACGAACAGGCCCACGATCTGCAGCAGCTCGTCCTGCGAGAGCTGCGGGAACACGATGGTCTCGTCGACACGGTTCAGGAACTCGGGCTTGAAGTGCTTCTTGAGCTCCTCCACGACCTTGCCGCGCATGGCACGGTACGAGTTCTCGACGTTGCCCTCGAGCGTGAAGCCGACGGGGCCTCCCGTGATGTCCTTCGTTCCGAGGTTGGTGGTCATGATGATCACCGTGTTCTTGAAGTCGACGACGCGACCCTGACCATCCGTCAGACGTCCCTCCTCCAGGATCTGGAGGAGCGAGTTGAAGATGTCCGGGTGCGCCTTCTCGATCTCGTCGAACAGCACGACACTGAACGGCTTGCGGCGCACCTTCTCGGTGAGCTGGCCGCCCTCCTCGAAGCCGACGAACCCGGGAGGGGCACCGAACAGCCGCGAGACGGTGTGCTTCTCGCCGTACTCGCTCATGTCGAGCGAGATCAACGCGTCCTCGTCGTCGAACAGGAACTCGGCGAGCGCCTTGGCGAGCTCGGTCTTGCCCACACCGGTCGGACCGGCGAAGATGAACGAGCCCGAGGGACGCTTCGGGTCCTTGAGCCCGGCACGGGTGCGGCGGATGGTCTTGGCGAGCACCGAGATGGCCTCTTCCTGACCGATGACACGCTCGTGCAGGGCCTTCTCCATGAAGATCAGGCGCGAGCTCTCCTCTTCGGTGAGCTTGAAGACCGGAATGCCGGTGGCGTTGGCCAGCACCTCGGCGATGACGCCCTCATCCACGGTTCCGGATGCGGCGACATCGCCCGCACGCCACTGCTTCTCGAGTCGCAGCCGCTCGCCGAGGAGCTTCTTCTCCTCGTCGCGCTTGCTGGCGGCGGCCTCGAAGTCCTGATCCTCGATCGCGGTTTCCTTCTCGCGACGCACCAGGGCGATCTTCTCGTCGAACTCGCGCAGCTCCGGCGGGGCCGAGAGGATCGACAGCCGCAGACGCGCGCCGGCCTCGTCGATCAGGTCGATCGCCTTGTCCGGCAGGAAGCGGTCGGAGACGTAGCGGTCGGCGAGGTTCGCCGCGGCGACGATCGCGCCGTCGGTGATCGACACCTTGTGGAAGGCCTCGTACTTGTCGCGCAGCCCCTTCAGGATGTTGATGGTGTGCGGCAGGTTGGGCTCGTGCACCTGCACCGGCTGGAAGCGGCGCTCGAGGGCCGCATCCTTTTCGAAGTGCTTGCGGTACTCATCCAGCGTGGTCGCTCCGATGGTCTGCAGCTCGCCGCGGGCGAGCAGCGGCTTCAGGATCGAGGCGGCGTCTATTGCGCCTTCGGCGGCACCCGCTCCCACCAGGGTGTGGATCTCGTCGATGAAAGTGATGATGTCGCCGCGGGTGCGGATCTCCTTCGTCACCTTCTTGAGGCGCTCCTCGAAGTCTCCGCGGTAGCGGCTGCCGGCGATCAACGAGCCGAGGTCGAGCGTGTAGAGCTGCTTGTCCTTGAGCGTCTCGGGCACGTCTCCGCGCACGATCGCCTGGGCGAGGCCTTCGACGACGGCGGTCTTGCCGACGCCGGGCTCGCCGATCAGCACCGGGTTGTTCTTGCTGCGACGGGAGAGGATCTGCATGACCCGCTCCATCTCCTTCTCGCGCCCGATGACCGGGTCGAGCTTGCCGTCGCGCGCGGCCTGCGTGAGGTTGCGGCCGAACTGGTCGAGGATCTGGCTGCCCTTGTCGGGCGCCTGGTCATTGCCGCCGACGGCGACCTGCTCCTTGCCCTGGTAGCCGGAGAGGAGCTGGATGACCTGCTGGCGCACCCGGTTCAGGTCGGCACCCAGCTTGACGAGCACCTGCGCGGCAACGCCTTCGCCTTCGCGGATCAGGCCGAGCAGGATGTGCTCGGTGCCGATGTAGGAGTGGCCGAGCTGCAGCGCCTCACGCAGGCTCAGCTCGAGCACCTTCTTGGCGCGCGGGGTGAAGGGGATGTGCCCGGTCGGCTGCTGCTGACCCTGGCCGATGATGTCCTGCACCTGCTCGCGCACGGCGTCGAGCGAGATCCCCAGCTCTTCGAGGGCCTTGGCAGCGACGCCTTCGCCTTCGTGAATGAGCCCGAGCAGGATGTGCTCGGTGCCGATGTAGTTGTGGTTGAGCATCTTCGCCTCTTCTTGGGCGAGGACGACGACCCGGCGGGCCCGGTCGGTAAAGCGCTCGAACATCTCGATCTCCATCTGGCACGGGGTGCGAGGGCCGCGCCGATACATCGAGAGTAACGACGGGGATTGGCGAATTGTCCCGTGTTCGCCGTGGGCGTGAGGCTGCCGGGGCGGGCGGACTAGCATCCGATGCATGAGCAATCTGGAGGCCGACCCGGCCGAGCTCGTGTGCGGCCGCGATCCGGCGGTCGCCATCGAGGTGCTCGAACCGCGCGAGGTGCCGCTCGGCGGACCGCGCGCAATCACGGTGCGGCGCACTCTGCCGCAGAAGCACCGTTCGCTCATCGGGGCGTGGTGCTTCGCGGATCACTACGGACCGCATCCGCTGGATCACGCCGCCGTCATGGACGTGCCGCCGCACCCGCACACGGGTCTGCAGACGGTGAGCTGGCTGTTCGAGGGCGAGATCGAGCACCGTGACTCGGTCGGCAGTCTCGCGACGATCGTGCCCGGCCAGGTGAACCTGATGACAGCGGGGGCGGGCATCCAGCACTCCGAGGTGTCGACGGCGCGCGCGACCGGCCTGCACGGCGTGCAGCTCTGGGTGGCGCTGCCCGACGCCGATCGCCATCACGCCCCGTTCTTCGAGCACGACTCCCCCGCGCCGGCGACGGTCGGGGCCGCGACGCTGCGCGTCTTCGTCGGCTCGCTCGCCGGCTCCCGCTCGACCGTCACCACCTTCTCGCCCCTGCTCGGCGCGCAGCTGGATCTTCCCGCCGGCGCCAGCGTCACGCTCGACGTCGACCCCGCCTTCGAGCACGGTCTGCTGGTGGATGCCGGCACGGCCGCCCTCGGCGGCATCACCATCGCACGGCATCAGCTCGGCTTTGCGCCGAGCGGAGCCGACACCGTCACGGTCACCGCGGGGGCCGAGCCGTTGCGTGCGATCCTGCTCGGCGGCGCACCGCTGAACGAGCCGATCCTGATGTGGTGGAACTTCGTTGGACGCACCCACGACGAGGTGGTCGCCTTTCGCGAGCAGTGGCAGCGCGAGGTGATCGACGGCACGGATCCGGACGGCCTCTTCGGCCGCGTCGACGGCTACCCGGGCCCGGCGCTGCCGGCTCCCGAGCTGCCGAACGTGCGACTGAGGCCGCGCGACCTGCCGACGTCTGGGACCGCGAGGCCCTGATGTTCTGGCAGCAGGTTCTGCAGGCGATCGGCGCCGTCGCCGCCAGCCTGGTGCTGGCATTCCTGGTGGCGAGCGCGATCGTGGTGCTCGGGTTCCGAGCCCGGTCCCCTCGCATTCGGCGCTCGATCGCGCGTCTGAACCGCTCGGTGAGCAACCCGCGGCAGTTGGAGACGGCGGGTCAGCCGGGTGCGCCGTTCTCGGTGGTCCGCCACCGCGGACGCGTCAGCGGGCGCGAGTTCACGACGCCCGTCGGGGCGCTGCGCGAGGGCGGCACGGTCGTGGTGCCGCTGCCGTACGGCACCGGCGCCGACTGGGTGCAGAACGTCCTCAGCGCGGGCGAGGCTCAGCTGGAGTGCGAGGGGTCGACCCTGCGGCTGGTGAGGCCGCGCATCGTGCCCGTCGAGTCGATTCGGGCGTCGCTGCCGCGCGGCGACCGGTTCGCGACCCGGCTGTTCCGCGTGACGGATGCGCTCGAGGCCGACGTCGACGACTAGGGCGCGCGCTCAGAGTTTCGCGGCGCGCTCCGCCTCGAACTTGGCGCGCTCTTCGGCCTCGATCTTGGCGGCGAAGGCGCGCTCGCTGCGGTCGGCGCGGAAGATGGCGCGAAAGACGAACCAGAACACGAGCCCGAACAGCAGCGTCGGGATCACACTGTAGATTGCGTTGGCCCAGTACTCGGTCGGCATGGCTACAGCCTACGCGCCGAAACCGAGAGCCGAGGCGACGGCGATGACGACCAGGATCACCACGAGACCCGCGTACATCACGAACCGGGAGGTGCGTCGGTCCACGTCAGCCCTTGGCGATGATGCCGACGACGCCGGTGATGATCAGGTACAGGCCGATGCCTGCGACGATTACCCAGATCGCGATGCGGCCGGACGTGATCTTCGGCTTCTCGCCGCCGGGCTGCGGGGGCAGGTTGCTCATGGAGGAACCCTACCGAAGTCGGAGGGTCCGGGTCGCGCTGCCCGCGCGACCCGGACCTCGGGATCAGGCTCGTTGCGCCACGCGGATCCGCCAGTAGCCGACAACGCCGGCGAGAAGCAGCGCGAGCAGGATCAGCCACCACCAGTCGAAGCCCATCGGCGCCGCGGACGTGGCGAGTTCGGCGGTGTCATCGCCGGAGCCGGCGCCCGCGGTGTCGTCCGCCTCGGACGCGGCGCCGTCATCGAGCGCCAGCGTCGTCAGCGCGACCTCGGGACCGTCCGTATGCGGCGCCCCGCCGGCGCCGGTCGGTGCCGGCGCATCGCCGTCGCCGCCGGAGGTGGTCGGCGCGAGCGTCGGCCCTCCGGCGCTGCCCGCCACCGGCTCAGCCGCGGTCGCGATGATGAAGGTCGACGCGGTCGTCTGGACGTTGCCCGCGAGGTCACGCGCGGCGGCGCGGATCGTGTAGGTGCCATCCGCGAGTCCCGCCGGAATCGTCCACGACGCCGAGTCGCTCGTCGTTCCGAGCGAGGTCAGGCCCGAGGTGGAGCCGATCGGTCCCAGGAAGACCGAGCCGCTCTCGTCGTACAGATTCGCCACGAGCCGGGCGAGCCCGATCTCGTCGGCGCCCGAGATCTCGACGATCACTTCTCCGTTGAACTCGGCACCGTCGAGCGGCGCGTCGATCGCGATCGTCGGACGCGTCAGGTCGACCACGAACGTGCTGCTGGTCGTCTTGACGTTGCCGGCGACATCATGGGCACTCGCGCGCAGCGTGTAGACGCCCTCGGCGAGGCCCGCGACCGGGAGATCCCAGGTGCGCGTCTCGCTCGTGGTCCCGAGCGCCGATGCGCCGCCCGTCGTCCCGACATTCGTGATGAACGTCGAGTTGGTCGCGTCGTACAGGTTGACGTCGAGCCGCTTGAGGGCGACCTCGTCCGTCCCTGTCAGCGTGACCGGGATGGTGGCCGAACCGCGGAACGGCTCGTCCAGCTCGGGCGAATCGATCGTGATGGCCGGACGCGTGCCGTCGACCACGAACTGGATCACGTGAACGCCGCGGAGGCCGGCGGTGTCGGTCACATTGGCGCGGATCGTGTAGGTGCCCTCGGCGAGGCCGGCCGGAATCGTCCAGGTACGCGTCTCGGCGTTGGTGCCGAGCGCGCTGAGGCCCGACGTCGAGCCGATCGCCTGGATGAACGCCGTGCTGTCCTCGTCGAACAGGTTCACGCCGATCCGGTTGAGCGCTCCCGCATCGGCAGCGGTCACCGTCACGTCGATCGACTCGCGCGGTGAGAAGATCGCCCCGTCGAGCGGTTCGTCGATCTGGATCGTCGGCGCCGTCGCATCACGCGTGTAGTGCACGACCGGCGCGCTCCACGGACCGTTGACGCTGGAGGGGTCGCTGGCGCGGTACGGGATGTTGTACACCGCGCGCACCCGGATCGAGAGCGGTCCCTCATAGCCGGTGCTGAAGCTCTGCGTGTGCGACACCGTCGCGCCCGCCGTCCAGGCGGTGCCGGGAACGTCGACGTACTCGTACTCGAGCGTTCCGTCGCCGTCGCCATCGACGCCGTACTCGACCTCGTAGTGATCGACTCCGCCGATGCCGAACACGGCCGTCCAGGTCGCGGTCAGGCTCGTCTCCGAGAACGTGTAGCCCGTCGTCGGCGTGATGATCTCCGGAATGCCGATGATCTGAGCGCCGGTGCCCGAGCTCCATGCCGACGCGTTGCCCAGGTCGTCAATGGCGCGAACCTGCCAGCGCAGCGGACCGGTCGGGATGTCGTAGGCGAGCGTCGTGCCCGTCAGGTCGCTTCCGATCGTCACGCCGTCGTTCAGGCGGCCGTCGGTGGTGTTCGGTCCACGGCCGAGCACGACCTCGTAGCGCACGCCGTTCGGGTCGGTCACCGGGTACCAGCGGAACTCGGACGCCTCGAGGGTGTAGCCCGTCGGGAAGGCGACGGTCGGGGTCGCTGGCGCCGTGTTGTCGAACTCGATCTCACGCAGCCGCGTCGACTGCCCGTTGCCGTTGCCGACCGCGTCCTCAGCGTGCGCGATGATGCAGTACTCGCCGTCGGGGAAGACGCTGGTGTCGATGTCGATCGACCACGCACCGTCGGGCGCGAATGGCACGTCAAACTTGACGGCAGTGCCGTTGCAGACACCGGTGACGGGATCCGCTGCCCGGACGCGAACGTCGAGCGAGTTGACACCGGATCCGGCATCCGCGACCGTGCCCGACACCGTCAGCGTTCCGGCCACGAGGTCGCCGGATGACGGAGCCGTGAAGGTGACGACCGGTGCGAGCGCGTCTGCCCTGACACGGACGACCGCCGTGGATCCGGCGTCCTTCTGGTTGAAGGCGTCGCGCGCCTCGAACTTGAAGACGTGAACGCTGCCGTCAGCCCAGCCGGTCGTGTCGACCGTCGTCGCGTAGTTGGTCAGCGAGCTGGAGGAGCCGTACTCCAGGCCGACGCCGTCGAGCTGCGAGTAGTAGATCGACGGGTTCGCGTCCGAGATGGTCGCGGTGAAGTCGAGCACGGCGCCCGGCTTCACGAAGCTCCCGGCGGCCGGGGAGGTGATGACGACGTCCGGCGCGTCGGCGTCGACCGTGAAGGTGACCTTCGCGATCGAGCCGGAGTCCTTGTTGCCCGCGGCGTCGCGCGCCTCGATCTGCGCGATGTAGGTGCCGCTCGCGAACCCGGTCGTGTCGATCGACCGCGAGACCGAGGTCAGACCGGTCTCGTCGATGTCAGAGTCCACGCCCTGGACCGCGACGTAGGTGCGGAACGGATGCGCCTCGCTGATCGACCCGACGAGCGGGATGATCGTGCCGGGGGCGACGACGAGCCCGGGGGACGGAGTCGAGATCGTCACGTCGGGGGCGACGGTGTCCACAATGACGGATGTGCGCACGGTCGCGTTGTTGCCGGCCGCGTCGTTCGCCCCGATCCGCAGCTCGTAGTCGCCATCGGCGAGGGCGGGCAGAGTCCAGCTGGCGGAACCGCTGGTGCCGGAGGCGCTCGCGGTGCCGACCACAGCAACGAGGCCGCTCGCGTTGTAGAGGGTGGCGGCGAGACGCGCCAGCCCGCTGTCGTCGGTGGCCGACACGGTGACCGTGTCGCCCGAGAAGACGAAGTTGGAGGCTGGCGCCTCCAGCGTGACGGTCGGCCGAGTCGAATCGGCGGCGAGGGCGGGGGAGGCGAAGACAAGGGAGCCTACGGCGCTCACTGCGAGAGCAGTGAGCAGGGCAAGGCTCCGCCGGGGGACGGAGAACACGGGTTGATCCTTCGGGGGCTGAGAGAGGCCACAGAGTCGGGTAACTCGTTCGGGTCGTGACCACGGAGCTCGGGGGCGAGGTTCCGCTACGTGCGACGGTACCGAGCACCACTGACATTAATCAAGTGTTGCTCAGGAATTGCTCCGGGCGGGGCCTACTTGACGAGCGGGAACAGGATCGTCTCGCGGATGCCGAGGCCCGTGATCGCCATCAGCAGGCGGTCGATGCCCATGCCCATTCCCATGGTCGGCGGCATGCCGTGCTCGAGGGCGCGCAGGAACTCCTCGTCGAGGCGCATCGCCTCGACGTCGCCGCGCGCCGCCTGGGTGGCCTGCTCGACGAAGCGCTCACGCTGGATGACGGGGTCGACGAGCTCGGAGTAGCCGGTGGCCAGCTCGAAGCCGCGCACATACAGGTCCCATTTCTCCACGACGCCGGGGGTGTCGCGGTGCGCGCGCACGAGCGGAGAGGTGTCGACGGGGAAGTCCATGACGAAGGTGGGGCGCTCGAGCGAGCCCTTCACGAAGTGCTCCCACAGCTCTTCCACGTACTTGCCGTGAGTGGGGAGCTTCACCTCCACGTCGACCTTCTCGGCGAGCGCCGCGAGCTCGCCGAGGGAAGTCTCGGGGGTGATCTCGACGCCGGCCGCCTCGGAGAGCGAGGCGTACATCGGCATCCGCTCCCACTCGCCGCCGAGGTCGAACTCGGTGCCATCGGCCCAGGTCACCGTCGTGGAGCCGGCGACAGCGATGGCCGCGTACTGGATGAGCTCCTGGGTGAGGTCGGCCATCCGCTGGTAGTCGCCGTACGCCTGGTAGGCCTCGAGCATCGCGAACTCGGGGCTGTGCGTGGAATCGGCGCCCTCGTTGCGGAAGTTGCGGTTGATCTCGAACACGCGCTCGAGCCCGCCGACGACGGCGCGCTTCAGAAACAGCTCGGGCGCGATGCGCAGGAACAGCTCGGTGTCGAAGGCGTTCGAGTGCGTGACGAACGGGCGGGCCGCGGCGCCGCCGTGGATCGTCTGCAGCATCGGGGTCTCGACCTCGAGGAAGCCGTGGCTCGCGAACGTCTGGCGCAGGCTCTGGACCGTCGTGGCGCGGGCGACGACCGTGGTGCGCGCCTGCTCGCGCGCGATGAGGTCGAGGTAGCGCTGACGAACCCGCGTCTCCTCGTTCAGCTCGGAGTGCAGGTTGGGCAGCGGCAGGATCGCCTTCGCGGCCATCTTCCACTCGCTCGCCATGATGCTCAGCTCACCGCGGCGGCTCGAGATCACCTCGCCCGCGACGAAGACGTGGTCGCCCAGGTCGACGAGCTCCTTCCAGCGGTCGAGCGCCTCCTGGCCGACCTCGGCGAGCGACACCATGGCCTGGATGCGGCTGCCGTCGCCCGCCTGGAGCGCCGCGAAGCACAGCTTGCCGGTGTTGCGCAGGTGCACGATGCGGCCGGCGACGCCGACCATCACGCCGGTCGAGGTGTCGGCTTCGAGTTCGGGGAACTGCGCGCGCACCTCGCCGATGGTGTGGGTGATGGGCAGCACGACCGGGTAGGCCTCGCCGCCCTCGGCGAGCATCCGCTCGCGCTTGGCCAACCGGACCGCCTTCTGCTCGGCAACCTCTTCTCCGTTTTCAGGAGTTTGTGTGACGGGTGTGGCGGATGTCGCGTCCGGAGCCCCGGGGGTCACATCGGTCACAGAAACTCCTGAAAAAGGTTGAAGCGGTCAGTTGAGGTAGATGGCGTCGTTGTCGATCAGCCGGGTCGACCCGACCTGCGCGGCGATCAGCACACGCGCCGGGCCGCGGAAGTTGTCATCCACGGGAAGAAACGTCGCCGGATCGACGACCTTCAGGTAGTCCAGCTTAACGAGGTCCTCATCCATGAGCACCGACTGGGATGCCGCCAGCACCGCGTCGATCCCGCGATCACCGGCCGAGGAGGCGGCTTCGAGCGCGCGCGACAGCGCCTTCGCCGCGTGGCGCTCTTCGCCATTGAGGAAGCGGTTGCGACTGGAGAGCGCGAGACCGTCGTCGGCGCGCACCGTCTCGACCGCGACGATCCGGGTGGCGATGTTGAGGTCGGCGACCATGCGCTGGACGAGGAACAGCTGCTGCGCGTCCTTCTGCCCGAAGACCGCCACGGCGGGGCGGACGATGCCGAGGAGCTTGGCGACCACGGTGAGCACGCCGTCGAAGTGGCCGGGGCGCGACCGGCCTTCGAACATGCCCGCGACGCTGCCGCCGGTGACGCGGGTGGCGGTCGCGCCGTCCGGGTACATCTCCTCGGCGCTCGGCGCGAACACGTAGGCGACGCCGTGCGGGGCGAGTGCGTCGAGGTCGCTCTCCAGGTCGCGCGGGTAGCGGGTGAGGTCTTCGCTCTGCCCGAACTGCAGCGGGTTGACGAAGATGGAGACCACGACGGTCTCGGCCTGCCGGGTCGCCTCGGCGACGAGCTCCAGGTGCCCCTCGTGCAGGGCGCCCATGGTCGGCACGAGCGCGACCTCGCGCCCGGCGAGTGCGTCGCGGAGCGCGGCGATCGTCTCGATCACGACGGGCCTCGTCACGGTGAACCTCCCTGAGCCGGGGGAAGCCCGACGTGCATCCCCGATGCTACCGGGGCTCGTCGTCGCCGGACGCCGCCTGCAGGGCGTTCTCGACGCTCGAGCGCACCACCGAGCCGAGCACTCGGCCCGGGTTGTCGATGCCGATCTCGCGCAGGATGCCGACGGCCTGGCCGACGATCGCGGTCGAGAACTCGGTCGCCGTCGCGATCGCCTCGGCGTACGCGGCGCGGTCCTTCTCGGCGATCACCACGGGTTCTGACCCCATCTCGACCACGAGCGCCTGGGCGATGGGAAGCACCGGCGCGGGTGCGGTGACGGCGCACCAGGACTCGCGCAGCCGGATCAGGTCGAGGCTGGTGCCGGTGAAGGCCATCGCCGGGTGGATCGCCAGCGGAATCGCCCCCGCCTGCAGCGCGGGCGCCAGCACCCCGATGCCGAGCCCGGGGGCGGTGTGCACGACGAGCTGTCCGGGCTGCCAGGCCCCGACGGCCGCGAGTCCGGCCACCAGATCGGCGAGCTCCGCCTCGGGCACGGCCAGCAGCACGAGTTCGCTGCGTTCGAGGATCTCGGGGACGGTGAGCACCGGCACCCCAGGGAGCATCGCCTCGGCACGGTCTCGACTGGCCTCCGAGACCGCGCTCACGCCGACCAAAGCGTGGCCTGCGCCACCGAGCGCGACGCCGAGCACCGGGCCCACCCGGCCGGCGCCGACGATGCCGACACCGAGGCGTCCGTCGCGCGAGGACGGGCTCATGCGCCGTTCCGGTCGGCGCGCCAGTGGTGGCTGCGATCGTGATCTGCGGCCGCGACCCCGAGCGCCGCAGCGTCACGGAAGAAGCGCGCGGCGTCGTCCGCGTCGAGCGCACCGAGACGCGCCGAGATCGGTCCGGCGACGGTGTGCGGATGCACGACGGCGAGGCGCAGGCGACGCGCGAGCGGGCCCTGCGTGACGGCCACGCTCTGCATGCGGGCGGCGGGCACGATGACCAGTTCGCGCCAGACCGCGCCGCGGCGCACGAGCACCGCGTCGGGAAGCAGCGCGAAGCCGTTGCGGCGCCACGAGAACCAGCGCAGCACCACCGCGCGCCGCGGGGACGCGGTGTAACCGTCGTCGGGAGTTCCCCGGTCGAGGCCCGCCGAGACGCGGGCGGCGACCTCCGGGGCCGCCAGGCTCGGCAGCACCAGCTCGAGGACCCGGAAGGCGTCGGCACGCGGTCCGACGGGCAGGATCGTGGTGTTCTGACGCCCGCCCGCGCCCTGCGCGGACGAGGTGCCGGCCCGGTTGACCTTGACCTCCCACCAGTCGAAGGGCCGCCACAGCAGCGGCTGCGAGATCGAGATCGAGTGGATGCGGCCCGGCGGCAGCGTCTCGTTCGTGGTCGAGAGCAGCCCGTACCCGATTCGCACCCCATCGGGCGTCGAGGCGACGGTGAAGCGCAGCGACTTCACCAGGCGGCTGATCGAGTACGAGCCGACGGCGATCAGACCCGGGATGAACCCCAGCAGGACGGGCGCGAGCGCCGGCAGCAGCCCCACGTCTCCCCCGAGCAGGATCCCGAGCACGGCCCCGACTCCCGCCAGGATGGCAATCAGGATCAGCAGCACCAGCCCGCCGCTGAGGGCCGAGGAGCCGATCACCCGGCCGATGGGCATCGCGACGATCGACTCGGGCGCCGCGAGCTCCGGATCCAGCTCGGGCGCGGTGAACTCGGCGAGCCGGCGGTCGAGCAGACTCGCGTTCGCGTCCCCGGTACCCGGTCCGGCGGGGGCCGCGGGTGCGACTCCGTCGATGGCGACTCCGCGCACGCCCGAGGCGAGGCGCAGGATCTCGGCACGCAGCGCATCCGCGGTCGCGCTGCCGAGGTAGTACAGCTGCACGTTCGCGTCCTGCCCGGCGACGTTGACCTCGAGCTTCGCCGCGCCGAACAGCCGGGCGATGACCGGCCGAGTGATGTTGATGCCCTGGATGCGGTCGAGACGCCCCTTGCGGTTGGTGCGGAAGATGACCCCGCTGCGCACCTCGACGACCTCGTCGGTGATGCGGAAGCTGTGCATGCGCCATGACAGATAGAACGCGCCGATCAGGACGAGCAGCAGCGCGGCCACCCCGAGCAGGGCGAACACGAGATAGCCCCGCTCGACGACGAACCCGATCGGGTCGTCATTGCCATGCCCGGGGGCGCCGACGATCCCCGGGATGATCGACTCGAAGAGCTGCTCGCGGAGGTTCGCGATGACGAACGCGAAGATCGCGATGAGCGCCACCCCGCCGCGAAGGAACGGGGTGGCCGGGTGCAGCCGGTGCCACTCGCCGTCGAGGAAGTCCTCGCGCCCCTCGCGGGCTCGAGCGCGCGTGTTCACAGTCCGGCGCGACGCGACTCGGCAACGGCGACGAGGTGATCGCGCAGCGCCTCGGCGTCGGGCTCGGGCAGCCCCGGAATCGTGATGTTGCTCGCTGCCGCGGCCGTCACCAGCTTCAGCTCGGCGAGCCCGAGACCGCGATCGAGCGGGCCGCGGTTGATGTCGACCAGCTGCATCCGGCCGTAGGGCACGGCGACGAAGCGCTGGAACATGAGGCCCCGGCGGAACAGCAGGTCATCCTCCCGCAGCTGGTAGCCGATCGACCGCACGCGACGGGGCGTGAACACGACGATCAGCAGAGAGATGACGCCGACGGTGATCGGAATGGCGAGGAGGAACGGGAGCTGCGAGAAGAACCAGGGCAGGCCCGTGCCGACCGTGAGAACCGCGCCGCCGATGAGCGTGCCCACCAGGTCGACGACGATGTACTTGGGCGACACCCGCTGCCACTCGCCGGCGACCGGTTCGAGACGGGTCGGCGAGGAATCCTGGGTTGCGTCAGTCACGACCCCACGCTATCGCGCGGGTGCGGGCCCGTCACGGTCCTCGTCGCTGTCGGGCGGCACGGTGCACAGATGCTCGGCCACGAGACCGGCCGCCAGGAGCGCGATGCTCGCCAGCAGCATGGCGACGACACGCAGCACACTGTCGAGCTCGGGGGTGACCGCGCGGGTGAGCACCTCGATCAGGAAGCCGGCCCCGACGCCCAGCAGCGCGGCGCCGACGTACGCGCTCGCCTTCGCGAAGAGCACCACGCGCGTGGCGCGGAACGGGTCGACAGGCCGCCGAACCTCGGCGTGGGTCGCCTGCCAGATCGGCACCGCCACGAGCACCACCAGCACGGCGATGATCACCAGCGAGAACGCGAGCGTGTACTCGGGGCGGATCTTGACCAGGCTCGCCGCGGCGAGCGCCCGCTGCACGAGGTAGCCGCCCGCCCCCGCGACGAGCGCGAGCGTGAGCAGGGTGACCGGGGCGGTGCGCTTCACGAGCTCGCCCCCGCCGCGTCGAGTGCCGCGACCAGGTCGCGCACGGCGCCGTGGCCGGGCAGCAGCGCATCAGGTGCGATCTCGAGCCAGGGCCGCAGCACGAAGTCGCGCTCGTGCGCCCGCGGATGCGGCAGGGTCACGCGCTCCGTCTGCAGCGTCCGCTGCCCCATCGCGACGATGTCGAGGTCGAGGGTGCGGTCGCCCCAGCGCTCGTCGCGCACGCGGCCGTGCGCCCGCTCCACCTCGTTGAGCCGGTCGAGCAGCTCCTCCGGGCCGAGCGTCGTGGACACCAGCGCCACCGCGTTCAGGTAGGCGGGGGCGCTCGGGTCGATGCCCCAGGGGCGCAGGGCGGGCGTCTCGTGGAAGCTCGAGATCGCCTCGAGCTCGATGCCCGGCGTCTCGGCGATCTCGCGCAGCGCCGCGGCGAAGATCGCCTCGCGGTCCCCCAGGTTGCTGCCAAGCGCGATGACCGCCGGGCCTGCCGCGGTCATGCGCGCTCCCGTTCGATGGTGACGCTCACATCGGCGAAGGGCACCGAGATCGGCGCCTCAGGCTTGTGCACGGTGACCTCGACCCGGCGCACGCGCTCGAAGGCGAGGGCCGTGTCGGCGGCGCGCTCGGCGACGGTCTCGATGAGGTCGACGGGGTCGCGCTCGACAGCCGCGACGACCGCCTCGGCGAGCTCGCCGTAGTGAACGGTCTGCGCGAGCGCGTCGTGGGCGGCGGCGGCGCCGAGCGGCAGCCACACGGTCACGTCGATCACGAATTCCTGGCCCTGCTCGCGCTCGTGCGCGAAGACGCCGTGGTGCGCGCGCGCCCGCAGACCCTCCAGCCGAATGCGGTCGCCGCTCACTCCTGAGCCTCCAGACCGTCGGCGGAACCGGGGCGCTCCGCGTCCGGCTGTGCGGCCCCTGCCTCGAGCTCGTCCTGCCCCGACTCCCGATCCTCCCGCTCGACCGACGCCGCCTCGTCGGCGCGACCGCCGCGCAGGACGCGGGTTGCGGGGGCGCCGTTCCAGGAATCGACGACGTCGAGCGCGAGCCGCGTGCCCGCAACATCGTGCACGCGCACCGCCCAGGCGCCCGCCTGCGCGGCGAGCGCGCTCACCACCGCGGTCGGAACGTCGCGCAGCTCGACCGCCGCGCCCTCGGGGAAGAACTCACCGAGGAAGCGCTTGCGGGAGGCCCCGACGAGCATGCGGTGCCCGAGAGTCCCGAACTCGGGCAGCGCGCGCAGCAGCGCCCAGTTCTCGACGGCGTTCTTCGAGAACCCGAGCCCGGGGTCGATGACGACCCGCGCCGGGTCGACTCCCGCCACGATCAGGGCCGCAATGCGGTCCTTCAGCTCGGTGCGCACCTCGCTGACGACGTCGCGGTACTCGGCGGGCGCTTCGGAGGGACCGCGCGAGTGCATGGCGACGTACACGACCCCGGTCTCGGCGATCGTGCGCGGCATGTCCGGATCGGCGAGGCCGCCCGAGACATCGTTGACCATCACCGCACCGGCCTCGACTGCCTCGCGCGCGGTGCGAGCACGTCGCGTGTCCACGCTCACGGGGATGCCGCGCGCGACGAGCTCCTCGATGATCGGGAGCACGCGGCGCCGTTCCTCCTCGGCGTCAACGGGCTCGCTGCCGGGACGGGTCGACTCTCCGCCGACGTCGACGACGCCCGCCCCCGCGTCGCGCAGGGCGAGGGCGTGGTCGAGGGCCGCCTCCGGGTCGACGTATCTGCCGCCGTCGCTGAAGGAGTCGGGTGTGACGTTCAGAATGCCCATGATCACAGTCATGCGGTTCCGCCTCCGATGAGGGCGAGCACGCCCGCCTGCGTCGCCGGCTCAGCGAGTTCGCCGCGCGCGGCGACGGTGACCGTGGTGGTGCCGGACTGCCGCGGGCCGCGCGCGGCGACGCATTCGTGGCGCGCGTCGAGCACGACGAGCACCCCGCGCGGCGCGAGCGCGGCGTCGATGGTCTCGGCGAGCTCGTCGCCGAGTCGCTCCTGCAGCTGCGGCCGCGCCGCGAGCACCTCGAGCGACTGCACGAGCCTGCCGAGGCCGACCGCCCGGTCGACCGGCAGGTAGGCGAGGTGCGCGAGGCCCGAGAACGGGAGCAGGTGGTGCTCGCAGATCGAGCGGAAGGCGATGTCACGCAGCATGACGAGCTCGCCCGTCTGCTGCGCGTCGAGCGCGACGGTGTCGCCGAGCGGTGCGGCCGGATCGCCGCCGACGCCCGAGAAGAACTCGGCGAAGGCATCGGCGACGTGCCGCGGCGTTCCGGCCAGCCCGGGGCGCGCCGGATCCTCGCCGATCGCCGAGAGGAGCTCGGTCACCGCCGCCTCGATGCGCGGTCCGTCAATCGGCATCGGCGCGGGCCTCACGCCGTCGCGATGCCGGGGTTCTTGCGCGGCCTCGGCGCGCGGCGCTTCGGCGTGCTCTCGACCGCGCCCTCGGCGGCATCCGCGTCGATCGCGGCCTTGCCGGGCACCTCGATCGGCGGCAGATCGCTGAGCGGACGGTCGGTGCTCGACAGCCAGAGCGGCCGCTCGTCGAGGCGCTTCACCTCGGCGAAGATGTCGGCCAGCTGGTTGTGGTCGAGCGTCTCCTTCTCGAGCAGCTCCTTGGCGAGGTTGTCGAGGATGTCGCGGTTGTCGTTGAGCACCTTCCAGGCTTCGTCGTGCGCCTGGTCGATGAGCTTGCGCACCTCGAGGTCGACCTTCTCGGCAATCTCCTCCGAGTAGTCGCGCTGGTGGCCCATGTCGCGCCCGAGGAACACCTCGCCGCTGCTGGAGCCCAGCTTGACCGCGCCGATGTCGGCGCTCATGCCGTACTCGGTGACCATCTTGCGGGCGATGCCCGTCGCCTTCTCGATGTCGTTGGAGGCTCCGGTGGTCGGGTCGTGGAACACGATCTCCTCAGCGACGCGGCCGCCCATCGCGTAGGTGAGCTGGTCGAGCAGCTCGTTGCGGGTGACGGAGTACTTGTCCTCCAGCGGCAGCACCATCGTGTAGCCGAGGGCGCGGCCGCGCGGAAGGATCGTGACCTTGGTGACCGGGTCGGTGTGGCGCATCGCGGCGGCGGCGAGGGCGTGACCGCCCTCGTGATACGCCGTGATGAGCTTCTCCTTGTCCTTCATGACGCGGGTGCGGCGCTGCGGGCCGGCCATCACGCGGTCGACGGCCTCATCCAGCGCGCGGTTGTCGATCAGCTGCGCGTTGCTGCGCGCCGTGAGCAGTGCGGCCTCGTTGAGCACGTTCGCGAGGTCGGCGCCAGTGAAGCCGGGAGTCTTGCGCGCGAGCACCTCGAGGTCGACGCCCTGGGCCATCGGCTTGCCGGCGGCGTGCACGGTCAGGATCTTCTCGCGCCCCTTGAGGTCGGGAGCGTCGACGCCGATCTGGCGGTCGAAGCGGCCCGGGCGCAGCAGCGCCGGGTCGAGGATGTCGGGACGGTTGGTGGCCGCGATCAGGATGACGTTGGTCTTCGGGTCGAAGCCGTCCATCTCGACGAGCAGCTGGTTGAGCGTCTGCTCGCGCTCGTCGTGGCCGCCGCCCATGCCGGCACCGCGGTGGCGACCGACGGCGTCGATCTCGTCGACGAAGATGATCGCCGGGCTGTTCTGCTTGGCCTGCTCGAACAGGTCGCGCACGCGGCTCGCGCCGACGCCGACGAACATCTCGACGAAGTCGGAGCCCGAGATCGAGTAGAAGGGCACGCCCGCCTCACCGGCGACGGCGCGCGCGAGCAGCGTCTTGCCGGTTCCGGGAGGGCCGTACAGCAGCACGCCCTTGGGGATGCGCGCGCCGACCGCCTGGAACTTCGACGGGTCCTGCAGGAACTCCTTGATCTCGTGGAGCTCCTCGACGGCCTCTTCGGCGCCCGCAACGTCAGCGAAGGTGACCTGCGGCGTCTCCTTGGAGACGAGCTTGGCCTTCGACTTGCCGAACTGCATGACGCGGTTGCCGCCGCCCTGCATGCCCGACCAGAGGAACCAGAACAGCAGACCGATCAGCAGGAACGGCAGGATGAAGCCGAGCGCGCTGAGGAAGACGTTGGTCTGCGGAACCTCGTCGGTGTACTCGGCGCCGCTCAGGTCGTTGACCGCCGCGACGACCTCGTCGGCGCGCGCCTCGACGTAATAGAACTGCACGAGCGTGCCGTTGCCGTCGAAGTCGGTGCTCAGGGTCAGGTCGACCCGCTGCTCGCCGTCGACGATCTTGACCTCATCGACCGTGGAGCCCTGGAGGAGCTTCATGCCCTCCTGGGTCGTGATCTGCTGAAAGCCGGTGTTTCCGAGCAGGGAGAAGGCCAGGGCGATCGCGCCGATCCCCAGGAGGATGTAGATGATCGGCCCGCGAAAGAAGCGCTTGAGGTCCATGGTGTAGCGGGCGAAGCCCGTCGCCTCCCTTTCGAGGAATACAGACTGTCAGGCTATCGCGCGCTTTCGGGGCGAGCGCTGGATGTTCGCCGGAAGCTGACCGCCGTCAGGAGTAGACGTGCGGGGCGAGCACGCCGATCGCACGGAGGTTGCGGTAGCGCTCGGCGAAGTCGAGGCCGTAGCCGATGACGAAGGCGTTCGGGATCTCGAACCCGACGTACTTGGCGTCGATCTCGACCTTGGCGGCGTCGGGCTTGCGCAGCAGCGCCAGGATCTCGAGCGAGGCCGGGTTGCGGCTCTCGAGGTTGGCTCGCAGCCAGGACAGCGTGAGACCGGAGTCGACGATGTCCTCGACGATGAGCACGTCGCGACCGGCCAGGTCGGTGTCGAGGTCCTTGACGATGCGCACGACGCCACTCGACTCGGTGCTGTTGCCGTAGGAGCTGACGGCCATCCAGTCCATCTCGACGTCGATCTTCAGCTCGCGGGCGAGGTCGGCCATCACCATGACGGCACCCTTGAGCACGCCGATCAGCAGCGGCTTCCTGCCCGCGTAGTCGAGTTCGATGCGGCGACTCAGCTCGGCGATCTTGGCGTGGATCTCTTCTTCGGTGAAGAGAACTTCGGTCAGGTCGCCTTCGATGTCACTCGTGTCCATGCGTCGAGCCTAGCCACGCGGCGACTCCCGCGTCGCCCGCATCTCGGGCGCCAGCGGCGAGTAGCGCCAGCGTCTACCGTTGCACAATTGTAAAGAGAACAGGGGTTCTTAGCGAACGTTTACATTCCCGAAACAGGTTTTGACTTTTCATAAGCGATGATCGGGCTATCGTTCGGATACCAAGCCCCTCGACGAGAGTTGACCATTTCCCATGCATCATGACCCTGAGGCCGACGCCGCCGCCATCTGGGCGGCCGTGAAGGACATGTACGACTGCTACCTCAGCGGCGACCGCGAGCGCTCGAACAGCCACATCGCGCCCGACGTCACTCTGTGGGACACCGAGCACGAGCCGCTCGTGATCGGCCGCGACGGACTCGACGCCCTGCGCGACACGCGCCCGGCGCCCACCGAGACGACGCGCGTCAGCCGGATCGACACCTCCGAGCCGCTCATCACCGTCGCGGGCGACTACGCCCTGTGCCGGCACACCTTCGAGGTCGTCTTCGAAGACCCGTCGACGCCGCCGGAGCGGGTGCGCAACACCGGCGTCTGGGAGCGTCGCGACGGCCGTTGGCTCGTCGTGCACAACCACGAAGACGTCCTTCCCCCGGCAGCTCCTGCCGCCTGAACCTGCACCACCCCTATCCAGCACACGAAAGGATCCACCCCGTGAATTCGTTCCGCTCCCGCCTGATCGGCGCCGGCGCGCTTGTTGCCGCCGTCGCGCTGGTCGCCACGGGCTGCGCCAGCACGTCGTCCGACGACACGAGCGCACAGCCCGAGACCCTGGTGATCGACAAGTCCTTCGACCTGGTCACCGCCGATCCCGCCCGCATGTTCGAGACCACCGGCAACATCGTGCTGCACGCGGTCTACGACAGCCTGCTCACCTTCGAGGACGGCGACTCCACCACGCCGCAGCCGAGCCTCGCCGAGTCGTACGAGGTGAACGACGACGCGACCGTCTACACGTTCACGCTGCGTGAGGGCGTCACCTTCTCGGACGGCACCCCGCTGACCTCCGCCGACGTCGTGTTCTCGCTGAACCGCGCCAAGAACGTCCAGGGCAACGGCTCGTTCCTCATGGATGGCCTGACCGTCGACGCTCCCGATGAGAGCACCGTCGTCGTCACCTCGGAGAGCTCGAACACCGCGGTGCCCGCGATCCTGACGAGCGCCACGCTCGGCGTGGTGAACAGCGCGGTCGTCATCGAGAACGGCGGATCGGATGCCGAAGACGCCGTCGACACCGACACCGCGCAGGCCTACCTCGACTCGGCCTCGGCCGGAAGCGGCCCGTACACGATCGAGTCCTTCGACGTGACGACCGAGGTCGTGCTGGTTGCCAACCCCGAGTACTGGGGTGAGGCTCCCGCCTACGACCGCGTCGTGGTGCGCAACGCCGCCGCGGAGGCGCAGCTGATGGACATCCAGTCCGGAACCGCTCACCTCGCGCTCGACCTCGGAAGCGACCAGCTCGCCGCGATCGAAGGCAACTCCGACCTGATCGTCTCGACCTCGAGCTCGCCGACGTTCTTCTTCCTGTTCGCCAACGCGAACTCGGAGATCTCGGAGCTCACCTCGAGCGACGACTTCCGTGAGGCCGTCTGGTACGGACTCGACCGCGACGCTCTGCTGGAGCTCGCCGGAGATGACGCGGCGCTCGCCTACGGCGTCGTGCCGAACACCTACCTCGGCGCCCTGGGCGCGGAGTCGGCCGTCGAGCGCGACGTCGAGCGCGCCAGCGCCGCCGTCGAGCGCCTCGGTGGCGACGTCACCGTCTCGCTCGAGTACCCGAGCGACATCGCGGTGTCGGGCATCAGCTTCGGCCCCGTCGCCGAGCGTGTCGCCGCGCAGCTCGCCGAGGTCGGCATCACCGTGAACCTGGCCCCCGGCCCGGTCTCGACCACGCTGGAGAACTACCGCGCCGGCACCGAGGAGATGGGCCTCTGGCTCTGGAGCCCGGACTACCCGGACTCGGCCGACTACCTGGTCTTCGGCCCGGGCGGCATCGTGGGTCTGCGCGCCGGATGGAGCGCGGGCAGCAACGCCGAGATCGAGTCCCTCATGGAGGAGATCGAGACGACCACCGACGCGGACACTCGCGAGAGCCTGTTCATCGAGTACCAGGAGCTGATGAACGCGGAAGGTGTCATCATTCCGCTGTTCCAGCCTGCTGCGTCGGTCGTTGCGACCGCCGCCGTCGGTGCCGTTCCGTTCGACCCGGTGTTCCTCCTGGACATCGCCGCGATCGGCAAGTAACCACACCCCTGGGCACGGGGGTCGGGGAGTCCATCATGCACGGGCTCCCCGGCCCCCGCTGCACCGCCACAGACGAAGGGAGGAGGCGCCATGCTCGCCTTCACCGCGCGGCGCCTCGGCGCCAGCGTCTTCCTCGTGATCGGCACCGTTGTCGTCGCGTTCCTCCTGACCGCCGTTCTTCCCGGCGATCCGCTCACCGCCCGCCTCGGCGAGCGCGCGGCGGCCGACGCGGAGCTCGTGGCGAGTCTGCGCGCCGAACTCGGCCTCGACAAGCCGCTGTGGCAGCAGTTCCTGATCTACGTCGGCAACATGTTCCAGGGCGACCTCGGCACGTCCCAGCAGACCGGTCACGCGGTGCTGGACGACCTCGCCCAGTTCGGCCCCGCCTCCGCGGAGCTCGCCCTCACCGCCACCATCATCGCCGTCGTCGTCGGCGGCAGCCTCGGCATCCTCTCCGCGATGCGCAGCAACACCTGGGTCGACAACACGCTGCGGGCCGTCAGCCTCGGCGGCGTCTCGGTCCCCCTCTTCTGGCTCGCGCTCATCGCGACCTCGATCTTCGCCACCAGCCTGCGCTGGCTCCCGAGCTCCGGGCGACTGGATGCGGGCCAGGTCCCGCCGCCCACCATCACCGGCTTCTACACCTTCGACGCCCTCGCGGCCGGCGACCTCGCCCTCGCCGCTCAGGCCATGACCCACCTGATCCTCCCGGCGATCGTGCTCGCCGCTCCGATGGTCGGGCTGTTCACGCGCTTCACCCGCGCCTCCGTGCTCGACGTGCTGAGCCAGGAGTACGTGCGCGCCGCGGAGGCGAAAGGCCTTCCGCGTCGCCAGGTCATCTTCGGCCACGTGCTGCGCGGCGCGCTCGTGCCGGTGCTCACGATCCTCGGCACCGCTTTCGCGTCGCTGCTGGCCGGCACCGTCCTCGTCGAGCAGATCTTCGCCTGGCCGGGCATCGGCTCCTACGCCTACCGGTCGGCGACGACGCTCGACCTCGACGCCATCGTCGGCGTCACCATCTTCGTCGCGTTGATCTACATCATCGTGAACTTCGTCATTGACGTGCTGTACGGCACGGTCGACCCGAGGATCCGCCGCGCATGAGCACTCACCCCGCACCCCCGTCCCCCGACTCGACGCCCGCCGGGCTGTCGCCCGGCGACGTCGTCGACCAGGCCCGCCGCGCCTGGTGGCGGCCCCGGCTCTCGCTGCCGCGCGCCTGGCGTCGACCGCTCGCGGTCATCGGCATGGTGGTCATCGCCTTCTGGGCGGTCATCGTGATCTTCGGACCGTGGATCGCTCCGTTCGACGCGCTCGCGCAGGACTTCGAGCGCTACCAGGCCCCCTCGCCCGAGCACCTGTTCGGAACCGACGGCGTCGGCCGCGACATCCTCTCGCGGGTGATCGCGGGAGCCCGCATCTCGCTCCCCGTCGCGGTCATCCTGGTCGCGATCTCGCTCGCCATCGGCTCCACCATCGGCGCCGTTGCGGGCTACGTCGGAGGCTGGCTCGACGGCTTCCTGATGCGCATCGTCGACCTGTTCTTCTCGTTCCCGGCGATCGTGCTCGCCATGGCCGTCTCCGCCGCCCTCGGCCCGTCGCTGCTGAACGCGGTGGCCGCGATCGTGGTGGTGTCCTGGCCCGCCTACGCGCGTGTCACCCGCTCTCTCGTGCTCGGCATCCGCGACCAGAACTACATCGCCGCCGCCCGCCTGCTCGGCGCCTCCCCCGCCCGCATCCTGCTGCGCGACGTCGCCCCGAACGTGCTGGGACCGATCCTGGTGGTCGCCACCCTCGAACTCGGCAACGCCATCCTGCTGCTCTCGGGCCTCAGCTTCCTCGGCCTCGGCGCGGTTCCGCCGACGCCGGAGTGGGGCTCGATGGTCGCCGACGGCTCGCGGGCCTTCTACAACTACTGGGTCGCACTGTTCCCCGGCCTCGCGATCTTCACGGTCGTGCTCGCCTTCAACTTCCTCGGCGACGCCCTGCGCGACGCCCTCGATCCCCGCTCGAACCGGGCCGTCACGAACGCGGAGCTGTGACCGTGAGCACTCTTCTGGACATCCGCGACCTGCACATCAGCCTCGGCGGGCGACAGCTCGTCGACGGCGTCGATCTGACCGTTTCGAAAGGCGAGATCCTCGGACTCGCCGGCGAGAGCGGCAGCGGCAAGACCCTCACCGCCCTCACCACCCTCGGATTTCTGCCGCACGGCGCGACGGCGACCGGCGAGGTGCTGGTCGACGGCGAGGACACGCTCGCCATGAGCGCCTCCCAGCTGCAGCGGCTGCGCGGCAACCGGGTCGCGATGGTCTTCCAGGACCCGATGACCTCGCTGCACCCCATGCTCACGATCGAGCGCCAGCTCACCGAGCACCAGCTCGTGCACCGCTCGGTCACCAAGAAGCAGGCCCGCGCCCGCGCGGTCGAGCTGCTCGAGCTGGTGCGCATCCCGGATCCGGAGCGCGCACTGCGCTCCTACCCGCACCGCTTCTCGGGCGGCATGCGGCAGCGGATCGCGATCGCCGCGGCGCTCGCCTGCGAGCCGGAGATCATCGTCGCCGACGAGATCACGACCGCGCTCGACGTGACCGTGCAGGCCGGGATCCTGCGTCTGCTCAGCGACCTCCGCAGCGAGACTGACGCGGCGATCCTGTTCATCACGCACGACCTGGCCGTGATGAACGTGCTCGCCGACCGTCTCGTCGTGATGCGCAACGGCAAGGTCGTCGAGTCCGGCGACTGCCGAGACGTCCTCGCGGACCCGCAGGACCCGTACACGCGAATGCTCGTCGAGGCGCTGCCTCCCGCCGCCGACTTCGGCGCCGCCCCGAGCGAGGGAGAGGACCTCCGATGACCGATCGTCTCGACGTGCGCGATGCCGTGCTGGAGTACCACGTCCCCGGTCGCCCGACCGTGCGCGCCGTCGACGGCGTCTCACTCACCGTCGGCGCGGGCGAGGTCGTCGGCCTGGTCGGCGAGTCGGGCTGCGGCAAGAGCTCGCTCGGTCGCGCGATCGTCGGTCTGCACCGTCTCACCTCAGGATCGGTGTCGCTCGACGGCCGGGAGCTGCCGCCGCTGGGCCGCCGCGCCCGTCCGCGGGCCGATCGCGTCGTGCAGATGATCTTCCAGGACCCGTACTCCTCGTTGAACCCGCGGCGCAGCATCCAGCGCCAGCTCGCCGAGGCGATCGTCGCCGGGGGCCGCACCTCCAGCCGCGAGCTGATCGACGATCTGCTCGCAACGGTCGACATGCCCGCCTCCAGCGCGACGCGTTACCCCCACCAGTTCTCGGGAGGCCAGCGGCAGCGCATCGCGATCGCCCGCGCGCTGGCCGTGCAGCCGCGGCTCGTGGTCGCCGACGAGCCGGTCTCGGCCCTCGACGCCTCCACGCGCGCGCAGGTCTCGCAGCTCATCTCGACGACGGCGACCGCCGGCGGCGCGGGGGTGCTGATGATCTCGCACGACCTCTCGGGCCTTCGCATGATCGCCGACCGCATCGCCGTCATGTACTTCGGCCGGATCGTCGAGCTCGGGCCCACCGATGCCGTCTGGGGCTCACCCGCCCACCCGTACACCCGCACCCTGATGGGCGCGATCCCGCGGCTCGGCCGCACGGCGACGCTGCCGGATGCCTCCCCGTCGGAGCGGATCACCTCGCGCCGCGAAGACCCCGAGGGCGCCGAGCTGGTCGACCTGGGCGGCGGGCACCTCGTCGCCGCCGAGGCGCTGCGCGACACCGGGGTGGCGCGATGAGCGTCGCCGTGTCGTACCCGACCCGCGCCGACCTGGTGCTGCGTCACGCGACCGTCGTCGATGTCGCGACGTCGCGGCTGATCCCCGATCAGACCGTCGTCGTCCGCGACGGCGTGATCAGCGAGATCGCCGACGACGCGGCGTTCACGGGCGCCGGCGCGGCCGCGATCTCGGGGCTCCCGACGCGCGATCTGGACGGCGCCTTCGCGATGCCCGGCCTGATCAACATGCACACCCACTTCAGCCTCTCGCTGCCCGGGCAGGCGGGCGAGGCCGTCGAGGCGATGGGCCCGGGCGAACTGGCGCTCTACATGGCCGACGGCGCCGCCCGCACCCTCCGCAACGGCGTGACGACGGTCCGCTGCGTCGCCGAGAAGGGCGGGCTCGACTTCGCGCTGCGCCGCGCGATCGACGCCGGGCACGTTCTGGGCCCCAGCATCCGCACCGCCGGCCGCGCGCTCGCCTGCACCGGCGGCCACGGGCACGGCAGCGACGACACGATCGCGTGCGACGGACCGGTCGGCTTCACGCGCGGCGTGCGCAGCCAGGTCGCGGCGGGCGCCGACCTCATCAAGCTGATGATCTCCGGCGGCATCGCCGGCGAGCACGAGGGCATCGCCACCCCGCAGCTCACGCGCGAGGAGATGGCGGCCGCGATCCGCACCGCCCACGACTGGGGACGCAAGGTCACCGCCCACGCCGGGCCCGCCTCCATCATCGAACTCGCCGTGGAGCTCGGTCTCGACTGCGTCGAGCACGGCTACCAGCTCACCGCCGACGTGGCGCGCGCGATGGCGGCGCACGGCACCGCGCTTGTGCCGACGCTCGTCGTCACCCACGCCGACGCCTTCTTCGAGGAGCTCGGGGTGCCCGCCTGGATGCGCGAGCGCTCCGCCCAGGCCGCCATCCGCCACCGGGAGTCGTTCCGGCACGCGCTCGACGCCGGCGTCGAGATCATGCTCGGCAGCGATATGCCGCCGTTCTGGCCGTTCGAGGGCACGACCGCCGTCGTGCGCGAGCTCGAGCACATGCACGACGCGGGGCTGGATGCCTGGGGCGTTCTGCGCGCCGCGACGATGAACCCGGCGAACTGGCTCGGACTCGGCGAGCGCGTCGGCCGGGTCGAGGTCGGATTCGACGCCGATCTGGTCATCACCCGCGAGGATCCGAGCGCCGCCCCCGCCGCGCTGCGCTCGATCGAGCACGTCGTGCGGCGCGGCGTGCTCGTGCGCGAGGCCGCGGCGTGAGCGCGCCCGAAGAGGGCACGGCGCCCGAGAGCGACATGAGCCTGTGGGACATCCGCGTCGTCGTCGACCGGATCGAAGGGCGCTCGGTGTGCGGCATGCGCCCCGGCGACTGGTGCGAGGTGACCGAGAGCAGCCGCCTGCGCATCCCCGAGGGCGGGCACTTCTGCCTCTACGCGCTGCAGGCGGCGCTTCCGCTGATCCCCGCCAAGCAGCGTGACCTGCCCGCGGGCGACTGGCTCGAACGGGACAACGAGGTCGCCTGCCCGGATCCGGAGGAGCGGCTCATCATGCGCATCGAGCGCACCCGCCGAGTGGACCTGCGCGCGGACGACCTGACATGAGCGTGCAGATCTCGCTCGGCCTGCAGACCGACAAGGCCCCCGGGCGCTACGGGGAGCTCGCCGCCCACGCGGAGGAGCTCGGCTTCGACGGCGTGAGCGTCTTCTCGGATCTGTGGTTCCAGCCGTCGATCGTCGCCCTGCTCGAGATGGCGGAGCGGACGAAGCGGATCCGGCTGGGCTGCGCCTGCTGGAACCCGTTCCTGATCCACCCGGTCGAGCTGACCGGCATGGCGGCAGCCCTGTACTCCCGCACCGAGGGACGCGCCTACCTGGGCATCGCCCGCGGCACCTGGCTCGACGACCTGGGGGTGCGCCCCGAGCGGCCCCTCGGGGCGCTGCGCGAGGCGATCGCCGTGATCCGCGCGCTGTGGTCCGGCGACACCTCCGGCGTTCCCGGCCGCACGTTCTCGCTCGCGCCCGGCGTCGGGCTCCGCACCGAGCTTCCGGATGCGCCGCTGTCGGTCCTCGTCGGCTCCTGGGGCGAGCGCGGCGCGGCACTCGCCGGCGAGACCGCCGACGAGATCAAGATCGGCGGCAGCGCCAACCCCGCGATGGTCGAGGTCACCCGGCAGCGCCTGGCGCCCGGGCTGGAACGCGCGGGGCGCCCGCCCGGCGACGTCGGCGTCGTCCTGGGCGCGGTCACCGTGGTGGACCGCGACGGCGCCGCAGCCCGCGCCGCCGCCCGCGCCCAGGTCGCGATGTACGTCGACGCGATCGCCGCCTACGACCCGACCGTCACCCTGCCGGAGGGCATGCTCGAGCGCGTGCGCGAGTCGCTCGCGCAGGGCGACGCGGCGGCCGCCGGGGCGTGGATCCCGCGCGACGTGCTCGACCGGTTCGCCTTCTCGGGCAGCCCCGACGACATCGCCGAGCAGGCCGCCGGTCTCGTCGCGGCCGGCGTCGACCGCATCGAGTTCGGCACGCCGCACGGCATCGACGAGCGCGAGGGCATCGATCTGCTCGGCCGTGCCGTGCTTCCCGCCCTCGCATCCCTTCGCACCGACACTCCGGAGAGCTGATCATGACCGACCTCGCCACCGCCCCGTTCGACTTCGCCCGCCGCCGCCGCGTGCTGTCGGAGCGGCTCGACGAGCGCGGCATCGACGTGCTCTTCCTGCCGGCCGATCAGGCGGACTTCGAGTACTACACCGGCGTTCCGCGCCGGGCGCCCAGCTTCGGCTCGATCGCGTACACGAACCACTGGATCTCCGGCGCGTTCCTCGCCCCCGGCGAGGACCCGCTGTTCGTGCTGACCCGGCACTTCCAGGAGTTCGACCTGCCCGACGGCATCGACGGCGAGGTCGTGACCGCGATCGAGACCGACGACGGCCGCGCGGTGTTCCAGCGCGCCTACGACCGCTTCCGGGCCCGTCGCGTCGCCGTGCCGAGCGCGCCCTCCGGCGAGAGCTGCACGCACGAGGCCGGCGCGAGCGAGCGCATCGCCGTGACCGGACGCACCTGGGCCCAGGTGAGCATCGAGCTGCGGCGCCACCGGCCCGACGCCGATCTGGTGATCGCCGATGACGTGCTCGCCGGCATCCGCGCGATCAAGGACGAGCAGGAGATCGCCCTGATGCGCGCCTCGGCGAGCATCGTCGACACCGTGCTGGCCGAGGTCGCCCCGCGCGTCGTCGCGGGCATCACCGAGATCGAGCTGGCCTCCGAGGTCGACCTGCGGATGCGGCAGCACGGCTCGCTCGGCGCCTCCTTCGACACCGGCGTGTGGGGCATGGGCCCCGCCCTCACCCGCGACGCCTCGGTGCGCGTCAGCACGGATGCGCTCGCGGAGGGCACCGGCGTCAGCTTCGACTTCGGCGCGATCACCCGCGGGTACTGCAGCGACTTCGGGCGCACCGTGCACATCGGGGAGCCCTCGGCGGAGTACGTGACGGTGCACGAGGTCGTGATGGCCGCCCAGGAGGCGGCGCGTCAGGCGGCCGTCCCCGGGGCCACCGGCGGCCAGGTGCACGAGGCGGCGCGCCGGGTGATCGACGAGGCCGGGTACGGCGACGGATTCCGGCACCGGGTGGGCCACTGCATCGGCCTCGACGTGCACGAGGAGCCGTTCCTCTCGGCCGAGGACACCACGCCGCTGCAGCCCGGGATGCTTTTCACGATCGAGCCGAGCATCTTCCTCCCCGGTCGCGTCGGCGTGCGCGTCGAGGACGTGTTCCTGCTCACCGAGACCGGGGCCGTGAACATCAACGCCACCGACCACGAGCTGAAGGCGAACGACTGATGCGCGCCGCCCCCCTATGCTCGTGGCACCCGTTCGATTTCGTGAGAAAGAGTTGACGATGACCCCCCGTGATCGAGACGCTGACCGGCAGTCCCCGATGTCGTCGATGACCTCCGAGGTGCTGCCGACGGCGAACCTGGTGGACTTCGACGAGGTCGATCGCCGCCTGCTGCAGCTGCTCGTCGCCGATCCGCGCGTCTCGCAGCGCCAGCTCGCCCGCGAGGTCGGCATGTCCTCGCCCGCCGTCGGTGAGCGCATCGGCCGACTCGAGCGCAGCGGCCTCATCACGGGCTACACGACGGTTCTCGACTGGGCGGCCCTCGGATATCCGAGCGTCGTCTACATCCCGATGACCCTCGCCACCGACGCGGATGTGCAGAAGATCATCGCCGAGCTGCGCTCCGTTCCCGAGCTGACCGAGCTGGTCGTCGTCACCGGCAGCTACGACCTGATGGCGCGGTTCCGCATCCGCGATCACGCGCACCTGCAGCGGCTGCTGCTCGACCGCATCTGGCCGATCCGCGGCCTGCAGCGCATCGAGACGTTCCTCGGCATCGGCGAGATCGTCCGCACCCGCACACCCGCCGCGGTGATCGGCGGCGCCGAGCCGAGCCTCACCTCGACCGAGGGCTGACCGCTCGCCCCGGCCAGGGTCGCCGGCGCCCTGCTCAGCGGGGCGCGGCCTGGAGCTGCTGGGCGACGGCGTCGTGGAGCAGCATCGTGTCGACCGCGACCGCGAGCGTGTCGAAGCCGCGGGCCGCGAGCTGGGCGGCGAGCTCGTTCGAGCCCGCGAACGCGCCGGCGGCGACGCCGTGCGCGCGGCAGGCGGCGACGATCCGGTCGAGCGGGTTCTCGGGCGAGCTGTCGCCGAGCAGCGACGGAACGTCGGTGCCGAGCGAGAGCGCCAGGTCGAAGGGGCCGACGAAGATCATGTCGACCCCGGGCGTCGCGGCGATCTCGTCGACGCCCGCGACCGCCTCGGCGGTCTCGACCATGACGGCGCACTCGATGCGCTCGTTGGCGTCGGCCGCCGAGGCCGGGGTGCGCCCGTAGGCGCCGTCGAGAGGCCCCCACGACCGCGAGCCGAGCGGGGGGTAGCGGCAGGCCGAGGCGGCGAGGGCCGCCTGCTCCGCGTTCTGCACCATCGGCACGATGACGCCGTCGGCTCCCGCGTCGAGCGCGCGACCGATCAGCCATGGGCTTCCCGCCGCGACCCGCACGACGGTGCGGGGGCGATTCGGCGCGCCGGCGAGGAGCGAGAGCGTGTCGACGACGGCCGCGTCGTCGAATCGGCCGTGCTGCGCGTCGAGCACGAGCCAGTCGGGCTCGGCCGAGGCCATGACGGCCGCAACCGCCGGAGACCCGAGGAGGGACCAGGCCCCGATGCGTGTCGACATCACTTCTCCGTTCATAGGACTTTCGGCTGAAAACTTTTCGAAAGGAAACCAGACTGCCATTTTCAGTTTACAAACGGACGATACAATCGCGTCAACGATAAACATACGAGATCTGCGCCTTCGGGGCGCGCATCGCTTCGAAGGGCCCTCATGCCGCACCCCACCCCCGCCACCGGCGTGCTTCCGCACTCCGGAATCCGCGAGATCGTCGACCTCGTTCTCGTCGACTCCCGGCCGATCGTGCGCCTCGAGATCGGCGAGCCCGACTTCGCCACCCCGGCGCACATCGTCGAGGCGGCCGTCGAGTCGGCTCGGCGCGGCAGCTCCTACGTGCAGGCCGCTGGCACGCCCCTTCTGCGCAGCGCGGCCGCGGCGTCGATCGAGCGCCGCTACGGCTTCGACGCGCCCGCCTCGCGGGTGCTCATCAGCCACGGCGCCGTTCACGCCATCGACGCCGTGATCCGCGCCATGGTGTCGCCCGGCGACGCCGTGCTCATCCCCGACCCCGCCTGGCCCAACTACGAGATGCAGGCGATCCTCGCCGGCGGCCGCGTCGACCGCTACCCGCTGCGCGCCGAGCGCGACTACATCGTCGACCCCGACGACATCCGACGGGCCATCACGCCCGAGACGCGCGTGCTCGTGCTGAACTCCCCCTCCAACCCGACCGGGAGCGTCGCTCCCCCCGCCGTCATGGCGGAGATCGCCGAGATCGCCCGCGAGCGCGATGTGCTCGTGCTCAGCGACGAGGTCTACGACGAGATCGTGTTCGAGGGCGAGCCGGTGAGCATGGCGAGCCTCATCCCCGAGCACGCGGTGTCGGTGTTCAGCGTGTCGAAGACGTACGCGATGACGGGGTGGCGCGTCGGATACTCGCTCGTGCCGGAGTGGCTCGTCGATCCGGTGACCCGCGTGCTCGAATCCTCCGTCGCATGCCTGTCGACCGTGACGCAGGCCGCCGCCCTCGCCGCCCTGACCGGCGACCAGACGCCCGTCGCCACCATGCGGAACGCCTACCGCGAGCGCCGCGACCTCGCCCTGCAGCTGCTCACCGAGGCGGGCATCGCCGTGCCGCGCCCCGGCGGCGCCTTCTACGCGATGGTTCCGCTGCACGAGACCTCGGATGCGCGAGCCTCCGCCCTCGACCTGGTCGAGCGCGGCGTCTCGACGGCACCGGGCACAGCCTTCGGTTTCCAGGCGCCGCACGCGCTGCGCCTCTCGCTCGCCACCTCGACCGACGCGATCCGCCAGGGCGTCGGGATCCTGACCGACTGGTACCGCGAAACCTCGGGCGGAGCCCGCGACCTCGCGATCCACGCGGCACACTGAAGACGGAGGCACCACCATGGCCGTAGAACTCGGACTCGGAGTATTCACCGGGGAATGGCACCCCGCGCTCGGACTCAGCCACGGCGAGTCGCTGCGCGAATCGATCGCGCAGGTGCAGGCGGCCGAGGCTGCCGGCCTCGACAGCGTCTGGGTGAGTGAGCACCACTTCCACGAGGCGCACTTCGTCGGCTCGCTCGCCGCCTACTGCGGCGCGATGCTGCAGGCGACCGACCGCATCACCGTCGGCTACGGGCTCGCCCTCGCCCCGCTGCACGACCCGGTGCGGATGGCGGAGGACGCCGCGTTCCTCGACGTGCTCTCGAACGGCCGCTTCGTGCTCGGCCTCGGGCTCGGCTACCGCGACATCGAGTACGCGGGCTTCGGCACCGAGCGCCGCTACCGCGTCGGCCGCACCGAGGAGCTCATCGACATCTGCCGGCAGGCGTGGACGGGCGAGGAGATCGATCATGTCGGTCGGCACTACACCCGCACCGGCATCCGGGTGAGCCCGGTTCCGGAGCGGCCGGCCGGACCGCCCATCATGCTCGGCGGCCACGCGCCCGCCGCGATCGACCGCGCCGCTCGCCTCGGCGACCGCTTCTGCATGGATGCGGGCACCGACGCCGGCGAGTACGAGCGCGGCTCCGGCGGCAACCGCGGCCTCATCACCCGTGTCTCGGCGGTGCTCGAGCAGTACCGCGAGGCCCTCGACCGACACGGTCGGGACTCGACCGCCCCCGCGCTGTCCCTCAACGTCGGCGGTTTCCTCCACCCCGACGGCGCGGATGCGGCGTGGGCGGCGGTCGAGGAGTCGTACCTGCTCACGCGCCGCGTCTACGGCGACTGGTACGGCCTCGACCCGGCCGAGTACGAGACCTGGTACCCCGGGATGCTCAGCGAGCGGCAGATCGCCCAGCGCCGCCGCGAGCTGCTGCTCGGCACCGTCGACGACGTGCTGCCGATCCTCGCCGAGGTGCGCGAACTGGTCGGCGAGAACCTGCACGTGATGTTCCGCTCGAAGTACCCGCTCGTCAGCGACGAACTGACGCGGCAGTCGATCACCGAGCTCGGCGAGCTGCGGCGCCGCCTGATCGGGCAGGAGTAGCCCGTGGCGACCACGGTCAGTCTTCGCATCAACAACGACCTCGACAGCCGCGAGCTGATCGCGGTCGCCGAGGCCGCCGAGGCGGCGGGGATCGACCAGCTGTGGATCTCCAACGATCTGATGCTGCACTCCGCCCCGGCGGTGCTCGGGGCGATCACGCAGCGCACCGAGAGGCTGCGCATCGGCACGGGCATCATGAACCCGTACACGGTGCATCCCGCCGAACTTGCGATGACGGCCGCGACGCTGCAGGAGCTCAGCGGCGGACGCTTCCTGCTGGGACTGGCCGCTGGATCCGCCGAGTTCCTGAACTGGGTCGGGATCGACCAGCCCACCCCGCTCACGACCACACGGCAGGCGCTGCGCGCGATCCGGGCCCTGCTCGACGGCGGCGCCCCGGTCGAGGTCGACGGCGCGGGCGAGGGCTGGACGGCCGACGCCCGCCTGCGCTTCACCCCGCCGTCGACGCGGGTGCCGATCTACATCGGCGCGATGAGCCCGCGGATGCTCGCCTTCGCGGGCGCCGAGGCCGACGGCGTGATCGCGCTGCATCTGCCGCCGGAGCACTTCACGACCGCGCGCGCCCACATCGCCGAAGGCGCCGCGTCCGCCGGCCGCACGCTCGACGACCTGGACACGCCCGCCTGCGTCTGGCTCTCCCTCGACGAGGATCCGACCGCCGCGGCGCGCGCCCTCGCCCTCAAGCTGGCCTACTACGGCCCCGCCTTCTCGCCGTTCCTGCTCGGCCAGCTGGGACTCGAGCCGGAGGACTTCGTCGCGGCCGAGCGTCACCTCGCCCGCGGCGACGCCGACGCGGCGGCCGCCGCGATCACGCCGACCATGCTGCGGATGGGCATGTGCGGCGGACCCGCCGACGTGCTCGCGCGCAGCCGCGAACTGCTCGCGCTCGGCGCACGACACCTCAGCTTCGGGCCGCCGCTCGGCCCCGACCCGCTCGCCTCGATCGCCCTGCTCGGCAGCACCGTGCTGCCCGCGCTGCGCGCCGAGACCGCCCCCGACCCCACCCCGATTGGATCTGACAGATGAGCCACGACGACGAACTCGGCACCCTCGCGCGCGACGTGGTCGAGGCGACCCTCCGCTGGGCCTTCCACTCCAGCGACGACATCCCCCGCCTGCCGCACCCGGTCGGCTGGATGCCCGACTTCGCCCCCGCCGCCCTCGAGCGCCGCCGGGTCGAGATCGCCGAGCTGCGCGCACGCTGGCGCGCGGTGGACGCCTCCGCCGCGACGCCGTCGGCGCAGATCGAGCACCGCCTCGCCGGCGCCATCCTGAACCGCGCGCACTGGGACTTGAACGTCACCCGCAACGCGGAGCGCAATGCGGTGTTCCAGTTCTCGCAGATCCTCGGCCCGTTCTACGACCTCACCCTGCCGCTGCCGCCCTACGACGACGCTCGCCAGGATGCGCTGATCGCCGTGCTGGCGGCCGTGCCCGCGCAGGTCGAGGTCGCCCGCGCCCACCTCGAGGAGCACGGCGTCGCCGACCTCGCGCGCGCCGCCGTGACCGAGATGGAGAGCATCGGCACGCGGGTGCGCACCGCCGCGGAGGCGCTCCGCATCCACGTCGACCCGGCCCGGCACGCCGCGCTCGGTGCCGCCGCGGAGGCCGCCGCCGCCGCACTCGACGAGTGGTGCGCGTGGCTCGATGACGCCGCCGACCGGATGGCGCCCGCGCGCGCGGTCGGTCGCGACAGCTTCGTCTGGTTCCTGCGCGCGGTCGCGCTCATCCCCGACGACCCGGACGACCTGGTGCGCGCCGCCACGCAGGACCTGAACCGCGCGATCGTCTGGGAGCAGCTGACCCGCAACCGCTACCGCAATGCACCGCCGGCCGAGCTGGCGCGCACGATCGAGGAGCAGGTCGACACCGAGGCGCGCCACGAGCGGCAGATCCGCGACTTCTACGAGCGCGAGGACCTGCTCAGCCAGCCCGAGACCCTGAAGCACTACCTGATCGCGGAGATGCCGCCGTGGATCGAGCAGCTGCGCAGCCTCGGCGTGCCCGACGACCTCACCGACGAGCAGCGGCTCGCGCAGAACGCCGTCTCGTACATGCCGAAGCCCCGCACCGAGCTGCCGTACTTCTACGCCGCCAACGCGAAGGACCCGCGGCTCGGGATCATCCACGAGGGCGCGCACTACCAGCAGCTCGCGCTCAGCTGGGCCTCGGCCAGCCCGATCCGGCGCCGCTACATCGACTCGAGCGCCAACGAGGGGGTGGCGCACTACAACGAGGAGATGATGCTGATGGCGGGGCTCTTCGACGACGCCCCGCACTCCGAGACCGTGGTGCACAACTTCGCCCGGCTGCGCGCGCTGCGCGTCATCGCCGACGTCAACCTGGCGACCGGCGAGTTCACGCTGGCGCAGGCGATCGAGCACTTCGTGAACGCCGTGCCGATGGACGCCGAGACCGCCCGCGAGGAGTCGGCGATGTACCTGGCGACGCCGGGTCTGGCGATGTCGTACCACGTGGGCAAGCAGCAGATGCTGGCCCTCGTGGCGGATGCGATCGCGGCCTGGGGCGAGGAGTTCAGCTTCCGCCGCATCCATGACGCGGTCTGGCAGCACGGCAACACGCCGTTCTCGCTGCTGCGGTGGGAGATCCTCGGCGACCGCTCGGCGATCGACCGCCTCGACGCCGACCTGGCCGAACTGTCCGACCCGGTCGGCTGAGCGCGTCGGCTCATCCGGCGCGTGGTCGCGCGGGCTCCGGCTCGGTCAGTGGTCGTGCGGCGGCTTCTGCCCGGTGAGCTCGCCGGCGCGCGTCGAGATGAGGTGGATGCGGCCGCCGCGGCGCTCCGCCGTGAAGCCCGGCAGCGCGACGGCGCCCTGCCCGCGCCAGTCGGTGACCAGTCGCGCGATCTCGAGCGTGTGCGTGCGGCTGAGCGCCTCGTGGAACTCGCTCTGCGCCACCAGCCGGATGATCCGCTGCCGCAGCGCGGCGGGGTTCGCGGCGAGGGCCGCCACCGAGAGCGAGATGCCCGCCTCCTCCAGCTCGACGACGTCTTCGGCCACCTCCTCGGCGAAGGCATCGAGGGCGGCGGTGTCTTCGCGGAGCTGCTCGGCGGTGCGCGCCAGCGCCTCGGCGACGCCGGGGCCGAGTTCGGACTCGAGCACCGGCAGGACCCGCTCCCGCACCCGCACGCGGGTGTAGCGCGCATCCACGTTGTGCGGGTCGTCCCAGATCGCAAGGCCCGCGTCGGCGCAGGCCTGCCGGGTGGTCGCCCGCGGGATGCCAAGCAGCGGACGCCGGTAGCGGCCGGACTCGGCGGGCATCCCCTGCAGGCTCGTGGCGCCGCTGCCGCGCGCCAGCCCCAGCAGCACCGTCTCCGCCTGGTCATCGAGGGTGTGGCCGAGCAGGATCGCGTCGGCGCCGAGATCGTCGGCCGCCGCATCCAGGGCCGCGTAGCGCGCCGCACGGGCCGCCGCCTCGGGTCCAGCTGGGTCGTCGGATGCCACGTCGACGCGCACGACCGTCACCGGGTCGAGGCCGAGATCGCGCGCCTGCGCCGCCGCAGCCTCGGCGACCTCGGCCGAGCCGCGCTGCAGCCCGTGGTCGACGATGACCGCCGCCGCCCGCCAACCCGCCCGGGGCGCCTCGAAGGCGGTCGCCGCCGCGAGGGCGAGTGAATCGCCGCCGCCGCTGAGCGCCACCACCACAGTTCCGTTTTCAGGAGTTGGTGTGACACGTGTGGCGGAAGTGGCGTCGGCGGCCTCACCAGTCCCACCCGTCACGGAAACTCCTGAAAAGAGTGCGGTGCGGACCGCCCGCCGGAGGTCGGCGATCGCCGGGGTGAGTCTCGGACGCGCGACCATTCGACTAACGTAATGCGAGAACCACTTGCGACGAGAGACCGAGGATATGGCCGAGTACTACGACGTCACCATCGAGGTGCCGAAGGGCAGCCGCAACAAGTACGAGATCGACCACGAGACCGGTCGCGTCATGCTCGATCGCGTGCTCTACACGCCGATGGCCTACCCGACGGACTACGGCTACTTCGAGAACACCCTCGGCCTCGACGGCGACCCGGTCGACGTGCTGGTGCTCGGCGAGTACCCGCTGTTCCCCGGCATCGGCATGAGCGTGCGCGTCGTCGGCGTGTTCAACATGACGGATGACGGCGGCAGCGACGCCAAGGTCATCGCGGTCGCCGCGAAGGACCCGCGCTGGGACTACATCCAGGACATCAACGACGTCCCGGAGTACAAGCGCAAAGAGATCGAGCACTTCTTCGAGCACTACAAGGACCTCGAGCCCGGCAAGTGGGTCAAGACCGAGGGCTGGGGCGACGCCGCCGAGGCGGAGCGCGTCGTGCAGGCCGGTCTCGCCGCCTTCGTTCCCCCGACCCACTAGCCCCCAGCGGGTTGAGTAGCCGCGCGAGCGGCGTATCGAAACCGCGTCAGCGGGTTGAGTAGCGCGCAGCGCGTATCGAAGCCCCGCCCGCGCACCTGCGACCTCGATACGCCGACGCCGTCGGCTACTCGACCAGCTCAGCCGGTGGGGCGCCCCGCATACGGCACCAGGTCGCCGTAGCGGATCGACACCTCGCGCACGACCTGCCCCGGGTACGGCGCCTCGATCATCTTGCCGTTGCCGACGTAGAGGGCGACGTGATACTTCGTGCCCGTCGTCGACCCGCCGTCGGAGTAGAACAGCAGATCCCCGGCCCGCAGGTCGGCGATGTTGACGAGCTTGCCTGCGGACTTCAGGTAGTTGTATTGGCTGGTTGAACCGTGCCCGCCGATCGAGACGCCGACCGATGAGTACGCCATCATCGTGAGCCCGGAGCAGTCCCAGCCGCTCGGCCCGGCACCGCCCCACACATACGGCTCGCCGAGCTGGGCGCGGGCGTAGCTGATCGCGCCCGAGACCTTGTCGCTCGCCGGCGGGGCCGGCTCTTCGGCGGGCGGGTCCGGGTCGTCGGCGGGCGGCACCGGCGGCGTCGGATCCGCGGCCTGCTCCCGCTCCCAGGCGAGACCCTCCTGGTAGGCCTGCTCCAGGTCGGCGGAGGTGTTCTTCAGGCTCGCCAGCTGCGCGTACATGCGCTCGGAGTCGGCCCGCGTCTCCTCGACCCGCGCCTGCGCCTCCTCCACGGCCGCTTCGGCCTCGGCAAGCGCCTCGGCGGCCACCTCGGCCAGTTCGCCGCGCTTCTCCTCGGCGAGCTCCGCCTCGGCGGCGAGCGAGTCGGCGGAGTTGCGGTCGAAGACCGCCTGTTCGAGCAGCGCGCGCGAGGTCTCGCTCAGTCGCGACATGGAGGCCAGCATCGAGAGCACCTCGTCGGTGTCCTCCGCCGAGCCGAACAGCAGCGCGAGAGTAGGATCGCCTCCGCCGGTGCGCGTGAGCTGGGTCAGGATCTGGGCGGCCCGTCGAGCCGACCCGTCGGCCTGGTCGCGGGCCTCGGCAGAGCGCGTCTCGAGGTTCTCGACCCGCTCGGTCGCCGCCTCCAGCTCCTGCTGCGCCAGATCGGACTCCTCCGCCAGCACCAGCGCGACCTTGCCGAGCTCGGCCGCCTCCGTCTCGAGTGCGGCGAGCGCCGCCTCGATCTGCGCGACGGCAGCCGCGCTGGCCGCCTCGTCCGCCTTGGCGGCTTCGACCTCGTCCCAGCTGGGGTAGTCGGGCATCGGCGCCGCGTGCGCGGCGACACCGGGGGCGAGCGCGACGACGAGAGCGACGGCTACTGCCGCCGCCCCCCTGAAGCGCCGGCTCGCTGTCATCAGCGGCCCTGTTCGCTCCGTGCGCGCTCAGCCAAGCGTGACCCCCCGGTCCTGCATGAACGTGACGGGGTTGGTGAGCACCCCGTTCTGGTAGACCATAAAGTGCAAATGCGGGCCCGTCGAGCCCCCCGTTGAGCCGGCCTTCGCGATCTGCTGCCCGGCGATGACGATCTCGCCGACCGAGACGAGCATCCCACCGGTGTTGATGTGGGCGTAGCCGGTGACGATTCCGCCGCCGTGGTCGATCTTGATGTAGTAGCCGAGGTCGCTGTAGTAGCCGGCGTAGACGACGCGCCCGTCGGCCGCCGCGTAGATAGGGGCGTTGTAGCCGCCGCCCGCGATGTCGGTTCCGGAGTGCAGCTTCCACACATGGTAGATCGGGTGGTAGCGCATGCCGAAGGGGCTCGAGATGTAGCCGGAGGTCGGGTTCGCCCAGCCCTGCGCGTTGACGACCCCGCCGGAGGCGGCCGCCCGCGCTTCGACGCCCGCCCGGTAGTCGGCTTCGGTCACCTCGCGCTTGGTGGTGAGCACCTCGAGCTGCGCCTCGAGGCGCGCCTTGTTCTCGGCCTGCGCGTCGTAGGCCTCCTGTGCGGCGATCGCGGCCTCTTGCGCCTCTTCGAAGGCGGCCTCGGCGATCGCGCGAAGCTCGTCGAGCAGCTCCTGCGCCACCGCGGCCTGGTCGGTCAGCGACTGCGCGTTGTTCTGCAGCTGCACCGCCCGCGTGTAGAGCTGCTGGTTGGTGGAGCTGAACTTCTGCTGCGCCGACAGGTTGTAGAGCAGCGCATCCGCCTTGTCGCTCTGCGCGAACAGGGTCGCCGTCAGGTCGGTGCCGGCGGCGCCGCGGGAGAGGTTGGCGATGAGCTGGGCGGCGGTGCGCTTGGCGTCGTCGGCTTCTTCCTGGGCCGCATCCGCCTGCTCCTGGAGCTGCTGGGCGATGTAGGCCTGCTCGTCGTAGGCGCTCTGCGCCTCGGCGTAGATGGCGCCCTTCTCCTCGGCGATCTTCTGCGTGGCCGCGACCTCGTCTTCGAGATCGGCCAGCAGCGCCTGGATGCGGGTGATCTCGGCCTTCGCCGCCGCCTCGTCAGCCTTGGCTGCCTGGACGTCGTCCCAGCTGGGGTAGTCGACGAGCACCGCCGCACTGGCGGTGTCGAAGGCGGGTGCGGCGACGCCGATCGCGGGAATCAGAGCGAGCGCGAGCAGGAGCGCAGCCGTCCGCGGGCGCGCCGCCCGCCTGTGTGCGATGCGGCTCGCGCCCACGGCCCCCCGGCCGGGATGTGATCCCATGCTTTCCCTCAAATCTTCGTGACGTGGATTCGGCCCACTCGAGTCACAAAGGCAACACGAGTCACATTAGCAACAACCCCGAGACTTGCCCAGCATTGACGCCGTTCGAGTGTCTGGCGCCTCAGCGCCGCAACCTTCGACCCTGGCTTGAACCTAACCCGGACGGCTCGGAAGGCCGCGGTGCGCGCGCCGAAACCGCGGATTGCGTCGATTGGAGTTTTTGGCGCGCCGTGCGTATGCTTGACCCTTGGTTGCTATGTGATTTTTTTCATGGCCCCATCGTTTAGTGGCCTAGGACACCGCCCTTTCACGGCGGCAGCACGGGTTCGAATCCCGTTGGGGTCACTCAGCACACAATCAAATAGCAAGGCCCTGTAGCGCAGTTGGTTAGCGTGCCGCCCTGTCACGGCGGAGGTCGCGGGTTCAAGTCCCGTCAGGGTCGCGGAAAGCGAGCCTCTCCTGAGGAATCTGGAGAGGCTCGCTCCACATCGGGAACATGTTCCCGAGGCTCTGTAGCTCAGTTGGTAGAGCGCACGACTGAAAATCGTGAGGTCACGGGATCGACGCCCGTCGGAGCCACTCGAAGCCCCCATGACGATGGGGGCTTTCGTTCGTTAATGGCGGCACTATCTACTCAGCAACGAATCCCGCCGGAGCCGGCGTGCGGCCCGCGGCGCGCCCGAGTCGAACTCATGGAAAGCCGCGGCCGCTGCGCGCGGGCAAGACAACCTGCCGCAGCCGAGCACAAGTACTGGAACCGAGACCCGCGTGCGTTTCGCGGCGACGCTCGCCAGACTATGCGCCACGGAGCGCGTCGCGCGCACCCGGCGGTGGCAGTTCTTCGTGGACGCCGTCCGCGAATCCCCTGGGTGCGGCTCGATGCACGATAAGCCACACGGGGACGGCGAGTTAGTACTTCAGCGCTTCGCCGTCCCGCAGCCGTGTGTCGACCTCCGCGAATGGTTCCTCCGCGGAAACTACGGCCATCAGCCGCAGGTGCCAGCCGGCGCCCGCTTCGTTGACGCGAATCGTCTTGCCAACTAGTGCGTTGCCACCGTTCGCCCACGGGGCGCAAAGTCTCGCGAGCCAGTCGGGGAGGTACGCCACGACTTTCTCCTCATGAAACAGCAACTGGGCCGAGGGGTTGTAGTCGTTGCCGAGTTCGGGGATTACCTCGAGGTGGTCACCCGGGACAAGCGACGCCAACACGTCCTCAAACTCAGCCGCGGTGTAGATAGGCGTGCTCCCTCGCGCGGTCCGGACGGACTTCTGCTGGAAATAGCGCAAGCCCGCGGCGAGGAACACGCACTCCCAACCAGTTTCCGTCGCACGCGGGAATGGAGTCACCTGAATGGTGTCTCCCTCCGAGGTCCCACCTGTGCGGATGAGCTGCTCCCACGGAGTCGCATGGGCGGGATCGAGGTCGAGCTCGTCAACAACTCGCTGGTAATCCGACCTTGCCGGATCGAGAACTCTCTCGCGAAAGAGCGGAAACAGTTCATCGCTCTCATACTCGCGATCGAAATCGTGGAGACCAAGGAGCGGACGGAATCCATCGAGTTCAGCAGCGCCATCAACGTATCGGAAGCGGTACAACTCGCCGTCGAAGGAGAGGATTGCAACGGGCAACATCGCCCTCGACGAGGGCTGCTGCCACAAGACCAGTAACTCGGCAATCGTGGCGACGGGCCCCGAGTCAATTACCGATTGCATCTTGAATCCTCCTTTCGTTACTTTCTAGTACCTTCAGCGCAAAACTACGCGCAACCTCCGACACAGCGTTGGTGGACTCGACGAAGTGCGCAAAGTTCATGCGTGCAATGTCATCGATTAGAGCTTCAATCCTTGAGCGTCCAGCAATGCTGCACATCCTGTAGGCACGCGCCGCGAGATCGACGAGCGGCGTTTGAAGATCACCATGAAAACGCCTCGCGAAGCCCTTTCGAACGAAAGCCTCGAAGCTCGCCGGGTCGCGAAGCCTAGCGAGCCTAGCCTCATCTGCGAGCTGGAACCCGAGCGACGCCTCCATGTCATAGGCGGGAGCCAACGCATCTGCCCCAGCGTTGCTGCTCGACTGCGCGCGCAACACCGACCAGTTCTGCTCGTGTCGATCGCCGTTGCCGATCAATGCGTCAAGCAAAAGGTAGCCCCCGAAAACGTCGAACGCCTCGCAAGTGGACCACGACTGGGCGCTGGGTGGCGGGCCGTATCGTTCCAGTGTGCGGCGGACATTGTCGAGCGAATGGCCGATCGACGCGGTCTGCTGGCGTCGGGAATCCCTCGTTTCGACGTGGATTTCGTCCAGCATTGCAAGCCGCCCGGTGACCATGTCGAATCCATTCGGACGCACGTTGCGAAGGATCACGCCCTGGGTGCCGCCGCGAACAGCCAACTGCGCCTCCGCGGAGGGGACGCTCACCGCGGCCGATATTCGAGAAGCGACGACTTCCGTCCAGTCGCCGACTTGGGTAGTCCCATTGCGGTGAACCGTCACCGGCTTGAAGAGCCAGTCCGACTCCGGGACCCCCGACGGCCCGCCCGGCTCTCGAATCCAAACCTTGGCCGATGCACCCCGCGTTTCGACGCGCACAAGGTCCCACTGAGACACGTCAGTTCTGCCGGTGAGCATTCTTCGAGCATATGGGGCGGGGCGGCACGTCGCGGAAGCTACAAAACTCGGGCACGAGCAGTCGACACGAATGGTCGGTAGGAGTACGCGGCTCGAGCTTTCTGAACTCGGCCAGCACGCGCACGCGGTCTAGCGAAGGCGACGAGTCGCCACGTCGTGTTGCCTCCATCTCGCCACCGGCTGAACACTGACACCTGCCACCCTGAGCTGCCGATTCTGCGCGCGCGACGCTCGCCATCAGAAGAAGCCGCGACCCGGCGCAGCCCCCAGCCACTTCGCGATTAAACGTCCCGTCACCTACCCCGAGTAGCATCCCGCCCATGGCTTTCATCGAGGCGTCCGGACTCGTCAAGACCTACACCCCGAAGGGTGCGCCCGTCGTGCGCGCCCTCGACGGGCTCGACCTCGAGGTGCCGCAGGGCACCGTCACCGCGCTGCTCGGGCCGAACGGCGCCGGCAAGACGACGACGGTGAAGGTGCTCACCACCCTCATCCGCCCCGACTCCGGCACCGCCACGATCGACGGCGTCGACGTGCTCGACGACCCGCAGACGATCCGCCGGATGATCGGCGCGAGCGGGCAGTACGCGGCCGTCGACGAGAACCTCACCGGCTTCGAGAACCTCGTCATGGTCGGCAAGCTCTACCACCTGGGCACCAAGATCGCGAAGCAGCGGGCGACCGAGCTGATCGAGCTGTTCGACCTGGTCGAGTCGCAGCACCGCCCGGTGAAGGGATTCTCGGGAGGCATGCGCCGCCGCATCGACCTGGCCGGCGCGCTCGTCATCAAACCGCCGGTGCTGTTCCTCGACGAGCCGACCACCGGCCTCGACCCGCGCAGTCGCCTGGGCCTGTGGGATGTCATCGAGACCCTCGTCTCCGACGGCACCACCGTGCTGCTCACCACCCAGTACCTGGAGGAGGCCGACCGGCTCGCCGACTCCATCTCGGTCATCGACGAGGGCCGTGTCATCGCGAAGGGCACCGCCGACGAGCTCAAGTCGTCGGTGGGCGGGCAGCGCGTCGCCCTCACCGTCGTCGATCCGGCCGACGGCGCCGCCGTGCGCGACATCTTGGCGCGGTTCGGCACCGGCGAACCGGCGCTCACCGGCGGGCGCACCTGGATCGTCCCCGTCGACGACGGGCCGTCGGCGCTCAGCGCGATCGTCGGCGCCGCATCCGCCGCGGGCATCGCGCTGCACGACGCCGGCATGCGCCGCCCCACGCTCGACGACGTATTCCTGCAACTGACCGGGCATGTGGCCGAACAGCCCGAAGACGAGTCGACGGAGGCCCCCGCATGAGCACCCAGACGACCAGCGGAACGCTGCAGGCGATCCCCGGCACCCCGCTCACCCGGCTGCTCTCGGATGGCTGGGTCACCACCTGGCGCAACCTGATGAAGATCATCCGCGTGCCCGAGATCCTGCTGTTCAGCCTCATCCAGCCGATCATGTTCGTGCTGCTGTTCAGCTACGTGTTCGGCGCCGCGATCGACATTCCCGGCGACGGCTACACCTCGTTTCTGATGGCCGGGATCTTCGCTCAGACGGTCGTGTTCGGCTCCACCTACTCCGGCTCGGCGATGGCGCAAGACCTCAAAGACGGCATCATCGACCGCTTCCGCACCCTGCCGATGAGCGGCGCGGCGGTGCTCATCGGGCGCACCAACGGCGACCTCGTCATCAACGCGCTCTCGATGGTCGTGATGATGGGCACCGGATTCGTTGTCGGCTGGCGCGTCAACTCGTCCGTTCCCGAGTTCCTGGCCGGCGTCACCCTGCTGCTGCTGTTCGCCTACGCGTTCTCGTGGGTGATGGCGTTCCTCGGCATGAGCGTGAAGAGTCCCGAGATCATCAACAACGCCTCGTTCCTGATCCTGTTCCCGCTGACGTTCATCTCGAACGCGTTCGTGCCGAGCGAGAACCTGCCCACCCCGCTGCGCATCTTCGCCGAATGGAACCCGGTCTCGTCGCTCGTGCAGTCGGCGCGGGAGCTGTTCGGCAACGTGCCGCCCGGCACCCCGACCGGGGATGCCTGGACCGCCCAGAACCCGATCGCCACCGTGCTGATCGGCGTCGTCGTGCTGCTGCTGGTGTTCGTGCCGCTGTCGATCCGCAAGTTCGCGACGCTGTCGCGGTAGGCGCCTCCGCTCCGAACGCGCCTTGGGCTCAGTTGGTCGGCGCGGTACGCGCGGGCGGCGGGACGACCTCACCGTCGATCGCGAGCTCGATCGCGGCGAGAGCGCGCTCGAGCGCGTCGGCCGGGGCAGGGTGATGCGCGACCCACAGCGCGAGCTCGTTCATCGCACCGGAGAGCAGCGCGCTCGTCGCTTCGGGGTCGCGCGACTGAAGCCGACCGGCATCGTGCAACTCCTCGAGCACCTCCGTCAGGTGCGCTCCTGAGTTCTGGGCGTCAGCGTCTCGCCACCGCGCCCAGCCGAGCACAGCCGGCCCGTCGACCAAGACGATCTGCCGCAGATTCGGGCCGACAACGGTTCGCAAGAACACGCGCGACCCCGATCGGAGGCTGCGCTCGGGATCGTCCACTTCCGCGGTCTCGTGGGCGATCGCAGCAGCGAGGTCGGCCTGAGCCTGTTCATGCACTCGCGCGAACAGACCCTCACTTGACCCGAAGTGGTGATAGACGGCACCGCGGGTCACCCCGGCCGCGCGGGCGATCTCTTCGAGCGAGACCGCGGCGAACGAGCTCGCCGCGAAGCGCTCTCGGGCATGCGTCAGAATCGCCGCCGCCGTCTCCAGGCTCTGCTGCTTCGTCGACCGTCCCACCCGCGCTCCGTCTCCCTTGTGTCACGCCGAGTTTACGTGCACAATGTACGTAAATACATACACGACGAATGTAAAGGACGGCCATGAACCTCACCAGCAGCTACCCCGTGCTTCTCACGGCAGACGTCGCGAGCACGGCCGAGTTCTACCGCGCGACCTTGGGATACCGCGACGCCTTCAGTTCCGACTGGTACGTGAGCCTGCAGCGGGGGGAGTTCGAGCTTGCGATTCTCGATGCGAACCACGAGACGGTGCCCGCGTCGCACCGCGGCCGGACCGCGTCGGGCGTGATCGTCAACCTCGAAGTCGACGATGTCGATGCCGAACACGCTCGGATCACGACCGAGACGGACGCGACCGTCGTTCTGCCGATTCGCTCCGAAGCGTTCGGCCAACGCCACTTCATCATCAGCGGCCCCGACGGCGTGCTGATCGACGTCATCACCCCGATCCCGCCCAGCCCCGAGTTCGCCGAACAGTTCGCGTAGAGCGCGAGACGCCAGCGTCGCCGCAAGGCGCGGGTCGCAGAAGGCGCTGGATGGTTCATCGAACGCTGTATAGTCAGTGCGTGCTGACCATTCCTTCGCGACTCGATGTGCTCACCCGGCTGGGGAGAGCGATGGCCGATCCGAGCCGGGCGCGCATCCTGCTCGCCCTCCTCGACGGCCCCGGATACCCGGCCGAACTGGCCCGCGACCTCGACCTCACGCGTTCCAACGTCTCGAACCACCTGAGCTGCCTGCGCGGGTGCGGCTTCGTGACCGCGACGCTGGAGGGGCGCCAGACGCGCTACGAGATCACCGACCCGCACCTGAGTCATGCGCTCACCGACCTGCTCGCCGTGGTCGAGACGGTCGACGCGGGCGGCTCCTGCGACAACCCCAACTGCGCCGTCGACGGGTGCTGCGAGTGAGCACCGCCGCCGCTGTGACCGACGCCCGCCGCGCTGTCCTTGAGCGCCGCATCCGGCTGATCGTCGGCTTCACGATCGGCTACAACGCGATCGAGGCGGTCATCGCGATCTCCGCCGGCACCGTCGCCTCGTCCGCGGCACTCATCGGATTCGGCCTCGACTCGGTCATCGAGGTGCTCTCGGCCGCCGCCGTCGCCTGGCAGTTCACTCGCAAGGATCCGGAGCGCTGGGAGAAGCCGACGCTGCGAGTCATCGCCGTCTCGTTCTTCCTGCTCGCCGCCTACGTCACCGTGAGCGCCGTGCTGTCGCTCGCCGGGGTGACCGAGCCCGAGCACAGCACCGTTGGCCTCGTGCTGACCGCGCTCAGCGTCGTCGTGATGCCGATGGTCTCGCTGCTGGAGCGCCGCGCCGGGCGCGAACTCGGCTCAGCCACCGCCGTCGCCGACTCGAAGCAGACGCTGATCTGCGCCTACCTCTCGGTCGCCGTGCTGGCGGGCCTCGCGCTCAACTCGATCTTCGGATGGGCCTGGGCCGACTCGGTGGCGGCGCTGTTCATCGCCGCCTTCGCGATCCGCGAAGGGATCGAGGCCTGGCAAGGCGACACCTGCGCGACCTCGGTGGGCATGCTGCTCGAGGATGAGGACGCGCACGACCACGACCACGACCACGACCACGACTGAGCGTCCTCCCGTCGACAGCGTCGGCGGTCGGGCGTAGCGTGACGCGCATGCACGTCATCCTGATTCCCGGTTTCTGGCTGCAGGGCGAATCCTGGGCGCCGATCACGCCGACGCTCGTCGCGGCGGGGCACCACGTGCTCACCCCGACCCTGCCCGGCAAGGAGTCGGCCGCCGCTGACCAGGCGGGCGTCGGCCTGCGCACCCACATCGACGCGATCGTCTCCCTGGTCGATGAGCTCACTGGACCGGTCGCGCTCGTCGGGCATTCCGGCGGCGGGGCGATCGCCCACGGCGTCGTGGATGCGCGACCCGAGCGCATCGCGCGCGTCGTCTACGTCGACTCCGGCCCGCTCGGCGAGGGCGCCGTCATCAACGACGACTTCGAGCCGGAGGGCCACGGAATCCCACTGCCCGACTGGGGCGCCTTCGAAGACGAGGAGCTCGCCGACCTCGACGAGACGCTGCGCACCGAGTTCCGGCGCATCGCCGTGCCCGAACCGATCGGCGTCGCCACCGAGCCGCAGCGCCTCAGCGACGAGCGCCGCTACGACGTGCCGGTGACGGTGATCACCTGCACCATGCCGCGCGAACTGCTCGAGCAGTTCATCGCGGGCGGGCACCCCTATGTCGCAGAGCTCGCCCACATGCGCGACCGCGAGATCGTCGAACTGCCGACCGGTCACTGGCCGCAGCTGACCAAGCCGCACGAGCTCGCCGCGATCATCGAGACGGCGCTGGGGTGATGCGCTGCGAGACCAGGTGCGCCTGTTCGACCAGCAGCCGACCCAGCTCCGGCTGACGCTCGGCACGGAAGCGCGCCTCGATCCCGGTCAGGCTCAGCGCCCAGCGCGGCTCGCCCCGGTCATCGAAGACCGCGGCACCCATGCCCCAGCTGCCCTCCAGCACGAGCCCCGGGTTCACCGCGTAACCCGCCTCGCGCGTCGCGACAACCCGCTCGCGAATCGCCTCCGCCGAATGCCCCGGCCCCCACTCGCGCTCCAGCCGCGCGCGCGTCAGATACTCGTCGATCCGCTCATCGGACTCGAACGACAGGATCACGAGGCCCGCCGACGCCACCCCGAGCGGGAAGCGGACCCCCTCCGACAACACGAACGAGCGCACCGGAAAGCTGCCCTCCTCGCGCAGCAGGCAGACCGTCTCCTCACCGCGCCGCATCGAGAAGAACGCGCTCTCGCCGGTGCGGTCCGCGAGCAGTCGCACGCTCTCCCGCGCCGCGTCGACGACGTCGTAGCGCGATGCCGCGACCGTGCCGAGCAGATACGCCTCCGGCCCCAGGTGCCAGTGCGTGCGATCCGCGTCCTGATCGAGCAGGCCGTCGGCGGCGAGCGCGCGCAGCAGTCGGTGCGCGGTCGGGCGGGTCAGCGCGGTGCGCTCGGCGACGAGTGCCGTCGTGATGCCGCCCGGTTCGTGGGCGCCGACGACGCGCAGGATCGCGCTCACCCGCCGCACGACCTGACTGCCGTGAATCTCTGCACTCATCGCCACCTCGTGCTCACATAGTAGACAGCACTCGCCCGCGTGCTCACGACCTGACGAGGTCACGATCCCCGTGCGGCGGATGATTGACCCGAATGCTCGAACCTCCTAGCGTGGGAACGAAGATCGTCGGACAGGACAAGGAAGCCCGGTGCCCACTATGTGGTCGAACAACGAACCCGTGACTCGCAGCCGCGCCGGAGGCATCCGATGAGCGCCGTCATCGCGGGCTACGCCCGCACCCCGTTCGTTCGCTACCTCGGCGCGTTCGCCACCGTCCCCGCAACCGCCCTGGGCGGGCACGCAGCCGCCGAGGCGATCTCCCGCGCTGGACTCACCGCCCACGACATCGACCACGTCTTCGCCGGCCAGGTGCTGCAGGCCGGTGCCGGCCAGAACCCGGCCCGCCAGTCCGCCATCGCCGCCGGCCTCTCCTACGACGTGCCCGCGCAGACGCTCAACGTGGTCTGCCTCTCCGGCATGGAGGCGGTCACTGCCGCCGCGCGCCTCATCGCCACCGGCGAGGCGCGCATCGTCGTCGCGATCGGCCAGGAATCCATGTCGCTCGCCCCGCACGTGCTGCCCGGCTCCCGCACCGGCACCCGCTACGGCGCGATCGAGCTGATCGACACGATGGAGCACGACGGCCTCACCGACGCGTTCGAGTCCCGTTCGATGGGCCTCTCCACCGAGGAGCGCAACCCGGGCCTGGCCATCACGCGCGAGCAGCAGGATGAGATCGCCGCGTCCTCGCACCAGCGGCTGGCCGCCTCGACCGAGTTCCTCGCCGACGAGATCGCACCCTATGAAGTCAGCTCGCGGCGCGGCAGCACCACCGTCGACACCGACGACGGACTCCGCGCCGACACCACCGTCGAGTCGCTCGCGGCGCTCCGCCCCGCCTTCTCGAAAGACGGCACGATCACGGCGGGCAACTCCTCGCAGATCTCCGACGGCGCCGCCGCGGTCGTCGTGATGCACGAGGACGAGGCGCGCATCCGCGGCATCCACCCGCTCGCGCGCATCCTCGCCCACGCCTTCGTCGCCGGTCCCGACGTCTCGCTGCACTCGCAGCCGGCGCGCGCCATCGAGTCGGCGCTCGCCCACACCGAGGTCGCCGCCGACGAGCTCGCGGCGATCGAGATCAACGAGGCCTTCGCCGCGGTGGCCGTGCAGTCGACGCGCGTGCTCGGCGTCGACCCGGCGCTCGTCAACGCGCACGGCGGCGCCATCGCACTCGGCCACCCGATCGGCGCCTCCGGCACGCGCATCGTCGGCCACCTCGCTCGGCGCCTCGGCGCCGCGGGCACCGGCTCGGTCGGCGCCGCGGGCATCTGCGGCGGCGGCGGCCAAGGCTCGGCGATCATCCTCGAAGCGCTCTGAGCCCGCACCGCGAGCCGGCACAGGTGCTCGCCGAGCGTGCCCGGTAGCATCGACCCGTGGATCCGATCACTCTCAGCTTCGCGGGCATCGTCCCGCTCATCATCTTCATCATCACGCTCGTCTCGATCGTCAAGAATCCGAATCACGGTTTCTTCGGCAAGGTGATCTGGACGCTCGTGGCGTTCTTCCTCAGCATCCTCGGCTCGATCCTGTGGCTGATCTTCGGACGCGGGAAGGTCACGCGCTGAGAGTCGCCATCGTCGGCGGCGGGGTCATCGGCCTGAGCTGCGCACTCGAACTCCGCGACGCCGGCCACGACGTCACGGTGCTGGCGCGCGACGAGCTCGGCGACACCACGTCCGCTCGGGCCGGAGCCGTCTGGTTCCCGTTCCGCTCCGCGCCCGCCGATCGCGTGCTCGCCTGGGGCGCGCGCACCTTCGAGCGCTTCGAGGCGCTCGCGGCCGACCCGGCCACCGGCGTGCGGATGCAGCGCGGCCGAGTGCTGCATCGCAGCCCCGCCCCCGATCTGTGGTGGACCGTCGCGGTGCCGTCGGTGACGACCATCGACGATCCCGCCGAGCTGCCCGACGGGGTGCTCTCGGCGAGCGAGTGCACGGTGCCCGTCATCGACATGTCGTACTACCTGCCCTGGCTGCAGGCCCAGTGCGACGCTCGCGGCGTGCAGACACGTCGCACCGAGATCTCCGCGCTCGAGGAGGCCTTCGAGCATGGCGAGCTCGTGGTGCTCGCCGCGGGCCTGACATCGAACGACTTCGCCGCCGACGCCGACCTCGTGCCGGTGCGCGGCCAGACGGTGCGCCTGAAGAACCCCGGCTACTTCGAGTGGACGATCGACGACGCCAACCCCGACGGCCTCACCTACGTCATCCCCCGCCGCGACGAGATCGTGTGCGGCGGCACCGACGAGGAAGGCGAGTGGGGCCTCGACCTCGACCCGGCCGTCGAGGCGGGCGTGCTGGAGCGGGTGCGCGCGCTCATCCCGGAGCTGCGCGAGGCGCCCATCACCTCCCGTGCCGTGGGTCTTCGCCCGGGCCGCCGCGAGGTGCGCGTCGAGACGATTCCGGATGCGCAGGGCCGCCCGGTCATCCACTGCTACGGCCACGGCGGCTCGGGCGTCACCCTCTCCTGGGGCTGCGCCGAAGCCGTCGCCGCACTCACCGCGCAGCTGTAGGGCGTACGCTCACGAGCAGAGAGCCGTTTCGGCTCACCAAGGAGAGCCCTCATGGGTGACAAATCCGCTCGCAAGAGCAGCCCCAAGACCGCCGCATCGAAGACGCTGAAGGAAAAGCGCCTCGCCAAGGCCGACAAGCGAGCATCGAACGCTCGCACGGCGAACACCGACGCGGTGACGAAGGCCACGAAGCACTAGGCCTCGCGTCGACTCAGCCGATTCGCCCGATGCCCGGGATGAATCGGCCGGTTCGGCGCGCGTAGTCGGCGTAGCCGTCGTAGCGCTCGGCCAGCATCCGCTCCTCCCAGCGCGCCTTCCCCATCAGCAGCACGACGAGCGCCACCCAGGCAGCGACGTGCCACCAGGTCGCGGCGGCGAGCGTCACGCCGAGCGCCGCCAGCAGCAGACCGCTGTAGATCGGATGCCGCACCCAGCCGTACAACCCGCTCGTCACCAGTTCCGAGCTCTCCAGCGGCACCGGGTTGGCGGTGAGCGACCGGCCGAGCCCGACAACGCCGAGCACCGCGATCACGGCGCCGGCGAGCGCCAGCGCGCCGCCGATCACGAGCGCGAGGGGCATGCGATCCCAGAACGGCGCCGTCCACGGCAGCAGCACGATCCCGGCCAGCAGCACGAACTGCGCCCCGACGAGCGCCATGCCGATCGCCCGCCGGTTCATGGTCAGCCCTTCTTGGACGCCTTCTTCGGAGCCTTCTCCATCACCGGCGCCAGCCCCGTCGCCTCGAGGTCGCGGTAGTAGGCCCGCGCCTCCTCCTGACGCTCGCGCTCGGCGCTCGTCGCGTTCGGCGCCCGCAGGTGCTCGGGCTCGTAGCCGAACGCGTCGACCAGGTCGACGGCGTGCGGACGCAGCCGCGGCAGCAGCCGGTCGTCGATGTAGTCGGTGATGGCGCGCGCTCGCGGCGCGGACAGCCGGCCGTGGAGCAGGTACCAGTCGAGGTTGTCCTCGATGAGGGTGAAGCCGAACAGGTCGCGCAGCCAGGTGAGCACCTGCTTGGTGTCGGCGTCCGTCACCTCGTCGAGCGCCTCGGTGAACGCCTCCCACTCGAGCAGCTCGGAGTGGGCGCGCGCCGCCGTGATGAGGTCGTTCTGGTGGCGGTTGAACAGAGCCGCGGCCTCTTCGGCGGGCAGCTTGCCCACCTCGCGGAGGTGCCCTGCCAGCTCCGCGACCATGCTCTCGACGCGGTCGGTGAGCAGCTGACGCTGCGCGTCGGTGCCGCGCACGTAGCCGATCGAGCGGGCGGTCGAGCCGAAGTCGGCGACCTTCTGCGCGAGCGCGCGCAGCCCCGAGCGGTTGATGGCGACGTCGCCGACCTGCCCGGCGACGAGCGACGCCAGCGCGCCCGCATCCGCCTTGGCGAAGCGTCGCGCGTAGTCCGACATCAGGCGCTTGCCGACGAGCTGCAGCAGCACGTTGTTGTCGCCCTCGAAGGTGACGTAGATGTCGAAGTCGGCGCGAAGTCCGGTGAGGCGGTTCTCGGCGAGGAAGCCGGAGCCGCCGCACGCCTCGCGGCTCTCCTGCAGGATGTCGAGCGCCTTCCACGTGCTGAAGGTCTTGAGCGCTGCGGCGAGCGTCTCGAGCTCCTGGCGGTCGTCGTCGGTGTCGTCGGCGCCGGAGAACACCGCGTGGAACTTCTCGAGCAGGGTCTCGTGCGCGAACGACATCGCGTAGGTCGCGGCGAGACGCGGCAGCAGGCGGCGCTGGTGGCGCTGATAGTCGAGCAGCGTCACCTCGCCGCGGTCAGTGCCATCGGCGAACTGGCGACGCGCAGCGGCGTAGCGCACCGCGATCATGAGGGCCATCTTGCTCGCAACGACGGAGGCGCCGTCGAGGGAGACACGGCCCTGCACGAGGGTGCCGATCATCGTGAAGAAGCGGCGACCGGGGCTCTCGATCGGCGAGGTGTACTGGCCGCCCTCGGCAACGTGGCCGTAGCGGTCGAGCAGGTTGGTGCGCGGAACGCGGACATGGGTGAAGTGCAGGCGGCCGTTGTCGATGCCGTTGAGGCCGCCCTTCAGCCCGTCGTCCTCGCCGCCGACGCCGGGGAGGAATCCGTTCTCATCGCGGATCGGCACGTAGAAGGCGTGCACCCCGTGGTTGACGCCCTTGGTGATGAGCTGCGCGAACACGACGGCGGCGGTGCCGTGCAGGGCGGCGTTGCCGAGGTAGTCCTTCCACGCGGCGCGGAACGGCGTGTGGATGACGAACTCGTCGGCGGCCTCGTCGTAGGTGGCGGTCGTGCCGATCGAGGCGACGTCGGAGCCGTGACCGGTCTCGGTCATGGCGAAGGCGCCGGGTACCTCGAGGCTGAGGGCCGCGGGCAGGAAGCGCTCGTGGTGGCTCTCGGTGCCGAGGTGCAGAATCGCCGAGGCGAACAGGCCCCACTGCACGCCCGACTTGATCTGCAGCGAGGGGTCGGCGGTGACGATCTCCTCGAAGGCGGCGAGGAACCCGCCGTGGTCGTCGTCGCCGCCGAACTTCTTCGGGAAGGCGCGGTGCACGGAGCCGTTCTCGACCAGCAGCTTCAGCTGGCCGAGCACGCGCTCGCGGTGCTCATCCATGCCGAGCGCGGGATCGCGCCACATCGCCGGGTCCTTCATGAACTCGCGCGAGCGGCGGCGGGCGTCCGCCCAGCGGCCGAGCAGCTGCTCCCCGAGCGCGGCGACGTCGACGTTCAGAGCGCTCGTCTCGATCGCGCTCGTCTCGGTGTTCTCGAAACCATTTGCGTCCGCAGCGGCGGGACGATCGACCAGATCGGTCATGACACACAACTCCCTCGTGAGGTCCTGACGTGAGGCTACGTCCGGCGCCGGGGAGATGCGAGATTGTCGTTTGGGAGCGCAATCGACACGGCGCGGCGGGTTCAGTTCGTTGTGCCCAATCCACAATCGATCCTCGGGAGGGCTAGAGGTTTCAGCGCGCAACTCGCCCCCACGGCGCGGTGCTAGCGTGAGATAGTTCGACGCTCGAAGGAGTTTCTGCGTGCCCTCACCTCGCACCCGCTGGATCGGCCTTGTCGTCGTCAGCCTCGCCGTCGCCCTGATCATCGTCGACTCGACGATCGTCACCGTGGCGGTGCCCTCGATCGTCGAAGAGCTCGGGCTGAGCTCGACCGAGGTGCAGTGGGTGCAGGAGAGCTACACGCTCGTCTTCGCCTCCCTGCTGCTCGTGTTCGGCACGCTCGCCGACCGCATCGGTCGACGCCGGATGCTGCTGCTCGGCATCACGATCTTCGCCCTCTCCAGCGTGGTCGCCGCGCTTGCGGGCTCGGGCGGGGCGCTCATTGCCGCGCGCGTCGTGCAGGGCGTCGGCGGGGCGATGCTGCTGCCGACCACGCTGTCGATCATCAACGCCGGGTTCCGCGGCAAGGACCGGGCGATCGCCTTCGCCGTCTGGGGCTCCACGATCGGCGGCATGGCGGCGGTCGGGCCCCTGCTCGGCGGGTGGCTGACCACCTTCTTCAGCTGGCGCTGGGCCTTCGGCATCAACGTGCCGCTCGGGATCATCATCATCGTCGGAGCCCTGCTGTTCGTCGCCGCGTCGCGCGACCCGAACCCCGGCCGGCTCGACCTCGTCGGCGCCGCGATCTCGGTGGTGCTGTTCGGCACGCTCGTCTTCGGACTCATCGAGGGCCGCAGCTACGGCTGGTGGCTGATCGATACTCCCTTCCAGGTCGGCGACTGGACCTGGCCACTCGACCTGTCGCCGGTCCCGCTTGCGTTCGCGGTCTCGGCACTCGCCCTGGTCGCCTTCATCATGTGGGGCCTGCGGCGCTCGCGCTCCGGGCGCAGCACGCTCATCGACTTCGGCCTGTTCCGCATCCCGTCGTTCCGCAACGGCAACATCGTCGCGATGCTGGTGTCGCTCGGCGAGTTCGGCATCATCCTCTCCATCCCGCTCTGGCTGCAGACCGTGCTCGACTACGACGCACTGCAGGCGGGACTCGTGCTGGTCGCCCTCGCCGGCGGCAGCTTCGTGGCCAGCGGCTTCGCCGGCTCGCTCGGGGCGCGACTGCGCCCGGTGCTGATCGTGCGTGCGGGACTGCTCGCCGAAATCCTCGGGCTGCTGATCGTGGCGCTCGTGCTCGCGGTCGACGTCTCGCCGTGGGCGATCGCCGGCGGGCTCGCGGTGTACGGCTTCGGCGTGGGGCTCGCGACCGCGCAGCTGACCGGCGTCGTGTTGAACGACGTGCCGATCGAGGAGAGCGGACGCGCCTCCGGCACCCAGAGCACCTCGCGCCAGGTCGGCTCGGCTCTCGGCATCGCGATCCTCGGCACGATCCTGTTCGGGGCCCTCGGCACGCACCTCGACGCGAGACTCGCCGACGAGGGCTTCGCCGAGTCGGCGCGCGCGGAGATCGTGGATGCCGTGGTCGACAGCGCCGGCACCGCCATCTCCGGGTTCGACGCGGCGCAGCCCGCCGTCGCCGACGCGGCGCGCGAGGCGTTCACCGACTCCACGCGGCTCGCGGCGCTGGCCGCCGCCGGCTTCCTGACCGCCGGACTTGTCGCCTCCGCCTCCCTCGGCGGACGGCGCGAGACCGAGGATGCGGAACTAGTTCATCGCACGTGACCGCGCGCGCAGCGCCACGATCCACTCGACCGTCAGCCAGACGAGGGCGACGCCCGACAGCAGCGTGAGGGGGTAGAAGGCCACGTTCGCCGCATCCGCGAAGTCGGTGTTGGTCGGAAGCCCGAGGATCAGCGCGAGGGGCGAGGTCCAGGTGCCGTCATCCCCGCCGTCGACGAGCACGGCCGTCGCGAGCAGGAACGTGCCGATGTGCGTCCAGCGGCGATCCGGGCACGCACCCGGCCCCCGGCGACGAAAGCGAAGGGGCTGCGTCGGGCGAAGAATCCGGTGATGACGATCACCACGACGAGCACGTAGAGCGGCACGAACACGATCAGGCCGGTCAGGTAGAAGAGCGCCATCCAGCCGGGGGCGATGAGCTTCACGATCGCGGTCACGAAGGGGAACACGAGCAGCGCGACGCCGGCGGCGAAATCGCCCGCACGACGACTCAGACGGTCGGTCATGGCACGAGATTACTGAGTCTCGGTGACCACGCCCAGCACGGCCTCGCCGTAGGCCTCGAGCTTCTTCTCGCCGACACCGCTGATCTCGGCCAGCTGCTCGATCGAGGTGGGTTCGGTGAGCGCAACGCCGCGCAGGGTCGCGTCATTGAAGATCACATACGCCGGGACACCCTGCTCACGGGCCACCCCCGCACGCCATTCGCGGAGCCGCTCGAACAGGGGCTGCGCCTGCTCGGGCAGCTCGGCGCCCGCGCTGCGCTTGGCGCGCTTGACCGGACGCTCGGGCTCACGGCGCAGATGCACGGCGCGCTCGCCGGCGAGCACCGCGGCCGAGGCCTCCGTGATGCCGAGGGTGCCGTACTCCCCCTGCACGGCGAGCAGCCCCTGCGCGAGCAGCTGCCGCACGACCCCGCGCCACTCCTGCTCGCTCAGCTCGGCGCCGATGCCGAAGGTGCGCAGCTCGTCGTGGCGGTTGCTGCGGATGCGGTCGTTCTCTCGCCCGAGCAGGATGTCGATCAGGTGCCCCGCGCCGAAGCGCTGATTGCGCTCGCGCTGGAGGCGCACCACCGTCGACAGCAGCTTCTGCGCGGGCACGGTGCCATCCCAGGACTCGGGCGGGCTGAGGCAGGTGTCGCAGTTGCCGCACGCCGCGGAGCTCTGGCCAAAGTAGTTCAGCAGCTGCACCCGGCGGCACTCGATCGTCTCGCACAGCGCGAGCATCGCGTCGAGGTGCGCCGACAGGCGCCGCTTGTGGGCGACGTCGCCCTCGCCCTCGTCGATCATGCGGCGCTGCTGCACCACGTCCTGCAGCCCGTAGGCGAGCCACGCGGTGCTCGGCAGGCCGTCGCGCCCCGCACGCCCCGTCTCCTGGTAGTAGCCCTCGACGCTCTTGGGCAGGTCGAGGTGAGCCACGAACCGGACATCGGGCTTGTCGATGCCCATGCCGAAGGCGATCGTCGCGACCATGACGATGCCGTCCTCGCGCAGGAACCGCGACTGGTTGCGGGCGCGCGTCGCGGTGTCGAGACCCGCGTGATACGGCAGGGCCGGGATGCCGGCGGCGACCAGCGCATCCGCGGTCTTCTCGACGCTCTTGCGCGAGAGGCAGTAGACGATGCCCGCGTCTCCCGGGTGCTCGGTGCGCAGCAGCGTCAGCAGCTGCTGCATCGGCTGGGCCTTCGGCTCGATGCGGTACTGGATGTTCGGGCGGTCGAAGCTGGCCACGAACTGGCGCGCGTCGGTCAGCTCCAGCCGCTGCAGGATCTCGCGCCGGGTCGCGTCGGTCGCGGTGGCGGTGAGCGCGATGCGCGGCACCGTCGGCCAGCGCTCGTGCAGCACCGTCAGCCGCAGGTAGTCGGGGCGGAAGTCGTGGCCCCACTGGCTGACGCAGTGCGCCTCGTCGATCGCGAACAGGGCGAGCGGCGAGCGATCGAGCAGATCGAGGGTCGCGCCCACGTTGAGGCGCTCGGGCGCGAGGTACAGCAGGTCGATCTCACCGGCGACGAGCGCCGCCTCCACCTCCCGCCGGGTCTCGGCGTCCTGCGTCGAGTTGAGGAACGCGGCTCGCACGCCCAGGGCGGCGAGCGCATCCACCTGGTCCTGCATCAGGGCGATGAGCGGCGAGATGACGACGCCGGTGCCCGAGCGCACGAGCGCGGGGATCTGGTAGCACAGCGACTTGCCGCCGCCGGTCGGCATCAGCACGAGCGCGTCGCCGCCGCCGACGACGTGGTCGACGATCTCAGCCTGCTCGCCGCGGAACTCGGCGTAGCCGAAGACGCGGTGCAGCACCTCCGCCGGAGCGCTCGGCTGGGCGGCGGGCGCGGTGAACGTCATGCGTCCAGGCTAGACGGCACAGCCGACGCAGCGGGGCCGATCACGGCGCCGCGGACTCAGTGGGGCGCGTGGTACTCGGCTTCGCCGCGCTTCCAGTAGCCCTTCACGATCGACCGCTCGAGGTCGAATCCCGCCGCCACGAGCGCGGCGCGCGCCGGCTTCACGACCGACTGCTCGGCGGCCACGAACGCGAAGCCGTCGCCGTCTCGGTGCGGCGCGGCGCCGAGCGCCGCGATCAGCGCATCCAAGTCGCGAACCCAGGTGACCCGGAGGTCGCCCGGTGACGAGATCGCCTGCTCATCGGCGGGATCCTCGGCGATCACCACGACGTCGACCGGAACACCGGAGGCCGCCTGGGCCGCGAACCGTCGGATGGCAGGGAGCGCGGTGCGGTCACCGGCCAGCAGCCAGTGATCGGGCCGTCCGTCGAGCACCTGCGAGCCGCGCGGCCCGCCGACCATCGCGCCGTTGCCCGGCGTGGCCGAGGCGGCCCAGTTCGAGCCGGGCCCCTCGCCGTGCACGACGACGTCGAGCGTGAGCTCGTCGGCGCTCCACGAGACCGGGGTGTACTCCCGCGAGGGGAACGGGCGCAGCTCGGCGAGCTCCGCGGCGTCGACATCGTCGGGCACGAAGAACAAACGCAGGTGGTCATCGGCGCCGCGCGACTCGAAGTCGGCGAAGTCGCCTTCGAGGGCGATGCGAAGGTATGTCGGCGTCAGCGCGTCGACGCTGCGAACGGCGACACGGCGCGGGCCGTTGGGGAGCGGGGTGCGAACGAGTGAGAAGACCATCGTGTCTACTCTACCGATTTTGAGTTTGGTAAGCCTCACCTAACTTCGGATATGCTCGCCGAGGCGTGCCGCCCGGTACGCGCCGTCAGGCCCGGGAGAACACCCGGTCACCGACCCAAGGAGAAACAACCTCGATGCGCATTCATCGCCGATCATCGATCACCGCCGCCCTCGCCGTCGTCACCGCTCTCGGGCTCAGCGCCTGCAGCGGCACGGCCGAACCCGAGGCCGTCGCCACTGCGACCGTCGTCGTGGAGAACGCCAAGCCGGCATTCATGGCCAGCGACGACACCACCGCCACGGACCAGACCGTGGTCGACTACTCGCTGCCCTCCGAGAGCGTCGAGGTCCCCTTCCGGCCCACCAGCGTCATCACCTTCGACCTGGCCACCCTCGACACGCTGGACGCGCTCGGTCTCGGCGCCGCCGTCGTTGGCATCCCCGAAGCCGTGCTGCCCGAGTACCTCGCCGAGTACGCCGAGCTCCCGACCGTCGGCACGCTGTTCGAGCCCGACTTCGAGGCCGTCGCCGAGCTGAACCCCGACCTGATCGTTACGGCGGCGCGCTCGTCCTCCGCGTATGACGAGCTCGCCGAGATCACCACCACGATCGACCTCACCGCCGCGGCCGGCGGCGCGTTCGACCCGGCAGCCGCCATCGTGCGGGCCACCCAGCTCGGCGAGATCTTCGGTGCGGAGGACGCGGTCGCCGACCTCGTCGGCGACATCGAGACCCGGATCGATGAGATCTCGGCCCTCGCGCCCGACGCCGGTTCGGCCCTCATGCTCATCGTCACCGGCGGCGAGTACGGCGCCTACGCGGAAGGCTCGCGTTTCGGCTACTTCTTCGACGAGCTCGGGTTCACCTCGGCGGTTCCCGCTGCCGAGCTTCCCGGCGCGGAGGGGTCCCCGCACGGCGACGTCGTCTCCAACGAGTTCATCTTCTCGGTCGACCCCGACTGGCTGCTCGTTCTCGACCGCGGCGCGGCGACCGGCGAGGCGACCGGCGACAGCGCCGCCGCGGAGGTGCTCGACAACGAGCTCGTCGGCGCGACCACGGCCGCGCAGGAGGACCAGATCATCTACCTCCCCGCCTCCGAGCTGTACATCGTCATCAGCGGCCTGACGGCGGTCGGCAACGTGCTCGACGCGGTCGTCGCGGGACTCGAAGGCTGACACCCTGAACCCCAGGACCCGAACCCTCACGATCGCGGGGGCCGCGCTGGTCGCGGCCCTCGCGGTCGTGTCGGTGTTCATCGGGGTGGCCGAACTGGACGCCCTGGTCCTACTGGCGAGCCGCATCCCGCGCACCGTCGCCCTGATCCTGGTCGGCGTCTCGATGTCCGTCACCGGACTTCTCATGCAGGTGCTGACGCGCAACCGCTTCGTCGAGCCGTCCACGACGGGCGCCAGCGACGCCGCCACGCTCGCGCTGCTGTTCGTGCTCGTCCTCCAGCCCGGCATGCCGATCTGGGCCAAAGCCATCGTGACGACTCTCGGGGCGGCGATCGGGGTCGCGGGGTTCCTCGGGCTCGCCCGGCGCATCCCGGTGCGATCCAGTGTCCTCGTGCCCGTCGTCGGTCTCATGTACGCCGGCGTCATCGCCGCGACCAGCACCTTCCTCGCCTACCGCGTCGACCTCCTCCAGGAGCTGAACAGCTGGGCCCTCGGCGACCTCTCGAGCATCCTGCGCGGCCGATACGAGCTGCTGTACCTGGCCGCGGCGGCGGCGCTGATCGCCTGGATCGCCGCCGACCGCTTCACCATCGCCGGACTCGGCAGCGACACCGCGCGCGGCCTCGGACTCAACGCGCGCGCGACCTTCGTGCTCGGCGTCGCGATCGTCGCCCTCGTCACGGGGATCACGACCGTCACCACCGGGGTCATCCCGTTCCTGGGGCTGATCGTCCCCAACATCGCGAGCCGCCTCGTCGGCGACAACATGCGTCGGACGGTGCCGCTCGTCGCCATGATCGGCGCCGCGATGGTGCTCGCCTGCGACATCGTCGGGCGGCTGGTGAACTTCCCCTACGAGATCCCGCTCGGCGTCGTGATGGGGATCCTGGGCAGCGTGGTCTTCCTCGCCCTCCTGCTGCGCTCGCCGTCCTCGAAGGCGGTGGCCCGTGGTTGAGCTCGCCACCCGCGCGCCCCGTCGTCCGCGCGCCGCGATCCGGCTCTCGCTGATCGCCAGCCTCGCCCTGCTGTGCGTGGCGCTCTACCTGTTCACGGACCTGCCGGCGGCCGCCGAGTACGCGCTCGGGCTGCGCTCGCGCACCATCGCCGGCATGATCATCGCCGCGGCGGCCGTCGGCGTCGCCACCGTGCTGTTCCACACCATCACCGCCAATCGCATCCTGACCCCCGGGATCATGGGATTCGACGCGGTGTTCCTGATGATCCAGACCGGCGTCGCGTTCACTCTCGGTCCGGCCTTCCTCGCCGGCGCGCCCGCCGCCGCATCCTGGGCGGTCGAGCTCGTCGTGATGACCGGCGCCGTTGTCGGCCTGTACTGGTGGCTGTTCGTCCGACGCCGCCTCGACCTCCACGTGATCGTGCTGGCCGGGCTGATCCTGGGCACCCTGTTCCGCTCGATCACGACCTTCCTGCAGCGCCTCCTGGATCCCGACACGTTCGCGATCGTGCAGAACCTGGTCTTCGCCTCCTTCACCTCGGTCGACCGGACCCTGCTGCTGCCGACCGGGGTCCTCGTCGTCGCGGCGCTCGTCTCGCTGTGGCCGATCCGGCGATCCCTCGATGTGATCGCGCTCGGGGAGACGCCCGCCATCGGCCTCGGCGTCCGCCATCGCGCGGTCGTCATGCACACCGTCGTCGCCATCGCGGTGATGGTGGCGGCCTCCACCGCGCTGGTCGGCCCGGTCGCGTTCTTCGGCCTGCTCGCCGCCAACCTCGCCTACAGCCTTGTCGGACACCGGCATCGCCACAGCATCCCCGCCGTCATCGCCGTCGGCGTGATCGCCCTCGTCGGCGGGCAGCTGGTGCTCGATCGGGTGCTCGGCTTCGGAACCGAGCTCCCGGTCGTCATCGAGTTCCTCGGCGGCGTGCTGTTCATCATTCTCGTACTCACCGGGAGGGCCCGATGATCCAGACCCAGAACCTCAGCAAGCGGCACGGGCCGACAATCGCCGTCGACGACGTCAACGTCGCCATCGCCGCAGGCCTCACCGCCATCATCGGCCCCAACGGCGCCGGGAAGTCGAGCCTGCTGACCCTCATCGGCCGTCTGGCGCGGATGGACGCGGGGGCCGCCGTCGTCGGCGGGCTGGACGTCGCCACGGCGAAGACGCGCACCCTCGCGCAGCGGCTCGCCGTGCTCCGGCAGGAGAACCACCTCGCCATCCGGCTCACCGTCGCCGACCTGGTCGGATTCGGGCGATTTCCGCACGGCGGGTCCGGTCGCACCGCCGAGGACGTCGAGCACATCGAACGCGCGCTCGAGCTCCTGACGCTCACCGAGCTGCGCGACCGGCACCTCGACGAGCTGTCGGGCGGGCAGCGGCAGCGCGCCTTCGTCGCCATGGCCGTCGCGCAGGACACCGACTACCTGCTGCTCGACGAGCCGCTGAACAACCTCGACCCACGCCACGCGGTCGCCCTCATGAAGCTGCTCACCGAGCTCGCCGAGCAGCGCGGGCTCACGATCGTGGTTGTCATGCACGACATCAACACGGCAGCGCAGTTCGCCGACTCGATCATCGCCATGAAGGACGGGCGCATCCACTGCCACGGAACCGTCGACGACGTGGTGACCGTGCCGAACCTCAGCACGCTCTACGAGACCCCGGTTCGCGTCGAGCGCATCGGCGAGCGCCGGGTGGTGCTCTGGGACTGACATCCGGCGCTAGCGTGACATCGTGATTCCCGTTCTCGTCGGCCTGTCCAGCGCCCTCATCTTCGGCGCCGCCGACTTCTTCGGCGGACTCGCCGCGCGGCGGATCCAGCCGCTGCGGGTCACCTTCATCGCCGCCATCGCCGGTCTGGCGCTCATGAGCGTCGCGGCACCGCTGTCGGGCGGGGCCGTCTCGGGCGAAGCGCTGCTCTGGGGAGCACTGTCGGGGCTGAGCGGTGGATTCGCCATCGTGCTGCTCTACGCCGCGCTCGCAATCGGACCGATGAGCATCCTGTCGCCGCTCACCGCCGTCATCTCGGCGATCGTGCCAATGACCTGGGGGCTGCTCGGCGGGGAGACCCTCACCGGGGTCGGCTACCTCGCCCTCGGCCTGGCCCTCGTGGCGGTCGTGCTCGTCGGCTTCGTGCCCGAGAAGGGCGCGGTGCGTCCGCATCCGCGGGGCATCCTGTACGCGGTCGGCTCCGGAATCCTGATCGGCGTCTTCCTGGTGATCATGGACCAGACGCCCGACGACTCGGGGCTCGTGCCGCTGCTCGCGAATCGCGCCGCGAGCGTGGTGTTCCTGGGCGCGCTCATCCTGGTGCTGATGACACGCGCTCGGCGCGGCACCGCCGAGTCGACGGATGCGCGGAGCGGCTGGCGCGCGGGCCTCGGCATCGCCCTGATCTGCGGCACCCTCGACGCCACCGCCAACGCGATGATCCTGTTCGGCCTGCGCCTCGGCGACCTCAGCGTCATGTCGGTGCTGGTCGCCCTGTACCCGGCGGGCACGATCCTGCTCGCGGGGATCCTGCTGCGGGAGCGCATCGCCCCCGTGCAGTGGGCGGGACTCGCCCTCGCGGTGGCCGCCGCCGCGATGCTCGGCTCGCATCGCGAGCTCTCCGCCATGCTCGCCCTCGGCTAGAGGCTCACGTCACGACCGCGCGCGAGCGGGTGGAGTCCGCGTCTCCGCATCGCAGATAACGTGGAGCGGTGATTCCCGTTCTCGTCGGCCTCGGCGCCGCTCTCATCTTCGGTGCCGCCGACTTCATGGGCGGGATGGGCTCGCGTCGCATCGCCGCCGTGCGGGTCACCTTCATGGCCGGGATCACCGGCCTCGTGCTGACGCTGATCATCGCACCGCTGGTCGGCGGGGTGGCCTCGGTCGAGGCGTTCGCCTGGGGTGCGGTCGCGGGCGTGAGCGGCGGTCTGGCGATCATGCTGCTCTACGCCGCCCTCGCGATCGGACCGATGAGCATCCTGTCGCCGCTGACCGCGGTCGTCTCCGCGATCATTCCGATGACCTGGGGCCTGGCCACCGGCGACGAGCTGACCCTGCTCGGCTACCTCGCCCTCGGCCTCGCGCTGGTCGCCGTCGTGCTCGTGGGCTTCGTGCCGGAGAAGGGCGCCGTCCGCCCGAGGATCCGCGGAATCCTGTACGCCGTCGGGTCGGGGGCGCTGATCGGCGTGTTCCTCGTCTCCATCGACCACGCTCCCGCCGACTCGGGGCTGTATCCGCTGATCACTCACCGCCTGGCGACCGTGCTCGTGCTGGGTGCGGTCATCGTCGGGATGGCGCTGCTGTCGCACCGCCGGGCGCCGCTGTCCCCGGCGCGCGCCTCCGGCTGGCGCGCCGGCATCATCTTCGCGATCACCTGCGGCGTGCTGGAACTGACGGCGAACTCGCTCATCCTGATCGGGCTGCGACTCGGCGAGCTCAGCATCATGTCAGTGCTGATCGCGCTGTACCCGGCGGGCACCATTCTGCTGGCGGCCATCGTGCTGCGCGAGCGGATCGCCCCGGTGCAGTGGATCGGCCTCGCCCTCGCGCTCGTCGCCGCGGCCACCCTGGGCTCGCACCAGGAGCTCTCGATCCTGCTCGGCCTGGGCTGAGCCGCAGCCTCGCCGCGAGACGGAGACGGGGGCGGCGCCTGACGGCACCACCCCCGCATCACACGGCTTCTGCGACCTAGGAGATCGCGACACCCTCCGCGAGGTCGCGGATCACGTCGTCGCCCGGGCGGACCTGGATCCACTCGGCGGTGATCTCGGCACGGCTGAGCAGGTCCTCCACCTTGCGGCGGCGGTTGCGCGGCACGAGCGTCACGACGACACCGGACTTGCCGGCGCGGCCGGTGCGGCCGGAGCGGTGCAGGTACGACTTGTACTCGTCGGGCGCATCGGCCTGGATCACCAGGTCGACATCGTCGACGTGGATGCCGCGCGCGGCGACATCGGTGGCGACGAGCGCCTGCAGGCGTCCGCGGCTGAACTTCTCGAGCGCGCGCTGACGACGCGACTGGTTGAGGTCGCCGTGGATCGCGTCAGCCGCGATGTCGGCCTCGTCGAGGAAGTCGGCGAGCTGCTCGGCGAAGGCGCGAGTGCGGGCGAAGACGAGCTTCTTGCCGGGACCGGAGGCGAGCTCGGCGAGCACCGCGAGCTTGTCGCGCTGGTCCATCACGAGCACGCGGTGGTCGATGGTCGAGCTGGCCTGGTCTTCGCCGGCGACCTCGTGGACGCTCGGCTCGACGAGGTAGCGCTCGACGATCTCGGCGACGCCCTTGTCGAGGGTCGCCGAGAACAGCAGCTTCTGGCCGCCCTCACTGGTGCGGTCGAGAATGTCCTGCACGGGCTCGGCGAAGCCGAGCTCGCACATGTGGTCGGCCTCGTCGAGCACCGTCACGACGACCTTCGAGAGGTCGAGGCGGCCCTGCGCCGAGAGGTCCTGGATGCGCCCGGGCGTGCCGATCACGATGTCGACACCGCGGTCGAGGGCCCCGAGCTGACGCGCGTAGGGCACGCCGCCGTAGATCTGCGTCGTGAAGAGCCCGACGCTGCGGGCGATCGGCTGAACGGTGCGGTCGATCTGCAGCGCGAGCTCCCGCGTCGGCGCCAGGATCAGGGCGCGCGGCTTGCGGCCCGGTTGGCGGCGCTTGCTGTCGCCGGCCTGCATGCGCAGCAGGCGCTCGACGAGCGGGGCGCCGAAGGCGATGGTCTTGCCGGAGCCGGTGCGGCCGCGGCCGAGCACGTCGCGACCCGCGAGGACCTCGGGGATCGTGCCGGCCTGGATCGGGAACGGCGAGGCCGCGCCGAGCTCGGCGAGGGCGCGCACGATGTTGTCGCCGAGTCCGAGGTCGCCGAAGCTCACACCCTCGGAGTCGCCGGCGACGATGGCCTGCGCCTCGAGTCGCTCCAGCACGACATCGTCGGTCGGAACGAAGCGCGCGGCCTCGTCCTGCCGCGGGGCGCGCGCCGGGCGGTCGTCACGGAAGTCGCGACGCGGGCGGTCGTTGCCGAACTCGCGACGCGGACGGTCCTCGCGGGCCGGACGGTCGTCGCGGTTGTAACGCGGACGCTCATCCCGGTCGCCGCGCGCCGGGCGCTCGTCACGGTTGTAACGCGGACGCTCGTCGCGGTCGTTGCGGGCCGGACGCTCGTCACGGTTGTAACGCGGACGCTCATCCCGGTCGCCGCGCGCCGGGCGGTCATCGCGGTTGTAACGCGGACGCTCGTCGCGGTCGTGGCGGGCCGGACGGTCATCGCGGTTGTAACGCGGACGCTCATCCCGGTCATGGCGGGCCGGACGGTCATCGCGGTTGTAACGCGGACGCTCGTCGCGGTCGCCACGGGCGGGGCGGGCGTCACGGTCGACACGGCCGGTGCGCTGCGCGTCGCGCTCGAAGCGCGACTGCTTGGGACGCGGCTCCCAGTTGGGGCGCTCGCCGGTGCGCTCACCGCGGGCGGCGGACTCGCCGCCACGGGGACGCTCGGCGTTGCGGCCGCGGGCGACGCGGTCGTCGCTGCTCCAGCGCGCCTTCTTGGGCGCGGGAGCCGCGCCCGCAGCGGCATCCTCGGCACGGTAGCCGCGGTGCTTGGGGCTCTTGCTGCCCGACTTGGGGGCGCTGGACTTGAACTTCGGCGCGCGCACAGGCGCGCCCTTCTTCTGAGGCATGGATGTCTTTTTCCGGTTGTGGTCACACAGAGTGCACAACGACTGAACGCAGCCGCGTGAGAACCCGGGCGATACTGACCGGGGCCGTTTTCCTGAATGGATTCCTCGTCAGCGGATGCGCTGACGATCCGGCCCGATTCGACACACAGTGAAGCATTGCGGAGAATTCCGCTGTCGAGAGCCGACCTCGGTACCTTACAGGACCGACCCTGAATTCGCCTATGCTCGGCTGAACATGCCCCGAATCGCGCCGCCCGTGAGAGCTCTCGCGCTCGTGACTCTGTGCGGTTCCGTGCTCGCCGGATGCGTCCCCGCCTCCCTCGGGACGGAAGCGGCCGAGACGGTCGCCGCGCCGCTCGGCCTGCCGCTCGTCGACGGCGTCACGGTGCAGGAGGGCCTCGTCTACGCCGCCCCCGACGGCGCGGAGCTGGCCCTGGATGCCTGCCTTCCCGCGACCGGCGCCAGCGAGGCGCGGCCGGCGATCATCTTCGTCCACGGCGGCAGCTGGTATCGCGGTGCCCGCGACGAGCCTCTGTACCGCGAGACCTGCGAGTGGCTGGCGGGCGCCGGCTACCCGACGTTCTCGATCAGCTACCGGCTCTCACCTGCGGCACAGTTCCCTGCCGCGACCGACGACGTGCGCGCCGCGCTCGCCTGGCTGCGCGAGCCCGAGCAGGTGGCCGCCTACGGCATCGACCCGGATCGGATCGCGCTGTTCGGCAGCTCGGCGGGCGGCACCCTCGCCGCCTGGGTCGGCACCGCTGGCGAGGGCGCCTGGTCGGCGCCCGACCGAGTGGCCGCCGTCGTGGAGCTCAGCGCGCCGATCGACCTGAGCGGCGTTGCCGAGGACGCTCGTCTGACGCAGCGGCGGCTCGACTACCTCGGCTGCGAGACCGACGACGACTGCGAGGCGGCGGCGCTCGCCTCGCCGATCACCGCGATCGACGCGAGCGATCCGCCGGTCTTCATCGTGCACTCGGAAGACGAGTTCGTTCCGGACGAGCAGGGCGAGCTGTTCGCGGCCGCCCTCCGCGAGACGGGCGGCGAGGTGGAGTTCGTCGTCGTCCCCGGCGACCGGCACGCGATCATGCTGCTCGACGCCGACATCTCGGCGCGCATCCTCGACTTCCTGGCGCGCACCGTCGGCGGCGAGGCGATCCTCGCCGCCGACTGAGCGCGGCTAGCTCGCGGCGGTCTCCGCCCCGGCGGCTCGGGCCTCGCGCTTGGCGGCGCGACGCTCGGAGGCGCCCTCGACGAGGGCGTACAGCGTCGGCAGCACGACCAGCGTGAGCAGCGTCGAGGAGAGCAGCCCGCCGATCACGACGATCGCCAACGGCTGCGAGATGAAGCCGCCCTCGCCGGTGATGCCGAGCGCCATCGGGATGAGCGCGACGATCGTGGCGAGTGCCGTCATCAGGATCGGACGCAGACGACGGGAGGAGCCGTGCTCGACGGCCTCGGCCACCTTCATCCCCCGATCTCGGTACTGGTTGACGAGGTCGACGAGCACGATCGCGTTCGTCACCACGATGCCGATCAGCATGATGACGCCGATGATCGAGGCGATGCCGAAGGGCACCCCGCTCGCCAGCTGCAGCAGGATCGCGCCGGTCGCCGCGAACGGCACCGAGACCAGCAGCAGCAGCGGCTGGCGGAGGCTGCGGAAGGTCGCGACCATGATGATGTAGACGATCAGGAGCGATGCCAGCGCGGCCAGACCGAGCTGGGCGAAGCCCTCCTGCTGGTCGGCGACCGCGCCGCCGACACTCGCCGAAGCGCCCTCGGGCAGGTCGAGGTCTGCCACGGCAGCCGTCACCACGGCGCCCGCCGTGCCGAGGTCGGCCGTGTTCGGGGTGAGCGTGACCTCCGAGGTGCGCACGCCGCGCTCGGTCGTGATCGAGGTGGGTCCGTCGGTGATCTCCACCGCGGCGATCTCCTCGAGTCGCACGGTGTCGCCGGTCGGTGTCGACAGCTCGTACTCGCGCAGCTGCTCGAGGGTCTCGGGCTCGTCGGGGTCGACCAGGTAGATCGAGATCACCGAGTTGTCGAGCTCGATGTCGCCCGAGGCGGCCGGCTGCATGGCCTGCGCGACCAGACTCCCGACCGCGAGCTCGCTGAGGTTGTGCTCGGCGGCGGCCTCGCGATCCACGTCGACCGAGATGAACGGCCGGCTCGCCGCCAGGTTGCTCGTCGCCTCCGCGGTGACCTCGAGGTCCTGCACCGCCTCGATGACGGCAGTCGTGGCGGCGATGAGCGCGTCCTCGTCGCCGGCGGAGATCTCAATCGCGATGTCGCTCGACGCGAACGCGTCCTCGTTGCCGCCGACGGTGATCTCCCCGACATCGTCGAGCTCGGCGATCGCCGCGCGCACGGCGGCCGTGATCTCGTCCTGGTCTCCGTCCTCGTCGGTGGTGAGCGAGAACGTCGCGTCACTGCCGCCGCCGAAGAAAGCGGCCAGCTCGTCGCCGCCGCCGATCGACGACTGGACGATCTCGACGCCCTCCACCTCGAGCAGCGCCTGCTCGACCTTGGTTGCGGCCGCATCCTTCGCCTCCAGGTCGGAGCCGGCGTCAATCGTCTGGGTGACGGTGATCGTGTTGGCGCCGCTGGATCCGATGAAGTTGGTCTGCATCAGGGGAACGGTCGCGATCGTGCCGCCCATCAGCAGCACCGCGGCGAGAAGCGTGACCGCGGGGCGGCGCAGCGTCCAGCGGATCACCGGCAGGTACACCTTCTGCAGTCGCGTCGGGCGCTCCAACTCGTCTTCGCCGGAGGCCGCCGCGGCCTGTGCCGCCTCCGCCTTGGCAATCGCCTTGGCACTGAGAGGCTTGCGACCCAGGAACCAGTAGGCGAGCACCGGCACGATCGTCAGGGCGACGAAGAGCGATGCGGCGAGCGCGATCGTCACCGTGAGGGCGAACGGCCGGAACAGCTCGCCGGTGATGTCGCTCACCAGCGCGAGCGGCAGGAACACCGCGATGGTGGTGACCGTGGAGGCGGTGATCGCAGTGGCGACCTCGCGCACGCCGGTCTTGATCGCGGTGAGCTTGTCGTCGCCGAGGGCCAGGTGCCGCTTGATGTTCTCGATGACGACGATGGAGTCGTCGACGACGCGGCCGATCGAGATCGTGATGGCGCCGAGCGTGAGGACGTTGAGCGAGTAGCCGCTCGCCCACATGCCGATGAAGGTCACCAGCAGCGAGGCGGGGATCGAGATGGCGGTGACCAGCGTCGATCGGATGGAGACCAGGAAGACGAAGATCACGAGGATCGCGGCGGCGAGACCGAGCAGGCCTTCGGTGGCGAGCGTCTCGATGGAGCGCTCGATCGACGGCGCCTGATCGAAGACGACCGTGAACTCGGTGTTCGATCCGACCTTCGCGGCGACGTCGTCGAGCGCGTCCGAGATGTCGTGCGACACATCGACCGTGTTGCCGGTCGCCGTCTTGGTGATCGCCACGGTGAGCGAGGGCTCGCCGTTGACCCGGGCGATCGAGTCGGAGGGGTTGTCGACCAGGTCAACGGTGGCGAGGTCGTCGATCGTGAGCTCCTGCGCCTCCGAGGTCGTCACCTCGCCGAAGCCGGGCACCGTCTCGGTGTCGGTCGTGTAGCCGCCGAGCACCGGCAGCGCGCGAAGCTCATCAACCGATTCGATCCGCGCGCCCGACTGCACAGTCAGGGTGGTGCCGTCTTCGGCGATCTCACCGACGGCCAGCAGGACGCCCGCCGAGTTCAGCGCGTCGACGATCGACTGCGTGGTGAGGTTGTTGTCCTCGAGCTTCTCGGGGTCGTAGGTGATCTCGACGCGCTCGCCGGCGCCGCCCGTGACCGAAGCCTCGCTCACCCCGTCGAGCGACTGGAACTCGGGCACCGCGATCGTCTCGAGTCGGCTGGTGAGCTCGTTCTGGTCGAGGTCGCTGGTGACGGCGAGCTGGATGACCGGGAAGTCGTCGAAGGAGAACGTCGCCACCGTCGGGGTGACGTCGTCGGGCAGCTGGTTGGCGATCCGATTGAGGGCGAGCTGCACCTTCTGCTCGGCCGTCGTGAGGTCGGTGCCGTAGTCGAACTCGGCGGTGACGAGCGAGAGCCCCGAGCCGGAGGTCGCGCTGGTGCCGCTCAGCCCGCTGATGCCCTGCAGGGCCGCCTCGACCGGCGTCGACACGTCGTTCTCGACGACGGCCGGGCTGGCGCCCGGGTAGCTCGTGGAGATGCTCACCTGCGGCAGGCTGATCGAGGGGAACAGCTCCTGCTTGAGCTGGGTGATCGCGATCCCGCCGAACAGGCCGATCACGATGGTGACGAGCGCGATGAGCGCGCGATTGCGGAGGCTGAAGAGAGACAGCAGATGCACGGGGATGACTCCTCGAGGTGTTCGGACTCCGCGGCGGTGCAGGCCTGCGAAGGGCGCGCACGCCACCGTGCACCTGAGTCAGTATCACAAGCCTGCGCGAGCGCACTGTACTCCGACGGGATGAACTCGCGCCCGAAACCGCTCAGACGACCTGGGCGTACTCCGGCTCGGCGACGATCGCCGGGGTGCGGCGCACGCGCGCCCAGGCGGCGATGAGGCGATCGACGCCGCGGTCGATCTCGTCGCTCGGGTAGGTGAACGGAACCCGGATGAAGCGCTCGAACACGCCGCCCTCGACGCCGAATCGCGGCCCCGCCGCCAGGATGAGCCCCTCGGCGCGGGCCGCGATCGCGAGCGCGGTGCTCATCGGGGCGCCAAGGTTGATCCAGCTGGCGATGCCGCCTTCGGTGTGCGGCACCTCCCACTCGGGGATCGCGGCACCCAGGCGCGCGGCGAGCTGGTCGCGGCCGCGGGAGAGCGCGGCGCGGCGTTCGGCGAGGATCTCGTCGTAGCGCGGGAGCAGCTCGAGCAGGATCAGCTGATCGAGGATCGGCGTGCCGAGGTCGCCGGTGAAGCGCTCGCGTGCGGCGCGCTGGATGAACTCTCGGTCGGCGCGGATCCAGCCCAGGCGCAATCCTCCCCAGACCGACTTGCCAAGCGATCCGATCGACACTGCCGGTCCGCTCGCCGCGTACGGCGGCGGGGTGGGGCGGCCGACGAGCCCGAGCCCGGCGATCGTCTCATCGGCGACGACGACGGTGCCCTGCCGGGCGGCGAGCCGGGCGACTCGCTCCCGCATCTCCGGCTCCATCGTGCGCCCGGTCGGGTTGTGGTTCTCGGGCTGCACGTAGGCGAGCACGGGGCTGGTGCGTGGAAAGACCTGCTCGAGGGTCATGGCGTCCCAGCCGTCCGAGGTGGAGACGGGAACAGGGACGGGCCGCCCGCCCGCCGCGCGGATCGCCTCGAGCGCGTGAGGGAACGTCGGCGCCTCGACCACGGCGCGGTCACCGCGCGAGAGCACCGTTCGCGCGATGAGGTGGATCGCGTGCTGCGCCCCCACCGTGATCATGAGCTGGTCGGCCGTGGTCGGCACTCCCCGCGCCGTGTAGTGCTCGGCGAGCGCCTGCCGGGCGATGAGAAGCCCCAGTGGGTCGAAGCCGGACTCGCCGAGGAACCGCGGCAGGTGGGCGACGGCGCGCTCAGCGGCGCCGGCGACCCCGTGCACCGCAGGCAGCATGGCCTTGCCGAAGTCGACGAAGCCGGCGGGGGTGTCGGGGTCCGGGTCGAGCTCGTCGTGCCGCGGCAGGCGCGCGACGCTGCCCGAGCCGCGCGTGCTCTGGACGAATCCAGCGTCGCGCAGGCTGGCGTACGCCGACGACACGGTGGTGCGGCTGAGGACCAATTGGTGGGCGAGCTCGCGCTCCGCCGGAAGCCGCGTGCCGAGCGGGATGCGTCCGTCGAGGATCAGCAGCCGGATGCGATCGGCGAGCTCCTGGTAGACGGGACCGCGGGCGGCATCGCGCCATCCGCGAAGCAGAGAGGCCAGCGCACGGGCCGAAAGCGACGTCACCCGGCCACCCTACGCCAGATTCCGAGAATTGGCATCTTGATTGCAGTCCAATTGCGGCCTTGACTGGCGACATGACCACACGCAAGCCGGCCGACGCCGCGAATTGGACCCGGCGCTGGGCGCAGTTGCTCGTCGGGCTCGTCCTCTACGGCATCGCGCTCGGGTTCATGGTGCGCGCCGGCATCGGCGTCGCGCCCTGGGATGTGCTCGGGCAGGGGATCGCCCGGCAGACCGGGCTGCCGTTCGGGCTCGTGACGAACCTCGTCGGCGCGCTCGTGCTGCTGCTCTGGATCCCCCTCAAGCAGAGGCCGGGGATCGGCACGATCCTCAATGTGCTCCTCATCGGCACGAGCGCCGAGCTCGGCCTCTGGCTCGTTCCGCAGCAGACGGTGCCCTGGCAGCAGGGCATCGTGTTCGCCGGGGGACTCGCCCTCCTCGCCGTGGCGACCGGCCTCTACATCGGGGCGCGGCTCGGCCCCGGGCCGCGCGATGGCCTGATGACCGGGGTTCACGCGCGCACCGGCTGGCCGATCTGGGTCGTGCGCACCGGCATCGAGGTGACGGTGCTGACGGCGGGCTGGATGCTGGGCGGCCAGGTGGGAGTCGGCACGCTCGCCTTCGCGCTGCTGATCGGGCCGATGGTCGGCGTCACGCTGCCGGTGCTGCGGGTGCCCGTCCGCCCGGGCGCGCTCGAGTCGCCCCGAGAGGAGGTGCCGGCATGATGATCGCCCTCTCCCTCGGCGCGCTCGCGCTGTGGGCCATGATCGCCACGGTCGTCGTCGTCGCGAACGACGGCTACCGCGCGATCCCCTTCGACCCCGACTACGACAGCCGGTTCGCCGCATAGGCGGCGAGCGCGTCGCGCACGAAGGCCGCGCCCGTCGCGCCGCCGTAGTTCGCGGCGAAGCGCGGGTCGGCCACGTACATCTCGGCCAGCCCGAGCACATACTCCTTCGCCGGAGCATCACCCGTGCGCGGGATGCCCGGGGTGCTCCCCAGCCACTCCACGTGGCGCTCCGCGAGCGCGTGCGCCTCGTGCGAGTCCGGATCGATGCCGCTCGCGGCGGCCGCGATCCAGTCGCGGATCAGCGCCGCCACCTGCTCGCGGAACGCGGCCTGGCCATCGCGGCCCAGGCCCCGCCACCACGCGTCACTCGTCGCATACGCCTCGGCGCCCCACTCCCGCTCGACCTCCTCCCGGTACTGGGTGTGGTCGAAGCCGTCGAACATGTTCTCTGCCATCAGCTGTTCGCCTCCTTCCAGGGTCTCGATGGTGCGCTCGACGCTCGCGATCTGTCGCGCCAGCCGCTCCTGCTCCTGACGGAGTTGGGCGAGCTGTCGGCGCAGCGCCTCGCAATCATCTCGCTGCCCCGCGATCACGTCTGCGATCGCGGGAATTCCGAGGCCGAGCTCGCGCAGCAGCAGCACGCGCTGCAGTCGCAGCAGCGCGGCCTCGTCGTAATAGCGGTAGCCGTTGGCGCCGATCCGACTCGGCGGGACGAGGCCGACGTCGTCGTAGTGGCGAAGCGTGCGGCTCGTCGTTCCGGCGAGGCGCGCGACCTCCTGGATGCTCCAGTCCGTGGCTTCCGCTCTCATGCCTCCGACGCTACAAGTTGACGCAGCGTCAAGGTCAAGCCATCTCGCAGATGGGACTGCGCGGCTCGCCGGAACGGCGCGGCTAGTCGGCGAAGCCCACCGGGATCGCGAGGTCCTGCACGCGGTCCGCTGCGGCCGTGTGGTCGTTGCGGGTATAGATCGCGCAGGCCTCGACACGGCAATCGAGGCCTTCGTCCACCGGCTCCGGCACCTCGATGTACGCGGTGAAGTCGCCCAGCTCGGGGTCGTCGAATGAGCGCGCGCCGAACAGCCGCCACGCCCAGTCGTCGTTCACCCAGTTGCTCGCCGCGAACTGGATGGTGCCCTCGGCGACGTCCTGCTGCTCCTGCGCGGGAACTCCGCCGAGGCATGGCCCCGGCTTCTCGCCCGCGTTGTCCGGAATGCGACAGACCGCCACATAGATCCCGCGCGCCGGGTCGTAGCCGGATCCCGTCACCACAAGCTGGTCGCCGGGCGCCAGCGACGACGTGTCGACCGCCTCGCTCGACTCGAAGGCCGAGACCGCAAGCGCGCGGTCACGCCCGTCGTCGCCCGAGGCCGTCACGCGCGTCGGCCACTCCTCCTCGGCCGGATCCTGATTGGCCAGACCCTGGCTCGAGTGCGTGAGGATCGGCACCGCGACGAGCGCGGCGGGAACGAGGATGACCACGAGGGCGGCCGCGAGAATCCACGGCCAGCGTCGGCGTCGGGCGTTGGAAGGCACGGCCCGATCATACGAGCGCGGAGGGCGCGCGTCCGCGTCGGGGGGATCGACGCGACTACGCTGACGCGCGTGACGATCCTCGCGGTGCTTCTGGGGGGCGCGCTCGGCACCGGGCTGCGTCTCGCGCTCGACGCCGCCCTCCCCCACGCCGACGCCGGATTCCCCTGGTCGACACTGCTCGCCAACGTCACCGGATCGTTGCTGCTCGGCCTGCTGGTCGGGCGCTTCGAGCTGTCCACCCCGCTCTGGGCGCGGGCGGGTCTGCGCACCGGCGTGCTCGGCTCGTTCACCACCTTCTCGGCGCTCGCGGTCTCGTTCGTCGCCCTCGTCGACGCCGAGCAGTGGGGCCTCGCCGTCGCCTACCTCGGCACCACCCTCGTGCTCGGGCTGGCCGCTGCCGCGCTCGGGCTGGGCATCGGCACGCGGCGCCGGATGCCCCCGCTGGAGGTGACCGAATGAACGGCTGGGTGATCGCCGCGGCCCTCGTTGCCGGGGCCGCGGGCGCACTGGCCCGCTACGGCACGACGGTGCTGCTCAGTCATCCGCGCGCCCGGCTGCCGTGGGCCGTGCTGACGGTCAACGTGGTCGGCTCAGCGCTCGGCGGAGTGCTGCTGGCTCTCGCAGCCACCGGCTCGATCGAGCCGGACCTCCGATACGTGATCTTCGGCGGCTTCGCCGGCGGGCTCACCACGTTCAGCACGCTGAGCGTCGAGACGCTGCAGCTGGCCTCGCGCCGCCGGATGCGCGCCGCGATCGTCAGCCTCACCGGCAACCTCGTGCTCGGCCTCGCGAGCGCTGCAGCCGGCTTCGCTGTCACCCTCGCGGCGATCGCGTAGCGCCGTGCTGCCGCGTGCTCAGGCGCCGAGCTTGCTGAGCGTCGCCACGACCTGGCGGGCGATCGTGCGGCCGGCGCGATTCGCGCCGATCGTGCTCGCGGTCGGACCGTAGCCCGCGAAGAACACCCGCGGGTTCCGCCAGGAGACGCCGCCGCCAACGACGACACCGCCCTCCTTCTCGCGCAGCTTGAGCGGGGCGAGGTGCCGCAGCTCGGGACGGAAGCCGGTCGACCAGATAATCGCGTCGGCGGGCCGGAAGCTGCCGTTGCTCCAGCGCACCCCCGTCGGCTCGATCTTGTCGAACATCGGATGCGCGACCAGCAGCCCGCGGTCGATGCCCGCCTGGATGCGACGACTCCGCGGAACGCCCGTCGTGCTGACGATGCTCGGCAGAGCGCGGCCTTCGCGCGCGGCGGCGTCCTGCAGCGCCACCGCCGAGGCCCCCGCCTCGACGTCGAGACCCTGCGAGTCGAGGAACTGGATCGGACGACGCGAGACCCACACCAGCGACTTGGCGACTCCCTCGAGCTCCATCAGGAATCCGATCGCGCTGGTGCCGCCCCCGACGACCACGACCGCCTGGTCACGGAACTCCTCCGCGTTGCGGTACTCGGAGGTGTGCAGGTGGCGGCCCGCGAAGGTGTTCATGCCCGGGTAGTACGGCACGAACGGCGCCCCCCAGGTTCCCGTCGCGTTCACGACGACCGGCGCGCGCACGGACTTGGTCTCCGGCTCGTCGTCCTCGTCGATCCCGGGGAGGGTGAACGACACGGCGAGGCCGTCCAGCTCCGGAGTGACCGAGGTGACCTCGGCCGGGCGCACGACCTGCAGCCCGAAGTGCTCCTCGTAGCGGCCGTAGTAGTCGGCGACGATGTCCTTGGCAGGGGCGTGCCGATCGGCGGTGTCGAAGCTCAGCCCGAGCTCGTCCATGCCGGGGAGGTCGTTGACGCGATGCGCGTAGCCGAGCCGCAGCGCCTCCCAGCGGAACTGCCAGGCGCCGCCGGCGCCGGGTCCGCGATCCAGTACGACGAAGTCGTTGCCGGGGTCGAGGCCGAGGCGGCGCAGGTAGAATGCGGTGGACAGTCCTGCCTGACCGCCACCGATCACGACCACTGAGGTGTCGTACGTGGGCTCGGTCACGCGGTCAAGACTAGTCGGCGCAGGTGGAGACCAGTCGTTCCCCAAATGGGGTACGTGTTAGACTTTTGGGCAGTTTTCAACCATTGCCATAACTCGAATCAGAGGGGGTCACGCATGGGGCGCGGCCGTCAAAAGGCGAAGCACACCAAGGTGGCGCGCGAGCTGAAGTACTTCAGCCCCGACACCAACTACGGTGCGCTCGAAAAGGAACTCGGCGGCAACTCGCGGCTTGAAGAAGACCTCGAGAAGTGGCCGGAGTACTCGGCGTCCGACGACGACGAGTACGACGAAGACCAGTTCAAGACCGCGTAGCTCCCGCCGTCCCGGGCGGATGCTCGGCACGGTTGTGCGGCACTGTTGCGCGTGCACGGTTGCGCGTGCACGGCGACGAGCACCGCACTCGGCAGAGCTCCGGCAGCCGTGTGCGTCGATCTAGCCGGCGAATGAGCCGACGAGGCGCACCGCGCCGCCGTCCACGCCCTTGGCGCCCTGCTCGAAGCCGTCGAGATCGCGATCGCCGACCGTGACGCGGCCCGCGACCCAGGCGGGCATCCCCGCTGCCTCGAGCGCGCGCGTCACCGCGCTGGCCGAGTCGGGCGCGACGACCGCGAACATGCCGACGCCCAGGTTCCAGGTGCCCTCCGTGTCGGCGAGCGCGAGCCCGCCGAGGTCGGCCAGCACGCGGAAGACGGGGTCCGGGCTCCAGGTCGAGCGATCGACCTCCACCCAGGCGCCGCGCGGCAGCACGCGGGCCAGGTTGGCGGCGATGCCGCCGCCCGTCACGTGGCTCAGGGCGTGCACGGCCCCCGGCAGGTCGGCCAGGATGCCGAGCAGCGGGCTCGTGTACAGGCGAGTGGGCTCGAGCAGCACCTGGCCGACCGTTCCGCCGAGCGCGGCCGAGTGGTCGGTGTAGCCGACGCCCGCGTTCGCCAGAATGTGGCGCACCAGCGAGAAGCCATTGCTGTGCAGACCGCTCGACGCGATCGCGACGACCAGGTCGCCATGCTCGATGCGCTCCGGGCCGAGCACCGCATCCGCCTCGACGGCTCCCACCGCGGCGCCCGCGATGTCGTACTCGTGCGGCTTCATCAGGCCCGGGTGCTCCGCGGTCTCGCCGCCCACCAGCGCGGTGCCGGTCTCGGCGCAGGCGCGCGCGACCCCCTCGACCAGGGTGGCGATCCGGTGCGGGTCGACCTTGCCGCAGGCGATGTAGTCGGTCATGAACAGCGGCTTCGCGCCGACCACGACGATGTCGTCGACGACCATGCCGACCAGGTCCTGCCCGATCGTGTCGTGCTTGTCGAGCGCGATGGCGATGTCGATCTTCGTGCCGACGCCGTCGGTGCTCGTCGCCAGCAGCGGGCGGCGGAATTCGCGCAGCGCGCTCACGTCGAACAGGCCGGCGAAGCCGCCCACGCCGCCCAGGACCTCCGGCCCGTGAGTCGCGCCGACCGCGGCCTTCATCAGCTCGACCGCGCGGTCGCCCGCGGCGGTGTCGACTCCGGCGGCGGCGTAGCTGGCGTCGCCATGAGAACTGGATGCGGCGGTCACACAGCCAGGGTAGTCGCCCGCCGCACGATGCGACGCCGCGCTATGCGAGACTGAGACGTACCCGTGCGACGCGGGTACGCATCCTTCACCGGTGGGAGCACTCCGCGGAATGTGCGGCATTGTCGGCATCGTCTCTTCGAGCCCAGTCAACCAGCAGGTCTATGACAGCCTTGCGCTGCTGCAGCATCGCGGCCAGGACTCGACCGGCATCGCGACCGCCGACGGCAGCATCATCCACATGCACAAGGCCAAAGGCCAGGTGCGTGAGGCGTACCGCACGCGCGACATGCGCACCCTGCTCGGCACCATGGGCCTCGGCCATGTTCGCTACGCGACGCGCGGCGACGCCGAGAAGGAGCAGGAGGCGCAGCCGTTCTACGTGAACGCGCCCTACGGCATCGTGCTCGTGCACAACGGCAACCTCACCAACACGCGTGAGCTGAGCGACCAGTTGTTCCGGGTCGATCGCCGGCACCTCAACACCAGCTCGGACACGGAGCTGCTGGTCAACGTGCTCGCGCATGAGCTGCAGTCGCAGGTGCGCGGCACCGACCTCGACCCCGACCAGATCTTCGACGCCATCGAGACGCTGCACGAGCGGGTCGAGGGCTCCTACGCCGCGATCGCGCTCATCGGCGGGCACGGGCTGCTGGCGTTCCGCGACCCCTACGGCATCCGCCCGCTCATTCTGGGTCGCCGCACCAGCGGGCTCGTCGGCACCGAGTGGGTCGTGGCCAGCGAGTCGCTCGTGCTCGAGAACGGCGGCTACGAGGTCGTGCGCGACGTCGAGCCCGGCGAGGCGATCTTCATCTCGCGCTCGGGCGAGCTGTTCGCGCGGCAGTGCGCCAAGAACCCGCGCCTGATTCCCTGCTCGTTCGAGTACGTGTACCTGGCGCGTCCCGACTCGATCATGAACGGCATCTCCGTCTACGACGCGCGACTGCGCCTCGGCGACCGGCTCGCCGACACCATCGCCAAGTACACGCCGTCCGGCGACATCGACGTCGTCATGCCGATTCCGGATTCCTCGCGCCCCGCCGCGATGCAGGTGGCGCAGAAGCTCGGCATCGAATACCGCGAGGGCTTCTACAAGAACCGCTACGTCGGCCGCACCTTCATCATGCCCGGGCAGGAGCAGCGCTCGAAGAGCGTCAAGCAGAAGCTCAACGCGATGAGCTCCGAGTTCAAAGGCAAGAACGTGCTGATCGTCGACGACTCGATCGTGCGCGGCACGACCTCGAAGGAGATCGTCGACATGGCGCGCATCGCGGGCGCCAACTCGGTGACCTTCACGAGCGCCGCGCCGCCGGTGCGCTACCCGCATGTCTACGGCATCAACATGCCGACCCGGGCGGAGCTGATCGCGCACGGTCGCAAGATCCCCGAGATCGCCACCGAGCTGGGTGCCGACTACCTGATCTACCAGGAGGTCGAGGACATGCAGTCGGCGATTCTCGAGGGCTCCGACATCCAGGGCCTCGAGATGAGCTGCTTCACGGGCGACTACATCACCGGCAACGTCACCGACGAGTACCTCGCCTGGCTCGAGTCCAACCAGCTCAGCTGACCCCGCCCAGCCTCCGCCTGCCGCCGAGCGCTACCCGCTCGGGCGCGGGTCAGCGGGGGGTGCGGGTGGCGGTGGCGGTGCGGGCGCGGCGGCGCGAGATCGCGTCGAGGACGAGGGCGACGACGGCGCCGAGCAGCGCCCCCGCGGGCACACCGTAGATGAGGAAGTAGCCGAAGGTGGCCGCGAACCCGATGCTCGGGTCGGGTTCGAACAGGCTCGTCGCGACGAGTGTGGCGATCACACCCAGCACGATGCCGAGGGTCAGGAAGACGCCGATGCGCGGGGCGCGCCGGATGCGCACCTCCTGGCGCTCGTCGCCGGCGTTGTCGGATTCGGGGCTGCTCACCCCTCCATTGTCGGTCACGCGGGGAGCGCCGGGTTCTCCCACGAGATCGGCAGGAACTCGCTGAGGTCGGCGCGGGTGCCGGAGGCGACGACGCGCGCCTCCGCGATCGCGGCCGCCCAGTCGAGCGCGCCGGTGGCGAGCGCGATCCAGGTGGCGGCATCCATCTCGACGACGTTGGGCGGCGTTCCGCGGGTGTGGCCGGGACCGCCGACCACCTGCACGGCGCCGAACGGCGGCACCCGCACCTCGACCGAGTGCCCCGGCGCCTTCTCGGCCAGCAGCTGCAGCAGGTACCGGGTCGCGAGCGCCGTCGAGTCGCGATCACCCTCGCCCCGCATCTCCTTGCGGATGGATGCCTCGCCCACGATCGCCGCGATCTTCGCCTTCGCCATGCCTCCACGCTAACAACCGACCCCGAGAACTCACGGTTCGCTGGACAGGTTCGGGCGCCTCGCGCGCGCCAGGTAGCCTGGCCAGGTGAGAATCCTGGTCCTCGGTTCGGGCGCCCGCGAGCACGCGATCGTCACAGCTCTGATTCGCGAAGACGCGAATCACGAAATCATCGCCGCCCCCGGCAACGCCGGAATCGCCGCGGAGATCGAGACGGTCGCGCTCGACGCGGAGAACGGCGAACTGGTCGCCTCCTACGCGCGGGAGAGCGACGTCGACCTCGTCGTCATCGGCCCGGAGGCTCCGCTCGTCGCGGGCGTGGCGGATGCGCTGCGCGCGGTCGACGTGCCGGTGTTCGGCCCCGGCAAGCGGGCCGCCGCTCTGGAGGGCTCGAAGGCCTTCGCGAAGCGGATCATGGATGCGGCGAACGTGCCGACCGGCCGCGCGATCCGCACCACCGATCCCGACGAGCTCGCCACCGCGCTCGAGGACCTCGGCGCCCCCTACGTCGTGAAGGCCGACGGCCTTGCCGCGGGCAAGGGCGTGCTGGTGTCGAACGACCACTCGGCGGCGCTCGCCCACGGTCTGCACTACCTGCAGCAGGGGCCCGTGCTGATCGAGGAGTTCCTGAGCGGCCCCGAAGTGTCGCTGTTCTTCCTCTCCGACGGGCACGACGTCGTGCCGCTCAGCCCCGCGCAGGACTACAAGCGCGCGCTCGACGGCGACGAGGGCCCCAACACCGGCGGCATGGGCGCGTACTCGCCGCTGCCGTGGCTGAACGACCGCTGGGGCAGCGAGGCGGCCTTCGTCGACGAGGTGCTCGGCACGATCGCACTGCCGACCGTGCGTGCGCTCGAAGCGGAGGGCACGCCGTTCGTCGGCCTGCTCTACTGCGGGCTCATCATCACCGAGGCGGGTGTCAAGGTGATCGAGTTCAACGCGCGCTTCGGCGACCCGGAGACCCAGGTGGTGCTGCCGCGACTCGAGACCCCGCTCTCCGAGCTGCTGCTCGCCGCCGCCACCGGGCGGCTGGGCGGCATGAGCTACCCCGAGTTCTCGAATGACGCCGCCGTGGTGGTGGTGCTGGCGAGCGAGGGCTACCCCGAGGATCCGATCACTGGGCGCGAGCTGACCGGCCTCGACGAGGCCGCCGCCGTTCCGGGCGTCACCCTCGCGCACGCCGCCACCGCGCTCGTCGGCGAGCGCCACGTCGCCACCGGCGGCCGCGTGCTGGGCGTGGTGGCCCACGGCCACGACTTCACCGAGGCCCGCACCCGGGCCTACGAGGCGATCGGACGCATCGGACTCGACGGCGGCCACTACCGCCACGACATCGCGGAGCGCGTCACGCGGCCCGCGGGATCGGACACCGCATCATGACCGGACTCCCCACTTCCGACGACCCGCGCCCCGGCGCCCACGCCGACGGCGACCCGCGCCTGCTGGAGCTCGGCTGGAAGCACGTCTACTCGGGCAAGGTCCGCGAGCTCTACGTCAAGGATGACGAGCCCGGCCGCGTGCTCGTCGTCGCCTCGGACCGCGTCAGCGCCTTCGATCACGTGCTGGAGCCGGCGATCCCCGGCAAGGGCGCCATGCTCACGCAGCTCAGCATGTGGTGGTTCCGCCGGCTCGGCGTTCCGCACCACCTGGTGGCGGCGCACCCGGCGCTCGGCGAGCACCTGCCGGAGGGCATCGCCGAGCGCGCGATGCACGTGCACGAACTCGACATGCTGCCGATCGAAGCGGTCGTGCGCGGCTACCTGGTCGGCTCCGGCTGGGCCGAGTACCGCGAGTCGCAGACCGTGTGCGGCCTGCCGCTGCCGGCGGGGCTGAGCGAGGGCGACCAGCTGCCCGAGCCGATCTACACTCCCGCGTTCAAGGCGCCGCTCGGCGAGCACGACGAGAACATCACCTTCGAGCGCACCGTCGAGCTGGTCGGCGCCGACCGCGCCGAGGAGCTGCGCGCGCGCAGCCTCGACATCTACCGCACCGCGTCGGAGATCGTCTCGCAGCACGGGCTGATCCTGGCCGACACGAAGTTCGAGTTCGGCCTCGACCCCGAGGACGGCGGCGACCTGACCCTCGCCGACGAGGTGCTGACCAGCGACTCGAGCCGCTACTGGGACGCGGAGGTGTACGCCGCGGGCGGTGAGCGCCGCCTGGAGAGCTTCGACAAGCAGATCGTGCGCGACTGGCTCGCGGCGAACTGGGACAAGACGGGCACCCCGCCGGCCCTGCCCGACGACATCGTGGAGAGGACGGCGGCGCGCTACCGCGAGCTGGCCGACCGGATCACGGGGTGACCGCGCTCTCCCTCGACATCCGCGAGGTGCCCTGGGAGGATCCTGCGGGCGATGCCCTGCGCGAGAGCCAGCAGGCCGAGGTGCGGGCGCTGTACTCCGGCGAGGACACCGAGCCTGGGCCGAAGCCGACCGGCGACGACATCGCGCTGTTCCTGGTCGCCTTCGACGGCGCGACGCCCGTCGGGTGCGGGGGACTCCGCCCGATCGACGCCTCGCACGGCGAGATCAAGCGCATGTTCGTCGTTCCCGAGCGACGCGGCGCGGGCGTCGCCGAGGCGATCCTGGGCGCCTTGGAGTCGGCCGCCCGGGAGCGCGGCTGGTCGCGCCTGGTGCTGGAGACGGGGCTCGAGCAGCGGGCCGCGGTGCGCTTCTACGAGCGCGCCGGGTTCCACGAGATCCCGCGGTTCGGGTACTACGTCGACGCGGAGCTCTCGGTCTGCTTCGAGAAGTCGCTCGCGGCTCGCTGAGCCGCACGCCGACGCATGCGGCGGGCCGGCCCGCGCGCCTCGCGCGACCACGAGTGCAGAGTCGGCCCGGCGCGCGAGAAGCGCGAGATGCGGGGACTCGGCCGGATCTTGCTGATGGCGCGCGTGGGGCTAGGCTCACGCCTCATGGACCCCGTCGAGCGCATCGTCGACCTCGCCGCCGACCGGGTCGCGCACGGCCAGCGGCGGGTGCTTCTCGGCCTGGTGGGGGCGCCCGGGGTGGGCAAGTCGACGCTCGCCGAGACGGCGGTCGACGCGCTCGAGACCCGCGGCATCCGAAGTCGCGTGCTGCCGATGGATGGCTTCCACCTGCCGCAGGCGAGGCTGCGCGAGCTCGGGCGCCGCGAGCGGATGGGCGCCCCCGACACCTTCGACGTCGCGGGCTTCGTGGCGACGCTGCGCCGCCTCCGCGATGCCAGCGCCGAGACCGCGGCGCCCGCCTTCGACCGTGAGATCGAGGAACCGGTGCCGCACGGCCTCCGCATCGACCCCGCGGTCGCGGTGGTCGTCGTGGAGGGCAATTACCTGCTGCTTCCGACCGGCGGCTGGGAGGCCGTCGCCCCGCTGCTCGACGAGATCGTCCGGCTCGCACTCAATCCGGCGGAGCGTCGCGCGCGCCTCATCGAGCGGCACGTCCGCTTCGGCAAGACTCCCGTCGAGGCTGCCGCGTGGGTGGACGGCCCGGATGAGCGCAACGCCGAGCTGATCGAGCGCAGCCTCGCGCACGGGCCGTCCCCGCAGCACTGGCTGCGCCTCGACTGAGCCGCGGGCCCGCCGACTAGACTCCGGCGCATGGGCGATCGACGACTCCGTCAGCGCTGGGATCGGCTCCGCGAGGCCGCCCAGAGCCGGGTGTGGCCGTTGCCGACCGCGGCGATTGTGGCCGGGGTCATCCTCGGAGTCGCCCTGCCCGAACTCGATCGGGTGCTCGACCCGATCGTCCCCGAGTGGCTCGGCGCCCTCCTGTTCGCAGGCGCCCCGGACTCGGCCCGCGCGATGCTCTCCTCGATCGCCGGTTCGCTCATCACGGTCACCTCGCTGACGTTCTCGCTCACTGTTGTCGCCCTGCAACTGGCCAGCAGCCAGGCCTCACCACGACTGCTGCGGATGTTCGCCAGCGACCGCCGCGTGCACGCCACGCTGGCGATGTTCCTCGGCACGTTCGCCTTCGCGATGACCGTGCTGCGCTCGGTGCGCTCGGCCGACGAGACCATCGTCGACGACACCGGCTTCGTTCCGCGCCTCGCGGTCAGCGTCACCTTCGTGCTGATGCTCGCCGCGGTGGTCACCCTGACGCTCTTCCTGGCTCACCTGGCGACGCGTCTGCGAGTGGAGACGATGCTGCGGGATGTGCACGGCGAGACGACGCGCACCGTTCGCGCCCTCTACTCCGAGGAGCCGCCGACCGCCGACGCCCACGACCTCCCGGCCGAGCCCGCCGAGCGTCGACTCACCCTCGCCACCCGCTCCGGGTTCCTGGTCGGCGTCGACCGCACGGCGCTCCGCGGCATCGCCGTGCGCGACAACCTGGTGATCTCGGTCGACACGGCCGTCGGCGATGACGTCGTCGAGGGCGCTCCCCTCGCCTCCTGGTGGCCGCGCGATCCGATGGAAGGACCGCGACCGGATGACGCGGAGGCGACCCAGCGGATCGACGCCGCGATTGCCCGCGCGCATCTCGTCGAGTACGAGCGCACCTCGGTGCAGGATGTCGGCTTCGGTATCCGGCAGCTCGTCGACGTGGCCGTCAAGGCGCTCTCGCCCGGCGTCAACGACCCGACCACCGCGGTGCACGCCCTCGGGCACGTGTCGAGCGTCGTCGGCGACCTGGTGTCGCGGCCGATCCCCTCGACCGTGGAGCGCGACGACGACGGCCTCATCCGAGTGGTGGGGCGGCAGCTCGACCTGGAGGCGATGCTCGACATCGCGATCTCGGGACCGCGCCAGTACGGCGCGGGCGACCTGGAGGTGGCGCTGCGCCTGCTCCGCCTGCTCCGCGAGGTGGCCTGGCGGAGCATCCATCCTGAGCTGGCGGAGGGGATCCGCCGCCGCGCGAGCGAAGTGCTCGCCGCCGCCGAGACCGCCGACCGCACCCGGACCGAGGTGGTGCGACTGACGGCGGCACGGGCCGCCGTGCTCGATGCGCTGGACGCGCGCTGGCCGGTGCCGGAGATCTCCGCCGACTCGTAGACTGGGGTGGTTCCCACCGCCGACAGACCGGAGTTCGCCGTGCCCATCATCGTCGTCGAGGTCATGCCCAAGCCTGAACTGCTCGACCCCGCCGGCAAGGCCGTCGCGGGAACCCTCAACCGTCTCGGCAAGAGCGAGTTCAGCGGCGTGCGCATCGGCAAGCGCATCGAGCTGAGTGTCGACGGCGAGATCACGGACACGGTGCTGGCCGACGTGCGCGAGCTCGCCGACGAGCTGCTCTCCAACTCGGTCATCGAGGACGTCGTCTCGATCACCGTCGCCGACGAGGTCACCGCCTGATGCGCGTCGGCGTCATCACCTTCCCCGGCTCGCTCGACGACCGGGACGCGCAGCGCGCGATCCGCCTCGCCGGCGCCGAACCGGTGGCGCTGTGGCACGGCGAGCACGACCTGCACGGCGTCGACGCGATCGTGCTGCCCGGCGGCTTCAGCTACGGCGATTACCTGCGCTGCGGTGCGATCGCGGCGCACAGCCCGATCATGGCGGAGGTCATCGACGCCGCGAACGCGGGGATGCCGGTGCTCGGCATCTGCAACGGATTCCAGATCCTGGTCGAGTCGCACCTGCTGCCGGGGGGCCTCATCCACAACGATCACGGAAGCTTCGTCTGCCGCGACCAGAAGCTCCGCGTCGAGAACGCCTCCACCGCGTGGACGAACGCGTTCACCGCGGGGCAGGAGATCATGATCCCGCTGAAGAACGGCGAGGGCGGCTACATCGCCAATGATGAGACGCTCGACCGGCTGGAGGGCGAGGGCCTGGTGGCGTTCCGCTACCTGGACGGCAACCCGAACGGCTCGCTGCGCGACATCGCCGGTCTCACGAACGCCCGCGGCAACGTGGTCGGCCTGATGCCGCACCCCGAGCACGCCGTCGAGCCGGGCTTCGGCCCCGACACCGACGTCGCGATGCGCTCCGGCATCGACGGTCTCGGTTTCTTCCGCTCGGTGCTGGAAGCGAGCCTGTCGCGCGCATGACCCCGAAGAAGCTGTTCCGCATCGTCGCGATCGCGGAAGCCATCACCTGGACCCTGCTCATCACCGGCCTGATCCTGCGGGCCACGGCCGATCTGGCGATCGCGGTCACAATCGGCGGAGGCATCCACGGATTCGTGTTCCTCACCTACGCGGGAATCTCGCTGCTGGTCGGCATCGACCGCCGCTGGAAGCCGGGCCTGGTCGCACTGGCCGTCGTCAGCGCGATCGTGCCGTACGCCACCATCCCGGTGGATGTGTGGCTCGACCGCCGCGGCAAGCTCGACGGCGCCTGGCGCACCGAGCCGGACGCCACGGGCGACCGCACCTTCCTGGACGGCCTGGTGCGCTGGTTCGTCCGGCGCCCGGTCGTGCTCGTGATGATCTTCGTCGTCGTGCTGGTCGCGATCTTCACGATCCTGCTCGTGATCGGCCCGCCCGGCGGATCGCACTGAGCGGAGCCCTGAGCTGATGTCGCGCGTGCCCCGTCCCACGGCGGCCAGCCCGCTGCGCGCAGAGTGTACGTTGTGAGCATGACCACCGGGGAGCCGCGTCGACCGAAGCTCGCTGACGTGGCACGGCTCGCAGGAACCTCCACGGCGGTCGTGAGCTACGTCATCAACGACGGCCCGCGACCGGTCTCCGCATCGACTCGCGAACGGGTGCTGAAGGTCATCGCCGAGACCGGATACCGGCCGAGCCGGGCGGCGCGCGCGCTGCGCTCTCAGCGGCAGTCGTTCATCGGACTCGTCGTGCCCGGCATGGCCGACCCGTTCTATGTGCAGCTGGCGCAAGAGGTGGAGGCGGCGGCACTTCGCCGCGGCTACCTCACGATGACCGGCAACTCCGGCTTCAGCACCGACCAGGAGCGAGCGCTGCTCGCCGGGCTGCTGGATGAGGGCGTCGCCGGTGTGATCGTCGCGGGGCTCGGGAACTCGAAGGAGCTGCACGCCCTGCTCACCGCAGCGCCGACGCGTGCCGTCTTCCTCCACAACCGACCGGAGGGCGTCGACGGCGCCCTCGTCACGGTCGATAATCGCGCCTGGTCGCGACGAGCCACCGACCATCTCTTCGACCACCACGGCTGCCCGACCGTCGCCCTCCTCACCCACGATGACGACGAAGGGCCGGTGGGCGAGCGCACCCGCGGGTGGCGGGATGCCGTGCAGGCGCGGGCGACCGCGGGCGCCGAGCACATCATCCGGTCACGTCACGATCGCCAGAGCGCCTCGCGCGCCATGAGCGACTGGCTCAGCCTCCCCGATCGCCCCCGAGCGGTCTTCGCCGCGACCGACGAACTCGCCTTCGGGGCGCTCCATGCTGCGGGCAAGCTGGGCCTCCGCATCCCCGAGGATCTGGCGATCATCTCGTTCGACGGGGTCTTCGAGACCGCGACGACGGTCCCCGAGCTGTCGACGATCACGGAGCCGTTCGAGGAGATGGGTGAGCGCGCCGTCGAGCTGCTGCTCGAGCGCACCGACGACAACGGGGTCCACTACTTCGAGTGCGCACCCGTGTATCGAGCCAGCTGCGGCTGCGCCGCCGACGTCACACCCGGGTGAGTCCGCGGCGCCAGCGCTTCAACCGGTCCCACCGCGAGGCCTCCGTCACCGCGAACTGCTGGCGACGCTGCGACTCCCGCCAGGCGAACAGCCCGAGCCCGACGAGGGTCGCGAGGTACGGGATCGCCTGGACCAGCTGACTCGGGATGTCGGCATTGCCGAGACGAATCGACAGCGCCGCGAAGAAGCCGAACACGAGCGACGCCACCCCCACCCCCAACGGCCGCATCCCGCCCAGGAAGATCGCCGCGACCGCGATGAACCCGCGCCCCGCCGTCATGTCCCGGAGGAAGCTCGAGACGTAGCCCATCGACAGGAACGCCCCCGCGGTTCCGGCCAAGGCCCCGGTGATGAGCACGGCCGTGTATTGGAGTCGCTTGACGTCGACGCCCGCCGTCGCGGCCGCGAGCGGGTTCTGCCCGATCGCGCGCGCGTGCAGTCCGAAGCGCGAACGAGCCAGCACGAACGCCATGACGCCCCAGGCGATGAACGCCACATAGGTCAGGATGTGCTGCCCGAGCAGGACATCGCCGATGAACGGAACACCGGCGAGAGCCGGAATCTGGATCTCCGGCAGGGTGTTGCCGCCGAGCGAGCCGGTTCCCGACTTGTCGCCGAGGACGCTGAAGACGATGAAGGTCGACAGCCCCGCCACCAGGAGGTTCAGTCCGATGCCGACGACGATCGGGTCGGCGCCGAACTCGAGGTGGAACACGCCGAGCAGCAGCCCGACCAGGCAGCCCGCCGCCACGGCGGCCGTCAGCCCCAGCCACACGTTGCCGCTCAGCCCCGCGACGAGAGCCCCCGATGCCGCGCCCGCGAGCATGGAGCCCTCGAGCGTGATGTTCGGAACGCCGGCGGTCTCCGAGAGCATGCCCCCGATCGCCGCGAGCAGGATCGGCGTGGAGACTCGCAGGATGGCGGCGAGGAAGAGCGTCGAGAAAACCGTGTCCCAGATCATGCGAACTCCTGCTTCTCGAGACGCTTGGCGCGCCGTTTCTTGACCACGCTCATCACGAACTGGGAGGTCACCAGGAGCACGATGAGGGCCTGGATCACGCTCACGATCTCGGTGCCGACGGACATCTCCTGCTCCATGACGTTGCCGCCGACCTTGAGGTAGCTGTAGAACAGCGCGGCGAACGGGATCACGATCGGGTTGTTGCGCGCCAGGATGGCGATCATGATCCCGTCGAAGCCGGTGCTCACCGAGAGGGTGAGCAGCGCCCGTCCGTTGACCCCCTCGACGAGGTGCGCGCCCGCGAGTCCGGCGATCGCCCCGCTGATCAGGAATCCGAGGATGATCACCCGCTTGGACTTGATGCCGCCGTAGGCGGCGAACAGGCTGTTGCTGCCGAGGGTGCGCACCTCGTAGCCGAACGGCGTGCGCTGGATGATCGCCCACACGGCGACGGTGAGCAGCGGCACCAGGATGAGCGCCAGGTTCGCCTGCCCGAACGCGATCCCGGTCACGCTGGTGAGGCTCGGAATGACGCTCTCGTCGGGGAGGTACGCCGAGGCGACGCTCGTCGCGCCCTCCGGTGTCAGGTGGCGCGTCAGGATGTACCCGTACAGCTGGATGAGCACCGTGTTCAGCATCAGGCTCGAGACGAGCTCATTCGCCCCGAGGTACGCCTTCATCCAGCCGGGGATGAGCCCGACGATCGCGCCCGCCGTCATGGCGGCGATCATCGGCACGATGATCCCGAATCCGGGCGCGAGCGGGAACCCGAGGCTCACGGCGGTGGCGGCGAGCGCCCCCATGTAGAGCTGCCCCTCGGCGCCGAGGCTCAGCAGCCCCGAGCGGAACGGGATCGCCACGGAGAGGCCGAGGATCGTCAGCGTCGTGGTGAGCACGATGACCTGGCCGAGCCGGGTCGTCCGGGAGAACGGTCCGGTGAGCAGCCAGTGATACGCCTCGACGGGGTCCTTGCCGACCGCGAGCAGCATGACGAAGCAGATCGCGAGGGCGATGACGATCGTGACGATGACCGCGGCGAAGGCCTCAAGCGTGTCCCGGCGGCGCTGAATGCGAACCGCCGCGCGATCGGCCTCCCGGTCGTACGACACGAGCGACGCGGCCCCGGTGCTCGTGCTGGTGTCAGTCGGAAGCATGGTCACCGCCCTCGGCCGGGCTGGCGACGGCGCCGAGCATGTGCATCCCGATGATCTCCTCTGTCACGGCGGCGACGTCATCGAACTCGGCGACGACTCGTCCCTGGCGCAGCACGATGAGCCGATCCGAGAGCGAAAGCGCCTCCGTGAGATCTGCCGACACGAGCAGGACGGCCGCTCCCCGATCGCGTGCACCGCGCATCTGCGCGTAGATGAACTCCATGGCCCCGATGTCGACCCCGCGCGTGGGCTGCGCGGCGAGAAGCACCACGGCGTCGTCATCGAGTTCGCGCGCCACGATGACCTTCTGGATGTTGCCGCCGGAGAGCGAGCCGACCGGCACCTTCGGGTCGGCGGCACGAATCGCGAAGCGGTCGATGAGCCGTTCGCCGTTCTCGTCGACCGCGCGCGTGTCGAGGATCCCGTGCCGTGCGAACGGCGGGCGCGTGTAGCGATCGACGATCAGGTTGTCGGCGATCGACTCGGACAGCGCCGCCCCGTTCTTGATCCGGTCCTCCGGGATGTGCCGCAGGCCGAGCTCGCGCCGTTCGCGCACCGACAGCGTCGTCACCTCGGAGCCGGCGATCGTCACGCTGCCCGCCGTCGCGTCGCGCAGGCCGGCGATGGTCTCGATGAGCTCCGTCTGGCCGTTGCCTTCGACGCCGACGATTCCGACGATCTCGCCGCGATGCAGTTCGAAGTCGATGTCGACGGTTGCGGGCTGCCCGAGGTCGTTGAGACAGCTGAGTCCGGTGGCGCGAAGAGCGGTCTCGCCGATGTGCTTCGCGGGAGAGCGCGTCTGCGCCGCCACCGACCGTCCGACCATCAGGGAGGCGAGCTCGCCCTCGGAGGTCGAGTCGGCGGCCACCCGGCCGACGAGGCGACCGGAGCGCATGACGGCGACGTTGTCCGCGACGGACATGACCTCGCGAAGCTTGTGGGAGATGAAGATGACGGTGCGTCCGGCTGCCGCGAACTCGCGCAGCGCCCGGAAGAGCTCCGTCGTCTCCTGCGGGGCCAGGACGGCCGTGGGCTCATCGAGCACGAGGATCTGGGCACCGCGATACAGCGCCTTGAGGATCTCGGCGCGCTGCAGCATGCCGACCGGAACGTCACGCGCCTTCGCGTTCGGGTCGATCGTGAGCTGGAAGCGACGAGAGAGCTCGGTGACCTCCTCGACCGCGCGTCGGCGGTCGAGCAGCCCGTGCTTCATCGGCTCGGCGCCGAGCACGATGTTCTGGGCGAGAGTGAAGGTGGGGACCATCATGAAGCTCTGATGGACCATTCCGATGCCGTGCGCGATCGCATCGTGGGAGGACCCGAGCGCGACCGGCTCGCCGTCGATCGTGATCGAACCGGAGCTGGGCCGCTCCATCCCGTAGAGCATCTTCATCAGCGTGGACTTGCCGGCGCCGTTCTCGCCGATGATCGCCTGCACCGTGCCGGGCTCGATGTCGAAGCTGATGTCGGAGCAGGCGACGACCCCGTTGGAGTATTCCTTGCTGAGCCGCGAGAACGACAGCCGCGGCGCGGTGGCGCGCCGGGAGGCGCCGGCGGAGACAGACTCCACCGACGCCTCCCGGGTCGAGCGCTGTGACGTCATGTTCAGAATGCGGTTGCAATCGACACGTTGCCAGCCTTGATCGCCTCGTACACCTCGTTGACCAGTTCGGCGACGGAGGCCGGGACCAGCGTGGCGTAGTTGTCGTTCTCGGTAGCGAGGCTCACGCCGCCCTCCGCGATTCCGACGTTCTCCGCGGCACCGTAGACGAGCGCTCCCTCGAGTTCCAGGTTCGCCGCGCGCAGCAGAGCCGCGTCGACGCCCTTCACCATGGAGGTGAGGATGGTCGCCTTGAGCGCCTCATCCGTCTCGGTCAGGTACTGGTCGGAGTCGACCCCGATCGAGTAGAGGCCATGATCGGCCGCCGACTCCATCACACCGGCGCCGGATCCGCCCGCGACGCCCCAGACCACCGCGGCACCCGCATCGAACATGCTCGAGGCGATTTCCTTTCCGCGGGCCGGGTCGTTGAAGGCCTTGTCTCCGCCGACGTACTGGACGATGACGTCGCTCTCGGAGCCGCCCGCGTCGACGAAGCCGTTGGTGAACCCCACGATGAAGTCATTGATGACGGGGATGTCCTGCCCACCGACGATACCCGCCTTGGTGAGACCCTCCGCGTTCGGAAGCGAGCCGTCGGCCAGCAGGGTGGCGACCAGGAACCCGACCAGGTAGGAGCCCTCGTTCTGCTTGAAGGTCACCGAGTAGACGTTCTCGCACAGGTTGTCGCATCCGACCGCTCCCGTGTAGTCCGGCGGTGCGTCGTAGACCCAGAACTTCTTGTCGGGGTACTGCGGCGCCACACGGCCGACGTAGTCGGACATGCTGTAGGAGCCGGCGACGAGGATGTCGTAGTCCTCACCCGCGGCAGCGTCCGCGAGGCCCGACTCCCAGGTGCTCTCGTCGTAGCCCAGCTCGACCGTCTTCACCGTGTAGCCGAGCTCTTCCGCTTCGGCCAGGCCGCGCGCGGCGGAGTCGATGAAGGACTTGTCCCCCAGCGTTCCGTTGATGACGTACTTGATGGTGAGGCCGGTCGACTCAGTGCTCTCCGAGTCGGAGGCCGACTCAGCAGAACAGCCAGTCAGGGCCGTCGCCGCGATGGCGAGCGCAGCGCTGAGTACCAGAAACCTGCGTTTCATCGTTACTCCCTTTGGATTGTGATCGGATTGTGGTGCAGCACCGTCGTGACGGCACGTGTGGAGGCCGAGCTACTCGGCAGACCCGGGCGTCCGCGCCGCGTTGAGCATGGCCAGGATCGGGATCGACTCGATCTGGTCGGCTTCGAGGAGATCCCACTGGATCCCCGTCGGCCCGGACTGGGGCGAGGTCGCCCGCAGCGTCTCCGTCTCCGTCACGATGTAGTCGACGGTGGAGTCGGTGGGGGTCATCGGAAGCAGCGCGTCGTCGACGACGCTGAGCGGGTGGACCGTCGTGCAGATGGCGGTCGACTCGTCAACCAGCCCAGCGTCGCGAAGCAGCGCCAGCTCGAGGTCGGCGAAGCCTGCTCCCTTGCCGGTTCGCCCGCCGGCCGGCGTCACCGCAACGGATCCGACGTTGACGATGTCGATGTGGCGCATCTCGTCGAACGGAACCAGCCGCCCGTGCTCGATCGCCCCCTCCATCGTGGATGCCGTCTCGAAGGCGACCCCGTTGCGCGTGAGCTCGGCCGCATCGAGCTCGAGGAAGCACGGGTACACCACCAGCTGCGGGTACGCCATGTAGAGGAGCTTGCCCTCTTGCAGCGCGCGAAGCCTGATCGGAGCCTGACATGCGTCCGGGGTGCACTTGATGACGGTGGCCTGCTTCCAGATGTCGAGGCTGGCCAGTCGGGCCGCCGCCCGGTCGGCGCCCTCGAAGTCGGGGATCGAGCCGCGCGGGTCGCCGTCGACCGCTCCCGCGGATTCGAGCGCGCTCCAGATCTGTTCACGGAGCTCATCCTTGGCAGGGTTGCGCCCAACCCACCGGTCAGATTCATTGTGCATGGCTGTGAATCTAAACGGTTAGATATTGCGCTGTCCAACGGAGACGGCCCCCGAAACGAGAAAGTAACGAACCGGAACCATCCCGGAAATCCGGCGGTCTAACCGATTAGCATTCCTCACCCTTTGGGGTGTCCCGGCGCACGCCCGTTGGGGTGTCCCCTCACGCGCCCACGATCGCGCTGACACCGCCTCGCGTGCCCGAAAGTCGGAGAATCGCGCGCCTCGCCCACGCGTCGTGGACGACGGCGTCGGAACTCCGACTGTGCGTTGGGCGGGGAAGCGCCGTCAGCGCCCGCCCTCGGCCCAGGCCTCGCGCACCAGCCGCTCCAGCACCTGCTCGTCGATCTTGTCGAGCCGGCGGACGTACAGGCAGCCGACCCCGGTCTTGTGCGGGCCGAGCTCGGCCAGTAGCGGCTCCGGCTCGGGAGCGTAAGAGTTCTGCAGCCCGTACAGCGAGAGCTGCGCCTTGCGCGGCGAGAACCCGACGATCGGCCAGTCGCCTTCACGCCCGCTCGACGTCGTGTAGTGCTTGGAGCCGAAGCCGACGATCGTGGGACCCCACATGACCGGCTCAACGCCGGTCGCGCGACGGAAGATCTCGAGCAGCCGCTGCCCCTCGGCTCGTCGGCGCTCATCCTCCACCGACGCGAGGAACTCCTCGACCGGAACCTCGGTGGGCCGGGTGGCGTTGTCGTTGCGCTCACTCATGATGTCTCCTCACTCCTTCGTGGGTGACGGGGGTCCCTCCGATCGTACGATGGGCATCGACTGGGTGTAGCTCTGCTGGCGCTCGTCGCCCTCGGCACTGCCGCTGAACATGCCCGAGTGCTCTTCGCCGGGCTTCGAGCGCACGGCGCGCTTGGGCGCTTCCACCATCTCGACGCGAGTGCGCGGCACTCCGGCCGGGGACTTCGCCTGCAGCCACTCCACCATCGCCTCGCGGATGTTGCAGCGCAGATCCCAGAGCGCGCCCGAATTGGCGGCGGTGACGGTGATCCGCACGCGGACGAAGCCCGCCGTGGCATCCGTGATCTGCAGCACCGCGCTGCGCTTGTCCCACAGCGGGTCGGCCTCGACGATCCGCTTCAGCTCGGCGCGCATCGCCGACGGCGAGACGCGCCAATCCAGGTCGAATTCCACGGAGCCGAGGATCTGGGTGCCGGAGCGCGTCCAGTTCTCGAACGGGGTCGTCGTGAAGTAGGTCGACGGCAGCACCAGACGACGGTCGTCCCAGATGTGCACGACGATGTAGGTGAGGGTGATCTCCTCGATGCGGCCCCACTCACCCTCCACCACGACGACGTCGTCGACGCGAATCCCGTCGGTGAAGGCGAGCTGCAGCCCCGCGAAGACGTTCGAGAGTGCGGATTGGGCCGCGATGCCGGCGACGACGCTGACCAGACCCGCCGACGCCAGCAGGCTGGCGCCGTAGGCCTCGACCCCCTCGAAGGTGAGCAGGATCGCGCCGACCGTGACGATGCCGACCATGACGAACGCGAGGCGACGCAGGATCGCGACCTGCGTGTGGACGCGACGAGCGCGCCGGTTGTCGACGACGTCGACCGGGTAGCGCGCGAGGGTTCGCGCGAAGAGGAATCCGATCACCCCGGCGGTGAACCATCCCGCACAGGCGATGATCGCGATCAGGAGGCCGTGCTCGATCCACCCGCGCAGCGTCTCCCACTCGTCGCCGAGCGGCATGAACGCCGTCATGATGAGCAGAGCGATGGCGAGCAGCAGCGCGCGGAAGGGGCGGCGGATCCGCCCGAGATTCCGGGGATCCCAGCCCGCCCGCTTGGAGATGAAGCGCAAGGGCAGGGTGACGAGCGCGACGATCACCACCACGAGCAGGGCGACGCCGACGACGACGATCGCGAAGGTCAACCAGGGGTCCCAATCGGCGGGCATAGTCCTCCAGACTTCAGGCAGTTCCACGGTAGTCCGAGCCGCGGCGCGTTCGCGCGCGCTCGGTAGGATGGGCGATGAACTTCCCCCCGCGAACGGAGCCCAGGCCGCGTGACTGACACCACCGCTGCGACCGCCCCCGCGTCCCCCGTCGTCGACTCGGTCGACAACGCACGGGCGACGCCGGAGAAGGAACAGCCCTACGACGCGCTCGGGCTCAAGCCCGACGAGTACGAGCAGATCAAGCAGATCCTCGGCCGCCGCCCCACGAGCGGCGAGCTCGCCATGTACTCGGTGATGTGGAGCGAGCACTGCTCCTACAAGTCGAGCAAGGTCTGGCTGCGTCAGTTCGGGCAGAAGGTCAGCCCCGAGATGACCAAGGACCTCATGGTCGGCATGGGCGAGAACGCGGGCGTCATCGACATCGGCGAAGGCTGGGCGGTCACCTTCAAGATCGAGAGCCACAACCACCCCAGCTACATCGAGCCGTTCCAGGGCGCCGCGACCGGCGTCGGCGGCATCGTGCGCGACATCATCTCGATGGGGGCGCGCCCCGTGGCGGTCATGGATGCGCTGCGCTTCGGCGCCGTGGACCACCCCGACACCGCGCGCGTGCTGCCCGGCGTCGTCAGCGGCATCAGCTTCTACGCCAACTGCCTGGGCCTGCCGAACATCGGCGGCGAGACCTGGTTCGACCCGGTGTATCAGGCCAACCCGCTTGTCAACGCGCTCGCGGTCGGCGTGCTGCGTCACGAGGACCTGCACCTGGCGAACGCCCGCGGCGCGGGCAACAAGGTCGTGCTGTTCGGCGCCCGCACCGGCGGCGACGGCATCGGCGGCGCGTCGATCCTCGCCTCCGACACCTTCAGCGAGGGCGGCCCCACCAAGCGACCCGCCGTGCAGGTGGGCGACCCGTTCGCCGAGAAGGTGCTCATCGAGTGCTGTCTGGAGCTGTTCCAGGGCGACCTGGTGGAAGGCATCCAGGATCTCGGGGCGGCCGGCATCTCGTGCGCGACCAGCGAGCTCGCCAGCAACGGCGACGGCGGCATGCAGGTCTCGCTCGACGACGTGCTGCTGCGCGACCCCTCGCTCACGGCGGAGGAGATCCTCATGTCGGAGAGCCAGGAGCGCATGATGGCGATCGTGCGGCCCGAGAAGCTCGAAGGCTTCCTGGCGGTCACCAGCAAGTGGGATGTTGAGACCAGCGTGCTCGGCGAGGTCACCGACACCGGCCGCCTCATCATCACCTGGCGCGGCGAGACCATCGTCGACGTCGACCCGCGCACCGTCGCGGTCGACGGCCCGGTCTACAACCGCCCGATCGCCTACCCGAGCTGGATCGACGGGGTGCAGGCCGACTCGGCCGCCGCACTCGCGCGACCCGCCGACGGCACCGAGCTTCGGGAGCAGGTGCTGCGTCTGCTCGGCAGCGCCAACCTGGGCGACACGAGTGTCATCACCAGCCAGTACGACAAGTACGTCATGGGCAACACGGCGCTCAGCTACCCCGACGACGCAGGCATGGTGCGCGTCGACGAGAGCTCCGGCCTCGGCTTCGCCGTCGCGACGGATGCCAACGGCCGCTACTGCTACCTCGACCCGTACCAGGGCGCGCAGCTCGCCCTCGCCGAGGCGTATCGCAACGTCGCCACGACCGGTGCGAAGCCGGCCGCCGTCTCCGACTGCCTCAACTTCGGCTCCCCCGAGAACCCCGAGGTGATGTGGCAGTTCTCGAAGGCCGTCGAAGGTCTCGCCGACGGCTGCCTGGAGCTCGGCATCCCGGTCACGGGCGGCAACGTCAGCTTCTACAACCAGACCGGCGACGTGCCGATCCATCCGACGCCCGTGGTGGCGGTGCTCGGCACCATCGACGACGTCGCGCGCCGCGTGCCCTCCGGTTGGCAGGACCCGGGCGACAACCTGTACCTGCTCGGCACGACGGCGCTCGAACTCGACGGCTCCGCGTGGGCCGGCGTGATTCACGATCACCTCGGCGGTCGCCCGCCTGCGGTCGACCTCGCTCGCGAGAAGGAGCTCGGCGAGCTGCTCGCCGCGGGCGCGCACGAGGGCCTGTTCAACGCCGCCCACGACCTCAGCGACGGCGGTCTCGCGACCGCGCTCGCGGAGGGCGTGCTGCGCTTCGGCGTCGGCGCGCGCGCGTGGCTCGACGACCTGATCGCGCGCGACGGCGTCGATGCCGCGACCGCGCTGTTCAGCGAGTCGACCGGCCGCGTGCTGGTGGCCGTGCCGCGCGAAGAGGACGTCAAGTTCACGCGCCTGTGCGAGGGCCGCGGCTACCCGGTGCTGCGCATCGGCGTCACCGACAGCGAACCGACCCTGGAGGTCCAGGGCCAGTTCAGCCTGTCGGTCGACGAGCTCCGCGGTGCGCACACCAGCGCGCTCGCCCGGTTCTAGCGCGCCGCGACGAACTCCTGGCGGGCGTAGCCGAGACCCTCGATCTCGAGTTCGACGACGTCGCCGGCGACCAGGTACGGCGTGCCCGGCAGTCCGAGCGCGACCCCGGCCGGGGTGCCGGTGTTGATCACGTCGCCCGGGTTCAGCACCATGAACTGCGACAGATACCAGACGATGTGTCGGATCGAGAAGATCATGTTCGAGGTCGTGCCGACCTGGCGCTCGACGCCGTTGACCCGCAGCCAGAGGCCCAGGTTCTGCGGATCGTCGATCTCGTCGGCCGCGACGAGCACCGGCCCGAAGGGGTTGAACGTCTCGCAGCTCTTGCCCTTGTCCCACTGGCCGCCGCGCTCGAGCTGGAACTCGCGCTCCGACACATCGTGCGAGATCGCGTAACCGGCGATGACGGAATCGGCGTCCTTCTCGGCATCCAGATAGCGGGCGGTGCGCCCGATCACAATGCCGAGCTCCACCTCCCAGTCGGTCTTCTCCGAGCCGCGCGGGATCGCCACGTTGTCGAAGGGCCCGACCATCGTCGACGGGTCCTTCATGAAGACGACCGGCTCATGCGGGACGGTGGCACCGGTCTCCTGAGCGTGGTCCAGGTAGTTGAGTCCGACGCAGACGATCTTGCCCGGGCGCGCGATCGGGGGGCCGACTCGCATTGACGCGGCGCCGGGCAGAACCGGCAGATCGGTCGCCGCGCGCGCCCGGTCGAGGCCGCCGGAGGCGAGGAACGCGGCGTCGATCTCCGGCGTCAGCGACCGCAGATCGTAGCTGACCCCCTCGCGCTGCAGAACGGGGATCTCGGAGCCGGGATCCCCGAGCCGTGCGAAACCGCTCACGGGACCGCGATGATCGCGTCGATCTCGACGTCGAATCCGCGCAGCGCGACCTCGATGGTGGTGCGCACGGGGAACGGCTCGACGAAGAACTCCTTGGCGATCTCGTTGAACTCGGCGAAGTCATCCAGCGAGCGCAGGTAGACGCCGTAGCGCAGCGCGTGCTCGAGCGACGTGCCCGCGGCCTCCGCGTTGGCCTGCAGGTTGCCGAAGGTGAGGCGCACCTGGTCGGCGAAGGTCTCTCCGACGCGCTTGCCCTCGGCGTCGAACGGCCCCTGGCCGGCGAGGTAGAGCACGCCGTTGTGGACCATTCCGGGCGAGTACGGTCCGGCGGGCGGCGGGGAGGCGGGCGAGGCGATGCGTGTGCGCATGGTGCTGATTTCTCTTTCGGTGTTGACGGTCAGGCGACCGGACGGACCCGCGGCACGGCCGCGAGCAGCTTCTGGGTGTACGGATGGGCGGGCGCGGTGAGCACGTCGGCGACGGGTCCGTGCTCGACGACGGCTCCCCCGTTCATGACGTAGACGTCGTCGCAGAAGCGCGCCACGACCCCCATGTCGTGCGTGATCATCAGCACGGCCATGCCGAGGTTGTCGGCGAGCGACCCGAGGGTCTCGAGCACGGCGGCCTGCACGGTGACATCGAGCGCGCTCGTGGCCTCGTCGGCGATCAGCAGCGCCGGACGCGAGGAGATCGCCATCGCGATCATCACGCGCTGCTGCATCCCGCCGCTGAGTTCGTGCGGGTAGCGGTCGAACACGCGCTCGGCGTCGCGGATGCCGACGGTCTGGAGGGTCTCCACGACCACCGGGCGGGCGGCCGCTTTCGAATACGGACGGTGCGCGCGCAGCACGTCGACGATCTGCTCTCCCACCGTGAATACCGGGTTGAGGGTCGACATCGGGTCCTGAAAGATCATCGAGATCTCGGCGCCACGCACCTGCCGCAGGCGCGACGCGGGCGCGGTCAGCAGGTCTTCACCGCGGTAGCGGATCGCCGAGTCGTCGGAGTAGCTCATGATGCGCTCGTCGTTCAGCCGCAGAATCGACATCGCCGTCACCGACTTGCCGGAGCCGGACTCGCCGATGATGCCGACGCGACGGCCCGCGGGCACGGTGATCGACACCCCGTCCACCGCGTGGCCTGGGGCGCCTTCAAAGCGGATGCGGAGGTCGTCGATCTCAAGCAGGTCGGTCACGGGGTTCCCTCCACCAGGTCGATCGGGCTGGTCAGGTCGGCTCGGACCTTCGAGACGGCGTGACGCGAGGCCGGGTCGGGATCGAGCACCGCATCCAGCAGCGCCTTCGTGTACGGGTGCTGCGGGTTGTCGAAGACCTCGTCCACCGGCCCGGTCTCGACCACACGACCGAGGTACATCACCGCCACCCGGTGGCACATGCGCCGGACGATTCCGAGGTTGTGAGCGATGAACAGGTAGGCCTGCCCCTGGTCGCGCTGCAGCTCCTCGAGCAGGTCGAGCACCTGCGCCTGCACCGAGACGTCGAGGGCGGAGGTCGGCTCGTCGCAGACGATCAGCCGCGGCGAGAGCCCCACGGCGCGCGCGATGGCGATGCGCTGGCGCTGGCCGCCGGAGAACTGGTGCGGGTAGCGCGCGGCCACCTCGCCGGGCAGCCCCACACGTTCGAGCAGGCTCGCGACCATGGGCCGCACCTCGGCGCGGTCGACGATGCGGTGCGTGACGAGCGGCTCCGCGATCTGCGCGCCCACCGTCATCCGCGGGTCGAGCGTCGCGTACGGGTCCTGGAAGATCATCTGCAGCCGCGGTCGGAGCTCCCGGAACGAGCGCGCGCGCAGTCCGCGCAGTTCGTGATCCTCGAACCGGATGCTGCCGGAGAAGTCCTGGAGCCCCATCACGGCGCGCGCGATCGACGACTTGCCGGAGCCGGACTCGCCGACCAGCCCGAGCGTCTCGCCCGGGGCCAGGGTGAGGCTCACGCCGTCGACGGCGGGACGGCCGGTGCCGTAGTCGACGACGAGGTTGTCGACGGTCAAGAGCGCGGTCATCGCTGCCTCCTCAGTAGGGCGCCGGGTCGGGCGCCGGTCGCGACCCCGTCGCGCACGACGTGCTGGCCCGCGACGATCACATGGTGGATTCCTGCGGGCGGCACGAGCGGCTCCGCGTAGCTGGCCCGGTCGGCGATCCGGGCGGGGTCGAGCACGACGAGGTCGGCGACGCGACCGGCGGCGAGGACGCCCCGGTCGAGCCCGAGTCGGGCGGCCGGCTTGGCGGTCATCTTGTGCACGATCGCTCCGAGCGGCATCCCCGCGTCGGCGAGCTCGCGGAAGGCGCGAGGGAAGGTGCCGATCGAGCGCGGGTGCGGCACGTTGTGGTGGTGGTCGAGGGCCAGCGCGGATCCGTCGGAGGCCACGCTGACGAGAGGGTCGGCGAGGACGCGCGCGGCGTCCTCGGGTCGGGTTCCGACCACGATCATGTCGACGTTGCCGTCCGCCTCGACGAGCAGGCGCTCGGCGACGGCGGCCCAGTCCTCGTGCTCGCTGGCGAGCGCGGCGAGGTCATGCCCGACTTCGGGGGCGCCCGCGCGAGCTCGGGCGATCGTGATCGCGCTCGCGTCGAACTGCTGGGCGGAGCGCAGCGCCGCGGCCAGCGAGCCCGGCTCGGCCGCCGCCAGGGCGAGGATGTCGGCGACGCCCGCAGAGCGGAGCTCGGAGGGCAGCAGCTGCAGCAGCGTCGTGTGCCCCGCGAGATACGGGTAGGCGTCCGCCTGGACGTCGACCTCGGTGGCGGCCAGCAGCTCGAAGGCGCGCTGGATCGCGGTGCCGTCGTCGTTCAGCGAGCGCAGGTGCGAGATCTCGAGCGGCACCTCGGCGGCACGCGCGAGCCGCAGGACCTCGTCGATGGCGCCGGGCAGACCGGCCTGGCTGTAGGCCCGCAGGTGCGACGCGAGCAGACCGCCCGCGGCACGGAGCTCGCCGAGCAGCCCGAGCAGCTCCCGCTCGTCGCTGCCCTCGCCCGGTGCGTACATGAAGCCGAGGCTCATGCCCCAGAAGCCCTGCGCGAGCGCTTCCGTCAGCAGGGACTGCATCGTGGCGCGCTCGGTCGCGTCGGCGGCGCCGACCCGCAGCCCCATCACCGCATGGCGCAGACTGCCATGGCCGAGGAGGGGCACCAGGTTGGTTGCCCCCGGGGTCTGGTCGAGCACCTCGAGGTAGCTGGCCGTGTCGTGCCAGGCGAGCTCGAGGTCGGGAACCGTGTCGATCGGGCCGATGACGGTGCGGAACTCGGCGAGGTCCCGCCCGAGCGGGGCCGGGCTCATTCCGCAGTTGCCGATCACCTCGGTGGTGATGCCCTGCAGGGCGCGGCTGGCCGCATCCGGCGACGAGATCCGGCCCAGATCGGAGTGGGTGTGGATGTCGACGAAGCCGGGCGCGACCAGCATCCCCGTCGCGTCGAGGCGTTCGGCCTCGACCGCGGCGCCGGGCGTCAGGAGGTCGACGACGACGCCGTCGCGCACCAGCACGTCGCGCGCGATCGGCTCGGCTCCCGTGCCGTCGGCGACGAGACCTCCGGCGATCAGAACTGCGGGGGTCACGCCGTCCTCCGTCTCCGAAGCGGATTCGACCACTCCGCGGCGAGATCCCCGGCCCACATCAGGAGCGCCGCCACCAGCGTGATGGTCAGGCCGGCGACGACCGCGTAGGCGGGCGAGGTGACGTAGTAGTCCTTGGACGACTCGAGGATCGTGCCCCACGTCGCGTCGGGCAGGGACACACCGAGCCCGAGATAGCTGAGGCCGGTCTCGATGAGGATCGCTTCGGCGGCCAGCTGCGGCGCCAGGGTGAAGATCGGCCCGGCGGCGTTCGGCAGGATGTGGCGCCCCAGCGTGCGCAGGGGCCCGATCCCGGTGACCCGGACCGCGACGACGAACTCGCGTTCGCGCAGCGCCAGCGTCTGCCCGCGCACCAGCTGGAACACACGCGGGAAGAACAGGAATCCGATGATCCCGACGAGCGTGGTGCTGGTGGTGCCGAAGCTCGCCACGATGAGAATGGCGAAGAGGATGAGCGGGAAGGCGAGCGTGGCCGCCGAGACGCTCGAGAGGATCCCGTCGAGCAGTCGCCCGGCGTAGCCGGCGAGCAGGCCGGTGGGGATGCCGAGGACCAGCGCGACGAGCACGCTGCCGATCGCGATGATCAGCTCCAGCCGGGTGGCGTACAGGATGCGCGCGAGCACGTCGGCGCCCGCATCGTCGGTGCCGAAGGGGTGCTCCCACGACGGCGCCTGCAGGATCTGCGTCGCATCGATCGCGGTCGGGTTGTACGGGGTGAAGAGCTGGGGCGCCACCGCGATCGCGACCAGGAGCACGGCCGCGGCCAGGAGCACGGCCCGCGCGAGGCCGAGGGAGCGGAGTCGGGCGATCATCGGGTAATCCTTGGGTCGACCAGGCGGTAGGCGATGTCGGCGAGGTACCCCACCAGGAGCACCACCGCGGTGGTGAGAAGCACGGCGGACTGCACGACCTGGTAGTCGCGGTTCAGCACGCTCGAGAGGAGGAGCTGCCCGAGGCCGCCCAGGCCGAAGACGGCCTCGACCAGCACGGCGCCTCCGACGAGCGCGCCGATCTGCACGCCGACGATCGTGATCATCGGCAGCACCGCGTTCTTGGCGGCATAGCGGAACAGCCGACGGGCGGGTGAGATGCCCATCGCGAGGCTGGTGCGCATGTAGTCCTGGCGCAGCACGTCGGACGCCTCCGCGTAGACGAAGCGGGTGAGCACGCCGGTCAGGAACACCGACAGCGTCGCGACGGGCAGAACCATGTGGCGGACGAACTCCACGAGATCCGTCCCCGGGTCGACGTAGCCGCCCGAGGGGAGCACGCGCAGCGTCACCGAGAACACGATGATCAGCAGCAGACCGAACCACACGCCCGGGAGGGCGATCGACACGGTGGTGATGCCGCGGACGAGACGGTCGACGATGCCGTTGGCGCGGCTGGCGGCGATGATGCCGAGCAGGATCGAGAGCGGAACCGACACGGCCACCGACAGGCCGATCAGCCACAGCGTGCTGGGGATCGCCCCGGCGATCAGCTCGACGACGGCGACGCCGTTGCGGCTCGACTCGCCCAGGTTGCCCTGGAGGATCTCGCTCAGCCACAGCCAGTACTGCACCGGCCACGGCTGGTCGAGGCCCATCGACTCGCGCAGCGCGGCAAGTGTTGCGGCGGCGTCGGGCCGCCCCGCCTGGGAACCCAGCAGCAGAGCCGCCGGGTCCCCGGGCGTGAGGCGGAGCGCAAGGAAGACCATGATCGACACCAGCAGGAGCACCAGCATCAGCCGGGCAGCCTGGATTCCGATCCGTTTCATGATGTTCATCTCGCGCTCCGCCGGGTCCTTACTTCGCGACCGCGATCTGGCTCAGCAGCGAGTTGCCGAGGGGGTTGATCTCGTAGCCGCTGACGCCGGGAGCGATGATCGCCGCGACCGGAGCCGACTGCACCACCATGACGGGCAGCTCGTCGACCATGATCTCCTGCAGCTGGGCGTAGATCGCCGCGCGGGCGCTCTCGTCCGACACGCTCGTCGCCTCGGCGATGAGCGCCTCGACCTCGGCGTTCTGGTAGTCATCGGCGAGGTGCGCCGTCATGATCACGTCGAAGAACGAGTTCGGGTCACCGCCCACGTTGAAGACGTTCCAGGTCGCGTCGTAGTCGCGGTTGATGTACGCGTCGAGCCAGACCGACAGCTCGCCGACCTGCGGGTTCAGCGTGACGCCGATCTCGGCCAGCGACGACTGCCAGACGCGGGCGATCGACTCGGCCTCGGGGAATCCGGTGAGGATCTCCAGGTCGAACTCCAGGTCGCTGACGCCCGCCTCGGCGAGCAGCTCGGCGGCCTTGTCGAGGTCGTACGGGTAGCCCTCCTGCTCGGCGTAGGCCCAGCTGCTCTCGGGGAGCGGGCTCCACGCCGTGGAACCGCCGCCGCCGAAGGCGATCTCGCGGATCGACTCCTTGTCGAGCGCGTAGGCGAGAGCCTGGCGCACGAGCGGGTCGGCGAGCTTGCCGGAGGAGTTGAACTCGATCAGCTCGAGGCTGTTCGAGGAGGTCGGCTCGACGACGACCGCACGGTCGGCATCCACCTGGGCGGTGGTCGCCGCGGAGGCGGTCGTGATGATGTCGACCTCGCCGCTGTACAGGTTGTTCAGCGCGACCTGCTGGTCGGCGATCGGACGCTCGATGATCGTCTCGGTCGCGCCCGCCTCGCCGAAGTAGTCATCGAAGCGGGTCAGCTCGATCTGCGAGTTCGGCTCCCACGACTCGAACGAGTACGGTCCCGAGCCGATCGGAGTCGCGCTGACATCGTCGAAGTTCGACGGCGCGACGATGGCGATGTCGGTGATGCCCGCGAGGAACCCGGCGTTCGGGTTGTTGAGCGTGATCACGACGGTCGCGTCGTCGACGGCCTCGTACGAGGCCACGTCGGCGAGGCGCCCCGAGAAGATCGAGTCCTCCTGGCCGGCGGCGCGCTCGAGCGAGGCGATGACGGCCGCAGCATCCACCGCTTCGCCATTCTGGAACACGGCGTCCGGGTCTAGAGTGAACGTGAACACCGTTGCATCTTCGTTGACCTCGAAGGTCGCGAGATCCGGCTGGATCTCGAGCGCGACGTCGTACTTCACAAGGGTGCTGAAGACCAGGTCTCGGACCGCGTACTGGTAGATGATGAGCTGGTTGGTGTGCGGGTCGAAGTTGTCGATGTCGCCAGGCAGGGCGACGACGATCTCACTCGCGGCTGCCGGGTCGCTCTCCTGCGATCCGGCAGTGCAGCCTGCCAGCACGAGCGTGCCGGCAGCGAGCGCGGCGAACGCGCCGAGCCGGGCAGTTCTCTTGGTTCCTGTCACAATCTGACCTCTCATAGTGGGGTGGGGTGGTGCGTTTCAGGGTCCGGTCAATGCCGTCCGACCGGATGCCACGTCTGCACAGCGCCGTCCTCATCGAGCACGTGAACCGTGCCCCACATGTTGACGACGCCGCAGGCGTGATTGGGGAGAAGAGCCACGGTGTCGCCGACGCGCAGATCGGCGATGCCGCGCCCCACGAGGGTTCCGTGCTCCTCGTAGGCGGTGGGGAACTCGACGGTGTCGTCGAGTTCGAATTCAGGGGTGAGCAGCAGCCCGAAGGTCGAGCCGCGGTTGGAGCCGTCCGCGCTCATCGCCTTGAGTCCGGCGTCGATGATGACGGCGCCCGGACGCTGCACGCTGACGACCGACGCGCGCACCGTGAGGGCGCACTGGTCGAGGGTCGTGGACTCGAGCCGAAGCTGGTTCGCGTCGCTGAAGACGTAGGTTCCGGGGCGGGCCTCGGTGACGCCCGCCACGGTCGGCGCCGAATCCCAGCCCGGGGTGGATCCGACCGAGACAACGGAGACCGGGAGTCCGGACGCCCGGATGTCCTCGGCCACGGCGACGAGCGCCTCCGCCGCGGACACGCCCGCCGCGCGGATCGCCGCGCGGTCGCCCGAGACGCCGGCGAGCTGCCCTTCGTGGGTGTAGACCCCCTCGAACTCGAGGTTCGGCAAGTCGGCGAGCGCGGCAGCCACGACCACTGCGTCGGAGGCCCGGATTCCGGTGCGTCCGAGGCCAGTGTCGATCTCGAGGCGCACCGGCACGGTGACCCCGAGCCGGGCGGCCTCGCGCGACACGGGCTCGGCGAGTTCGACCGAGTCGACGCCGATCGCGACGCGTCCGCGGCGGTTGAACTCCGCCGCGAGCGTCGCCTTGGCACCCACCGGGCCGTGCGCCCAGAACAGGTCGGCGAAACCGGCCGTCAGAAGCACATCCACTTCTTCCGGCGTCGCGCAGGTGAAGCCGACCGCGCCGGCCTCGGACTGCAGGCGAGCCACCTCGATCATCTTCGAGGTCTTGAAGTGCGGGCGGAGGGCGACTCCGGCGTCGCGCATGGCGCGCGACATCCGGTCGATGTTCGCGGTCATGCGCGCGCGGTCGATGACGAGCGCGGGGCTGGGCAGGGCGGTCATGCGCGACCTCCGAGAAGGTTCGCGGCGTCGCGTGTCCAGGAGAGGGACTCGGCTGTCGCGGTGCCGTAGTTGTAGAGCGCGATCCGATCGACCCCGGCCGCCAGCACCGTCTCAACCTTGCCGAGGAAGTCGCCGCGGGAGGCGTGGTGCGCCGGCCACAGGGTCAGAGCCACGGTGAGCGGCGCGGACGTCGGCAGCGGGGCCGCGAGCGCGAGCGTGTGGTCGAGCTCGGCGGCCACCTCGCCGGCGGTCGGGAAGTAGCTTTCGAGCACGAAGCCGTCGACCGCGGCGAGCGAGGCGGTGACGTCGACTCCTTCGAGCCAGTTCATCGGAGCGGGGCGCCCCCACACGGCAGCGCTCAGCGTGAACTCGACTCCCTGCGCTCGCGCGTCGGCCGTCAGCTCGGCGACCAGCGAGGTGACCACATCGAGTCGCATCCGGGTGTAGGCGGCGAGATCGGGCCAGTTCAGCAGCAGCGACGCGAGTTCGCTGCCGGCGTCGGCGAGCCGGCCGCCGGGGGCCGCCGCGTTCCACGTGCGGTGCAGCTCGGCCGCCACGGTCGCACGCAGACGCTCGCCGTCGATGCCGCGGGATCCGGCCTCGGCCAGGCAGTGCTCGCAGAAGCACAGCGACAGCAGGTAGCGGGTGAGCACGTCGAGCCGGGCGCCCCACAGCTCGTGCGGGTGGCCGTGCGACTGCAGCAGGTAGGAGACGCTCTCGGCGAGGAGCCGTTCAAACAGACCCGTCGCCCCCAGTGCGCCGAACAGCTCGCGGGCGTAGCGGCGCGACGCCGGATTGGCGGCGCACAGCCCGTGCGTGAAGCGGTCGCCGAAGCAGCTCAGGATGGCGGCGTCGGGTCGCTCGACCGCGAGACGCGTGTTGTGGAATGCGATCCCCCAGCCGTCCAGGGCGATCCCCGCGGCATCAGCCGCGGCCTTCAGGCGCGGGTAGAGCTCGGGGTCGTTCGAGGCGATGCTCGACGCGGGGATACGCAGGTCGCTGAAGGTGTCGTCCGGCAGCGGCAGGTGGGCCGTGTTCGCTTCCGCCCGAACGAACACCCGCTCGGTGCGACGCGGCGCGATCACCTCGGCGGAGTGGTACGCCGTCGCAATCTCGAGACGGGTGACGCCGAGCTCGGCGACGGTCTCCACCGCGTTCTCCACCCCATCCGCCTGGAGATCCCAGGGATAGATGAGCATGCTCAGCTCGCTCATGCGGCCACCTCCCGGTAGCAGTTCTCGATCATCTGAAGGGTCGGCTCGAGGTCGCCGAGCCCGAAGCCGGGCTCGGCGTCGCGGAACGACAGCCACTGCGCGGCGAACGGCTCGTCGGCGTCGATCGCCGGGCCGGAGCGCTCCCCCGCGTCAGTGCGGATGCTCCAGCTGCCGTCCATGGCGACGCGGCCGAATCCGCGAGTGCCGGTCACGGCGACTCCCGCCCCCGTCGCGGCCACCGGGGACCACAGCATGCTCAGCAGCACGGGCGCACCGGAATCGGTGGTGAGCACGAGCTCGGCCGAGTCCTCGGTCTCGTGCTCGGGGAAGACGGTCCGAAGTCGCGCGTGCAGCAGTTCGAGCGGCTCTCCCAGCAGCGCTCGCGCCCGGTCGATCGCGTGCACGCCGTTGGTCAGCAGCACGCCGCCGCCGGAGACGGCGCGGTTGAAGTACCACCCGGGGAGGTCATCCGGCCCGAGCTGGAAGTGCATCGTGTCGGTGTAGCTGAGAAGCTCGCCGAACTCGCCCGCGGCGAGCGCGGCGGCGAGCGCGCGGACCCCGGGCCAGTGCCGCGTCGTCATGCCGACCGCGAAGTGGCGGCCGGTGCGCTCGAGCGCGGTCGCGAGGGCGCCCGCATCCTCGCCGGGAACACGGTGCGGCTTCTCGACGAGCACGTCGCAGCCGAGCTGGACCGCGTCGAGCGCCAGCCGCAGGTGCGAGGCCGACGGGGTGGCGATGATGACCGCGTCGGCGCCGACGGCGGCCACCGCCGCGGGCAGGCTGGTGAAGGCGGATGCGCCGGACTCGGCGGCCAGCGCCGTCGCGCGGTCGAGGTCGCCATCGACAACAGCGACGACCCGGTCCCCCGCGTGCAGAACTGCGTGCAGCTGCCGGGTGCCGATCACCCCCGCCCCGACGACCACGACCGCGCGCCCGGTCATCCGAACACGCCTTCGTGCGCCATGCCGCCGAGCACGCGGTCGGCGGCTTCGAGCGTGCGGTCGATGTGCTCCTCGGTGTGGGCGCCCGAGATGTGATTCCGCTTGAGCGTCATCGGGTACATCATGAAGCCCTCGTCGGTCATGCGGCGGTGGAACATCGCGTAGGCGGTGTCGTTGTTGCGCAGCAGGTCGCGGTAGCCGCGCACCGGTCCGTCCATGAAGTAGGTGACGAAGACGGATCCGAGGCCGCTCACGATCGCGGGGATGGAGTGGCGCTCGGTGATCTCGGTCAGCCCGGCGCGCATCCGGTCGCCCAGGCGCGTGACGTGCTCGTGGAATCCGATCTCGGGATCGCTGATCGCTCGCATCGTGGCGATCGCCGCCGCCATCGACGCCGGGTTTCCGTTGAACGTGCCCGCCAGGACGACGTCGCCGCCGGCCGAGCTGAAGCGCGACATCAGGTCGGCGCGTCCGCCCATGCCGGCCACCGAGAAGCCGTTGCCCATCGACTTGCCGTAGGTGGTCAGATCGGGCGTGATGCCGACGAGCTCCTGGTAGCCGCCGGGGGCGTGGCGGAATCCGGTGATGACCTCGTCGAAGATCAGGATCGCGCCTTCGCGCGTGGTCAGGTCGCGAAGCCCCTGCAGGAACTCGCGTTCCGGCATGAGGGCGCCGACGTTGTGCGGCACGGGCTCGAGAATCACGCCGGCGATCTGATCGGGGTACTTCGCGAACAGCTCCTCGACACTGGCGAGGTCGTTGAACTCGGCGATCAGGGTCGAGTCGATGGCGTCGTCGAGGATGCCTGCGGACAGCGGGTCGCGGCCGTAGGCGCGCTCCGGCGTGGAGGCGACGTTGCGGGCGACCGCGTCGTGCCAGCCGTGGAAGCAGCCCTGGAACTTCACCATGAACTTGCGCCCGGTGACGGCGCGCGAGAGCCGCACCGCCTGGAAGGTCGACTCGGTGCCGCTCATGGTGGTGATCGACATCTCGACCGAGGGGATGAGATCGGCGACGAGGCGCGCGGTCTCGACTTCGAGCTCGCTGACCCCCAGGCCGATCAGGTCGATCGTGCCGAAGGTGTCGGCGACCGCACCGTTGACGCGCTCGTCGTTGTGGCCGAGCAGGATGGCGCCGAAGGCCGCGTGGTAGTCGATGTAGTCGCGGCCCTCCAGATCGGTGATGATGGCGCCGTGCGAGGAGCGGAATCCGGTCGGATTGCCGATGTTGCGCGTTGCGGAATTCACCCCTCCAGGGATGAGGGCGCGGGCCTCCGAGAGGATGTCAGCGGACACGAGTGTCACGAATGGTGCTCCTTGCGAGTGGTTCGGTGATTCAGCGGATACGGGGATCGGGAAGGTTCAGCAGCGCGAGCGTGTCGCGGTGGATGATGGACTCGACCGTCTCGTCGAGCACGTGCGGCAGGTCGCCGGCGCGGAGCGTCGCCAGGTGGCGCAGCTGCGTCATCGCGGCGGCGGGCTCCCAGAGCGGGTAGTCGCTGCCGAACAGCAGCTTGTCGACGACCCCCCACTCCTGGGCGTGCACGAGGGCCATGAATCCGTCCATCGGACGCGACCAGCTGGCCGACACGTCGGCGTAGACGTTCGGCTGCTTGCGCAGCACGACGTTCGCGTCGCGCTGCCACGGGTGACCCATGTGCGCCATCACCTGCTTGAGGTCGGGGTGGCGGCGAGCCACCTCGTCCACCACGTGCGGCTGGCTGATCGAGAGTCGACCCTGCGGGCTCGGGGTTGCGCCCATGTGCCACAGCAGCACCAGCCCATGGGCGGTGCACGTGCGGTAGAAGTCGTCGAACTCGGGCGCCATCGGGTCGAAGAGCGACAGCACCGGGTAGAGCTTGACGCCCTTGAAGCCGAGCGCGATCGCCTCCTCGAGCTGCTCCCGCCAGTTGCTGTCCAGCGGGTCGAGCGCCGTGAACGCGATCGTCGGCGTGGACAACTCGGCGCAGAAGTCCGCGACGAACTGGTTGGGGGTGTGCACGCCGGCGCGGCTGGCGGCCAGCCCGAAGACGACCGCGACGTCGACGCCCGCCTCGGTCATGACGGCATCGAAGCTGGCGGGGGTCACGCGCGGGTACGGCTTTCCGTAGGCGGGTTCCCAGTTCTTCTTGTGCTCCTCGCCCCAGTGCTCCGGCTGGAGGTTGTGGCTGTGGATGTCGACGATCATGCGATCTCCAGACTGTGGGCTCCGTGCGCGGCGCGCAGCGCCGTGATGAAGCGGGCGTTGTTGCCGAGGTCGGCGGCGACGCGCTGCAGCAGCGGCAGATGCTGCTCGCGCTCGGCCGGACCAAGCTCGCCGCTCGGGCCGGCGATGCTGAGCGCCACGTTCAGTCGCGCCAGGTTGGGGATCGGCACCGCCATGCAGATCACGCCGAGGTCGCGCTCCTGCTGATCGACGCTGCAGCCGCGTTCGCGGATCACCGCGAGTTCCGCGACCATCGCGTCGAGGTCGGTGATGGTGTGCTCGGTGAACCGGGGCCACGGCGACTCGGCCGGCAGATGCTCGGCGAGCGCTTCGGTCGGAAGAGCCGACATCAGCATCTTGCCGAGACCGGTCGAGTACGTGTGGTCGAGTGAGCCGCTGGCCGACCGGAACCGCAGCGGTCGGTCGGGCTCCTCCACGACGACGTGCAGGACCCAGCGGCCTTCGAGCACTCCGAGGTTGGCGGTGAGCCCGGTCGCCGTCGCCAGCTCGCGCAGGTAGGGCGCCGCGACATCCGCCGTGTTGGCCTGTCGGCGATAGTTCTCGCCGAGGTCGAGGATGGCGTGGCCGATCGCGTAGCCGTCGGCGTCGCGGTGGATGAAGTCGTGCTCTTCGAGGATCTTCAGCAGGCGCACCAGCGTCGGCTTCGGCAGTTCAAGCGACGAGGCCAGGTCACTCAGGGTGCGCGCCGAGGTCGCGGAGCCGAGCTCGCGAAGGATGGCGATGGCACGCACGAGTCCTTGCGAGTGGTACGACGTGGAAGAAGGTTCCATGTCGAGTCACCCTAGGTGGACGATTCCGTCTATGCCTAGCGATTCGGCGTAAATTCCACGTTACGCGACATGAAACCTCAGACATGAAACGCGCGAGACACCTCCGGCCAGGACCTCGGCCGCCGAGAAATCCCCGATCACGCTCGAACTCGGCTTCGGTCCGGCGCCGATCGCCTCCCCGTGCTTGACTCGACATGGGAGGGCACCATGCTCCGAATCATCCGCCGGGCCTACGGTGAGGCCTCCGCGGTCCTCGGACTCGCCGCGATCAGCTTCGCCATCGTCCAGCTGCTCGGAGGCGCCGGAATCGGCTGGGTGGGCACGATTCTCGCCTGGCTGCCGCTGACCGCGTACCTCGGCTTCATCGTCCTCGGGCGCCCCTCCACCCGCACCCGCACGCTGTGGCCCCTGCTCGCCGTCAGCGGCGCGGGCGTCGTCGTCGCCGCGTTCGCCGGCGCGGTCGGCATCGTCATCGCCGTGTCCGGGCTCGCGGCGCTCTCCGGCTACCTGTTCTGGTACTCCCGGCAGGCGCGGCACCCGAGCGCGCTCGTCGTCGGCTCGCCCCTGCCCGACTTCCCGCTCAGCACCGTCGGCGGCGACCGCGTGCGCAGCTCGGTGCTCACCGAGCGGCCGCAGGTGATCGTGTTCTTCCGCGGCTCGTGGTGCCCGTTCTGCACCACGCAGCTGCGCCGGCTCGCCGAGCGCTACCGCGAGCTGGAGCACCGCGGCGTCGGTGTGAGCCTGATCAGTCCGCAGCCCGCAGCCGACACCGCCGAGCTCGCCACCCGCTTCGATGTCCCGATGCGGTTCTTCGGCGACCCCGGCGGCGCTGCCGCGGCGGCGCTCGGCCTCACGCAGACCGCCGGGGTCCCCCTGCTCTACGGCGCGGGAACGAACGGCGACACGGTGGTCCCGACTGTGGTGATCACGGACGCCGGCGGCGTCGTGCGCTGGTTCGATCGCAGCGACAACCACCGCATCCGCCCCGAGCCGGACGCGTTTCTCGCGGTGCTGGACCGCGAAGGGATCACCGGACCGGCGTCACAGCTCGACTGACTGGCCCGTCGACTCCTCGGCCAGCGCCCAGAGCCGCGCGCCGAACTCGAGCGAGGCGCTGGAGGCGACCGGGGCGACGACCCTCGGGCTGCCTTTCAGCTCGGAGAAGCCGCCCGGGCCGTAGAACTCGCCCGACTGCGCCGCCGGGTCGAGGGCGGCCCGAACGCTCGGCCACGCGCCGCGATCCTTGCCCTGAGCAAACGGCGCCGAGAGGCGCCCGACCAGCCGGTGCGGGGTGCTCTTCTTGTCGTTCACGCCCGGCACCTGCTCGGCGAGCTCGGTGACCGCATAGCCCGGATGCGCCAGCAGCGACGCGCGCGCATCCCCGGCTGCGCGCAGGCGGCGGTCCAGCTCGAAGGCGAATCCGTGCACGGCGTGCTTCGAGAACGCGTAGGCACGGAAGCCGCGGTATCTGCGGACCGACAGCAGGTCCTCGGGATCGAGGGTCACGAGCCGGGTCGACAGGCTGCCGAGCCCGACAACGCGTCCGGTCGGCTCGAGCGCCGGGAGCAGCAGCGCCGTCAGCAGGAAGTGCCCGATCGCGTTGCCGCCGACGAGCAGCTCGAGGCCGTCGGCGGTCTCCTGGCGGGACCCCGGCGGGATCACCTGCCCCGCGTTGTTGATGAGCGCCGCGATCGGCCCCTGCGCGCGCAGCTCCTCGGCGGCACGCCGGATCGAGGCGAAGGAGGCGATGTCAAGCTCGACGAACGCGACCTGCGCATCCGGCACCCGATCGCGCAAGGCCGCCATCGCGCGCTCGGTCTTGTCGCGCGAGCGCGACGCGAGGATGACGCGCGCCCCGGCCGCGGCGAGCTGCTCGCTCGTGAAGTATCCGATGCCGGCGTTCCCGCCGGTGACCACGACGGTGCGTCCGTCCTGCCGCGGCAGGACGCGAGGATCCCAGGTCACGACGCGTCGGATCCGTTCGCCGAGGCGATGCGCTCGTGGTGGTGGATGACCTCGGCGACGACGAAGGTGAACCACTTCTCGGCGAACTCGGGGTCGAGCTGCGCGTCGACCGCGAGGGCGCGCAGGCGGGCCACCTGGCGGCGCTCGCGCTCCGGATCCGACGGCGGCAGCCCCTTCGCGGCCTTCAGCTGACCGACCTGCTGGGTCGCCTTGAAGCGCTCGGCGAGAAGATGCACGAGCGCGGCGTCGATGTTGTCGATGCTCTGCCGCAGCGCGGCGAGCTCGGCCACGACCTCCGGGGCGATGTCACCGTTCTGCGTCATGCTCCGAGCCTAAGCGCCCGCGCGCTGCTCTCCCGGCAGCGCTGTCGGCGCGGTCGGCGCAGAGCGGAACAGCACCGGCCGTTCGCCAAAGCCTGCGAGGCGGGTCTCGAGACCACGGCGCAGCGTCGGCCACTCGCTCGACAGGATCGAGTAGATCGCGGTGTCGCGCCAGGAGCCGTCGGCGCGCGGCCGATCGTGGCGGGCGATGCCCTCGAACACGGCGCCGAGCCGCTCGATCGCCGCCCGAGACCGCGTGTTGACCGCATCTGCCTGGATCCGCACCCGCTCGAAGCCGTGACCGAAGGCGTGACCGAGCAGAAGCAGCTTCGCCTCCGGGTTCACCTGGGTTCCCCAGACCCGCGGGTCGTACGCGGTCCAGCCGATGTGCGTCGACCCGGCCGCCTCATCGAAGTCGCCGAGGGTCGTCGCGCCGATCACGGCTCCGAGATGCGGTCCGCTCGCGATGCGGACCACGAAGTTCTGGCGCGCGTCTCCCGCGTAGTACGAGGCGTTCCACCTCGCGTAGGCGGCCTCGTCGACGGGAAGCCCCGCCGGACCGCCCCCGTATCCGCCGGCGAACACCGCGGGGTGGCCGAGGGCGCGCCACAGCTCCGGCACATGAGCGTCGATCATGGGTTCCAGCGTCACGAAACGGCCCCTCAGGGTCACCGATTCGGGGCGGCGCGCAGTCACGATGCGATCCTGCCACCCCCCGGCCTGGCGTCGCGGGAGGTGAACAACAGCGGTTAACATCGGAACGCAATGGGCATCTGGGACCTGAACGGCGACACCACGGCGACGGCTGAACACGCCGCGCCCGCGAGCTCGCGCCCGGATCTCACCGACTGGTTCGATCCGCGCAGCCGCCGCGTCGCCGCGGAGGACGCCGTGAAGGGCCTCAGCCTGCCGGACGCGGTGCTCGCCCTGGTGCTGATCGAGGAGCGCCACCCCACGCCGGTCGGCCAGCCGAACCTGGCGATCGCGGACTTCGTGCCGGAGACCGACCCGAGCAACCTGGTGGCGTGGATGCGCGCCGCGCTCGCGCTGGTGCGCTCGGCCGAGGAGTTCGGCCGGCGCAACGTCGTCGACGGAGAGTCGGGTCCGGCGCTCGTCGCCGCCATGGCGGGCGCACACCCCGGGTTCTCGCAGAAGAGCTACAGCGACGTGCTGTTCCACGGCTTCTCGCTCGTCAGCAACTGACCCGCCCCTCGCGCATCAGCGCGCCAGACAACCCAGCGAAGCGGGGCGACCGCGCTCGTCCCGCGGAGCGGCCCGCGCGTCGGCGCGCCAGACAACCCAGCGAAGCGGGGCGACCGCGCTCGTCCCGCGGAGCGGCGCGCGCCGAAGAGGCGTCGGCGCGCCAGATAACTCAGAGCAGATCGTGCCGCACGACGATGGCCTCCCGGCCGGGGCCGACGCCGATCGCCGACATGCGCGCCCCGCTCATCTCCTCGACAGCGAGCACGTAGTCCTGCGCGTTCTTCGGCAGGTCGGAGAACTCGCGCGCGCCGGTGATGTCTTCGCTCCAGCCCGGGAACTCCTCGTAGATCGGAGTCGCGTGGTGGAAGTCGCTCTGGTTGACGGGAACCTCGTCGAAGCGGGTGCCGTCGACGTCGTAGGCGACGCAGACCGGGATCGTCTCGAGCCCGGTGAGCACGTCGAGCTTGGTGAGCACGAAATCGGTGACGCCGTTGATGCGCGCCGAGTAGCGCGCAATCGGGGCGTCGTACCAGCCGGTGCGCCGCGGGCGACCGGTGGTGGTGCCGAACTCGAAGCCGGCGGCGCGCAGAAACTCGCCCGACTCGTCGAACAGCTCGGTCGGGAACGGGCCCGCGCCGACGCGCGTCGTGTACGCCTTGACCACCGCGATGACGCGGTCGATGCGGTTGGGGGCGACGCCCGAGCCGGTGGCCGCACCGCCGCTCGTCGCGTTGGAGCTGGTGACGAAGGGGTAGGTGCCGTGATCGACGTCGAGCATCGTGGCCTGGCCGCCCTCGAACAGCACGGTCTTGTCGGCGTCCAGCGCCTGGTTCAGCACGAGGCTGGTGTCGGCCACCATCGGACGCAGGCGGTCGGCGTAGCTCAGCAGCTCGTCGACGATCTCGTCGACGCCGATCGCCCGGCGGTTGTAGATCTTGACCAGCAGGTGGTTCTTCTGGTCGAGGGCTCCCTCGACCTTCTGCCGCAGGATGTTCTCGTCGAACAGGTCCTGGATCCGGATGCCGACCCGGTTGATCTTGTCGGCGTACGCGGGGCCGATGCCCCGTCCGGTGGTGCCGATCTGACGCTTGCCGAGGAAGCGCTCGGTGACGCGGTCGAGCGTGCGGTGGTAGCCGGTGATGACGTGCGCGTTGGCGCTGACCAGCAGCTTCGACACGTCGACGCCGCGGGCCGACAGGGCGCCGAGCTCGTCGAAGAGCACCTCGACGTCGACGACGACGCCGTTCGAGATGACCGGGGTGACCCCGGGCGTCAGAATGCCGGACGGCAGCAGGTGCAGCGCGTACTTCTTGTCGCCGATGACGACGGTGTGGCCGGCGTTGTTGCCGCCGTTGAATTTGACGACGTAGTCGACGCGGCTGCCGAGCAGGTCGGTCGCCTTGCCCTTGCCTTCATCGCCCCATTGGGCGCCAACGAGAACGATCGCGGGCATGCTTTTCTCCCTCACGGTCGGGCGGGATTACACCCCAGTCTATCTGGCGTGCCGACGAATCCATTCGTGCATGACGATCGCGGCCGCCGCCGCCGCGTTGATCGACCGTGTCGAGCCATATTGCCGGATGTGCACCGTGGTCGTCGCGGCGGCGAGCGCCTCGGCGCTCAGGCCCGGACCCTCTTGCCCGAACAGCAGCACGCAGCCGGCGGGGAGTTCGGCGTCAACCACGTCGACGGAGCCGGGCACGTTGTCGACGGCGATCACGGGCAGGTCGCGCTCGGCCGCCCAGGCGACCAGCGCTTCCACCGTCTCGTGGTGGATCACCGTCTGGTACCGATCGGTCACCATCGCGCCGCGCTTGTTCCAGCGGCGCTTCCCGACGATGTGCACGGCCGCGGCCGCGAAGGCGTTGGCGGTGCGCACGATCGAGCCGATGTTGAGGTCGTGCTGCCAGTTCTCGATGGCGACATGGAATTCGTGGCGGCGGGTGTCGAGCTCGGCGACGATCGCGTCCATGCGCCAGTAGCGGAACTCGTCGACGACGTTGCGGCGGTCTCCGTGCTCGAGCAGCTCCGGGTCGAGGCGCGGATCGTCCGGCCAGGATGCGCGCGCGCCCGGCCAGGGACCGACGCCGACCGGCATCTGGTCTTCGCTCGGTCGCTGCTCGTCCACCCTGTGAGGCTATCGGCGCGCGGGCTGTTAAGGTCAGCGCATGCCCACGCCGGAGGATGCGCCCCTCGTCGGCCCCGACGCTCCCGACACGATCGTGCTCGGCGACAACCTGACGGTCACAGCGCAGCTGCCCGACGCCTCCGTTCGCCTCATCTACCTCGACCCGCCGTTCAACACCGGGCGCACGCAGCACCACACGCCGATTCGGACGGAGCGCGCCGCCGACGGCAGCGACCGGGTGGGCTTCGGCGGTCAGAGCTATGCGAGCGTTCGCGGCGAGCGCCGCAGCTTCGGCGACAGCTTCGACGACTACTGGGCGTTCCTCGAGCCGCGGCTGCGGGAGGCGCACCGGCTGCTGGATGACCAGGGCACCCTGTACCTGCACCTCGACTTCCGCGAGGCGCACTACGCGAAGGTCGCCCTCGATGAGCTGTTCGGCCGGGACTGCTTTCTCAACGAGCTGATCTGGGCCTACGACTACGGGGCGAAGTCGAACCGGCGGTGGCCGGCCAAGCACGACACGATCCTGGTCTACGTCAAGGATCCGGCGCGGTACTACTTCGACAATGCGAGCGTCGACCGCGAGCCGTACATGGCGCCGGGGCTGGTGACGCCCGAGAAGGTGGCGCGCGGCAAGCTGCCCACCGACGTCTGGTGGCACACCATCGTCGGCACGAACGCGCGCGAGCGCACCGGGTATCCGACGCAGAAGCCGGAGGGCATCCTGCGCCGCATCGTGCAGGCCTCGAGTGCGCCGGGCGACCTGGTGCTCGACTTCTTCGCCGGATCCGGCACGACCGGGGCGGTGGCGCAGGCGCTCGAGCGGCGCTTCCTGCTGGTGGATGAGAGCCCGGATGCCGTCGAGGTGATGCGCGCGCGCCTGCCGCACGCCCGCATCCTCACCCCTCCCGCCGCTCAGTAGGCTGGTCGCATGGCTAATCGCGCTGACGTCGAATGCTGGCTCACCGATATGGACGGCGTTCTCGTCCACGAGAACACGGCGCTTCCCGGCGCCCAGGAGCTCATCGAGCAGTGGACGAACACCGGCACCCCGTTCCTGGTGCTGACGAACAACTCGATCTTCACTCCGCGTGACCTCGCTGCGCGCCTGCGGGCCTCGGGCCTCTCGGTTCCCGAGGAGGCGATCTGGACGAGCGCCCTCGCCACGGCCGACTTCTGCGCCCAGCAGATGCCCGGCGGCACGGCGTTCGTGATCGGCGAGTCGGGCATGACGAACGCGCTGCACGAGGTCGGGTTCATCCTCACCGAGACCGACCCCGACTACGTGGTCGTCGGTGAGACCCGCAACTACTCGTTCGAGGCGATCACCAAGGCGATCCGATTCATCAACAACGGCGCCCGCTTCATCGCCACCAACCCGGATGCCACCGGCCCCTCGGCCGAAGGCGCCCTGCCGGCGACCGGCGCGATCTCGGCGCTCATCACAAAGGCCACCGGCAGAGAGCCCTACGTGGTGGGCAAGCCGAACCCGATGATGTTCCGCTCGGCGATGAACAAGATCGGCGCGCACTCCGAGGTCACGGCCATGATCGGCGACCGGATGGACACCGACATCGTCGCGGGCATCGAGGCGGGACTGCACACCGTGCTGGTGATGACCGGGATCAGCGACCAGGCCGAGATCGACCGCTACCCGTTCCGGCCCGACGAGATCCTCGACGGCGTGCACGAGCTGGTCGCGCCGATGCCCGCCGAGACGGAGCTCTGAGCCCTCCCGCCTAGCCCTCGTCGCTCGCGACGACCGGGTAGGCGGCGCTGCCCTCGAGCGGTTCGCCCGAGGTGCGCGTCACGAAGCAGCGGTACGACGGGTCCTTCTCCCACTGCTCCGCCGTGGCCGGATAGCTGCCCTGCATGGTGACGTCGAGCAGGTTGTTGAGTCCCTCCAGGTTGACGACTCCCTGCGCGGCGCACAGCTCGTCGATGCCGGCCTGGAGCTCTTCGACGCCGGGGAACGGCACCAGCGGCTCGGCGGTGGCCGGAGTCTCGTCGTCGCTCTCCTCCGGCTCGGGCTGGTAGCTGCCGCGGTAGACCAGCTGAGCGGCGTGCGGCTCATCGCAGTCGACGACCGTGTACTGGGTCTGCCAGGCATCCGTGTAGGGGTCGAGGCATTCGCCGCCGAGCAGTTCGTCCCACAGATAGAGCCCGGGCTCGACGGGGCCGATCGCGTCCACGGTGGCGCTCGCGCTCGGGGTCGGGCTCGCCGTGATCACCGGTGCCGGCCCGAGCAGGTCGGGAAGTCGCGTGCCGACGAAGTACAGCACGATGAGCGCGAGGATGCCGATGAGGCCGCCGGCGACGGCCATCAGGACCTTCTGGGTCTTGCCGAACCCCGCGACGGGAGGCCCGTCGCCGTCGCCCGGTCCGCCGCCGTCGCCGCCGTCCGCGCCCGCGTCGCGCGAGGACTTCGACAGGCGCTTGGCGAAGGGAGCCTCGTTCGGGTCCGGGCCGACGGGCACCTCGCGGAACTGGTCTTCGCCGAACAGCGACTGCAGCGCATCCCCGGATTCCGCCTCGGCGCTCGGGAAGAGCGCGGTGGGCTGGTCGGCGGCGGGGAGGCGCTCGGTGGGCGGAACGGCAGACGCAGCACCCGACATGTCATCGACCGGCGGAGCATATGCCTGCGTCGCCATGTCATCGAAGTCGGGGGTGAACGGCTGCGTCGGCTCCGACTCGACGAACGGGGTCGGCGGGCGAAGGTCGGGTGCGAAGGGCTCGGTCGGCGGCGGGCCCGCGAACGCCGGAGGCGCGGCGGAGTGGGGCACCGCGGGGGGCGGGGTCGGCGGCACCTGCTGGCTCGGCGGCGAGGGCGGGAACGGGGCGGCCGGCTGGCTCGGCGGTGCGGGCGGGCTCGGCGGTGTCGCCGGGAAGGGTGCGGGCGGCTGGCTCGGCGGTGCGGGCGGCGCGTCGCCTCCGCTCGGGCGCAGCCCCCAGTTGAAGCCACCTGCCGCGGCCGGCGCGGCGGCGGGAGGAGTCGCCGGTGACGCGGGGGGCTGTCCGGAAGGCTGCGCGGGGGGAGTCGTCGGTGGGACACCCGGTGCGCCCGGGATGCCGGCGGCGGGCGGCGCCGGCGCGGGCGGCACCTGGGTCGGAGGCACCTGCGCGGGCGGCACCTGCGCGGGCGGCACCGCGGCGTGCGGCCGCGCGGCCGGCGGCGGGGTCACCGGCGGCGGCGGCGGCGAGACGGGCGGCGAACCGGGCGCCGAGCCGAACGGGTTGATCAGTGTGGGTGGGACAGCGGGCGGACCGGAGCGCGGCGGCGCGGCAGGCGGCGGAGTCTGCGGCGGCACGGGCGCCGCAGGTGCCGCGGGCGTCACCGGCGGTGCGTCCTCCTCGTCACCGGCGCCGAACTGCGCGGCGAACCAGTCGGCTCCCGAGTCGATCGGGTCGTCGTCCCGTCCGGTCACGGCGCCAGTCCGAGATCGGCCAATCCGATCGCGGCGTAGTACGGGTATCCGGCGGCCTCGATGACTTCCTTCGCGCCGGTGTCGCGATCGACGACGACGGCGACGGCCGCGATCTCGGCGCCCACCTTGAGCAGGGCTTCGATCGCCTTCAGCGGGGAGCCGCCCGTGGTCGAGGTGTCCTCCAGCACGACGACGCGCTTGCCCGCGAGCTCCGGGCCCTCCACCTGACGACCGCGCCCGTGGTCCTTCGGCTCCTTGCGCACCACGAATGCGTCATACGGCCGCCCCTGCGCGGCGCCCTGGTGCAGCACCGCGGCGGCGATCGGGTCGGCGCCCATGGTCAAGCCGCCCACCGCATCCACGTTCGGGATGTCGGCGATGAGGTCGACCATGACCTGCCCGATGAGGGGAGCGACGCGCCCGTCGAGGCTCACCTTGCGGAGGTCGATGTAGTAGCTCGCCTTCTTCCCGCTGGTGAGGGTGAAGTCGCCGTGGAACACGGCATCCTTCGAGATGGCATCGATCAGCTTCTGGCGGGCGCTCACTCGTCCAGATTAGGGCAGGTCGTCGAAACCCAACGAGGCGACCTCGGAGGCGGGCTCGCCCTGAGCGCCGGAACCGGCCGACGCGGAGGCGACCCCGAGCCATGCGACGGCAGCGGAGGCCACGATCATCACGACAACCAGAATCATCTTGGCGCGCGGAGACAGCCGCGGGGCACGGAGATGGGCGTCGGGATCGGAGGTCACTGCGATCACCGTATGAGAGTCGAGCCTTGGTCAATAGCCACCCCTTTGGGGGGCACCGCGGTGGCGTGCCGTCGCCCGGTAGCTTGGGAGCCATGCGCATCGCCACCTGGAACGTCAACTCGATCCGGACACGCGTCGGTCGCGTCGTCGATTGGCTCGAGCGCGCCGACGTCGACGTGCTCGCGATGCAGGAGATCAAGTGCAAGCCGGAGCAGTTCCCGCACGCCGCCTTCGAGGCCGCGGGCTATGACGTCGCCGTGCACGGACTCAACCAGTGGAATGGCGTCGCGCTCGCCAGCCGGCTGCCGATCACCGAGGTCGAGACCGAGTTCCCGGGGATGCCCGGCTTTCTGAAGGGCGCAGAGGGCCCGGACCTCCCGCGCGAGGCGCGCGCGCTCGGTGCGACCATCGACGACGTGCGCGTCTGGAGCCTCTACGTGCCCAACGGCCGAGCCCTCGACGACCCGCACTACGCCTACAAGCTCGACTGGCTGGCGGCGCTGCGCACCGCCACGGAAGGCTGGCTGCGCGCCGACCCGGAGCTGCCGCTCGCGCTCACCGGCGACTTCAACATCGCGCCCTTCGACGCCGACATGGGCGACCCGAGCTTCGCGCCCGGGCGCTCGACGCACGTCTCCGAGCCGGAGCGCGCCGCGTTCCGCGCCTTCGAGGACGCGGGCCTCACCGATGTGGTGCGTCCGCTCGTGCCCGAGGGCTTCACCTTCTGGGACTACCAGCAGCTGCGCTTCCCGCGGAACGAGGGCATGCGGATCGACTTCGTGCTCGGCTCGGCTGCGTTCGCCGACCGGGTCGCGGGCGCCGAGATCCATCGCGACGAGCGGAAGGGCGACGGCCCGAGCGACCACGTGCCGGTGCTCGTCGAGCTGATGAACGAGGGCGACGACGACGATCGCCCGATGATCTTCTAGCGGGCCGCACCCGGCCGGCCGGCGTCAGGCCGCGAGGATCGCGGCGACGACGACGAGCACGGGCAGCGACAGCACGGTCGTGATGAGCACGGTGTCGCGCGCAAGCACCACCCCGCGGCCGTAGCGCTGCGCGTAGTTGAAGACGTTCTGCGCCGAGGGCAGCGCGGCCAGCACGACGACGACGAACAGCTCGTGCCCGCTCAGTCCCCAGAGGACGTGACCCACGAACCAGGCGACGATCGGCATGACGACGAGCTTGAGCGACGAGGCGAGGATGACGTCGCGGCGCGCACTGCCGGGGGCAAGCACGCGGCGACCGTGCAGCGACATCCCGAAGGTCAGCAGGATCACCGGCACCGCCGCGGATCCGACGAGGGTGAACGGCTCCATCACGAAGTCGGGAAGGTCGAGCCCGAGCACGGCGACGAGAAGACCCGCGGCGGAGCCGACGATGAGCGGGTTGGTGATCGGCTGCAGGAAGATGCGGCCCCACGAGCGGTGCCCGTGCGAACTGACGTCGAGCACGGTGAGCGCGAGCGGGGCGATCACGAGCAGCTGCAGCAGGATGACGGGCGCCGAGGCGGAGGCGTCGCCGAGCACGTAGACGGCGACCGGGATGCCGATGTTGTTGGCGTTGACGTAGCCCGAACCGAGCGCCCCGATGGTGACGTCGGCGACCGAGCGGCGCCAGGCGAAGCGGGCCACCAGGAGGAACACCAGCATCGGCACGACCGCGGAGATGATCGAGATCGGGAGGACGTCGGAGAACAGCCGCGCCACGTCGGCCTCGGCGAGCACCGTGAACAGCAGTGCGGGCGACAGCACAAAGAAGGCGAGCCGGCTGAGCGCGTAGTCGGCGTGCTCGCCCAGAAGGCCGATGCGCCCGATCAGGTACCCGACCCCGATGATGACGGCGATGATCGCGAACCCCACGAGCACACCGATCATCCCCCCATCCTGGCGTAGGTAGGGACTGCTCATGGCGCGGCTCACGGGACCCGAGAACCATAGGGAACCCACAGACCTGGCGCGCCCGCGCCTGCATCAAGGAGATCCTCATGCGACGCATCGTCCCCGTACTCGCACTCGGCGCTGGCCTGTCCCTCGCCCTCAGCGGCTGCTTCGTCAACCCGCTCGAGAGCATCACCGAGAACCTTGTCGAGGAGGGCGTCGAAGAGCTCATCGAGGGCCAGACCGGCGTCGACATCGACGTCAACGGGTCGGGGATCTCGCTTCCCGACAGCTGGCCGTCCGAACTCCCGGTTCCGAGCGAGGGAACGCTCCAGTACTCGGCCTCGATCGGCGAGACGTTCTCGGCGCAGTACGAGGTGAGCGGACGCGGCACCTTCGATGACCTGGTGTCGAAGCTGGAAGCGGCCGGCTTCGAGAACACGGGCGAGATCGAATACGGCGGCCTCACGAGCACCGCTCTAGAGACCGAGCGGTGGCAGGTCTCCATCGTCTACATCGACGGCGAAGACAGCACGCCGGCGGCGCTGCAGTATTCGATCGTCGACAAGGACGCCCCGTAGAGCTCACGACGAATTCTCGCGAGAACCGGCGCTTCGGCGCCGGTTTTCTGCGTCGGTCGCAAGAAATCCGGCGACTCGGATGCCTACGCTCGAAAGAGAAAGGAGGCGCCATGTCATCGCTCACCGCTCACCGCTCGATCGTCGGAGAACCGGAGGTCGTGGAGGACGGCGCGCTCCTTCCCAAGTCCTCGACCTGGCACGAGCTGAAGGCCGCCGTGAGCGAACTGCGCACGCTGCAAGCCGCCGATGGCAGCATCCCCGAGGTCGCGTCGCACGCGGCCGCTGCCGTGCTCGTCGCCCGGGCCGCGGCGTCGCTGCGGGCTCTCGCCCCCGCGCTCCCGCACGACGCCGCGTATCTGACGGCCGTGGACGCCGACCTCGCCCGCTGGGTCGAGACCGGGTTCCCGGTTCCCGACTTCTACGACAGCCTCGTCGCCTTCCACCCTGAGCAGACGCGCGCCGACGGTGTCCGGCACGTCGTGCTGTTCCCGATGTACACGCAGAACGGGCAGAGCGAAAGGCTGCTCGAAGCCGTGCTGATCGAGGTCATCTGGCCCGACTTCGTCGCGGCCCTCGAGGGCGACGCCTACTCGAACGCGATGTTCATCCCCGTGCGGTTCCTCGACTTCACCGCCGGCTACGACACCAACTCGGCGGTGCTCTTCCCCGAGACCGTGTCGATCGCCGACCGCCCGGTGCCGCCGTTCACCTGGGGGGCGATCTTCGCCGACCGCGAGGCGGCACGGTTCCGTCGCGTCGTCCGTGCCGCGGTCGAGACCACCAAGCTGGAGCTGCCCGCCGACGCCGCCGAGCTGCTCGACGACCAGGCGATGACTGAGCACACCTTCGTGATGTGGGATCTGATCCACGATCGCAGCCACATGCGCGGCGACCTGCCCTTCGATCCGTTCATGATCAAGCAGCGGATGCCGTACTTCCTCTACTCGCTCGAGGAGCTGCGCTGCGACCTGACCGCGTTCCGCGAGTCGGTGCGGATCGAGCACGACGCCGCCACCGACGACGAGACCCGCGCGCACGCTCGCCACGTGCAGTACGCGATCCTGTTCGACCGGATCTTCCGCTTCCCGCTGACCGGCTCACGCGTGCGCAACTACGACGGACTCGGCGGCCAGCTGCTGTTCGCCTGGCTTCACCAGCACCACGTGCTGCACTGGACCGACACCCAGCTCGCCATCGACTGGGCCGAGCTGCCTGCGGTCGTGATCCAGCTCTCGGACCAGATCAACGAGCTGTACTGGAAGAGCATCGACCGGCCGAAGCCCTCGCACTGGCTCGCCGCCTACGAACTGGTGCGCGGCACCCTCGCGCCGCACCCCGCCTCGCAGTGGGCGCGCGGACTGAGCGACGAGGTGCTCGCCGGAGCGCCGAAGGGCTACACCGACGCGGTGCTGGAGGACGAGTTCCCGCTCTCGATGTTCTATGAGGCGCTCGGCAAGAAGCTGCGCGCGGTGATCGATTCGACCAGCGGAATCACGGCCGCAAGCGCCGAGCCAGCCTCTAGCCTGGAGTCATGAAAAGACCCGTTCTCACCTCGGTCCTGATCGGCCTGGGCGCGCTCGTCTACGGCGCGTCGCCGCTCGACCTGGTGCCCGAGCTGCTGGCGGGTCCGCTCGGCTTCGGTGACGACGCCGTCGTGCTCGTGGCGGCGGGCGTCGCGATCTGGCGCATCCTGCGCAAGCGCACCGGCGGCACTGCGACACCGCCTCCCGGTCCGGATATGATCCCCGACGCGCAGGACTGAGACCGTACGGGCGAGGCGGCGTTCCGCCTAGCGTGGTGCCATGCTCGAAATTCGCGGACTGGACAAGCGCTACGGCCCTCATCGCGTGCTCACCGAGGTGAGCTTCGACGTTGCCCCGGCGCGCCTCACCGGTTTCGTCGGGCGCAACGGTGCAGGCAAGACGACAACGATGCGCATCATTCTCGGTGTGCTCGACGCCGACACCGGAAGTGTTTCGCTCGACGGCCGTGAACTGCGAATCGAAGATCGGAAGCACTTCGGCTACATGCCCGAAGAGCGAGGGCTGTACCCGAAGATGCGTCTGGAGGAGCAACTCGTCTACTTCGCTCGACTGCATGGGCTGGACGCTGCCACCGCGCGGGAGAACGCCCGCGAGTTGCTCGCCCGACTCGAACTGCAAGAACGCGCAGATGATTCGATTGAGAAGCTCTCGCTCGGCAATCAGCAGCGCGCGCAGATCGCCGCGGCGCTCGTGCACGACCCCAAGGTGCTCGTTCTCGACGAACCGTTCTCCGGACTCGATCCGCTGGCAGTCGAAGTCGTGCTCGATGTCCTGAAGGAGCGTGCCGCGCGGGGAGTCCCGGTGCTGTTCTCAAGCCACCAGCTCGACATCGTCGAACGGCTCTGCGACGACCTGGTGATCATCGCCGACGGCCGGATCCGTGCCGCCGGACCGCGCAACGAGCTGCGGGCGCAACACGCGACCCTGCGCTACGAACTGGTCACTGACAGCGACGCGGCCTGGCTCCGCGACGAGCCAGGGGTCGACGTCGTCGACTTCCACGGCGGGTACGCCCTCTTCGACGCCGCCGATGAGTCGGTCGTGAAGCGCGTCATCTCGGCCGCGGTCGCGCGCGGCGGCGTGACGAACTTCGCGCATCGCCACCCGACCCTGGCCGAGATCTTCAAGGAGGTCATCCGATGAGCAGCCCCGCGCTCTCCACCCCCCGCACCGTCTGGCTCGTCGCCGAGCGGGAGATCGTCACGCGGTTGCGCAGCGTCGCGTTCCTCGTCTCGAGCGCCATCCTGCTGCTGCTCGTTCTCGGCGGGATCATCGTCGGAAGCATCATGTCGGCGAACGAAGAAGACACTCGACTCGCCGTCGTCGACGGGGTCGCCCTCGGACAGATCGCCGGGGTGGAAGCTGTGCCGGTGGAGGGGCGAGAGGCGGCGGAAGAACTCGTGCGCGCCGGCGATGTCGAGGCCGCCGCGGTTCTCGACGAGACCTCACCGCTCGGTTTCGCGCTGCTCGGCGACAGCAGCGTCCCCTCGGCGCTCCTGCAAGCGCTGAGTGTCGCGCCCGCAATCGAGCTCCTCGACGACGACGCCGCCAACCCGTTCCTGGCCTATCTCGTGGCGCTCGGGTTCGGAATCGTGTTCTTCGCCTCGGCGATGACCTTCGGCACGACGATCGCGCAGTCGGTCGTGGAGGAGAAATCCACCCGGGTCATCGAGATCTTGCTCGCCGCCATCCCGACGCGGGCACTGCTCGCGGGGAAGGTGCTCGGCACCACGCTTCTCGCCTTCGGCCAGATCGCGCTCGTCGCGGCGACGGCAATCGCCGGGCTCGCGCTCACGGGGCAGCACGAGTTGCTGCTCGGCCTCGGCTCCGCCGTCGTGTGGTTCGTGGTGTTCTTCATCCTCGGCTTCGTCCTGCTCGCGTCGCTCTTCGCTGCGACCGGCGCCATGGTGTCGCGTCAGGAGGACATCGGGTCGACGACGACGCCGGTGACGCTTCTGGTGATGGTCCCGTACTTCCTGGTGGTGTTCTTCAACGACAACCCGCTCGTGATCGGCATCATGTCCTACGTTCCGTTCTCGGCGCCGGTCGGGATGCCGCTGCGCATCTTCCTCGGTACCGCCCAGTGGTGGGAGCCACTGGTGTCGCTCGCGGTTCTTGCCGCGACGACGTTCCTCGTGATCGCGCTCGGCGCGCGCGTCTACGAACGCTCACTCCTGAAACTCGGAGCTCGGGTCTCGTGGCGCGAGGCCGTCGCGGGTTGAGGCGCCGATTCCCGAACCGATACGAGAGACTGAGTCCGTGACACGACTGCACGACGACAGCACCCGCGCCTTCGCGAGCGACAACTACGCGGGCGTGCACCCCGAGGTGCTGCACGCCCTCGCCGATGCCAACGGCGGCCACCAGATCGCCTACGGCGAAGACGACTACACGGCGCGCCTGTCGGAGGTCGTGCGGGAGCACTTCGGCGAGCGCGCGGAGACCTTCCCCGTCTTCAACGGAACGGGCGCCAACGTCGTCGCGCTGACGAGCGTGCTGCCGCGCTGGGGGGCGGTCATCGCGACCGACACCGCCCACATCCACACCGACGAGGCGGGCGCCCCTGAGCGCGTCTCCGGGCTCAAGCTGCTCACCGTCACCACGCCCGACGGCAAGCTCACCCCCGAGTTGATCGCCACCGAGGCGTGGGGCTGGGGTGACGAGCATCGCCCGCAGCCGCTCGCGGTCAGCATCACCCAGACCACCGAGCTCGGCACGCTGTACACGCCCGCCGAGGTGCGCGCGATCGCCGATTTCGCGCACGAGCACGGCATGGCGCTGCACATGGACGGCGCCCGGCTCTGGAACGCGGCCGCCGCGATCGGCGTGCCGTTCGCCGAGTTCACCACGGATGCCGGGGTCGACATCCTGAGCCTCGGCGGCACCAAGAACGGACTGCTCGGCGCCGAGGCGATCGTCGTGCTGAACCCGGAGCGCGCCGACGGGCTGATCTACCTGCGCAAGCTCAGCATGCAGCTCGGCAGCAAGATGCGCTTCCTCTCGGCACAGCTGCTCGCCCTGTTCGACGGCGGACTCGGACTCGCCTCGGCCGGTCACGCGAACGCGATGGCGACGCGGCTGCGGTCGGCGCTCGAGGAGGCGCGCCTCCCGGGGCTCTCGTTCTCGCAGGAGACCCAGGCGAACGCGGTGTTCGCGGTGCTGCCGAACGAGCTCGCCGACCGCCTTCGCGAGCACACGCGCTTCTACGACTGGGATCGCGCCGCTGGCGAGGTGCGCTGGATGACCTCGTGGGACACCACGGAGGCCGACGTCGATGCGTTCGTCGAGCTCATCCGCTCGGAGTTCGCGCGACCCGACGGCGACTGACGACATCACCGGACGGCGAGCACCCCCGACCCCGGTGTCTCTGCGCGAGTATGGTGGGCGCGACCGTTTGGGGGAACCGTTGACACAGGCTGCACCGTGGCCGATCGTGCCGAGAACGGCGCTGCTCGACTCGCTCGGCGCCGGTGTGACGGCGACCCCTCCGCGCTCCCAGCTTCTCGTCGGACCCAGCGGCACGGGCAAGACGGCGCTCGCGCAGGCCGTGGCTGCTCGAGCCGACAAGGACGGGCGCGTCGTGGTGCCGATCGTCGGAGTCGCCGAGCTCCGCTCCGTGAGTTTGGGGGCCATGGCCGCCGCGCTCGGGTCCGACGGCGATCGCAGCCTCGACGAACGAGTCCACGACCTCATCCGTCGCGTCGGAATGGCAGCCCGCCACCACCTCCTCGTGGTCGACGACGCCCCGCTGCTCGATGACGTCTCGGCGGGGGTCGTCTACCAGCTCATCCGTGTGTTCGGCGTGCCCGCCGTTCTCACGGCGCGCGACAGTCACGAACCCGGCGACATCCTCGAACGGCTTCTTCGAGAGGATGCCGTCGCGCGCGTCGAGGTGGCAGGCCTTGACATGCGCGAGACCGAGCTCGCTGTGCGGCGCAGGCTCGGCGGGCGATTGAACCCCGACACCCTCCAACGCGTCTGGACGCGCACGCAGGGAAACCCCCTGTTTCTGCGGGAACTGGTCGAACGTGCCGTCCGCGCCGGCACCGTGCACCGCACGGAGTCCGGGATCGCCTTCGACGAGGGCGCATCGGTGACGACGGACGCCAGCATCGACCGCCGTCTCGACTCCCTCGGCCCCGAGCTTGCCGCCCTCGCGCGACTGATCGCCCTCACGCAACCGGTTCCGCTCCGGTCGATCGCCGAGTCTGCCCACGCGCGCCATCTCGACCAGCTGATCGAGTCGAGCGTCGTGCTGCACACTCACGAAGGCATCCGGATCTCGCACCCGTTGTTCGCCGAGGCCGTGCTCCGCCGAGCGCTCCCGGAGCAGTTGAGCGAATCCCGCCTCGCCGCGGTGGCGCTGCTGCGCGAGATCGGAGACGACAGCTCTCGTCTTCGCGCCCTCCGTCTCGAACTCGACGAGGGCGAGCACAGCGATCCCGCAGAGCTCGCCTGGGCTGCGGCGATCGCACGTTCTCTGGGCGACCACGCAGGCTCGGTGGAGTTCTCTCGGCGCGCGCTCGCGAACGGCGCTGAGGACGAGAGCACACGGTGGCACTTGGCGGCAGCGCTGTCGGCGTTGGGCCGGCTCGATGACGCGGATGCGGCATTCGCGGAGGCCTGGGCGCACCTGGGCGACAGCCACGATCGGCGCGCCTGGGGGATCTCGCTGAACGGCGACCATCTGGCTTTTCACCGCCACGACCCAGAAGCCGCCCTCGCCCTCGCCGAGCAGCACGTCGGCATGCTGCCTGCGGCGCTCCACGAGGCACTGGGCCCGGAGCTGGCGACGTGGGGAATCATCGCGGGGCACCAGGCCGCGGTCGATTCGAGCAGCCGGTTCGACGACGAGTCGCCACCGCAGCTGCTGGTGCGATCCGCCATGGCGAGCGTTCTCCGCAATGCGATGGGTGGCGCCGACAACGCGTCTGGGGACTCGGTCGATGTGCTGGGGCGCATGGCGAAACGATTCGGCGTGCTTGATCCTCTCGCCGGCGCCATGGAGACCATCGGGCGCGTCCTCGCCCTGATCTCCGACGAACGCGCGGGCGAGGCATGGGATCTGGTGCAGAACCAGCGGCTCGGTCCGGTCAATGATGCCGCCGGGATGTGGAGCTTCTCGCTCGGCAACTTCTGCCACTACTCGGGTCGACCCGAGGAGGGCCTCGAGTACGCCGATCTGGCGATTCAGCAGCTGCACTGGCGCGATCTCAGCGGAGTTCTGGGCGCCGCCATGGTGCTCAAGGCGTTCTTCTTGATTCAGTTGCGGCAACGGGCCGCGGCTGAGGAGATCCTCGAAACGTTGAAACCGGCCCAGCGCCGAGAACCGCGCGCTGCACTGCTTCTCGCCGAACTGACGGCCTGGGACCTGGCCGAGCGCGGCCGCACCGCGGAGGCCGCCGCCACCGTGCTTGCCGCCGGTCGCCGGGCCGTGACCAGCGGATACGCCGTGGGCGGAGCGTTGACCATGTCGCTCGGCATTCGGATTGGAGAGGCAGCGCAGGTCGTCGCGGCGCTGGAGGAGTGCGCCCAGGCGGTCGAGGGACGCTCCGCGCTTGCCAACGACCTGCGCGACCTCGCGCGCGCCACCGCCGATGGAGACCCGCGAACCGCGGTCGCGATCGCCCCGCGTCTGGTCGACGCGGCCATGCCGCCAACGGCGTTGGATGCGCTGTTGATCGTTCGCGACGCGGCGATGCGTGCCGAGGATCGGCGCCTGGTCGATCTGACCGTCGCCACGTTGCGACCGCTGTGCGAGCAAGGCCCCTGGATTTCGCGCGAGTACGAGCCCATCCTCAGCAAGAGGCAGCTCGAGGTCGCCGCGCTTGCGGCGAAGCGCTTGTCGAGTCGCGAGATCGCCCTTCAGCTCGGCGTCTCCGTTCGCACCATCGACAACCACCTGGCGCACGTCTACCGACGCCTCGGCGTGAGCGACCGGCGTGAGCTGCGCGGCGCGCTCGGCGAGACTCCTAGGCTGTCAGGGTGACAACGGACCCTTCGAAGCCCTGGCTCGACTCCTACGCCCCCGGCGTTCCCCACACGCTCCCCGACCCGACCGGGTCGCTGTTCGACCTGATGGCCGAGTCGGTGGCGACCTACCCCGATCATGTGGCACTGGAGTTCTTCCGCCGCGAGACGACCTACGCGGAGCTCGGCGACCAGATCGCCCGGGCCGCCGAGGGGCTGCGCGAGCTCGGAGTGAAAGCCGGTGATCCCGTCGCGATCTCGCTGCCGAACTGCCCGCAGCACGTTGTCGCGTTCTACGCCGTGCTGCGGCTCGGCGCGATCGTCATCGAGCACAACCCGCTGTACACGGCGCGCGAGCTGCGTCATCAGTTCGAAGACCACGGCGCCCGCATCATCATCGCCTGGGACAAGATCGTCGAGACGGTGCAGGCCTTCCCCGCCGATGTGCGCGTCGACCACATCGTCTCGGTCGACGTCACGCGTGCGATGCCGTTCATGACGCGCGCCGCCCTCCGCCTTCCGATCCCCAAGGCTCGTGAGGCGAGACAGTCGCTCACCACCTCCGTCTCGGGCACGACGCCGTGGCAGGACCTGCTCGACCACGAGCCGATCGCCGCCGAGGTGGCGAAACCGGCCGTCGACGACGTGGCGCTCATCCAGTACACGAGCGGCACGACCGGGCACCCGAAAGGCGCAACCCTCAGCCACGGCAACCTGCTGATCAATGCCGCACAGGCGCGTGCCTGGGTTCCCGAGGTGCCGCGCGGCAGTGCGAGCGTGCACGCGGTGCTGCCGCTGTTCCACGCCTACGGCCTGACCCTCTGCCTCACCTTCGCGATGAGCATGGGAGCTCGCCTGGTGCTGTTCCCGCGCTTCGATCCAGACCTGGTGCTGTCGGTCATCCGCAAGCGTCCGCCGACCTTCCTGCCGGCCGTGCCGCCGATCTACGAACGGCTGACGGCCGCGGCCGCCGAGAAGGGCGTCTCGCTGCGCGGCATCAGCATTGCGATCTCGGGAGCGATGCCGCTCTCGCCCTCCGTCGTCGAGCCGTGGGAGGCCGCCACGGGCGGATACCTCGTCGAGGGCTACGGCCTGAGCGAGACGAGCCCCGTGCTGATGGCGAACCCGGTCGCCCCGACCCGGAAGGCGGGCACGGTCGGACTGCCGCTGCCCAACACCGAGATCCGGGTCGTCGACCCGGAGAACCCGACCGTCGAGATGCCAGCGGGAGAGCCCGGCGAGCTGCTCGTCCGCGGGCCGCAGGTCTTCTCCGGCTACTGGAAGCGCTCCGAGGAGACCGCCGCGGTGTTCGTCGACGACTGGTTCCGCACCGGCGACATCGTCCGGGTCGACGCCGACGGCTTCGTGACGATCGTCGATCGCATCAAGGAGCTCGTCATCACGGGCGGATTCAACGTCGCGCCGAGCGAGGTCGAGGAGGCGCTGCGCGCGTTCCCCGGCGTCGCCGACGTCGCGATCGTGGGCATTCCGGATGAGCGCGACGGCGAGCACGTCGTCGCCGCCGTCGTGGCGGCGCCGGGCGCGACCATCGACGAGCAGGCGCTGCGCGACTTCGCGCGCGAGCGGCTCGCCGCCTACAAGGTGCCGCGTCGCGTCGAGCTGGTCGACGAGCTGCCGAAGTCGCTGATCGGCAAGGTGCTGCGGAAGAGGGTGCGCGACCACATCCTCGAGCGCCCCTAGCCTGGGGTGATGCGATTCGGAATCTTCATCCCGCAGGGCTGGCGTCACGACCTCGTCGAGATCGACCCGAAGGACCACTGGGCGACGATGAAGTCCCTCGCCCTCGCCGCCGATGCGGGGCCGTGGGAGTCGCTGTGGGTGTACGACCACTTCCACACCGTTCCGGAGCCGACCGAGGAGGCGACCCACGAGGCGTGGACGCTGATGTCGGCGTTCGGCGCGGTCACCGACCGCATCCGGCTCGGCCAGATGTGCACCTGCCTCGGCTACCGCAACCCCGCCTACCTGGCGAAGGTGGCGGCGACCGTGGACCACGTCTCCGGCGGCCGCGCCGAGATGGGCATCGGCGCCGGCTGGTACGAGCACGAGTGGCGCGCCTACGGCTACGGCTTCCCGACCGCCCCTGAGCGTCTGCGGATGCTCAACGAGGGCGTGCAGATCATGAAGCAGGCGTGGACGGAGGGCGTCGCGACCCTCGCCGGCGAGTTCTACCAGGTGGACGGCGCGATCGTCCGGCCGCTGCCGGTGCAGTCGGGCGGCATCCCGCTGTGGGTCGCGGGCGGCGGCGAGAAGGTGACGCTGCGCATCGCGGCGCAGTACGCGGACTACACGAACTTCGGCGGCTCCCCCGAGGTCTTCGCGCACAAGAGCGAGCTGCTGCGGGCGCACTGCGAGCGCCTCGGCACCGACTTCTCGGCGATCACGCGCTCCAGCAACTTCAACACGGTGATCGCCGAGACGGATGCGGAGGTGCAGACGAAGCTCAACGACTACGAGGCGCGCCTGGGCCGCTTCCTCTCCGCCGAGAAAGCCGCCGAGGTCGTCGCACCGTACCGCGACGACTCGACGGATGCCCTCGCCGGAACGCCCGAGCAGATCGTCGAAGCGCTGCGCGAGCGCGAGGCGCTCGGGCTCGGCTACGCCATCCACTACTTCCCGGAGTCGGCCTACGACCGCTCCGGCGCCGCCCTCTTCGAGCGCACCGTCATCCCCGCCCTCACCTGACCTCCGCGGCCGCCGGCGCCGCGCGGAGCGCGCCGGGGTCAGTCGTCGTCGCGGGGGGCGTGGGTGACCTGGAGCTCGTCGCCTGCGAGGTCGACGCGCACGGTGTCGCCGTCGCGCACCTCGCCCGAGAGCAGCGCGCGCGCCAGGTTGTCGTCGATCTCGTGCTGCATGAGGCGGCGAAGCGGCCGGGCGCCGTACACCGGGTCGTAGCCGCGCTCGGCCAGCCAGGCCCGGGCATCCGGGGTGACGGCCAGCTGCAGCCGGCGCTCGCTGAGACGGCGCTCGAGCCGGTCGATGTACAGCGACACGATCTGCCCCAGGTCGTCCTTGCTGAGCGGCGCGAACACGACGATGTCGTCGAGCCGGTTCACGAACTCCGGCTTGAAGGAGTTGCGCACCAGGTCGTGCACCGCCTCGACCTTGGTCGACCACTCGAGCGTCTGGTCGGTCAGGAAGTGACTGCCCAGGTTCGAGGTGAGGATGAGGATCGTGTTGCGGAAGTCGACCGTGCGGCCCTGACCATCGGTGAGACGCCCGTCATCGAGCACCTGCAGCAGCACGTCGAAGACCTCGGGATGCGCCTTCTCGACCTCGTCGAGCAGGATCACCGAGTACGGACGTCGCCGCACCGCCTCGGTCAGCTGGCCGCCCTGCTCGTAGCCGACGTAACCGGGAGGGGCGCCGACGAGGCGCGACACCGAGAACTTCTCGCCGTACTCGCTCATGTCGATTCGCACGAGAGCCTTCTCGTCGTCGAACAGGTACTCGGCGAGCGCTTTCGCCAGCTCGGTCTTGCCGACGCCGGTGGGGCCGAGGAACAGGAACGAGCCGGTCGGCCGGTCGGGATCGGAGATGCCGGCGCGCGTGCGGCGCACCGCCTCGCTGACCGCGCGCACCGCATCCTTCTGCCCGATCAGGCGCTTGCCGAGCTCGCCCTCCAGGTGCAGCAGCTTCTCGGTCTCGCCCTGCTGCAGCTTGGCGACCGGGATGCCGGTCCACGCCGCGACAACGGCGGCGATGTCCTCGTCGGTCACCTGGTCGTTGACCATGCGGGGGCCGCTCTGCTCGGCCTGCTCGGCCGCGGCGAGGCGCTTCTCGATTCCCGGGATCGTCTCATAGTTGAGCTTGGAGGCCTTCTGGTAGTCGCCCTCGCGCATCGCCTTGTCGAGTTCGATGCGGGTGTCGTTGAGCATGCTCTTCAGGTCGCCGACGGAGTGCAGCGTGCTCTTCTCGGCGTTCCAGCGCATCTGCAGCGCGTCGAGCTCCTTCTCCTTAACGCTCAGGTCGGCGCGCAGCTTCTCGAGGCGCTCCTTGGAGGCAGCGTCCTTCTCCTTCTTCAGCGCCAGCTCTTCGATGCGGAGCCGGTCGACGGCGCGCTTGAGCTCGTCGATCTCGACCGGGCTGGAGTCGATCTCCATCTTGAGCCGGCTCGCCGCCTCGTCGATCAGGTCGATCGCCTTGTCTGGCAGCTGCCGGGCGGGGATGTACCGGTTGGAGAGCGAGGCGGCGGCGACCAGCGCGCTGTCGGCGATCGTCACCTTGTGGTGCGCCTCGTAGCGCTCCTTCAGGCCGCGCAGGATCGCGACCGTGTCTTCGACGCTCGGCTCGCCGACGTAGACCTGCTGGAAGCGGCGCTCGAGCGCGGCATCCTTCTCGATGAACTCGCGGTACTCGTTGAGGGTGGTGGCGCCGATCAGGCGCAGCTCACCGCGGGCGAGCATCGGCTTCAGCATGTTGGCCGCCGCGACGCTGCCCTCACCGCCGCCGGCGCCCATCAGGGTGTGCAGCTCGTCGATGAAGGTGATGACCTTGCCGTCGGACTCGTTGATCTCCTTGAGGACGGCCTTGAGTCGTTCCTCGAACTCGCCGCGGTACTTGGCGCCGGCGATGAGGGCGGCGAGGTCGAGCGAGACGAGCTGCTTGTCTTTCAGCGAGTCGGCGACGTCGCCCGCGACGATGCGCTGGGCGAGGCCCTCGACCACGGCGGTCTTGCCGACGCCGGGCTCACCGATCAGCACGGGGTTGTTCTTGGTGCGGCGGGTGAGCACCTGGCTGATGCGACGGATCTCCGAGTCGCGCCCGATCACCGGGTCGAGCTTGCCGCTCTTGGCGATCTCGGTGAGGTTGACGCCGTACTGTTCGAGGGCGCTCTTCTGCTCCTCCTGGCTGGAGGGCGCGCCTTGCATGTTCGCCATGGTGCTCCAAACTTGAGTGCGTGTGACTCAAGTTTATACCCGGCGACGCGACGCCGTCACTGTGAACTTGCTGGTGCGGTGCACTTGACGCGTCGGGCCGACCACGCGCTCGAGCACGGCGCGGTGCCCGAGGTGCGAGTTGAACACCGTCCACAGCTCGCCGCCGGGCCGCAGCACACGAGCTGCTCCCTCGAAGATCGCGCGCGAGACCCCCTCGTGCACGGCGGCGCCGCTGTGGAACGGCGGGTTCAGCACGATCAGATCGGCGCTGGCGGGCGCCTGGGCGGCGAGCGCGGCATCGCGTTCGACCTCGACCTCGAGTCCGCTCGCCGCCATGGTGAGCCGGGCCGACTCGACGGCGGCGCTCGACTGATCGCTCGCGAGCACCCGCGCCTCGGGGCGAAGTCGGGCGAGCGAGGCGGCGAGGATTCCGGTGCCGCAGCCCAGATCGATCGCCCGCTCGAAGGCGGGAAGCCGGTCGAACACGTCGAGCAGCGCACGCGTGCCGATGTCGAGCGACGTGCCGGCGAACACCCCGCCGGTCGCAACCACCCACAGGCCGAGCTCGTCGTGGAACTCGCGACGCGGTTCGACGGGTCCGCAAGCTCGCGGTCCGCGCGCGATCAGGAGGCGGGACTTCTGTCGCGCGAGCGAGACGTCGAGTCGGTCGAAGTGCCGCCGCAGCACCTCGTTCATGCGCGGCGTCATGTGCTTGAGCCGTCCGCCCGCGATGACGACCACCTCGGGGTCGGCCTCCCGGGCGATCAGCGCCGCGATCTCCTCGAGCGCCTCCAGCGACCGCGGCAGTCGCACGAGCACGAGCGTCGCGCCCGCGACGAGTTCGGCATCGAGCGGCAGCTGCCGGTAGTCGCCCGCCCCGTTCGCCCGCAGCGCGAACTCGCCGAGCAGGGCATCCTGATGCACCCGCACCCCGCTCGCACCGCGGTCGAGCGCGCCGAGGGTGAGCGCGCCGTGGGTGTCGCCGATGATCGCCAGTCGCGAGGTCGCCAGCGCCGGCCCGGCCTGGTCGAGCAGGTAGGCGTCGGCGGCGTCCCAGGCGCGAAGCTCGGGCGCCTCGAAGTCGGGCCGTCGACGCAGGTCGTCGAACGAGAACATGAGGCGCTCAGTCTAGAGGCGCCCGGTCTCAAGGCGCCCACGCGGGAAGCGCCGGACTAGCCCGCCGACGCCGAGAGCACGCGCGTGGCCTCGCGCTCGGTGTCGTCGGTGTTGTTGACCAGGTCGCGCGAGCCGCGCAGCTTCGCCGCGATGTGCTCGCCGACCGTGATCGGCTTGTAGAGCGGCTCCTCCCCCTCCGCGAGGATGCCCGGGAGCGTCGAGATCACCGCGTCGACGTCGCCGTCGAAGAAGTAGGCGGCCGAGCGACGGCGCCGGATCGTGCCGTTGATCACCGGGGGCTTCACCCGGTGCAGGGTCGAGCGCCAGTGGTCGTTCGTGAGGCGCGCGGTCACGTCGCCGAGGTTCACCAGCAGTGCACCGGGCAGCGGAGAGACGTCGTTCCAGCCGCCCTGATCGTCGAGCACCTGGAGGCCCTTGACGTCGTCGGCCCAGAGCAGCGTGACGATGCCGAAGTCGGTGTGCTCGCCCATGCCGATCAGGTCGCCGTCGAGTTCGACCTTCGCGCCGTCCGGCAGCGCGTAGTTGTTCATGCGCAGCACGTCGAGCGAGTGGTCGGCCATGCCGGTGAGCGTGCCGGTCGGCAGGTGGAGCGCGTCCTCGAAGATGCGGATCATGACGTGCGCGACCGATCCGGCGTGCGTCATCCAGTTCTCGACGTCGGACTGGAACTCCTCGACCTCGGGCCAGATGTTCGCCGCGTAGTCGATCGGGTCGAGTTCGACGTGGGGGTAGTCGGCCTGGGTGGCGCCGGTGTTGAACGCCTCGAAGAAGTCGTTCATGCGCTCGGCCTTCTCGACGCCGAGGCTGTAGCTGAGTCGCTCCGACTTCGGCGGGGAGTATCCGCGGTTGATGCCCTTCGGTGCGCGGTAGCGCTTCTTCTCCTCCAGCGGCAGCGCGAAGAAGCGGTCGATGGCGCGGCCGAGCCGCTGCCAGGTCTCGAGCGGGATGCCGTGGCCGGTGATCTGCATGAAGCCGACCGTGCGGGCGGCCTCGTCGATCTGGCGGGCGATCTCGCGGCGCTCCTCGTCGCTGCCCTCGCCGATGTAGGCGCTGATGTCGATCGCGGGGACGGTAAAGGCGGACATGTAGGCTCTCCTCACGATCGCGATCCGAGGGATTGCGGCTGATAGGTATTGGTTATCGCTATCTTGTCCGATTCCCCGCGCGAACAGGTTTCCGACGCGTTACAGATCGATGAGAACGACCGCGTGCTGGGCGTCATCGGCACCGCGATCGCCGACGCGCGTGCCGCCGCGGGCCTCTCGATGCGCGAGCTCGCGCGACGCGCCAAGATCAGCCAGCCGTTCCTCAGCCAGGTCGAGCGCGGCCGCACCGTTCCCTCGCTCCTGACGCTGTACCGAATCGCCGGCGCCCTCGAGATCTCGCCGAGCTCCCTGATGCCCGCGATCGGCGGAGAGAGCGAGACCCTCGTCGTCCGCGCCGACGAAGGTGCCCGACTGCCCGTGAGCGACCGCGCCGAGGCCGCGGTCGGGCGACTGCTCGCCGCGGGCCCCGCTCACCGGCTCGAGGTCGTCGAGTACCGCATCCGGCCCGGCGAGGATCTCGGCGGCTGGTTCGAGTCCACCGGCGAGATGACCGTCTACGTCGTCGACGGCGCGCTCGACGTCGAGATCGAGCAGGTCGGAGAGTGGACGCTGACCGCGGGCGACGCGATCACGCATCCGGCGGATCGCTCGCACCGCTGGCGGCCCGGCCCGGACGGCGCAACCGTTCTGCTGGCGCTCGCCCGCGAGATCGGCACCGCCCAGCCGGGTCGGCGAAGCGTCGAGGGCTGAGCCTCAGTCGCTCGGAGGCAGCATCGGCCGCCACACCACGACCTGGTTGCGCTTCACGCGCGTGCCCGCCCGCAGGCTCACCACGTCACCGCGCGCGCCGGCAGCGAAGACGCGACGTCCGGGGCGGTTGAGCAGCTCGTCGGCGAGGGCGCCCTCGAGCTCCCGCACACGCTCGGTGAGCGCCTGGACCTCGTTCTCAAGCTCGAGAATGCGCCGGATCCCCTCCAGGTTGAGCCCCTCGGAGCTCAACCTGGCGATCTCGCGCAGCTGCACCACGTCGCGCATCGAGTAGCGACGCGACTGTCCCGCGGTGCGGCGCGGACTGACCAGCCCCATGCGGTCGTACTGCCGCAGAGTCTGCGGATGCATCCCGCTCAGCTCGGCCGCGACGGCAATCGCGAACAGCGGGCTGTTCTCGTCAACGGTCATCGCGTCTCCCGTGCCTTATGCGTTTCGAGCTCGACTCAGCAGATCATCTCGCGGATTCTCGTTCGGCATCGCCGCCTCGAAATCGTCCAGGGCCTGTCGCGCCTTGTCCGGCAGGTGGCTGGGCACCGCCACCACGACGGTGGCGAGCAGGTCGCCGGTGCCCTTCGCCGTCACGACGCCGCGGCCCTTGACGCGCAGCACCCTCCCACTCGGCGTTCCGGGGGCCACCCGCAGACGCACGGGGTCGCCGTCGAGGGTCGGAACCTCGATCGTCGCGCCGTTGACCGCCTCGACGAAGGTGACCGGAACATCGACGCGCAGGTTCAGGCCGTCGCGCGTGAACACCGGATGCGGACGCACCGAGACGGCGATCACCAGATCGCCGGGCTGTCCGCCGTCCGGGCTCGGCGAACCGGCCCCGCGCACGCGGATCTTCTGACCGTCGGCCACCCCCGCAGGGATCTTCGCCTTGGTCGTGCGTCCGCTCTGCATCTGGATGCTCACGGTGGTGCCGTGGATCGCGTCGAGAAAGTCGATCGTCGTCGCGCCGACCGCGTCGGCGCCCTTCGTGGGACCGCCGAATCCGCGGTAGCCGCCGCTCGAGGTGCCGAAGCCGCCGGCGCTGGCTCCGCCGAACATGCCGCCCAGCAGATCCTCGAACTCGGACTGGCGCGCGCTCGCGCGACGGCTTCCGCGCGGACCGCCCGGCTGACCGAACAGGCCGCTGAACACGTCATCGAAGCCGCCCTGGGGGCCGCCGGCGGTGAACCGTGCACCGCCGGCGCCCATGGCGCGCATCTGATCGTACTCGGCGCGCTGCTCGGGATCGGAGAGCACCGTGTAGGCCTCGCTGACCTCCTTGAACCGCGCCTCGGCCTTCGGATCGCCCGGGTTGGAATCCGGGTGATACTGCCGAGCCAGCTTGCGATAGACCTTCTTCAGCTCGGCATCGGAGGCATCCTTCGACGTGCCCAGCACGGCGTAGAAGTCCTTCTCGAACCAGTCCTGACTGGCCATCGGATCTCCGCTCGTTCTATTCGGGGACGCTGACGGCGACCTTGGCCGCGCGAATGAGCCGCTCGCCGAGGGCGTAGCCGGGCTCGATCACGTCGGCCACGGTGTTCACCGTCACCTCCGCGCTCGGGAGCTGCACCAGGGCCTCGTGGAGCTTCGGATCGAAGGGCTCGCCCTTCTCGCCGACGCGCCGCAGTCCGTACTTCTCGAAGCCCGCGCGGATCTTCTGCGACACGATCGTGAGCGGGCTGCCCTCGACCAGGTCGCCGTGCGCGTCCGCGCGATCGAGGTCGTCGATCGCGGGAAGCAGCGAGCGGATCACCTCGGCGATGACCGCCTCGCGGTTCGCCTGGCGGTCGCGCTCCACCCGGGTGCGGAAGTTCTTGAGCTCGGCCTCGGCACGAGCGGCCCGCTCGCGGTACTCCGCGACCAGGTCCCGCTCGGCCTCGGCCAGCAGCTCGAGATCGGCGTCGCTCAGCTCGACATCGGCGTCCTCCGCCGCGATCAGGTCCTCGACTCCGTCGACCTCGGCGGTGGCGCCGTCCTCCGACGCCACCTCATCGGGCGTCGTGGGCTCGTCGTTGTTGCTTCGCTCGTCCGACATGACTACTTCTTGGGCTCCTCGTCGTCGACGATCTCCGCGTCGACGATGTCGTCCTCGCCGGGCTGCTCGGCGGCGGGCTCACCCGTCTCGCCGGAGGCCGCGGCGGCTTCCGCGTCGGCGGCACCGGCCGCGTAGATCGCCTCGCCGAGCTTCGTCTGGCTCTCGCTGAGCTTGTCGAACGCGGTCTTCACGGCCGCGTCGTCCTCGCCCTGGAGCGCGGTCTTCAGCGCATCCACGTCGCCCTGCACCTCGGTCTTGACGTCCTCGGGCAGCTTCTCGGCGTTGTCGGTGATGAGCTTGTCGACCGAGTAGGCGAGCTGCTCGGCGGCGTTGCGGGTCTCCGCCGACTCGCGACGGGCCTTGTCCTCCGCGGCGTGCTCCTCGGCCTCGCGCACCATGCGCTCGATGTCCTCCTTCGGCAGCGACGAGCCGCCGGTGATGGTCATCGACTGCTCCTTGCCGGTGCCCTTGTCCTTGGCGGACACGTGCACGATGCCGTTCGCGTCGATGTCGAAGGTAACCTCGACCTGCGGAACGCCGCGCGGCGCGGGGGCGATGCCGGTCAGCTCGAAGGTGCCGAGCGGCTTGTTGTCACGCGTGAACTCGCGCTCGCCCTGGTACACCTGGATCGCGACCGACGGCTGGTTGTCGTCGGCGGTCGTGAAGGTCTCGCTGCGCTTGGTCGGGATGGCCGTGTTGCGCTCGATGAGCTTGGTCATGATGCCGCCCTTGGTCTCGATGCCGAGACTCAGGGGGGTGACGTCGATGAGCAGCACGTCCTTGCGCTCACCCTTCAGCACGCCCGCCTGCAGCGCTGCGCCGACGGCGACGACCTCATCCGGGTTGACGCCCTTGTTCGGGTCCTTGCCGCCGAGCTCCTTCTTCACGAGCTCCGCAACGGCCGGCATGCGGGTCGAGCCGCCGACGAGGACGACGTGCGCGATGTCGGCGACCTTGATGCCCGCCTCCTTGATGACGTCCTGGAAGGGCTTCTTGGTGCGGTCGAGCAGGTCCGAGGTCATCTGCTCGAACTGGGCGCGGGTGAGCGTCTCGTCGAGGTTGGCCGGGCCGTTCTCGGTGAGCGAGAGGTAGGGCAGCTGAATGTTCGTGCTCGTCGAGCTCGACAGCTCCTTCTTGGCCTGCTCGGCCGCCTCCTTGAGGCGCTGGAGGGCGATCTTGTCCTTGGAGACGTCGACGCCGGTGGTCTCCTTGAACTTCTTGATGAGGTGCTCGACGACGCGCTGGTCCCAGTCGTCGCCGCCGAGGCGGTTGTCACCGGCGGTGGCGCGCACCTGGATGGTCGAGAAGTCGTCGTCCTTGCCCACCTCGAGGAGGGAGACGTCGAAGGTTCCGCCACCGAGGTCGAAGACGAGGATGAGCTCGTCCTCCTTGCCCTTGTCGAGGCCGTAGGCGAGGGCGGCGGCGGTCGGCTCGTTGATGATGCGCAGCACGTTGAGGCCCGCGATCTCGCCGGCCTCCTTGGTGGCCTGACGCTCGGCGTCGTTGAAGTAGGCGGGGACCGTGATGACGGCGTCGGTGACGTCCTCGCCCAGGTACTGCTCGGCGTCGCGCTTCAGCTTTCCGAGAATGCGGGCCGAGAGCTCCTGCGGCGTGTACTTCTTGCCGTCGATCTCGGTCGACCAGTCGGTGCCCATGTGGCGCTTGACGCTCGCGATGGTGCGGTCGACGTTGGTGACCGCCTGGCGCTTCGCGGTCTCGCCGACGAGGACCTCGCCGTCCTTGGTGAACGCGACGATCGACGGCGTGGTGCGGAATCCCTCCGCGTTGGCGATGACGGTGGGTTCGCCACCTTCGAGGACGGAGACGACCGAGTTGGTCGTTCCGAGGTCGATTCCGACTGCTCGAGCCATGTGGGGTATCTCCTTGTGAGTCTGTGGTTCACGACGGGGCGAGGTTCACCTTGAGTCGTGCGGTATCAAGTTTACGGTCGCGTTCCTGTGCGTCAAGTTGACACAGCAAATCTTGAGCCTTCTCGACTCAAGTCACGCCGCGCCGGGGTGTTCTTTACCCGCGGTTCACCGGACCGCAGTAGCGTGCGTGCATGACCGAGACCACGCCCGGTGCCGACGACGCTGACGACACCACCACCCCGCCCCCGCCGATCATCGGCAACACCCGCGCGATCGGGACGGTGGGGCAAGGTCTCATCGAGGACCAGACGATCCCGAAGTCGCGCGTGCGCGCCTGGGCGCTGTGGGACTGGGGCTCCGCCTCGTTCAACGCGGTCGTCACGACGTTCGTATTCTCGACCTACCTCGCCAGCAGCCTCTTCGTCGACCCTGACATCGTGGCCGCGGCGGCCGGCGACGACAGCAACCCGGCGCTCGTCGCCGCGGAGGCGGCCAACGCCACCGTGATCTCAGGGGCGCTCACCATCGCGGGCGTGCTCGTCGCCCTGCTCGCCCCGATCCTCGGACAGCGCTCCGACGGCTCCGGTCGCCGCAAGCTCTGGCTCGGCATCAACACCGGCCTGGTGGTGCTGGCGATGGCCGCGATGTTCTTCGTCGCGCCCGTCCCGAGCTACATCTACCTCGGCGCCGCACTCCTCGCCGCCGGCAACCTGTTCTTCGAGTTCGCGAGCGTCAACTACAACGCCATGCTCGTGCAGGTCTCGACGCCCAAGACCGTCGGACGCGTCTCCGGGTTCGGCTGGGGCATGGGCTACGTCGGCGGCATCGTGCTGCTCATCATGCTGCTCGTCCTGTTCATCCAGAACTTCGGCAGCGAGACCGGCAATGGACTCCTGAATGTGCCGTTCGGAACCGAGGGCGGCGCCCTCGACATCCGTCTGGCGATCCTGGTCTCCGCCCTCTGGTTCGCCGTCTTCGCCCTGCCGGTGCTGCTCAAGGTTCCCGAGATCCCGAAGAAGACCCGCGAGAACCGGGTGGGCATCCTCGGCAGCTACCGCCAGCTGTTCCGCACCATCGGCGCGCTCGCGCGGAAGAGCCCGCAGGTGCTGCTGTTCCTGCTCGCGAGCGCGGTGTTCCGCGACGGCCTCGCTGGCGTCTTCACCTTCGGCGCGATCATCGCCGCCCAGGTGTTCGGCTTCAGCTCCACCGAGGTCATCTACTTCGCCGTCGCCGCCAACCTGGTCGCGGGCATCGGCACCTTCATCGGCGGCTGGGTCGACGACCGGCTCGGCGCCAAGAACGTCATCATCGGCTCGCTCGTCGGCCTGCTGATCGCGGGCACCGCCGTGCTGTTCCTCGGCGACGCGAAGACCGGATTCTGGATCGCCGGGCTGTTCCTGACGCTTTTCGTCGGGCCGGTGCAGGCGGCCAGCCGCAGCTTCCTGGCGCGGATCACGCCTCCCGGCCGCGAAGGCGAGATCTTCGGCCTGTACGCGACGACCGGTCGCGCCGTGAGCTTCCTCGCGCCCGGCCTGTTCACGATGTTCGTCGGGTTCACCGGCGACACCCGATTCGGCATCCTCGGCATCGTGCTCGTGCTGCTCGCGGGCCTGCTGCTCATGCTGCCGGTCAAGCCGAAGCAGTCGCAGATCGAGTGACGGGCGCCGCGCGCACCTGAACACGCGCTGGAGAGCCTGGCCCGACACGGCGCGTCCGCGTAGCGTGGAAGCATGAACGGCACGCCCGAAGGCGCCGCGCGCCCGATCGGTTTCTGGCTCAAGCTCGTCGACCGCCTCATCGACGAGAAGTTCGACGAGGTGCTCATCGAGCACGGCGTCACGCATCGGCAGTGGCAGCTGCTCACCGTGCTGTCGCGCGGCCCGGCCGACCTGGCCACCCTCGATGCGACCATCTCGCCGTACCTGGCCGACAGCCCCGACGATCCGGATTCGAGCGCGGAGCACCTCGCCGAGCTGGTCGACAGCGAGTGGCTGGTGCTGAGCGGCGGCCACTACGAGGTCACCGAGTCGGGCGCGAACGTGTTCGAGCGGCTCAGCGACGTCGTCACCGAGCATCTGCACGCGGTCGGCGCCGGTCTCAGCGAGGAGCAGTACGCGCAGACGCTCGAGGCACTGGAGCGCATGGCGCGGAACCTCGGCTGGACCGATGACCGGGGCCGCCCGTAGCGGGAGCGCTCAGCCGAGCAGTGCCCCCGCGATCAGCAGCATTGTGACGAGGAACCCGGTGGCGAAGTTCAGCCAGAGGAAGCGTCGCCAGCCGCGGTTGGCCGTCTCCGACTCCTCCTCGGTGACGTTCCACCACGGCGCCGCGTTCAGCGCGTACGGCACCGCGAGCGCCGCGGCGAGAATGCCCGGCCAGGGCAGCAGCAGAAGCAGCGCCCCCGCGACGAGGTAGGCCGCGATCGCGAGCCGGGTGGTCGCGCGCGGGCCGATAACGGTCGCGATCGAGCCGATCCCGGCGTCGCGGTCGGGCAGCACATCCTGCACCGCGCCGAAGGCCTGCGAAGCGGCGCCCCAGAGGAAGAAGGCGACCATCACGGCGACGGTCACCGGCGTCCACTCGGCGTCGACCAGCACGAGCGCGTAGACGGCGGGCGAGACGAAGTGCGTGCTGGAGGTGATCGAGTCGAGGAACGGCCGCTCCTTGAAGCGCAGGCCCTTCGCCGAGTACGCGACCACCGCGAACAGGCTCACGGCGAGCACCAGCCAGCTGAGCGGATCGCCGACCACGACGAGGTAGACCACGAACGGCAGCGCGACCAGGCCGGAGAGCCACAGCGTGAGGCGGTGGTAGCGCGGCTGCAGCAGCGCGCCCTCGACGCCGCCCTTGCGCGGATTGCGCAGGTCGGACTCGTAGTCGAACACGTCGTTGATGCCGTACATCGCCAGGTTGTACGGCACCAGGAAGAACAGGGTGCCGACGACGAGCGTCGCGTCGACGCGTCCGGTGGCGAGCACGTAGGCGGCCGCGAACGGGTAGGCGGTGTTGACCCAGCTGAGCGGCCGGCTGGTCAGGAACAGCGCGCGGATCACGCCTCCCCCTCCTCCGGAGGCGTGTACACGGAGGCGCGGGGACCGCCGAGCATCGCCCAGAGCGCCGGCAGCAGCACGATCGCGCCGAACGCGTACGCGAAGTCCTCGATCGGGGCGACGCCGATCGTCCATCGGCTGGTCAGGGCGACGTCGTAGGCGACGATGCCAGTGCCGACGAGCACGTTGTCGAAGCTCGCGGTCAGCACGAGGGTGATCACGGCCGCGCCGCCGACGGCACGGCCACTCGGAGCACGTCGGGCCAGCAGCGAGACCAGCAGCACGAGCACGGCGGCCGTGAGGAACTGCAGGTTGAGAAGCCAGTAGGTCAGCATGGTCAGCCTCGCCCCTCCCGGCGTCGGGCGAGCAGGCGGGTCACCGCGCCGTAGCTGTTCATCACCGTGTAGCAGAGCAGGGCGAGGAAGAAGAGCTCTTCCAGCGGCAGCTCCGGGCCGAGCAGCACCCCGGTCAGCAGCTCGGGGTTGCCGCGGAAGAAGATGCCGGCGTCGATGCCCGCCACGTCCCAGATCAGGAAGTAAGTGATCCCGACCGCCATCACGATCGCGGCACGCCACCAGGAGTGGGCGAAGAACAGCCGGAAGCGCACATCGAGCACGACCATCCCAGTCAGCGAGATCAGCAGCCCGAGCAGATAGAGGACGTTCACGCGCGCTCCAGCGGTTCCGGCATCGGTCCGGCGCTCGTGTCCCCGCGCAGCCGCTTGACGATCAGCTCGGCGCTGATGAGGCACATCGGCAAGCCGATGCCGGGGATCGTCGAGCCGCCGACGTAGAGCAGATTGTCGACCTTCTTGCTCTTGTTGCCGGCCCGGAAGAACGCACTCTGACTGAGCGTGTGCGCGGGGCCGAGCGCGGTGCCCTTCCAGGCGTTCAAGTCGGTCTGGAAGTCGCGCGGTGCGATCGTGCGGCGCACGACGATGCGGTCGGCGAGGTCCGGGGTGCCCGTCCAGTCGGCGATCTGCGCGATCACCCGGTCGGCGAGCGCCTCCACCTCGGCGTCGCCGGCACCATCCACGCCCCCGGCGCCGATCGTCGGATCGGCGGGCAGCGGAACCAGCACGAACAGGTTCTCGTGGCCTTCGGGGGCGACCGAGGCATCCACCCCGCTGGGCTTGCAGACGTACAGCGACGGGGTCGCGGGGATGCGCGAGGGGCTGTCGAAGATGGCCCCGAAGTTCTCGTCCCAGTCCTCCGAGAACAGCAGCGTGTGGTGCTCCAGGTTCGGCAATTCGCCGCGCACGCCGAGCAGCAGCAGCAGGGCGCTCGGCCCGGCCGTGCGCTTGGCCCAGTACGCCTCGGGGAAGGTGCGGTCGGCGGCGTTCTCGAGCAGCCGGGTCTCGGTGTGATGCAGGTCGGCGGCCGACACGACCAGCTCGGCATCCAGTCGCTCCGACGCGCCGTCGGCGCCCACGACCTCCACGCCGACCGCGCGGCCGTTCTCGACCAGGATGCGCTGCACGCTCGCCCCGGTGCGGACCTCCGCGCCCTCCGCCGCGGCGAGCGCCGCGATCCGCTCAATGACGATGGTGAAGCCGCCCTGCGGGTAGAAGACGCCCTCCTCGAGGTCGAGGTGGCTCATCAGCGAGTACATGCTCGGCGCGAGCCGCGGCGCCGAGCCCAGGAACACCGCCGGATAGCCCAGGATCTGCCGCAGCCGTCGCTCGGTGACGGTGCGGGCGGCGAGCGAGTGCAGCGACTCGGTGAGAAGCCGGGTGAGGCGCCCGCCGCGCGCGACGACACGGCGAGAGAACACCGGGCCGAGCCTGTCGAAGGTGGAGTAGAGGAAGTGATCGATCGCGAGCCGCGTGATCTCCTTCGCCTTGTCGAGGTAGCGGGCGAGTTTCGCACCCGCGCCCGGTTCGACGCTCTCAAACAAGGCGATGTTGGCCTCGCGCGAGGCCGCGATGTCGAGCGGCTCCGGGTGGCCTTCGCCGAAGACCCGATAGCCGGGGTCGAGCTGGGTCAGACTCAGCTGCTCGTCGGCGGTGGTGCCGAGCAGTCGGAAGAAGTGGTCGAACACCTCGGGCATCAGATACCAGGAGGGTCCGGTGTCGAAGCGGAAGCCGTCCTGCTCCCAGGATCCGGCGCGACCGCCGACCACGTCACGCTGCTCCAGCACGGTGACCTCGTGGCCATCGCGGGCCAGCAGCGCCGCGGTCGCGAGTCCCGCGATGCCGCCGCCGATGATGATCGCGCGCGTCATCGGGCGGTCCGAACGTTGGCGGCGAGCGCCAGGCGCAGCTTCACCGGATCCGGCACCCGCACGCGCGTGGTCAACAGGTGCGCCGCGGGCGTCGCCCGCAGCCGGCTCGACAGCTCTCCGAACAGCGCGTGGGCGAGACTCACCCCGCGACGCGCGTTCGCCGGCAGCAGCGGCACCGACCTGGCCGCGGTCGCCAGTTCGGCATCAATGTCGTCGAGCAGCCGCACCTTGTCCTCCTCGTCGAACTTCTGCGGATCGAGCCCGGGGAAGTAGCTGCGACCCAGTGCCTCGACGTCGGCGGAGAGATCCCGCAGGAAGTTCACCTTCTGGAACGCCGAGCCGAGCGCGCGCGCGCCGGCCACCAGGGTCTCGCGGTCCTCGGCGGTGCGCTCGGTGCCGTCGTCGGCGAGGAACACGGCCAGGCACATCAGCCCGACGACCTCGGCCGAGCCGTAGACGTAGCGCTCGAAGCTGTCCTGGTCGTGGCGGGTGAGCGAGAGATCCATCCGCATCGACTCGAAGAACGGCGCCGTCAGCTCGGCGCCGAATCCCGCCCAACGGGCCGTGCGTGCGAAGGCGTGCACGACCAAGTTGGCGCTGTAGCCCTCCTCGATCGCGCGCTCCGTGTCGCGCTCCAGGTCGTTGAGCAACCGGGCCGCGACGACCGTGTCGAGGCCCGCCTGCTCGGCACCGCCGTCGACGATCTCATCGGCGACACGCACGAGGGCGTAGAGGTTCTCGATCGGCTGGCGCACCCCGCGGCCGAGCAGCCGGGAGGCCATCCCGAACGAGGTCGAGTAGCGCGCGATGACCAGGCGCGCCGTCTCCTCGGCGAGCGCCGAGTACAGCTCCAGGCGTGGACCACCGTCGTCGGCGCGCTTCTCGGCACGCCGTTCCCGTCGACTCACTTCACGCGCTCCAAGACCTCGTCTGCCACCGGGATCAGTACATCACGCAGCGCCGAGGGGACGTGCGGCGCGGACAGCCGTTCCAGACCGCGGCGCGAGTAGTCGCGCGCGAGGGATTCCAGATAGCGTCGCGCTCCGCAATCGGTGAGGAACGCGCGGATGCGATCGGCGCCGGCCTCGTCGAGGTCCGGGTTGCCGAAGTCGCCCTCGAATTCAGCCCACCCGTCGCGCATCGTGGCGTAGGCGATCAGCACGGTGCGCTTGCCCTCACGCAGGTCGCCGAGCGTCGTCTTGCCCGTCAGCGACTCCGCACCGAACACGCCGAGCAGGTCATCGACGAGCTGGAAGGCGATGCCGATCTCGCGACCGAAGTCGCCAAGGGTGGCGACCACCGCATCCGAGGCGCCGGCGAGAATCGCGCCCGCCTGGAGCGGGCACTCGAAGGTGTAGACGGCGGTCTTCAGCCGCACCATCCGGAGGATGTCGTGCACGGGCGGGGGCTCGTCGCCGCCCGCGTAGTCGATGTCGATCAGCTCGCCGGCGGCGCTCGCGAACAGGGCCTCGTCCAGCACCTCCAGGAGCCGGTCGCGCACGACGTCGTTGGCGCCGCTGCGGTCGATCAGCCGGTAGGCGTTGAACAGTGCCAGGTCGCCGGCAATGACCGCCGCGCTGGCACCGCGGTGCTCGGCGGTCACCGTGTCGAGACCGCGCCCGATGGCTCGGTCGCGGTAGGTGCCGGCGATGTTGGGGGCACCGCGGCGCACGAAGTCGCGGTCGATGACGTCGTCGTGGATGATGAGCGCGGTGTGAAGCAGTTCGAACGCGGCGCCGACGTAGGCGGGCGGCTCGACCTCGATGCCGCCGAGCGCGTCGTAGGCGAGCGACACCATGCGCGGCCGGAACCGCTTGCCGCCGACCGTGTTCGCCTCCAGGGATCTCCACAGGTCGACGTAGCTCGCGTCGAGCGTGCGGGCGCGGGAGAGCTGCGCGCGGAAGAACTGTGCGAGCACGTTGTCGACGACGGCCTGCCGGTCCTCGGCGACCATCTCCGACGGAGAACGCTTCATTCCGGCAGACTACCTTCAGGATGAGCCCGCACCCAGAGACCTTCGGCCCTGTCGAGAATGAGCTTGTGGTTCTGCTCGATGAGCAGGGCACGGCGATCGGCACGGCCGACAAGGCGAGCGTTCACGACGAGCAGACGCCGCTTCATCTGGCGTTCTCGTGCCACGTCTCCGACCGCTCCGGCCGGGTGCTGGTGACGCGTCGCGCGCTCGGCAAGAAGACCTGGCCAGGGGTCTGGACGAACTCGTTCTGCGGCCACCCCGGACCCGGCGAGGACTTGGTCGAGGCGATCCGCCGACGCGCACGCCAGGAGCTCGGCCTCCGGCTCGGCGAGATCACGGTCGCGCTTCCCGACTTCCGCTACCGCGCCGTGGATGCCTCCGGCATCGTCGAGAACGAGATCTGCCCCGTGTACACGGCCGTCGCGGATGCCGACCCGGTTCCCGCCGCCGACGAGGTCGCCGAGTGGGCCTGGGTCGACCCGGCCGAGCTGCGCGCCGCGGTCGCGGCCACGCCCTTCGCGTTCAGCCCCTGGCTCGGCTGGCAGCTCGCCGCCTGGCCGGCCGAGCGGGTTGAGTAGCCGACGCAATCGGCGTATCGAAGCCGCGGGTTGAGTAGCCCAAAGGGCGTATCGAAACCCTTAGTTGCCGGCCGCTCCCGCATCCGTCGCACTGACGTCGGTGCGGTGGAAGTTCTGGAAGCTGCGCGACGCGGTCGGCCCGCGCTGTCCCTGGTAGCGGTTGGCGTACGGCCCTGAGCCGTAGGGGTTCTCGACCGGCGAGCTGGTGCGGATGAAGCACAGCTGCCCGATCTTCATTCCCGGCCACAGCTTGATCGGCAGCGTGGCGACGTTGCTGAGCTCGAGGGTGACGTGCCCCGAGAAGCCGGGGTCGACGAATCCGGCGGTCGAGTGCGTCAACAGGCCCAGGCGCCCGAGGCTCGACTTGCCTTCGAGGCGCGCCGCCACATCGTCGGGCAGCGAGACCAGCTCGAACGTGGAGCCGAGCACGAACTCGCCCGGGTGCAGGATGAACGGCTCGCCCGGCTTCGCCTCCACCAGGCGGGTCAGCTCGGGCTGCTCCTCGGCCGGGTCGATGAACGGGTACTTGTGGTTGTCGAACAGCCGGAAGTAGCGGTCGAGGCGCACGTCGACGCTCGACGGCTGCACCATGTCCAGATCGAGAGGGTCGAGTCCGATTCGGCCGGTCGACAGCTCGGCGCGGATGTCGCGATCGCTCAGCAGCATGGGTCGAGACTAGCGGCACCGCGCACGCCCGAAGGGCCTTAAGAAGATGCAGTCACACTGGCCGCAGATGGAACATTGGACGGCGCAACGGGAAGAGCGCGAGCCGGCCGCCGCGATCACGTCCAGATCCATTGGGATGGTGAAGCCGCCCGGTGGCCGTTGGCTCGCCGCGGGCCCGACTTCGGGCCCGATGACGAATCCAGCGGAGCCTGACGCTGCTTCGTCCTCGGGTTCAGACGGGGCGCAACACTACCGCGGCGCGGAGGCTAGGTCAGAGATCTTCCGCAGATGCCGCAAAAGGTCGTTGTCGGCCTCCACGATTAGACGAGCAGCCACAGTGGGGTGTGCAAACGCTTGAGCGAGCCGCTTCTTCGCCCGCGATTCCTTCTGGCTCTGTTTCTCCGGCTTCAGGCTGACCCAAGGGGCCGCCGGGCTTTGGGCGTCGTGGAGAATCTCTGCGCACACCCTGGGTATGTCGAGAAAAGCCCAGTCCGCTAGTTGCGCACGGGACGTCAGTTCGTCCTCAAAGCGTTGCCGATGTTCGCCGGCAAACGCGTCAACGACAGCGTCCAAAGTCAGGTAGTTCTCAAGTTCGCGGCGGTCCAGCACGTGTACGTGAACGCGATCGCTTGACTGCGCCGCGAACCTGGCTACATAGTCGGCCGTGCTCTTCGAAGGCTCCCCGCCTGGAGCCGTCCGGTCGCTGTCGAGCAAGTGGTACTCCGGGCGGTCGAATCCTGCGAGTCGGCTCTCCCACAGCGCAGCAGCGCCGCAACCACCGATCGGAATGAAGCAGACCTGCCCGCGGGATTCAGCGTCAATCAGGTCAAGAAAGCCGGAGTGTTGGCCACCGGCTAGTGCTTTTGTCAGCAGCCCAAGACCTTCGATGTCGTTCTTGCCCTCGACTAGGAGGAAGAGCTTGACGCTATGGTCCGTAAACCTCCCCATCGTTCCCGTAAGGGCTGCCAACAAATCGTGCTTTCCGTCCGTCCGCGACGAGGCCCACCTACGCTGTCCTGACGCGGTCGTCGTGACGTACCGGACGGCGTCAATGGGCACGTCCTGCACCAAGTTCGTGCTGTGGGTTGTAACGAACACCTGGCGGCCGGGCATCGAAGCAACATCCATCAGTGTGCGCAGCGACTCGCGTTGGAGATCAGGGTGGAGCGCAGTCTCTGGCTCTTCGACGGCAATAATCAAGCCGCGACGACTCTCCTGGTCCTCATCCTCATGCTTCCGCTCCGCTTCAGCGCGGAAGAAGCTGAGGAGCACAAGGCGACGCGTGCCACTTCCTCGTTTCGCCAAAGAAACACCGTTGCTGTCGACGAACTGGACCGCCGAGAATGCCTTTTGCCAGCCCGGGACGATGTCTTGGGGCTTCAGCTCGCTCGCCAGGTCGGGCGCGAAGTCCTCGAGCTTCACCACTACGTCTGCGAGGTGAGCCGTGATTTCGTCCGCGATGGACTGAGCCAGGTCGGCTAGAGCGCTCGCATTTTTGTCCAGAACTGACTTCACAATTGCCTTGGCGGGATCTTGCGCGACTTGGTCTGACTCAGCGCCGGACCGATCCGACTCGAAGAGCTGAAACAGCGGAAAGTACTGCTGGATCTCTCTCGCCACCTGTTTGCCGTCTTCAGCATTAAGCGCGAGTTCGATTTCGGATGGCGTGGAACTGCCCGTGCGGGCCCACTCGTCCCAGATTGCCCGGCGATACGCCGCGTTCACGCGCCGATCTGACACTTGTTCCAGGACACCCAAGTCAGACGCGAGGTTCTTGAGGTTTTCCAGCTTTCGCCCAATCAGTGGCTCCAGGCCGTCGACAACAGGGTGCAAGGCGATCGCTGCGACTTCGACGGCTGTCTTGCCATGGACCCAGGTCTTGCGAATCGCAAGTTGGCCATCTTCACGAAGTAGGTGCTCTAGTTCGAGAGTCGTGCTGGCGGCGTCGTCGATGATGATTTCGCTTGGAAGATCTGTGAATGTGCACGTGATCGAGCACCTCCCGTCTCCTCCCACGGAGTAATCCGACGCGTCAGGTTTTCCGCCGTCGAGGTACAGAGAGAGAGCGGCGAACACCGTGCTCTTGCCCGCATCGTTGCGCCCGATCAAGACGCAGAAGTCCTCCATGTCAACAGTCACCTCTTCGAGGTACCCTCGAAATCCAGCGATCGAAATTGACGTCAGTTTCACGCGAAACCCGGCCTTTCACCGTCTGTGCTTAATCTGAGTATTTCACCGTTTCTCGAGCCACGTCTCTCGCTGACGCTGACAACGCACCTCGGGCACAACTACTGGCGCGCTCGAGCTAATTCCCGCGATCTCGATCCGTCGCGCCAGCCGAGGCATGTCGCCTACGCGCCGGCCGTCTCAGCAAACTCCGCGCCATCCACGGCAAGCCTGCCCACCCGACTCTCACGCAATTCTGGTGAAGTCCGACGATTGCCCGTCACCAGTCAGCACTCGCGGCCGAAGCGCTGGCGGCGCGCGGCGAACGTCGCGACCAGCCTCGGAGCCAAGTCTGAGCGCGGGGCACATGGCGACTATGATTACTATGTAGGCGGTCGTCGGTTCCCCCGAGACAACGCACCGCGGGGATGTAGTTCAATGGCAGAACTTCAGCTTCCCAAGCTGATAGCGCGGGTTCGATTCCCGTCATCCCCTCTCCGATTGGCACCATGAGCGCATTGGTCCGCAACCCGTCGCCGGGCAACCTCGAGTTCGGCGAACCCGGCGATCCGCTTGTCGTGGTGATCCCCGACTGGTTCGGGCGCCTGCCCTGGCTGGCCTCCTACGCGGAGGCGCTCGCGCGCCGCGGGCTGCGCGTCGTGGTGCTCGACCTCTACGACGGCGTCGCCACCACCGACGAGGGCCAGGCGGAGCGTCTGGCGAGCGGCCTGGAGCGATCCGCCGCCCTGATGATGGTCGAGGATGCGATCGAGCGCGGCCGCGACGAGGGCAGCGACCGGGTGGGCCTCATCGGCTTCGCGCTCGGCGGCGGCCTCGCCCTGCTCACCGCGCAGGCCGGCGACGTGGATGCGGTGGTCGCCTACACCGCGACCCTCGCCGAGTCCGAGGACGGCGTCGTTCCCTGCCCGGTGCTGCTGCACTTCGCGGGCACCGACGAGTGGGCGCCGGGGGCCGAGCCGGAGACGTTCATCGCCCGGCTCGACGACGACGAGACGCCGGTGACCCGGCACGACTACCCGGGCACGACGCACTCCTTCGCGAACGCCTCGCTCGCCGACGAGGTCGACCCGCAGGCGGCGGGCCTCGCCTTCGCCCGCACCGCCGAGTTCCTGCTCGACTACCTGGGCGACTGAGCAACTAGCGTTGAGCGCATGACCTTTGCCCCCGAGATCGTCGCCGCCGTGCTGCACCACATGAACGGCGACCACCCGGATGACAACCTGCTCATCGCGCGCGCCTTCGGCCCCGACGAGGTCGCTGGCGCCTCCGCCGCGACGATGACGAGCCTCGACGAGTCGAGCGGCGTGTGGAGCACCACGGTCGAAGGCGTCGAGCACACGGTGCGCGTGCCGTGGCCGAACGGCCCGATCAGCGAGCGGCCCGAGATCCGCCGTGAGGTCGTGGCGCTCTACGACGCCGCCTGCGCCAAGCTTGGCGTCGCCCCTCGGCCCCACGAGTAGATGCTGAGCGGCCCTCGTCCCCGACGAGCGCCCGCGCTAAGGTAAGGGCGACCTCAGTTTTAGGAGCCGCTCGTGTCTGTCATCTCGTTCTCGGAAGCGCTTCGCGCCCGCAGCTGGTCGCGCCACGGCGAGAGCGAGGGCGCCGGATTCATGTCCGACCTGATGAAGGGCGAGGGCACCCGCGAGGACTACATCGCCCTCGTCGCCCAGCACTACTTCATCTACGACGCACTCGAGGGCGTCGCGCCGACGTTCGCCGACGACCCGATCGCGACCCCGTTCCTGAGCGAGCAGCTCAGCCGGATGCCCGCGCTCGAGGCCGACCTCGCCTTCCTGATCGGACCGGACTGGAAGGAGCGGATCGCTCCGCTGCCGACCACCGAGCGCTACGTCGCGCGCATCCGCGAGATCGCCGCCGAGGGCTGGGCGGGCGGCTTCGTCGCCCACCACTACACGCGCTACCTCGGCGACCTCTCGGGCGGCCAGGCGATCGGCCGGCTCATGCAGCGCCACTTCGGCTTCGAGACCAACGGCATCGGGTTCTACATCTTCGACCAGATCGCCAACCCGAAGGAGTTCAAGGAGGCCTACCGCGAGCAGCTCGACGCGGCCCCCTGGGACGAGGCCGAGCAGGAGCGCGTCATCGACGAGGTGCTGCGCGCCTACGAGTTCAACACGAAGCTGTTCGAAGACCTCTCGCGCGCGAAGGCCGCCGCGTAGCGGTTCCGATACGCCGCTTCGCGGCTGCTCGACCCGCTCGGCGTGTGACCCGCGCTCAGATGGCGGCGATGCCCGGGATCGCCTCGGCGCGCGACATGAAGTCCTTCACGCGCTCGTCCACGATGATGTCGCTCGGGCGCAGCGGACGCGTCAGATACAAGCCCTCGAGCGCGGTGATCCGACTGAGCGCCACGTAGGTCTGGCCGGGCGCGAACGAGCGCGGGCCGAGATCGACGATTGCGCGGTCGTAGCTCTTGCCCTGCGACTTGTGGATGGTGACGGCCCACGCCAGCCGCAGCGGGAACTGGGTGAACTCGGCCACCACATCCTTCGACAGCGTCTTCGTCGCCGAGGAGTAGGTGTAGCGATACCTCTCCCACGTACTCGGCTGCACCTCGAAGCCCTCGCCGTCGACCTCGACGGTGACCGTGTCGGCGATCTTCACCACCTCGCCGATGGTGCCGTTCACCCAGCGCCCGTCGCCGCCCGTGTCGTTGCGCAGAAACATCACCTGGGCGCCGAGCTTCAGCTGGAGCCGTTCATCGGCCGGGTAGGCGCGGCCGCCGAACTCGCCGTTCACCTCGGCCACCGCGGTCTTCGGCGCACCGGGAAGCCGGGCCAGCGCACTGCCGTTGATGCGAGTGACGGTCGCGTTGGTGGTGGCGAGCGTGATGGTGCCGTCGTCGGGCGCGGGCCGGGCCCCCACCTCGTTGAGGCGGCCGGCCATCTCGGCAGTGACGACGCCGTGCCGCACGGCGGTCAGCAGCGTCTTGAACTCGAGCTCGTGCTGGCGGTGGATGGTCGCCAGCTCGAAGATCGTCAGGTCGGCCTCGTCCCACACCCGTGCGTCGAAGAACCACATCGAGCGGTAGCGGTCGGCGAAGTAGGCGCGCTCCTCCGGGTCGCCCGGCACGGGAGCCAGCTGGTACGGGTCGCCGAACATCACTACCTGAACGCCGCCGAAAGCGTCGTTCGGTTTGGCCCGCGCCTGTCGCAGCGAGCGGTCGATCGCGTCCAGCAGGTCGGCGTTCAGCATCGACACCTCGTCGATGACGAGGGTGTCGATCGCGCCGAGCAGCTTGCGCAGCTCGCCCGACTGCTCGATGTCGTGGTCGGCGATGACACCGATAGGAAGCCGGAACAGCGAGTGGATGGTCTGTCCGCCGACGTTGAGCGCCGCCACCCCGGTCGGGGCGCAGATCACCACCTGCTTCGAGGTGTGCCACGACAGGTGCTCGAGCAGGGTCGACTTGCCGGTGCCCGCGCGACCGGTGACGAAGATGTGCTGCCGTGTCGACTCGATGGCGTCGAAGACGGCCTGCTGCTCGGGCGAGAGCTCAGGCAGCGGCATCCATCAAGGCTACCCAGTCCGACGACCGTAGGATGCGACTGTGCTCACCGCTCCCGACGTCGCGGCCCCGACCGGGGCTCGACGCCGCGCGTTCATCTGGCTGGCGGCGGCACTGGTGCTGACCCTCGCCGGCACGGGCGCCGTGATCGCGGCAAACGCGACCGTCTTCGGCGCCGCCTCGTTCGTGCGGATCTACCTGGATGCGCTGGCGCGCGGCGACGCAGCGGAAGCGCTCGCGCTTGCCGGGGTGGCGAGCGACGATGTGAGCCCGGACACCACCCTGCTGTCGAGCGCGGCGCTCGCGCCGTTCGAGCTCGGCGAGGTGCGCGAGACGGCGAGCCGGGACGGCCGCCACGAGGTGACCGCCACCTGGACCGTCGGCACCGAGGAGCACGAAACCCGCTTCACGGTGGAGCGCGTCGGCACGACCGCAGGCCTGTTCGCGAGCTGGGCCTTCGTCGTCAGCCCGCTCGCGACGCTCGACGTCACGCTTGAGCACGAGGATCGCGTGCAGGTGAACGACCTCGACCTTGTCACCGCGAGCATCACCGCCGCCCCGCACCGCTTCGCCGTGTTCGTACCGAGCCGCTACACGCTGCAGCACGACAGCCGGTGGCTCACGAGCGACGCCGTCACGGTCACCGCCGACCAGGTCGGAACGACCCTCGAGGCCGCCGTGGATGTTCGCGCGAACGAGGACCTCCTCGCCGAGGTCGACCGCACCGCCCGCGAGTTCCTCGACGACTGCGCCGCGCAGCGGGTGCTGTTCCCGCCCGGATGCCCATTCGGCGAGACCGTCAACAACCGGGTCCTCGGTGAGCCCGTCTGGTCCATCGACGCCTACCCGGAGATCACCATCGTCGGCACGAGCGGGGAGCCGCGCTGGCACTCCGGACCCGATCAGGGCATCGCCCAGGTGACGGTCGAGGTGCAGTCGATCTTCGACGGCAGCGTCGAGACGCTCGAGCGCAACGTGCGGTTCCCGATGGAGTTCGAGATCCACATCTCCCGCGGGGATCGCCTCACCCTCGTGACGGTCGACCCCTACGCCGGCTGACGAGCGCGTCAGCGCCCGGGCGCTCGCCCCGCACGGGCGGCGAGCTCAGCGTTGTACGCCGCCAGCTCGGCGTCGCCGTCGCGATCCGCGGCTCGGTCCCGCCGCTTCGCCTCCCGGTCGTCGCTGCGCGCCCACATGATGGCGACGATGATCGCAAGCGCCACGGTGGGGATCTCGCCGACGCTCCAGGCGATGCCGCCGCCCCACACCTGGTCTTCGAGCGGCGGAAGCCCCCAAGTGCGTCCCATCGCCCCGTACCAGTCGGCCAGGAACAGCGCCTCCTGCGACATGATGGCCAGCCCGAAGAAGGCGTGGAAGGCCATCGTCGCCAGCAGCAGCAGCAGTCGCAGCGCGTACGGCGGACGGCCGCCGATCGGGTCGACGCCGATCAGCACCTGGGCGAACAGGTAGCCGGTGATGAGGAAGTGGGCGACCATCCAGATGTGCCCGGCGTGCTGCTCGGTCGCCCAGCGGAACAGCGGCGAGTAGTAGAACACCCAGAGCGAGGCCGCGAACAGCACCGCCGCGACGATCGGGTTGGTGAGCACCTTCGAGAAGCCGGAGTGCACGAGTACGAGGATCCACTCGCGCGGGCCGCGACTGCCGTCGTCGCGCTTGCGGATGGTGCGCAGCGCGAGCGTCACGGGCGCCGAGAGCACGAGGAAGATCGGGATCACCATGGTCAGCAGCATGTGCTCGAGCATGTGGATGCTGAACAGGTACTCCTGGTACGCGCCGAGCGCTCCACTGGTCGACCAGAGCAGCGTCAGCATGCCGATCACGAAGAACGCGGTGCGGTACCACGGCCACCGGTCGCCGCGTCGGTGCAGCCGCACCACCGCGGCCAGGTAGAAGAACAGTCCGAACACGACGACGAGCGCCCACAGCAGGTCGAGATCCCAGGTCGTGAGGTAGCGGATGGGGGTGAGCTCGGGCGGCAGCGTATCGCCGGTCAGGTACTCAGCCGGCGTCGGGTCGGCCAGATCGTACGCCGGGATCTCGACGACCGGCGGGGCGGTGCGGGCGAGGGCAGCCGCGACGCCGCTGGCGACGCCCATGAAGGCGAGCTCGACGGCCACGAACAGGGCGAAGAGCCGGTGGCCCGCCCCTGAGAGGATGCGCCCGACGAACACCCGGCGCTGCAGCGCGCCGAGCAGTCCGAGCACGCCGAGGGCGACCACCTTGGCGACGACGAGCAGCCCGTAGGGGGTGAGCAGCTCGGGCAGGCTGCCGACACGGATCGCCGCGCTGACGTAGCCGGAGATCGCCACCACCAGGAAGCTCACGAGCGCGAGGGTGGAGTACCGCGGCAGGATCGCGGCAAGCCGGTCGGGGCCGGCGCTAGCGCGCAGCACCACGAGCAGCAGGAGCCCGCCGACCCAGACGGCCGCGAAGATCAGGTGCAGCCACAGCGCGGTGACCGCCAGGTTGTGATCGGCCGCCCCGCCCGCGTGACCCTGCTCGGCAAGCGGCGCGAGCCCGACCGCGGTCGCGGCGGTGATGATCCCGAGGGCGGTGACGTTGCGCACCGCGAAGCAGAGCACGGTGAGTGCGGCGCCGACGAGCAGGGTGATCAGCCAGGCCCGACCCGACTCGATCTCGGTGAGGAACGTGCCGAGCGCCTCCCCGTAGCGCTCGTCGAGGCTCGGGGCGGTGTTGTAGATCGTGGTGAAGGAGAAGAACGCGGACGCCGCCGCCGCCACGGTCCACACCGCGGCGCCCGCGGCCGCCACGTCGAGCGCGCGGTCGAACTCGGGCTTGGCCGAGGAGAGTCCGAACAGGGCCAGCACCAGCGAGCCGAGCGCCGTCGCCACCCCCAGGTTGAAGATGAGCTTCGCGATCGGCAGACCCCAGCGCACCACCGGTCCCGGGTCGATCACGAGCGGGGCTTCGGCGCCCCCGCCGACAAGGAGCGCCAGCACGGTCGCGACGAGGGCGACGATGAGGAGGGCGGCGGGTCCGAGGACCCCGATCAGACGCGGCACCCCTCCAGCGTAGGCGGATGCGCGCCCCGAAAATGCCGCAGGGGGACCAAGGCGCTGTGCGCCTCGATCCCCCAGCGGGAAGTCTGAACTACTTGGCGGCGGCCTTGAGCTTGCTGCCGGCCGAGACCTTCACGCCCTTGCTGGCGGCGATCTGGATGGTCTCGCCGGTCGCGGGGTTGCGTCCGGCGCGCGCGGCGCGGCTGATCTGCTCGAAGGAGATCCAACCCGGGATCGCGACCTTGGTGCCCGATCCGACCGACTCGGCGACGACGTTGAAGAACGAGTCGACGACGCTGGCAACGGTGGCCTGGCTCTGGTTGGTCTCGGCCGCGATCTTTGCGACGAGATCGCTCTTGTTAAGGGTGTCAGCCATGGGTGTCCTCCTCGGACTCAATGCATTTCATGTGGCACGAAGAGTTCGTCAGAGCGACGGAACTTTCGCGGTTGTGATTCCAGCGCCTGCGCCCCGGAACCACAGTGAAACTAGCACCCGTGGCCCGTGTTCCTGGGGATGCTGCACGGTGTTCCACATCCGGATTTGCTGGGTGTTTCGACACCCGGAAACGCGAAAGGGGCGAAAACTCACGTTCTCGCCCCTCGCGCTGCGGTCGGTTTCGACTACCAGCTCGACTTCGTCACACCGGGCAGCTCGCCACGGTGAGCCATGTCGCGGAAGCGGACACGCGAGATGCCGTACTTGCTGAGAACACCGCGCGGGCGGCCGTCGATGGCGTCGCGGTTGCGCAGACGCACCGGGCTCGCGTTGCGGGGCAGCTTCTGCAGACCCAGGCGGGCCTCCTCGCGCTGCTCGTCGGTGGAGGTGGGGCTGACGAGCTGCTTCTTCAGCTCGAGACGCTTCGCGGCGTACCGCTCCACGATGACGGCGCGCTGGTTGTTGCGCGCGATCTTGCTCTTCTTGGCCATGCTTAGCGCTCCTCGCGGAATTCGACGTGCTTGCGGACCACGGGGTCGTACTTCTTGAGCACGATGCGGTCGGGGTTGTTGCGTCGGTTCTTACGGGTCACGTACGTATACCCGGTACCGGCGGTCGAGCGGAGCTTGATGATCGGACGAACGTCCTGCGACTTCTTCGCCATCAGATCTTCTCCCCTCGGGCGAGCAGGTCCTTGACGACCGACTCGATGCCGCGAGCGTCGATCACCTTGATGCCCTTAGCGGACAGCGTCAGGGTCACGTTGCGCTTGAGCGACGGGACGTAATAGGTCTTCTTCTGCACGTTCGGGTCGAAGCGGCGCTTCGTCCGGCGGTGCGAGTGCGAGATGTTGTGTCCGAAGCCGGGAGTGGCTCCGGTCACCTGGCACACTGCAGCCATGGTTCTTCCTTATCGTTGCGGCGAAGCGGACTCCGCCTGATCTACCGTGGGACGATCGCCCCACCCAAGGTCACTTGTCGGCATGCCGAGATCCGGTCGCGAGCGGCCGGACGGCACACAAGAAGCGCGCTCTCGCGCACAACTCTCCGAGAATAGCCGAGGTTCCGGCCGTTGTCATCCCCGCGACGAGCGCCGCGGACCGGCGACGCGCGCGCTCAGACGCAGTCGGTGCAGAGCCCGAACACGTCCACGACATGGTGCGGATCGCTGAAGCCGTGCTCGGCGGCCACCTCGCGCGCCCACACCTCGACCTTGTCGGCCTTGATCTCGACCGTCTTGCCGCAGTTGCGGCAGATCAGGTGATGGTGGTGGGTGCCGGGCGTGCAGGCGCGGTACAGGCTCTCGCCGTCCTGCTGCAGCGCATCCGCCTCGCCCTCCGTGGCCAGGTCGGCGAGCGCACGGTAGACCGTGGCGAGTCCGACCGACGAGCCGGTGCCGCGCATCGAGGCGTGCAGCGCCTGCGCGCTCACGAACCCCTCGGTCGTGCCGAGCGCGGAGCGCACCGCTTCGCGCTGCCAGGTGTTGCGCTTGGCGCTCATGCCGCCACCTCCGCCTCCACCTTACGGCCCGCCGCGGTGCGAGCGCGGGTCGCCTCGATGCCGCGGCAGACGACGTAGATGAGAAAGGAGATGGTGGTGATGAAGGGGCTGATCGGCAGCGAGCCGGCGATCGCGAGCAGGATGCCGCCGAGCGCCGAGACCAGGCCGAACGTCACGCTGAGGATCGGCACCAGCACCGGGGAGGCGCTCACCCGGAGCGCGGCGGCCGCCGGGGTCACCAGCAGTGCGAGCACCAGCAGCGCGCCGATGATCTGCACCGAGACGGCGACGACAAGACCGAGCAGCAGCATGAACACGATCGAGAGCGCTCGGCCGGGCACGCCGCGGGCGACCGCGACCTCCGGGTCGAGGCTGTCGAAGCTGAGCGGCCGCCAGATCAGCAGAAGCACCACCAGCACGGCGGCGCTGATGCCGATCAGGCGCCAGACGGCGGGGTCGTCCACGGCGATGATCTGGCCGGTGAGCAGGCCGAACTTGTTGGCGCTGCGCCCCGAGTACAGGGCCAGGAACAGGATGCCGAGCCCGAGGCCAGCCGGCATCAGCACGCCGATGATCGAGTTGCGCTCGCGCGCCCGCGCGCCGAGCACGCCGATCAGCAGCGCCGCCGTGATCGACCCGAAGATCGAGCCCATCACGACATCCACTCCGATCAGCAGCGCGGCGGCGGCGCCGGCGAAGGAGAGCTCGCTGATGCCGTGCACCGCGAACGCCATGTCGCGCTGCATGACCATGACGCCGATGAGTCCGCCGACGATGCCGAGCACGGCGCCGGCGAGCACCGAGTTGGCGACGAGCGCGAGAATGGCGCCGTAGTCGGTGAAGTCGAAGATCTGGTCCAAGCTCATGCGCGCACCCCGTGCTGATGACCGGGCATCTCGGGCGTGCCGACGACGAGGATGCGCCCCTTCGTGCGGATGACCTCGACCGGGGTGCCGTAGAGCTCGCCGAGAACCTCGGAGCGCAGCACCTCGTCGGGAGTGCCGACTCGGAACGAGCCGCCGGCGAGGTAGAGCACGCGATCGACCATGCCGAGCACGGGGTTGATGTCGTGCGTGACCATCAGGACGCTGGCTCCCCGCTCGTGGCGCACGCGCTCGAGCAGTCCTGCGACGGTGCGCTGATGATGCAGGTCGAGGCTGAGCAGCGGCTCGTCGGCGAGCACGAGCGCGGGGTCTCCGGCCAGCGCCTGGGCGACGCGCAGTCGCTGCTGCTCGCCGCCGGAGAGCAGTCCCACCGGCACCCGCGCGTACTCGCGGGCACCGACCTCGGTGAGCAGCTCGTCGACGCGGCGGCGGGCGGTGCGGTTCGGCCACGGGATGCCGAAGCGGGTGCCGTCGATGCCCAGCCGAACGAGGTCCTGCGCGCGCAGCGGCGTGCCGGGCGCGAAGGGACGCTGCTGGGGGATGTAGCCGACCCGATCGCGGCCGTTCGGCAGTTCGATGGAGCCCGCGTCGAGCTTCGCGAGGCCGAGGATCGTCCGCAGCAGGCTGGACTTGCCGGCGCCGTTGGGTCCGAGCACGGCAACGAACTCGCCCGCCGCGATGGTGAGCTCCAGCTCGCGCCACAGGGTGCGCGCGCCGAAACCGAGCGACGCCCCCCGGATCCGGAGGGCGGCGCTCTGCTGCGCGTGGTCGGGCGATGTCACCTGTCGATCATGCCGCGTTTGCGGCAAGGGCGCTTTCGATCGCGTCGAGGTTGGACTGCATCCAGCTGACGTAGCTCTCGCCCTCGGGCAGGTTCTCGGCGAAGTCGACGACGGCGACGCCGGCCTCTTCGGCCGCCGTGCGCACGAGCTGGGTCTCGGCTCCCTCGGTCTGCGAGTTGTAGGCGAGGAAGGCGAGGTGTCCGCTCTCGACCTCCTCGAGCACGGCGGCGAGCAGTGCGGGAGCGACGTCGGTTCCCTCCTCGATCGCCTCGCTGAAGCCTTCCGGCGTTGCGTCGGTGAGGCCGGCGTCGGCGAGCAGGTAGAGCGCGACCGGCTCGGTCACGACGACCTCGTCGGCGGCACCCGCGTACTCGGTCGCCAGTCCTTCAGCGCGCTCATGCAGCGCCTCGATCTCGCCTTCAAGCGCCTCGGCGTTGGCCTCGTAGACCTCGGCGTTCGCGGCATCGAGCTCAGCGAGCTCCTCGGCGATCGAGTGCACGACCTCGATCATGGCGTCGAGCGAGTACCACACGTGCTCGTTGACGCCCTCGATGTGGTCGTGCTCGTGGTCGGCGTCCTCGTCGGTGTGCTCCTCGTCCGCGTGCTCATCCTCGTCCGCGTGCTCGTCGTCGGCATGCTCGTCCCCGGCATGCTCTTCTTCGGCGTGGTCATCGTCGTCCTCGGTGAGGCCGAGCACCTCGACGGCGACGAGAGTGTGCGGCGCGTCATCCATCGCGTCGGTGATCACCTCGACGAACGGGTCGTACCCGCCGCCGTTCGAGATCACGAGGTCGGCGTTCTCGATCTCGAGCCGGTCGCGCGCGGTGGCCTCGTAGGAGTGCGGGTCCTGCACCGTCCCCTCGATGATGCTCGTCACCTCGACGTCGTCTCCGGCGACGCGCGCGGCGAGGTCGGCGTAGACGTCGGTGGAGGTCACGATCGTGAGGATGCCGTCGTCCGCGGGAGCGGTCGTGGCGCATCCGGTGAGAGCGAGCAGGCTCGCCGTTCCAAGGGCGAGCAGAGGCATGCGAGCAGACAACGTGAACTCCTGATTCCAGCCGTCGACGATCGACGACGAGTTCACGCTAGACACTATTGATAACCATTGTCAAAACGGTTCTCAATAAGCTGGCCTCCTGGCACGGGAGCTTTCTGCGCGCCACCCTCCGAACGCCGCGCTCCCGCACCGCCACCCTCCGAACCCCGCGCCGCCGCACCCCCGCGCCGCCGCGCATTCCGGCACCCGCGAGCGGTGCGAAAAGTGCGGTGCGCACGCGCGCGATCGCACTTTTGGCACCGCTCGCGGGGGGGACAGGCGTGCGGGTGCGAAAGGTGCGGGGTACGAAAGGCGCGGGGTGCGGAGGGCAGGGGGCGCGAGCGGCGCGGGCTAGTCGAGCAGGAGTGCCGGCTCTTCGAGCACGCTCGCCACGTCGGCGATGAACCGGCTCACGACGTCGCCGTCGACCACGCGGTGATCGAAGCTGCCGCCCACCGTGGTGACGTACGCGGGACGCACCTCGCCATCCACCACCCACGGCTTCTGCTTGATGGCGCCGAGCACCAGGATCGAGACCTCGCCGGGGTTGAGGATCGGCGTTCCCGTGTCCACCCCGAACGACCCGAGGTTCGTGATCGTGATCGTGCCGCCCGACATCTCCGCCGGGGAGGTCTTGCCGTCGCGCGCGGTAAGCGTGAGCTTCTCGAGCGCCTCGGCGAGTTCGCGCAGTGAGAGATCCTGCGCATCCTTGATGTTCGGCACGATCAGGCCGCGCGGCGTGGCCGCCGCGATGCCGAGGTTCACGAAGTGGTGGACGACGATCTCCTTGTCGGTCCACGTCGAGTTGACCGTCGGGTTGCGGCGGATCGCCCACATCAGCGCCTTCGCGGCGATGAGCAGCGGAGACACCTTGACGCCCGCGAACTCCGGGTTCGCCTTGAGTCGCTTGACGAACTCCATCGTGCGAGTCGCGTTCACGTCGGTGAAGACGCTCACGTGCGGCGCCGTGAACTTGCTCTTCACCATCGCCGCGGCGGTCGCCTTGCGCGTGCCCTTGACGGGGATGCGCTCCTCGCGCTCGTCGCCCCACTCCGGCGTCTCCAGGTTGCGGAACACGCTCGCCTGCTCGGCCTGACGAATGACGTCGTCCCGGGTGATCTCGCCCGCGAGTCCCGTCGGGGTCACGTTCGCCAGGTCCACATCGAGGTCCTTGGCGAGCTTGCGGATCGGCGGCTTCGCGATCACCGGCATCGCCGAGGCGGCCGGCACCGAACTCGGCTTCACCGGGGTCGACTTGGCGGCGACCTCCTGCGGGGAATCCGACCCGCCGTCGGGGGCGACGGTCGCGCCGGCGCGTCGACGTCGCGTGGTGGCGTGGGCGCCCTTCGAGCCGTAGCCGACCAGCACCGCGCCCGAGCCCGACTCGGCGGCGGGCTCGTTGCCGCCGTTCTCGGCCGGGCCGATCGTGGTCGCGGTGTCGGCGATCGTGCCGAGAGCATCGCCCTCGTTGCCGGGGGCCTGCAGCTCGATCGCGCCGCCGCTCGAGTCGACGCGGATGATCGGGGCGCCAACCTCGACGGTCTGCCCCTCCTCGGCGAGCAGCTCGGTCACCGTGCCGGCGAACGGCGACGGCAGCTCGACGAGCGACTTCGCGGTCTCGATCTCGACCAGCACCTGATTGACAGTGACGACGTCGCCGGGCTTGACCTTCCAGGCCACGATCTCGGCCTCGGTCAAGCCCTCGCCGACATCCGGCAACGGAAACTCTGCATGTGCCACGGTCGACTCCCTGGTGGTTCAGGTCCCCGCGGGGACCACGACGGTTGGGTCAGTAGGCGAGGGCGCGGTCCACGGCCTCGAGAATGCGGTCGGCGTCGGGGAGGTAGTCCCCCTCGAGCTTCGCGGGCGGGAAGGGGGTGTCGTACCCGCTCACGCGCAGCGGAGGCGCCTCGAGCGAGTAGAACGCGCGCTCGGCGATCGTCGCGGCGACCTCCGAGCCGACGCTGACGTGTCCGGGCGCCTCCTGGGCGACGACCAGTCGGCCGGTCTTCTGAACCGAGGCGAGCAGCGGCCCGTAGTCGACCGGCGAGAGCGAGCGCAGATCCACGACCTCGATGCTCGTGCCCTCGGCCGCGGCGATGTCGGCCGCCTGCAGCAGAGCGGTCACCATCGCACCGTGGCCGACCACGGTGACGTGGGTGCCGGTGCGGACCACGCGGCTCTCGTGCAGCGGCGCGGCGGGCGTGCTGCGGTCCACGTCTCCCTTGTGCCAGTAGCGGCTCTTGGGCTCGAAGAACAGCACGGGGTCGCGGCTCTCGATCGCCTGGCGCATCATCCAGTAGCCGTCGTTGGCGGTCGCCGGGCTGACCACGCGCAGGCCCGGGGTGTGCGCGAAGTACGCCTCCGGGCTCTCCTGGTGGTGCTCGACCGCGCCGATGTGTCCGCCGTACGGCACGCGGATGACGACCGGGAAGTCCTGCGTTCCCTCATGGCGGTAGGTGAGCTTGGCCAGCTGCGAGGTGATCTGGTCGAAGCCCGGGTAGATGAACCCGTCGAACTGGATCTCGCACACGGGGCGGTAGCCGCGCATGGCGAGGCCGATCGCCGTGCCGACGATGCCCGATTCGGCGAGCGGGGTGTCGAGCACGCGGGACTCGCCGAACTCCGCCTGCAGCCCCTCGGTGACGCGGAAGACGCCTCCGAGGCGGCCGATGTCCTCGCCCATGAGGAGCACACGATCGTCGGCCGCGAGCGCATCGCGCAGGCCCTCGTTGATGGCCTTCGCCATCGTCAGCTGTTCGACGCTCACGACGCGTCCCCCTCGAACGACGCCTCGTAGGCGGCGTGCCAGGCTCGCTGCGCATCGACGCCGGGGTGAGGCTCGGTGTAGACGTGCTCGAAGATCTTCTCCGCGCTCGGATCGGTGAGCTCGGCGACGCGAGCGCGCGTGTCGGCCGCCAGGTCCTCGGCCTCGGTCGCGACCTCGGCGAAGAACGAGTCGGCGACGCCGCGGCCGCGCAGGTACGACTCGAAGCGCGTGATCGGGTCGCGATGACTCCAGAACTCGACGTCCTCGTGCTCGCGGTACTTCGTCGGGTCATCGCTCGAGGTGTGGGCGCCCATGCGGTAGGTGAGCGCCTCGATGAAGCGCGGTCCCTTCCCGCTGCGCGCCGCATCCAGCGCGAGCGTCGTCGCCGCGTAGCTGGCGAGCACGTCGTTGCCGTCGATCTGCACGCTGTCGATGCCGAAGCCCGCGGCCCGCAGATACAGCGGCGTGCGCGACTGGCGCTCCACCGGCACCGAGATCGCCCAGTGGTTGTTCTGCAGGAAGAAGACCTGCGGCGTCTGGTAGCTGGCCGCGAACACGTAGGCCTCGTTCACGTCGCCCTGGCTGGTCGCGCCGTCGCCGAAGTAGACGAGCACCGCCGCATCCTTCTCCGGGTCGCCGGTGCCGACGACGCCGTCGAACTGCATGCCCATCGCGTAGCCGGTCGCGTGCAGCGACTGCGAGCCGATCACCAGGGTGTAGAGGTGGAAGTTGCCGGTCTCGGCCGGATCCCAGCCGCCGTGGCTGAGCCCGCGCAGCATCTCGATGAGACGCATCAGGTCGAGACCGCGGATGCGCCCGACCGCGTGCTCGCGGTAGGCGGGGAAGATGTGGTCCTGCGGCTTCGCGGCGAAGCCGGAGCCGACCTGCGCCGCCTCCTGGCCGGTGCTCGGAATCCACAGCGCGAGCTGGCCCTGCCGCTGCAGGTTGCCGGCCTCGATGTCGAAGCGTCGCACGGCGACCATGTGCCGGTGGAAGTCGAGAAGTCGCTCCTCGGGGATCCCCTCGATGATCGGCAGGTACTCAGCCGTCGCGTCGCTCTCGACGAGGGTCCCCTCCGGCGAAAGCAATTGAACAGTCGCCTCGGTGTAGGACATGTGCCTACCCTAGCCCGGCGCTCGGAAGCCCCTGTGGGAGGGTCCTGACAAGCTCGGCGGTGGCATCTAGGAGTTTGTCCACAGACTCCGGCTCGCCGACCGAGACCCGGATTCCGTCTCCCGGGAACACGCGGGCGACGATTCCGTGCTCGCTGAGCACCTCGCCGGCCGCCACCGTGTGCTCGCCCGTGGCGAGCCAGACGAAGTTGCCCTGGGGCTCCGGGATCGCGATCCCCTGGTTCGACAGCGCCGCGGCGATCCGCTCGCGCACGCTCACCAGGGCGGCCACCTGCCCCAGCAGCTCCGGCTCCGCGTCGAGCGCCGCCAGCGCGCCGCGCTGCGCCGCGTCGGTCACCGAGAGGGCGATCGCCGTCGACTGGGCGGCATCCAGGATGTAGGGGGCGCCGATCGCGTAGCCGATCCGCAGTCCGGCCAGGCCGTACGCCTTCGAGAAGGTGCGCAGCACCACGAGGTTCTCGTGCTCGCCGCGCACCTCGAGACCGTTGACGGCGGCCGGGTCGGTGACGAACTCGACGTACGCCTCGTCGAGGATGACGAGCACATCGTCGGGAACGCGCGCCATGAAGGTCTCGAACTCGTCGCGGGTGACGATGGCCGAGGTGGGGTTGTTCGGAGTGCAGACGATGATGACGCGCGTGCGGTCGGTGACGGCCTCCGCCATCGCCTCCAGGTCGTGCGAGCCGTCGGCGCGCACCGGAACGGTGACGCTCGTCGCCCCCGCGACGGTCACGAGACCGGGGTAGGCCTCGAAGCTCCGCCAGGCGTACAGCACTTCGTCGCCGGGCGCCGCGGCGGCCAGGATCAGCTGGGAGAGGATCGACACGGAGCCGGCGCCGACGTGCACAGCGTCGAACTCGACATCGTGGCGCGCGGCGAGGCGAGTGCGGAGAGCCTGAGCAGTGCCGTCGGGGTACCGGTTGACGCTCGCGTTCGCGATCGCGGCGGCGATGCTCGGCAGCGTCGGGAAGGGGTTCTCGTTGGACGACAGCTTGAAAGCGTCCTCCGCGGCCGGACGACCCTGACGGTACGGCGCCAGCGCGGCGATGGCAGGGCGAAGCGAAACAGGCATGCGTTCAGCCTAGAGCCGCGCGCCCTGGTCCTCCCGGCCTCGGCTTTGCCACAATGAACGCATGGGACGACTCTTTCTCCGCCTGCTCATCAACACTCTCGCGCTGTGGCTGACGACGCTGATCCTCGCGTCGCACGTCGATGTCGTCCCCTTCGCACCGGGCGGCACGCTGGAGTTCATCATCACGCTCGTGCTGGTGGCGGTGATCTTCGGGCTCGTGAACGGCATCATCGGCGGAATCGTGCGCGTCGTCGCCTTCCCGCTCTACATCCTCACGCTCGGCCTGGTCGCCCTCGTCGTCAATGGTCTGATGCTGCTGCTGGTGGCGTGGATCAGCACGCTGATCGGCTTCGGCCTCACCATCGAGAACTTCTGGTGGGGCGTGCTCGGCGCGCTGCTGCTGGGCGTCTTCTCGTGGCTGATCGGCATCCTGCTGCGGCCGTTCACGGGCAAGACGCGCTAGCCGCGACCCGCCTCGACGCGCTCGGCGCGGAACTCGAACACCGTCAGCTGCCCGCCGACGTCGAGGTAGTCCTGCCCGAAGCGCGTGAGGCGCGACACCTCGTCGCGCACGAGCGCTGACTCGGCGTCGTCGATCATGCGCGCCGTCGCGGCGTAGCTCTCTTTCTGATGCGGGGGCACCGCGAGGTGCGGCAGATCGTCGCCGGGCGCGAAGGCCCGCCGCTCGACGTGCACGAGCGTGTCGCGGTGATCGGGCCCCGCGGTGGCCGGCACCAGGTCGTCGGTGTGGCTCACCGTGAGCCCGCGCACCCCGTCGGGAATCTCGACGTTGCCGATCGGAGCGCCGTAGGTCTCGAGCCCGACGGTGTTCCAGTCGCCGGACTCCGCGGCCCGCGCCGCCACCATGCCGCCCTGCGAGTAGCCGATGAACTGCACCTCGTCGCTGGCAGCGACACCCGCCTCGCGCATTGCGGCCTCCACTGCCCGCAGAGAGGCCGGGCTCTTGCCGGCCACCCCGGCCAGGTTCGCCGTCATGTCGAAGGGCTCGCTGCCGCTGGTGTCGAAGGTCACGGTCGGGGAGACATAGACCGCCCAGCGGGCGGGCTCCCCGGGTGCCGTGTACCGCTCGATGCGGATCTGGTTGGCATCGTCGGGGATGCGGGCGAGCCGGTCAGCGCTGCCCTGCGGTGCCCCTTCGGCCGACTCCGCTCCGGGGCGCACGACCGTCTGGGTCAGGCGCACCGGCGTCTCGACGAGCGCGCCCCGCGTCGCCCCCAGCGCCATGACCCCGGTCGCACCCACCGCGACGCCCGTCACGCCGAGCGCCTGATCGCCGAGGGCGAGACCCACGACCGGCGGCGCCCCGAGCGCGGCGAGCACCGCGTCGTCGCTGCTGGCTGCGATGAGCCGAACCGCCTCGACGAGCACGGGCGAGCTGACGAGCTCCGGATGCGTGCGCAGGAACTCGCCGACCACGCCCGCGTCCCCATCGTCCCCGCGCCCGGTCGCGCGCCGCTCCGGGCCGCGTGAGGCCTCGAGCGCATCGCGGGCGGCCATGCCGAGCAGGAGGCCCGGGTTGGTGAGGATCGCCAGGAGCGCCACCCTCGCCGTGGCGCCCACGGCCGCGCCGACGAGCGCGGAGACGCTCCACATCGCATGATCAAGCAGCTGCTCCGCCGTCTCGTAGCTCTCGGCGGCGAGGGCGAGTGAGCTGGTGAACGAATCCGCGAGCTCGACGACCCTCGCCAGCTGGTGCCGGGCCGCGAACAGCTCGTCGGCGACGGGTCCGGCGCCGCCCTGACCGGGATCCAGGGCCGCCGCCTGCGCGACATGGCCCTGTGCCCGGCGCGCCTGCTCCGCGAGAGCTCGACCGCGCTCCGCGGCGGCCTGCAGCTGATCGGTCGCGACGGCGACCCCGCTCCCCGCGGGCGGCCGCACGACGAGGTCGCCGCCCGGCGTCGGCTCAGCCATCGCCGATCCCGAGTGCGCGGGCGAGCGTGCGCTCGGCAGCGGCCATCGTCGCGAGCGCGCTCGTCGCGGCGATCCGCAGCTCCGTCGCGCGGGCGCCCGCCAGGTCGGCGGCCGGTCCACGCCAGCCCGGCGTCTCCCCCTCCGGCAGGTCACCGGCGACGAGCTCGAAGGCCTCCCGGGCGTGCCGCACGAGCCGCAGCTGCTCGAGCCGCGCGCTCATCTCGCCCGGGTCGCCTGCTCGCATTCGTCCGCCTCCTTGCCCGGATCTTCATCCGATTTGCCCCTCCCGGTGCTCGGCGTGGACGAGTAGCGTGGGCGGCGGCGAGATGTCGCCACGGTGAACGAGACGCTCGGACGCCTCCCTGCCTCGACCAACGGAGTGATCATGTCGTACGACCGCGCGAGTGGTGCGGCGGCGGTGTTCCGGATCTGCTTCGTGTGCACGGGCAATATCTGCCGCTCCCCGATGGCGGAAGCGATCTTCCGCTCCCTGATCGCTCGGCACGGATTCGAGCGCACCCTCGCCGTCAGCTCGGCTGCCACCGGAGACTGGCACGTCGGCGAGCGCGCCGACGAACGCACGCTCGCGGCGCTGGAGGCACGCGGCTACGACGGAACCGCGCACCGCGCGCGGCAGTTCGACCCCGCCGAGTTCGCCGCTGTCGATCTCGTGATCGCCTTCGACCGCGGGCAGGAACGCATCCTGCGACAATGGGCTACGACCGATCACGATCGGGGCAAGGTGCAGCTGCTGATGAGCTTCGACCCCGAGTCCCACGGCCCGGTCGACGTGCCGGATCCGTACTACTCGGATGCGGCGCTCTTCGACAGCGTGCTGGCCATGATCGAACGAGCGAGCTACTCGCTGTTCCGCCAGCTCGAACCCGGAATCCGACAGGGAGCCTGATGAGTCCTCTTCCCCCGCAACCCCTGAGCCCCCTCGACGGCCGCTACCGCGCGGTCGTGGAGGATCTCGGCGAGTACTTCTCGGAGGCGGGACTCAACCGCGCGCGCGTGCTCGTCGAGGTCGAGTGGCTCATCGCCCTCTCCGACCGGGGGATGTTCGGCTCGGCACCCCTGGAGGCCGAGCAGGCCCGGCAGCTGCGCCGTTTCGCGAGCGAGTTCGGCGAGAACGAGATCGCCCGTCTGGCCGAGCTCGAGGCGACCACGCGGCACGACGTCAAGGCGGTCGAGTATCTCGTCCGCGAGAAGCTCACTGAGCTCGGGCTGACCAGGATCGCCGAGCTCACCCACTTCGCCTGCACGAGCGAGGACATCAACAACCTCGCCTACGCGATCGTGGTGCGCGGGGCGGTGCAGGATGTCTGGCTTCCGAAGCTGCGCGAGGTCGTCGCGGCCCTGCGCGAGTGGTCCGTCGCCGAGCGCGACACCCCGATGCTCGCCCGCACCCACGGCCAGCCCGCGACGCCGACCACGTTCGGCAAGGAGATCGCGGTCGTCGTCGGTCGGCTCGAGCGCGTGCTCGGACACGTCGAGCGCGCCGAGTTCCTCGGCAAGTTCAGCGGCGCCACGGGCACCTTCGCGGCGCACCTCGCCGCCGACCCGGACGCGGACTGGCGAGCCATCTCGCACGACTTCGTGCTGTCGCTCGGACTCACCTGGAACCCGCTGACCACCCAGATCGAGTCGCACGACGGCCAGGCCGAGCTGTTCTCGCGCGTCAGCCACCTGAACCGGATCCTTCACAACCTCTGCACCGATGTGTGGACCTACATCTCGATGGGCTATCTGACCCAGATCCCGCAGGCCGGGGCCACGGGCTCGTCGACGATGCCGCACAAGATCAACCCGATCCGCTTCGAGAACGCCGAGGCGAACCTCGAGCTCTCCTGCGCGCTGTTCGACTCGCTCGCCTCCACACTCGTCACGAGCCGACTGCAGCGCGACCTCACCGACTCGACGACGCAGCGCAACATCGGTGTCGCCTTCGGCCACTCGCTGCTGGCACTCGACAACATCCAGCGCGGACTCCGCGAAGTGGCCGTGGCGCCTGCGGTGCTCGCGGCGGACCTGGACACGAACTGGGAGGTGCTCGGCGAGGCGATCCAGACGGTGATCCGCGCGGAGGTGACCGCCGGACGCAGCTCGATTGCCGACCCGTACGCGATGCTCAAGGAGCTGACCCGCGGCCGGCGCGTGACCGCGGAGGACCTGCGCGAGTTCGTGGACGGCCTCGACATCGGCGACGCGGCGAAGGCGCGGCTGCGCGAGCTGACCCCGGCCGGCTACCTCGGTCTCGCGAGCGAGCTGGTGGGCGAGCTGGAGCACCCCGAGTCGTAGCGGTGCGTCGCCGCCGGGCTAGTGCGTGCTCGGCCGGTCGTCGTCGGCAGCCATGTCGTCCGGACCGGTTGCGACCAGCAGCATGGCGAGCACGACGAGCGCGACGATGAAGGCGCCGCCCGCGAACTGCGCGGCGATCAGCCAGTCCCGCGTGCCGAGCAGCACCCCGGCGCCGACGAACACGGCGACGATCGCTGCGAGCCCGATCAGTTCGAAGGGACGGCGCTTGTCGCGGGCGCTCGGGTCGGTCATGATTCCTCCGTCGTTTCGGCGGCCGGGCTCGCCGCGGGGATCGACGCGATGACGAGCAGCAGACCGTGGATCACGGCCCACGCACCGAGCAGACCGACGACCATGATCGAGGCGGTCACCGCGCCGCTGGCTTCGATCGCCCCCGTGGAATCGGCCACCTGCCAGGGCTGCGCGTAGTCCGGCGGCACGATCAGCACGGCGAGGGCGAGCGCGACGCCGAGACCGCCGAGCAGGAAGCCGTCACGAGCGGCGCCGCCCGAGCGCCGCCGGCGGATCGCGGTGGTGATGTCGATCGCGCCGACGATGAGGGCCCAGGCGCTCACGACGGCGACGAAGGCGGTCGGCGCGGCGACGGGAGTCGCCAGCGCCGCGACGCCCGCGACGATCGTGGCCACGGCCTGCACGACGACGAGGCCGCGTCCCGCGTGCCGGTCGGCGCTCGTGCCGCGCAGCGCGGCGAGCTGAATCGCGCCCGCGATGACGGCGTAGCCGCCGAAGGCGATCAGGCCGAAGCCGGCCGAGTGGTCCGGGCTGAAGGTGATGACCAGACCCAGCGCGACCGCGACGAGACCTCGACCGAGAATCGGAAGGTCGACACGCGCCCGAGGCGGGGTGATCGCTGCAGCGGGCGACAACGAAGACACGGAGCTCTCTTTCGTCGAGACGGACCCGACGATTCTAGGCCGGTCGGCTGGGCTAGACCTTGGCCATGTCGCTGAAGCGCGAGTACATGCCGCTGAATGCGACGCCGATCGTGTCTTGTCGACCGTTGCGATGCTTCGCGACGATGAGGTCGGCTTCACCCGCGCGCGGGTGATCGCGCTCGTAGGCGTCTTCGCGGTGCAGCAGGATGACGATGTCGGCGTCCTGCTCGAGCGAGCCCGATTCGCGGAGGTCCGAGAGCGCCGGCTTCTTGTCGGCACGCTGCTCGGGACCACGGTTCAGCTGGCTGAGCGCGACGACGGGAACGTTGAGCTCCTTCGCCAGCAGCTTGAGCGCGCGGGAGAACTCGCTGACCTCCTGCTGACGGCTCTCGACCTTCTTGCCGCTGGTCATCAGCTGGAGGTAGTCGATCACGACGAGCTTGAGTCCGACGCGTTGGCTCAGTCGGCGGCACTTGGCCCGGATCTCGACAAGCGTCATGTTCGGACTGTCGTCGATGTAGAGCGGGGCGTCGGCGATCTCGCCGCGCGTGTTGGCGATCTTGTCCCAGTCCCGCTGGTCCATGTTGCCTTTGCGCAGGTGATGCATGGGAATGGAGGCCTCGGCCGCGAGCAGACGCATCGCGATCTCGCTGCGCCCCATTTCGAGCGAGAAGAAGATGGACGGCATCTGGTGCTTGACGCTCGCCGATCGGGCGAAGTCGAGCGCCAGCGTCGACTTTCCGAGACCGGGCCGCGCGGCGACGATGATCAGCTGTCCGCCATGCAGGCCGTTGGTGAGTTCGTCGAGCTCGCGGAACCCGCTGGGCACGCCCGCCATCTCGCCGTCGCGCCCGCGTGCGAGCTCGATCTCGTCGACCGCGTTCGAGATCGCCTCGACGAGCGGAACGTAGTCTTCGGTCTCGACGCCGCCAGTGACGCCGTAGATCTCCGCCTGTGCGTTGTTGACGAGGTCGGTGACCTCGCCTTCGCTGGCGTAGCCCATCTGCACGATCCGGGTGCCGGCCTCGACCAGGCGCCGCAGCACCGCCTTCTCGGCGACGATCGAGGCGTAGTAGCCGGCGTTCGCGGCCGTGGGAACGAGCCCGGTGAGGGTGTGCAGGTATTCCGCGCCGCCGGCGCGCTGCAGATTCGCACTCTTGGTGAGCTCATCGGTGACCGCGATGACGTCGGTCGGCTCGCCGTGGGAGTAGAGCGCGAGAATCGCTTCGAAGATGACCTCGTGCTTGGGGATGTAGAAGTCGACGCCGCGCACGGTCTCGATGACATCCGCCACCGCGTCCTTGCTGAGGAGCATGCCGCCGATCGCGCTCTGCTCGGCCAGAAGATCGTGCGGCGGCGTGCGTTCACCGGCCCACGAGTCACCCCCGCCGCGCTGCTGCTCGCCCGCGAGCCCCAAATGGGCGATCGACATGTCTCCCTCTCTCCGCTCGGGCCGGAATCCGGCGAGCGATGCGTTGTCTGTCCGGTCGAAGCCTAGGTTGCTCCGCCGACACCCCCCACGTGCACACGCACGGGTCGAGAAGTCGGCCTCTCCCCGAGGCCTTCGCAAGGCTAGGGAGCGCGTTCCCCGCCCGCTACGGCCCCTGTGGATAGAAATGTGGACAAAAGGCGGGAAACGCCGTGCAGCGTGTGAAGAAGCTGTGGACTGGACTGTGAGTAACTAGCCAATTCTGATTCGGAAGAGCCCCTTGATCAGGCTTTTTTCTGTTCACACCATGTGTGTAAAAACATGTTTAGAGTTCGGGTTGAGACTTCGCCATTTTCGCCCTCTCCTGTGTACAGATCGGACTACCCCGACCGAAAACACGAACGGCGCACTCCACGAGGGAATGCGCCGTTCGGGTGCGTGAACTACTTGGCCGAAACAACCTCGATGCTGAGGGTGGCGACCACGTCTTCACGGAGTCGCACGGTTGCCTCGTGCGAGCCGAGCGCCTTGATCGGAGCCGAGAGCTCGACCGTGCGCTTGTCGATCGCGCCGAGACCGGCAGCCGCGACCGCAGCCACGACATCGGCGGTCTTGACCGAGCCGAACAGACGACCCTCGCTTCCCGACTTCACGGAGAGCTTGACGGTCGCGCCCTCGAGCTTGGCCTTCAGGGCCTGCGCCTCTTCGAGAGTCGCGAGCTCGCGCGCGGCGCGAGCCGACTTGATCTGCTCGACCTGCTTCTCGCCTCCCTTGCTCCACGCCACGGCGAAGCCCTGGGGGATCAGGTAGTTACGGGCGTAGCCGTTCTTGACCTCGACGACGTCGCCGGCGGAGCCGAGGCCCGAGACCTCGTTCGTGAGAATGAGCTTGGACATTCGATGCTCCTATCGGCCCGAGCCCGCGTACGGGAGAAGCGCCATCTCGCGCGCGTTCTTGACGGCGCGGGCGATGAGGCGCTGCTCCTGCACGGAGACACCGGTAATACGGCGGGCGCGGATCTTTCCACGCTCCGAGATGAACTTGCGAAGCGTCGCGACGTCCTTGTAGTCGATGACACCAACGCGGATGGCCTTCGCCGGAGCGGCGTTCTTGCCACCCTTCGGGCCGCGCTTGCGACGGTCTTGGCCGCCGCTGCTCTTTCCTGCCATGAGTGATTCCTTGAATGTTTACGTCTGATCGAGGATCAGAACGGGGTCTCGTCGTTGTAGTTGCCGGGGCTGTTCCAGACATCCCCGCCGGATGCGGCGCCGCCGCTGGCTGCCCACGGCTCTTCCGCCGCCTGGCCGCCACCGACCGAGCTCTGCTGCGGCCGTCCGCCACCAGCGCCACCCGAGGTGCGGGTGACCGAGGCGGTCGCGTAGCGAAGGCTCGGGCCGATCTCGTCGACATCCAGTTCGATCGAGATGCGGTTGTTGCCATCCCGATCCTGGAACGAGCGCTGCTTGAGCTTGCCCTGGGCGACCACGCGGGTGCCCTTAGTCAGCGAGCCGGCGACGTTCTCCGCGAACTCCGCCCAGCACGACGCGCGGAGGAACAGCGCGTCGCCGTCCTTCCACTCGTTCGCGGCCCGGTCGAAGATGCGCGGCGTCGACGCGATCGTGAAGTTGGCGACCGCGCGCCCGGACTGCGTGTAGCGCAGCTCAGGGTCGGCCGTGAGGTTGCCGACGACCGTGATGATCGTGTCCGGCATGACCTACTCGGCGTCCTTCTCGGCGGCGACCTTGGGCTTCTTGGCGGCGGCGGCGGCCTTGCGGGCTGCACGCTGCTCATCCTCGACCGCGATCTTGCCGGCGCGAGCGACGGCCTCTTCCGCACGCAGCACCTTGGTGCGCATGACGGCTTCGCTGAGCTTCAGCTGGCGGTCGAGCTCGACGGTCGCGTCCGAGGTCGCGGTGAAGTTGACGACGGCGTAGATGCCCTCGGTCTTCTTCTTGATCTCGTAGGCGAGCCGGCGACGGCCCCAGATGTCGACATTCTCGATGGTGCCACCGTCGTTGCGGATGACATTGAGGAACTTGTCGAGACTGGGAGCGACCGTGCGCTCGTCAATCTCGGGATCCAGGATCACCATCAATTCGTACTGATGCGTCATTCACCCACCTCCTTTGGTCTAGAACGGCTGCAGACTGTCTGCAACAGGAGGGTGTGCATCGGCCCACGACGCCACGAAGCGTCAGGGCAACCTTCGTAGTGTAGACGCTGAGGTGGCGCGGCTCAACCGCGCTCGGCCCACCAGCGCCGCAGACGGGCCTCCGCCTCGGCCTCGCCGAGCGCGCCCTCTTCGAGCCGCAGCTCCATGAGGAACCGATATGCCTCCCCGACGACCGGCCCCGGGCGCTCCCCGAGCAGCTGCATGATCTGCTGCCCGTCGAGGTCGGGACGGATGGCGGCGAGCTCCTCCTGAGCCGAGAGCTCGGCGATCCGGGCCTCCAGATCGTCGTACGCCGTGGCGAGGCGGTGGGCCTTGCGCCGGTTGCGGGTCGTCACATCGGCGCGGGAGAGGATGTGCAGCCGCTCGAGCTGGTCTCCCGCGTCGCGGACGTAGCGTCGCACCGCCGAGTCCGTCCACACGCCCTCGGCGTACCCGAAGAACCGCAGGTGCAGACGCACGAGCTCGGCCACCGACTGGATGACCTGCTTGTCGAAGCGCAGCTCGCGCAGGCGCTTCGCCGCCATCTCGGCGCCCAGAACATCGTGGTGGTGGAAGGTCACCGCTCCGTTCGGCTCGATCTTGCGAGTCGCCGGCTTGCCAATGTCGTGCAGCAGCACGGCCAGCCGCAGGATCAGGTCGGGCTGGTGGCCACGATCGTGCTCCAGCTGTATGGCGCGCTCGAGCGCCGTCAAGGAGTGCTCGTAGACGTCTTTGTGGTGCGCGTGCTCGTCGATCTCGAGTCGCAGGGCGGGGATCTCCGGAAGGACGTGGGCGGCGACACCGGAGTCGACGAGCACCCGAATGCCCGCAACCGGGTCGCGGGCGAGCATCAGCTTGCTCAGCTCGTCACCGACGCGCTCAGCCGACACGATCGCGATGCGCTCCGCCATGCCCTGGGCCGCGCGGAGCACCTCGGCGTCGAGCTCGAATCCGAGCTGCGCCGCGAAACGGGCGCCGCGCATCATGCGCAGAGGGTCATCGCCGAACGACACCTCCGGTGCGCTCGGAGTGCGCAGGCGCTTGGCGAGCAGATCGTCGACGCCGCCGGTCGGGTCCACGAGCACGGGCTCGCCGCTCGCTCCCGGCAGTCGCAGCGCCATCGAGTTGACGGTGAAGTCGCGCCGCACCAGGTCGTGCTCGAGGGTGTCGCCGAAGGCGACCTCCGGCTTGCGGCTGGACCCGTTGTAGTCGTCGCTGCGATACGTGGTGATCTCGACGGTGTGCCCATCGATCCGCGCGCCGATGGTGCCGAAGGCCCGTCCGATGTCCCAGTGCGCGTCCGCGACCGGCGCGACGATCGCGAGGATCTGGTCGGGTGTGGCCCCCGTCGTCAGATCGAGGTCGGTGACCGAGCGACCGAGGAACGCATCCCGGATCGGGCCGCCGACCAGCGACAGCTCGTGCCCGGCGGCCGAGAACCGATCCGCGAGCGTCACCAGCGTCGGCTGTGAGGCCAGCTCCCGCAGGCGCGCCAGTGCCCCCGCGACGCTCTCCATGAGCACCGAGTGTACTGAGGCCGCGGCGTGCGGCGGAGTCGGCGCCCGCCGCGCGCGGTCTAAACTCGCCTCATGCCGGGCTCGAACGTCACAGGGGGGACTTCTGTGCCGTGGACCGCTTCGCTCGGCCGCGGCTCCGCCGCCGTCGCGGCACTTGTCGCCCTCCTGGCGGCGCCGCTCTCGGCCACTGCTGCCGTCTCGGCAGACACCGCCGCCCTTGCGCCGGCGGCGGGAACCTCGGAGCTCGTGGTGGTCGTGCCTCTGATTGCCCCGGCCGAGGCGCCGACCCTGCTCGACGCCGCGCTTCTGGAGGAGTACACCGCGCCCGATGGAATGCTGACCGAGCGGCTGGACGCCGTCGACGGCACCGGCGCGACGCTCGCGATCGACCCGCGCATCCTGGTATCCATCCGCCTGCTTGGATCGACCGTTCCCGACACCGCCGCGGCGTGGCTCGCTCGTCTCGCGTCGCTGCCGAATGACAGCTTCCTGCTGCGCTTCGCCGACGCCGACGTCTCCGGATTCGCGGCCGTCGACGCTCTGGAGCTCGCGGCCCCGCTGAGCTTCCAGTTCGCCGTCGACGCCGCGCGTTTCAACGAGCTCCCGGAGCCGCCGGCCGAGGCGACCCCCGATCCCTCGGCGACGTCGACCGCACCCCCCGCGCCGACGGAGACCCCTGCGCCGGAGCCCGCCCTGCCGCCGAGCGATGAGCAGCTCCTCTTCTGGCCGCACGGCATCGATGGACTCGAATGGCCGGCGCGCGGCAACCTTGCCGGCACCGGGCTGGCCGCCCTCGACGTCGCCGGGACCGCCGCGGTCCTGCTCGACTCCGCATCAGTCGACGACGCGGCCGCATCGCACCTGAGCATCGACGGCGTCAGCGTGCTCGCCTCGAACTCGGACCTCGACGACCTGCTCGAAGCGGTCGAGATCGGGCCCTTCTCCGCCAGCGGAACCACCTCGCGCGAGGCGTTCCTCGCCGCGCTTGACGACAGGCTCGCCACCTCGGTCGGGCCGCTGATCGTCACCGCCTCCCGCGACGAGAACACCGGAACCACGCGGCTCGCCTCGCTCCTGGATGAGCTCGAGCGCCGCGCCGACGTCGATCTCGTCGGGATCTCGACGGCGATGCAGACCGCGCCGAGCACGGGCTCCCTGTCGACGGAGCCGCTCGGCGACGCGGCGCTCAGGGCGTTCGAGGAGCTCGTGTCAGCCGAGGCGGCCGTCTCCGAATTCGCGGAGATCGTCGCGGAGCCCGAGGACTTCCGTGCCGATCATCGTCTCGACCTGCTGAGCACGTTCACGGCCGGCACGGTCGAGGACCGCGTCGGCATCACGGTCGCCGCCGGAACTGCGATCGAGAATGCGGAGAGCATCCTGGCGGCGGTTCAGATCGCGGAAGGCAGCGACCTGCTCATTCTCAGCAACAGCACGGGCCTCCCCGTCTCGGTGAGCAATGCGCTCGATGTCGCGGTGACGGTGACCGTCTCGGGCCGTCCGCTGCGTCCGCTGCTGCGCCTGACGGGCGGGCCGGTCGAGGTGACCATCGGGCCGGGCTCCTCGCACACCGTGTATCTCCCGGCGGAGGCCGTGACGAACGGCCAGGTGTCGGTGCTGGTGCAGCTGCGCGGCGCGGGCGGCCTCCCCGTCGGCACCGACCGCGTGATCCAGGTCGACCTGCAAGCCCAGTGGGAGACGGTCGGCACGATCATCCTGATCGGGCTCGCCGTGGTGTTCGGCGCGGGCATCATCCACAACATCCTCCGTCGCCGTCTCCAGGCGCGCGCCGCAGATTCGGCGGCCGACGACGAGACCAGCTCGGATGACTGAGCCCGACGCGCTGCCCCCGCGGCCCGCGAACGTTCGACGCGCGAGCCTTCTCCTGGCTGCCGGTACGACCGTGTCGCGCATCCTGGGCTTTGTGAGCGCCGCCGTGCTCGCCTGGACGATCGGCCTCAACAACGCGAGCGCGAACGCCTTCGCGATCGCCAACACCCTGCCGAACAACATCCTGCTGCTCATCGCCGGCGGATTCCTCTCAGCGGTGCTGGTTCCGCAGATCGTGAAAGCGGGTCTGCACAGCGACGGCGGCCAGCGATTCATCAACCGCCTCGTCACACTCGGCACCGTCGTGTTCCTCGCCGTGACGGTGCTGGCGACGCTGGGGGCCCCGCTGCTGGTCGGGGTCTACACCTTCGCCGACGACGCGCTCGACTCCTCGGGAACCGCCCTCGCGGTGGTGCTCGCCTACTGGTGCCTGCCGCAGATCTTCTTCTACGCGCTCTACAGCCTGCTGAGCGAGGTGCTCAACGCCCGCGGCGTCTTCGGTCCCTACGCCTGGGCGCCGGTCATCAACAACGTCGTCGCGATCGCCGGTCTGCTGCTGTTCGCGGCGCTGTTCGGCGTCGCGCCGGCCCACGACGATCCGGCGGGCTGGAGCACGGCCGAGATCATCCTGCTCGCGGGCGGCGCGACGCTGGGCGTGATCTCGCAGGCCGTGATCCTGATGGTCTTCTGGCACCGCTCCGGGCTGCGCTACCGACCCGACTTCCGCTGGCGCGGGGTCGGCCTCGGCACCGCCGGTCGCGCGGCGGGCTGGGCGTTCGGCATGATCGTCATCAATCAGCTCGCCGGGATCGTGCAGGTCAACCTCGCCCTCACCGCCGGGGAGTCGGATGCCTCCGTCAACGCGCTGCGCGTCACGTGGGCGATCTTCGTGCTTCCGCACTCGCTGATCACCGTCTCGATCGCGACGCCCTACTTCACGCGGATGAGCGGTCACGTGCGCGACGGCAACTTCGCCGCTGTGCGCGCTGACCTGTCAACCTCGCTGCGCACCGTGGTGATGCTGACGGTCGGCGCGGGGACGGCGCTCGCCGCCGCCGCCCTGCCGTTCCTTCGGCTCTTCTCCGGAGATCCGGGCGAGCTCAACAGCACCGCCTTCGTGCTGATGGCCTACCTTCTCGGCCTGGGGTCGTTCAGCGCGATCTATCTCGTGCACCGCGCCTTCTACGCGCTCGGCGACACGCGCACGCCGTTCCTGATCCAGATCATCCAGTCGGTGCTGTTCGTCGCCGGGGCGAGCCTGATCGCGCTGCTCAGCCCGGGCGAGTGGGTCGCGGCGGGGATCGCCGCGGTGACCTCGGTCGTGGGCGCCATCCAAGCGGTCATCGCCGCGCTCGTCCTGCGGCGCCGCCTCGCGGTGCCGGGCGCCTCCCTCGGCGGGGCCCGTGTCGCGCGGCGCTTCGCCGCGTTCGCCTTCGCCGCGCTGCCCGCCTTCGGCGCCGGGCTGCTCGTGCTCTGGCTGCTCGGCGGTGTCGAGTTCGGCGGTCCGACGCTTCTGGCCGCGGGCTCGGGATTCGCTCTCGCCGGGCCGTTGACGGCGATCGTCGCGGTGGCGGCGGTCGGCATCGGCAGCCTCGCGGTGTATGTCGGCGTGCTCGCGGCGATCGGACTTCCCGAGGTGCGCGAGCTCGCCCGGCAGGTTCGCGGGCTCGTGAGCCGCCGGCTCGGCACCCGCTCGTAGCCTGCCGTTCCCGGTCCGGGAATGCCGCGAACCTAGGATGGGTTGAACTGAGTGTTCCGCCCTAAAGGAGTACGCCTCATGCGTCAGGTCATCATCGTCGGTTCCGGCCCCGCCGGCTACACCGCCGCCATCTACGCGGCTCGCGCGAACCTCGAACCACTGGTCATCGCCAGCTCGGTCGAGTTCGGCGGTGAGCTGATGAAGACCACCGAGGTCGACAACTTCCCGGGCTTCCCGGAGGGCATCATGGGCCCCGACCTGATGGTGCGGATGCAGCAGCAGGCCGAGCGCTTCGGCACCGAGATCGTCTACGACGATGTGACGAAGCTCGAGCTCGAGGGCGACGTGAAGCGCGTGCACCTCGGTGACGGCAGCGTGCACGAGGCCCGCGCCGTGATCTACGCGACCGGTTCTGCCTACCGAAAGCTCGGCCTTCCCGACGAGGAACGTCTCTCCGGCTTCGGCGTCTCGTGGTGCGCCACGTGCGACGGCGCGTTCTTCAAGCAGCAGAACGTGGCCGTCGTCGGCGGCGGCGACTCGGCGCTCGAAGAGGCGACGTTCCTCACTCGCTTCGCCGACAAGGTGTACCTGATCCACCGTCGCGATGCCTTCCGCGCCTCCGCCGCGATGCAGGAGCGCGCGTTCGCCGACCCGAAGATCGAGGTCATCTGGAACAACGAGATCACCAGCATCTATGGCGACGCCAAGGTCTCCGGCATCGGCCTGACGAACACCGAGGACGGCACCGAGACGACCCTCGATGTGACCGGCCTGTTCGTGGCGATCGGCGCCGACCCGCGCACCCACCTCGTTCACGACCAGCTCGAGCTGGCCCCCGAGGGCACGATCGCCGTCGAGGGCCGCAGCTCGAAGACCAGCCTGCCGGGCGTGTTCGCCGCGGGCGATGTGGTCGACCCGACCTACAAGCAGGCGGCGACCGCCGCAGGCTCCGGGGTCGTCGCGGCGCTCGACGCCGAGCACTACCTCGCCGCCCTGGCGGATGCCGACGCCGTCACGCGCGTGAGTCCCAGCACCGAAACCCAGCCCGCCTGACGGGCGCACCGTCAAGAAAGTAGGTCAGCAATGTCTGCCAAGAACGTCACCGACGCCACCTTCGCGAGCGACGTGCTCGCATCCGAGAAGCCGATCATGGTCGACTTCTGGGCCGAGTGGTGCGGCCCGTGTCGCGCCGTCTCGCCGATCCTCGACAAGATCGCCGAGGAGCACGCCGACAAGATCGACATCGTCAAGCTCAACGTCGACGACAACCCGGAGACGGCGATGAAGTACGGGATCACCTCGATTCCGGCGATGTATGTCTTCCAGGGCGGCGAGATCAAGAAGCGCATCGTCGGCGCCAAGCCGAAGCCGGCGCTCGAGGCGGATCTGGCCGACTTCCTGGCCTAGGCCAGTTCGACTCCGGTGGCCCCGCTCCCCCCTCGGGGGGACGGGGCCACTGCTGCGCTCGGGCTACCCTTGATGTCATTCCGACGAACGGACCTCACATGACCGCCGCGACCCCGCCGAACCCGGGAACGAACCTCGATCCCTGGTACTCGCACTATGCCGCCCGCACCGCGGGCCTCAGCGTGTCCGAGGTCCGAGCTCTGTTCGCCGTCGCGAGCCGGCCCGAGGTGGTCTCGCTCGCGGGCGGCATGCCGAATGTCTCGGCGCTCCCCCAGGAGCTCGTCGAGACCGCGGTGATGCGCACGGTGCGCGACCAGGGCCCCGTCGCCCTGCAGTACGGCTCCGGCCAGGGAACACCGCGGCTGCGGGAGCAGATTCTCGATGTGATGTCGCTCGAGGGCATCCACGCCAGCGTCGACGACGTCGTGGTCACCACGGGCTCGCAGCACGCGCTGGAGCTCGTCTCGAAGCTGTTCCTGGATCCCGGCGACGTCGTCATCGCCGAGGGGCCGAGCTACGTGACCGCAATGGTCGTCTTCCGCTCGTTCCAGGCGGAGGTCGCGCACGTGGCGATGGACGAGCACGGGCTCATCCCGGAGTCGCTGCGTGAGACGATCGCGAACCTGAAGCGCGCGGGCAAGCGCCTGAAGTTCCTCTACACGATTCCGTCGTTCCAGAACCCGATGGGGGTGACTCTCAGCTGGCAGCGCCGGATGGAGGTGCTCGAGATCGCGCGTGCGAACGACATCCTCGTCATCGAGGACAACCCCTACGGTCTGCTCTACTTCGATCAGGCGCCGCCGCACGCGATGCGCTCGCTCGAAGAGGACGGCGTGGTCTACCTCGGCACCTTCTCGAAGACCCTCGCGCCGGGCCTCCGCGTCGGGTGGGCGCTCGCTCCCCACGCTATTCGAGAGAAACTCATTCTTGCCAACGAGGCGGCCGTGCTCTCGCCGAGCTCGTTCGCGCAGATCGTCATCTCCGAGTACCTCGCCAGCGCCGACTGGCGCGGTCAGATCGATGTGTTCCGCTCCAGCTACAAAGAGCGACGCGACGCCATGCTCACCGCACTCAAGGAGCACCTTCCCGGCCTGCACTGGACGGTCCCCAACGGCGGCTTCTACGTCTGGCTCACCATGCCGGGTCACCTCGATTCGAAGGCGATGCTGCCGCGCGCCGTGAAGGAGCTTGTCGCCTACACCCCGGGAACCGCGTTCTTCGCCGACGGCGGCGGACGCAATGCCATGCGGCTGTCGTTCTGCTACCCGACGCCGGAGTTCATCCGCGAAGGCGTGCGGCGCCTGGCCACCGTCATCAACGGCGAGCTGTCGCTGCTGAACGAGTTCTCGCAGACCGGACCGCTGAGCATCCAGACCGAGGAGCGCCAGGGCGTGCTCCCCCCGAACGTCGGCTGAGGGATCATGACCGTATCGAAGCTCCGCATCGTGGTTCTCGCGGGCGGCATCTCACACGAGCGCGACGTCTCGCTCCGATCCGGCCGTCGAGTCGCCGACAGTCTGCAGCACCACGGCCTCGCGGTCGAACTGCGCGATCCGGACGCCTCCCTGCTCCCGTGGCTGCGCGACGAGCGCCCCGACGTCGTGTGGCCGGCGCTGCACGGTGCCTCCGGCGAGGACGGCGCTCTGCGGGGACTGCTCGAGTTCATCGGCGTGCCCTTCGTCGGCTCCCGCGCCGAGGCCGCCCGCCTCGCCTGGGACAAACCCACCGCCAAGACGCTCGTCGCCCGTGCGGGCGTCTCGACGCCGAGTTCCATCACTCTGGCGCGCGACGTGTTCCGCGAGCTCGGGGCCGACGCGGTGTTCGCAACCATCAGCGACGAGCTCTCCGGCCCCCTGGTCGTGAAGCCCGCCCAGGGCGGTTCGGCGCAGGGCGTCACGCTCGTGGCCGACGCCGCGGGGCTGCCGCGCGCCATGGTCGACGCCTACACCTACGGCGATGTCGCTCTCGTCGAGCAGCGCATCACCGGCACCGAGATCGCCGTCAGCATCATCGACACCGGCGACGGGCCGGTCGCCCTGCCCGCGGTCGAGATCGAGCCGCTCTCGGGCGTCTACAGCTTCGAGGCGCGCTACAACGCCGGCGAGACGCGGTTCTACACCCCGGCCCGGATCTCGGATGAGATCGCGGAACGGGCGGCCGCCGCCGCGCTCACCGCGCATCGCGCCCTCGGGCTGCGCCACATCTCGCGGGTCGACCTGATCATCGACGGCGCCGGCACTCCCTGGTTCCTGGAGGCGAACGTGCTTCCCGGGCTCACCGAGACGTCACTGCTTCCCCAGTCGCTCGAGGCAGCTGGCCACGACCTGGGCTGGGTCTATGCGCGGCTCGCCGAAGCGGCCGCTGCCGACTAGCTGTAGTTCCTCGACACGTTGTGAACGCCTGAGGTAGACGAAGACCTCCGGGAACGATGTGGGTAACCACACTCATATCGTTTCCACGGAGGTCTTCGTGACTCACGCTAACGCGCCCTTCACCCCGG